>ERZ761609.31-NODE-31-length-219928-cov-17.017706_pt1 | contig 219928 bp, 199 predicted proteins | sample MGYA00511163_ERZ761609 | MGnify/ENA primary metagenome ERZ761609 (study PRJEB28899, sample SAMN02445070) | bioreactor sludge metagenome | biome: EBPR sludge | place: Australia: Brisbane, Thorneside Wastewater Treatment Plant | collected 2011-12-16 ... | reverse complement strand
GACAACTCAGAAGTCCCAATTCACCCGCTCAACGCAACACTGACCGAGGCCAGTTTAGGGACAGTAGGACTCATCCGCAAAGTACTGCCCGCACCAGCCGCCACCCGTCTGGCAATCCTGCACATTCGATGAAAAATAAGACCGCCGGAATCGGCAAGTCCGCGTCGGCGCGCGCTCCACTCGAACCTCAAACTGCCCCGACGCGGTTTCGCGCGAAGACTTAGTGATCCTGTAGCTCACCGCATTTTTTCCAACTTCGAGAAGCGGTCGCTGCAACAGCGTCCACACCCACAGGTTCACCGCACTGGAGGTGCGACCTGCGGCTTCATCGTATTTTTCATTCTTCGTGCGACTTGAACCATCTTCGTGCTGAGCGACGAGCTCGACGGCATCTCCCGCCACACCTCGCGGACCAACGAACCATGAAAATTCACCGGGCTCCAAAATCTCACCCGAACATCGAAACTGCGAGTGCTCCATTCGGCCCGTCCCAGGCTCTTGGCAAGTGAGCGAGATCTCGCCCTCAAGACCCACGGCTTGGAACACCTCACCGCCTGAAAAACCCACCCGCGCCTCGGCAGCGCCCAAGAGAAACAACGAACTCGCAAGAGTCAGAAATCGACCACAATGACTTAGCATGCTCCCTCCATGTTGCAGCTCAGACAAAATCACCACATGAATCGACGTTGGCATCAAGCCCACGCCCTCAAAATGTTGACCTCAGGCTTTACCCGTCGAACCAAATCCGCCAACTCCGCGCCCTGTTTCCGACAACACCTCGACAACCCGAAGTTCCGCCTGTGCGACAGGACAAATCACCCATTGAGCGATCCGATCCTGATCTTGGATCTCCACCGTCTCATGACTCAGATTCACCAAAATCACCTTCACTTCACCTCGGTAGTCCGCATCGACGGTTCCGGGTGAATTCAGCACCGTCAGACCTTGCTTCGCCGCCAACCCACTGCGGGGTCGAACCTGAAGTTCAAAGCCCGGCGGCACTTCAACACTTAGGCCCGTGGGCACCAAAGCTCGCTCCAAGGACTTCAAACGAATGGGCTCGCGCAGTTGCGCCCGCACATCCATGCCCGCAGCACCTGCGGTTTCATAACGAGGAAGCTCTCCGCGAAAATGCTCCAGCTTCTTGAGTTTCAACACCACACTCATGAAACCCCGATCATTTTGAACCATGTCCAACATCTCAATCTCCTTCAGTCTCTGTCGCGAAACCATTCCATCAGATTGCAACCTGAGCACCCGTTAACGTCGAGTCGTCTTGCGACGAGTGGTCTTTTGCGTCGACTTTTTCTTCCGAGTCCCCCGCGATGTCTTGGAAGAGCTGACAACGCTTGGGCTGACTCGCGCAGCCCGCCCTAATTCTTGCGCCACAAAGTCGCGCATCGGCTTTTCGGGAATTGGACCCAGCATCGCGACACCCACACGATCTGGCTGCAAGGCTTTCTCAGCCAGGGCCATCACTCCATCCAACTTCACTCGCTCAAACTCCTTGAGGACCTCACGCACGGGACGGTAGCGACCAAAAATCATTTCGTTGGCCGCAAGCGATTGCATGCGCGAATCCGTATCGTCGGCCGACAGCAGCGTCGAGGCCCGCAACTGCGTGCGCGCCATTTCAACTTCCTCACGATGAATTCCGCTCTGGCGGATCTTCGTCATTTCACCTAAGGCCACTTCGAAAGCCTCAGGCGCTTTCTTCGGCTCCGTCGCCGCATACATCAAACAAAGTCCCGCATCCGAAAAAGTATAAAGGTGCGAGTAAACCGAATAGGCCAGGCCACGATTCTCACGAATCTCTTGGTAGAGTCTGGATGTTAGACCTCCGCCCAAAATGGCATTCAAGAACATCGCCTCAAAGCGTTGTGGCTCTTGGAAAGAGGGACTGGGCGCCCCCATCAACAAATGCACTTGCTCAGCTCGTCGCCGCTGCACCTGCACAAAGGCCTGTGGCACGATACTCACCGGCGTTGTCCCGGCAGGGAGGCGGCGCTGCCCCGCCGCGCGTGCGGGATGAAGAAACTTTTCGAGCAACTCACAAAGCTCCTCGTGATTCACTCGCCCCGCGGCTGCAACCAACATATTGTCGACAACATACTGGCGCCTGAAAAACTTCAACACACGCTCTCGAGTCATACCGCGAATCGAATCCGCTGTGCCGAGAATCGGTAACGCCAGTGAATGTCCCTGAAAGGCGCGGGACAAAAACCGATCATAGATACAATCCTCGAGCTGATCTTCGCTCGCCGAAATTTCCTGGACGACCACATCGCGTTCTTTCGCCAAGTCATCGGCATCAAAGACCGGTGCAGAAATCAAATCACAGAGAACTTCAACTTGCCGATCCAGAGTCTCCGCGAGGCCATGCGCCACAAAGCAAGTGGACTCACGCGAAGTGTAGGCGTTGAGGTCGGCACCAACTTCTTCCAGATCCTTCGAGATCTCAAAAGCCGTTCGACTCTTCGTGCCCTTAAACACCATGTGCTCAACAAAATGCGCGAGCCCCGCTTCATCAGCGCGCTCATCACGTGTTCCCTTGTCGACAAAGATGCCGATGGAAACTCCCAGCGCCGTCGGATGATTCTCCGTCACGACCCGCACACCTTGGCTCAAGGTGCTCTTTCGGTATTTGAATCGATCGAATGCGGCACGAGGAAGACTGCGTAGCATGCAATTAGACTGACACTGGCCGAGTCCCAGCGCCAAGTCTTATGTTTCGCGCCAGAACCAAGTCCCGAAACCAATTCGCCAAAATGAGGCAAAGCCCGCCGCCTCAAAAAAAGGGCCGCGACGAATCGCAGCCCAGCTTCAAACACTTTTCTTGAGTGCTCGCGATCAAGCCCGATCTGGGAGGATCTCTGGCTCCAGATCCCCTGGGCTATCGAAGGCACTCAGCACAGAATGCCGAGTGTCCCCGTGAGCTTCAGGCTCACGCCGCCGGCGAAGCGAATTCGCCGGTCTTCACGGATCACCAAGCACCTCCAAAACCGAGGTGCCAAGTCTCAGCAACTCAGTTTTGCGCGTCGAGAACGGCTTTACGCGAGAGCTTAATGCGCCCTGCGCGATCAATGTCGAGGACCTTCACGTCCACCACATCGCCTTCCTTCAGCACATCCGTCACCTGACGAATTCGCTCATGCGCGATCTCCGAAATGTGCAAGAGGCCCTGAGTGTTGGGCATCACTTCAACAAACGCACCGAAGTCCGTAATCTTCACGACCTTGCCGGAGTAAACTCGGCCGACTTCAGCCTCAGCGCAAATCGAATTGATGATCTCGATCGCACGCTTGGTGCGCGTCGGATCCGTCGATGCGATATGAATCGTACCGTCATCTTCGATATCGATCTTCACGCCAGTTTCTTCGATGATGCCCTTGATCACCTTGCCGCCAGCGCCAATGACCTCACGAACCTTCTCAGGCTTGATCTTGATCGTCTCGATGCGAGGTGCATATGGCGAGATCTCTCCTCGCGGACGCGAAATGACCTTCTCCATCTCACCTAAGATGTGCAAACGACCCTCTTTGGCCTGACGAAGCGCCTGCTCCATCACTTCGAAGGAAATGGAATCGATTTTGATGTCCATCTGCAGGGCGGTGATGCCCTCGCGAGTACCTGCGACTTTGAAGTCCATGTCACCCAAGTGATCTTCATCACCCAAGATGTCGCTCAGAACCGCCACGCGATTGTCTTCCTTGATCAATCCCATCGCAATGCCCGCAACGTTGCCGCGAACAGGCACGCCCGCATCCAGCAATGCCATCAAGCCCGAGCACACAGTACCCATCGATGACGAACCGTTGGATTCCAAAACCTCACTCACCACGCGAATCGTGTAAGGAAACTTCTCTTGATCCGGAATGATCGCCTTCAGCGCGCGCTCCGCAAGATTTCCATGGCCAATTTCACGACGGCTCTGACCACCCATGCGGCCCGTCTCACCCACAGAGTAAGGCGGGAAATTGTAGTGCATCAGGAAGCGACGCTTTTCGAGTCCACTCAAAGAATCGATATACTGCTCATCTTCGCCTGTACCCAATGTTACCGTTCCCAGAACTTGAGTCTCACCGCGAGTGAAAAGACCCGAACCGTGTGCACGCGGCAGCAAGGCCGTCTCACAGGCGATCGGACGAATGGTCTTCGTGTCTCGACCGTCGATGCGGATCTTGTCATCCAAGATCATAAAGCGCGCGATCTTGTACTTCAGGTTTTCGACGATGACGCCCAATTCCTTCTCACGCAATGCACGAACTTCTTTGTCCGTGATCGGCTCGATGAACTTCGCTTTGGCTTCCTTTTTCGCGGCGTCGCCAGCCGAATAACGAGCAAGTTTCTCGCGAATACGCATCGATGCGTTCAGTTTCGGCTCAAGGAATGCCGTCACTTCACGCTCAAAGTTCTCATCGATCTTAGGCGGCGTGAAGCTTCGCTTGGGCTTGTTGCCCGCCAGCTGACGAAGTTGTTCGATCGAATCCAAGATCGGCATGATCGACGAATGTCCAAGCTTCAAGGCTTTGAGAGCGTCATCTTCGCTGATGAACTTTGCTTCGCCCTCAACCATGAGAATGCCGTTGCGAGTTCCCGCAACGATCACATCCATGTCGCTTGTCTCGAGCTGGGCCGCTGTCGGGTTCAACACATACTCGCCATTGATGCGCGCCACTTGCACCGCGCCCGTCGGTCCGTTGAACGGAATATCAGAAATGTGCACGGCCGCTGACGCACCGATTGAGGCCAATACCTCGAGAGGAAATGTTCCGTCGAAAGACAAAGTCGTCGCCACGATCTGAGTTTCAAATCGATAGCCTTCCGGAAAAACCGGACGAATCGGGCGATCAATCAAGCGAGCCGTCAGCGTCGCGTTGTTGGTGGGACGACCTTCGCGCTTAAAGTATCCGCCCGGGATCTTGCCCGTGGCATAGAACTTCTCTTGGTACTCGACCGTGAGAGGAAAGAAATCCAAAGTCGATTCTTTCTTCGACGATACGGCCGTCACTAACACCATGTTGCTACCGCAGGTGACAAGAACGGCGCCGTCAGCTTGCTTTGCCAAGCGGCCTGTCTCAAGTGTGATCGTCTTTCCACCCACGTTACATGTTACGGTTTGCGCTTTGAACCAACTCATCTTCTCGGCTCCCATCTATGAGTCTCATCGTGATGTACACCGAGACTCTCTAATTGCGCTCATCACTTACATCGAATGAGCTTGTTTGTTTGGCTTCGCTTCGTTTTTTAATCTCAATATCAATCTCAAGCGCGTCTTGCTTCTTCGAGTTCGGCCTCTGGTTCCGTTTTCTGGTTCCGTCTTCTGGTTCCGTCTTCTGGTTCCGTTTTCTGGTTTCGTTTTCCGGTTCCGTATTACGGTTCCTTTGTCAGCCCCACCTTTTGACCCTCCAGTCAGCCGGCGCTTGGGCGGCTCGGGGTCAGCAGGGACAGCTCCAGCAGTTTCTCCTCGTGAAACAACAAAGCCAACCCTGCGCCCCTTCTTTGGCGCCCGCGGGTTGGCTTTCGGGACGCCGAGCATTCTGGCGCGCCGATTACTTACGAAGCTCGAGATCAGCGATGAGCTTCATGTAGGCTTCCGGCTTCGTGTTCCGGAGATAATTCAAAAGCTTCTTGCGACGATTCACAAGCTTCACCAAGCCCATACGGCTGTGATTGTCCTTCTTGTGATTCTTGAAGTGCTCCGTCAGGTCGCGAATGCGTGCTGTGATCAAGGCGACTTGAACCTCGGAGCTTCCGGTGTCCATGTTGCCGCGTTGGAATTTCTTAATGATCTGCTCGCGCTGTTCTTTGAAGATTGCCATTAGTGAGTTTTCCTTTTCGCCGTCTCTTACGGCCGTTTCGAGCACCAGCTTCAATCAATAAGCTAGCCTCAAGATCCATTGAACTGCCCCTTATGGGCGACCACCTTCATCGCTTCTTGAGATCACATTTTTCACGTGACCCCAACCGCGACCGAAAGTGCGTCATTCGCCTCTTCCGCCGTCATGGCTGACTTGCGGCAAAGCTTGTGACCACAAGGGTTTACGGCCTATCTCCGCTAGCGTCAATAGGCCACGGGGCTCAGGCGTTAAAAACTCGCCGAATGCGATAAAACTGCCCTGGCTCAGCAAGCAAAATGGCCATGAGTTCTTTGGACTCGCGATGCACCACCCGAACCGGGGGCGGCGCCTCACCGACCTGGATAAAACGCAGTAGTTCAGCCTGCAAAGATCGCGAAATCTGCCCATTGCGTAGCAAATACGCATCTTGCCCATCCAGATCCACGCGGCGAAATCCCGGCAAAGCATCCGCTAGCCGAATCCATGCCGAGCCCCATACCCGACCATCTCGCTGCTGTCGTGCCTCCCAGGCCTCCGTCAAAGCCGGAACGCTCACCGCATCCGCAAGCTCAAAAGGCGCCGAGAGCGTTCTTCGCAGCGACGACAGCGTGCCGCCTACGCCCAATTTCTCGCCCAAAGCATGCGCGAGGGCCCTGATGTACGAGCCCTTCGAGCATTGCACGTGGAAACTCACCTCTCGGCCCTGCACGCGCAGCTCGGTCGGCGCATCAAAACGCATCACACGTCGAGGTAAAGCTTCAATCGTCTCACCTCGATGGGCTCGCTCATAAAGCTTTCGACCATCGACCTTCACCGCTGAATGTTTGGGAACTTCCAACTCAATTTCGCCAGTGAGCGAGGCCAACGCCTCTCGCACCGCCGTTTCACTGACGCTGACATCACGATCTTCGAGCACTTCGCCGGTCAAATCATACGAATCCGTGCGAAGGCCCAAACGCACGCCGACCTGATAAGCCTTATCGCCATTGAGAATGTAATCCGAAATTTTCGTGGCCTCGCCCACAAGCAGCACCAATAGTCCTGATGCCATCGGATCCAAAGTTCCCGCGTGTCCAATGCCTCGGATGCCAAGCGCTTTGCGAACTTGGTGAACGACATCGTGTGACGTCGGACCCGACGCCTTATCGACGAGCAGTACGCCGTTCATTCTTAGTCCTGATCTTCCGTAGGTGATTTCTTGAGGCGATCGATGCGGTGATTGAGATCAATCATCTTCTCAAGTCCCGAATCGAGAACGAACTCCAAGCGAGGCACATTCTTCATCCGAAGCTGTGAGTTGATGAGCCGGCGAAACTCGTCTTGCGCTTCCGCCAAGCGATCCAAAACATCGTCGGCGTCAGCACCAAAGATCGATACGAAAACCCTTGCGGCTTTCGCGTCGCCCTTCACCTCGACTCGACTGACAGTGATCGGCCCTCGAGGCACATCACGAACGCCGCGGACAATCGCTTGCGCGACGATCTCGCGAATCGCCGAAGCGATCCGCTGCTGGCGCTGAGAATCAATCCGATCAGAGCTCACGCTGTACCGTTTCTTGCGAGAAGGCCTCGATCACATCGCCGACCTTAAGGTCGTTGTAGTTTTCAATGCCGATCCCGCACTCAAAGCCCTGCGCCACTTCACGCGCATCATCTTTGAAGCGCTTGAGGCTCGCGAGCTTGCCCGTATAGATGATCTTTCCATCGCGAACCAAGCGCACTTGCGCTTGGCGCGTGATCTTGCCATCCAATACGAAACTTCCTGCGATGGTGCCGATTTTTGGAACGGTGAAGAGGTTGCGCACTTCGGCCCGACCCAGCTGAGTTTCTTTGGTCTCGGGCGAGAGCAAACCACCCAAGGCCTTCTTCATGTCATCCATCAGCTCATAGACGATTCCGTAAGTCTTGATCTCGACACCCAAGCGCTTTGCTTCAGCTTGAGCGCCACCATCTGGGCGAACGTTGAAGCCGACGACAAAACCCTTGGCAGTCGACGCCAAAAGCACATCGGATTCATTGATGCCGCCGACTGCGGAGTGAACCAATTTGATCTTCACTTCTTCAGTCGCGAGTTTTTCGAACATGCCCTTGATCGCTTCCGCTGAGCCCGCCACGTCGGATTTCAATACGATGGGCATTTCTTTGACGGCTCCAGCTTTAAGCTTGGCGAAAATCTCATCCATCGAGACTTTCTCGCCCTTCTTGAGGCCCTCGGCATCGAGGCGGCGAGTCTCGGCGATTCGCGCTGCGGCCTCATCCGATTCGACGACGTCAAATTTATCGCCGGCGTTCGGAACAGCCTCAAGTCCAAGGATCTCCACAGGCATTGAAGGCGGCGCCTCTTGCACGCGATCGCCTCGATCGTTGATCAAGGACCGCACGCGACCCGCCACCGATCCGACAACCACGCTCTGGCCGACCTTCAAGGTGCCCTCTTGCACAAGCAAAGTCGCCACCGGGCCACGGCCTTTGTCCATGCGTGATTCAATCACCACACCGGAAGCTGATCGATCCGGGTTGGCTTTGAGATCTTCAATCTCGGCAACCAGCGCGATCTGCTCCAGCAGCTCTTCCAAGCCCGTCTTCTTCAGAGCCGAAACCGGCACAAAGATCGTCGTTCCGCCCCACTCTTCAGGGACCAATTCAAATTCCGTCATCTGTTGTTTGATGCGATCCGGATTCGCTCCGGGCTTATCCATCTTGTTCACCGCCACAATGATCGGCACTTCAGCCGCTTTGGCGTGATTGATGGCTTCAACAGTCTGAGGCATCACGCCGTCATCCGCAGCAACCACGATGATGACGATGTCGGTGACGTTCGCACCCCGAGCCCGCATCGCCGTGAAGGCTTCGTGACCGGGAGTGTCGATGAAGCTCACCAAATGACCCTTACTAGTGGTCACCTGATAGGCACCGATGTGCTGAGTGATGCCACCCGCCTCACCTTGCGCCACGCGCGCATTGCGAATCGCATCGAGCAGCGAAGTTTTTCCGTGATCGACGTGGCCCATGATCGTGACCACGGGCGGACGCGGCTGCGGCACGGCTTCGAGATTTCCGAACGCCGTTTCCTCAATCAACGCATCGACAGTTTTCTGCACGTTCTGCGCTTCCCAGCCGAACTCCGGCACCACCAACGCGATGGTGTCGAAATCCAATTCCGTCGTCATCGTCGCCATCATTCCCATGCCCATCAATTTCTTGGTGAGCTGGGCGGCCTTGACGCCGATCTCTTGCGCGAGATCCGCGACCTTCATCGCGCCATTGATTTTCACCACGCGCTTTGAGGCCTTCGCCTGCGTGATTTGAGTTTGCATGGCGGGACGATTGAGCGTGCCTTTTTTCTTCTTCGGCTGAAACACCATCTCGCGCTTACGGAACTCCGTCGCCGAGAAGGTCTGAACTTCTTCTTCCTTGCCTGTTCCGGCGCCAACACGCGCCTTTTCTTTTTTCGCCTCGGCCTTCTTTCGGTCGAGTTCATCGTGATCAAAGTTCGGCTGACCCGCGAGTGGCGGAGGTGGCGCGACAAATCCGGCACGCAGTGGACGTGGTCCACCGCCAAAGCCAGGACGAGGCCCACCAAAACCGCTCGGTCCACCTGGACCTGCGGGACGCGGACCGCCCATTGGACGAGTCCCCGCCGGCGCCTGAACGCGCGACAAATCCATACGTCCAACGATATTGCCTCGGGGCTGCGAGCGAATGCCGCTTTGCGGACCGCCCGGAGTCATCATCACTTCTCGCTTACGTGCAGGTGCAGCTGGCCCCGCGGACGCCGCGACTTCGGCGGCTGATCCTGCAGGAGTTTCGGTCGGTGCTGGAGCCTCGGCCTCAACGGCGGCGGCGACGGGAGCCACTCCCGAAGCTGCAACCGCAGCTTGTCCACCCGTTGCTCCAACAGCCGGCGATGCCTCGTCGGATTCAGAAGTTGCGGTCGGTGCGGCTTCCGCGCTCGCGTCCATTTCTTCCGTCTCAGCGGCTTGCGCCTCAGCCGCGGCCGCTGCCGCAGCTTGCGCTTCGGCCGCCGCCAGAGCTTCAGCTTCTTCCTCTTCGACTTTCTTACGTACGACGACCTTTGCTGCCGCCTTTTTCACGACAACTTTTTTTCCGGCGGAGGCTTCATCGGTTTCCGCAGCAGGCTTGGCTTTGACGGCCTTGACAGGTTTCGCAATCGGCTTTGCTGTCGGTTTACTGGGCGTTTTGGCGGCGGCCTTTTTCAAAGTCGACTCGGCGACCTCATCAGCGGCCACAGCTTTCTTAGCGACTTTCTTGGTCGCCTTTTTGGGGCCCGCTTCTGAGCCGCTTTCATCGCGGAGCTTATTTCGAATCTGATCGATGAGCTCGGAATCGAGATCCGCCATGTGACTGCGCACAGGGAGCTTCCACTCACGGATCTTATCCATGAGGGCCAGCGTTTCCATTCCGATTTCCTTTGCGAACTCAAACACCTTCACTGTTTTACCTTCCATCCGTCCCGCACCTGTATCTCAAGAGAGTCAATGTTCAGAGAATTCCACTGCTGTAAATGCAATCGTAGGAGCCTTATTGGTTCTCTGAAGTTGCACCCTCTTGTGATTCCTTTTGATCCAATGCCGCCAGCTCGGCGCGCAGGCGCTCATCCGCAGAAGCCTTGGAGTTGCCTGTCGGCGCAACCGCGGCTCGCTGAGGAGCTGTCGGGACATCTTTGCCCTCAGCTTTGAACTTCTCGATCAATGCTTTTGCATCGGCGATGAGCTTTTCAGCTTTTTCCGGCGCATCATAACCAGGAATTGCCATGACGTCGGCAACTGTTGCCGTCGCCAAGGATTGGAACGAGCCAAAGCCTGACTGGAAGATGTTCTGCGCCATGGTCTCGGTCATGCCTGGGATGAGCATGAGGTTGAAAATCGCGTCGGCGGTTTTCTGCGAAGCTGAAGACTCGCTCAAGATGTCGAGCTTCCAGCCCGTGATCTTCGACGCCAAGCGAACGTTTTGGCCTTTGCGACCAATTGCCAAAGACAATTGGCTGTCGGGCACAACGATTTCCATCTCTTTGTTCGCCTCATCGACGAACACGCGCGAAATTTCAGCTGGCGCCAAGGCATTACATGCAAAGCGCGTGATGTCCTCATCCCAGTTGATGATGTCGATTTTTTCGCCGCGAAGTTCTTGAACCACCTGCTGCACACGCGAGCCCTTCATGCCCACGCAAGCGCCGACAGGATCCACCGCCGGATCTTTAGAGACCACGGCGATCTTGGCTCGCGCGCCCGGCTCACGTGCGGCTGCGATGATTTGCACGGTGCCGTCATAGATCTCGGGCACTTCCTGCTCGAAGAGTTTGATCAAATACTGTTCGCAAGCTCGAGACATGATGATTTGCGGACCCTTGGTGGTCTGACGAACATCCAGCAAATAACCTTGCACGCGATCGCCTGGCTTATAAACTTCGCCGGGAATCTGTTCGCGAAGCGGAATGTAGGATTCAGTTCGTCCCAAATCCACGACGATCATGCCGCGCTCAACTCGACGAGCGATACCCGAAGCGATCTCGCCTCGACGCTGTTCGAACTCGTTGTAGATGATCTCGCGTTCCGCATCGCGCACGCGCTGAGTGATGATCTGCTTCGCCGTCTGCGCCGCGATTCGGCCCAGCTCTGTGGCATCGAGTTTGATACCAATCGAATCGTTCACTTGAATCTCGGGATTCAGCTCGCGAGCCTCATCGAGCTTAATCTCGATTTCCTCATCGATGAAATCCTCAGGCATAACGACTTCTTTGAATTCGTAAAGCTCCACTTCGCCAGTGTCTTCGTTGTACTGAGCTTCGATTTCACGATAGGTGCCGTACTTTTTTCGGGCGGCGACCAGCATGCCTTGAATGACCGCATCGATCACAATCTGCTTTTCGATGCTCTTCTCTTTCGAAACCGCGTCGATCATCCGGCTCAATTCTGAAAAATTATCGCCTGCCATATCTTCCTCCTCAGACTTCGTTCCACGTCTTCCATCGAGTCACCTGAAGTGTCTCCCCGAAAGGCGGCTTTCTTTTGTTACCCAATCCAATTCGTTTCCAACTCGCTTCAAAAACCTTCACACTTTGCGACTTACTTTTTGGCTGGCGCTTGAGCCGACCGATCTGCCTTCTTTGCGGCCCCTGGTTTACCGGCGCCGCCGCCCTTTTCCATGACAAAAACCGTATGCGCCTTTGCAATCTTGTCGAGCGCCAAGCGCGCCATCAAACTTCGAACTGAGCCGAGCTTCGCCTTGCTCTCCGGCGGCTGAATTTCAAAAACAGCCACCGAGTCTTCCATCGCCACGAGCTGCGCTTCGAAGCTCTTTTGCGTGCCCCAATGTTGCAGCGCTTTGGCCTCGGCCGGCGTCGGATCCGCAACACCCGTCAGGGCTTGCAGGGCACCGAGTGTTTCAAAGCACTTCACTTGCACGCGGCTACCGACAGCGCGCTGATAGTGGCGCGGCGTTCGCAACGCGCGCTCGATCCCGGGGCTAGAGACTTCCAGCTGATAGGCTCCACCGGGAATCAAATCTTCAACGTCCAATATCAAATTCAAGCCACGCGACACATTGGCACAGTCATCGATCGAAACGCCGGGCTCTCGATCAATGGTGATCCGCACCACGCGATGACCGCCACCGCCCAAGATCTCCAAATCGTAGAGCTCACAGCCTTCGCGCTGTGCGACTTCAGTCGCCAGCTGCATCAACTTGTCTTGCCAACGCATCTCGGTGGCCGAGGTCGCTGCCGTCTCGGCTTGCGATTCGGATTCGGAGTGATCAGGCGACGAATGCTGATCCGACCCCAATTGGGCGTCGGCCACTTTCACATTCATTTCAGATTCACTGTTCTTTGCTTCGCCTGTTTCGATCATAGTCCCAAGTCTGTGTGTTCGTAATCGGTTCGTAATCGGTTCATCGATCGCGCCACCGATCAGGTTAATGATCGCGGCTTCGATCGTTTCGCTTGGACCTCATCGAATTCGTGACTTCACGTGAAGCAAAAAAAAATGGCCCTTCTGGGGCCATCGTCTCGAACTCGAGGGTCGACTCGACACATTTTGTAGCAAAACTCATGGCTTATGGCTAGAGCTTTCCCCTGTAACTTCAATTGTTGGAAGCTGGTCGAGTCATCAACAAAGCATCCATGCCATCGGCGTAATAGGCCTTTCGACGGCCAGAAAGCACAAAGCCAACGCGAGTATAGGCGGCAATGGCGGAAGCATTGTCGGCACGAACCTCAAGCCACACATCGCGCCCGACGCCCTGCGCCTCGAACGCCTCGCAGGCGGCCATAAAAAGCCGATCAAAGACTCTGTGGCCTCGAAATCGGGGATGGACCACGGTCAGGCTGATCTCCCAAGCTTGGTTTAAGTCGCGAAAAAAAATGAAACCGGCCAAGCCACCCGATTGCTCGGCGGATGCCGGAATCTCATAGATGATCCATCGGGCCTGCTGGATTTCTTTGGCCAATTGTTCGCGATTCCAGCGCCCCACCCACGCTTCGCCGTTTCGCCGCGCTTCTTCGACCCATGAAGCAATCTCGAGCAGCCGGCCTTGCTGGTCCTCGTCCGTCTGACACCAACGCCAGCTTCCGTTCACGAGCGCCTCCATCAAGTGCCAAAGAAGTTTCGAACTTTGTATCGTCGTCGCAAACTTTGACGCCATTCAATCAAGCGACGTTCAGTTTGAACTTTCGCAAGCCGAGCTTTGATGCTTTCGCGCATATCTTCAAAACTCTGCTCGCCATAGCTCGAGCGATTTTTCTTATAGTGCTGTAAGGCTTCCGCATCGGTAATCGTGACCAGCGACTCATCGCTCTTCAGGCGCAGAACACTCTCCGCCAAGAGCTGGCGCTCGACGACCTCGCGCAATTCGGCAGAGGTGAGTTCAAGCTCGACAAAGTCGCGCACGCCTTTCCACTTTTCCTGCACATCCTTCACCAGCCGATCAACTTCTGCCGCATCGGGCTTGGTGACCCCGAGATCTCGAACCGACAAGACCACCGTCCACTCATCCAAAACTCGCGTGATCGCCGCGGGAAAGCCGCGATCTGTGACCTGCGGCAACTTCATATTGTCGGCTTGCGTGTCAACGGGCAGTCCGCTCATGACGATTTGCACGGCTTCATGGGCGCGAACTTCTCGCGAGGTCACAATGTGCTCACCCACTTCGCCCACGGCTCGGGTCACCGAATAGACGCGAACATCAGGCGCCGCGGACGGACGCGGCGAGGCCGAGGCCGCTGGCCCAGCCGCAGACGGACCAGAGACCGAACCGGAGGTCGCTGCGGGGACCGTCGCTTGTGCAGTGAAACTCAAAACTAAGATGCCAGCCAACGCACCAGAGGCGAGCGCGTGAACCACGCACCGTCTTACGAGCTTGGGAAACGCCTGCTTGAGATTTGGCTGAGGAGGAAAGGAAAAAGGCATAAGAGAAGTTTCCCTTATGCCTTCGCTTTCGCCAAGCTCCCTGTGGGGGCTTGGCCTTGGTTACGACCGCGGTGCGGCCACAATCGAGATTGCGGACAAATTAGAAGCTGAACTTACCGACCAACGAAGTGGTGGTGTAGTCGAGCTTTTCAACCGGGTTACCCTGGTTCTGCGGATACACGAAGCTCGACGGATACTGCGAGTTTTCGCGGTAAGCCACGTTCTTCATGTAGCGGAAGTCGATTCCCACCGAGAAGTTCTTGGTGAGCATCAGATCCGCACCGGCAACAAAACCGATGTCGAAAGAGTTCGTTGTCGCTTCATCCGAGTTCACACCGTAGTACTGCTTGTTGCGATACTGACGATGCGTGTAGCCCGCCAACGCGCCCACCACCGGACGGAACTTGCCCGGCAACAGCTGATACTTCACGCCGCCGGTAAAGTTGTACTGAGTCATCGTCTTGAACGTCGGGTACCAGTAAGCATAACCCTGGTCGATCACTTCGATGTCGTACTCCGAGTAGATGAACGAACCTTCAGCGACGAAACGCTCAGGCGAGATCATACCGACTGTCACACCTGTGGCGATGTTGCCGCGCACATTGATGACATCCGGGTACTTACCCATACCCACCAATCCACCGACATAATATTCGGGTTGGGCCGGCTCTTCTTTCGGCTTCATCTCTTCAAGCGCAGCTTTCACTTCGCCCTTGATGTCGATCGGCTTAGCTTCTTCCTTCGGAGCTTCCACGACGGGAGCTGCGATCGGAGCCGGAGCCACAACAACAGGTTGCGGAGGAGCTTGATAAATCACTTGCGGCTGCACAGCAGGAGCCGGAGCTTCTTCAGTGCCACCGAAGTTTTTCATCAGGCGCTCGGAGCGACGCTTTTCGTCTTCCATACGCGCTTCTTCAAGTTTCTCGACGATCTTTTGCTCCGTCGAAACTTCAAGTTGCTGACGCTCACGTCGGCGCTTCTCAGCTGCCGAGATGCTCAAGGGCGAATCTTCCACGACACTCGTGGGCTGATCCTGAACCTGAGCCTGAACGTTGGCTTGTCCCTGCGTGGACTTTTGATTTTGACTGTTGACGATGAAGATGGGGTTGGCTGGCGCAGCGGCTGCCGGCTGCTCAACTTCCACCAACTCGCCAGTCGACTCGTCAATCTTGACGAGACGCTTGCCGGGCTCAGCCGTTTGGGCCTGAGCTGTCACAATCACGGAACCCGAAGCCACAAAGAGGGTGACCGCGATCAATCGAATGAGGTTTTTCATCGGACTACTCCTTATCCAGCGATCTAAAGCCGGCGAGAGACAAGTTCGGACGACCTGAATACAAGGCTTGTGCCACACAGTGTTAAGGGCTTTAACTTGGAGTTGAGCATACAGTTTCGAGCTGAGGCCTCGGTTGACCTGTTCGTCCTCTAGGCAGTCTTGAAAGAACTTCTTGAGCTTGGTGTCACTTCGCCGTAACAATCTCGCTTCAATTTGGCGCTGAGAATTGCGCCTCAAGCCCGCATCGGAATGCCCTGGTGGCGGAACTGGTAGACGCGTCGGACTCAAAATCCGATGTCCGTAAGGATTTGGGAGTTCGAGTCTCCCCCGGGGCACCACTTCGATCGCACCTCATCTTCCGCACCACCTGCACTGAACCCCCTTACGCCAAAGTCCAGATTCGTGGGCATGGTGGCAGCCGCTCAAGCGCGGCTTGGACAACTCCAACACGCCACGCGAACATTTTAAGGAGCACGAGTCTTGGTTTCTGCGAACTCTCAGGTTTGAGCGAGGCCCATGAAATCCCCAATCCGTCGCTACTTAGATTTTGTGAATTTCAGCTTTGTGCCCAATCGACCCCTTCGTGGGCTGCTGCAGATTCTTCGCATCTATGTCGTCGTTGGACTCATTCTGTACTTGCTGCAGGACCGCGTGTTGTTTCAACCCGGCGTTCGCGACTGGCGCTCCTGCGATCCAAAAAGTTCCGAGGTCTCAAGCTTTGAAATCCCATCCGCCAAGTCCGATCGCGTGTGGCGAGGCTGGAAGGTGACGGCGGACTCGGCCCGAGGTCGCATTCTCTTGTTTCACGGCAACGCCGGCTTGGCCTGTCATCGACTCTTTTTTAGAGAGCTGTTCTCGCGACATAATTTCGAGCTCGTGCTGTTTGAATATCCAGGCTACGACGGCACGCCTCTCAGCGCTGAAGCGATGTTGGAAGGCGCGCTCGAAATCCACGATCACCTCCAGAGTCATACGCCGCTTCCGACCTTCGCGCTTGGTGAATCATTGGGCTCGGGTGTTGCCACCTATCTGGCCGCACATCGCGAGCTCAACGGCCTCATTCTCTTCGCACCCTACACGTCCATCACCGAGATCGCGCAAAGTCGATTTTGGTTTTACCCGGTCGGCTGGATGCTGCGATCAAAGTTTCCGGCGCACGAATGGGCGCCCCTCGTGGATGAGGCTGTGTTTGCCTTTCAAGGCACCGATGACCGCGTGATCCCGCATTCGCTCAGCCTCCGGCAAAAGGCAAATTTCAAGAACATTGAATTTTTCCCTATTCCCGGCGCCGATCATAACGACTGGACGGCCTTCGTGGGCGATGATTTCTTCGAAGCCTTGCACAGCTATGTGGCCAAACACCAAAACACGCTGGGCGCCACTGATCCTTGAGCGCGTGTACGGGCACAGAGTGAGCTGGCAAGTTCAAATCGCCCGAATGCTGCTGATCCCCTCTTCCAATTTCAGCGACAATGTCGCCAACAATTCTCGCACAGTGGCGTCTCATTTTGAGACGAATCGTCGACTTCAGCATCGCATGTTTCGAAGTGCCTTGAGGTTCGGCTCATGCACTCCGAAAAGTCGCTATGGGAACATCACAATTTCACCGATCGATGAAGCGCTTGGTTTTCTCATGGCTCGCGTTTGGACTTGCGCTGAACCTCAGCGGCGAGACGAATGCCCAATCACGCCTGACGGCTGATGCGCAAGCCTACGACTTGATCAGTTACGAACACCTCATGTCCTTGCCCAAGTCGGAGCGTGAGGCCTACCTGCGAAGCGTTCGAAAAATGTTGGGCGAACTCGCCCAGCGCCGCCAGCACAGCGAAGTCTTCGCGCTTCAACCCGACCAAGCGCGCGAGACCCTCTGGATGAACGCGTGGCAGATCCTCACAACGCCATTTGCTCATGCGAATCCTTGTCCGTCAGGTATGGAGCTCGCGACACTCACGGGTGGTGGCTCACGCGCGACGGTTTGCCGCCTCGCACGCCGAGATGCCAATGTGTCGGATTGCTTGTCTCGCCCCGGAACGATGATCGTCCACGGCACAGGCCGTGCCGGCGACAACTTTTATGGCGCACATTGCATTCTCGCTACCGATGCCGATGAGCTGCGAAACCTCCGCGGCGATGGCTATCGAACCGAAAGTGGTCCTCACTCGGGCTCCGCGTATCGCTCCGACGGGCAAGTCTTGCCGCCAGAATCTCGCCCGGCCCGCGCCCCGGCTGCGCGCACCGACATCAACCCTGAAAGCGAAGACATACATCAAGCTTGCCGATCCACGGAGACCGCCACTCCGGAACAACGACGTCAGCGCCTCGACGCCTTTCGCGCTCATGCTCGCCAAAACGGTGGCACCTGCCTTCATGGTGGCAACTTGTCTCGCTATGGCGGCACGACAGGCGACTTCAACGCCAGTTCAGTTCGTGCAGGCAATTGCCGAGGCCGCTCGAGTTTTGAGGTCAGCGGCTTTCGCGTCCAATGCGCCACCTCCAGCCAAATTTTGTGTAACCCGCTGATCTATGGCTTGGCCTCGGTCACTCAAGACGAGCCCACGGCCACACGCCAGGCCGTCGGCCGATGCGTGCCTCGCAGCGCGAATGCGACAAAGGCCTGTGATGATCGATTTGGTCAAGCGCAGGACGGCGAGTCCGCAGCGCAGTTCATTTCGCGAAGTGTGCCCGGGATCCGAGAAGCCTATGAAGACTTTCGGCGAAATCTGGCTTCGTTTTGCAACACGCCCGTGTCGCGCGAGGCCCACTGTGAAGAGTGCCGTGTTCTCAGAGAACGCATCTTCGCTGCCAACCGAGCTGTGAGAGCCTCGCCAGCGGCGACGGCGCCTGGGGCAACGGCTCCCGGCTCGCCCGGTGGCTCGGCTCCGGTTGTTCAATAACTATTCGCGACCAGCCGCCGTGTTCTGTCCAATTGCGGGATTCACGCTCACCTTCGCCGTCTTGGTCAGCGCTTCAACCCAATCGCTCATGGCTTCTTGACCACGATAATAGGACATGAGTTCTCGCGCCCGCTTCTCAGCCTCAGGGGTCAAAGCTTCGTCTTTACCCGTTTTGCCGGATGTCGGCTTTGCGGCCACGACGGATCGGATGCCTGTTCGGTATTTGAGTAAGACGGCCTGGCCGCCTTGGCGAATCAACGACTTCGCCAGCGGACGATCCGCGCTGAGGCGAAAGGCTTCGGACACAGCTTCAGAACCGCCGCCGACCTTGGGCAAAGCATTGGCCGTCATAGAAACATCGCCGGATTCTGAAAACTTCAATTTGTGTTTACTGAGAAAGGCCTCAACAGCGGCCTTGTCTTGCGCGGCCAGGGCGCGCTCAAGCTGTGCGATTTCTTCTCGCGATTGCTCTTGGGCAATCAAAAACTCGGCGATGTCCTCGCGCGCTTCTTCCAAACTCGTGGTCTTTTCGGCCTTTCGGTCTTCGACGCGAACGATATGAAAGCCGTAGTTGGTGCGAATCGGCTCAGAGATCTCGCCGATCTTCCCCTTGAAGGCATAGTCTTCAAACTCAGGGACCATTTGTCCGCGGGGGAAAAACTGAATCAGACCGCCCGCATCTTTCGAACCGGGATCAGCGCTATGCTTCTTCGCGAGACTCGCGAAGTCCGCGCCCGCCTTGAGCTGTGCCTGCAAGTCTTGGGCTTTTTTGCGAGTCGCTTCCCAATCTTTCTCTGCGGCCTTCTCATCAACAGCCAGAAGAATGTGCCGAACTTTCGCTTGCTCGGGAGTCAGATACTTCGCCTTGTTGGTCTCGTAATAGGACTTCACGCGGGCCGCACTCTCGGGTTTAGCCAAAAAGTCACGTACGGCCGCCGCGGGCACAGTTTCCGGCGCGACGATCTCCAGCGGGAAGCTCACAACATCGACATTCACGCTTTGCGACTCAACTTTCTTGAGTCGATCGTCCTCGATGGCGAGGGGCCGGAGAGCCGCAGCGAAGGCTCGCGCGGCGCGCTCGACTTGTTGTTGCTCGCGCAAACGATCCTCAAAGCCGCCCTTGGTTTGTCCTGAGCCTTCGATGTATTGCAAGTAGCGTGTGCGGCTAAACTGCCCGTTTTCTTGAAACGCCGGAATCTTCACCAAAACTTCGGCAACTTCGCGATCCGGGACGAAGACGCGATTTTTTTTGAAGTCCTCGATCATCACTTGCCGACGAATGAGCTGCGTGAGTGCTTGTTGTTGAGCGTAGGCCCGAGCGAACTCGGGATTACTTTGCTCAAACATTTGCACCTGCGGATCGGCGCGCATTTGTTCAGCAACTTGCGAATACTCAGCCAGCGAAATGATTTTGCCGTTCACTTGCGCGGCCCAGCCGCCATGTTCAGCGCCCATGCGATCCGGGGTGACGCCAAAGAAGATGAAGACGACGATGATCATCAAAAAGAACGTCCAAGCCATAATGGCACGAGTGACGCGACGGCGATCTGTGCGCCAGAGTTCTCGCAATGAGGACCGGACGTTGGCTGCTTGCTGAGACATTGCTTCCTCGCTTGTTGATGCGTTCCTGCGGGCCCAATTTTTCGACACCCAATTGAAAGCGACTCAAAGCTACGAACGAAGTCCGCAGCTTCATACGACACATTGTCTTGGGCCGATGGTTGAAGCCGAATGATCGTCGGCCGACCCAAGCTCAGGACCGAGTCAACTTGGGGTTGACGGGCCGCCGGCTTCGAGCCGATCGAAGTTTTGTATGTCAGCGAGTTTTCCTCCAAAGTTCAAGGCGTTTGAAGCGGCGCGAAACGCATGAAGCAACACATGACAGACGAGGCATTACAGCCAAAAAATTGAAAGTCAGAAGCGGGCGTGCCCGTTTGCGGGCAGAGTTGCGAATTTCATGAGCGAAACTTGTGACTTTGTCCGGCCAGGTTGTGCAGCGATCTCGTTGTCACCGTGGCCACAAGCACGTTCGCTCCCAACACGATCTTGTTTTTCCGCCTTGTGAGACGCCATCTACGGAGCGAGCAACTTTGAATTTCTTCGCCTTTGATCTTCGCAAAATTTTAGTCGTGATTGCGGTGGTCGCGTTACCCATCATCTCGATCAACATGAAGCGCGCACCCGGCGAAGCGCCTTGGTACCAAAAGCCGTTTTCTTGGACCATTTCGCTGATGCAAGACAGCTATTCCAATTTCACCAGCGGCGTGCGCGGCACGACCTCGATGTACATGAACCTCATCGGCATCAAGCGACAGAACCAATCCCTGCTTCGCGAGAATGAAGAGCTTCGCGCGCAGCTGGGTTCGATCGAAGAGCTCAAACTTGAGAACCAGCGACTTTCAAAGCTCTTGGAGTTCCGCGAACAAACCAAGATGAAGCTATTGGCCGCCAAGGTGATCGCTCGCGATTTGAATCCCGACCATGAATCCATTCGCATCAATCGCGGCTACCGCGAGGGCTTGCGAAAGCTGCAAGGGATTATCACCGTCAATGGTGTTGTCGGCTATGTGGTGTCGACACAGATGGATTCCGCGCAAGTCATCTTGCTCACGGATCGCTCCGCTTCGATTGATGCGTTGGTACAGCGAACTCGAGCGCGAGGCCTCACCAACGGCCGAAGTTCAGGTTCATTGCGCTTAAGATACTTGGAACGAGCCGACGATGTCGCCGTCGGCGACGCTGTCGTGACCAGCGGTTCGAAGGGCTATTTCCCGAAGGGCTTTCCCATCGGGCGCGTGACGTCGGTTCGCAAGACCGATTTCGGAATTTCACAAGAAGCAATGGTTGAGCCCGTCGTGAGCGCGTCGAACCTCGAGGAAGTGTTCGTCGTGATCGAATCTGGCAACGAAGACTTTGGCGATCGCCTGTCGACGGGATTTGGTTTGCCGCTGTTGAGCAAGATCAACTCAGGAACCAATTCGGGCCCCAGCAGTGGTGGCAGCGCCAGCACGACGCCAAAGCCCACTCCCCTTCCTCAACCTGCAGCCACGCCTTCGGTTTCGAGCGCAACGCCTCGACCGAAGCCGACCCCCTGAGGTGAGGCGATGATGCGGGAAAAGTTTCTTCGACTGCTCAATATCGCGATCTTTGCGCTGGTGCTGCTGCTGCTCACCAGCGCGCAGACATCGCTGTGGATGCAAATCTTCGGCTATTTTCCGGCGCCGCTCTTATGGCTGCCGATCATTGCCTATGTGGCGATCAACCGCACACCGCTTGAAACCATCATCATCACACAGATCTTTTCGCTGATCATGGCGCCGGCGACCGTCATGCCCGAAGGCTTATTGATGATTTGCAACTTGGGCGTGGCGCTCAGCGTGCAAGTTTTCAAGACTCGCATCTATTGGAACGCGGCGACCTACATCATGATGGTTTCCGGCGGCTCCGTGGTGCTGTTCCATCTCTTGCACATGCTGGGTAGCTTCATGGTGCGCATGCCCGACTATCAGCCCCTCACAAGCCCCAGCCTCAGTGATTGGATTGTGCAAGCCATGCTGACGCCGCTTGCGGCACCGCCGATCATATGGCTGCTCAGTTTCATCGATCGACTGACGGGTCGCGAGATGGCGGTCGAGAACATGGAAGATTCGTGGGGAGGTTCGCGATGAGCTACCTTCCTGGCAACGAATTGGAAGTGAAAGAGTATCAGCCGCGCTTTCGCCTTCTGTATCTCATCATGGGAATCACCTTCGGCGTGTTTTTCATTCGCCTTTGGTACCTCCAAGTTCTCCAGGGCGAAGAGCTCCGCGCCTTCTCCGAACAAAACTCCATCAAAGAATCCAAGATTCCGGCTCCGCGAGGCATCATCTATGATCGCAACGGCGAAGTCTTGGTGGAGAATCTGCCAGGCTTTCAGGTCACACTTTCGCCTCAGTACGTCGGCAATCTCACCGAGACCGCAGAGGCGCTGGGCGCGGCGCTCAACATGTCGCCTCAGCAAATTGAAGGCATTGTCCAACGCAGTCGCCGCGTGAACGGTCCCTTTCGCGCAGTTCGCATCAAGGAGAATCTCTCGCGTGAAGAGATCTTCAACATTGAAATTCTCAAGCAGGACTACACGGGTATCGACATTAAAGAAACCGTACTGCGCTCTTACCCGCTCAGGGAAAACGGCGCGCAGTTTTTTGGCTACGTGAGCGAGATCTCAAAGCGGCAATTGCCCCGGCTCAATGAACGCTACGCGGATCGCAACATTCGCTTTCAACAAGGCGACATCATCGGCACGACGGGACTTGAGGAAGTTTACGATCTTGATTTGCGCGGCAAAGACGGCATTTCCGTCTCGCAGGTGGACGCCCATGGACGCGAGGCGATCGGCGACCCGATGGGACTGTTGGGCTCGATGGGTGGCGTGACGCCGGCGACACCTGGACAAAACATCGTGCTCACCATTGATAAAGATATTCAAGAGGCCGCGTGGCAGGCCTTCCAGAGTCTCGGGCGCATCGGCGGCGCCGTGGCGATGAAAGCGAATGGGGAAATTCTCGCTTGGGTGAGCGCGCCGAGTTTTGATCCCAACGAGTTCGCCACCGGCATCGCGCCGGATCTCTGGCGAAAATTGATCAATGACCCCGACAAGCCTTTGCGCAACAAACCGATTCAAGATCACAACGCGCCTGGCTCCACCTTTAAGCCGCTGATCGCGCTTGCGGCTCTGGCCGAAGGCGCGATCTCTCCCAACACCATTGTCTCTTGCCCTGGCGCCTTACGTTTCGGTAGCCGCACCTATCACGATCACTTGCGCGGCGGTCACGGCAATCTCAACGTCATGCAAGCCATCGAGCGCTCTTCGAATGTGTTCTTCTATAAAATGGGCATCGCACTCGGCATTGATCCGATGTTTCGATATTGCGATCAGCTGGGCATTGGCCGCAGAACCGGCATCGAATTGCCGCGCGAACGAACAGGCCTCATGCCATCCAGCGCCTGGAAGAAGGCCAACATCGGTGAAGAATGGCAACCTGGCGAAAACCTTTCCGTCGCCATTGGCCAAGGCTTCGTCTTGACCAACCCGCTTCAGCTGGCGGTCGCCTACAACGCGATCGGCACAGAAGGCAAAGTGGTGCGTCCGTTCGTGGTTAAGCGCGTCCTGGGACCCGACAACAAAGTGCTTCGCGAGTTTGAACCCGAAGTGCTTCGCGATCTCAATTCGCCCGAGGCCCAACTTAAAATCAAACCCGAGCACTATCGCGCGGTGAAAGAAGGCCTTCGTCGAGTCGTCAACGGCGAGGCCGGCACGGCCCGAGCTTCAAAATTGAAGTACATCGAAATGGCGGGCAAAACCGGAACCTCGCAGGTCATGGGCTTTTCGGCGGATCAGATTTACGCGTCTTGTGAAGCTCGGCCAAAACATCAGCGCCACCATGGTTGGTTCATCGGCTACGCTCCCGCGGACAAGCCCGAGATCGCATTCGGTGTCTTGGCGGAGCACGCCTGCCATGGCTCGTCGGGAGCTGCACCCATCGCAAAAGCCATGGTGGCCGCCTATGTCGCCAAGTATCGTCCCGAGTGGCTGGAGCGCGATGTTCATAAAGAAGCCCGCGAACGTGCACCACGTCCATCTGAAGCCAACGCGGATGCGAATACAGCACCGACGCAATTGCCTGAAGGCCCCATCGAAGGAGAGTGAAGATGCTCGGCGTGGGAATTCAAGGAGCTCAGCTCGAAGAGCGCGGCTTTTTTAGAAAGCTCGATTGGAATTTCATTTTGCCGCTCCTGGTGCTGCAGGTGATTGGCATCATCAATCTCTACAGCGCCACACACGGCTTCGGATCGGACTCGACAGATCGACTCTTCATCTCCCAGCTCTTTTGGCTGTTGAAAGGCTGGATCGTCTTTCTCATCGTCACGCTCATCGACTACCAATTCTTCATTCGACTGGCTTACGTCATCTATGGTCTCAATCTGCTGGCGCTGATCGCGGTGATCTTTGTCGGCAAAGTCGCCCTGGGCGCTCAGCGCTGGTTGGACCTCGGTTTTTTCGCCTATCAGCCGTCTGAGTCGATGAAACTTTGTATCATTCTCGTTTTGGCCCGACATCTTTCACAGCGCTCTTTTGCCGACGGTATGGGCATCAAAGATTTGTTGCTGCCGCTCGGCGCTGTCATCGGCGTGCCCTTTCTCATCACCGCCGAGCAGCCTGATCTCGGTACGGCGATGATGTTGCTCATCATCGGCTCTTCCATCCTCTTCTTCGTTAAAATTCGCCGCTCAATTCTGGTCGCCCTGGCTGTGCTCGGAATATTCAGCGCAACAGGCGCTTGGTTTTTCGGCTTGCGCGACTATCAGAAGCATCGCATTTACACATTTCTGGATCCCAATCAGGACCCTCGCGGCAAAGGCTACAACTCCATTCAATCGCGCATCGCCGTGGGCTCGGGCCAAGTCTTCGGCAAGGGCTTTCGCAAAGGCACGCAAAGCCAGCTTGAGTTTTTGCCGGAACGCCACACCGACTTCATTTACTCCGTACTCAGCGAAGAGTTCGGCTTTGTGGGCAGCATGTTCACGCTTTCGATCTTCGGCCTTTTGTTTTTCACCATGATGCGAATCGCGCAGCACGCGCGAGACAAAGCCGGGGCCATCATCACCGTAGGGGTGATGGCGGCACTTTTCTGGCACATGCTGATTAACGTCGGTATGGTGATTGGGTTATTGCCCATCGTGGGTGTGCCCTTACCGCTGCTGAGTTATGGCGGATCCAACATGCTCACGACGATGGCGGCGCTGGGCATGGTCTCGAGCGTTTCATATCGCAAGTATCTGTTCTGATGCCTTCACGATTTCGATTGCAACGAAGCTTGCCCCGACTCCTCTGGTTCAGCCTACCGCTGACCGCCGTGCTCATTTACGGTTGGAAAATCGAGACACAGTGGTTTGAGCTCACGCGAAGCGAGATTCGCTTTCCAGTGAAACAGGAGATCAAACTGGCGCACTTGAGCGATGTGCATGTTTTTGAAATTGGCGCGCGCGAAATCAAAACGTTCGAAATTTTGGAAAGCGAACGGCCCGACTTGATCGTCATCACAGGTGACTTGATTTTTTCCGACGGGAATTGGGAGGCCTTCGCAAGCTGGCTCAAGCAGCTCACTCGACAAGTCGCCCCTCAACACGGAACCTGGATCATTCAAGGCAACTGGGAACACTGGCGGCCTCATCCCCAACTTCGGGAGTTGATCGAGGCCGCTGGCGGCAAGCTACTTCGCAACGAGAGTGTAAGGCTTGAAACTCTGGGCCTAGTGCTTGTCGGCTACGATGATGATTGGCTCGGCCAGCCCGAACCGGTTGAGACTCAACTGAGTGATGAAGATCGCCGACGCGCGATCGGTTTGATTCATAGTCCGAGTGGCTTTAGAAAAATCCGACCTCAACTGCCACTTGTCTTGGGTGGCCATACTCACGGTGGTCAAATTCGTTGGCCCGGAGGGCCCGCACTTTATTTTCCGCCATCGTCAGATGGCTTTGATCATGGTTGGTACAAAGAGGATCTCGCGAGCTTTTACGTCTCGCGCGGTGTAGGTACGAGCACCATCGATCTTCGACTCTTTTGTCGTCCCGAAATTCATTTCCTGAGCTTAGTGCCTGAGGGGGCTTAGCCGAGGGGACCCTTGTCTGAAAAGCCCTGGCCGGTCAGCCCTTCGGGCGAAGGATTCGGCGCACCTGCCGCGCCCTCGATGCTACAAAATAAAAAACAGGCCCAAGCGGGCCTGCCGTGATTCGAGAGTTGCCGCTTTGGTCTGACGCCTTAGAGCTTCGGCGTGAGTGTCGCGACGATCTCTTCTTTGGAGCGATTGCCGACAATGGTTTGCACCGGTTGGCCACCTTTGAAGAGAATCAAGGTCGGGATGCCTCGGACACCATACTTCTCGGCCATTTCGCCGTTACCTTCAGCGTCGATGTCGAGTTTGACCACTTTCATTTTGCCCTGCATGTCCTGAGCGATCTCTTCAAGCTTCGGCGCCAAAGCCTTGCATGGCCCACACCACTCTGCCCAAAAATCCACCAACACCGGTGTTTCTGAACCCAAAACATCTTGCTGAAAGCTGACACCACTCGTGTCCGTCGTGAATTTACCCATTGCCGCGTCCTTTCCCTGATGAACAACAGCTTTAGCCTCGCACGACCAAAGTCGCTTTGTCACTTCCGTCGACGCGAGTCGCGGAGGCCTAAACACCGAAACTGTATCAAAATGAGCCAAGACTCAGCGCCATAAGGCTTCGACACGCGCAAGAAGTCTTGGAGCGCCGCCGGAGTAAGCCCCCATTCAAAGCTTCATTCATCTCACAGATGATTCTTCCTGACAGAATTCCCCCACACCCAACCTGAGTCTGAAAGTCGCCCCTCGACCATGGTCCCAGCACATTACATTCCCCACGCAAAACGCCGATAAGTTCACAGAGCCATGCAGAAAAGCGAAATCCGTGTCCTGATCGTCGATGATGACAGTCGCTTGGGTGGAACACTCAAGGAAGTCGTCGCGCGTGAAGGCTACATCTCATTCCACGTCGCCAAACCCGAAGACGCGCTTGCGCAAGTCAAGTTGCACTCCTACGCGTGCGTGGTGATCGACTGCATGTTGCCGAAAATGAATGGCCGCGATCTCGCCCTGCGCATCACCGCCGAATCCAACATGCCGCCGGCGATCATCCTGACTTCGGGCATCTTCAAAGACAAAAAGTTCATTCAAGAGTCGATTCAGAAAACCGGCGCACGACATTTTCTCACGAAACCTTTCGACATGGCGGACTTTGCGACGAAGGTGAACGAGTGCGTGAGCCATCTCATCGACATCGACGTGAATCCCGTCGTCGAGTTGATGGGCAAGAAAGAGGCGACTCCGGGTGAACGCATCTCGGCCTTCAACGGCTCCGAGAATGTCCACGGCTACGAACTGCCGTGGATCTTCGCCATGCTGATGCATCCCAAGATCAGCGGTAACTTGAGCGTGATGTCGGCGGAAGGCGAAGCCTCCGTCATTGGCGTGAGCAATGGCGAAATCGCGAGCGTGCAAAACAAGGATCAAAAGTCCTACTTCGGCGTTCTGCTGGTTGAACACGGTTTCATTTCGCAAGAGGACTTGGACCGCATCGCGAACGATCCCGAAGGCAAGGGCCGACTTGGACAACGCTTGGTCGAGGCCAATGTGCTTTCACCGCATGCCATTCACATCGTCATGGCCGAGCAGCAAGGTCTGCGTTTGGCAAAGATGGTCCGCGACACTTCCGTGCGCCTTAAGTTTGAAGAGACCAATGAAGTCCGAGTGGAAACCAGCATCGACAAGCGCCTGATGCTCGACATGTTCAACGATTGGGTCACATCCAAGCTTCCCTACGAGTGGCTGAAAACGCACTATCAAGCCTGGAACCGCCACAAAGTGATCAAAGGAAGCGAATTCAAGGCCAACCATCCGGCCATGAATGGACCGGCCGTGCTTCGCGCCAGCCGAATGCTGGATCTGTTCTTGAAAATTGAGGAGAGCGGACTCACGCTCGAACAACTGCTCGCTCAATCCGAAGTGCCGGATCACGAGTTCTATCCCGCGCTTCACAACTTGATGCTGGGCGGATGCTTACGCTTTGGCGACGAAGTGAAGGCATCGGATCACAAAATTCAACGCCAGCGCCTCAAGAAGCTTCTGGAAGACCTTCAGCGGCAAAACTACTTCGAACGCTTGGGTGTCTCCAGCAAAGCTCGTGAAAATGAAATCAAGCGATCCTTTCACGAGTTCGCGAAGACGATTCACCCCGACAAAATGGCGCCCGATACACCACTGGACATCCGTGACTTGGCCCGACAGTGTTTCAACCTCATCACCGAGGCGTATGAAACTCTGCAAAACGCCACCGTCCGCGACAACTACATGCTCGAACTTGAGCAAGGACGCGCCGAAAAGATTCTTGAAGCCGAGCAGAACATGGAGCAGGCGCGTCTGTACTTGAGCAAGGGCGACGCTCGTCGCGCCAAGACACTTCTGGAAGACATTCTTCTCAGCGTTCCTGTCACCACAGAGCTTCGCCTGCTCTTGATGTGGTCGCAGATCAAAATGCCCGATGCGGAACGCGATACGGAATTGGTCGGCAAACTGAAGGATCAACTCACGGCCATCCCGCCTGAGGATCGACACAATCCGACTTACTTTTTCGTCAAAGGTCTTGTGCAAAAGGCGTCCAAAGACCTTGAGGGTGCGCGGCGCTCCTTTGAACAAGCCGTGGGAATCGACATGGCCTTTAACGATGCCAAGCGAGAGCTGAACATCATCAACTTGCAGATCAAGGACAACAAGCCTGTCGACATTCTGCGCGGTGATCTCAAAGACGTCATCGGTCAGCTATTTAAGAAAAAGAAGTGATCGACCCGAGGGACCTCAGTCCCTCTTGCCATCTGGATCTGAGTCTTCATTCTCCAAAAGTGCCACGACAAAGCGTCGCTTTTCCGCATCAAGCTTCTGCAAGCGAGCTTCTTCACCGCTTTGCGATTGCACAAATTCCTTCAACTGCGTGGCCGCCGACTTGATGGATTGCGTATTGGCCACGGGCGGTAACTCCTTGCCTTCATCTTCCATCGCCTTGATGGCCAATTCAAAGCGCTCTTGCCGCCGGGCCGAGGCTGCAAGACGCACTCGTTCTTCTTCATAGGCCGAAGTTCCGCTCGCACTTCGTCCACCCGCACTCAGACCTTCAGCAGCTTCGCTCGCTCCACTGACAAATTGCGAATCGCGATCTCGGGGACCCGATTGCACCAGATACATTTCGTCGGCCTCGTCCAATCGAGCCGACTCAATTTTACCGAGCTTCTCAACAAGCGGTTCGACCGGAACATTGAGGATGCGCGAAAGAATTCGCAGCGTGCGCACATGATCGACAGGTAGAGGTAGCCACGCATCAGCACCTGCGGTTGCGAGCGCTGGATCTTTGGGATCAAATCCTGGCGGCAAAATAAACAGCACACGCAGCCGATGCCCAACCTGGGCCTTCATTCGCTGCGCCAATCGGGGGCCGTCAATATTTCGGCCACGATAGGTGGCGAGCAAGAGATCTGGCGTGAAGGCCAAAGCGGTTTCCGCCACCGAGGCCTCGCGCGACAAGCTCAACACATCAAAGCCCACTCGCCGCAGCAGGGACTCCAATGAGATCAATTCCGCATAGTCTTCGATGACCAAAAGCAGTTTTCGCACTCCTCATAGGATTGGAAGCCTCGCCCTAGGCGTCAACCGACGGCTAACGCCTTGCTTCATTTGCGAGTAATTGTTAGGCCTTTGATGATGATTGCGAATTGGCCAGGTTTGAGTGGATTCACTGTAATTCGAAATGCCCGCCTCATGGGATATCCGGTGCTCGAAAGCATTCGCAGCATCTTGCCTTTGGTCGATGAAATGCTCGTCGCCGTCGGTCAGAGCGACGATGACACGCGCGACATGATCGCCTCCTTGGCTGATCCCAAAATTAAAATTGTCGACACCTTTTGGGACACGGCAAAGACCAAGGGCGGCTTGATCCTCAGCGAAAAGACGAACGAGGCCATGGCTCTTTGCCGTCATGACTGGTGCTTTTACCTACAAGCCGACGAAGTCATTCACGAGATGGATTTGCCGAGAATCGCGCACGCGCTGTTGCGAGCCGCGAAAACTCCCGACTGCGAAGGCTTGCTGTTTCGCTACATTCACTTCTACGGAAGTTATTCGACCATCGCGACTTCTCGACGTTGGTATCGCAATGAAGTGCGGATTGTGCGTCGATCCAGTGGTGTGCAAAGTCATAACGACGCTCAGGGCTTTCGTGTGCGGGGCGAAAAGCCCAAGGTGCTGCGCGCCGATGCACGAGTGTTTCACTACGGCTGGGTGAAGCCGCCCCAACTCATGGGCCAAAAGTCAAAACTGCTCAACCGCTGGTGGCATGGGTTTTCACGCGATCATGAATTTGAGACTTTTGATTACGAGCGCCAATATGGACTCCGCCCCTACAGCGGCGAGCATCCTGCCGTCATGCGAGATCTACTCGCCGCGCAGAACTGGCAGTTTGACCATCGGCGGCGATGGAAAGATTGGACACTCAAAGATTTAAACTTGTTGGCGAGTGACACTTTCGAGAGATTAACTGGTCATCGCATCGGCGAGTATCGACCTTATCGACTCTTGCCGGAGGCCTCGCCAGTTGGCGCCACTCAAGCGGGCTTAAAGCCGAGCGATGCCAAATGAGGCGATGGCCCTAAAATTAAACTCAAACCTAAACTTGAAACTTCGAACTGAAATTCAAAAGAATCTAACCGAATCACTGAAACCGAAAAGCGAAACGAGTCGACACATGTCCCAAACGACCAACAAAACCCGCACTGAGACCACCACACTCCCCGCTCGGCAGTTCACCGTTGAAGCAGGCCGAAGCAAAATTCAAATTGGACAAGGCCACCCCCTGTCCATCATCTCTGGCCCTTGCGTGATCGACTCTCGCGAAATGATCATGAACGCCGCTCGTCAACTCAGCGAACTCTCACAGCGCGTGGGCATCGGCCTGATCTTCAAATCCAGCTACGAGAAAGATAATCGCGGCTCGGAGAAGAATTGGACGGGGCCGATGGCGGACGATGGCCTCAAAATTCTCGAGGATGTACGCAAGGAATTCGGCTTGCCCGTGCTCACAGATGTCCATCGCGTGGAAGACGTCGCTCGAGTGGCCGAGTCCGTCGACGTTTTGCAGATTCCCGCTTACATGTGCCAGCAGACATCTTTGGTTGTCGCCTGTGGAAAGACCGGCAAACCCGTGAACATTAAAAAGGGCCAGTTCTTGGCGCCCGAAAATATGTCGGGAGCCGTTTCGAAAATTCACTCAACGGGCAACAAAAATGTTTTGCTCACGGAGCGAGGCGCTTGCTTCGGCTACAATCGGCTCGTGGCCGATATGCGTTCGATTCCCGTCATGCAAGAGCTCGGCGCTCCGGTGTGTTTTGATGCCACACATGTGATTCGACTCTATGGAATCTCAAGCGCTGATCCGGCAGGCGGCGAGCCTCGCTTTGTGCCGCATCTGACGATGGCCGCCGTGGCCGCGGGCACCGATGCCTTGTTCATCGAAGCGCACCCGGACCCCATGTCGGCCAAGTGCGATGCCGCTTCACAATTGAATCTCAAACATTGGGATGGACTGATTCGCATGGCCATGCGAGTCCGTCAGGCGATCGGCACGCCGGAGAATGTCGGGCAAATACATTCGCCGCAGAGCTAAGCCCATCTCGGAAACTCGACGCGGGACGGGGACTCTCTGAGGACTCATTGCTTATGCAGCAAAGAGTCCTAGAATAAATTTATGCGCGCCCGACTTCTCACCCGCTATGTCCTCGGTGAAATGATCCCGACCTTTTTTTTGGGCGTCGTCGTCTTTGTCTTTATTTTGCTCATGTTCCAAGCCTTGCGCCTCACCGAGTTCGTGCTCGTTCATGGCGTCAAACTCAGCACCATCGCACAGATGATGGGTTACTTGTCGACGAGCTTTCTGCCGATTCTCTTTCCGATGTCCCTTCTTTTCACCGTGATTTTGACCTACGGCCGCATGAGCGCCGACAGCGAAGTCGTCGCGATGAAGGCCACAGGACTCAGCATGTGGTCCATCTCCACTCCGGCGCTGATACTTTCCACGCTCGTTTGTATCTTGAGTCTGCAAACTAGTTTCTATGTGGCTCCGTGGGGCAATCGTCAGTTCGAGCAACTGGTGGCGAAACTCGGCTCGATGAAGCCCGGTGTGACAATCAAAGAAGGCACTTTCTCTGAAGGTTTCTTTGATTTGGTGGTCTACGCCAACCAAGTCGACAACAAAGCGGGTCGTCTCATCGACGTCTTCATTTATGACGAACGAAACGCCCAAGCCCCGATCACCGTGATCGCGCGTGAAGGCGAACTTGTGCAAGATCCCGAGCGGCCCGGGCACTCCGCTTCGCTTCGCCTGATTAACGGCTCCATTCACCGCGGTAGCGAGGGCCGACATACGAAGATTGATTTTTCGACCTATGATCTGCAGCTCTTTGACCCGATCGCGGAACAAAACCATTTCAGCTCACCGACTTCGATGGGCATGGAAGAGCTCAGTGCACGTATCGAGAAGTCCATCAATGCCGAGGGACTGCCGATGAAACCCCAGCAGCGCATTGAGTTTTTGACCGAGTTCCATCGTCGAATCGCAATCGGCCTAGCTTGCCTGCTCTTTGGAATTTTGGGCGTCGCGCTTGGCACCAGCACCAATCGCCGAGGCGCACGCAGCGGCGGTACGGTGGTGTCCATCGGCGTGATCGTGATTTACTGGGCCTTGGCCGTCAGCGCCGAGAGTTTGGCCCGCCAAGGACAACTCCCGCCCGGAATCGCCATGTGGTTAGCGAATTTCATTTTCATGATCGCCGCCGTCTTCTTAGCCAAGAAAACTTGGGCCTAGCGCGCCCAGCTTGTGCCATCCAAGCCCTGGCTTGGATGAAGCGAGATGACGCCAGATGAAGTCAGACGCTCTCGGATGATTTCGGAGCATCTCAATTCCCAGCGCCTGAGCATCTCAGCGAACATTCAGACTCCGCACGAATTTACACTGAGAGATCTCGGGAGTCGCGACGGCGGCGATACTCCGACTCCAGTAAGTTCGACAGATCATCGGCCGAGCGAATCAAGTGCGCTCCATCGACGATCAACTGATTGTTCAATTCACCACAAAGATCCAAAGGCGACCAAGGCAATGCCCCCAGCTCTCGAGCATTCTCTCGCGCATGAGTGGCTGTAATCGACGATCCGCTTCGAAACCTCGCCTCAATCAGCAATACAAAATCGGCCAATGAAGCAATCAAGCGATTGCGAGCTGCGAAGTGAGATTTCTGCATTCGCTGCTCGTCGCGAAACTCGCTCATCAAAAATCCACCGCCTTGCAGGACTAAGTGTCGATGGCGCATCCAGTGTTCCGGGTATGGTCGATCGAGGCCCGATGGCATCAACACACCCGTCGGCCAACCGCGCTCCAAAGCGATCTGATGCGCAAGTGCATCCACGCCACGCGCCCCGCCACTCACAATCAGCACCGGGCCCTTCAGGCGAAAGAGCTCTCGTCGCATCCAAACTTCAGACGGAGGCGAGATCTCTCGAGTGCCGACAATCGCCAAGCAAGGCATTCGCTCGAGTGCGGCAAGTGAGCCTTCGACCCGAATCGCCGTAGGAGGTTCCAGCATTTGGCGAAGTTGCCGAGGGAACTCTTCATCCGCCCACGTGACCCAACGCCGACTCGTTGGCTCACTGACTAAGTTCTGCTCGGCAACATTCTCGCCCCGACTGCGATCTCCAGGTTTTTGCATGCCCACCACCTTTCAAGGCCATTGGCCTCGAGCGATCGCACGCAAGACTTGTTCGATCATAAAAAAAGCGAGAGGCCCATCGGCGCTCTCGCTCTGTCCGAACCTCGGAAGCGGTCCGCGATCAGCCGCCGCCACCAGGCCCAGTGCCTTGACTCAAGCGCGGAGGTTGGAGCCGGAAATCCGGCATGGCGCTGGGGAACTGCGCGCCTGTTCGATCACCCGTGCGAATTTCATCAAAGGTCTTCAAGACCACGGCCGAGGCCACTGAGCCCTGCACGGAGAACACACGAATCAGCGCAATCGGTCGCGTGAGATCCGGCACATTCGTTTCGCTGCGACGCTCACCGCGCCGAGCTTGCACCGACATCACATCACCCGCACGCAGATCGACGTTGCCTGGGTTTTCCAAAAACACGACGGCGCTATCGCCAAACATTTGTCGATTGTCTTCGAATTCCCCACCGACAATTCGCACTTCACCTGTGTTGCGACGACCATTGGTCGTCAGCGAAACGCGGCGAGGCTTCTCATTGCGAACAATGCTACCCACGCGCACCGGACCGGCCGCGAAAATCACCTGCGCGCGATACATACCATTGGACTCATCGAGCACGTCCATCACTTCGATGTAACCGCCCGACTCATAACCCCAGCCAATTCGTGAACCGCCTTTGTTCCTCACCGCCATACGCTTGAAGTAAGTCGCCAAGCGATCACCCGGATTCAGAGCCTCCTTGGATTTGATGAACACGTTTTGTCCGATGCCCGCCACCAATTCACCTGCTTCAACCTCTTCGATGGTGGCGACAAAATCGGGCTCGTCCTCAAAGGCCTCATAGCCAGGAACAATCGCGGGCGGCACAGTCTCAGCTTGGCCCTTGAGCTGTGTGATGCTGACCGTAGTGTCGATCAACTTTTGCGTCGTCGGCTTAAACGAGCGCGGCAAATCACGCAAGACCGGCAATGGCGACTGCGCCGGTGGCGGAATTTGTGGCTTGGCCAACAACTGATCCATCTCGATGACGGCACCCGCGTCGAGTTCTTCTTGCGTGATCTGCCCTTCGAAGTCTTCGCGATACGTCGGTGGCGAATTGATCAGCTCTCGAATCTCATCTCGGTCATTTCGCTTGCGACCGCCTCGTCGAGCGCTTCCCTCCGCATCATCCGCGTCGCGGATCGCTGGCACTTCATCAATGCGCTCAAAGGCGCGCTTGGACTCTTCGGTCAGCTCATCCGGCTCAACCTTGGTGACCGATACTCGCGGTCCAGACGCCATCGTTCCCGCCAAGAACACGAGCTTCTGTCCTCGTGAAATTTGGTGCGGGTTTTTGATGCTGGGGTTTTCGGCCCAAAGCCGTGACCAATAAAATCCATCAGCAAACAAAGTTCGCGACAAATCCCAAAGCGTGTCGCCGCTTCGGACTTGATAGACCTCCGAAGCTTTCTCGCCAATCAACTCTGTCCACTTCAGATCTTCCACGGGCTCAGAGTTGGCGTAGATTTTAGCTAAGCGCTTTTCAAAGTCGACATTTGGCTCATCCGAGCCCGGAGCCAAAGACTCGTTGGATGCCGCTTGCACTTCCGTATCCAAATCCTCTTCGACATCAGGTGCCGGCGTCGCCTGAGGTTGTGCGGTGGAGGTCTCCCCCGACTCCGTCGCTGTCTCTTCGTCGGCCAGCTCGGCGTCCAAATCCCCTTCGGCGCTCGCATCCGTATCCGCATTGAGTTCGTTTTCCAAATCACCCGCATCATCGCCATCGTCGGAGATCTCGATGTCTTCGTCCTCGGACGCACTTCCATCACCTGGATCCGCGACGTCATCGAGTTCCGCATCAATGTTGTCTTCAAGATCTTGCGCCCACAGCGAACTGGAAGGCATCGAGATCAAAGCGCTGATCATCAGCAACAGCACGAAAGCCATTCCCAAAGGAAATCTTGCGGACTTGGACGTCATGGTGCACCTCGGCTCACGCCGCTGGCCGGCGCTTCAGCGGCATTCGCCGCTCGCTTTGCTGTTGATCGAAGTTGAGAATCAAATTGCTGATCGATGAGCGCGAGCTCAAGGCTTGCGCGATAGGCTTCCGGACTACCCGGAAAGCTCGCGACGAGCTTACGAAACAGCGAACGCCCCTCTTCGGCGCTTCGGTTTTTCGCAAGCAGTGCTTTGCCCAACAACGCCGCCGCCCGCTTGTCGCCCTGTGGGCATTTCAACAGCAAAGTGTCCCACAGCGACTCCGCACGCGTGACCTCGCCTTTGTCCAACCATGCGAGCGCGAGCTGGTGGTAGGCGTTGTCGAGCTCCGGCGAATCCGCAAAACTTCGCTCCATCATCAACACCACACGCTCGGCATCACCCAGTCGCTTGTGCCGAATGGCCGTAATCACCGACTCATAAAGCTCGCGATCTCCCGCATCCAGTGCACCCAGCTCAGAGGCCTCAAGAACATTCTCGACTCCCGCCGCCTCGCGCTTTTTCGAGGCCGCTTGAATCTGCGCCCACGCCGCTTCAGCTTCAGGATCCAAGCCTTCGTGCGCCACCTCAGGCGCCATCAACACGGCTGGCGGCGCGGCCATCGGCTGGGCCGTCGCCGATCGATGCAGACCCGCGCCCGTCGCAAGCCGAGCCTGCGCTTCACCACCACGATCTTGAGGATGTGGAGGAAATGCATCCAAAGGCGCTGGCGCCTCGATCTCACCTCGGCCACTCACCTCAAGGCTCTTGACCTTCTTGCGCAGCACCTGATTTTGATCGCGCAGACTTTCCATCTTTCGACGCGTGTCTCGCAAACGCTTCTCGAGCTGGCGAACACGCACTTCAGGTGCCGAGCTGAGCTTGGCCGATTGGGCCGAGTTCACGCTCTCAGATCGAGACGACGGAGACTTCGCCACGCTCTTTTGCGTCGGACGAAGAGCGCATGAGCTGAGAAGGAAAAGTGCGAACACTCCCATCAGGAGTGACCGAATGACGTCGGTCGATCGATAGATCTCGAAAGACGCAGATTGAATCGCCGGCAACTCGACAAGTCGCCGCGACGCTCGCCGCCTTCGCGACGAGCCCATGCGCGCTCGATGTTGTGGACGCATCCGTGCATCCCCTTTCCCTAAGCCCTCATGCTGAGGCTCGGCCAATTTAGTTTAGCGACTCTAGGATGGGCTTGAAAGCGCGTCGTATTGGGGGTCGAGGTCAGCTGGCTCACTTGAGTGGTCGTCGATCAGCGAACTCGAGCGGTCCAACACGGCCCTTCCTGGACCAAACTCCTGGATCCTCTCGGACGTAATCTAAGCACGAGGTCGAAGATCCTTGAGGCATGGCGTAAACTCCCCGACCATCAGCGAGTTTGAACCCCTAAGGGCAATCGACAGGTCGACTTTGACGCTGCATCAAAATTCTCAATTGTGACGCTCAACAATTCCTCCAAATTGCTTGGGATCTTCACAGCTTATAAAGAAGGCTGAATGCTGAATTTTCCGCCCACGACCACGCAAGTGAGGCAGCTTATGCGGGAAAAAGAGGCGACACTTCGACTTACTTTGACAGAGTTTTCCACAACAAATGTGGAGGACTCTCCCCTCAAGACCTTAGACCCGTTGATAGATAAGGGTTTCAGCGATTTGCTGCAGCTTTCATCACGACATAAATATATGTGATGACTGACATTTCCCCCAGTTTCATCACATCTAGAACAGCTCTGTTTTAGGTCTTAAATCCGGTTCTCGGATGCCTTACAGAAAGTGACAAAGCTGAGTGCGCCGAGGCTGATCACCGCGCATAGAGGCTAAGCTTGCAGAGATCTTCATGAATGTGGCGATTCGCACTTCTCGCAACAGCCTTCACTCTTTTTTTCAGCGAATCAGTGTCTACTTTCGCCGCAACTTGGTCTGAACCCGTTCATCAGCTTTGTCTCTCCGAAGCTCCGAACATTCTGTCGCGCGATGTCCTGCAATCATTGATTTGCGGATCAGCTCTGTCGAGTTCGGTCGATGCCCGAGTGTGGAAGCAATTGGGCCTCGTGCACCTACTTGTTGTGAGTGGCGGGCACCTCGTTGTTTTGGATTTTGTACTGATGAAGCTGCTCGGTTTGGTCGGAATCTTACAGCGCTGGCCTCGTCTTTCCCAGACGCTGCGATGGAGTCTCATGACCGCAATGATTTTTGCCAATCAGTTCGCTCCACCAGTCTGGCGAGCCTATTTGGCGATGGCCATTGGCGAGCCCCTGCATCGCCGCGGTTGGACCTCAACTCAGCGAGGACTTGCGGCGTTTTGGTTGGCATTGGCCGCTGTGGGCTCGTCCGGTGATTTACTTTCACTCGCGCTCTCGGCGATTTGCGCTTGGATTTTGACGTGGCCCCGCCCCCTGCTGAGCCGAGGCACGACACAGACTTCGCGCGATCTCAAAAATCAGCTCACGGAGACACTGATGAGACTCGTCACTCGCGTGACGTGGGCGCTGCTTATCCAAACATTGATTTGGTGGGGCACATGGCCGCTCATCGCACGCTTTGGAGCGCCGGATCCGCTCGCGACGCTGACGAACTTGTTGCTTGCGCCGCTCTTGGGAGTCTTGCTTGTGCCACTGGCTCTCTTGGCACTGTTGATTCATCTCGAGATCATCCACTTACTTTGGGAGTCAATTTGGGAGCTGACGCAATACAGTCTCATGCAACTGGCCGCCCATCTCCCTCGGACCTGGGCAAAGGAAACACTCTCCAGCGAGGAGATCGCCTTACTCGCGTGCGCGCTCGCGGTCATTTTCCTAAAAGTTCTGCTGATCGAAAGAGCGTCGAATCAAACTCACAACTTCGCGCGGCGACTCCACGTGCAGTTTGTCTTGTTTTCCGCGCTGATGTGCGCCGCGATCGGCATGACGTCGCTGTGACCTCGTTATGACGTCGTTATCAAATCGCTATGGCGTGGCCTTCAAGCCTAGGGAAAGAGTCCAGTCGCCGCTTCATCTTCAACATAAAAAAAGCCTGCGAGTTGATACTCGCAGGCCATGACATTGGCATGTCATTCATTGAAATCGACAAATCAATTTGCCGATTAAGGCTTGTAGGGCGTGTATTCCATTTCCAATGATCGAGCCACCGGCTCGTAAGTCACATGACCGCCATAGCAATTCAAACCTTTGTAGAGAGCGCGATCTTTGGCGACGGCCTCTTCCACGCCGAGGGCCGCGATCATCGATCCATACTTGAAGGTCGCATTGGTCAACGCATAAGTCGAAGTTCGCGCGACAACGCCAGGCATGTTGGGAACGCAGTAGTGAATGACGCCGTTCACTTCATAAGTCGGGTTCTGATGTGAAGTCGGACGGCAAGTTTCAATACAGCCACCTTGATCCACGGCAACGTCCACCACGACAGATCCAGGTTGCATGCGCTCAATCATGTCTTTGGTGACCAAGACCGGAGCTTTCCAGCCCGTCACCAAAACTCCGCCCACAACGAGATCCGACTCGATGACACTTTTTTCGATGTTCTGAGTGTTGGAATGCAAGGTCGTGAGTCGACCTTGGAAGACATCATCCAGATACTCAAGACGCTTGTGATTCACATCGAGAATGGTGACTTCGGCACCCAATCCGACCGCCATCTTTGCGGCGTTGATGCCTACGACGCCGCCACCAATGATGGTGACTTTGCCGCGATTCACTCCCGTCACTCCGCCTAGCAAAATGCCTTTTCCGCCGTGATCTTTTTGCAGATAGAAGGCTCCGATTTGCGTCGCCATTCGGCCCGCGACCTCAGACATCGGCGTCAGCAACGGCAAAGAGCCGTCATCGAGCTGAATAGTTTCGTAGGCGATCGACTTCACCTTTCGTTCGCAGAGAACTTTAGTGAGCTTCGCTTCCGCAGCAAGGTGCAGGTAAGTGTACAAAATTTGATTCTCTCGAAGCAGCTCATATTCATCCGGCAGCGGCTCCTTCACCTTCATGATCATGTCGGCCTTGGCATAGAGCTCCGCAGCCGTATCGACGATCTTAGCTCCCGCCTTCTCGTATTGTTCGTTGGTGATTCGCGAACCCAAGCCCGCGTCCTTCTGCACCAACAAGGTGTGACCCTCTTTGACGAGTTGTTTGACACCGGCTTCGGTCAGGCCCACGCGATTTTCTGAGATTTTAATTTCTTTCGGAACACCAATGACGATGCGCTTTCCCACGCCAGTCTCCCTTCTCGCGAGTCGCGAGTTTGAACGGGCTGATTGGAGCAGAGTCTTGAAGTGCGGGCAAGTGCCGCGCTGAAAGCTGAAACTCAAACAAGGCGAAGCCTTGCGTCATCGGCCGAGGCCAAACTTTGCCAAAGAGGCTGGAGTCCCCAAAGCAGCCCAACAGGCTGGTGCATAAAAGACGTCGGACGAGGAGTGTCGAATAGGCCGACACTTTAAGCGCGGCCCCAAAGCGTGGATCTAACGATCTGGCTTTTGGATTTGGCTTTTGGATTTGGCTTTTGGGTCTGGCTTGCGGAGCTTGCGTAGGCGCCTAAATCACGGACGCTTCTCTCCAATTCAATTCTCTGATTCAATTCGCCGATTCAGGCCACCGACCAATTTCAGTATTTTCCAGCCCAGGCATATTCGCCACCGAGCTGCATTTCGCGCCATCGATCTGTGGACTGCAGGAGCTTTCGCGCCAACTTGTTCATCACGTCGTGACCCGCTTTATGTAGCACCACATGCCCTAAAAGCGGGCGCCCGAGCGTGACCAAGTCACCCAAGGCGTCCAAAACCTTGTGGCGAACAAACTCATCGGCAAAGCGAAGACCACCGGGATTCATCACGCCCTGGTCATCTAGGACAATGGCGTTATCTAAACTCCCACCGCGAGCCAAGCCTCGCGATCGCATCGCCTCCACATCTTTCAAAAACCCAAAGGTGCGCGCGCCCGCGATTTCGCGAGCAAAGCTGGTCTCATTGATATCGACGTCGATGCGTTGCTTGCCGATGGCGCCGTGAGCGAACTCGATCACGCATGTCACTCGCAAGCCGGAATATGGAACCACGTAGGCGTGCTTTTCGCCTTCGCCATAGAACACCGGCTCAGTGACGTACAAATAGCGCCGCGGCTCTTCTTGTTCGACAAAGCCCACAGACAACAAGGCGTCCAAGAACGTCTTTGCCGAGCCATCGCCGATCGGAATCTCGGGACCATCCAGTTCAATATAGAGATTGTCGATTCGATATGCCGCAAGCGCTGACAAGCAATGTTCGACGGTCGACACGGAAAATGCCGAACTGGAAAGCGTCGTCGCCAGCGAAGTCGCGCTCACATTTTCAGCGTGAACTCGAATCGAAGGCGTTCCGGGCAAATCACCTCGCAACACATAGATGCCGGTGTCAGGAGGTGCGGGCCGAAACACAATTCGCGCAGGCTCGCCCGTGTGTAGGCCGATCCCGTCCACGGCGACTCTTTGGCGAATGGTGCGCTGAAGATACATAGACTTCAGTCTTAATGAGGCGAGTGCGCACTGTCTAGAAAAGCCTCCACGGCGAGCTCAGCCCTTTCAAGCTGTGGCTCACAAGCCACGTCCACTGTGGGCCGCGCCCCACACAATCATTCCCACACCTTCATGATCAGTTCGACACTCGACCTTGGTTCGATTGGAATTCTCCGGGCATCCGCCGACAATGAAGGGGATGCCGAGCTTCAAACCTTCGCCAATCCGCTCACGCGACCTACTGGTGCAATTCATTTGGCCGAAGTCCATGCACCGACCGGCTCAGCCTGAGGCTTGGCGATGGTCAGGATTCAGCCACAGAGTGTGGTCTTTTAGCTTCACGATTGGATTATTCGCGAGGCCAACGGCCTCCAGCCGCCCGTCGACATCAAAGTCCGACCCGAATCGCCGTCGGCTCTTGGTTCTGCTTTTACTCGGCTTCGGATTTATGAGCGCCTGTGCTTCTCGCGATGAAAAGGAAGGCGTGCGATGGTCGACAGATCCCGAAGTGAGCGGCCAAGCACATCCCGCCGCCTACGGTGTCACCGACACTTTCTATGTGGGAAAGCCACAAGCTATTCGACCCGCGAATGACGCGGTTTTTTACTATAAGAAGTGTTCCATGCAGAATGCTTCGGGCGAGCGCGCCTTTTTCACAAAGACTGAGTACAACTGCAATGACCCGAGGTAGCCGGAACCCCGTTGGGGGTTCCGGTTCTCATCGATTTCAATGAATGGAAATCGCTTGGCGATCGCAAGGGGCTGATCGCGTTTCGGCTCAAAGCCAATTACGCGATTCTCGCCCCGCAATGAATCGGCGCAAACTTGCGCCTCAATCTCAACGCGAACTCACTTTTTGCGCCGGGCCTTGCGTGAGCACGTGATAGCCGGGCTTTAGATCACCGAAGTTCTCGATGGCGCCATCGGGCCAAGTCACTTGCACTTGTTTCGCAAGCTGCGCTTGTCCCAATCCGATATGCACAATTCGCTCGCTTTGCGCGGCCGCATTGTTGCCATTGAGAGCCCGCACGACTTTGACCTCTTTGCCATCTTGCTCGATGACAGCCGTCACGCGCGAGCCCACGGCATCGCGATTCGAACGGCCCGTTCCCACAAGCTTCAAGCTCACGCCCTGATGAGGCGCCGGTCCTGAGTTCTCAAAAACTTCCACAGGCGCGAAAGTGTAGGCCATCGTGCCCGGGTCTGCGTTACGCAAAACCAAGTCGACACGGCCACGTTTTTTAAAGTCCGCAAAAGCCACCACATATCCATCGGCGATGCTGTCCACGCCTTCAAAGAAGCCCACTTCGGTGAAGCGGCCTTGACCGTCGTTTCGGAACAATCGGTTGCGCTGATGTCCCGCCATTGAATACTGGGCGTCAGCACGCAGATAGTCCAAGTAGGACGGCGCCATGCTCTGGCGACCTTGCAAATGATCCAAGTACTTTTTCGACATCGAAACTTCGCGCGCGAAGATGCTGCCGAGATCACGATCGCGATCTTTTCCTGACCACAAACCGTTCACCACATAGATGTCCAGGCGACCATCGTTGTTGTAGTCGACGAACTCAACTCCACCGGCGCCTTCGCCCATCCACTCAAGTCCAGCCTGCACGCTGATCTCAGCGAACTTGCCCTTATCGCCCTGCTCAAACAGCCGTAGGCCACGCATGCCCGAGTCCATCGTGCCATCCATATAGATGGCCCAATTGCGCTGACAGGATTTCAAAAATCGCTCCGCGGCCGTAAAGTTCACATTGGTGATCGCAAAGTCAATTTTGCCGTCGTTGTTCAAGTCACCCGACGCCACACCCATACCGTAGCCACGATTACCCACGCCGATCTTCTCTTGCGCCGGCACAAACTGCGTCTTCGGCTCGTTTCGATAAATCAACGTCAAATTCTGTCGATCGTCGACCACCGCGATGTCCATATCACCATCAAGATCGAAGTCCGTCGCCAAGGAGGCGTGCGGATAAGCGCGCGTCCAGTAGTGAACTCGTTTGCCGATCTCATGCTTGGAAAGCGACACGCGCTCTTCTCGAAGTCGCAAAGATTCATCAATGAAGTTGTAGGGACGCTTGTTGCCGTCTTTGACAGCCAAGTTCGGAGTCGCGAAATAGAGTCCCGATGGCGCAAGCTTGGTTTTGCCCTTATCCAAGGACGAATCCAGCACGGTGAAATCATTCTCACCCGGGAATCCCACATACAAATCCAAAAAACCATCGCGATTGAAGTCCGCCACCGTCATCGGCATGGCGTAGTCCGAGTAATAATGTCGATTTAAGATGTTCGGCACAAACTTGAAGGCCGAAAACTTGTCGGCAGCGTCGGACTCCGACTTTTGCCAGTCCGCTCGGAAGAGCACGAGATCATGATTGCCGACGTCGCGAATGAAGCGCGTGACAAAAAGGTCTTGGCGGCCTCGATTTTGGAAGTCGTGAAAGGCCGCGGCCTTCACGTAAGTCAGGTCTTCGCCCAAGCCCGAAGCGGCTTGTCGTTCAAATTTCGAGGTGACTGCATTGAACCGGTAGAGCTCGGCGGGGCCGCGTTGACCCACAAATAAATCCAAATTCTCATCACCATCATAATCACCCAACGCGATCGCATAACCGCCGCGACGGATCGCCTCGGTTCGATCGTAAACCTGCACGCCCGCCAAGCCGCGATCTGCCGTCACGTTGGCAAACATCGGCGCGCGGCGACTCTTGAGTGTCTCAAAATCCGCAGCACCGAGACTTGAAAGCATCCACTGCTGAGTCTTGGAGTCGCGCTCAACTCCCAAAGTGAGCAGGCCACGATCTTGTCGGCGAGCGCCGGACTTCTCTGTCCCGCGCAAATCGTATCGCACTTCCAAGACGGCTTTTGTAAAGTCATGCGTTTTGGGCGAGCGGCTAAACGCATCGGCAACAACAGCCACGGCCTGCAAATCGACAAACTCAACCGTTTTGAATTGATCTCGATACTGCTTGAGGCCCGCCAGAAACCTCGACTGCGAAGTCGACGACTTAATTTTTCCCAACTCAGCCCAGCGATACTCTTCAATACCATCGCGTGTCAGCGAAGGAGATGATGACTTCAGGCTCGACAAATCAAAATATCGATCCGACTTTGTGACTCGATCGGCAAGGTTCACCTTCTGTCCTTCAAGAAAGGCACGAAGCTGAACCAAAAGCTGCTGATGAATTTCGACAAACTGATCTTCATCCGCCAAACAGCGCTCCATACCAGCTGGAACGTGCTGCGCGAGCTCTTTGAGTCGCGCCGAATTCGTCCACGGATCACGACCTGCTTCCGTCAGTGCGGTCTTGTCGCGACGGAAATACTGCATGAGGCTTTGCAACTCAGCGAGCTCCTTCAACGCATCCGTAGGCTTTTGTCGCTCGGCAATTCGCGCCGTTAACGGAAAGTCACGCGGCTTGGCCGGCTCAGAAGCCGGCTCTGACGCCCAGGATAGGGGTGCCGACATCGGCATTGATAACTGCACGGCTAGAGTGACTCCTAGGAATCTGACCCACGCACTTCGTTGCTTCAGCTTCATCACGTCGAACCTCCTCACAATAGATCTACTCGCCGAAGTCAGCGCGCCCGTGGGACTCACTGACCAAATCGTTGCCGGTACCCGCTCAGCCTCATTCGATTGAAGAATGTGAAGCATTCGGCACGCTCTCATTCATGAGCGTTCAGTAGCCGCGCCACACAATCAAATCTGGCTGTTGAATTGGGACCAACTGAAAGCCTGCCAGACCTTACCATCGTGACATAGTCTTATTTTGCGAAAATCGACTTGATTTCACGAGTTCCAGCGTCTCGTTTCGAATCGCTTTGCCTAGGCAAACTGAGGCGTCATCAGGGCGAATCTCCATACAGAATTCCGAACGCGACCTTTATCCCCGCCTTCAAAGATTTCACAGATTCTCGACAATTGAGACAGCCTTTTCAGCGCCCTTAATGCGACGATCAGCTCACTTGACAGTTCAATTGAAATTGAGCCCTGTCCCAAAATCATTTGCCCACTGTCAAGATCTTGAAGAGAGTAACAAATTGAAGAGACACAAACGCATCCGCACATGAACCAAAGCTCGTCATCACCTCAAACTGATTGCTGTCGATGAACCCAGATTCGCGCTCTCAAAAGTCCGCCGGCAGCTCTGGACCTCGTCAATTTTGGGGCCCACTCGTAGCCCTTGCGCTTGGCATCTTTGTGGTGCTCCTCAGCTTAGAAGTTTTTGTTCGCTGGTCGGGACAAAAGGGTCGCGTGCACGGTCAAGTCGAGATCAACACGGCGGCACGTTGGCGAATTTTGGCCATTGGCCATAGCCACACCATGGGACTTGGCGCTCCGGCGGCGAAATCTTTCCCTGCTCAACTCGAAGAGCGACTTCGCGCGCAAAATCAAAGCGTGCAAGTCGTGAACATGGGCTTTGGCGGCTGGAATACGGCACAGATTCTACGCGAACTTCCCGCCTGGCTTGACCGATACACGCCGCAAGTCGTGCTCATCTGGGCCGGTGATCCGAACTTTTATAATCCCATCGGCCTTCACCAGCAGGCTGACGCAAGCCTCTGGGATCCTCGACAGACTTTTCGCTCGCTGAATTTTCTCTCCTTGCTCGTCAGCGGCGTGGGTGTCGATTCAGCAATCGGGCGTCACGAGTACGACCCACCCTTCGGAACAGATCTCGGGCAACGCGAGCGCGCCCTCGCGTGGGCCGGGCTCATCGAAGTGGGACCAACCAATCCACTTCGCTTCGGTACAGTTCTCAATCAAGAAATCGAAAACGACCTCAGCTTGGCCCTTCAGCGCGATCCCGGACATCCGTTAATCGCATCGTCTTACATTTTCTATCGCATCGCACGCGCGCCCGAAGCTTTGCACGAGCTCACGGATCTGATCCAACTTCACCTCTTGAACCCTCCTCCACCGCGCTCGCCATCGCCTCTCATGGCCAAGGCCCTTCTTGAGTTTGCACGAAGAAAATCCGCCGAGCTCGGAAACGTGCCGAGTTTTTTGTATTGGCAGAGATGGGCCTTTGAATTCGCCACGCATCCGTTTCGTGACGGCGATCTGATGTCTTGGCTCATCGATCGCAAAGTGCCCGCCGGCCTTGATCGCACAGCCGTCCAAGAACAGTTTCGACGCATTGTCGACGACGTGCACTCGACCACCTTACTCAATTCAGGTCCGCTCACGCCCGATCCCCGATTTGAACTGCCCGTGCACTACCTCACGCGCACGCCGGACCGATGGATCAATTACCGAAAGCGACAGCTACGACTGATCGAGGCCAATCCCTATTCCGCCTCGATGGGTGCTGCCCAACTCTTCCGCGAAATCGTCGCCGAGGGCCATTTGAACGAGTCCGCCGAGCACATCGAATCGCGCCTGCGCGAAGTCGCACCCGCATTCGCGCGCACACTTCACTTCGATCAAGACTGGGTTTCAACGAGTGTCGTCGATGGATTGACTCGTATGATTCACTTGGTCCGTAAGGCGGGGGGCCGACCTTACTTGCAGCTTTATCACCCGATTCGCGCCGATTTTCCCAAGGAGCTGAAGACCAATTCGCTCATTCGCCAAGTCGCCGAACGCGAGGGCGTGCGCAGCATCGATCCACTTCCCTATCTCAAAAAAGATATTGGCGAGGGCTCCCACGAACTCGTTTTCACCGATGAGTTCGGCCCCTATGACGATCACCTCAACGAAATCGGCTATCGGGCCGTCGCGGAGAGCGTCAATGAAGCTCTTCAGTCCGATGGCGTCTTCGCTCAACCCTAAGCTCAGTTTTGCTTGAGCTCCAACAGTCGGCACCCGAACAGCGCTTCACTCGAAACACTCAAATTAAGATCGCGGGCCCGCGACATGAACTCATCCAAGTAGCCTCGCCCCGGATCGCAAATGAGCGCGCGAGGCCGAGCCGCCAAGCTTGCGTCAGGCGTTCCACTCGCAAGCTGCAACGCCAAGTACTGCGCGAGACTCGCGGGCTGAGTCTTGTCGTACAGCACATCACTCGCAAGAATCAGATTCCAAGTTTCAGCTTGCGGAGGCTGCTGCCAACTGGCGCGCTCAAACTCGAGACTGACCGATCCGACGCTTGCCCCAACACGCTTGAGGTTTTGTCGCAAAAAGTACTCCACGTCCGGATGCAAATCGCGGGCGGTCACCGACCATCCGCGCGCCGCCAACACCAAAGACGGCAGCGCCAGTCCGCAACCGATTTCCAGCACGCGCGGATTTCCGCCGAGTTCGTGGCGCCACTCAGACTCCCGCTCCGCCACCACATGCGCCAGCACACGCGCGGCGGGCCAGATGATGCCGAAGTAGGGGCACATCTCTTCAAAGAGTTCAGTTTTGCCTTGAGCTAAATAGTGCTCGAACAACTCATCAATCGTTCGATCGATATCCGCCAGATGCTCGACTTCCAAGGTGAGCCCGCCCAACTCCACGCGCGAAACTTCCGTCGCGTATTCAAAGTTGGGCGTGCGAAGGCGCAACATACTAGACGTCGAGCTGCAGCTTTTCGATATGCGCGCGTGCCGACTCCGTAATCACGCGACCGCGCGGCGTCTTTTGCAGCAGTCCTTCTTGCAACAAGAAGGGCTCGTAGACCTCTTCAAGCGTATCCACTTCTTCGGCGAGGGCCGAAGACAGCGTCTCGATGCCCACGGGGCCGCCCGCGAATTTATCGCAGATCATGCTGAGCAGGCGCCGATCCATATCGTCCAGGCCCAGCTCATCGACCTCCAACAAATCCAAGGCCGCTTTCGCCGCGGCTTCATCAATCACGCCGCGACCTCGAACCTCTGCAAAATCCCGAACCCGCTTCAAGAGTCGATTGGCGATCCGAGGCGTGCCTCGACAGCGTCGCGCAATTTCAAACGCGCCTTCGGGAGTCATCTGCAATCCCAAAATTCTTCCGGACCGAAGCAAAATTTCCACAAGATCTTGCTTCTGATAAAACTGCAGGCGTTCAACGATTCCAAAGCGATCGCGAAGCGGTCCGTTGACCAGACCCGCTCGCGTCGTCGCGCCAATCAGCGTGAAAGGTGCGAGCTGAAACTTCATCGATCGAGCACCTAGGCCTTCGCCGCTGACGATGTCGATGTAGAAGTCCTCCATGGCCGAATACAAATACTCTTCAATGGAGCGATTCAGTCGATGAATCTCGTCGATGAACAACACACTACCTGGACGAAGTCCGGTGAGGATCGCGGCCAGCTCGCCTTTACGATCCAGCGCAGGGCCTGATGTGGTTTTGCACTCAACTCCCATAGCTTCGGCGATGATGTGCGCCAAAGTCGTTTTGCCGAGTCCCGGCGGGCCACTGAGAAGCACGTGATCCAAAGGCTCGCCGCGCTTGAGCGCCGCTTGCACGAACAAAAGTAATTTCTCTTTCACGCGATGCTGGCCGGGAAACTCGTCAAAGCGATGCGGTCGCAGCTGATTTTCCCAAGTGCGCTCGCCGGCACTGGCCACTTCAGCGTTCAGAACCGGTGTGCGCTGCACATCCACCCGAGATTTTGCCGAAGGCTTTGAATTTGATTTTTCAGCTTCCAAACTCATCGCGCACCTCCCAAGAGACGAAGCGCTTCGCGCACGCCATCTTCAAAACTCAACTCCGGAGAAATTTGCTGCATCACACGCTCCAGCTCCGGACCGCGAAAGCCCAAGTTCGTCAGCGCCGAGGCGATCTCATCTTGGCCTTTGAGTGGCATCGCCACCGCGCCCATCGTCCGCGCCTGCCCCATGCGCACCGAACCCGTTGCCCATTCACCGAGCTTGCCTTTGAGCGACACAATCATTTGCTCGGCGGTTTTCTTGCCCACTTTCGGCAGACCCGAAAGCGACTTCACGTCACCGGTTTCGATCCAACGCGCGATTTCTGCTAGAGGAGCGCCCGAAAGAATCTTCACCGCCATTTTCGGCCCCACGCCGTTGACACCCAAAAGCGCCAGGAACATGGTCTTCTCGACTCGCGATGAAAAACCAAACAGGGTGAGCTGATCCTCGCGCACATGCGTGTGCACATCGACGACGACCTCGGCACCCACTTGCAAATCGCCGAGCGTCGAAGTGGGACAAGTGAGTTCGTACATCACGCCGCCGACGTCGAGCAGGCAGGTTTCAAGATCCACCTCTTCCACTCGTCCGCGCAATCGTCCAATCATGTGACTTCTCCCCAATTGTCTTTTCGACTTCGAGGCGCTCGCCCCGCTGATCCGCGCAGCCGCGCCTCGATGCACACCAATCTCCAAGCGTGATACGCCAACGCCAAGGCGTCGCTCGCATCGAGCGGAAGCTCACGCGCTTGCTCATGCAGACCTAACAGCTGTACCAAACGGGCTCGTACGTCTTCTTTTTCCGCGCCGCCATCACCCGTCACGGATTTCTTCACCGTGCGCGTGGCCTCTTCACGAAACTCAGCACCGTGTTCACCCAAGGCGGCCAGCACCACACCTCGCGAAAGCCCCAAGGTGAAAGCCGACTCGACGTTCTTGCCTAAAAACACGCGCTCCACAATCACCTGCGAAGGGCGTAGCTCCTCGATCAAGAGGCGCAACTCCGACTGCAAGAAACTCAGTCGTTGAGGTAACTCCGCGCGCCGCTTCGGCTCAAGCGTGGTCCACCCCAGTCCCAAAATTTGTTCGGGGCGCTCGCGATCACAAATCAACCATCCCGCTCCCATCACGCGAGTACCGGGATCAATTCCTAACAGAACAATGGGCGCTGACATTTCCTCATCAAAGCCAGCCCGCCGTTGAGCGGCAAGACCTTGTCCGATTGAGGGCGCGGTGCGACACTCTGAAACATGGCCGACTCGCCCCCCAACTCGCCTAAAAAACAGTCATCGCGCCCCCCAGAGTCCGCCTCGTCCAAGCCGCGGGATGCCGCAGGTTTGGGCCCGCTTCCGACCAGTGACTTCATCGAACGCTGCCAGCTCGACTATCAAAGAAACCCCGGTTCAAAAGTCTTCGCACCCTTGGCCGAGGCCTATCGGCGCTTAGGCCTTTTGCCCCAGGCCTTTGAGGTCGCTTCGCGCGGCGTGCGCCTGCATCCCAACTTCGCCGCCGGCCGCATCGCCTTTGCCCGCGTGCTGATCGACCAAGGCGACTTGGAAGATGCGCGCGATCAGTTGATCGCCGCGGGCGAGCTGTCGCCCGACAACTTGCTGGCCTTTCAACTTTTGGGCGATGTGTTTCTTCAGCTGCGTCGGCCTCGCGAAGCTCTGCAAGCCTACAAGATGGTTCTCCTGCTGAACCCCCAACATGAACGCGCCCAGCAAGTCGTGCGCAAGTGGGAGTTTTTGTCGGCTGACGATTTCGACGACGAAGTTTTTGAGGCCGCCGAAGAAGCTCCGCTTCGCACTTCCGATGAGCTTGAAGAATTGGATCCCGAGCTCTTTGAGCGGGAGCTGCATCGAACTTTGTCCATGGCCGACGCCCTCACTATTCGCAATGACCTACATGCGGCCTTTGATCGCCTGCGTCGCGCCCGGCGCCAGCTCGGTCCGCATGATGAGTTGGATCGTCGCCTTCGCATGCTGGCGCAACGCCTACAAATGAGCGACGACGAACTGACTCAAGCTCTGAGCACACGCCGATCTTCAGGGCAAAAGAAGCGCGAGCGCTTGGAGTTGATTCTCAAGCGAATCCAAGAGCGCACGCGCCGCCACCGAGCCGAAGGTTGACCTCGCGCGTAGAAATTGCGAAACCCAAGTCTAAGTTTTTGGCGCCGATTCATTTGGGGGACGCATGCATCAGCTATCGGATTTCAAAAAGGGCATGAAGATTATGGTCGAAGGTCAACCCTTCGTGATCACGGATTTCCAACACGTGAAGCCCGGCAAAGGTAACCAGTTCACCCGCTGCAAAGCTCGCAATCTTCTGACCGGCCAAAACCGCGAGTGGACCTTCAAGCAAGGTGAAAAGTTCGAGGTCCCCGACATCTCCACACAAGACATGCAGTTCCTCTACAAAGACGACAACGGCTTCGCGTTCATGAATCAAACGAACTACGAGCAGATCACCTTGAACGAGGAAGACGTCGGCGACGCGAAGAACTACCTCATTGAAAATTTGGACTGCGTGATTGTGTTCTTTAATGGCAAAGCCATTGGCGTGGATGTTCCGAATGCCGTGAACCTGAAAGTCACCAAGACGGATCCCAACTTCAAAGGCAACACCGTCACGGGTGCGACAAAGCCTGCAACTTTGGAAACTGGCTACATCGTTCACGTTCCGATGCACATTAGCGAAGGCGACGTGCTTCGAGTCGATACACGCACCGGCGAGTACGTCGAACGCGTGAACAAGTAATGGCCTTGGGAGTCGCGCGAATTTCGGCGCGAACGCATCCGCGGCTCCCGACGATCGCAAAACCATAAAAAAACGGCGCTCGCTTTGAGAGCGAACGCCAAATCTCATCTTCAGTGATCCGAAGCAAACGCGTGAGCGAACTGATCGCTCAGCAATTCTGCTAAGCCGCCATCACCACTTACTGGCCTGACAAAACAGGTCGATTTGAAAAGCTTGGGCATCGCCCAACAAGCCACCTTTCAAATTCGTCAGCTGCACGCTTCGTGAAACATAGCCCGATTTCGTCAAACCATATTGCTGCGTCCACGCCGAATAGACCACTTGGCCAGTGACGAAGTCCTCGAGACTCACATTCCCATTTTGCGTATTGAAGGCGTAGCGAAGGTAGAAACGCTTTTGCGGATCTTCCATCTCCACCGAGCAAGTCACCACTTTACCTTGAAAGCGATGGCACTTTTCCACCTTGCGGATCAAACTGACGCGTGGGCCTTCATTTTCCAAGAGCTCATTGATTCCCCAACCCGGCTCGATCGGACCCTTCGTTCGCTGGAGCCAAGCGCTGCAGCTCACCTCATCCGGCCCGCCCTTTTCACTGAAAATGGCCCAAGCCGAAGTCGTTGAGACAAGAATCAAAAGCATCGCGAGCATCGACATCGCCTTGGTCGTGAAACCCGAAGCGATGACTTGTTTCGCAGTAACTTTGCCTAACAATCCAAATGACCGATTCACGACGACCTCCCGTGATGGAACAGAAAGAAATGGCGACCATGTTCCGCTCAGCACAAGCGCAAGTCTGAAAAACCAGACCCCAATATCCCTGAGCGAACTCGACCATGGAATAGTTCAGACCCACGTGAAACTCCAGAGTCTGGTCGATAGCTCACCCGAAGTCCGAGTTCCAACTCGCATTCATAGCTCGGCGTCGCCCCGCCCAGTATTATTTATAGAGATGAGTTCACAGCTCGAAGCCGAAATTCAAAGCCTCCTCTCCGACTCCGGTGAGGTGAGCCTCGTCGCCGATTTGCTGCTGCGGCGCTGGGAACGGAACATTTTGAGCGCCGAAGATGTGCGCGCCTTCACCCGCTTTCTCATCAACGCACAACTCTATCCAACTTTGCTCACGCAAATTCGCAGTCGCTTAGGCGACGAAGCCCCTGTCCCATGGGGTGCCTTCGTCGAATGCCTCGCGCAGATGGGCATTGCGCTCGAGAGCTTCGAGATCGAGGCTCTTTACGAGGGAGCTCGTCGCTACGACGGCGGCCTGGATGATCTCAGTGATTCTCGCGCGCTTGATCCCGTCAAACCTCAAGTCGCGCAACATCGACAAAAGCGCTTATCTCGCTTGCGTGAAGAACTTGATGAGCGCCGACAAGATTTGCGTCGTCGCTTGGAATATGCGCGCGTGAATCGCTTGCTCCAACAAGAGCGCAAGGCGCTTGAAGAGCTGCATCTGTTAGACCCTGATGACCCCGAAGTGCGGCGGGAGAAAAACGCCCTGGCGTTTCGCGAAGCTCAGGACGTGATTGACGCCGCACTTTCGCATTCTCCGCCGCGCGAAGAGCTCGAGCTTAAGGCTCTCGAAATTCCCGCTGATCTCAAGCCCGAGGCCCATGCGCTGATTGCTCAGGTACAAAAGCGGGCCGCCGAATCTCCCCAGGAAGCTTTGGTCTACGATTTGGCTTTGCTGTTGATCAACATGGACTTGCCGGCGGCCGCAGCCGATCTGCTCGACAAACACCGCCAGCTCCCGTCGTTGCGTTATCGATTGCTTTGGCTTCGACTCGAAGCTTTGTTACTCGCCAAGCAGTACGCTGGCGCACTCGCCGATGTGCAAGTGCTCGAATCCAAACTCTTCGGCCAACCCGATGCGACCTTCGCGCTCACGTATGCTCGGGCGCAAGCGCTTTGGGGACTGAAGGAAACCGTTACGGCGATCGAACTGATGCGAGGAATTGTCAAAGTGCGGCCTGGATACAGATTGGCGAACTCACTGCTCTTGCAATGGCAATCTGAGGCGCCATGAACGACACTTCACCACCGACACCACCGCCATCACCACCGCCATCACCACAGACTTCGTCGCCCGCAAAGCGAGGCCGACAACGCCGACTCGTCATACTCTCCGCCTTCGTCGCGGGAATTTCATTCGCACTCGGCACGATTGTCGCGCAAACCTTGCCGAAGATGCGAAGCTGGCTGTTGGTGAGCATTGATCGCATCAGCCAGCAGCACTTGCCGGTGAGAATTATTCCCGGCACCGTCGACTTCCGAATTTTCCCACTCGGTGCAAGCTTCTACGACATCAAAATCCTGCCAAAGCCTGATGCGCCCTTTCAGCTCTCGCCGATGCAGATCGAAGAAGTCTCAGCCGATCTTTCGTTCTTGGCGATTGTTTCAGGCGAGGTGGCACTCAGCCATGTGCGTGTGGCGGGAACGAGTTTCGAGTTTGGAATGAATGATCGCCCATCTTCGGGCGGCCCACCTCTTGAAGGACTGTTCCACGCGCTTGAAGCCGTGCCGATCGACGAATTGGAAATTGAAAACGTCAGCGCCAGAATTCGACTGCCGCAAGGCGGATGGCAATTGAGCCTTGATCAACTGCAATTGAATTCGCAGCGCACGCGCCGTAAGCTTCAAGTCGAAGCCAACCTCGATTCCCTACTCATCAATCGGGCCGCCACCCGTGCATCTCCTGAGTTCTCACTTCGTCTCTCACCACGAGTGAATTTCACTTTGACGCCCGAGCGAATTGAGATCGACCAAGTTCAGATTCAGCGAGGTGCGACCGAACTTGAGCTTCAAGGCGAGTTGGTCGGCGACACCGAAACACTCCGGTTTAAAAACGGCCGACTTGAGCTCAATGCGCAAGTCGACGTGAAGTCCATCAACGACTGGCTCATCAAAAACCAGAGATGGGCGGCAAAGAATCCTCCCATGTCGGGAAAACTCAAGATCAAAACTAAAGGCGTGCTGAAGGCTTCGGGCAAAGCTTCGGGTGGCGGAGGCGCCAACGAGCCGCAGTGGACCGCACAGACCGAGATCAGCACCGAAGCCTATGTGGTGGAAGGCTTGTTCTTAGATCGACTCCGTGGACTCGGCCAATGGGATGGTCGTGTTTTGCACTTTCCGGTCGTGACGCTTGAATCACCCGCGAAGAAGCTTGAGTTCGCCAACCTCAAAATTGGCGCGGCTCCGACCAGCGTGGCTTCAGCTCCGGCGGTCACAGGCCCAGCAACCTCGACGCCCGCCCCTGCGGCCGCGAATGCGGCGGCTCCCAAAAGTGCCGGGAGCAAAGCCGCAGAGAACAATGCGGATCCGAAAGTGATTCTGCAAATTGGGCGAATGAGCGGTCAGCTCAAACTCCACGAATTCTTTGCTCTGTCACCAAGCCTTGGGCGAATTCCGGTTTGGACCACAGCGGCTGTCGATGCGCCCTGCGAAGCCGAACTGACTCCGAACTTTCTTCTCCGCTGCGGCGGACAGCTCCGCCTGAGCGACATCGTCATTCGCGATGATCTCAAACTTGGACCACAGCCTCAGGGTGCGATCGTCGCGATCCCTCGCTTTGATTTGCAAGGCGAAACAAGCTTCGACTTAGACCAAATGCGCTTCAAAGCATTGATGTCCATGCCCAACTCCAAAGGCACAGCCCAAGGAGAAGTGGGTTACCTCACCGGCTTTGACATCAAGTATGAGGCGGAAAAGTTTGACTTCAAAGACTTGGCTTCACTGAGCGGACTGAAGCTTGAAGGCGCACTGCAAAAGGTCAGAGGCAAGACGACCGGCGACTCCAAAGCCGCCGAGTTTTCATTTCAAGCCGAGGGACAAGACTTGTGGTTTGAAGACTTCTGGTTGGGGTCACCGAGCGCTGAAGTCTCTTACAAGTCGGGCATTCTCAACTTTCTCAACATGCAGGGCTATCTCAGCACCTCGCGATACTCGGGAGACATCAAAGTTGACTTGGATCAGTCGCGGATTTCCGTTGCGGCTCGCTTTCCATTCTTCGACGCCAAAGATCTGCTCAAGGCCCTTTCGCGTAAAGCGCAGATTCCGATTCAAGTCACAGGCACAGGCCAAGCCAATATTCGCGCGACGGGGCCTATGGCACTCGGCAAGCTCACTTATGACTTGAAATCTTCGCTCTTCAAAGGCAGCGTCGCGGGTGAATCATTTGATGTCTTCCATTTTGATTTGAAGTCCAAAGATGGCGAAGTGCGCACCGAGCGCGTTTCCCTCAAGCATGGTGAAGCCGAGATCACGCTCACAGGACAAGGGCACCCCAACGGTGAAATTGAAACCAAGGTTCGCGGGCGCGAGATTCGCCTTGAGAACACCAACACGATTGCGAATTCAGGCTTTGGCTTAAGTGGCCTACTCAATTTTGAAATGGATCTCACAGGCCCCGTGCTCGCTCCCGACGCGCTGATGCGCGCGCGGCTGACGAAAACCGCGATTGCCGAGGCGAGTATGCCCGACTCGGCTTTCGATCTGCGCTTTGCGCGAAATCGCATCGAGGGATCCGGACAGTTGCTGGGCGATGTCCTCGCCGGCGAGTTTGTATGGCCCTTCGAAGTTGACGCACCACTTGTGCTCAAATTGCGCGCCAATGATTGGAACTTCGCGCCGATCTTTGCTGCGATCGCTGGCCCCGCCTCGCGCAAAGACTTTGAAGCCGAGCTGAGCGGTGTCGTTGACCTTCAGGCTCCTCGGGGAGGCCTTTGGGCCTCGACAGGTAAGATCGACTTGTCGAGGATACGCCTCAGTCGCGGCCCCATATCCATCGCCAATGTCGATCCGATTCGCGCGCAGATTCGCGACGGCGTCTTCGATGTTCAAAGCTTCGAACTCAAGGGCGATGAAACTTTCGTCAAAATTGAAAATCGCCCCGGCACCACCCGCGAGGCCAAACTCGACATCGATGTGCAGACCAAAATCGATCTTTCGCTCTTCTCGATCTTAACCCCCTTCTTCGAAGAACTTCGCGGTCTGCTCTCAAGCAAGGTTTCCATCAAAGCCGGACCTGACCGAGGGGACATCATTGGTACGGCCTACGTGGAAAGAGGTTTCATCAAATTCCCGGCTTTCCCACATCCCTTCGAAAACATTCGCACCGATGTGAACTTCAATCACCGAAGCATGCAGATCAACTCCATCAAATCCGACTTTGCTTCGGGTCGTCTCAGTGGCGCCGGCGAAGTCGTCTTCAAAGGCCCACGCGATCTTCCCGTCAATGTCGTCGGAAGCTTCGATCGAATTTCACTGAATGTTCCGCAAGACATTCGCACCGTGGGCTCTGGCGACTTCAGCTTCACAGGGAACTGGTTCCCCTTCCTGCTCAAGGGTAACTACGAAATTTACAATGGATTGTTTTCGATGGAAATGTCGGGCGGAAAAACCGCGGCCGAAGTTCGCGCGCGTCGCGAACAGTATCTACCCAAGTTTTTGCGCGAAGATAGCACCTCGCCCATCAATGTTGATCTGAAAATCGAAACCAAAGCTGGTTTACCACTGAAGACCTCGCAGATCGAGGGCCTCGCCTCGGCAAAGCTTCATGTGGCGGGTGATCCAACCAAGCCGATCATTCGCGGCGAAGTGCGCACTTTGCCCGAAACAAAAGTCATCTTTCAAAAGAACGTCTTTGAAGTCACCAATGCGGTCCTTGATTTCCAGGGCACGGAAGAGATCAACCCCTTGCTCAACGTTCAAGCCCGCACGCGTGTGGCGGAATATGATGTCGCCTTGCTCGTGCAAGGTACGGCGCAAAAGCCTGAAATTCAGTTTCAGAGCGTGCCGCCCTTACCCGAGAAGGACTTGATTGCCTTGCTGGCCGTCGGCACCACACAAGAGGGCACGGCCGGAGCCAGCAACCTCGGCCAAGCGGCGATCACCGGTGTGATCAACCCGATCACAGGCGGCATCGGCCGCCAGTTTGGACTGGATGTGCAACTCTCGCACGGATGTGACGAAAACAATGAGTGCGCACCTAAAGTCACCGCCGCGAAGCGAATCAATCAACGCCTCTCGGTCTCCGGCACGCGCAGCTTCGGCAAGCGGCAAGAGACAGATGCCAAGCTCAACTATCGCCTCACCGATCGCGTGTCGGTTGTGGGCAGCTGGCAAGGAAATGAATTTAACGAACAAGCCGAACAGGGCGGCCAAAACGCCCGCAACCAAGATCGCTTGGGCTTGGACTTTGAGTACAAGTTCGAATTCAAATAGGTGTTGATGCGAAAGCTGAGCGCGAAACTTCAATCGATCATCGTCCGAGCCGAGCGTTGGCTGAGGCCTGCGGTCACGCCTTGGATCAAGACTGAGGGAGCGGTGCGTGCGCTGCCGACGATGACTCGTCTTTCGCTCTGCGGACTCGCGCTCGCCTTCGGTACCCAGCTGGCGATCGCACAGACGTCACCGCGCCATTATATGAAGTTCAATGGCGTGTCCGCGAAGGATGGCAAAGAACTTCAGAAGAAGTTCCCGCACTTCTTCCAACGTGAAGTGACGCTGGCCGAGATCGATGAGCTGGTCCGTCACCTCATGCAAACCAAGCGCTTTTCGAACATCGATGTGATTCGTCGTCAAAATGCCGAAGACGGACCTCACCTCCTGCTCGTGGCGACGGAGCTTCGCAAGATTGTGGAGATCAAAATCTCAGGCGCGCGCGCCATCTCCGAAGGCGAAGTCCGGCGCCTCTTGAAGATCAATGAGGGCCAGGCCTTTGAACGCAAAGAGGTATTGGACGGACGAGATGCCCTCAAGGCCGAGTACACCAACCGCGGCTACGTGAATGCCGAGTTCGAAGTCGACTTCCCACGCTTTACCGACTCTGAAGTCTCAGTGGAAGTGCGCATTCGCGAGGGCGCACCAATTCGAATCTCTTCACTCGTGTTCGAGACGGCCAACGCCGAATTGAAGCAGCGCCTCACCCAATATGCTCGCCGTTACCGAGGCCAAGCGCTGACTCGTGATGAGCGCGAGAATATTCGTCTGGATCTCATTCGCTATCTGCGCGAACAACGCTATCTCACAGCGCAGCTTCTCGAGCCGCAAATGCAGCAGACTCAAGAGCTCGCCGACAAAAATCAGTTTCGAATCTCCTATACCGTCGAAAGCCCATGGCGCTATCAGTTTCAATTCGAAGGACTCTCCGCCTTTTCTGCGTCCTCGCTCATTCGCAATCTCAATCTTGAGCAACTCGGTGGCTCCGTCTCCACTCCAGCACCCGAACTCGCCGAGAAACTGCGACGTCATTATCGCAACGCTGGCTACGCCCACGTCGAAGTGAAGACCGAAGACCGCGTGATCGCCGAGAACTGGTTGCATGAAATCAAATTCATCGTGGAAGAAGGCCCCCGCGTTCGAATCCGCAACATCGAAATCACCGGCAACATCTCTCGACCGGGTTCCTATTACGCCAATTGGGTGAGATCTTCGTCCTCCGACCTGATCGGCCAAGGCTACTACAACAAGGCCGACATCGAAGAAGGCATCAAACAGCTCGAACGTGAACTTCAGTTCCAGGGCTTTCACCGTGCCAAAGTCAAAAACTGGCGCACTGAGTTCACCAAATCAGCCCAAGACCGACAAGCCGAGCGCGAAGGCCGCAAAGGTCGCGGCTCACAAGCGAGCGTCATCCTCAACATCGACGAAGGGCCGCTCACCATCGTTCGGCAAGTGAAATTCGAAGGCGCCGAGGCCTTCTCTCGCGTGCAGTTGGCCAACCTGCTGCCGCTCAAAGCCGGTCAAGCTCTGCTCAATTCCGATCTGCTCGAGTCCATCGAACGCCTCAAGCAGTTCTATCAGTCGCAAGGTTATCTGGAAATGCAGATCACCAACGAGCGAAGCCCCGACTCGCTCGTCACCTACAACGACACCAGCACTCAAGCCACCGTCGACTTTCAAATTTATGAAGGCCCGCGCGTCGTCGTCGCCAACATCGTGATCGAAGGCAATGACTTCACCCAAGACTATGTGATTTTGCGAGAGATCGAAGTCCAACCTGGCGACATCTTCACGCCCGAAGCCGCCGAAGAAATCCGCTACAACCTCACGCGCCTGGGACTGTTCAGTAAAGTCGAGGTTCGCACGAGCGAAGAAGGCACCCGCATCTCGGAGCGCACGCTGCTCATCCGAGTTGAGGAACGTGACCCCGGACTATTCACCGCGGGCGTCGGTGTCGTACAAGATCGCGATCTGATTTTCCGAGGCTATGCTGGCTTCGTTTACCGAAATCTCTACGGCACCGGCCGATCCGTCAGCGCACGCATTGACCCCAGCTACTCAACAGACCCGAAAATCTCTTACCTCGAACACAAAATCACCCTCGGCTACACCGAGCCCTACATCTTCGGCGATCGCAACCGCGGCCGCTTGAACCTCGTGCGCGAACTTAAGTTCTTCGAATTCGATGACCGCGACCGCACCATCATCCAAGAGAAGAACGCACTTGGATTGCTCATCGATAAAGATCTCACTAAGCACATCAAACTGACGTTCACCGCCTACGACTTCTCCAGTCTCACCCAGTTCGACCGCCGCTCCTACGACATCAAACGCACACAGAATATCGCCAAAGTCGGCCCTCTGTTCGAGTTCGACTGGCGAGACAACATCTTCAATCCGACCAAGGGTAGCTACAGCTCCATCGGCGCCGAGTACTCTGACCCCAACATCGGCAGCTCCGAAGACATCAGCCAAAGTATTAAGTTCGTCAAAGCCACGGCGTCCACCGCTCTCTACACTCGCCTCTGGCGGCAAGATCCACGTTGGGTCTTCGCCAACGCACTACGCGTCGGCTACCTGCGCAATCTTTCCGAACGCGTACCCAGCGGCGTTCCCTATGAGGAGTCCTTCGTCCTAGGAGGTCGCGCAACCATTCGCGGCTTTGATGGCTCCGATATCGAACGCGTGCCCAATCTGAACCAACTCGGTGTCGCCAACCGTCGCGACTTTTATATGACGGGCGAGTCCACTTATTACCTCATCAAGAGCGAATTGCGTTTCCCGATCATGGCCAACACTTCGTTCGGCGATATTTCGGGCGCACTCTTCTACGACGGTGGCGCCGTCAATCTCACTCAACGCCAGTTCGATGGCTCTTATCGCGACTCCGCAGGCCTTGCACTTCGGATCGGCGTGGCAGGTGGCATTCTCGTGAGTCTTGAGTACGGATTCAAGCTGACGCGAAGAACTTGGGATGGGATTCAAGAGAGTCCGGGTTCATTCCATCTCTCGATTGGCACATTCTAGTCGGCCCGCGATCAGCCCGCTGTCAGCCAACAGTCAGCCACCGATCAAAAAGACAACCGATCCGGAAGCCCCATCCGCGCGGAAATGATCCGCACAATCTCAGCGGCTGTCTCTTCCAGCGCTCTCTCCGTGACGTTAAAGACCGGCCAGCGCCGATTCTTGGCGAATAGTTCCTGCGCATAGGCGATTTCTTTTTCGATGTAGCTGGCGCGCGCATACTCCCCGCCGGGATCTTGGCCGAATTTCTCCAAACGATTGCGTCGAATTCGCGACAATGAATCCGTATCAATCAACAAGCCGACGATTTTTCTTTGATCCACTTTGAAGAGCTGCTCGGGCAGAGGAGTACCCACGACGATCGGGATATTGGCGACCTTCCAACCTTTGTGACTCAGGAAGATCGATAGCGGCGTCTTCGACGTTCGCGAGACACCCACCAAAATGATGTCCGCCAAATCCAACTCCGCTAAACTCTTTCCGTCGTCGTGTTTGACCGTGTACTCGATCGCCTCGATACGACGGTAATATCTTTCGTCCACAGTGCGTAGCATGCCCGCACTCTTTTCGCCGCTGGCCACACCAAAGTAGGCGTCCAAAGATCCAAGCAGAGGTCCGAGCAGATCCACATGCAATAGGCCCTTGGCGCTGGCGAACTCTTGAATCTTGAGGCGCAAATCAACCGACACGACGGTGTAGATCACGATTCCTTGGTTATTAAAGGCTTCGTCAATGACAGCTTCAGCTTGGGCCTCGGTGCGAACGTTTTTACTACGAACAATATTGATTTCCGTATCTTGATACTGCACCAAGGCCGCGCGAATCATCGTTGCCGCGGTTTCGCCTGTGCCATCGGAAATGATATAGATGCTGCCTTTTTTCACTTAAGGCTCCGCCCGAGACGCCGAATCGGACTCCGCAATGGACGACGGCGAGGAAAATGCCGATGCGGCCTTCTTGTCACTCAAGGCTTGCCGATCCAAGCGCTGCTCGGCTTGTCGCAACACGCCTCGGGCCACTCTCTCGGCATGATCGCGCCGAAAAGGTTCGACGCGTGAGTCGAAGATCAGCCAGAGGCAAGTTTCATCGCGAAGCGCGAGTACGGCTGTCGCACTCGCTTCCGTCCCAGCAAAATTCGTCGCCGCCGCTGATGGATTGGCACTTGTTGCTTCAGCCTGCAAATCTTCAACACCACGCAAGTGCACTTCTTCGATGGAATGAGCCAAATCGGGAAACTGCAAATCCTCCGCGATCTGCAAAGGACGGCGGCGCGCGATACGGATTTGCCCACAATTCAAAGCATGCAGTTCCGGATCGAGCTGCTCTTCGCTGACTTCGACGCGCACGTCGGGCACATAGGCGCGCGCCAGGATCCACACATCGAGAAGTGTCCACGCGCGGCGTTCGGAGTGCCAAATCAATCGCGCGGCTCGCGAATAGTTTTGCGCCACCCATGGTACTTCAATGAAGGTCGCGCGCGGCGTCCGCTTCGGCGACACGGATGGCGCATGGATCAGGCGATACAATCTATTCCAAATCGGGTTTTTCCAAATTTGGCTTTTCCAAATCTGGCGAATCGACATCATGGCGCCACCCACATGACTTCCACTCCCGTGTGACGCGACAAAGATTTCGCCGTCGGTTTCATGGACGAGGTGGCCAATACGAAAGCGCGCTCAACACCCAAAGCTTTCGCATCCGCGAGCGCTTGCCCCAACGAAGTCTCCCAAGCCTGACCCACGGGCGCACCCGCGGGCCCGGCCGAAGCTTTCGCATCTTGCAACTCCGCGACGCCTAAAACCAGCACGCCGCGCGCCGGGAACGACGGCGGTGTCGCTACCAACAACCGACCCTTTTCCGCACGAGGCCACTGGCGCCGAATGAGCAAGTTCAACTCCCAATCCAAGCGCGCAAGCCAGGGAGAATTCACAGGATCCATGACGATCCAAAGATCTTGTGGGCGAGACTCCGCCCAAATCTGCCCCCAGCTTTTTTGTTCAAACACCGTTTTGCTCATTGAGCTTCATGCTCTCAAACACCAGCTCGATGTCAAATTGTCGAAGGAGATGACCAAGGAATCCTTCATCGCGATGAGCGGACCCAAGCGCCGGCGCCGCCAGGCCGTACAACGCCAACGAAAACCCTCGACGCCACATGGACTTGGACGTCATTCTCAAAGTGATTGTCGTAAAAGAAAGCTGACCAACGCTCAGAGCGAGTTGTTGGCGATCGGATCCAAGACGCCGTTGACGAAGGCCGCGGACTCGGAGCTGCCAAACTCTTTGGCGAGCTCGACAGCTTCATCCAGGATCACCGGCCGATCGATCTTTTCTTCACCAAAGCGAAGTTCAAAAATCGCCAAGCGAAGAATCGATAGATCCACCAAGCTCATGCGCGAGATCTTCCAGTGCTGCGAGTGCTTCTCAATCAAAGCATCGATGGCTGAAATATTCTGGCAAACACCCAGAAACAGCGTGCCGGCGTAGCTGGCCACATCTTGTTCAATTCGAAAGTTGAAGATGAAGTCATGCAGAAGCACTGGCGGTTCAGCCTCAAGGCCCAAAGGGGCGGACTCTGCAGCGCGACCCACGCCGGCCAGAAATTCACGCTGAAACAGAAGCTGAAGCGCCACTTGGCGCGAGTGCCTTCGCAATGTCATGACGGCGCACACTAACGGCCGCGGATATTGTGCGTCAAGTCGAGAGAATTCCGAGCCTTATTTCAATTCACTCTAAAGTCTTTGCAGGCGATGAAGTTTCTAGACGCACCCCCGCACAATCCGTTAAAGCTTAGATGAAGACGTCCGAAATCGTCGACCAGAACCGAGCGATCCAGACTCAACAGCGGAGGCCGCCATGCATTCAATCCACGCGTTCACTCGCCCGATTTTTATGCTCACTTTCGCGCTCGCCCTCGCCGTGGTCGATCTGCCCGGCGCGCCCGGTGCGCCCGGTGCGACAGGCAATGTGGCCTCGGCCCAAGTTTTCGAAGACGGCTATGGTGCGGTCGATGTGACCAACGCTGACCCCAAACCTCGCCAAGTGCGCACGCCGCCCGCCAACACGCGCGTGGGTCGCAAGCGCTATGCGGAGAACCAAGAGGCTCAGCCCGAAACAGGTCGCGATGCCGCGGTCAAATACATGTCTCCTCGCCAACCCGCGAACTCCAGCGGTGGATCTGTCGATCACTATCTGCAGATCGCCTTCGGATGGTCGGTGAATGATCAAAGTTTCAAATGGGGTCAACCCGACAATCAGTCCAATGTGGGCCGATGGAACTTCGGCATTTCATATCGCATGGGCGAATGGGTGAACTCGATGGATTTGCTCATGCGGGTCGAGGCCACTCGACTGGCGATGGCCGAGGGCGGCGTCACCAAGTTCAGCTTCATGCCTCTCATCACCTTTCCAGATGCCAGCAGTCGATTTCCACTCTACTTTGGCGCCGGCATCGGTCTTGGCATTTTTGGCAATCAGTTTGGCGGCGAATCTTCGCTCGCACTCGATTACCAAGTCTTGGCCGGAGCACGTTTTTTCAATCTTTGGGGTTCAGCCGGTCTCTTCGTTGAGGGTGGCGTGAAGAATCACATCCACGTTCTCAGCGATGGGCAATACAATGGCACGTTCGTTTCCACCGGGACGCTCTTCACGTTCTAAATCTTTCGATCGAAGCGCGAGCCCTCAGGGACCTCGCTCATCGTCGACACAAGTTCCACATTACAAAAAGAAAGAGCCCTCGCTCGACGAGCGCCCTCACTTCATTCATCGCCCCATTGCGCGACTCGCCTTGCAGGCGGTGGCCGATGTGATGTTTGACTCGCGCCCCGCCGACAAAGTCATTGAGCACTACTTCAAAAATCAACGCAGTATGGGCGCGCGAGATCGCCGACAATTCGCCGAGCTCACTTACGATTTGATTCGCTGGTGGCGGCGCTTGATTTGGCTCACGCAGATTCCCGAGTCCGATCTGAGTCGAGAGAACTTATGGCCTCTCTTGGCGGCCTGGTGGGTCGAACGCGGCGAAGCCGTGCCCGCTTGGGACGAGCTGCACGACTGGCCCAGTAAGCGCTTCACTGCGCGCAAGCGCGAAATCACGCAGGCTCCTCGCGCCATTCAACACTCGCTGCCAGACTGGCTCGATGCCGTGGGTGATCGCGAGCTGGGTTCGGAGACTTGGGAGCGCACTTGCCGCGCCCTCAATCAGCCCGCACCCGTCGTGCTGAGAGCGAATGCGCTCAAGTGCACGCGAGAACTTCTCGCCGATCGATTGCGAACCGAGAATGAACTGGAGACACACCCTGCTCCCAACACTCGACATGGGTTGATCCTCAACGATCGCTCACCTGTGTTTCGCACGCTTTCGTTTCAAGAAGGTTGGTTCGAAGTGCAAGATGGCGCAAGCCAACAAGCTGCGGAGGCCCTCGAAGCGCAAAGTGGTGAGTGGATCATTGACGCTTGTGCAGGGGCCGGCGGCAAGACACTCGCCATCGGGGCGACCATGGCGAACAAAGGCAAGATCCTAGCACTCGACGTTCATGATAAGCGCCTGCAGGAGTTGAAGAAGCGCGCCTCACGTGCCGGCCTCGACATTGTCGAGGCCCGACTCATCGATGGCACAAAGAGCATCAAGCGCCTCGAGGCCACAGCCGACCGACTCTTTTTGGACGTGCCCTGTTCCGGCACTGGAATTCTTCGACGCAATCCCGACGCCAAGTGGAAGCTTCGCGAAGCCGATTTGACTTCGCTGCGAACCACACAGGCCGAGATTCTCTCCACCTACACGCGCATGTTGAAACCCGGCGGGCGACTTGTGTATGCAACCTGCTCGATTTTGCCGAGTGAAAATCAAAATGCGATTGCGGAGTTTCTCAACTCCGAAGCCGGTCAAGGCTTTGAAAAGCTCAGTGAGCGAAGCCTCGCCATCGGCGAGGACGGCTACGACGGATTCTACATGGCGGTTTTGAAACTCAGCTCGCCGGCGCTTCGCGAAGCGCTTTAAGCCGACAGCTGTTGCTTGAGCAATCTAAAGAAAACGTCGACGAGGGCGGCGGTCTGCGCGCCGTCTCGTGAGTAATACACGATGTTCGTCGAATGCTTGAGATCGCGCACTTCAACCTGCGAGAGCCGACCCAATCGCACTTGCTTTTTGATCGCATGCGATGGCAGGAACCCCCAGCCCAATCCCGACTCGATCACGCGCTTGAGCGTGCCGATGTTGTTGGACTCAAACACTGTCGAAAGTCGCACACCTGTCTTCTCTAGCATCTGCTTGTAGCTCTCATCGAAGCTTTCGTACTTCTCGCCCAGACGAATGAAAGGTCGCTGATCAAGCTCACGAAAATCAATCGCCTCCGGCAGCAGCGGGTCCTTGCCGCTGGCCACCAACCACATTTCATCACGCATCAACGGACGGCCCGCCAGTCCATGCGATCCCGGCATTTCAGGCAGCACGGCCACATCCAACTGACCATTGAGAAGCTGCGAGAAAACTTCATTCGACTCTTCGTACTTAAGCTCAATGCTCACCTTCGCATGATGCTTGAGCAAAGTTGCGACCGTCGGAGCCACGACTTGCAATCCCAACGAGTTCAAAGTGCCAACTCGCAAGTGCCCCTGCACGCCTTCAGCCATCGCTTGAATGGCAGCCTGAGCTTGCGCGGTCAGACCGATGATTCGCTTGGCGTAATCATAGAGAAGCTGACCTTGCGCCGTGGGCCGCGCATGGCGAGCACCGCGATCCAAAAGATTCACGCCCAGCTCTTCTTCAAGATTTCGAATTTGCTGAGACACCGCCGGCTGAGTCAGAAAAAGCTTTTCCGCAGCCGCCGTCATACTGCCTTCGGAAACCACCGCTGAGAATGTAATCAATTGCTGCAGGTTCATCGCGACTCCCTCATGCGAGCTGTCTCAATCCGAGACAGCTCAAGTGTAAACGCATTTCGCAGGCGACGTCTCGCAGGAAGCGCAAAGTCCTAAGATGTGAGGACAATTCGGTCGCCCCCTAGGCCCGACCAAAGTCTGATACCTGTGCCCGTTCGCTGCGGATGAGTGTTCAGACGCACGTCCTCGGTTAACCTATCTACAAGATTGTTCGAGGGAGAATCGGCCTTAGCCGTTACCAAGAGCCGCCTCCTCCTGCATCTAGAATTCGCAACTCAAGGCTCGCGCGCCGAGCCCCGCGGTTGCGCTGAACAAGTTCGTTGCGCACACGATGGAGAGCCCACAACATGAGCGATCAATTCACCTCGGCGAATCCCGCACCGCCCCCATCAAAATCAACAAGTCCTAGCTCGCGACTCATCACCGCCATCGGCATGCTGATCTTAGCTTTGACCCTCGGCCAGGCCGAGTCCGCAGGCGCAAAAACCTTCATCAACTCCTATGTCAGCTTCGAACTCGCCGATCGCTGGAATTGCGTGCTCGAGCAAACAGAATGGGTGTGTCGCACTTCGGGTGCCGGTGATGCTCGCGAGGCCATCATCATTCTGACCGCCAAAGAGGTCGGTCCCCAAGACTCACTCCCCGCTTACCTTGGCCACCTCAAAGCGCCACGACAGATCACCACAAGAACGGGCATGCCGATCACCTCAGAGATTCAAAAAGTTGAACAGCGCCTGATCAACAGTCACCCTTGGGCCGATGGCATGCACCTGCAAAGCGAAGTGCCCAACTATTACACTCGCTATGTCGCCACCACCAAAGACGACATCGCCGTACTCGTGACCTTCTCGGCGCACAAAACCCACTACTCCAAATACGCTCAAGACTTCTTTCGCGCGATTGAGTCGCTCAAAGTTGTTTGGACGAAGACTTCGCGCGGAGCCGCGAATCGTGGTCCGCTCGGACAAGGCGGCGGCCTACTCGGTAGCGGCAGTGGCGGCGGCGCCGTGGGCTTTGATCTCCCCGATGAAGGCGAAAATCTCGGCGAGGGCGGAGACCTCACCACCCAAGCCGTGTTCGGGATTGCCGCGCTACTCGTGGTGGCCGCGCTCTTTTTGCTGATGCGGAAGAAGAAGCCGGCCAAGAAGAAGCGTTAAGCTGGTCCACTTGAGTGGTTGTGACGCCGGATCAAATAGGATTGATCTGGCGCCTGCGACCCCTCACTCACCGACTCATCGGATAACCCCAGCCAGGCCAACGCCCATCGATTCGGATCAGGCAACCCTCTCAAGGGATCACTGGCCGAGCCTGTAACTTGGCCATTGAACCGAGGCTGAACTAGAAAAATTCCGCCACACTCGCCCAAGCGGACTCGGCAAAGCTTTCCGTCCAGCACGCGACCACTCCCCTTGGCCCGGATTTCGGACGAAACTGCAGAAATGGAAATTCTCAGTTGGCTCATGAAGGTCCCGGCTTGGCTCAACGCATTTGATGAACTTCAACTTCCACTTTGGGGAGTCATCGCGATCATCGGCCTTGCCATGGTGGCCGCACTCTTTGCATTCCGTGAACTGCTCGGCTGGCTCACAAAATCGCATTCGGTATTGGACGAAGTGGGTGAACTTGAAATCAATCTCATGGAACAGATGAACGCCAACGCCCGCGAGCTTCGCGAGCAGGTTGAAGCGTTGCGGGATGAAGTTGAAGAACTCCGCCGAAGCCTTCAGCCTCGGCGGTCAACCGGCCAAGCCGCAACACTGCTGAAAACCATGGATCACGCGCAAACTTCAGCCGCCAACGGCGACAAATTCTCGGAGCATTTCAATCTGTCCTGGATGGGCCCAGCGACTCCGCTTCCGCCGATCTCTGCGGAGTTCCGAAACTCGGGCACTGGCGCAACCGTGCCTGCGCCAGCACCCTCGCCGCGAGATCCGTCAGCGGCAAGACCTCGTCAGTTTCCCTTACGCCGCGACCCACCCGAATTGCGATAAGTGCGCCGGTGAGTTGATCTGACGGCGACTTGAAGTGGAGTTACTGACGACCACTCAAGTGTGCCAGCTTAAAGAGTTCCCCGATCGCCTCATAAAACACTTCCTTCGGCAAAGCTCCCGCTGCCATCTGCGGCGAGCCCTCTTTGGGGATAAAAAGAATGCTCGGGACCGAGCGGATTTCAAACATCGCTGCCAACTCCTGCTCCTGATCCGTATCGACCTTGTAGATGTCGATTTGGCCGTCGAATTCGGCAGCGAGCTCATCGAGCACAGGCGCAAGCCGCTTACAGGGGCCGCACCACGTCGCATAGAAATCGATGATCGCCGGCCGATCACCCTGAAAGTTCCAAGCTCCGCCTTTGGTGAAATCGAACACTTTGGATTTGAAGTCAGCTTGGGTCATATTCTGTACAGGCATTTTGGCCTCGCTTTCATAGTATTAATATATTATTATTTTATAATATGTCAAGCTCAGCACATGTGACCAACAAGCCCAAGAGCAAGCCCCGTCCCTCCCTGCGCACGCGGAGCCTCAAGACGTCCCAACGAAAACCTGGGCGTCATGAATGGCGCTCCAGCCTTGCGCCTCAGTGCGAAGAGGTGGCTCGGGTGCTGAAGCTTCTGTCACATCCCGAGCGACTCAGAATTTTGATGGAGTTGGTGGATGGCGAGAAGTGCGTGGGCGATCTGACCAATTGCTGTGAGAGTTCGCAGTCACAGACTTCACAATTTCTCATGCGCTTGAAGCTTGAAGGCCTCTTGGAACATCGGCGCGAAGGTCGGTTGGTTTATTACCGAATCGCGGATCTGCGCATCGTTTCCGTACTGCAAGCGCTTCGTCGCTGCTTTTGCTAACGGCGAAGCGCTCGACCGGGACGCCGCCCACTCGTCAAAGCCCGCGACTCATCAGGAACTGCAATGCAGCGCTCGCCGTCGGATCACTTCAGCGTGTTGAGCGAAATGCTTTCGATGGGGCCCAAGTCCTCTAAGCCCTTGGCCGATCCCGCAGGTGCGTGAATGACCACAGCCCAATTCTCCGGAACCATCGACTTCTTAATGGCTTCGTTCACATCGCTCACGCTGAGGCGGTCAAGATCACGGACATAGTTGCGAAGATAGCTGTCGGGAATGCCGTAGTGCCTGAGCAGCAGCAAATTGAACGCGAGTTTCTCGCCGGTTTCGATCGCCTGCGGGAAAACGCCGCGCAGATATCCGCGAGCTCGCTCCAATTCCTCACTGCGTATGCCCTGCGCGTGCAGTTGGCGCCAGATCGCCAGAGTCTCGCGGACCACAGGGCCGATGGATTCGACCTTGGTGAAAGTTTCGATCTCAAAGGGGCCGCGCTGCAGGCGCGCATCGAAGCCCGAGTTGATGTTGTATGTGAGTCCCAACTCTTTGCGAACTCGATTGTTCAAGCGCGAAGCGAAGGCACCGCCCAAAATGGTGTTGGCCACGCGAAGCGGGATGAAGTTCTCGTCAGCTCGGCGAATGCCGAGTCGAATGAAGCGCACTTGCGCCTGAGTGAGACCCGGTTTTTCGACCACGAAGATCCGCGGCCCCGGTAATTCCGTTGGCTCAGTCATGAGCACGGGCTTCACGTCGCGTGCCGACCAAGATTCAAGTTGCTGTGTAAGGCGCTCAGCGAACTCGGGAGTGAACTGGCCGACGACAGCCAGAATGGAATTGTTCGGACGATAGTAGCGCAAGTAGTGTTGGATCACTTGCTTCTTGGTGATCTTTTCCACCGTGGCGCTCAGTCCGCTCGCAGGCAAGGCGTAGGGATGAGAGCGATACAACACGCGTTGCGCGGCCAAGTCGGCAACTTGCGCGGGAGAGTCGAGCCGTCGCGCCATCTGCGCCAATCGTTGTTTCTTCAGGCGAGTGATCTCGGCATCTGCAAAGCGCGGCTGAGTCAGCAGCTCGACGAAGTTCTTGATGAACTCGTCACCGTAAAGGCTAAGACCCGACATGGAAACGCTGGTGAAATCTTCATTCACGCTGGTGCCAAAGCTTGCGCCGATTCGCGCTAGGTCCTCAGCCAGTTTCTGCGCGTCGCGCTTCTGAGTTCCCTGCTGCAAAAGCTCCGCAACCAAACTTGACAAGCCTGCCGAGCCTTCGGGATCACTCGCCGACCCAGTCTGAATCAACATCTGCAAGCTGAGGTAAGGCAGACTTGAATCTTCAAGCAGCAGCACACGTAGACCGTTTTTAAGCTTCAATTCCTGATAAGCACGCAGACCTCCGGATGCCGCAGACTGAAGCTTCACATCCCCGCTTCCGCCAGCCAAGCCACCGCTGACGACTTTTTCTCCGCCGGTGCTTGAGCAGGCTGCGACCACACTCAACACGCCCATCAAACCCATGAAGCGAGCGGTGAGTTCCATTCGGTCGCTGAACTTGATGCGCCATGAATGTCGACTCATCGTCCACCTCCTTGACCTGCATTGACGTTGGACGAGGCGGACCCTCCGCCTTGCGGCCGAATCACGACCAGACTGGATTTCTCAGGGGTGAGGTACTGAGCCGCGACGCGCTTAAGATCCGCGGCCGTCACCTGCATGTAGCGTTGCAGGTCCGTGAAAGTTCGCGTGTAGTCGGCAAACAAAATTTCATTCGTGGCCAAAGCTTCAGCTCGCCCATGAAGCGTCTTGAGCGAGTCCACATGACTTTTGAGAAGCTGATTGCGTGCGGTCTCAAGTTCGGTGTTGGACACCAACAAGTTCCTCGGTCTCCACATCTCACCGTACACGGCGCGCTGCACTCGCTCGAAATCAGCTCCCGGCTTTTGTGTAACGAAAACTTGGAACAACCCCGCGTCCTGCAACGAAGAGTTGCGAGCCCCTGCGGACGTCGCCCACTGTTCTTTGTAGACCAAGCGGCGATACAAGCGCGACGACGTGCCCTGCCCCATCACCGAAGCGAGAAGATCCAGCGCGTAGGCGTCGTCCGTGCCAGCTTCGGGCACCAGCCAGTTCACCGACACCGTCCAAGCCTGAACGTCGCGACGAATGAACTGCGAGCGAGCCGAAGTTTGCGGAGCTTCGACGACTTTCTGAAAGGCCGGAACTTCTTGGCGAGGCAAAGCGCCGTAATACTTGCGGATCCACGATTTAGCTTTGGAAATCTCAAAGTCACCCGCGACAACGATGACGGCATTGTTGGGTGCATAGAAGGTTCGATGAAAATTCTGTGCGATCTCGGGGGTGACATTTCCAAGATCTTCCATGGAACCGATCACCGGCCAGCGGTAAGGCGACAGCTTGAAGACCGTGCCGAAAATCCCCTCCCACAAAAGTCCGATCGGATTATCATCGACGCGATAACGTCGCTCTTCACGCACCACTTCGCGCTCGGAATCAAGAGCCGCCTTATCGATCTTCAACGTGGACATGCGATCACTTTCGATATCCATGAGAAGCTCAAGCTTCGAGCTGGGCGCATTGATGTAGTAGCCCGTGTAGTCGTTGGTGGTGAAGGCGTTGTTGGTCGCGCCGTTGGATTGCAGGATCAAATCAAAGTCATCGCCAGAGTATTTTTTGGCGCCTTTGAACATCATGTGCTCAAAGAGATGCGCAATGCCCGTTAAGCCTGGCTGCTCGTGCTTGGATCCGACGCGAAACCACGAATGAAAACTCACCAGTGGAATGGATCGATCGACGTGATAGAGAACGGTCAAGCCATTGGCGAGGATTTCCTTTTCAACTGGAAAGGCGACCTTCACCTCCTGCGCGGCAGGTGCCGATGCGTTCTTTGACTGCGCATGAGCCGTGAAGGCGCTCATTTCCCAGGGCAGTGCCGACGGCAACGGCATCACCATCAATGCGACGTCGAGTAAAACGATCGCCACACACTGGCGCAATGATTGACCCCAGCCGGAGTTCCGGCCCGCGTTCATGTCGGAAAATCGAGATGTTTTTGGCATGGCTTTATTGTGAGACCGGACCACGCCCTAGGTCAAACCTGCGACGAAACGCCGACCAAGGACTCGACCAGCTTCAAAATCCGCCAACTGAATCTGATTTACTGGACAAGGAAATCAGAGAAGTAAACATCCTTCACCACAGCTTCATTCAGCTGTGTATTCAAGGCCACGGCGATCTCATCTTTCAAGAAGAGCTTGCCCTGAATGGTCTCAAGGTCATTGTAAGTCTTCGCGTTGAGAATGCGCATGATCTGATCGCGCGCCTTAGGGCTGAGACGGACGACTTCCTCAAATCCCGCTTCGTCCAACATCTCGAGCGTCATCTCCACGCGCAACATGCGCTTGGGCTGGCCTTCCAAGTTCACCGTAAAGGTCGGCATCGTGTAGAGGATGCTTTCACGCACACCTTCAGAGTCACGAAGCGTTTCAAGTTCCTTGATCGCGGCTGGCTCTCGCACCGCTGGACGCTGCCAACCTAAAGTCGCGGCGTAAGCCAAGTAGGCGCCTCCGCCTGTGACCACGAGGTTCATCACAATGAAGCCGGCGGCCGCGATCTTTTTAACATCAAACTTTTTCTCGCTCGCGCCCGTAGCCGCTGCGCCGTTTGCTCCACCGCCTGAATTTGCTTTGGCATCGGCCATCTTGCCTCCTCAACCCGACCTACACTAGATCGGACAAGAGTCGTGCCGACTTGAGTCGAGGAGATGAAGACTTGTCCGCTAGGGGAATCTGTCTCAGACTAATACAGATGCCAGAGCTGCTAGATGGACCGAATTCGAGCTTGCGACGTTTCCACGCGCCCGCACCGGCGGCACGAATGAGCGGCATTGCGATCAAGTCGGCCCTTGCCGTGTGCGCTCTGATGAGCGGATCGGCCATGGCCAACTCCTCGCATTCACATGCCGTGGCGACCACACAGCGAATTCCCGCGGAAGTGTCAAAGTCTGCGACAGTGGCGGCGACCTCGGCTGAGGCACCTTCGGAAACGACGGCGCAGATTCCCCTGCATCTGATCCACATCCCGGATGTGGCGGACGAAGAAAGTTACTTCGGTCGACATGCCTTCGTGGTCGACAAGTCCGCCCGCACTTTAGAAATCTGGCGCACACGCAGTGGAAGCTTTGAGCGCATCGCCTCATTCCCCGCCGACATGGGAAAAAACGATGGCGACAAAAAACAGCGCGGCGATCACAAAACTCCCGAAGGAATTTATTTTTTGCTGGAGCGGCTTGAGGGCGCGGGCCTCGACTTTTCCCAATACGGAAGTCGCGCCTACACCACGGATTACCCGAATCTCTTTGATAAGCTGGATCGCAAAACCGGCGATGGAATTTGGCTTCACGCCGTACCGGATAATGTTCCACTCACGCGCGGCAGCCGCGGCTGCGTCGTCGTGAGAAATGACATCGTGAAGACGTTGGATCCTTATGTTCGCCTCAACCGCACGCCGATCATCATCAGCGATAAGATCGACGTTCGCGCGCCACGCGAACAGCGCCAACGCGCCGATGAGTTGCGGCGCTGGCTCGACACTTGGCGCGACGGCTGGGAGAACTCGGCGAACTCGCAAAAACTCGATACCTATATGAGTTTCTACGATGAGACGTTCAAAAGTCTCGGGATGAACAAGGCGCAGTGGCGCGAGTTCAAACAGCGACTCTCCAGCGAGAACGGCAAAATTGAAATCCGCATTTCCGAGCCCATGGTGCTGGAGCATCGAGGCCGAGCCGTACTGCGCTTCGTTCAGGCGTACTCCAGCGAGAAGCTGTCGGACTTAGGTGAAAAGACTCTTCATTTGCTCAAGCGTGGCGATGAATGGAAGGTGATTTCTGAAACTTGGATGGCGGACAATTCGCCGCTGGCGCGCCTCGCGATCGAGGCCGCAGGTCGCGGTGAAGTTCAGCGCACTTCGACTTCTCACCACGTTCCCCGCGCCGCAGGTCAATCCGCAAGCACCTTCGAAACGCCGGAATCCCGCAACTGATCGTCGATCTGGCTCATCAATCCACGAATAAAAACTCAGCATAAAAAAAGCCGAAGCATGCTTCGGCTTTTTCATTCATCAATGTCGTGCGGCTCAGAGTTAGTTGCCGAGCTCGTGCTCAACAGCGAGAGTCTCCGATTGAGCTGCCAAATCCGGCAATGTCTCGGTCTGCTTTTTCACATCATCCGCCGTCAAAACTTTGCGGCGCATGTTCCACTCCACCAATCGCTTATCCGACTTCAAGCGCTCCACTTCGCCCGCCAAAGACTTTGCCGGTGAACCCGTTTTTCCTGTGCGGTTGCCAAACATTTTTGAAGCTTGCGTGCTCATCGTTTCTCCACTTTCAGTTATGCGATCCCGAACCTCGAATGCGCCGGCCGATCAACTCCAGTACTTGGGACCGTCGCCATCGGGTTTGTCGTTGTTTACCACGAGCTTTAGCCCAGGTCCACGCCGACCTCCACCGCCGCGCTTACGCCAATTTCGCTGCTTCCACCAGGTGTAGCCCCTTAAAAACAAAAAGCCCGAGGCCAAGCCGCCCAAATGCGCCAGATTCGCCTCGCCGCTTCCGCCGATCCCGGAATTGAGAATGGTTGCCACTTCGACGGCCCCCAGAATCATCACAAACCACTTGGCCCGCATCGGGAAGACCATGAGGAAGTAGACAATGCGTTCGCCAAACAAAATGCCATAGGCCAGCATCAGGCCAAAAACGGCGCCCGAGGCCCCCACCACCGGCGTGGTCCAGGCCGGAGAGATCGAGCCTGTGCTCAGGCTCCACACCCAGAGCACCAGCAAATAAATCAGCCCCGCACCAATGCCCGAAGCCAAGTAGTAACTCAGAAAGAGTTTTGAACCCCACCGACTCTCGAGCTCTGAACCCAGCCACCAAAGTAAGAGCATGTTGAACAGAATGTGGAAGGGATTAAATGAGTGAACGAATTGATAAGTCGCCAACTGCCAGATGTGAAAACTATCAAACACGGCGTGTGGAATCAGCGCCAGAGTTCCCGTAATCCACAGGTCACCGAGAAGGTACTTCTCCACCACCACCTGAAGCACCAACCAGATCGCTACGCAGCTGATGATCAGCCACTTCACCACAGGCGTCATTTGCACGGGCATATTGAACTGCACATTACCACGATGACCCATGCTCGTTAGTCCTTCTTGGCGTGCAGGCCAGGCTCTGAGAGCTCTAGCAACACGCCACCTGTGGCCGCCGGATGCACAAACACCACACGGCAATTGTGCGCCCCGATTCGCGGAGTTTCATTCACCAGGCGAACGCCCTTGGACTTCAGGCGCGCCACGATCTCGTCGATGTTCTTCACGCGCAAACAAATGTGATGAATGCCAGGACCGCGCTTATCGAGAAAGGCTTGAATCGGACTGTCGGGCGCCGTGGCCTCGAGCAATTCGATGGAAGCTTGATTGCCAAGATCCAAAAAACCCACGCGCACTTTTTCCGTCGGCACTTCTTCCGTCGGCATGTCGCGGAACCCGAGCGCCGAATAAAACTGAAAGCCCTCTTGGAGCGAGCGAACCGCCACACCCAAGTGGTCCAGCTCGAATTCGAAATCAAGTTTCATCGAGGCCACTGCGTCCCCGGCTACCTGATGGGCCGACGGACTGGATGACTGTTTGGACGATCCGGCCATGCGCACCCCTTATGCCGAGAAATAGGGTAACAGCCGCTGATAGGTCAGCTCAAGGGTTTCGACCACCACTTTTGTTCCGCCGATCAGCGGGAAGAAGTTGGTATCGCCCGACCAGCGAGGCACCACATGCCAATGCAAATGCTGTGGGATTCCCGCTCCCGCCGCAGCCCCGAGATTGATGCCGATATTGAATCCCGAGGGCGTGTACATGTCCTTCAGGGCCGCCACCGACTTGGTCAAAAGAGCTTGAATTGCATGCGACTCAGCTTCGGTCAGTTGCAACAAGTCTCCCACATGGCGCGTCGGTAGAATCAGCACATGCCCGTTGTTGTAGGGAAACTTATTGAGCACGACCATCGCGTGTTCATTTCGATAAACGAGCAGGCTCTCAAAGCTTGGACCGCTGGCGAGAGCCGCACAAAACACGCAGGCCTCGACAGCCTCTTTACTTTGCACGCGACGAACGTAGGCTTTGCGCTCGGGCTTAAACAGCACCTCGTGGCGCTTGGGAAAATGCGTGGCCGCTCGCGATGAGCCCGCCGTGCGCGATCTCGCCTTTGATAACTTCGACTTTGGCCGCGACTTTTTGGCCGACTTTTTGGCCGACTTTTTGGCCGACTGTTTGGCCGACTGTTTGGCCGACTTATTGGCCGACTTATTGGCCGACTGAGGCGCAGATGCCTTGTTGGGTCGATGCTTCGACTTTCCCTGAACTGACATGGCTTAAGCCTGCGACTGCGAGGCCAAGCAGGCAACCGCCAACTACGCGCACCAAAAAGAAAGAGCCGGCCCACTGGGCCAGCTCTTACAGTTGCTTCGCCTTGAGCGAAGCTCCGTTTTTGAAATCGCGAATTACTCTTCGCGCTTAAGACCCTTGAGCTGCTCGCCGAACAGATCACCCAAAGAAGTCTTCGACGTCGCCGTCGCCTTCTTCACGTAATCGTCGACATCGGCCTTCGATTCACGAAGCTTCACAAGCTTCGCCGACAAACCGATTTTGCGCGCGTCGCGGTCGACCGAAATGATTTCGGCTTTCACGACGTCACCCGCTTTGCAGAACTCTTCGGGTTTGTTCACGCGATCCACCGACAACTCGGAGATGTGGATCAAACCTTCGATGTCCTGCTCGAGCTCGACGAACACGCCAAACTCAGCGAGCTTAGTGACCTTCACGTCATGCTGCGTGCCGACTTTGTACTTCATGTCGACCGTCGACCACGGATCGGCCTCAAGCTGCTTGATACCCAGCGAGAAGCGCTCCTGCTCGACATCCACGCCCAAGACCACGGCGCGAACCTGTTGGCCCTTGGTGAACATTTCCGAAGGATGATTCACGCGCTTTGTCCAAGAGAAGTCGGAGATGTGAACCAAGCCGTCGATGCCTTCTTCGACACCCACGAAAATTCCGAAGTCGGTGATCGATCGAACTTCGCCTTCGATGATGGTACCGGGCGAGTAGCTCGCCTTGAGTTCCACCCAGGGGTTCGGCATCAGCTGCTTCATGCCCAGCGAAATGCGGCGAGCCGTCGGATCCACTTCGAGAACCTGAACATCGACTTCGTCGCCCACGTTCACGATTTGCGAAGGATGCTTCACGCGCTTTGTCCAAGACATTTCGGAAACGTGAATGAGGCCTTCGACACCTTCGGCGAGCTCGACGAATGCGCCGTAGTCCGCGAGGCTGACGATTTTGCCTTTCACTTTCGCGCCGACCGGGAAAGCACCCGAAGCCGACTCCCAAGGATCAGCTTGCAGCTGCTTCATGCCCAAAGACACGCGCTCTTTTTCCGGATCGTACTTGAGGACAACGACTTTGATCTCGTCGCCGATTTGCAGAAGCTCCGAAGGATGCTTCACGCGGCCCCAAGACATGTCGGTGATGTGCAACAGACCATCCATGCCACCGAGATCGATGAAGGCACCGTAGTCGGTGAGGTTCTTCACGCTGCCGGTGACGATCGAGCCTTCCTTCATCGCATCGAGAGTCTGCGTGCGCAGGCTTTCGCGCTCTTCTTCGAGGAGTGCTCGGCGAGACAACACGATGTTGCCGCGCTTTTTGTTGAACTTGATGACTTTGAACTTGTACTTCTTGCCGATGTACACGTCCATGTTGCGCACCGGACGCAGATCGATCTGCGAACCCGGCAAGAAGGCCTTCACGCCGATGTCGACGGACAAACCGCCCTTCACCTTCGCGACGATCGTACCTTCGATCAGCTCTTCGTTTTCAGCCGCACGCGAGATGTCGTTCCATGCGCGCATCATGTCGGCCTTGTCCTTCGAAAGAACAACCATGCCGTTTTCGTTTTCGATGCGATCCACATAGACTTCGACTTCTTGCCCGGGCTTCACATCCACTTGGCCGTCGATCACGCGGAATTCATTGATCGGAATCAAACCTTCGGATTTGTAGTTGATGTCGACGAGCACATAGTCCGTCTGAACTTCAACCACTGTGCCCTTCACCACATCGCCGACTTTCACGTCGCGCTCTTTGAGCGACGCTTCGAAGAGATTTTCAAACTCCGCACCGGGAGCTTTGGTTTTCGGCGACTCGAACTCGTCAAACAAGGCTTTCACTCGCGCCGCTTCGGCTTGAGCTTTGGTGAGTCCGGATTTGGCTTTGCCTCCGCCCGAGGCTTGCTTGTCGGCGGCGAACAGGATGCGTTCAAAAAACTTAGACAACATATGGTTTATTTTTTTCCTCCTGAGAAAACAGGCTCTGGCTCGTGTGTCGGCACGGGCCCGTTTTCAATCTCCCTTTTGGGATGAGCATCGGTTATCAGGGGCGGCCTTGGCCGAGTCAACGCGAAAGTTGACCCGTGGCGTCTAAGCCCTCAGGAATAGGAGATTTTGCTGAGAATCAGCATCTCGATTTGGTCGACGACTTCATTCAGTGTCAGGCCACTGGTGTCGATGGCGAGCGAGCCCTCCGGCTGCACCATGGGAGCGGCCTTGCGGCTAGCGTCTTGCTGATCACGCCGCTTTTGCTGCTCGACCACGTCACCGGGGTCCCGACCCTCTTCGGTCGCCCGACGGGCCGCGCGCGCTTCAGCCCGAGCCGTTAAAAAGATCTTTACGACGGCTTGGGGGAACACGACGCTGCCGCAGTCGCGACCTTCGGCGATCAGGCCTTTGACGCCAAGAGCGCAGCGGCGCTGGGCATCGAGCAAAGCCTGACGGACCTTGGGGTAAGAGGAAATCTTGGAGGCGAGCAAGCCTACGGCTTCTTTCATGATCTCTTCGGTCGAGTCCTCGCCGTGCAGTTCAAAGCGCGTTTGGTCCAAATCCAAGCGGACTCGCCAGGCATTGGATCGAGCGAACTCGGCCACAGCTTCTTCGTCGTCGAGATTCACACCTGAGTGATGCGCCGCCCATGCGACACCTCGGTAGAAGGCGCCAGTCGACACCCACACCCAGCCAAAGCGCCGAGCTAGCTCTCGCGACACTGAGCTTTTGCCGCTGGCCGCAGGCCCATCAATCGTCACCACGACAGTGTCTTGGATTTGCTCCAAAACACTTTCGCCGGTGCGCGAGGGCGTGGCTGCAGTGAGCGTGGCGTTCACGTGTGGTTCTCCATGAAGAGAGGCCGGCAAGAGTTGGCCTGCGACATATTCGAGTCGCAACAGTGACACAAAAGAATCTGCTTGGGGTCAAGGGCTTCGCCACGGGAAGCGCCGCGAAGTCAGCCGGTAGCTGAATTTCCCGGCAAGACCTAGCGCACCTTGAAGCCTAGCGCCGCAAGTTGCGACTTAATTTCGCCGATTTGTTCCGCATTGAGCGTCTCAACCAGCAAATCGATGCGCGTTTCGCGAAGCCCCAATTCGGGCGACACGCGATCATGCAGAACTTCCAACACATTCGCGCGATTTTTTGCCATCACTTCCGTGAGACGCAAGAGGTTGCCGGGCAAGTCGTCGGCGATGACACTCACGCGCGCCAAACGCGAAGCTGAGCGCAAGCCGCGCTCGATCACGCGGGCGATCACGTTGAGATCGATATTGCCGCCGCACAAAATCACGGCGGTCTTGCGACCCTGAAGCTGCGGAAGCTTACCCGCCATGATCGCCGCGACACCGGCCGCACCCGAACCTTCCACGACAGCTTTGGATTTTTCCATGAGGGCGACGATCGCCGTTGCGATTTCATCGTCACTGACACTCACAACGTCATCGACCAATCGCGAGATGTAGTGCTTGTGCATATCGGGGCTCGCATTTTTGACGGCGATGCCCTCGGCGATCGTGGCTCGACGAATGCGCGCAGGCACGGGGCTGATTTGTGCCGCACCTTTGGAGTGAAAGAGCTGCATCATCGCTGGCGAAGTGTCGGACACGACACCGTAGACTTTGATCGAAGGCTTCAAACTTTTCACGGCCGTGGCAATGCCACTTAAGAGTCCGCCGCCGCCAATCGGCACCACGACAGCTTCAAGGTCCGCGATCGCTTCAAGCAACTCCAGTCCGATGGTGCCCTGGCCCGCGATCACGCGCGGATCAAGATACGGATGCACGAAGGTGTAGCGGTGCTGCTTTTCAAGCTCGAGCGCGTGCGCGTAGGCCTCGTCGTAAAATTCGCCATGCAAGATGACATTGGCGCCATAGGAACGCGTGGCGTTCACTTTCACCAGCGGCGCAGTGATCGGCATGACAATGTGGGCCTTCATGCCGGTGATTTGCGCGCTGAGTGCGACACCTTGGGCGTGATTGCCAGCGCTCGAGGCCACCACACCATGGGCGCGCTCGGCTTCACTCAAGTTCAACATACAATTGAGCGCGCCGCGAATTTTGAAACTGCCGGTGAGCTGCTCGTTTTCAAATTTGAAATACAAATTCGGATCCCACGGGCAAACGCGAGTCTCTGTGGACTGAATGCGGCCCTTGAGCGTGCTCTGCGCGCGTCGAATATCGTCGAGATTCACCGGATGTTGTGCCATGTGGCGAGAGCTTGCCCCTCGATTTGAATCGAGTCAATCGGCCGCGACGACCAAAAACCGTGTCCAAATGTTACGGCGCAGGCGCGGCGGAACCCGGCGAAGTGGAGGGCAGATCAATGACGCCGTAAAGCGTAGGCAACTGTTCAAGCGTTACCCACACGCCGCCACGCGATCGCTCACAGCGCGCGCGAAATTGCGGACGGTAAGATGAGCAGTCTTGCCCCCACGAGTTGCGCACAAAGTATTCGCAGCGGCCACCGCGCAGACGCCGGGCTGAAATCACTGAGGCGTGATCCGCATGACGAGCATCATCGTCGGGAGTCATGATGTCATATGCCGAGTAACTGATGCCCACCGGACGTCCCGCGGAAAGGCCCGCATCGATGCGCGCGCGCAACTGCGCGCGAGCGTCGGTGGCGCGGATCTCTCCGGCCTTCAAACGCTTTGCGAAGTCCTCAGCTCCGTCCGCTAGCAAAGTGGCTTGCGGAATCGCCGGCGGCTCGACACGAATTCGCTCGCCACATTTTTGGTTAGCGTATTGGATCACGCGTTCGCGCAATCCGCCCGTCATCACTTGCGCCAACTCATTCATTTGTGCCGTCGGCGAAGCCAACGGGTCTCCGGGTGAAAGTTCACATTCGCCGATGCGCGCTGACCCCAACTCAATCAATGCGCGAAGGCCTCGACGTCGCAGGCGCTGCCGTAGTTCGCGAAACTCGCGAAGTCCAGACTGCGTCACTTCACGTTCGGGAAGATTCTGCTCGCGGCAAAGGCCTCGCCATTGGCCAATGGCGATGGTGGAGTCCTCAGCTCCACCCAGAATCATAAATCCGCGACTGGTCAGATAGTGCCGAGGCCTAAAGGCCTGCAATTCAGTTTCACGTCCTTCCCAGAAGCGCCGCTCTTGTTCGGGGCTCAAAAGAAAGTCGCGAAGTGGCGTCGAAGGCGACTCGCGAAGTTCGCGGCGAGTGGCCGTCGAGTACTGAATCGCCAAATCGACAGCCGAGATCCGTTGGCCGGTATGCACTGTCAGTAAATCCGCAGCGACATGCGCATAGCACCAGCTCGACTCACCTTGATCGCGCGGCGGACCTAAGCGCGCGGTGTGATCCACAGCCGAACAATTTTCCGAGGCTTGCACCGATCCGTTCATCGACTCGGCGACAACGAAGATCATCAGCCACAAAGCCGTCGCTTGCATGAACTTTGGCCAAAGATGGCGACCGTCAGCGAGCCGCTTTGCCTCGTGGCGCCATACGCGATGCGGATCGCGACTTGCGCGTTTTGAAATGACCCGTTTCTGTTCCTGCAAGATCAACAAGATCTGGCTCCCAGCACAAAGTGAATCCGATCAGGGGACGATAGTGTTTCGTCCCAATCTCTCCGCTAACAGCTTTTCCGCTAACGCTTTCTTCAGCTTGATCGAGCGTCAGCAGGTCGGCTGAAACTTCGCTGATCTCATCGACGATGTAGAAAAAAGGCGCGAAGGTTTTGCCGCAATTCCCGCAGCTTGAAGTACGAGGACTTGCGTCTTTTATTTCGATTCGCTCTTCGAGATGCCCGCACACGTGACAACGGCGCCAATGCGAACGAGTCGCGACTTGATTCGACGATGCAAGCATCGCCGATGGATCTTGAGTCGTCGCGGCCATCGCCGAAGCTTGTGAACCTCGACGCGAATTTGATTTCGCTCGGCGACCTAAGCTCGGCTTGGAACGCGAACTCAATTTTTGTTTCGGCACGCTTCGCCTCCCGCTCTCGATGCCACGGCATCGGCAAGCTGCGAATCGCGATCCCTCAAAGACCTCCCTCTCAAACCCAACTTTAGGCTCGCATGAGTCGCGCCAATTTTCGAGGCCACGGCGGCGAGTTGAGTGTCGACACATTCGACACTTTGCAATTTGAACTTCACGCCTCGGCACTTGATGCTCTGCATGCAGCGACAAAATTGCGTCTCATTTTGAGATCGCGGGGCCGATTTTGGAGGCCGTGGCGACGCCAAGATCGCCTTCATTCGCCCACATTGCCCGTCCGCGAATTTGCGGCTTGGCCTCGAAATCGCACCCCCGAGCCTCCGCAAAGCCCCCGACGGCGTCTGTCGCGCTCCCCCCGCCCGCGATTTGCGCCTGGCCAAGCTCTCTCAACTTTCACCAGGAGAAGGTCGTGCCCTGGAAGCGTTGGTATTTGTTCTTTGGCTCGCATCGAATTTCAATTCGACGCGCTCTGGGCTGCATCGCAATGCTTGCCGTGATCAGCGGCGCGCTCAGTACCCGCGCGCAAACTCTGCGCAGTGATGACCCCGGACTTTCCTATGGCGGCATTCGCGTCACGCGAGAGATGCTGCGCGAAATTGTTTTGGAGCAGGAGTTGCGCGACCGCGGCCTTCAGCGACCCGGTCCCTATCGCGCGGACGCTCCGCAGATGCGGGCCGTGATGCGCGGTCATTGGATCGCCGTCGATACACGTGACGGCGTGGCCTGTGGACGCATTCGCGAATCGATTTTTAGAATGCAGTCGGCACGAAGGGCCGAGGCCGATGTCACTTTAGCGAATATGTGCGATCACGATCCCGCTCGACCGGTGGTGAGTGTGCTGGTCTTCGACCCCATGGATCCCGACACTTTCACACGCGAAATCGATCTGAATTGGCTGAAGTCCACCGACAAAAACTTAGTGACCGATACGCGCAATCTCACCTTCGCGATGGCGGGCATGATGGGACTTCTGTGGATGCTTCCTGAGAGCGTCACCAATTGGAAGAAGGATCAAATTCGCCAAAATCCCGGCGGCATCTTCGACGAGTATCGACAGAATCTTCGCAAAGGTCCGGTGTGGGACAAAGACGATTGGTACATCAACTTTGTCGGCCACCCTTTGTCGGGCGCGGCCTATTACACATTGGCTCGTCACAACAATCTCACGCCGATGCAAAGCTTCGGATACTCGGTGCTGATGTCGACCTTCTTCTGGGAGTATGGCTTTGAAGCCTTCGCCGAAATCCCCTCCTATCAAGACTTGATCATCACGCCCGTGGTCGGCTCCATCCTTGGCGAAATGTTCTTTCAGTGGGAGCAACGCATTCGCGCCAACAACGGTGAGCTGATGGGCTCAAAGCGCCTCGGAAAAATCGCGATGGTCGCCTTGAATCCGATGGGCTCACTCTCCAACTGGATCAATCGCGGCTTGGGCTCGCGCTTCATTCAAAGCGCGCGCGCGGATCTGATCATGCGAAGTGGGCGTCGAAATGCGCCGGTGAATCTGGCGGATCCCTTCGGCGCACCCGCAGGGAACATGATTGGCCTACAACTTCGCTTCGAGTTTTGGTGAAGCCAGGAAGTGTCGAGCGGATCGACACTCCTGTAAGCCGGACAGGGCGAGGCACGGCCGCCGACCTTCTCCTCGAGCCGAAATCACAAGCGAAATCGCGAGCCCGATCCTCAAGATCATGCTCTGGCGTCACTTAGACCGATGGCCCAGATCTCGCACACCCTTCGCGAACGCATCCAGGCAGTAAGGAGAGGCCATGAAGATCATTTCAGCCCCAATCCCGACAATTTTGCAGGCCCATCTTCGAACTCGCATGTGCGCCATCGCTCTGCTTTTGACTCTTTGTCCTCTGGACGCTGACGCCACTCGCAACGGCGGCGCTACCGTCGCGCCGGCCTCGCCCACGCGCCAAGCGATGATGGCCGAGGCCACGGCCATCGCCCAACGTCGTGCGACCGCGGATCGCATTGATTTTTGCTACCGCCAAACTCAGGCGGTGATGGAAGGCGTGCCGCTCAACTCGGGCGCCTACGGCGAGCTCCAGACCGCACATGCGGCTGTGTTGTTCTTGCAATGCCAAGTCGTGCAAGAAAGTGGAGCCCTGCTCAACAAGCGCCGCGATCCGCGCTTGAGCACCGGCCAAGTGATCGATCGCCTGGCCAGTGCCATGGGACAAAGCGAAGCCACACACGCTCGCCTCGTCGACTCTTTCAACACATTGTTTGAGTGATGACGGGCTTCAGGCCTGAAGCATCTGGCACAAACTCAAGTGAGTATCGCACTCTGCACGCGCGACTTCGCACGTTGTTGAGTGCCCGATCTCAACTCGAATTGGCTCAACTGCAATTGGCTCAACTGCATTTCGGGCATACGATCTTCACCACCCAGTTCGAAACGGCCGCGGAAGAATTAGAAATTGATCGTCCCCGGTCAGTTCTACGAAGACATTTCGTCCGGTAGAATTGTCCCAGAAGCTGGGCGTCCAGGATCCTCATTAACTCGGATCCCAAGAGCGCTTAACGCACGAAGGACTCTAAATTTCGGGACTTGAAGTGATGTCCGACTGACCCGGCAAACTCAACCGAAACGGAGCATCGGGCGTTTCGATGGATCAATCGCAATCATAATCTCCTCGAATTTCGCGAGTGATGGAACACTCTCGCCGCGCTCATAACGAAGAATTCCGGTCTCTGACTTTTCTCCGAGACGTAAGGCGACCTGCTTCGCGCTGAGTCCACGCAGCGAACGCGTTCGGCGAATTGAAGTGGCGATCAGCATTCCCGGATTATTGGCCTCAATCGCGAACTCCCCGTCTCCCAGCGGAAAGATTTTGACCTTGAACCCCTGCCGATCCACTGCGATTTCGACGGCGTCCTTCGCCATCGCGAAGGCTTCCTTCAAAGTTCTGCCCTGGGTGTGAACACCGAGCGCAGGAACCTCGACAGCGTAAAACCCGCCCGTATCGGCGTTTTTGAAAACACGTCCCAAGATTCTCATTTCGCCCCCTTTAACCGCTTGGCTTCTTTGAGAATACCTCGAGCGGTAAATTCGTTGATCTCCTTGTGGCGTGGAACCGCAAGACTGAATACGCCATTCGTCCACTTGTCATGCTTGCCGCCACCGGGGACCAGCCACCAGCCCAGCTTTTTCAACTCTGATTCAAGGTCCCGTTTCTTCACAGAATTAGTTTCGCACAGATATGTGCTGATTTAAACACATATCTGTGCTGCCCTTCAAATCAAAGCAATTCGAGATCAAATCTGAATCTTGGTCCAAAGTGGCGGCCACAAGTTCGCGACGCTCAGTCCTTATGGCGTCTCGACCAAGACCTGGAGCGACTCAACTATTTCAGATCAGCACCGGCCAGTGCGCTAAAGCTCGCAACTTCAAGCGAAGCGCCGCCGACCAAGAAACCGTCAATCTCGGGCTGCTCGCGAAGTTGATTGGCATTATCGGGCTTCACGCTGCCGCCATAGAGGATCGGTGTGCGGCCCGCAAGTTCGGCGCCGTACTGCTTTGCAAGCCACGCGCGAATCGCGACATGCGCTTGATTCGCTTGCTCGGGAGTCGCGACTTTGCCGGTGCCGATCGCCCACACAGGCTCGTAGGCAATCACCAGGCGCGAGGTCTCGAGGATGGCGCGATCCACGCGCTCAAGGCCCGCGGCCAATTGCCGTAAATTCACTTGATCCGTCTGCCCGGCTTCGCGCTCAGGCAAGGTTTCTCCAACACACAGCATGACCTTCAAGCCCGCCTTCAAGCCCGCATCCACTTTGAGCGCCGTCCACGCATCACTTTCGTGAAACAAACTTCGACGTTCACTGTGACCGACCAAGAGCCATTCGGCGCCCATCTCGCGCGCGACCACAGCGGAGTTTTCACCCGTGAAGGCGCCTTTGGCCTCGTGATGCGCATTCTGAAGTCCGAGCTCCACACCCGTACCTTGAGCCGCATCGACGGCCGCGGAGAAATTCAGCGCGGGCACAAAGCCCAGCACGCGAAAGCGCCCGCCACGAGCCGACCTTTGCGGCAAGCTCGCCGTGACGCCCTTCCATGCCGCGAAGAAAGCCCGCGTTTCGCTGGGGTTTTTGTGCATCTTCCAATTGGCTGCCAAGAGAAAGTCGCGCATATCACTCCACGCAATAAGCTTGAAAGCGAACTCGATTGGTCCAAGACAAAAATCCGTGCGAGGTCGAGTAGCGCGACTGAATGCCGGTGATCTGTCCACCTCGGCACTGAGCTTCAAGTTTGGCCCGCGCCTGATCGACGTAGTCGGTTTGACCGACAAAACCCATCACCACACGCTGCTCGCCTTCAGCCATGACTCGACGAGCTTCGCCGAGTTTCGCGCTCGGTGACAGATCGCCCTCATGCACCATGTGCAGAGCGTGCGTGCAGCCCCCGAGCCACATCAACGTCGCACCCAGCGCCAGCGCCTTCGGCCCGCGGCCTAAAATAGAATTCCCAAACTTCATTGCCCCGCCACGCAGTAGCCGCGTGCCTCCACGCGCGTCGCATGCGCGATGATCGGAAAGTAAGTGATGCCTTCATGCTTAGTGAGCACGCCTTTGACGTGACCCTTCGGACATTGGTTGGCGAGCTGCTCCGCCATGTCGTTCACATAGTCGTTATTGAAGTTGAACATCAAAAAGTAGAAGCGATAGGCCTCGGCCCGCACCATCTGCGTGCGCTCAGACGGGATCGTCGACTGCGAGAGCGACTGCAAATGCACGCATCCGGCCTGACTGCCCATCAAGAGCATGAATCCCAAGCTGAACAGTAGTTTTGACGTTTGAATCTTCATGGGCACCTCATGTCTCTCGGCAATAGCCGATAATTTTGACGATTTCACCACTGACCACCGGGTACTTAGCCGTCTCACGAATCGAGACCAGACCGCTCACGACACCGCGCGGACATTCTTTGCGAATCAGATCAAAGGCCTTGTCGGCATACATCGGCGAAAAAACTTGATTGCCGGTTCGCGGGCCCATTTGAAACAGCGAAATGATTCCGGCCACGCCGCCGATGTCATCGCGAGTTTGCTGATGCTGTGTGAGAGCTTTGCCGACACGCGCGGCCTCGTCGAAGTTCACACCCGTTTCGCTGATGAGAATTTCAAAGCGCCGACCTTTCAGCACGGCTTGCGAGTCGATCTCGCCCACTTGTGTGTGGTGCATGATCGCACAGCCGGACAACAGCATCGGCGTGAGCGAAAGCGCGACAACGGTGATTCTCGCGAACCGAAGTCGCGAGCTGAAATCATGAAGAAACCTCAAAGCTCGATGATGGCGCATGCCGATCCTCCTCGAGCTGAAAGTGTTCGGCTTTAGAGCTTCGGTGTCACGGACTCGCGCAGCACACGCAGCGCTTCCAGACCCGGGAGCTTGGCCCCTTCCAAATACTCAAGGGACGCGCCTCCGCCTGTGGAAATATGCGACATTTGCGGAGCAAAGCCGCTGGCTTCGGCCGCCGAAGCCGAATCGCCGCCGCCCACCACGGCCAGTCCGCCATCTTGGGACAATTGCGCCAGTGCTTCCGCGACAGCAAATGAGCCTTTCGCAAATTCACTTCGCTCAAACACACCCATGGGGCCGTTCCAGAACACAGTCTTCGCGCGCGCGATTTCTTTTCGGTAGAGCTCGGCTGTCTTGGGGCCGATGTCGAGTGCCAAGCGGTCCGCAGCGATCTCCGCTGTGCTTGTCGTCTCGATTCGCGTCGGCGCCAAGAAATCGTCGGCAACCACGTGATCCACGGGCAAAAGTAGCTTCTTGCCGCGAGCCGCGACGCGCTCGATGAGCTCTTTGGCGAAGCTGACTTTGTCCTTTTCAAACTTCGACCTGCCCACCGAGATGCCCTTGGCGTGCAGGAAGGTGTAAGCCATCGCGCCGCCGATCAAGAAGCCGTCGACAGAGTCCATCAAGTTCTCGATGACTTTGATTTTGTCGCTGACTTTCGCCCCGCCCAAGATGGCCAAAAACGGCGTCGCAGGTTGCGAGGTCAATCGACCCAAGTTTTCGATTTCCTTTTTGATCAAGTACCCGCAACCGCGCTTAGCCACCGCGCGAGCCAAGGCGTCGATGCTCGCATGCGCGCGGTGTGAAGCACCAAAAGCGTCGTTGATGTATACATCCGTGTAGCTCGCCATGATGTTGGCGAACTCCACGGAGTTTTTGGTTTCGCCTTCTTCAAAGCGCAGATTCTCCAAGAGCAGAACTTGCTTGGGTCGCAGACCCGGCAGCAGCGCTTTGGGCGCGTCTGACGTCGGCTCCTCAATGAGGATGACTTCGGCCTCGAGCAATTCACCCAATCGGTCCGCCACAGGCTCGAGAGAATAAAGCGCTCGGTCTTCCTTCTTTTCCGGACGACCAAAGTGCGAAGCGAGAATCAGCTTCGCACCCTTGTCCATCGCGTAGCGAATCGTCGGCAAGGCCGCGCGAATGCGCGTGTCGTCCGTGATCTTCACCTGACCGACCGGACCTTCGGTCGGCACATTGAAGTCACAGCGGATGAAGACGCGTTGATCCTTCAGATCAAAGTCTTCAATGCTCTTGATGCCCTGTAAACCCGTCGCGATTTTGCCGAAGCCAGCGCTCATGACTCAAAGACCTTTCTTCGCCATATGCAGCGCCAAATCCACCATGCGCGCCGAAAATCCTGTCTCGTTGTCGTACCAAGAAAAGACCTTCGCCATGCGCGTGCCGCTGACCATGGTCGAAGGCAAATCCACGATCGACGAATAGCGATTGCCATTGAAGTCGACTGAAACGAGTGGTGCTGACTCACACGCGAGCACGCCTTTCAAAGCGCCCTGCGAGGCGGCCACGAGTGCGTCGTTGATGGCTTGAGCGGTGAGATCTTTCTGCGCGGTGAAGGTCAAATCCACGAGCGACACGTTTTGCGTCGGCACGCGCACCGAAGTTCCATCCAAGCGGCCTTTGAGTTCCGGAAGGACTTCCGTAACGGCTTTGGCCGCACCCGTGGTGGTCGGGATGATCGAGGCACTGGCTGTGCGCGCACGTCGCAGATCTTTGTGGGGCGCATCCAGAACTTGTTGATCGTTGGTGAAGGCATGCACCGTCGTCATCAAACCGCGCTCGATGCCGAAGGTGTCGTTGAGAACCTTCGCCACAGGGGCCAAGCAGTTGGTGGTGCAAGAGGCGTTCGAGAGAATCTGATGTTTGCTGGGATCATAAGCCTCATGGTTGATGCCGTAGACCACCGTGAGATCCGCCGCTTTCGCGGGAGCTGAGGCGATGACTTTCTTAGCGCCGCCGGCGATATGCTTGAGAAGCTCTTCGCGCTTATCGTTGAAGGCACCTGTGCAATCCACAACGATGTCAGCACCCCAAGCTTTCCAAGGAATTTGCGCCGGATCTTTGGAGGCGGAAAGCGGAATGGCTTTGCCGTTGACGCGAATCGCTTGGCCATCTTGGTCGATGCTGACTTCAGCCTGGAAAACTCCGTGGGTCGAATCGTACTTGAGCAAGTGCGCAGCCTGCTTAGCGTCGCCCATGTTGTTGATGCCGACGATCTCCAGCTGCTCGAAGCCAGCTCGGAAAAACACTCGACCGATGCGACCAAAACCATTGATGCCAACGCGAAGCTTCGCCACGAAAATGCCTCCTCGAAGGTGGACCTTCGACCACGAATGAACTGCCAAGGACTCTAATTTCTCAAAGCCGAATTTCCGCGCGAGTTTAGTCCTCGCGAGGCCGAAGAGCAATGCGCAAGAATTCCCAATTTCACAGACACAAGTTTTCAGGCGGAAGTTTTCTGGTCTCAGTTTTCTGAGCAGCCAATCGCCAGTGAGCCGAGCTTGCAGCTCGCCGCAAGCGACGGCCCGCAGCAAGCCCGGGTCTCAGGACCCGAGCCGGGTGAACAATCGCGAGGCATTTGCCAGGGTTTGGCGCGATAGCTCCGCCAGTGTCACCGACTTCAGCTCGGCAACAGCTTGCGCCGTGTGCAGGACGAACTCGGGCACATTGCTTTGACCGCGCTTGGGAACCGGAGCCAGAAAAGGCGCATCAGTTTCCACGTGGAGTCGATCCAAAGGCACCTCGCGCACCACCTCGCGCAGCGCCTGTGCGTTTTTGAAGGTGACCACGCCGCTGAAACTCAGATCAAATCCGCAGTCGAGTGCTTCACGCGCTAGCTCCGCGGACGACGTGAAGCAATGCAAGAGTCCGCGAACTCGGCCACTGTATTCGCGCAAAATCTTCGCCGTATCTGCATCGGCGTCGCGAGTGTGGATCTGCACCGGCAAATCCAATTCTTCAGCCAGCTGCATCTGTTCGCGAAAAGCGGCGATCTGCACATCTTGCGGGCTATTGTTGTAATAATAATCGAGGCCGATTTCGCCGACGGCCACTAAGCCTTTGGCTTGACGATGATCGAAGATGAACTGGCGCACTTCCTTTGACCAAAGTGTCGCTTCGTGCGGATGCACGCCCAGCGTGCAGGCCACTTGCGGAAAGCGCCGAGCCGCCCAATCCAAAACCAAAGGATGGTCCTTAGGTTCCGTGCCGATGGTGATCACGCGCGTGACACCTTGGGAAGCGGCCGAGGCCAAGGCGGCATCGGCATCTGTTTTCAACATGTTCAAGTGCAAATGAATGTCGATCCAACGAAGTGACGGATCGACGGCGTCGGGCTTGGATGTGGGCGCAGCCTGGTTTTGCGACATAAGCTCAGACCTCGTGATTGATGAGATTGTCGCTCATTCTGTGCTCAGGCGCAAATTTCCCGGCTCGGGCGCTGAGCACCCGCCTCACCTTAAGGCACGCTGGGAAGCGATCACAAAGTTTTCCCAGATCAAATGCCGATCCACATTGCGATACAGGTCCGCTTGCGCCTCCAGCGCCAACTGCGAAAGCTTCTCCAGCTGCCGGCGCGTTTGCGCGCTTGCGCCTGACGCTGTCGGATTCTGCTCACGCTCACCAACGCGCGCCTCGTCCCGCCATGCGGCTGCAATCTCTTGCACCAAAAGCCGACTGACCAAAACATGCTGATCGCGCTCTTTGACCAGATCTTTCCAAGACTGCAGCTCGCGCGCGGCTTGCTCTGTCCCGAGCGCCTGCATGAGACGCTTCACGGCTTGCGCGATTTCCAGCGCGACCTCGTCACCGAGATTTTCAAGAGCGACGGCCACCGAGCCGCCGCACAAAGCTTCAAGCTCCGGCGTCAGCGCGATTTTCACGCCTTGAAGCTTGAGCGCTTCGGAAAGTTCGGCGCGATTCAAAGGCGCAAAATTGAGCGCCTGCGAACGCGAGCGAATGGTCGGCAAAACTTGTGAGGCTGAGGGCGTGATAAACAAAAAGTGCGTGTGCTCGGGCGGCTCTTCGACGCTCTTGAGCATTGCGTTGGCCGCTTGCTCATTGAGCAGATGCGCCTCATCAAAAATGAGCACGCGCGCACGACCCAAGCGACGAAGTTGCAGAAACTGATTCGCCTCGCGAACCTGATCGATTTTGATCGAGGCCCCATCGGGACGCACGTAGAGAATATGCTCGGTCATCGACATCGGCTGATCGAGATCCAGCGCTTTGCGATCGCCGACCAAGATTTGCGCGAATTCCAGTGCCACGCGCTTTTTGCCAATACCCGAGGGCCCGGAAAAAATCAGCGACGGCGGCGTGCGACCTTGCGTCGCAAGACTTTCAAGTCGCGCGAGAACTTCGCGATGGCCCTGAATTCGCGCGAGAAATTCATCCGACCAAAATGCGAGAGCCTGACCCACTTCCGCGCTCACAACCAACCTCGGCGCCGAAGCTCAGCGAGAGTCGCGGCAAACAAAGCGTCGGACGATTGCGAAGCGTCCAACACCAGCCATCGCTGCGGTTCTTCTTGGGCTTGCTCGAGAAAACCGCGGCGCACGCGCTGATGAAAGTCATCCGCCTCGCGTTCCATGCGATCCGCGGACTCGGCACGTCGCCCCTGTCGCGCCCGCGCCACTTCCAAAGGCAAATCCAGTAGCACCACAAGTTCAGGTCGTGTGCCATCTTCGGCGAAGCGATTGAGTGCGTCGACTTGCGCGCGCGGAAGCTCGCGACCATAGCATTGAAAGGCCACCGACGATTCGCTGAAGCGATCGCAGAGCACCCACTCGCCGCGCGAAAGCGCAGGACGAATCACCTTCGCGACATGCTGGGCACGGCTCGCTTCGTAGAGAAAAAGTTCGGCGCGCGGCACAGGTGTCTCGTGACCCACTCGCAAAATGAGTTGGCGAATGTCCTCGGCCAGCGGCGTACCGCCCGGCTCGCGCGTGGTGACCACGCCTCGACCCAAGTCCTGCAGGTGCTGGGCGAGTGCCTTCATCAAAGTGGATTTGCCCGAGCCATCCAGGCCTTCAAAGCTCAGAAAATGCATGCCCCATTCGTGCCTCACAGGTCCGCGCTCTGTCACGCCGCGAGCGCCACTCGACGAGGGTCTAGACTCAGCGCGCAAGGCTCTGGAATTCGACGGAAAATGCCGAAACGAAAGTTATGAGCGAGCGTCTTCATCCCAATACCACACGCGTGTTGATCACGGATGATTCGCCTTTGGTGGCGGAGAAGCTTGCCGAATTTTTGCGAGGCCACGGCTTCCAAGCCAAGTTTGTCACCTCGGGCACTGAAGCTGTCAAAGTCAGCAAAGACTGGAAACCTCACTTCATCTCCTATGATTTTTTGATGCCGGAGATGAACGGCCCGACTTTTCTCAAAAACATGCGTCAGGAAAATCTACTCGGCGAAGGCAAGTGTCGCGTGTTCATGATGAGTGCGCACAACTCCGCGCAAAATGTGCGCGAGTGTCTGCGCCATGGCGCCACTGACTATTTGGTGAAGCCTCTCAAGCCCGAAGATTTGCTGGGTCGGCTCGTGCTGCACATGCAACCCAAGCGCGAAGTGAAACAAGTCGCCGCCAGCGATCAATCGACTTCGGCGATGGCGCTCAAGTATCTGCACCTCACCGAGCTCTTGCTCCGTGAAAGTTTGAAACCGCAGGCAACCGCGGCGGCACTGCACAACTTGATGGGCATGATCGCGCTCACAGTGGGTGCTGTGCGCGTATCGACGATTCAATGTGACCTCGACGCACAAAAGGGCACGGTCCGCGGTGCCAATGATAAACGCGACATCGATGGCTTCAGCATCGACTTGCAGAAGTATCCCGAGGTCGCGTTTGTGCTTCAGAGCGAAAAGATTCTGGCGTTGGATAACCTTAAGGGCGATCCGACCATGGCGGCTGTTGCGGCTCTCAGTAAGTCGATTTCATTCAATGCGATGATCGTCGTGCCGATTCGCTTTGGTCAGGAGACTTGGGGAGTTGTGTCCGCTCGACTCCCTGATACCAAGACTGCACTTTCAGATTTCGACATTCGCTTCATGCAACTCGCTGGGCATGTGGTGGGTCAGGTGATCGCACGCAGCGGTCTGACCGCAGCCTTTCAGTCAGTGAGCGGGGCCGTCGGTGGACCTGAGGTAAAGCCTAAAGATTCAGCTGGCTCGGGTAGCTCAGCCGCCTAATTTATAACGCCACGCAAAAATAGTTGGACCTTCGCCCGAAGCCTTCGTTATATCAAGGTCTTCGAAAAGAGGATCCACATGGTCACGCTGATCGCCACAGTTCACATCATCGCCTGTCTCTTGCTGATCGCTTTGGTGCTTCTCCAAGACCCGAAGTCGAATAACCCTGGCGCCATGTTTGGCGGCGGCGGCAGCAACACGGTTCTCGGAGCGACCGGCGCGACCACAGTTTTACAAAAGCTCACGCGATGGGCGGCGATCATCTTTGGCACCTGTGCACTTTTGCTTTCTTTGGCTTCACGCCAAGAAAGCCGCTCCGTCTTGGACACTTTGCCGGCTAGCACAGGTGCTGCGCCGACTTCGATTCAGGATGCAGCTCCGGCAGCCGCAGTGCCAGGCTCGGCGGCCCCCGGTGCAACGGGCTCAACCGGATCGACGGGTATGACCTCGCCTGGCGCGACGGCCCCGACCGGCAATAAGTAAGTTCGAATCCTCCTTCAATCTCAAGAAGTCATTGGCCCAGCTCGTCTGGAAGTGACAAACTATTCCCGAGCGCTCATGGCGCTGGGGGAGACAGCGAATTGGCACGGAAGCCTGGATCTTCTTCGAGCTCGAGTCGGGCATCGCCGATTGAAAAAGCTCAGCAAGCCTTCGCGATCGCGGCCGCCTTAGGTGTGGCCGTCGCTGCGATTTTCTTCTTTCAAGGCGAGAGCGAACCGCAACTTTCCGATCAAGGCCGCATGGTCGGGCAAGTGATCGATATGGAAGGCTTTGTGGAGCTTCGGCCTCGCCGAGCCCGCAGCTTTCGGCAATTGGGTAATGGCGAAGCGATTTATGCCGAGCAGTTGCTGCGCACTGGACCTGGCGCAACTGTGGACATTGATTTTCAACCTGGGCCGACACTTCGCTTGATGGAGAATTCGCGACTCGTTGCCGAGATCGATCCGACTCGAAATGAAAAAACTCAAGCCACACTTCTCGCAGGTCGCGTGAAGGTCATCGCCGATGCGGAAAGCGGCGGCTTCACGCTTTGGCGCGAGGGCCGATTGCTCGCATTGCAATCGCCCGACTTAACTGCGGAACTTGATGAGGTTCCATTGATTCGAGTCCCCGAAAAAGTCATGGGCATCGATGGCCCCGCGGATGCCGAGGCCGAACTGGCCTTGGGTTCTGCACCCGTAGTGCCGCTACCGACCGGCAGCACACCCACAACCCCTAGCCCTCCGGGTTCAGCGCCAGGCGCCACAGCGGGCTCACCTCCTGCCGTCAATTCGATTCCGGCGGCAACACGTGCCGCAGCAACGCCGACCGCGGCGGCGCTTTCCGATGCGACTTTGAGCGATAGCGAGATTCGCGAAACCGTGCGCAAGCAAGGCGGCGGATTTCAGAAGTGCTACATCGCCATGGTCAATCGCATGACTCAGGCTTCGGCGACGGCCGCACAACTGCCACGCGGCGAAGTGAAGTTGAGCTTTCGCATTCTACCGAGTGGCAAATCCGCGGAAGTGAAGATTCAATCGGCGCCTTTTCAAGACGAAGTTTTCAATCGCTGCGTGATCGAAGCCATGAGTCGGGTTTTGTTCCGCGGCTTCTCGGGCTCAGCGATTCAAATCAATGAGTTTCCGATTTCACTGCAATGATCGGCAAAGCCGCTGTGGCTCGGCGAACGCGCTTGGACTTCAACGAAACTCGTGGAAGTAATCGATGCTCTCGTGAATCCAATCATCGTGAACGCCTTCGAGTTTGTAGACTCGACCGTCGCGGGCCTCGGCCACTTCGCGGGCTTTGATCGACGGCTGGAAACTTCGATTGACGAATCCCCCGCCCTGCAATTCGACCAACGCGGTTTCCAAGGCCGGACGCCCCAAAATTTGTCGGCGCACCAAATTGTCGATGCTCCACTCCATGTCTTCGCGCGAAAAGGCGTAGTTGTCGCGAAGGTCTGTTGCGACCTCGATCAACTTGGAAAGACTCAGGCGGCCATCTTGAAACAAATCCAGCGACGCTTGCAGCGTGTTGGTGGTCGGCACGCATCGACGACCGAACTTGAGATAGTATTCCGGATCCGTATCGGTCGCGAGATTGATATAAATTTTGTCGACAGGATCCTGAACCGGAATCTGCTGCTGCAGCTCCAAGATCGTTTCCGTCTGTTCGCCGATCACATGCAGTCGCGAGAGAATTTCAATGAGGTCCTTTTCACTCCAGCGACGCGCGCAAATGTCAGAATACAAAGTGTAGATGATCGCATCGCTTTCTGAGTCATCGCCCCAGAGCACTTGGCGAACATCATCCTTGAGCCGCGTGCGAAGCTGCAAGAGCGCTTGAACTTTGAATCCCACTTGCTTGGTGAGGCGCCACCATCGCGACGGTTTCCAGTTTTTCAGGTTGTCCTTGAAAAACGCACCCAGCGGGCGAATCTCATCAAGCTCCAACTTCTCCAGAATTTTCTCTTCCATTTGCGGCGGGCTGGCCGTGATGAAGTAGATCGGAAAAGCCAACTGCCCGCGCTTTTCCTCCCAGCCGCTTCGCAAAGCTTGCACGAGTGTGGCGGTGCCCGGCACATTGCGCTTCTGAAAAGCATGCTCCATGGCGGTCTGCCAAAGTTCGCGCATCGAGGCCCAAGAAGTATCGAGATACGTCTTATCAAGGTCCCAAACATACACTTCGCTAAAGGCGCGCTCGAGGCTCTCGCCGGCGTAGCGGAAAAAGACGACGTCACCATCAATTTCTGAGCGCAGTTGCCAATCGGCCATGATGGCAGTGTAGCCGAGTCCTTGCAGCAAGGTCACGGTATGCCTGCACCAATATGAGGGGGCCAACGCTGAGAAGGCCGTTCATTCATGGATTCGTTAGGGAGTGGGCCAGGCCTAAAAGGCCAATAGCAACACAGCGGCCAGAGATCCGAGGATGGAGAGCGTGGTCGCCAACGGCTTCTTCTGCGAGCTGCTTTCTTCGGCTTTGACTCCCTCAAGCGCGAGCAAGGGCGCAAGCCCCGCGCCACCGACTTGCTGATCTTTGAACTTCACCAGGGCCGCCAAACGCTCGGCCTCTTTGGGAATTCGCACCGGCGCACCACTTCGCACGGAGCGCAGATCTTGAATGCGTGTGAGCTCAACTTGTGCCACGCGATCTTCGATTTTTAGGATTCGCCCTTCAGCGAGTACGCGAGCCTGAAGGCCTCCGCTCAACAGCGGCTTGAGGTTCACGCGCTCAAGATTAATCCATTGCACCAGATCGCCCTCACCCAACTCCGTGCCTTGACCCAGTTCGACGCGCGCGATGCGCAGATCCCCGTCCTCCACGACGGCTTGCCCCGTGAGCGAGTCCACCAAGCCAATGCCCTGGTACGGAATGGCGGCGATGAATTCGCGCGTCAGCTCGCGCGCGACTTTGCCGATTTGCTCCCGTATCAGTATCGAAGCGTGAAGCTCGGTACTGCGATCCCATAACAAATGACCACTGCGTCCTTCCCAGGCCGCCAAGATCAATCTCCGCCCCTCAAGCCTCAACGTAAAAACAGCTTCAGCGTTGAGGTGCTTCGACAAAATGACCACATCGGCGGCCTCCATCTGCCCGCGAGCCTGAAAACTGTCGGCACGCATGAGAAAGCTTCGACTGGCGACGGTGAATCGCCCTGTGCCGACCAACTCTTCGCGCACTTGCCACCACGCTTCTTCGAGGCTTCTTCGCGTGAGCTGATCGACCTCGGCCTGTTGATCCAACTTGATCGGGAAAACCGCGATGCGCTCAATGGGCTGAAAGCCGTTCAGTGCGGTCGACGACTTTTGCGCGAAGGCCGACACCGAGCTCAGGCTCAAGATCAGGGAGAAGCACATCCCGATGAGCTGAGCCAATTTTTGAATTCGTGCGAGTTTCAGCGCGCGCATCATGCTTTCATCCTAAGCTGAAGCGCTTGAATTCCCAAGCTCAGGCCGGGAACTCGATCCAGATCTCGTCCTTGGGATATCCCTGAGGTCGAGGCTGCGTGCGGCCCAGATGCTTGAGAAAGGCCGTATACGCCGCGATGAAGGCATCGAAAACTTGCGGGTTTTCAACCATGAGTTTGACGTCCTGCTGATAGATGAAGGCCTGCTCGCTCTCGACCAAAGCCTTGAGAAACTGATGCCGAGCTGTATCCGACTCTTGCCCGTGGCGGTGAAAGCGCAGCTGAGATTTCGGCAATTTCAATTGCGAACCAATTCGCCAAACACTGAGCTTCGGAAAAACTTCGATGAGCTCAGGCTTACTCTTGCTCTTCACCGCTCGCAGCCTACGCGCCAAGTAATGCAGGCGCGCCGCCAAGGGTGCCGCATTGGCTCCGAGGGCGTGCGAGGGATGAAACTCTTCTTCAAGCTCTTGCGAAATCCAAACTTCAGCGCATCTTTCCGTATACGGAGTGAAAATCTTAGTTGGGCGTTTCACGGCTTGGCGAGCGCGGAACATCTCCCAATGCCAGCGAATCGCTGGCAATTCGCAGCGCTCATAGCCCGGACAAGGCAATGTGCAGCGAATGCATTTGGGGAGCTGAAGAGGAGCATCAAAGGCAATGATCTCCAGACCTTTCTCACCTTTGGTGAGGAGCTCAAACAGCACTTGATCGTGGGACACACGTCGCTTGCCGCGTTCGTCGTCTCGCCGCGGCTCCAAGCGATCTTCATCGGCCACACGATCGCGAAGGGCGCGCAGAAAAAGTCGCTTCTCCGCCGGATAGTATTCGATGATCGCCAACGAGGTTTTTTCAGATTTGCCGCCGCCCATCGCGACACCGGCGAAGCGATGCAAGCGCAAGCTTTGCCGACCCGAGGTCGACTTCGCTGTCGACTTGGGTGCCGACTTCGCTGTCGAGCGCGGCGATTTGGCTTTGCGTTTTAGACTTGCCACGGTTGGGCCTCGAGAACTTGGCATTGAGGCGCGCGACGCCGGACTTCGGCTTTCAGCGACTCGATTTGCTGATTCGGGGACCACAACATCACACAGCCGCCGCCTCCGGCGCCGCAAATTTTGACATGTCCAGCTTGGCTTTGCGCAATTTCATGCAGCGCACGGATCTCCGGCGAGGAGAAGCCGTCGGAAAGTCGCGTGCGCGCTTCGTACTCGCGCGCCAGAAGCTCAGGCATCGCCTCGGCATTTTGCTGAAGCACAACTTCCGTCATTTGCTTGGAAATCACGGCGAGATCCGCCATCGCCTCACGCGTTCGGCGATCACCATCGAGCCAGTCCTTGATCACCTGCCAATTGTTGATGCCGCTATGATGACTTCGGCCCGTGTAGACCAACGCAAATCGCCCGGCGAAGAATTTCGGCTCGAAACGATGCCGCACATGTCGCGGCCCCTCGGCTCCGTAAGTGATCACGCAAAGGCCGCCATCCAAAGGCGGAAAGTAGTCTTGCGTCCCCGTGGGCTTTTTCAGCATGCGCGCTTCAAGATGCGAGGCCAAACGGACCAAATCCGAAACCGACCATTTCAGATCAAGCCAAGATGAAAAAGCCTTCAGAACCGAGATCGTCAATGATGATGAGCCACCCAAGCCACCGCCCACGGGCGACTGCGACCAAGTCTCGAGACTCAAACCTCGGTGCTGAACGAGATCGCGATGCTCGTCAAAAAAATACTGCAGTATGCAGCGATGAAAAGCGAGTTCAGGCTCGGCCGACGCCAAAGCCTCCGACCAGCTCGTGAATTCACGAACGACCTTGAGATCGCGTGTGACCAATCGCAGTTGATTCTGCGGCAAGGTCTTCAATTCTGCGCCGGTGAAGATGTCGATGGCCACGTTGATCGTGACCGGATTGTCGAGGAACAGATACAGCGGCCAACAGTCTAAGGTTCCACCGGCTAGATCAACTCGCGTCGGACTTTGCTGGCGGACCTCAGATGGCGATGCGCTCATTTTTTCTCCTGCGCTGGCGAAGAAGAGGCCACCGGGGCCTTGGACTTCATCACTTGCTCGAACTTGAGCTTATCCAGTGCCGCATGACTCAACAAAAACTTTCGACCGGGCACGCGCGAACTCGCCACCACCAAGCTTTGCGTGGCTTCCCCTTCGTCTCCGGCGTCGGCCTGGGACTCATTGGCTGCCTTCTTGGTCTTTTTTACCGGCGCTTCAATCGCGAAAACTCCGGACCAAAGCTCACGTCCATCCGCCGCTTGAATTTTGACGCTGACTGAACCCAGGTCGCCGGTCCGAGGTGCCTTCGCAATTCGACTCTCGACGCGAACGGCCTCAAGCTGCTGGATCTCCGACAAAATCGAGTCGACCTTCGCCACATCAAGTTCATGTTGCGGCCAAAGATCAGGCGATGACTCCAATACCCAACGCCCCTCCTGCTTCTTAATTTTCGGCAAGGGCATCGAACTCTTTGTCGAAACAAACTCCACTCGATCCGCGTCCGAGAGTTGGTAGGTGAACGGAAACTTCAAATCGCGCAGATCATCGGCATCAACATGAATGCGATCGAGTTGAGCCTTAGTGAGCTGAAAGACTTGCGGCCGAGCGGAAGAGGTCGCAGCGAAATGCGTCTCTTGTGTTCCCGGAATGATCAGCGAGGCCTCGTATGTGGGAATCTGAGCCTCCGCGCCACTTGGCTTCGGACCTTCAAGCTTCACACTCACCTTCGGTCCGTTCAAGCGATGCGCCCGAACAGCCGCCGGAGCTTTCGCATCTTCAGCCAGAATCTCATTGCCACGAAGTGAGGTGATGCTGTCGATGAGTTGCGTGATCTTGCGCTCTTCAAGCGGCCAAGTCGGCGTCGCATCTTGCGCGAGTTTCCAAGTCGACTCGAGCTTCTCCAAGACCAGGCTTCGGCTCGGCGTATTCATCGTCAGCTTGGTGAACTTCGGATGCAAAGCGCCCGAGTCCACAGGAAAGAGTCGATGATCACGAAGTTCTTTGGCGGGCTTTTCCATCGGCCCCTGCAACACACCACCGAGGATGACGACCTTGTTTTCATCGCCAATTCTTCCGTAAAGCTCTCCGTCATAGGCTTTGACGGAGCCAATTTTCCAGCGTCGCTCAGCCGATGCGGTTTTGATCAGCGCGGAGTGTGTCGGCTCATGCAATCCAAACGTCGTCCAGACAATGTCGTCAGCCTCAACCACTGTCTCTTTGATCTTCTCAACCGTGAAATTCGACAGCAGTTGATCGACGGCTTGCTCATCGGCCAGATCCTGCATCGGCTCGAGCATTCGCCAACCTCGCGCATCGCGCGCCAACACCAGTCGCCCTTGAGGCCGTGTCAGCTCGATGCGATCCACATCCTTATTGGAAAACGGCAACAGCGCCTTGGCCTGCTCTTCGGTACGCTTTTTGTCTTCAGCACCCTTGTACTGCGAAAGATAAGTCCAAGTGGCCAATCCTGCGACCAGAGCCACAAAGACCGGCGTCATTGGAAACTTGCGCGATGAATTTTGTCCCGAACCCATCTTCACTCCTCCGCCTGACTTCGACCCAAGCCTTACGCCGACTTGCGACGCCACCAAAGAAAGCCGCTCATAAAGAACGACAGAATCGGCACGGGCAAACAAAACGCAAACAAGATGATCATCAGCTGCGTGTTCGTCACGTAAAGCGCAGTTCCCTTAGGCATCTTCGGCTTGATCGAAACCAAGTCGGTGTCTTTGGCCAATGCCGAAACCATATTGGTGGCCAAATCGCGATTGAGGCTACCGCGATACATTTCGTTACGCATGAAGTCCGAATCACCCGCAACCACGACTTCAAACTCTTTTTCAGCGCCCGGCAATTTTCCTTTGGCGCTCAACATGAGCGTGTGCGGACCAGGTCGCTGCATGCGATTGGCCATCTCCAAAGACGGCGTGCCGATGGCTCGCTCGTCGGTCTTGACCAAATCGTCAAAGCGAAAATCCTTTGGCGCATCTGGAGACTTGTTGATCGCGGAGCTGAGCAGGAACACCGCATAGCCTTGGGTCAAGGGGCGCGTGGCCTCGGCTGTTGAAGAGAAGTTCGTGCCAAGCGCCGCGACATTTCCTCGCCCAGGAATCATGGCTCGCGGATCCAGCACGTAATTTCCCTGATACTCAATACCGAATTTTTTCGCCAGACCCTCAAGCCCGTGTTCGGCATCGGGATCCAAGCCCAGAATCAAACTGCCTCCGCGTTTGGCGTACTCAAAGAGCGCATCCGCTTCAGCTGGCAAGAACTTCTGCCGGGGACCCGCCACCACCACAAGTTCAGCGTCGTCTGGAACCTTGGTATCTTTGAAAAGTTCCAAGGTCTTCACTTCATACGAACTCTCCAAGTCACGCTTGAAGAGCGCCAAGCCCTCAGCGGTTCGGCCGTTTAAGTCTGCTTCACCGTGCCCGACGGTGAAGTAGACGCTTTTGCGCTTTTCCTTCGCGAGTCGGAGAAGTGCGCGCGTGACCTCTTCCTCAGTGACTTGCTCGACCTTCTGACGCTTTTCACCTTGCACGAGGAAAAGTCCAAACTGCCCCGACGTAAACTCCAACTGCTTGGCCAGATCTGGTCGCTCCAACGCATTGTACATTTTGAACTTCAGTTTGGATCCGGCGGCCGTGTACATGGACGCCAAATCTTGAGTCATGCGGCGGTTCTGCTCATCCCCTTCGCCACGACGAAACAAGAAAACCAGTTCGGTGTCGGTCGTGAGTGATTGGACAGCTTTGATCGATTGCTCGGAGAGCGAGTTCAAGCCCTCGGAAGTGAAGTCCCACTTCTTATCCTGGCTCACCGCCAAGAAATTCACCACCACAAGCAGGACCAAGAAGGTCAGAATCAGCACACCCATGTTCATGCCGTGCTTGGTGGTCTTCAGCATGAAGAAATCCAGGATCATGCGCCAGTTGGTGAAGACTCCAAAGAAGAAGAAAAACACCGACAGGCCCAGTGGCACCCACATCGCCTCATGCCAGCCACCCAAGATGATTCGGGCGACGACGACAGCGACAGCAAAGAGGCCTGAGAACAACAAAGCGAAACGAGATAATTTCTGCATGTTACCTCCAACGAGCCGACTCAACCACGCGCTGAGTGAGAAAGACCGCCAATGCCATCACGGAAGCAAAAAACACGAGGCTCGCGACAGACAATGAACCTTTAATGAAATTCACGAAGTGCGCACCGAAGTTCAGATGCTCAAAGACCGCGTTCACGGCTCCTCCCGGCGAAGCTTCGGAAAGCGCGCCCACAAACCAGAGCAACACATTCAGAATCAACGCCATGATCACGGACACGACGGTGTTATCCGTGAGACTTGAAGCCAACATACCCACGCCGACATAGCAGGCCACCACCAACATCAAGCCGAGATAGCTGGTCGCCAGCGGACCCCATTCGATGCTCGAGTACACGGCCAAACTCACCGGATACACGGCCGAGATCGCCAAGAGCGCCCAAGCCGCAGTCACACCGGCTTTGAATTTTCCTAGCGTGATTTGTGTCGCCGAAACTGGCGAGGTCAGCAGCAGTGGCATGGTGCCTGCGCGTTTTTCTTCTGTGAAGAGGCGCATGGAAAGCGCGCTCACGGCGAAGATCATCACCAAGTTCACAATCGACACATGCTTAGCGAACACCACGAAGTGCAGGTTCGGTCCGCCTTGCGGCCCACCGAATTGCGACATCGTCGCTTGGCTCGCGAATTCTTGCAGCGACAAAAAGTACACCAAGGTCCACACGATCGTGCAAAGCCCGGTGATGATGTAGAACAGCGGACTCAAAAAGAGATTCCGCAAATCTTTGGCGGCCAGCACCCATGTGCCACGGATCCACGATTTCATTGCGCACCTCCAGCCGCAACGGCGGCAGTGTCTTCATTCGCTGTGAGCTTGAGAAAGATATCTTCAAGATCGAAAGCTTGGTGTTGTAATTCCAGCAGTCCCGCTCGCGTGGCGACTGCGGCCTCGGCCAATTTCTCGACGGCGTCCATGTGGTTCACCGTGAGTTGCACTTTGTAAACCCCAGCATCCAATCTGACGCTGGTCACACCCGCAACCGCACCCAGCGCCTGCGCGACGGCCGCCGATGGTCGAGCCAAACGCACACTGACTTCCAGACCGCTTCGCGAATTCTGCATGCGTTGGGTGAGTCCCGCGAGCGAGTCCTCCGCCACGATCTGTCCACGATTGATGATGATGATGCGTTCGCACATCTCCTGCACTTCAGGCAAAATGTGCGTCGACAAGATGATGGTGTGCTCGCCCTTCAGCTCTTGAATCAACGAGCGCACTTCAGCGACTTGCCGAGGGTCCAAGCCCGAGGTCGGCTCATCCAAGATCAAAACGTCGGGGTTGGAAACCAAAGCTTGAGCGATGCCGACTCGCTGACGAAAGCCCTTTGAGAGATTGGCGATCAATCGGCGTCGCACACTTCCCAGATCTGTCTTCTCAATCGCACGCTCAACTTGCACGCCGACGTTGGCGGACGCGACACCTTTGAGTTGCGCGACAAAGCGCAAATAACTTTCAACGCTCATCTCGCCGTACACAGGTGGATTCTCCGGCAAGTAGCCGATTCGCTTTTTGACTTCGATCGGATCTTCGAAGACGTCAAAGCCCGAAACTTTGACCGAACCATCGGTCGGCGCCATGGCACCGGTGATGATTTTCATCGTTGTCGATTTGCCGGCGCCGTTGGGGCCAAGAAAACCGACCACTTCACCTTTGCGGACGGAAAAATTGAGATCCGCAATGGCGGTGATGGGACCGTAACTCTTTCGAAGGCCTTTGACCTCGATCATGAGTGGTGCGGTCGATGTTGAGGACTTTTGCGCTGAGCCCGCTGGGCCCGATGTGGGTTGTGCAACTTGACCTGACACTTTCGCATTCCTCCTCTGAGGCATCAGTTGGCGAACTTTATAAGCTCCGCTCAACTCTCAATATGACGCTCAGTTTGTTGTTCAATCTGGCTCGTCGCGTTTTCAAATTCTTCGGCTTGAGAACTGAGTTAACTGATGAACTGTTTCGTTCGGTGGGGCGGCTGGGCTTTTGTCAAACAATGGGCGCGCCTTCACGCTCGCGAAATCATTCAGAATTATCATTTCAGCCGAATCTCGCGTTTATCATCGGTCTCCTTAAATTCCTGTCAAGCCCCACCGCGCACGGAGGGCCTCCCTCGACGATCCGAAGGAAGGCGCTTCAGCTTAATTTTTGGGCTTTCTGGACGACTTGAGGCCGTCAAATTTCTAAACAGGCGTTGGCGGAATTGGGCCGCATCTTGCGTCGTAGAGCTGGTGTGGGCCTGTGGCCTCGGGCAGATGGTCCCGGCTTTGCTCCACACCTGACTGTCGATGGCGACACCGAAATCGAGTGGTTGGTCCCGCCGAAATCGGAAACGAGAGGTAGGTTCTATGAAAGCTCTGACAAAACTCACGCTCACGGCACTGTTTGCAGCATCAGCTTTGACTATGGGTTCGGCTCACGCCGCAGATCACGCGAAAGTCGAAAAGACGGAGGCCGCCAAGATGGACTGCTCGCGCTTGCCGGCCGACGCGACCAACGAACAACTGACTTTGTGTCTGCAGTCGCTGCGCTATGAGCAGTCGGCTCGCCAAGATCAATCGGATAAGGCCTTCGCCGAAGGCCGCCGCCGCGGCTATGAAGAAGGCTTTCAGGCCGCACGCAGCTATTCGCCTGGCTATCGCGGTGGTTACGGCGGCGATTGATCTTCCTTCTCACACTTGATTTACACAATCGACTCACACTTTGAACCCCGTCCGTGATCTCACCGACGGGGTTTTGTTTGCCCCGAACGCGCGACGATCTAGTATCCCAGCTCCACTTGGCCACCCTTCGTCCGTGGCGTCGTCACACTTTGATCCACACGCACAGCACGACCGCCAAACAGGTTGAGGTTCTTTAGCAAGATGGCGTCGTTGGGAAACGCGAAACTCAGGCCGGCGCCGGCTTTTTGATTGGTCAATTCAACCTCTTGTTGAATCTCTGCGAAGCTCTTACCTTCCAGCAAGCCCCGCATGAGTGGCACCTGTTGAAGTCCAAGTTTGCGACTTCGATCCAGAGGCTCCACCCGCCGAACCGATGCGATCGGCACAAAAATTCCCGAGTTCACAGCCTGGATCTCGCGAACGGCTTTCGCTCCAGAGTTGCATGACAAGTTGATCCACACCAACTCGCGAGCCGTAGCCGTCTCGCGACGTCGCACCCAATTTCGAAACATCTCAAGGCTAATCCAAATTTTCCCGCCCGCCTGACTCTCATCGGGCACAAACAAGTGCACGCGATCCACTCGCCCGTCCTCGCGTCGCCGTTCGGCTCGCCACCAATCGCCCTCTTGCGCGATCCACATGAGATTCACCAAATCTCCGCCCGCATGCGCCTGCTTGAGGAGCACATCCCACTCGCCACTTTCAATGCCGTATTGAAAGCTGCTCGGTGCTTGCCGATCGCGAGACTTCTTCCAGGATTTAAATCCAAGTTCAGTGTAAAACGCCTTTTGTTCTTCATTGAGCTTGGCGTCGGCTTTCGCCCCATAGCTCATGGTCGCCACGACAATATCGAAGCCCCCATCGGCATAAGCCGCCTGATGATTGTGTCGCTCTCGGGATTGATGCCGAACTTGATCTTCGACAATGACACGTGTGTGGGCTGTCACCGGAGTTCGCATCTGCCGCCATTCCGTGATGCGATCCACCAACACTTGTCCATCCTTCGTCTTGGCAGGAACGCGGAGTGACCAACTTGGCTCGATGAACAATCCAAATTCGTTCGGTTTTGACTTTTTGGTGAACGGAAAGTTTCCCACCAAATCAAAGCGCAAGCCCTCGCCTTGTTTAATGGCCACCAAATCCGTGCGCTCCCACCACCAAACCGTGTCCTCAAACCAGGACTTCACCAATTTTTCGATCAATTGAAACAGCACAGACCGCCAATACATGCTGGTGCTGGGGTGAACTTCCGCCGAGTTCGTGAGCGGTTGAAACATTTTTGCAGACAAGTAATCGAGCGTATCCTCGCGAACATGACGAAGCACGCCGAAGGCCGGATAGAGAAAATGAAAGTCTTTAAGCTTAAGATCCCTTCGATCCGCAATGGAAGAGCCCCAGGCTTCGACGAAATTAATCGCACTTTGTAGCGCGATCGCTTCGTTGGCGAGGTTGCGACAATAGCGCCGTGGCTGAAAGCTCATCACATAACCGAAGCCCATGCCTTCGCTCATCCAAGGATGACGGCGACTGATTTCTGCGAACAAGAAATTTGAGTGATGAAGCACTCCCTGCATCACAGCCTCAAGAATCTCAGGTCGCTGCCGATGCAAGCGCTTGGCCTCAGGCTGCGCCAAGAGTCGAAGGAGAAACTCCAGATCACGCCGAGCCTGAAAACTCGCTGGGCCTTCAAGCTGCGCACCAAAATTCAGCAGTCTCTGCGTCGCCGGATGCAATGTGGTCACGGCTGTGGCCTTCGCCTCACAGAACTCTTGATCACGCTTGATGTGAAAGACTTCAAGGTCCGCCCAAATTTCCTGATCTTCGCGAGCCGGCTTGTAAGTCACCGCGCAAAGATGCGTGCGCTTCTCAATCAACACCACTCCCGGACCAAAGCTTTCTCGGAGAATGCGAAAGCTCCACGGACCATGAGTGAGTTGCTGCTGTAAATTACCGGGCACCGGCTGCGGGTTGAATCTTTGAAAACTCTCTTTCTCGAGGGAGAATTTCAAAACATCTCGCGTGCCGTAAACTTCAAGCTGGCCTTCATGGAGACGCAAGCCTTCAAAAGCTTCAAGGCTTCGTCCTTGTGCCACATAGCCATTCGGCCATCGCAAGGCTTCCGGACAAAGCTCGGTCGCGCGGGCCATCGGCGTCACCGCCATCACGCCAAGCAGCGCGAGCACGGCGCCGGCAAGTCGCTCCCCGAGCGAAGCCCGCCTAGAGATTCGAATTTCATTGCTCGATTTAATCCAGCACATCCGTCACCTCTTCAATCTGCATGGACGACTTAGATTTCGCCCTCAATTGGCAACTTTCTTAAGCTACGATCTCGCCGCTCCACCATGGTCTTGACTGAACCCTGCGGCGACTCTCCGCCGCTCGTCTGGCGCCACTGCAGCTCCCAAGATCCGCCATCATGACCTAGCACCCATTTCGCTGCCTCAAGCTCCCACCCATCGCGAACCAACCAGCTTCGCCAATGCGTTGGGCCTCTGCTCCAGATCTGAGAGCCACGACCAATCAAAAGCTCACCTTGATCGTTGCTCGCAAACGTCACGCGATCCGACCAAGTCAGCGTGGCCTGCGCAACTTCCTTCGAATGCACCTGTGCCGAGGTCGACGCCGACTTCGGGGCGCTCGAAGAGCTCACGGAGCCTGAGATCTGCGTTAGTCCGTTGGCACTCACCAAAAGCCGTACGCGATTCTCCGCCATTTTTTCCCAGCGCGCCGATGGCCTCGAGTCGGCGTCTTTCGCACCCTGCGCTTCCTCCGCAGCCTGGACATCTTCAAGTGTCACCCAGGCTTCCGCTTCGCGATGGGGGTCCAACTCACCTGTCGGCCATCGAATCATCAAACACCAGATCAGCAACACCGCTCCGATCAAAATCTCAAAGAGGGCTCTTATTGGGGCTCTTATTGCGGCTCTCATTGGCCCCCCCACGGCAGTTTTCCCAACCAAGGATAGCGACGGGGATCACGACAAAAATCTCGCGCTTGGACAATCAGCTGATATTCGGCTTCGGAAGTGTTTCTCGATAGCAAGTACCAATCCAGGCGATCAGGATTCTGTTCTCGACACATTTGTCGCGCGTGATTGTAGAACACCAGCGGATCGCACCAGATTCGAATCGGCAGTTGCATCACCGGCATGGGAATCTGCGCTTCATGTACGCCCCATTGGGCACGCATGAATCCGCGACACTCGGTGCGATTGTGAACCATGCTCGAAGCGATCAATCGGCCTTCTCCGCTCAGATCATTGCGAGCTGAGATGAGCGCGGGCAAAAACTGAACGCCGACAAACACACCGCTGACAATCCACGCTAACTTCACTTCACCGCCGCTCGCTCGCCAACTCTTGGCCAAATTCAGCAACGAAAAACGCTTCAGCACAGGTTGCGCGTGCGATGAGGACGCCCAAAAGATCGGCCAATCCAGTTTCGTCCATAGAAAGCATGACAGTAAGGCCGCCATGACGATGGGATAGAAAAATCCGACGGACTCAATCGACACCAAGTGAAAGACAAAGAGAATTCCCAAGATGCTCCAAAAGCGCCATGGACTTCTTTGACGATCCAAGAGCCACCAAATGCCGATCAACTCCATCAGCACAATCCCGATCAAACTCAACTCCAAAAGCCAACCCCTCAGTGGCAAGCGATCGGCAAGCGCGGCGCCTGACAACCACTCGGCATTGAGCTTCAAAAGCCCGGCTGCGAAATAAAAACTCGGAATCAGGAGTGCAAAGGTCGCAGCGGGTCTTGGCACCAGCAGAAAAATCAAGGTCACCAAGTTCGCCATCTGATGATGATTGCCACGAAGTCTGTAATCCAAAGCTGAAAGCAGGAGTTTCACCGCGAACATCAGCGCCAAACTCGCCGAGGCCATTCGATGCTGAGGCTTGAACCAAAGCGCCAAGGCCGAGCACAAACCGCCAACTCCCAATGCGATGAACACGAGGTCGACACGGGACTGCGAAGCAAATCGCCAAGCTCCGCAATTCTCGAAGCCTGGCCAACAAAGTTCCGGCACGCCACTCACTAAAAACTCTCGCGCACCCGTGTGGAGCCACCAAAGTGGCGTGACGGCGATGATCAAAGCCAACATGGCTCCGAACTTTCCCCAACTGGATTCACCTCGCGACATTGAATTCATGCGCTCATCCCCAAGTTTCGCCGTCTCGAAAAGTATCAGCAGACTCATGTCGATTGGGAAGGAGATTCAACGCAGGCCAGTCTCAGAACTTGGCCCTGAGTGTTCGGTCATGAGTGAAGTGCACCAAACCCTTTGCGCCTTTCACCGGCTTCACAAAACGCACTTCACAAAGACTCACGTCAAAGCTTTCGCCACGCAAATCCAAAGCACGCTTCTTCAAGCTCTGCTCAACCAACGCCCGAGCACAAGCCTGAAACTCAGCTTCGCTCACCACGCGTCCGCGGGCGCGACGCAAAATACCGTGCGCTCCCGTTCGCCCTCGGACATGAAACCAATAATCAAAGCTCTGCGCACGCCGCAGGAGCCGGAGGTTATCTTCCGCACTTTTGCCGATGTAGAAAATCAGATCCTCGGCGATCGTCAGACTGCGACCGCGAGCCTCGGCTTGCTGAAGTAATGACGGCTTCGTCGCGAGAGACGCATCAGCCTGCTTTGGTTTTGAGCTCGCTCGCATATCGCGATCCAGGCCCGATACCGCGTCTTCGGCCGCTCGCCGTTCCAACTCGGCGAGCCGCTTTCGCGTACCCTCAAGCTTGCGCTCTAGCTTCTTGGCCAACTCAAAAAAGCGCGACGCCAATTCATGTGGCTTCAATGACTTTTGCCGCGCTTGATCCACTTCGCGATGCCAAATCGTCTCAATCTCGGCGCTCGCAAAACTCGGCGCAGGCAGCCGTGCGAACTGATCCGCGTGCTGGAGGATGTGATCCGCCCAAGCTCGCCAAGGCACCAAAGTCTTTGCGGCGATTTCTTCGCGAACGGCATCCACGGCTCGCTTCGAGCGGCGCGGCCGGCCTTCCGCCGACTGAGCGTCCTGCTGATCTTCGTGCTGAGCTTTCGGCCGCAGGGCCTGCAAAAACTTCGAAGTTCTTTCGCGATTCACATCGATTCGACTCGCATCGAAGGATGCCAATGCTGCAATAGCCCCCTGGCCCTTGGCCGAGGCCACAGGCGAAGATCGCACGTCGGCACTTTGCGGTTTGAACTCTGTCATTTGTAGTTCTCGCCCATCTTTGACTCGAAGGGCGCGAAACTGCGGCGCCATTGGTCGCAATGAGAATTCCAATTCGGCCAGACCTTCGGGCTCGCAGCTGAGATTGAGCGCCAGCAAGCCTGGACCTCGACTTTCCACACTCAGCAAGCGCTGACCGACAAAGTGCGATCGCAAGAACAGCTCCATGGGCCGTTTTCGCTTCGTGCGCGCACAGGCTTGCCAAGCTCCCATCTCTTCTTCGCTTTCCAAGAGCCAAAGTTGCGGCGAATGACGATTGAAATCGAGCAACAACACTCGAGCTCCGCCACCAGCTCGACCCAAGTAGAAATGCAGCTCAAAAAAAATCTCTTCAGAGCCGGCCAGATGCAATCCGGTGATGGATTGAAACTGCGCCCCCGACCAAGCGCGCAGCTGGGCAACCAAGAGTTGGATCTCGGAATCCGTGAGAGCGGGCGGACTCGTAAGTTGGCTGGGTCGAGTCGACATAGGCAAAGTTTAGGTCGAGCTGGGCCTAGAGGTCCACGGGACTTTGACCCAACCCCGAAGATCACCTCGACGTGCGCCCCATTCAAATCGAGCAGAATTCAGCCGAGAAGTCTTCAAGCTCCTTCATGAGGTGAATGCCCTTGCGACGCCTGCGAGAAAGAATTGAATACCACTTGTTCAACGCCTTGGTTGAAGGCGATCGGCCCGAAAGCGTGGTCGACGCCGTCGTCGCCGAAACTCTCGCCGAGCAGCTCGCCGCTATTCCCTTGCCTCTGCGCAGCGACTACAGTGCCGAACTTCGCGAGCACACCCTCGAGATCGTGCGCAAACTGACCTATGGCGCCCTCACCATCGGCGACTTCAAAACTCGTCGCCCGCGAAACCCATCGCGCGATGAACAGCCATAATGCAATTTCAGCTTAGTTGAGACTCGACTTGTAGACGCTGCGACGCACGTCTTCGAGTTCTGCCGGCGTGATCTTGTATTTGCGACCGCAGAAGTCACAACCCACTTCGACCTCTTCCGCCTTCGCAATCATCTCATCCAACTCTTCAAGGCCAAGTAGACCCACACTTCGCTTCACGCGCTCAGCGGTGCAACGGCAGCTGTATTCGATGGGATAGTCGTGCTCCATCTCGATGAGCGTGAACTCGCCCAAATAATCGCGAAGCAAATCATCGGCCGTCGCGCCCTCCAACAGTCGCTGCGAAATCGGCTTGGCCGCCTTCACGGCCGCCTCGATCTTGCGCACAGTCTCTTCCGTGTGCCCCGGCATCAGTTCAATCAACACACCACCTGCCGCATCCACGCGACCATAAGCATTCACATGCACGCCCAGCGCGACCACCGACGGAATCTGATGCGATTGCTGCAAGTAGTAAGCAATGTCGTCGCCAATTTCGCTGGTCAAGAGCTCCACGGTTCCCCGATGCGGCGGCCCGCCCATCGGCAAATGATGAGTGACGGTGAGAAGTCCGATGCCGATCGCTGGAGCCAATAAGATTTTTTGCGAGTCCGCGGGCGACTCCAAGTGGGGGGCCGTGCTGTAGGCACGGGCTTTACCTTCAAAGCTTGCCTCGGCGAAAACTCGCGACAGCGGTCCATTGCCTTGAATGTAAATCGAGAGCTCTTGATTGTTCTTCAAATGCGAGGCCATCAACAGCGAGGCCACCATAGCTCGCCCCGTTGCGACGGTCGCCACGGGAAATGAATTGTGAATGCTTCGCATTTCATCGACGACAGCCGTGGCATTCACAGCCGCGGCTCGCACAAACAGATCTTGAGTGAGCACTTTGCGAACGCGCTCGGCGGACTTTTCATCAGTCTTGGACATAGATCCTATGGTTCTAACGAAATTCGCCGCGAAGCTCATTGATTTTTTGCGCGCTTACGCCTTGATCGGCCTCAGGCCGCGATAGCTGACGCGCTGCCGACTTGATGCTCACAAGTTGCTCAGGCCAAAGCCACGCCGTCTAATCAGCACATGCTCGGCGTCTTGCGGTTCAGCACCATCAAAAAACTGCCAGCAAGACTGGCCACAGCTCACGCCCGCTCCCTGATCTTGATCGGCTTCACTTACTTGGCACTGACGAGCCTCTTCGGTCCTCGCTGGCAGCTACAGAGTTTCTTTGATGACTCCAGCTGGCTGATGGCCGAGCTGCAAGCGCGCGGTGTGGGTTCGCTGCTTTCGTCGTCCTTGAACGAAGAACGCGCCGTTGGCCTCGTTCTGCCGCTTTGGATTTTTCAAATTTTGGTGGGCGATCAACCGGCGCATTGGATGATCGCACAGCTCTTGTTGCATGTGTTGTGCGGCTTCTTGCTCATTCGCCTCTTATTGCGCCACGGACTTGACGAAGCTGTGGCATGGCTGGGCGGCTTGGCCTTTTGTTTTTCTCCAGCTCTCATCGACGCGTATCTTTGGCCCATCAGCCTCCAACATCAGTTGGTGTTGCTGGCGGGCTTTGTGCTCGTCGAGCAGGCCGAGGTCGCGGATCGACTTCGGCGACGCGGCTTTTTCCTCAACCTCCTCTGGATGCTCCCGCTTCGTCCGTCGATTTTGATCTTTGCATGGGGTGTGCTGCCGCTTGTGCTTTGGGGCTCAGGTCGCAAAGGCCTCGCCAGATGGTTCACTTGGCTGAGCGCCTTAACGCTTGGTCAAACTCTCATCGCCTTAGGCTTTGATGGTGGCTGGCAACTGCGCTCCACCATGGGAACAAGCCCCATGGCCTGGGCCGCACTCAGTCTGTTCGCTGTGCTGGGCGCCGTCTTGTTTCGCTCGCGCCTTGCGGATTCGGCGACGCAAATCGCACGCAAGCTCTTCCAAGCTTCCGCACTCAGGATCGCGGCCATTTTGCTCATCTTCGCATCTTCGCTCTTGAGCCAAATCGGCATTTTGCAACTGGCCGAGCTGGCCGCGCTTGCGAACTTTGGCGAGCTGGCGCCGCCGTCGATTGACTTCAGTCGCTGGCAAATGATCTTCGCGCACCCGCAAGCCTCTCTCCTCACGCCCGAGCTCAGCTGGAGCCTCATCGCCTTTGCCACCGCCACCCTCGTGGTCTTTTGGGCAGCTTCGCCAAATCCCGCGGCACAGTCTCAATCCGACGCCTCCATCCACGTCGCGCGTCTGTGGCCATGGGTTTTATCAGTGGCTGCGATGAGTTTTTACCTCTCGCGCCTCGCACTCGATCCTCAATCCGCGATTCCACAAACTGAGCCGCTCGGAGTTCCCTCTCGCTATCTCTTGTTTGTGACACCTCTCAGTCTCATCATCATCGCCGAGACTTTGCGTATTGCGGCTCGAACTGGCTCTTCGTTGATCGAGGGCGTGGTCCATGGCGTGCTCCATGGCTTGATCCGTGGCTTGAGCCCCAAGCGCGACAGCCAAGCCGCGCGCCTTGGCCATTGGCATCGTCGCGTGGGACTCTTCATCGCATTCGCGATCGGCCTCTGTCTCATCTTGCCCTGGGGCCTTGAACCGCTTCGATCGCGGGCTCGCGATACACTTTTACTGGATGCGTTTTCCAGCTTTCCCCTGGAGTACGCCTTATTGTCAGAAGACGAAGTTTCCAATTGGCCAAAGGCTGATTGGAGCCGAAGAAGTGACCTCCAAGTTTTTTCCGCGCGGGCGGTGAATGAGACGCGACGGCACTGGCATCAAGCTCAATCCACATCCGATCTGCCGATCTTTCTTCAGATGATGGGCCAAAACCATAGCGAAATTCTGCAATATCCCCAGCGTCTCGGGGCGAGCGACCTGGGCGAATTGCTGCGACGACTTTATCCTTTGCATCGCCATGCGCCTGAGCCCACGGATCACGCTGGCCAGCAAGCGCTGCGCTACCAAATTCAGCTTCAGATCCTGCAAGACTTCGCCACGCAACTTCACGCCGCGAGCGCGAGCTGCACCGAAGCCGCCTCGGGTTCCGCTTCGGATTCCGCTTCGGATTCCGTTTCTCCTTCCTGCGCGCACTTGCCGTCATATCTGGCCGCACTGAAGAGCCTCACACCGCCGACGGACCCCGACTCTGAGCGGCCAAGTGCTCAACCCGAATCGCGACCCGCCTCACCCGACAAGGACTTGCCGTGACCGACGAACTGACGCCTTGGCTCACTTTGCTTCGACACTTTCAGCGCGACCCTGCCGGCGGCGACGCCCTCACCACTCAAGGCCGAAGCGATGCTGAGAAATTCTCGCGACATCCGCGTCGACCGGCCTATGACTGGGTCGGCATTTCACCCAAACATCGCACGCGCGAAAGCGTCTTGCCACTGACGACAGCGGCCTCGCGCGCTGCCGCCCCGCCCGTTGTGCTCACGGAGCTTGATGAACGCCGCGCCCACGAGTCGGCCGCCGAATTTGAGAATCGCGTTCAGCATTTTCTCACCCGCTTGGATGACGAACTTCGACTCAAGCATCGGGCGATCTTGATTTGCTCGCATTTGGATTGGCTGGAAACCGCCGCCTTGTTTTTAAGCTCGGATGACACTGACCTCGCCCGCGGTGATGCATGGACGCCCGGCCATAGCCGACATTACCAGTGGCAAGACGGGATTTGGCGGCGCCGGGCCGCAATGGATTCAAGTTCAGGCTTTTCCAACGAGTAAGTACGGCCCCAAGCGTGGGCAAAATTTCAAGCTAACGCGCTTCGCAATTCCCCACTCCCCAGACTGAGCAAGCTGGGCTAGATTTCGTCCCCAGCCCGTCATGCACCGGCACCTATCCAAAGGGGACTTCATGCCCGAGACCACTTTCACCCCCGTCGACTCGTCCACACAGGCCGCCATCAAAGCAAAAGGCGAAAGCATTTTCGCTTTGGCCGAGGCCGAAGGCCCTTCACTCTTCAGTCGCGATTACTGGTACGGCCAAATCATGGAATGGTCGATGAAGAATGAGAGTTTCAAAACTCAGATGTTTCGCTTTGTCGACGTACTTCCCTATCTGAATTCCGGCAGCGAAGTCGCACGTCACCTCAAAGAATACTTCGCCGAAGGCGGTGAAGAGCTTCCCAAGGTTTTCAATTTCGGCGTGGGCTTGGGTTCGCTGGCGCCGGGTTTGATGGCGGGAGCGGTGAAAAAGAATGTCGTGCAAATGGCCAAGATGTTCATCACCGGCGAAAGCGCCGAAGAAGCGCTACCGGTGCTCAAAAAGGCGCGCAAAAACAAAATCGCCTTCACCGTCGACCTTCTCGGTGAAGCTTGTTTGTCCGAGGCCGAGGCCCAAGACTACACGCACCGCTACGCTGAGCTGATCACGTGGCTAGCGAAGGACGCCGCCAACTGGGATCACATTCCGCAAATCGACGAAGATCACCGCGGCCCCATTCCACGCGTGAACGTGTCGGTGAAGCTCTCTTCACTTGATGCCGGTTTGGACCTGAAGGCCTGGGAAAAATCCAAAGCTCGTCTCAAGGATCGCGTGCGTCCTCTGATGCGTTTGGCGATGGAGCGAGGCGTGTTCCTGAATTTCGATATGGAACAGTATGAGCTCAAAGACTTCACCATCGAAGTGTTTTGCGAGCTCTTGATGGAAGCTGAATTCAAAACCTACCCGCACTGGGGCTGTGTGCTCCAGGCTTACTTGCGCGACTCCGCGCAAGATGTTCGTCGCATGATCGGTTTTGCGCGCGAGCGCGGAGTTCCGTTCACCGTCCGCTTGGTCAAAGGTGCTTACTGGGACTTCGAGACTGTATTCGCGCAACAACAAGGCTGGCCCGTGCCGGTCTACACCAACAAGCGCGAGTCCGACGCCAACTACGAAGCCTGCGCCAAAATGCTGCTCGAGGCTCACGAGCACATTCGTGTCGCGATTGCGTCACACAATGTCCGCAGCATCGCCGCCTCGCTTGTTGCGGCGGAGAGAATGGGCGTTGATCCTCGCTGTTTTGAAATTCAGATGCTTTACGGCATGGCCGATCCCTTCAAACGCTCGCTGGTCAAGCAAGGCTATCGCGTGCGCGAATACGCACCCGTCGGCGAATTGATTCCCGGCATGGCGTATTTGGTCCGCCGACTTCTTGAGAACACTTCGAACGAAAGCTTTTTGCGCTCGAAGTTCGCCGAGGGCGCTTCGACAGAAGCCTTGTTGAAAGATCCGGCCGAGGGACTCACGCCCACATCGAGCGATCCCCGCGACCTCGAAAAGAAAGATGCCAATGGCAAACCCAAAGATCGGTTCCGCAACTTGGAACTTCTCGACTTCGCCATGCCCGAACCGCGCGCGCGCCTTGAGAAGAGCCTCGCGGAGGTCGAGCGTCAGCTGGGTCAAGATTGGCCGTTGATCATCGGCGGCAAAGAAATCAAGACCAACAAATTTATTGAATCGCGAAATCCATCGCGACCTTCGCAACTGATTGGTCGCGCCCATGCCGCCGGAGTCGCGGAAGCTGAACTGGCGCTCAAGACCGCGCACGAAAGCTTTGCGACTTGGTCCGTGACATCGACCGATGAACGCATTCGCCTGCTTGAGCGTTTGGCCGACATTCTGGAGCGAGATCGCTTGCAGTGGACGGCACTCGAAGTTCTCGAAGCCGGAAAGCCATGGGCCGAGGCCGATGGCGACCTCACCGAAGCCGTCGACTTCTGTCGGTACTACGCGCGCGACATGCGCCGCTTGGCGCAAGGGCTGAAAGTCGGTGGCGTGCCTGGTGAAACCAGCCACTATCACTATCGCCCGCGCGGTGTGGTGGTGTGTATCGCGCCGTGGAACTTCCCGCTCGCAATTCTTTGCGGCATGGTCTCCGCGGCGGCCGTTGCCGGCAACACTGTCATCATGAAGCCTGCGGAGCAAACGCCGGTGATCGCATCTTGGTTCATGAAAGCCATCAAAGAGGCCGGCTATCCGGCTGGCGTGATCAGCTTGCTCCACGGCTATGGCGAAGAGATTGGCGACACGCTCACCGGTTCACCGCTCACATCCATGATCTCGTTTACGGGCTCAAAAGCGGTTGGACTTCACATTCAAAAAGTCGCAGCCGTGGTCCAGCCGGGCCAACGCCATATGAAAAAGGTCATCGCGGAATTGGGCGGCAAAAACGCCATCATCATCGATAGCGATGCGGATCTCGATGAAGCCATCGGCGGAGTGCTGTACTCCGCGTTTGGTTTCGCCGGACAGAAGTGCTCCGCCTGCTCGCGTGTCATCGTGCTGGAAGAAATCTACGATCGCTTCGTCACTCGCCTCGGCGAAGCCGTCAAAATCATGAAGACTCAAGATGCCGCTTGGGCCGACACCGACATTCCGCCGGTGATCGACGCCGAAGCCAAATCTCGAATCGAAGGCATGATCGAAGTCGGCTCACGCGAGGCCAAGCTTCTCTACCGCGGTCAAGTCAGCGAAGGCTGTGCCGCAGATGGATACTTCGTGCCGCCACACATCTTTGTCGATGTACAACCGCAGTCGCGACTGGCACAGGAAGAAATCTTCGGTCCCGTGCTCGCCGTCATTCGCGCGCGAGACATTCAGGACGCCGTGCAAATCGCCAACAGCGTGGAGTACGGATTGACCGGAGGTTTGTATTCACGAAGCCCTGCCAACATCGCCTTTGTTCGCGATCGCTTTGAAGTTGGCAACCTCTACATCAATCGCGGTTGCACAGGCGCTATGGTCGATCGGCACCCGTTCGGCGGCTTCAAGATGTCAGGGGTCGGTTCGAAGACCGGCGGTCCTGATTATGTCACTCAGTACATGGAGCCACGCGTGGTGACGGAGAACACTCTTCGTCGCGGCTTTGCTCCAGCAGACGAGTGAGGCCACGTGTCGAATCTCGTGCGACAAACTGCGCATCGCGGATGGCGAAGCCTGCGCGAACTTGAACGGCAGTTCGATGCTCAGTTCGAGGTCAAGGCACTCTTGCGAGTTTCAGCGCGACGAACTTTGCACGCGGCGTACTTGCGCTCTTTGCGTAAGTCGTGGAAGCGCTTTTCCGAGCAACTCGCGCACCCTGAGAAGACTTCGCTTTCGCGGCTCCACACCATTCTCAAGAGCAACGTGGATTCACGCTTTGGCCGTGAACATGGCTTTGATCGAATTCGGTCGCTACAAGACTTTCAATCCCGCGTGCCGATTCGCGGTTACGATGAACTCGCACCCTGGATTCGCCGTGCGACGGAGGGACGAAGCGGCGAGCTGACCACAGCTGATGTGTTAGCCTTTGAACGCACCAGCGGTTCGTCGAGCTTTGCGAAACTCATCCCCTACACCCGACCATTTCTTGACGAGCTCGAGTCCGCCACAAGTGCATGGCTCGCCGATCTGCATTGGCGTCACCCGGAGATCGTCGGACTTAAAAGCTATTGGTCCATTTCGCCCGCGATCCGCCGAGGCGCATGGGCCACGCCGGGAGGCATTCCGATTGGCATGCCGAGCGACCTGGATTACTTCAATCCGTTCGCAAAGTGGGCCCTCACTCAATTCATGGTTGTGCCCAAGCTTCAGAGTTTGCATCTGCAAGATGCCAGTTCATCTTCGCCCGAGATCGACGCCCGCCTTCACGAATGGCGCGTGCAAACCGCCGCAGCGCTTTTAAGCGAACCCGAACTTGGATTGATTTCAGTTTGGTCGCCGACCTTTCTGTTTCCGATCTTTGAAATCATGCGCACACATTGGGAAGAAGTCGTGTCCGCGATCGAGCCCCAGTCTCGACGCCTGCACGTCGAGGATCTGCATGAACGTCATGGCGATCGACCCATCTTGTTCGCCAACAAAGTTTGGCCACGCCTCAAGGTGATCAGCTGTTGGACGGATGGCCCCTCCAGCGAACCCTCGCTCCGCCTCGAGGGTCTTTTGCCGGATCGGACAGAGATCGAGGGCAAAGGTCTACTCGCCACCGAAGGCGTCGTGACGATTCCATTTAGCGGAGCTCCGGATCCGGTGGTCGCTTGCGGCAGTCACTTTTTGGAATTCATCGACTTGGAAAGACCAGATTCGCGGCCTCGCTTAGCTCATGAGCTCAAAGCCGGCGGTTCCTACTCGCCGCTGATGACAACGTCATCAGGGCTTTATCGTTATCCGCTTCGCGACGTCTTGTTTTGCACGGGTCGCAATCAAGCCACTCCGACACTTCGCTTTCGCGGGCGTCTTGATAAGACCAGCGATCTCTGCGGCGAGAAGCTCGATGCCGCACAAGTCGAGCGTGCCTTTGAGATCGCCTGCGCTCGATCACGAATGCGACCGGAGTTCTTTATGCTGACTCCTGTGCTCGACGGACCCTTCGCCTATCGCGCCTTTGTACAAAGCGATGCCACAACTCCTGAAATCCTGCGCTTTGTGGACGCCTTTGAAGAAGCCCTCAAGCAAAACCCTCACTACGCTTATGCTCTGGACTTGGGGCAATTGAAGCCGATCACGGTCACCTTGATCGATCGCGGCGTTGAAACCTGGCAGGCGCATCTCGTGAAAAGCGGAGTTCGCTTAGGTGATTTGAAGCTGAGCCGCTTGGACTCGAAATTCGATTGGAACGAAGTTTTCAGCAAGGTCGCCAAGCGCGTATTGCGTTAGCATCTCATGTGAAGCGTTGAGGCGATCAGGCGGCCCATCGACTGCTGGACGCCGCCGTGCCCGTCAAGCTTTCCGCCAATTCCGAATAAGCACCGCTTCTCTCAGGAAAAACAAAGCTCAAAAGGTAGCCCGCAAGCGCGCCGCCCAAATGAGCTGTGTAGGCAACTTGTGAAATTCCAGGTTGCGAGGCCAACCAGCCAGAAAGATCAGGCAACAAGAACACCGGCACGAGAATCCACGCCGGCAACCAAGCCACGCCGTAGTATCCGCGAAACGGCAGCAACCAGTACACGAAAGGAAGTCGGCGGCGAAAGTGTCCCGCCACCACACCAATCAAAGCGGAAACCGCAGCGCTTGCTCCCACCAACGGCGATGCCGAAAGTCCTGAGATCGCCACATACGCCAGCGCACCAGCCAAGCCTCCAACCCAAGTGATGCAAAACACGGCTCGCGAACCTCTGCCGTTCTCCACAAAGGTTCCGAACAACAAGAGAAACAACATGTTCCAAAACAGATGCAGTCCCCCGGAGTGCGCGATTTGATAGGAGAACCACGCTAGGGGACCGTGTCGTTCCGCCGACAGTCCTAAGCGAAACGAAGGATGTCTCTCCTGCAATGTCACGAGCCGCGCCAACTGTTCGCGCCAAGCCTCAATCGCCACTTGGTCCCCTGGCCATGTAAGGCGCGTCTTTGCGACCTTCATGAACTCGCCGTCACGAAGCGCGATGATGCCCAAATAGCGTCGCGCCACCGGATCTCCACGTCGCGCTCGCTCTGCAAGCTGCAAGACCGATCGATGTGGGTGCAAGACTTGCGTCGCCGTCGCAGGCGTTCGAGCTTCGCCAACGCCCTGCTGTTGATCCGCGACTTCCGAAAGCGCCATCGCATACAACATCCCATGCGTATGAACAAAGTCGCTGTCTTCGACAAGCTCCTGAATGTTCTCGTCAGCCATTTCATACGCCGGATATGTCCAAGCAAACACACCGATGTTGACGGCCACCAATAGCCAAGTCATGGGCGCTCGATGAAACCAGAGTAAGCCGCGAAGCAATGGAAAGATCATCGCGAGCTCCGCCGGATTTCCTGAAGCACGCGCACTTCGGCGGGCGTCAGGGGCTCAGCATCCATCGATTCACTGTGAGATCGGGGCACCACAGACAAACTCGTATCCGCTTGGGCCGGGGCTCTTCGCAAATTCTCCCACGCCTGGCGGTTGCGGCCCACTTGGCGTTGCGAAGGCCGTGCGAGCAATAACTCACGAGCCAATTCACGTTGGCTCGCCTTGTAACTCATAATCGCAATTCGCTCTCTGAGATAGGGCGTGCGATCCAAACTCTCCTCGAGCACCTTTGCGAGATCCAAAGCCGAGCGTGCCTCTTGACTTTGCACAAGACGTCGCAGCAACCGAAGTCCCGCATCCGTCACATGCACATCCCGAGTCCGCGGATCAAGTCCCGCTCCCAACCATCGATCCGTCAAAAGCTTCAACTGCTTTCGATCCGGCTCTTGTTGGGGATCCAACATTTCCGAAAGACGAGCCAAACTTTCCACCTGCAATTCCGGAGAAAGATTCAAAAACATATCAGCGTGCGCCGACTTTGCAGCGTCGCTCTCCGCAACGGGCTTCTCGCGCGCTCCGACTTCTGTCGGCTCAACCGGAACCACACCCAGTAACTTTTCAATCTCCGCGCGAGCCAACTTGCGATCGCCTTCGCGCCAGGCCTGAGTCGCCGTCAACCAGCGCCGCGCTTCGCTCGATGCTTCTCGAGAAAGACGCGCCACAAGACTTGCCGAGGGGCGCCCTTGATCCTGGCACTCAGCTCCTCGATATAAATCGATCACCTGTCGATCATTGAGAAACTGCGCAATGGGTTCGTTTCTCTCGAGGCTTTCAAGTGGCGCCGCACAGGCTCGCTTGGCTTCAGCACCACAACCTTGCAAGGCCAACTCCGCTCCACACCACGCAACTTGCGCGCGGAACTTTTCGCGCGGATAAAGCAGCGGCAGCTTTTCACTCAACATCGCGCGCGCTTCGCTGTCGCGACCCAATTGCCACAAAAATTGCGCACGCCACGTGGCGTAAGTCGCATCCAGATCCCGATGCGGAGCCGGCGTCGTCAACGCCATCAAACCCGCCTCGGCGTCGGACTTCCACCATCTCTCCATTCGAAACGCTCGATACCACTCCGCCGAGCTCGCGCTGAGCGGCGGCGGTGACTCCACCTCAGTCATGAGGCTTTGCAAAGCACCCAAGGTCTCTTCGGCCGAGTCTCCGTCACGAAGATTCAGCTCCGAAACCGGGTGAAAGCTACGCGCGACAAAGCAGGCTTCACTGCCTCGGTCGTCCGCACAGACTTTGTCGCGATACTTCCGACCATCTAGATCTGGCCGCGACACCGCCAAGGCCAGATACCCAAGTGTTGAGTCCTCTTTGGACCACAAGACATGATCCGCCTCACGCTGCAAACAAGTCGCATCCACACGCGAAGCAAAGAACATCGTGAGCGCAACCGACAATCGCGAGGCCTGCGGCTGACCAGGCGCAGATCGCCACTCTTCATGCACTTGGCTGACTTCATCGCAGAGCATTCCCGAAGCTTCGCTCGCCAAACTCGTCGTGCCCGACGTCGTGGCCTTTTGAGACCACTTCTGTGACAGCATGAGCGCCAAGCTCGTCAGCATCACAAGCCCCGCAGTCATGAACATCGCGCCGAAGGCCAGCTCGGAAGTTGTCGGATGCGCCGCCACACGACGTGCGTGGCGGGTGACCACGACGGTGTCGGCCACTCGATCATGAAGCGGGCGACGCTTGTCGTTTGCAAACACCGCCATGAAGGGTAAGCCCAAACACACCACACTCAGCCACCAACTCAAGGCGCGCAGAAACACATTCAGCGGCCTCGGTCGTTTGCCTGACCAGAGATCGACCACGCGCAATCCGAAGATCGCGCGACCGGGTGTTGTGCCCTTCCATGCCAGCAAGAGCGTTTCCCAAAGCACACCCACCATAAAAGCCGCGATCAACGCATTCAGCACAGCGAGATCCGAGGCCGCGAGATCTTGAGACATCCGCGCTGAGACCGCCTCGCGACGAAACGGCGCCATCGCAATCGCCATAAGCGGCAGCAAGATCACGAGATCCGCAATGTGCGCGGCTAAACGATCTAATGGCGAAGCCGCACCCAGAGCAGAGGCCGAAGCGTCGGAAGCTTTCGACGCCGATTTGGGCTCGTAAGGATTCTCAATGACCATACTGACTTTTCGGAATGCCAAAGGCTCGGCTGGAGCCGAGCCTGGTGTCTCGCGATGAAACCGGACGGAACTTTTGTCGAGGCCTCTGGCGCGCTCGAATCGCGCGCCTCCGGCGGCCTTTTAGTGTGCGCGCGCCTCAGGCGGCCTTTTAGTGTGCGCGCGCCTCCGGCGCGACTTTCAACGAGAGCAGGCGGCCTTCGGTGTCGAGCTGCACATCGACAGTAGCGACGGGCAGAGACATTCGGTTGACCAATTGAAAGGTCAAATGGCGACCGCGATCATCAGCTTTGTTGCCAACCTGCAAGACCTTCTCAAATTGCGCCGGCAAAAACTCTCGATGTTGGTCGAGGAATTTGTCGCCAAACGCCACGGGACGCGCCGAAGGACTCAAGGTCAATGCGCGAACCTTTTCGCCATCCAACATCACATCATACTGACCCTCAAGCGCACCCAAAGTGAATCGCTCCAAGGCCGTCGGCTTTCGACCAAGCGTCGATCCCGCACTCAGCCCTTCTTCGCCTAAGCGACGAACCAAGCTGTCCTCTTCAGGCGAAGTTCCCGTCGGCAAACTTGCGATCCCGCGTGCCGGCACACCTTCGCTTGCTAGGTCTCGACTTTGAACCGCCGCGGTTTGCGGCGCCGAAAACATTTGCGAGTTCAACATCGTCACCACCGCCAAGATGGAAAGCAACGACATGGGAATGGCCACTTTCGCTTGTTCCAAGTCCAAGCGCACGCGCATGCCCTTCAATTTTTCGAGCGGATCTTTGGACGGCAAACGCTCATTGATATCGATCACTTTGCGGGACATGCGGTTTCCTCCCGATTGAGTTCCAGACGAATTGGAATCATCTCGATCATCCGAACGATCATCAGACATCGATTCCTCCAAACGCCTCGATATGAGGCGATGCAACTCAAGGGCCCGCTGTAGATGAAGACTTATCGGCTTAAGCTGTTGAATTCTCGAGAGCTCTCTCATCCGTTGACGTCAGATCGCTCAGCACATGTCGGAGACTTCGACAGCGTCTCAGAATGAGACACTTCCTCCCGAAGGAAATCGCCCCGTGCGAGCGAACTCGTCGGTCCATTCCAACCAGGGATCCCCGAGGCGCCGCGCGCTCTCGAGATCGCGCACCAGCTCTACGTCAGGCCGCACACCGCGCCTCTCTAACGATTGACCTTGCGCCGATTCATAGCGAGCAACGGGCAAAACCAAATTGTATCCAGGGCCGATCGAGTCCAACTCAAACCATCGCGCCATCACCACCTGGCCCGCCGATGGCCATCCCAGCACTCGCGTCTGCGGTCGCTCTTTCATCGCTTGCGCAAAAATCTCCGCCACCGAAGCCGTCTCCTCATCCATCAAGACAAGCACCGGTCCGGAAAAGCAAAGGCTCTGCGAGTGACTCATCAACGACAAAGCGCCGTCGCGAGAAAGCCGCTCCAACTGCAAGTGCGCGGAGAGATCATCGGGAAGCGCATACTGCAAAGCTTCCTCTGGGGAGGGAACAAATCCGCGATGCACCCAACCGACAAGTCCGGGTTTGCAACTCAGTGCCGAGATCGCCCTCATTGCCGCAGGAAAACTTCCACCCGCGTTTCGCCGAACATCGACAATGAGTTGTGTGCGACTGCGGCTCAACTCTCCGAGAGCCACTCGCATTTCCTGCCATGCCTCGCCTTCGAAAACTTGCGGCAAGAAACTCGGAATTCGCATATAAGCTGTGCCCGACCGCAGACGCCAAAGCGAGGGCGATAGAGGCACTTGTAAAGGTCGCGCTTGAATCGGCACACTGAGCCTGGACTCGACCGCACCCTTCACTTCTGCAGCCGAGGCTTGCGAAACTTCGGGTGCGCGCTGTAGATCCAATTCCTGACCACGCCGCCGATCTCGACGATGTGTGCGCAAGACTTCCCAAACTCCACTGACACTTTGCACTTCTTGAGCCTCCGAAAGAGGTCGTGCATCCACACTCATAATCACATCACCGGCACGCAGGCCCGCCTCTTGAGCTGGCGAGTCGTCCAGAACTTCAACCAACACCACTTCCCCATCAATCAGCTTCGCTCGCGCGCCCGTATCCACGGACTCGCCCTGCCAAATCGCCCAAGTCTCCTGGGGTGCTGAGATGTAGAGATGCGAAATTCTAAAAATGGAAAGCCGATCCGTCATGCGCCGAGCAAACTCGCGTTTGGGCTGCGAGGAGTTCAAGATCAATCGCGTTTCGCTGGCAGCGTCTCGGCGACAATGTTCGATGAAGCTCAATTGCCGCTGTTGTTCATGCCGGTCGGCCGGCGGCAGCATCTCTTGCTCGACAAGATCACACACCCGCAGCCAGGCTTGCTGCAATCCGCGCGTTTCGACCCACGTGAAGGACCAACGCGCACTAACTCCAAAGATGAGCAACGAGAGCAATACGCCCAAAAAGCCAAACCCGACAACCGGCATCGTCATCCGCCGATCGCCGAAGCGATCGACGGCCTCAGATGAAGTCGTCGGGTTTGTCATCGTTCAAGATCCAAAAGCCCTAAGCGGCTTTGCGACGGCGTGCCGCATTCGGATCAATGTTGAACAAGCGAACTTTGCGATACAAAGTCGCGCGACCAATGCCCAAAGCTTTTGCGGCTTCAGTCAAATTTCCCTTGTACGCTGCGATGGCGTTTTCAATCGCCGCAGCTTCAAGATGCTCGATGGTCGAAACCATCTTGCCCGTGCCAGCCGTTGGCGTCGCCGAGGCCGACGGGAACTGCAACACTTTAGCGCCCGTTGATTCAGCTTGGCTTTGGCCAGGCACCAACGACACCTGAGAAGAAGACGACATCGCCTCCCACTCACTCGGCGTCATCACTCGCACCGAGACTCCATTCAGAAGACCAAATTGATGTGCCTTCTGGATCAAGACTTGATCGTCGGAAACGACGATGAACGACGAACGTACCATGGTAGACCCTCCGTCCCCTAACCCCAGGGGTTTTCGTTTCAAAATCATCCAACTTGCTTCGTCAGTCGGGCGTCTGTTGCGCCAAAAACTGTCTCAGCCGCTGTTTTGAAAAGGCGCAAAAAACGCCTCACAATGTACCTATCGGCGGGTTTTCGTCAGAAAATGAGTCATTTTGCGGAATTTTATTCCTCATTTTGAAACACCCCGTGAGACGCCTGGCACGAATTCGCAAGCCATCGAAATGAGTCCCGAAATAAGACGAGATGTCGACTCTCTCGACAATGCCTTCAGCCCGACTTCGGTCGCGAATCGATTTTTGTGGACTTTGCGATCCCCTCTCGCCCGAACCTCAGTCCGAACTTATGTGTACAGATGCTCACGGACCTGAAACTTGCATCGCTGGCTTTGCTGATGTTTCAAGTTGCCGCCCCCAAGACTGCGTCTTGAGGACGCAAGCATCGAAGGAAGAGGTCTCGGCACTCTTCCTCAAATACGAATTCGGAGCTCACGTATGTTGCTGCAGCAGATGACTCACTCTCCTCAGGCTCGCTCGGCCCGTCAGGCCCTTCGCCTCACTCAGCAACTCGCCTTCGTGGGCGCCCTGCTATGTTTCGGATCTGACTCCTTTGCACAAGTCACATTTGGCGGCGTTGAAGTCGCTCCTGGACTCTCTGTTGGCGGCACGACGCTTCAGCCCGATGGCACAGTCACCTATGGCGGAATTCAGGCTGGAGGAATCAGCACCACGCCCGGCGTGCAAATTGGTGGCGCAACTGTGGGTGGCTACAACCCCGATCGACAACGCCGCGAAGATGAGGAACGAGATCGACGCCGACGCATCGAAGATGAAGAGCGCGATCGTCGTCGACGCATCGAAGAAGACGAGCGACGCTCACGAGCCGCATCGGAGCCTCATCGTCAGACCAACGAGTCTGCCGCCCAACAAAGAGCCACGCGAGATTCACGGCGGTTGCTTGTGGAGCGCGGCCAGTTCCAAGAGCCCTTCAAAAACTTGAGCTTCAAACTTGAAGTCTTCACCAGCAATGTGGCATGCGCCGACAAAACCGCGATCGATTGCTGGCGCTCAATTCTCAACGACAGCCATGTGAAGACACAGCTGCTTTCCATTCAAAGCGCCGAGCGCGTCCAAGAAGAACTCTCCTACCTCGCTCAGCGACATGCCATTCAAGTCGAGCTCGCCGAACGCCAGGCTGCCGGTCAAACGCGCCTTTGTGACATCAACGATTGCTCGGGCCACGCCGAACTACTTCGCCACAGTCGAAGACAATTGCAGAACTTCAAACTCGCCTACGACGACTTCTATCGTGGATTTCGCGTGCCGGTGAGCTTTCACCACTTCGCCCGCCGACACGGCATCACCGATGTTGAGATCACTTTCCGTGTCTTACTCACTCGCGATCGCATGATCGACGCCATGCAAGTCAACGATGCCTCGCCCATGACTCTTGGAGAGCGGCGAATCATCACCAACCTCGTTGCAGAATCCGCGGAGCTCAACTCACCCCGACCCAACTTCGCGATTTTCAGATTGTTGAACGCCGAGTTCCCCGACTCCATTCGAAGCGCCGTTCAGCGCGCGGGCTTCCCCACCGCCCCTGTACCGGCACCGGCGGCTGCTCCTGCCGCTCGACCACGCCGATAAAAAAAGCCCGAAGCGAGCGGACTCGTTTCGGGCTTCTCAATTTTAAAAATTCAAGAACGAACCATTCATCAGCGTGAATGGCGTGAAATTAACGACGACCCGACTTGATCTTCACCTGCATCTTCGCAATCAGGTTAACGGCCATCTTCTCGTGCACTTTGCACATCTTCAGCTCATCGCGACGATACGAACGCTGCGAAGGCGTCAATGTGCCTGTCTCAAGCTCCATTTCAAAATCGAGCTTCGATGCACGAATGCCAACCAACTCTTTCGTTTGCTGCTTGAACATCTTTTGGACGCCCGAAAGCGGCGCCACTTCCAACCACTCTTGCTTGTTCTTGTACCAGCTCACCATGCGCAGAAAGCGCGCCTTGTTTTTGGCGAGCGTAAAACGCGGGAACTGATCCTCAGGCAAAGCCAAAATGTCGTCGATTTGATCGAGGTCGACGAGATCTTCTTCGACCTCTTCATCAAGCCCGCGGCGCTTCGCCTCTTTCTCAAGAGCCTCAATCATTTGCAGCGAAGTCTCGTCGCCATCGAAGGCCGAAGCATAGGCACCACCAGCGCCACCGCCAAAGCCTTCGTCTTGATCCATCTCATCGGCGTCATCGGCTAAATCTTCAGCTCGTGTCTTCAGGAGTTTCTCATCAGAAGGAATAGTATTCAGCCGATCGTGATTCACGCTGCGCCTCCAGTTAGCTTCGGTTAGCGAAGTCGTGGTTCTAGCACAGACTCGGCCAGCTTAACAGAGCGCGACGTCGCACTTTGAAATCTAAAAAACTTGTGAAAGCTCGGAGACTTATGTCTGAAGGGCTTTCCCGGCATTTAATGCGCCGCGTGAAAGTCCTTCAATCGGGATAACAAATTCTCATCAATTTGGCACCGACAAGCTGGCTCACTTGCGTGGTTGTCACTCCGTTCGGCGCTTGCCCATGGTTCGATTCAATGCTCGCCAATGGCTCGACGTCGCCTTGTGCAACACTCCCAAGCCAACACAGCTAAACCCCTGAAAGGTCAGGATCAATTCACACGACCACTCAAGTGTGCCAGCTGGCAGGCGGCATAAGTGAAAATCATATCCGCCCCCGCCCGCCGAATCGCCAAAGCACTCTCCAGATAAGCAGCGTCGGCATCCACCCAACCACGCTCAGCCGCCGCTGCGATCATCGCGTACTCGCCACTCACCTGATAGGCCGCAATCGGCACGTCGAACTCTCGCCGAAGATCCGCGATCACATCTAGATACGCGCCCGCCGGTTTGACCATCATGATGTCAGCACCCTCGGCCACATCAAGGCGTGCCTCGCGCAGTGCCTCCCGACGATTTGCGAAGTCCATTTGATAAGTCTTCTTATCGCCAGCTCGCGGAGCTGAATCGAGAGCATCGCGGAACGGTCCGTAAAAGCACGAAGCATACTTGGCGGTGTACGCCAAGATCGCCACATCGTGAAACTTCGCGGACTCCAAGCTAGATCGAATCGCGGCGACTCGGCCATCCATCATATCGCTCGGAGCCACGCAATCTGCTCCGGCTCGCGCCTGCACCAACGCCATCTCGGCCAGCACCGGCAAAGTTTCGTCGTTCAGAATTCGACCATCGCGCACCAGTCCGTCGTGACCGTCGCTGGAGTAAGGATCCAGTGCCACGTCGGTGATCAAGTACATCTCGGGAACTTTGGCTTTCAATTCCGCAAGCGCCCGAGGCACAAGGCCCTGAGGGTTCAAGGCTTCGCGAGCATCGCTTGTCTTGCGCGCTTCTTCGATCTTCGGAAACAGCGCAAGCCCTCGAATACCAAGATCTCGCGCCCGCTTGGCCTCATCAACTGCGCGATCAATCGAGAGGCGAGACACACCTGGCATCGAAGTGATGGGATCACGCACATCGCGGCCTTCGGTGATAAAGATCGGCAACACCAATTGCGACGGATGCAAGCGAGTTTCGCACAGCATTTCGCGAATCGAGGCCGAAGCACGCAAACGGCGAGGTCGCTCGATCATTTTGCTTTACCTTGTTGCGCCACCGCCGCGACAGCCGCCTGAATCATCGCCTCATCGCCAATGTAGCGTCGCGAGACAAACTTCAAGTCTGGAGTGAGTGTCACCTCGAGCGGAATCGCCGTCGGGATGTTGAGTTCGACAATGTCCGACTCGGAAATATTCTCAAGCATTTTCAAAATCGCGCGAATGGAATTGCCATGCGCCGCCAGCAGCACTCGCTGACCCGCGCGGAGTGCCGGCGCAATTTCTTGATCCCAATACGGCTGCACGCGCGCAACCGTATGCGAAAGCGCTTCACAGCTTGGGAGCGCCTGACGAGGAACATCCGCATAGCGACGATCGCGCGACGGATGCTCAGGATCATCCAACGACATGGGCGGCGGCGGCGTGGAGTACGAGCGGCGCCAAATCTTCACTTGCTCCTCGCCATGTTTTGCGGCGGTCTCCGACTTGTTCAAACCCGTCAGAGCCCCATAATGACGTTCGTTCAATTGCCAAGCTTTGGTGACCGGAAGCCAAGAGCAATCCATCTCCACCAGCACGGAATCCAAGGTGTGGATCGCACGCTTCAAGCGTGAGGTGTAAGCTCGATCAAACTCAAAGCCCGCCTCGCGAAGAGCTCGTCCTGCACGAACAGCCTCGGCGCGACCCGTCTCAGAAAGACCCACATCTTTCCAACCTGTAAATCGATTCTCTTTGTTCCAAACACTTTCACCGTGGCGAAGCATGACGAATTTGATCATGTCCCCAGCTTTAATTCGCATTGCACAGCTTTGCAATCTCAGCCCCGGTTGTCTCGCCGCTTAATAGGATTCACGCGCCCGTTCGAGGGTCATCAGCACGACGCCTCAGACTGAGACGCGAAAGTTTCGCCTCCACTTCGCCGATACGTCGTCATGGCCAAGGGCTTCTTGTTCATCGCATTTGGCATCGTATTGGTGCTGACAAGTTTGCTGCTGTTTGATTTTCGCCAACAAGATTTGGGGCGCGAATCCGGTATGGGCTTGCATCAAGTTGCCGGTGCGCTGGAGGCCTATCGCAACAAATCCCTTCGGCCCGGCGCTCCGCCCGCGGCAATCCAACGCAAAGCTTTGCAAACTCAAAATGCCGACGGGCTCGCGATTCAAAAGATCGCTGAGAGCTTAGCTGATCAAGCGCAGAGCCCACAGGGTGCGACGAAACCTCAAGCGGCGGCCTCGACTCAAGAGCCCGAACTTGTGCTGACGGCTGTCGTGGATCAAAACAACTCTCAACACGTTGATCCCCGCGACGATGAACGAATCCGTGAAATCATGAACTCGACCATGCCTTCGGATCTGAAAGCCAAGATTTATGAAAAGTACCTACAAACTGGAGTGCTTCCTGAAGTGAAGTGGGTGGCTCAACCCACACCTGCGCCGCGCGCGCCTGCATCCAGTGATGATCCGTACAATCCCAACAACTGGTGATCGATCCACCATCTCAAACAAGAATTCAAAATTTCTCGTGAATCAATTGGCACCGGGGCCACCACCGGACGGGCCGCCGCTCGGGCCAGCGCCGCCGCCTCCACCACCGCGACCTCCGCCGCCACGCCCGCCTCGGCGACGACGACGTCCACCACCGCCGCCTCCCTCGGGACGCTCACCCTCGCGACGAGGCGAGTTCGAATTCTGAGCACCCGCCGAAGAACCGGCATGTGAACCAGCATGAATCGCTGGGCTGGATCTATCGCGCGGTCCGTTTTGCGAACGCGCATCCCGCCCTCCTCGATCCGCGGATCGCGGCCGATCGCCGCGACGACCTCGATCTCCGGCATTGGCGTTTGATTCGTCGTCTCCACCGGCGTCAGCATCACTCGCATCACCGCCCGAGCGACTCGCGCTCGGATCGCGTATGACAACCTCATCCTCGACGCGATCGTTCTGCAGCGCCTTTCGCTTCTTTTGTCCGAGCACCAAGCCTTGGCTCTTCGCAATTTGCTCCGACATATCGATGGTCACATCACCTATGCATTGCAGCTGACACGAGAGTCGTCGTTGATCCAAAAACCAACCTGAGCCAATCAAATTCAATTCATCGCGAGTCGGTCGAAGCGCATTCTCCTTACCCTCAACGATGCGCACGCGGCACTCCGCACAGCTCGGCACTCCACGACACACCGACTTCACGTAGATGCCATTGTCTTCCGCAAGATGCATCACGCTCTGACCTGGCTTGATTTCGACTTCCACGTTTTGTGGGACAAACTTCACCTTCATCTCATCCCACCTTCAGTTCACTTTGAGTTTCAAAAATTTCTTTTTACCCGCTTTGATCACGATCTCCTGACCGCTGGTCCAGGAGAAGCTCACCTTGATCGAGCGAAGCTTCTCGCCCGAGATTTCCAATCCGCCTTGTTCGATCAGGCGTCGCGCTTCGCTGGATGAGGCGCACAAATCGAGCTCCTTCAAGAGCGCGGCCACATCAATCTCCACAGCAAAGCGAGATGCGGGCAGCGTCCGCTCTGGCATTTCATCGGGAAGCCCCTTGTTGACGAAGATGCGCTCAAATTCCTCGACCGCCGCTGCAGCCGCCGCTTCGCCATGGAAGCGCTTCACCACCGTACGCGCGAGGCGCACTTTCAAATCGCGGGGGTTCACGGCTCCGCTCGCCATATCCGACTTCATTTTCGCGATTTCGGAGAGCGACACGTCCGTCACCAATTCATAATAGCGAAGCATGAGAGGATCAGAAATCCTCATGCACTTGCCAAACATATCGCGCGGCGACTCTTCAAAGCCGATGTAGTTATCCAAGGACTTCGACATCTTCTGCACGCCATCCAGGCCTTCAAGAATCGGCGTAGTCATGACAATTTGCGAAGCTTGGCCCGCGGACTTCTGCAGATCACGCCCCACCATTAAATTGAAAAGCTGATCGGTTCCGCCCAGCTCCACATCCGCTTTCATCGCCACAGAGTCATAGCCCTGCACCAGCGGATAGAGAAACTCGTGGATCGCGATCGGCACGCCACCTTTGAAGCGCTTCGAAAAATCATCGCGCTCAAGCATCCGCGCCACCGTGTACTGCGAGGCCAAACGCACAAAATCAACAGGCGTCAAAGCATCCAACCACGAAGAGTTGTAGACGGTCTTGGTGAATTCGGGATTAAGAATCTTGAAAATTTGCCGCGCATAAGTTTTGGCGTTCACCAAGACTTCGTCGCGCGTGAGCGCCGGACGCGTTTCGTTTTTCCCTGTGGGATCACCGATCATCGCGGTGAAATCGCCGATCAAAAAATGCACGTCGTGGCCGAGCTCTTGAAACTGGCGAAGCTTTTCAATGACGACGGCGTGACCCAAGTGCAAATCGGGGCGCGAAGGATCCGCTCCCCACTTGATCACCAGTGGCTTGGACTTCGAGTAGGACGCCTCGAGTTTCTTCAGCAGCTCGGCCTCGCTGATGAAATCCACCAGCCCGCGCTTCAAAATCTGCAATTGCTCTTGTGGCGTCGCCTGCTTCAATCCACCGGTAAGTCCGCTTGAGTTCACTGTGCCCCGCCTTTAGCGCGCGTGTTCGACGACGCGAACTTCCCGCACCACGTTGACGCGCACCTGGCCAGGATGACTCATCTCTCGCTCGATTTTTCGGGCAATATCATAGCTCATCGACTGCGCGTTCTCATCGCTCACGCGGCTCGCCTCAACCATCACGCGAAGTTCTTTACCCGCTTGAACCGCGAAGCTGCGAATCACGCCTTCAAACGAGTTCGCAATGCTCTCCAGATCCTGCATTCGCCGAACGTAACCGTCCATCGATTGGCGTCGTGCGCCCGGACGCGAGTTCGACAGCACATTGGCCGCCTGAACGATGAAGGCCAAAACACTCGATGGCTTTTCTTCGTCATGATGCGCGCGAATCGCGTGCACCACCGCATCGCTCTCGCCGTACTTCTTACAGAAGTCCGCGCCCACCATCGCATGTGAACCTTCGACGGTGTGCTCAAGACCTTTACCCAAATCATGTAACAGTCCCGCGCGACGGGCGCGCTTGACGTCTTCACCCAACTCCGCGGCCATCATGCCCGCAAGCTGAGCCACTTCGATCGAATGCTCCAAAAGATTCTGCGACAAAGCCATGCGGTACTTCAGGCCGCCCAAGACCTTGATGATTTCCGGATGCAATCCATGAAGGCCCAAATCAAAGACGGACTTTTCGCCGTCCTCACGCATGACCTTGAAGACATCCTTCTTCACCTTCTCGGCGACCTCTTCAATGCGCGCCGGATGCACGCGTCCGTCTTCCAATAGCTTATCCAAAGTGCGCTTGGCGACTTCGCGACGAACCGGATCGAAGGATGAAATCACCACAGCTTCCGGAGTCTCGTCGACGATCAAGTCCACGCCACAGGCCGCTTCGATCGAACGAATGTTGCGACCTTCGCGACCGATGATCTTGCCCTTCATCTCTTCGCTGGGAAGATTGATGACGGTCACCGTGCGCTCAGCCGTAAACTCACTCGCAAAACGCGCGATGGCCACAGCAATGGTTCGTCGCGCCTTCTCCTCAGCGTCTTGCATGGCGAGTTGTTCATACTCCTGCGCCTTACGAGCCGCCTCAGTGCGAGCATCGGCCGTGAGTGCTTCGACCATTTCACGCTTGGCTTCAGCTTGCGTGAGCTTTGCGACTTGCTCCAAGCGCGCCTTCAGCTCTTCCGCTTGGCGCTCGGCTTCGGCCTCCAAGTCGATCAATTTCTTTTCGGCAATTTTGAGTTTCTCATCGCGCGCGGCGATCTCGCCCATGCGCGCTTGCAGCTCTTGCTCTTTTTGCTGCTGCTCTTTTTCAAGTCGCTGCTCGCGATCCAACAAACTCTTTTCTTCGCGCTGCAGTTTCTCTTTTTGCTTCTGAATATCGTTCTCAGCCGCTTTGCGCGCTCGAGCTTCAAAGTCCTTCGCGCGATTTTTAGAGTCGCGATCAATTTTGCCGGCTTCTTGCCGAGCCCGCGAGACAATTCGCTCCGCTTCAGCGGCCGCTGACTTCTTGGAGCGCTCGTCCATCGCGTTCCGATACAGCAGCATGGCGACAGCGCCGACGGCCAAGCCGGCCACCAAGGCCACTATGGTGAGTGTCACTTCGTTCATTGTTCACCCTTCTTTCCGGATAACTCTCTTCCGGCGCCCGCCGGCGAAGTCGTTGCGAATCGCCAGATCGTCGGTCGATCCGTCAACACGCCATCAAGAATCACATCATGCTCTTCTGTCGGCACCTGTTCGATGAGCTGTTCAGCCCATCCAATTCCCACCATGAGCGGGCGAGATCCCGACCATCTCATCGACAAAAGTTCACGCAAGAAACGATCGTAGTAACCGCCACCGCGCCCCAGTCGCTGCCCGAGTAAATCGAAAGCAACTCCGGGCACCAACACTCCCACCACTTTGGCCAAGTCCACTTGCGACCAACTCGCATCGCTCAAGTCCGGCTCTTCCACTCCAAATTTTGACAGCTCGAACTTGCGCCCGCCTTGCCAAAATTCCAGTCGATCGCCCGCGACACGCGGAAATGCCATTTGCACAGCCGTGGTCGCAAGACTCGGCAACTGCACCTCATTGGATTTCGCTCGGTATCCCAGCCATAGCCCGGGGTGCATGGACAGAAGACGCTCGATCCTCGCCTGCAATTCTTGAAGACGCGCGCTGCGCCCACCGGCAACCGATGCCGGCGTCATTGATGTTGAAATTCGCTCTTGAACCCAGCGACGCAAATCGGCCTTCGACGCCAAAAGGCTCACAGGCGCTTGTCCTGGTCCATCCAAGGACGAGGCCACATGGCTCATCGAATCACTTGTCTGTTTGCTCGCCTCAGTCACAACTCACCCCTGTTTGGGGCTGGACTGCTCCAAATCTTCAATGACCCGACGAGTTCGTTCTTCAACCTCGTCGATAAGATCGCGCGTTCGTCGCTTCAACATGACCAACTCTTCGGCCATATGAAGTGCCGCCAAGATTGCGGCATTTTGAATTGAACCAGTCTTAGTCAGAGGCAGAGCTTCGCGAACCTTGCGATCCACGAGGCTCACCAGTTCATTCACGGTTTGATCGTCATGAGAAGATTTCAGTCGAAGCGGAACGCCGGCAATATTCACTGCCGAGGCCATCGCCTTACGATCTGAATTCGGAGCTGCCGCCAATCGATCCGCCAAAGTCTCCATCGGAGACTTTTTTCCGCCGCCGCCGACGCCTGCTTGAGCCGCACGTCCCGAATCCGTCGGGCCGTCTTGTGGCTTTCGCGAAGGCGAAGGAGATCTCTGCTGAAGGCGCTCGTTGTCTAGTCCAGCCATGCCCCTTCACATTATGCGGATGGCGCATAATTGGCGAGTCAATTCCCGAGCTTGACGCACTCTCAAATATTTTAAATCCATCAGCTGGCACACTTGGCTGGTTGTCATCCGCGATGGTTGCAGGCCGCCACATTTGACTCACTCAGCCAAACTCCTGCACCCGGCGCCATCCGCGACTCGGACGAACACCCGCTCAGATGATGGATTCAATGAAGGGCTCAGTTTCAAAGCTTCGCAGATCGCCAATTTTTTCGCCGACACCGACCAGCTTGATCGGAACTCCGACCTCATGCGCAAGTCCAATCGCGACCCCACCCTTGGCTGAACCATCAAGCTTGGTCAGCACCACTCCCGTACACTGCAATGCCGCGTGGAACTCGCGCGCCTGCATCAAAGCGTTTTGGCCAGCGTTGGCGTCCAGCACGAGCAAAGTTTCATGCGGCGAATCCGCGATGAGCTTTTGCACCACGCGCTTCATCTTCTTGAGTTCTTCCATCAGGTTTTTCTGCGTGTGCAGACGCCCCGCTGTATCGATGATGACAACGTCAAAGCCCTTGGCTTTGCCATACTCGACGGCCTGATAGGCCACGGCACTCGGGTCCTCAACGCCTGCGGGATCAAAAATCTCCACACGCGCGCGCTCCGTCCATGCCTTAAGCTGCTCGCCGGCCGCCGCACGGAAAGTGTCGCCGGCGGCCACCAACACACGACGCCCCTCAGCGGCTAGTTTGGCGCTAAGTTTGCCGATCGTCGTGGTCTTGCCGGCACCGTTCACGCCCACCACCATGAGCACCGAAGGCGAAGCCGACCACACATTCAAGCGCCGCACGTCTTCGGCGGGCATTTCGCCTTGAGCGCGCGACAAAATCTCGCGCATCTCCTTGGCCAATGCCGAGCGAACGGCCTCGAAACCGCCGCCACCTTCACGACGAATCTCATCCGTCACTTTGCCGAGCAAAGCCTCGACAGTCCGAGGTCCCAAGTCTGCCGTGTAGAGCACTTCTTCGAGTCGCTCCAACTCTTCACCCTCAAGAACTTGACGTCCACCAAACAAATTTTGCAGCCGACCGAACAAGCTCGCTCGCGTCCCACCCAAAGCCTGAGTCCACACATCCTGTGGCGCTTTAACTTCAGACTGAGTTTCCAGAGCAGGTGCAGCCGAACTTGTCGCGTCACTGCGCTCCGCACGCTGAGCTTTCTCTGCTCGCAGGGCCTCGACATCGTTTCGCCCTCGACGATTCGCCCAAAATGCAAAACCGCCGGCTCCGCCGACCACGAGAACCATCAACAACACATAGAACTGAACATCATGCATAGAGATCTCTCATCGCGACTTTGCGTCGCCCTTTTGCTGGTCGCCCGGTGGCTGGGGCGAGCCGCTCGAGTCCTCTGGCGGCGGTGCCTCACGACGGGCGCTAAAAAACCAATACAAAACACCCAGCGTGATCAGCAGGCTGACTGCAAAACTTCCGATCGCCAAAAATGTTCCGAGACTGAAAAACGGCTCATCGGCCATGCGCGGGTCCTACCGCAACACAGCCGATACGTCGACGTCGATTTCACCTGGTTCAGATCGCCATCAGTTCGGCACGGTGTCCAAGTTCACGCTGACCATCTTCGACACACCACGCTCTTCCATGGTGACGCCGTAGAGGCGGCTCGCCACTTCCATGGTGAACTTGTTGTGCGTCACCACGATGATCTGCGAGCGCTTGGCCATTTCTTTGACCAAGTCGTTGAAGCGGAACACGTTCGCGTCATCGAGCGGCGCATCCACCTCATCCAGCAAGCAGTACGGCGAGGGGCGAACCAGGAAGATCGAGAAGATCAGCGACACCGCTGTCAGAGCCTTTTCGCCGCCTGAGAGCAGCGACATGTTCTGCAGCTTTTTGCCCGGAGGCTTAGCGATGATGTCGATACCCATCTCACCCTTTTCCGGGTCTTCCACCAGAATCAGCTGGGCTTCGCCGCCACCGAACAACACCGGGAACACTTTGGTGAAGCGTTCGTTCACCTGATCAAAAGTATCTTTGAATCGCTTTGCGCAAACGCGATTGATACGATCGATGACTTTCTTAAGTTGCTCTTTCGCGTCGACCAAGTCTTGTTGCTGCTTCGACAAGAACTCATAGCGCTCGCGGACTTTGTCGAACTCTTCGATGGCCGACAAATTCACTTCGCCGATCTTGCCGATCTTTTCGCGAAGATCTTTGAGCTTCGCTTCAGCTTCAAGCGTGTCACCTTCGCGATCACGATAGCGCTCGGCCACTTCGCCTAGCTCCACCATGTAGCGCTCGCGAATCTGATCGACCAAATATTGCTCTTTCATGCGGCACTGCTCAGCGACGAGCGTCGCTTCGTTCATCTTCGCCTGCAACTGCGCCTTTGCGGTCATCGCGCCCGCCAACACACGTTGCAGTTCCAGTGCTTCCGCGGAGACTCGCTCGTAGGCATCGCGCGCCGTGGACACTTCCACTCGCGCATCTTCCAAGCGACGAATCATCTCTTCCAATTGCAGCTTCTTTTCCTCAAGAACCACAGACGACGTCGAGATGGTCTGGTTCGACTTCTGCGACTCTTCCGACATCTTCGCCAAGGTGGCGTCGACTTCGCTAAGTTGGGCGCTGATGAAGTCCAACTGCTTCTGCAAATTGTCGCGGGTCGAGGCCGACTGCGAGGCTTCGGCCTGCAGGCGCGCCACCTCTTCTTGCAAACCGCCTGCTCCGCCGCGCACGACTTCCAAGTCTTGCGTGAGCTGCGCAATGCGCGCATCCAACTCCACTTTGCGCTCAAGCGTCGAGGTTAGGCGCATCTGTAGCTCTTCAAGCTCAGCTCGTCGCGACTCAACCTGCGAATCCAACGAGTGCACGTCGCGCTCTTGGCGCGAGATCGCCTGCTCGGCATTCGCCAGCTCCTGCTCCGCGCGCTCCAAATCTTTTTTGAGCGACGCAAGCAAGATTTCCTTCTCTTGCGCACGCGTTTCCACCGACTCCAACTCATGGTCGATGTTGTGCAGATTTTCTTCCATCTTCTTGAGACTCGCTTGCGCAAGCCCCAGCTTTCCGGCCGCTTCGTCTTTACGAAGCGAAAGCTCCTTAATTTCACGACGGCGCGCCAAGATGCCGCTATCCGCGGACTCGGCCGTACCGCCGGTGATCACGCCTTCGTGCGTGACCGTGTCGCCATCGACCGTCACAAATGTCCACATCGGGAAATCGCGACGAAGCTCAAGCGCGTCGCCAATCGAATCGACCACCGCGACGTTCTTAAGCAGGCGCGAGATCGTCGACTGAAAGCTTGCCGGCGCTTGCACCACATCACTGAGAATGGCGCGCAGACGCTCGCGGGGCGGCTCAACGATTGTCGTTTCAACCGTCTGCAAACCACCGGCGACAAAGCTCGAGCGACCTGACTTTTGATCTTTCAAAAAGTTCACGGCTTCCAAAGCCGTGTCGGCATTGGGGCTCAGCAACATCTGCAAACGAGGGCCGAGAGCGGCTTCCATCGCCAATTCAAACTCGGCCGGCACTTCGACCACTTCGGCCACCGGATGGAAGGCCACTTGCTCGCGATCCGACTCCGGCAAGGCTTCCAACTTCTGACGCTGCCAGAACATGACCGACTTTACGCCAGCCTCAAAGCCTTCAAAGTTCGAGGCCAAATTCTCAAGTCCATAAAGCTTACCCGTGATCTCCGCAAGCTCATCGCGGAACACATCCACCTCAGCGCGACGATCGACGATCTGCCGCTCGAGAGTCGCGCGATTTTCTTTAAACGAATCGACGTCGCGAGCGAGATCCAAGCTCTCTTGGCGATTCTTCTCCAGCTCGTTCCATACTTTTTTGCGTCGAGTTTCAAACTCCAGCTTCTTCGTCAGCAATTCTTCGAGCACGGCTCGCGCATCACCCGCGCGCTCTTCAAGAGCGCGAACGCCGTCCTCAAGACCCGTCACACGACCCTGAATCGAAGCTTCCGCTTGCGACACGGTGAGAAACTCGCGTCGCGAGTCTGTCAGCTCTTGATCCACTTCTTCAATGCGGTTGGCGGTGTTTTCCCAGCGTTCTTTCTTCTCTTGATAGTCGCGTTCAAAATTCGCGGCGCGCTCCGCCACGCTCGAAAGTTCGCGCTGCAAGCGCTCGACTTCAGCGGCGAGAGCCAAGCGACGAGCGCCGTTGCTCTCCAGCATGCCACCCGTCATCTCCTGCGAGCGACGAGCCGACTCAATTTCAAAACGAAGCTCCTGAATTTCGCGCTCGGCGGTGCCGACTTGCAGTTGCAGCTCTTGAGCTTCGCTCTGCAAGTCCTCGACTCGCATCTGCGCTTCGGAAACTTGCATTTGCAGCGCTTGCGACTGCATCTCTTGCTGATCGGTGTTGGCCATCGCTTGCGCATCGGCCGCTTGGGCCTCGGCCAATTCGACCAATGCAGTCTGCGACTTTTCGCGAAGTTCAATGAACTGACGCGACGAAAGCCACAAATCCAAATCTTCAGCTTCGCGCTTCAAGTTGCGATAGCGTTCCGCGCGCTGCGCTTGGCGCTCGAGCGAATCGATCTGCCGCTTCAATTCATTCACGATGTCATGCAAGCGCACCAAATTTTGCTCGGTCGAAACCAGCTTTCGCTGCGACTCGCGCTTACGCGCTTTGAACTTGGTGATGCCGGCGGCCTCTTCGATGAGGTGGCGGCGATCTTCAGGCTTCGAGGTCACCAGCTGGCCGATGGCGTTTTGCTGAATGATCGAAAAGCCCTTCGCACCCGCGCCCGTATCCATGAAGATTTCTTGAATATCGCGCAGGCGAGCCGGCTCTTTGTTGATGAAGTACTCGGATTCGCCACCGCGATGCAGGCGACGAGTCACCATGATCTCCGAGTGCTTCAAGTACTGAACAGGAAAGGGGCCGCCGTCGTTTTCAAGTGTGAGCGAAACTTCGCACATGCCCATCGGCGCATAGCCTTCAGCACCTGCGAAGATCACGTCTTCCATCGACGATCCACGAAGGTGCTTCGCCGACATTTCACCCATCGACCACATCAGCGCATCGACGATGTTCGACTTACCGCAACCGTTGGGTCCGACGATGCCAGTGATGCCCGCGTCGAACTGAATGACGGTGCGATCTTTGAAAGATTTGAAGCCGATGAGCTCGAGTTTTTTAATGCGCACGGACGAGTTCCTTTCTAGAAAATGAAGCTCCGTCGCTGATGAGTCGGTCGATCGATCGCCGTCGATCCGTTCGCCTCACCACAAAGCTCCACAGTTTCCAGGCCTTTGGTCCCGTCCTTGGGTCCGAAGCTTTAAGTCTTGTGGGGCGCGCGTCAGGCGGTCAATCCTCTTGATGAGTTGGCGATGAATTGAGTGCGAACTTGCTCAAATGGCCAGCAGCGTTATGTGGAGTTCTGAAGCGCCGAGCCATCCCCCGCATGGCCTTTGACCAACCGAAGGCTTTCTTCTCTCTTCTCCACCATGCAACGCTCTTTCGTTCAGCTCACGCTCCTCGCGATTTTCGCACTCTGTAGCTCGCCCGCCAGCGCGTGGTGGGACGCGCATGTTGCGCCGACAATTCCGCGCCTCACAGATCAAACATCTCAGCGCTTGGGCCTCGCGACCGCCCTCACTTTGCTGGCCACGCGCCCCCACGACGAAGAACTGCGCGACACTTGGCGCGACCATCAGCGCATGTCCAAGCCCATGGCCGACTTCGGCAATCACTACGCGCTCTACGGCATCCCGGCCTTCATCGCGCTCGGCGAGTATGGGTTTGTGGACGAGGCCAAAGGCCTCAATCACATCCGCTCACTTCTTTTCACCTTCGCCTCCACCAGCAGCCTGAAGCTGATCACGCAGCGCGAGCGTCCCAACCAACTCAATCGCTACTCGTTGCCGTCAGGCCACTCGTCCTTCGCGTTCGCGTCGGCAACAGCGCTGCACATGAATTATGGTTGGCGCGCAAGCCTACCGGCCGGCGCGGTGGCGATCATCGTCGGCTTGAGCCGAATGACAGACGATTACCACTGGGCCACTGACGTCGTCGCCGGCGCCGCGCTCGGAATTTGGATGGGCCGCGCCGCCAGTTTTTCCAGCGAGTCATCGAGCGCCTCGGTTCAGTGGGGCGTTTGGTCAGCTGGCCGCATGGCCCCCGGCCTTTCAATCGCCTGGACATACTGAAGGCTTGATCCGCGCTTGAGTCTTCGCTGATTGCAGTTGCGACTTAGCTTTTTTGCGCGAGTGCCCCGAGCTCGCGCAGCCGCAGGCGTTGAGTTGTGCACGCGGCTTTCCAACTCAGATCATCGACCGTTTTGCGCGCCCGTAGATGAGCTCCGTCGAATTCGCCGCTGATTGCAGTTGCGGCAGAGCGTGCGAAGATTTGCGGGCGTGTGCGTTCCTCCTTGGGCGAAGGGATGTATGTGGTCAACTTCGAGTGCATGCTGTGAGCCGCAGTTCGCGCATTTGTGCTGCGCTTCGTGCTGGATTTTGCGACGGAGTTTATTCGGGACGTAGCGCGAGCGCTTTGGAGACGCGTGTGTATTCCGCGCTGGCGCGGGTTGCACGGCGTCAGTTGGCGCGTGTGAGTTCCGCGCTGGCGCGGGTCGCAGCGCGGTGAGTTTCTCTTGCGCCAGCAGCGTGATGAGTTCCGCCGTCGTCATGTTCGGATACTTGTGCGCAAGCGCACCTTTAAGCTGTGTGATTAGTTCAAGCGTTTCGTTTGGAAGTTCGAGTGCGAGTCGCGAAGTGCTCGCCGTTGTCGCGCGAGCTCGCTCGGGCTTCGGTAACTCAGGCGCGATTGCGGCGATCTCGCGTTCCACTTCACGCTTGGTTTTATTCTCGATGGATTTGATGAACGCGACTCTTTCATCACGCGTTGGTTGCGTGTGACGAAAGAGTCGGTTCGCTTGTGCGATGTTGGTGATGGTGAGTCGCCCATCGCGGATTGCGGGCGCGATTTCAGGAAGATCTTTGAGAAGTCGCATAGCTTCTATCCGTCTTTGCGCCTGGTCTTCAGAGTAACCAAGTTCTTTGACGGCGTAGTCGAAGAGCGAGGTGCGCTTGAAGTCGCAGTAAAGCTTTCGGCGCTCGACCTCTTTGAGATGAGTTAGGATATCGGCGAGCACGCGACGTTCCTCGCGCACAAGCCCCAGCAATTTGTTGTGGAGTTCTTTGTCTGTCATACCCTGTGTTTAGCACGGGTTTTTACGCTCAGATTTTTCGCGCGAGGATCGCGTGTGGCGGGCGTTTGCGCAGAGGCACGCGAAGCGGGGTTTGCTCGCGCGCTCAAGCTGTGAGCCGCGTGCGTGCGGCGATTGCGGTGGTTTGAGGCGAGGATCGCTTTGTGTTGGCTGCGCGCGAGTGAGTTCAGGGGAAAATCACGTCAACAAAAATTTGCGCTGGTCTCACGCACGTCCGGAATCCGGACAGCGCCGCCGGACAGCACAAGCCAATCGCGGCCGCCTCGACACTCACGCGCCATCCGCGCTGGCGCGGGTCACACTGCATCACGCGCCAACACGATCCGCACATCGGCGCACTCACGCCACCCGCGCTGGCGCGGGTCACGCCGCATCACGCGCCTAGAACTGCCTACGCACGCCAACCCAGCGCACGCCAACCCAGCGCCCACACACTCCAAAAAACCAAAACTCAATGCATGCCGCTGCCCGCCTGACCACCACCACGCAGCTTCAACAGCTGCGCTTGTGCAGCGGCGAGGCGCGCGATCGGCACGCGGTAAGGCGAGCAACTGACGTAGTCCAAACCGACACGAGCGAAAAAGTGAATCGACTCGGGATCGCCGCCGTGTTCGCCGCAGACGCCGACCTTCAACCCACTTCGCGTGGCGCGGCCTCGCTCGACTCCCATGCGAACCAACTGACCGACGCCCTCTTGGTCGATGCTGACAAAGGGGTCTTGCGCGAAAATGCCTTCATTCACATAGGTCGCGAGGAAACGAGCCGAGTCGTCGCGCGAAAGTCCGAGCGTCGTCTGAGTCAAATCGTTGGTGCCGAAGCTGAAGAAATCCGCCTGACGTGCAATTTCTCCAGCGACCAATGCCGCGCGCGGAAGCTCAATCATGGTGCCGACCAAGTAATCAAATGCGACACCACTCTCAGATTTCACGCGATCGACCTCGCGGACGACCAAATCACGCAGCAGAGACAATTCTTTTTCCACGCCAACGAGCGGGATCATGATTTCGGGGACCAACTGCAAACCCTCTTTCACCACGGCCACAGCGGCCTCGGCGATTGCACGAGCTTGCATCGCGTAGATCTCGGGATAAGTGATGGCGAGGCGACAGCCGCGATGCCCAAGCATGGGATTGAACTCGTGCAGACCGCGCACGCGGTTCATCAGCCGATCAAAATCCATGTCGAGCTTGCTGGCCAATTCGCGAGTCTCAGCTTCGGTGTGCGGTACAAATTCATGAAGTGGCGGATCCAACAAGCGAATCGTCACCGGATAGCCCTTCATCGTCTTAAACAGTGAGATGAAATCGGATCGCTGCATCGGCAACAACCGCTCCAATGCATCTTCGCGTTCGGCGCGCGATTCAGCGACGATCATCTCGCGCACCACATCGATGCGATCCGCGCCAAAGAACATGTGTTCGGTGCGACATAGGCCAATGCCTTCGGCACCGAAGCCACGCGCCGTCTCGGCATCCTTCGGCGTGTCCGCGTTGGCGCGAACTCGCAGGACACGCGTTTCATCGGCCATCTTCATCAGCCGCGCAAAATCACCAGAGAGCTCGGGCTCCACCATGCGCACTTCGCCCAAGAAAACTTCTCCCGTCGATCCATCCAGCGTGATCACATCACCTTTGCGCAGCACATAGCCCGCCACGCGCATTTCTTCGCGATGATAATCGACGGTCACGTCACCCGCTCCCGCCACACAACATTTTCCCATGCCGCGCGCAACCACCGCCGCATGCGAAGTCATACCTCCGCGCGAAGTGAGAATGCCTTGTGCGGCGACCATACCGAGAATGTCTTCAGGAGAAGTTTCGATGCGCACCAAAATGACCTTCTCACCGCGCTCTTTGGCATCGACAGCTTCTTCACTGGAAAACACGATGCGCCCCACGGCTCCACCGGGTGACGCCGGCAAGGCTTTGGTGAGCAAAGTCTTCTTCGCCTTCGAATCGAGAGTCGGGTGCAGCAACTGATCCAAAGACTTTGGATCAATGCGCAGCAAAGCCTCCTCGCGCGAGATCATGCCTTCATCCATCATGTCGCAAGCGATGCGCAAAGCCGCCTTCGCCGTGCGCTTTCCCGTTCGAGTTTGCAGCATCCAAAGCTTGCCGCGCTCGATGGTGAATTCCATGTCCTGCATATCGCGGTAGTGCTTCTCAAGTCGCTCGTAAGTCGAGACCAAAGCGCCAAAGGCCTCGGGCATGCGCTCTTCCAGCGACTCGCCCTTCATTTTCGCGGCCGCCGCTTCGCCAGCGAGAATCGGCACCGGCGTGCGAATGCCGGCGACCACATCTTCGCCTTGGGCGTTCACCAAATATTCGCCGTAGAACACGCGCTCACCGGTCGAGGGGTTTCGCGAAAACGCCACGCCTGTCGCCGAATCTTCGCCGAGGTTACCGAACACCATCGACTGCACGTTGACGGCCGTGCCCCACTCCGACGGAATATTGTGCAATTGCCGATAGGCCACAGCGCGCGGCGTGTTCCACGAACGAAACACCGCCGAGATCGAGCCCCACAGCTGTTCGCGCGGATCCACGGGGAACTTCTGCCCTGTGGTTTCTGTGATCTGGCGCTTAAACGCGACGACCAGACCTTTGAGATCATCGACCGTCAGATCCGTGTCTTGCTTGTAGCCTTTGTGATCCTTGAGATCTTCCATCATAACGTCGAGAAGAGTGGAGTTCATGCCCATCACGACATCGGAGTACATCTGAATGAAGCGACGGTAAGAGTCCCACGCAAATCGCGCGTTGCCACTGGCGCTCGCCAAGCCTTCGACCGTCACATCGTTAAGACCCAAGTTCAAAATCGTGTCCATCATACCGGGCATCGAGGCGCGCGCACCCGATCGCACACTCACCAGCAAAGGATTCGCGGGATCGCCGAATTTTTTGCCGATCTTCGCTTCCACGCGCGCGAGCGCCGCCTCGACATCCGCGCGCAAAGCTTCCGAAAGCTTTTCGCCGTCGCGATAGAACTGCACACACATTTCGGTGGAGATCGTAAATCCCGGCGGGACCGGAATGCCCAGCGACGTCATCTCGGCGAGGTTGGCACCTTTACCGCCCAGAATGTTGCGCATCGATGCGTTGCCTTCGGTCTCACCGGCCGCGAAGAAATAGACGCGCTTCATTCTAGCACCTCACATTTTATGGAAGTTCTTAAGCCCCGCCGCTACGTAACCGACGACCTGATCAATGGCCACTCGCTCTTGCTTCATGCTGTCGCGATGGCGAACCGTGACTTTGTGATCGTTGAGCGAGTCAAAATCGAAGGTCACACAGAAGGGTGTGCCGATTTCATCTTGGCGACGATAGCGCTTACCGATGGACTGCGAGTCGTCGTATTGCACGTCGAACTCTTCAGCCAGAGCGTCGCGAAGTTTCATCGCTGGCCCTTGCAGCTCGGCCTTTTTCGACAGTGGCAACACCGCCACTTTCACCGGCGCCAAATCGGGATGGAAGCCGAGCACGACACGCGTGTCAGGCTTTCCCGACTCTTCGTCGACGCTGACTTCTTCGCGGTAAGCATCACACAGCACCACTAAGATCAGACGATCACAGCCCACGGCCGTCTCGATCACGTAGGGAACGAACTTCTCTTTGGCCGCTTCATCAAAGTACTCAAGCTTCTTACCTGAGAACTTGGTGTGCTGGGAAAGATCGAAGTCACTGCGATTATGAATGCCCTCCAGCTCCTGCCAGCCAAAGGGAAACTGATACTGCACATCGACGGCGGCCTTCGCGTAATGCGCCAGTTCATCCGCGCCATGCGGTTTCCAGCGCAAGTTCTCCGCGCGAATGCCAAGTCGCAAATAGAACTGCCAGCGCGTCTCGCGCCACTTTTCGTACCAGTCGGAATCCGTGCCGGGCTTCACGAAGTACTGCATCTCCATCTGCTCGAACTCGCGCGTACGGAAAATAAAATTTCCGGGCGTGATCTCGTTACGAAAACTTTTGCCGATGGCCGCGATGCCAAACGGAATCTTGCGACGCGAAGTCGTCTGAATGTTTTCGTAGTTCACAAAGTGGCCTTGCGCCGTCTCAGGCCGCAAGTACACCACTGAGCCCTGATCTTCGGTCGGACCCATGTGAGTCTTGAACATCAAGTTGAACTTGCGCTCTTCGGTGAGATTCTTCGAGCCGCAGTTGGGGCACTTTTTGTCGTTGATGTAGCTTTCCGTGTTGTCGGCGCGAAAGCGCGTCTTACAGTCTTTGCAATCCACCAGCGGATCGCTGAAACCATCGACGTGACCACTCGCCTTCCACACCGTCGGATGCATGAGAATCGCCGCATCCAAGCCGACCACGTCATCTCGACGAGTCATCGAGTTCCACCATGCGCGCTTCACGTTTTGCTTGAGTTGCGCGCCGAGCGGCCCGTAGTCCCAACAAGAATTCAAGCCGCCGTAGATCTCGGAGCTCTGAAACACAAATCCGCGTCGTTTGCACAACGACACCATGGTGGCCAAATCAGCTAAACGCTTGACGGAATCACTCACGACGCACCTCGCAGGTTCGGGTCGAACGACGCTACCAACGAGGTCAAAAGTGGGTCAATTCGCGCTTGGGATTAAGCGCTGCGTTTGAGAATGGCATCGGCGGCCGCCTGCAAAAACGGCAGGCTGTCGCGTCCCGCGCGTGCCCGTGCGGCATGAAAAGCTTGAATGACTTTGTCGCGTGAAGCGCCGGCCGGCAGTCCCAGCACTTCATGCGCATCCCAGGTGTGGCCATTCCAATTGAAAAACACATTCAACGAGCGCCCGCCGCCAAAGGCCTCGGCATCGCGCTCCTCACGACGCCCACCCAGGTGCGGCACGGGCTCGTCCACCTCAAGAACCGCCAAGGCCTTGGCGTACTTTTCGGATCGCGAGCCTGCCGCCTCTTCACTCACCACTTCGGCCTCGAAGGGGATGGCGCGGCCATTGTCTTCATCAAAGCGCAAGTAGGCCTCGGGACGTGCGCGAGCCCCGCCCAACCATATGATGGCGACGACGATCAAGAACACGAGGCCTTGAATCAGCATCAAGTTATCTGGATTTAGTAACCACTCCACTGTATAGCGTTATCGGAATTTCCGCGACTCGCCTCAAGGCCGGGCTTGTGTCTCAGACTGAGACATGGAGTTTGTGTTCGAGGCCAAAGGCGCCCAACCGATTGTGAACTTCAGAGATCAAACCCGGAAACACCGTGGTTGGACTCGAATCCAGCGAGGCTCGTCATGGCACAAATGAATCCCTTCGATCAGCAACGCCCCATCCCCGGCGTGAAGCGTATCCTCGCCGTCTCATCGGGCAAAGGCGGCGTAGGCAAGAGCACAGTTGCCACCAATCTCGCGCTGGCGCTTGCGAAAAAAGGGCTGAAGGTGGGATTGCTCGACGCCGACATCTACGGGCCGTCGCTGCCGCGGATGACTGGCACGCTTCAACAGAAGGTCGCACTCGGAGAAAACAATCTGCTGCAGCCGCTGGAACGCTACGGGCTGAAACTCATGAGCATTGGCTATCTTGTCGACGAAGACCTCGCGGTCGTGTGGCGCGGCCCCATGCTTTTCAAAGCCATGGATCAATTCCTTCGCGAAGTGGCCTGGGGTGAATTGGACCTGCTGCTCGTGGACCTGCCGCCAGGCACAGGCGACATTCAGCTTTCACTCGCACAAAAAGTCCCCGTTGCGGGAGCGATCGCCGTGAGCACTCCGCAAGATGTCGCGCTCACCGATGTGAAAAAAGCCATCGACATGTGGGCGCGCGTGCAAGTGCCCGTGTTGGGCGTGGTGGAAAACATGAGTTGGTTCATCCCGCCGGGAAGCACGGAGCGCGTGCAACTTTTCCCGAAGGGCTCGCTGGATCGCTGGCTGGAGGAGCGCGGACTGATGAAACTGGGCGAGGTCCCCTTTCATCCCAACGTCGGCTTAGGCGGCGAAGCGGGAATTCCCGTCGTCGAAAGCGATCCGAAAAGTGCCGAGGCCGAAGCCTTTGCGCAGATCGCCGCGCGGCTGCTTTGAGACTCCTGAGAGCTGGCCCACTTGCGTGGTCGTGAATCAAAAAGCCTCGTCGACGCGAAGTCCACGAGGCTTTTTTTCGTGCTCTAGGTAGAGTCGAAGTCGTGACTCCGCCGCCAACTCCGCTTGGCTCAGAATCGAAAGCCGATTCCGTCCGCACCAGATCCGTCGTGCGGACGCACTCCAAGTTCAACTCGCAACTCGACACGACAACCACGCAAGTGAGCCAGCTCAAAAGATGTCTCAGGCTGAGGCGCGCGAGTGTTTGATGTTGCGACACTCGTCGACTTCTTCTTCACTCTTTTGACGCATTGCGATAATCTGACTTCACGGTGAGCCACGGAAGGAAACATTTCGCGTGGAGCCCTCGCTCAAGAGATTAGGGAAACTTGAGGGTCCAAAAATCGCGGCGCCGTAGGGGGAAGAAGGATGCCGAGTAAGTCCATGTGGATTTCGGATCCTCCGCCAGAGTAGCGGGGATCAATCAGACATAGAGGTTAGGTCAGTTCAATTGTCAGTCGGACTTCGACAAGGAGGTTCTATTGATATGCTGACAGAATCCCTCCTTTGCTCAGGGCAAACCACTTGAAAAAGTGGGACGCAAAGCTAATGGGGCTAATGTGCACGGTCTCCCGCCAACGTATCAGTGCACGACGCCAGCCAAGCTGCCAGAGGACGAGAAGCACTTGAGCAAGCATCTTGGAGGAATTCATCGGTAACGGGGTCCGTGAACCCCGCACCCGCCAGCCCCACGGCGGGTTTTTTTATTTGGCCCACGCGTGAGTGGGACTTGCCGATGAGCCAAAGTGTAATCCAGAGGCGAAATTTCTAGCGCGAAATGCGCGGCGTTCGCGTGGGTTGAGGTGCTGCCGAGCTGGGCGTAGATCGCGGCGTGGCCTGCGGAGCTGAACCGATCGTCGCGCCTGCGCTTGCTGTGTCGCACTCGACGCCGCGAAAGCGCGCTGTACCCTTGGGCTGACCTCCCGCAAAGTCGATTCGCACGCGACAGCCGGCCTCGCGCGTGGCGCTCAAGGCATCGCGGGCCTTGAAGCACTCGTCGAGATTCTGAAATTGATATCGCAAATGTCGCGAGCCTTTGTCGTCGCCTGCTGCCTCACTCAAAACTGCATCGCGATATTGCCACACTCGTGGCCCATCCCATCCTTCTTCACAACGAATCGCCAAAGCGCGGTTCGGCGAAGCGCGCAGCAAATCAAAGCCATCACTTCGCGCCGGCCCGGGCGCCTCAAAGAGCTCCGAGCGTGTGGCGTGACGTCCGGGAGATCGCATCTGCGCCGTGTCCTTGCCATAGTCGTTGAGCAAGCTCACCGCACTCGTGGCCTCAGCGCGATTCTGAACTAAAACACTCAGCAGAAAGATGAGGCTTGCAAAAGCACGAATGACATTCTGATTGGGCTTCATGTGAATCATCCTCTTCACGACGGAAACTTTTCGGATCGCTGAAAGCACGCCACCTGCGGAATCAAACCGACTCAATTCGTCTCATTCTGAGTTTAACATGCTCTGAAGCGCCGAAAGCTCTGGCGTGGTCGTGCTCGACCAAAGTCTTCACCGCCGCGAAGTGTACATGATTGTCGCACGCACTTCGAACGCCTAGGATGAAAGCTTCTCATAAGCGTCGTAGCGAATCAGATCCAGGAGGCCTCGATGACAAGCAAGAAAACGGCAAAACCCAGCGCTGCGAAGTCCGCTCCCGCTGGTGTGGCGATCAATATCGGCATCAAGGAAAAAGACCGCAAGGCTCTCAGCGAAGGCCTGTCGCATCTTTTGGCCGACACCTACACGCTGTACCTTAAAACTCACTACTACCACTGGAACGTCACCGGCCCGATGTTTCAAACACTGCACTTGATGTTTGAAACTCAGTACAACGAACTCGCCTTGGCCGTCGATGCGATCGCCGAACGCATTCGCTCGCTCGGCTCGGTCGCGCCAGGCACTTACTCGGCCTTTGCGAAACTCTCGAAAGTCGAAGAGGACACGGACGTGCCCAGCGCGAAGGAGATGATCGCCCACCTTGTCGAGGCGCATGAGACGGTTCTGCGCACAGCGCGCTCAGTTTTTCCAGTTGCCGACAAGGCCGTGGACGAGGCCACCGCGGATCTGCTCACGCAACGACTTCAGGTTCACGAAAAGACGGCGTGGATGCTTCGCTCGCTGCTCGCGGAGTGAACGACGAGCGAGGCGTGCGTGAAGTTCAAGGGGGCTATGGCTCTGAAGCCCCTCCCTAAAACATCGCGCCAGCTTAGGGCTCTAAGTCAAAGTCAGCCTCGGGGTCCGCACCCGAATCGGCTTGCGTGTAATCGCGCTTCAGTGATGCGGCTCCGATGTCATAGATGGCCAAGCTGATGTTTCTTCGCAAGTATGGCACGCCGAGTGCGGCTTCGTGCCAGTTGAAGTCCAAAAAGTTAATCGACCTTGGCGACAACAGCGCTTGCCGCCAAGCCTCTTCATGAGCGCGCGATGCGGAAGCTTGTGGCGCTTCCGAATTCACACATGCTGCGGCGATGCTGCGATAAAAATTTTGTGCGCGAGCCGTCGCCTCACGCAGATCCAATTCGAGCGGCCATTGGCCTTGGCCGATAAACACCATCAAGCTGATCGTGGCCTCGCTCAAACTTGAACAGCCGCCAGCGACCACCGAGGCGCGAACAAGTTGTTGCTGCTGTTCTTCAGTGATCTCGCCCGTCCACACCCAGTGCATGGCTGGCGTCCAAATCCAAGCCGCACGCGAGAACGCTTTGAGTGAGGCTGCGGATTTTGGACTTCGCTTGACCGCCCAACCACGGCTTCGGCCGTAGGCCTCGATGCGATCGGCCCATTTGAGCGCCCACACGCTCACCATCTGCCCGACGAGACTCTCACTTTGCCCAGAGACTTGCGCGATGAATTCAAAATTCCGAAGGTCCTCTTCGAGATGTCGAGACCCATGGAGCTTCATCCGCGCGAGGGCCCTCAGCACAGCCGCGTGCACCAAGCCTCCAAACTGCGGCGACGGCATGAGCGACAGCAATTCAATCTGCTCAAAGGCGGAAGACTTTTTGAGCTCTTCCAGAAGTTCCGGCATCCACACTTCGTCCCACAAACTGACGTGATCGTAGTTTTGGATTTGATCCACCCAACTCAAATCCAGTTGGCCCAGATCCAGCTTCTGAAGTGCGGGACCAATTTCTTCGGGCGTCTTGAGATCGGCGACAGTCGCGGAGTACAAATCTCGAAGGCGCACGAGACGTTCCGTGACTTGCGCGCTGCCAGCGTCCTTGAACTCGGGCCGGGCGAAAAACCTTTGCGCCTTAGACGTGGCTTCCTCGGGTAGATCTCCGGCATCCGCGGATGCGAACTCCATGCCCACATGCTTCTTGATGAATTGGATTGCATTGCGCCGACGCGTGTTTTTCCAAATTGGCTCGGCCTCGAGCTGGCGAAGATCCTCGCTGATCTTGGCCCAATGCGTGAGTTCAAGCTTGGCGCGTTCGCGCGAGGCTTTCCAACTTGAGTTCGCCAGAAAGACGGAGCCACCTAGCACGATGCCAGCACCCATAAATGGCAAAGCCGCGACAAGAACAACAAAGACTTTCCGCAACGTCTGACTCTGAATCATCTTTCGCCCGTCTGCCTATGGCGCGTGACTTCACCCCTAAACTTCGTCCCATCATGATCTTCGCTGCAAAGAGCGATGATGCCAAATGCTGATAAGACCGAATGCGGAAATGCCTGTCGGGCGCATGACAAGGCGTCCGCGCGTGCGAATCAGGATCTGACGCTCAACACGGATTGAACGAGGCGATGATCGCGATGCCGAGGCCCGCGAAAGGCTTAGCGCAGCGGGATGGACAGCTTGCGGCCGACGTAGAGTGGCCGACTCTTTTTCACGTCATTGGCCTCGACCAGAGCGCCCAAGCTCACATTGTAGCGCCGAGCGATCTGCGTGAGATTTTCTCCGCGCCGAACGACATGAACTTTTGGCGCAGACTTCACGACCGCTGGCTTGCTCGACCGAGTTTTCGTCGCGACCTTGACTGTCGCCGGGCGAGAAGGCGTTTGCGCGACCTTTCGTCCAACACGCGATCCGACTTTCACTTGCGCGCCAGACTTCGCGGCTCGCGTCTCAACTTGCTGCGCGGGCTCGCGCTGCTCGGTGCTGCGATTGTTGCGCGAGGAACGCTTCGGACCAAGTGTGGCCACGTTCTCAGCTGGAACTCGCAAGCGTCGGCCAACCGACAAAGTCGTGTTCAAGGACATGCGATTCAATCGCAAGATCTCTCGCACTGTCGTGTTGAACTTTCGCGCGATGCCGCTGACGGTGTCGCCGGATCGCACGCGATAATAGCTGTAATCATCTTCGGCGACATAGCGGGCGGTGAGGCTGGCGCGTGAACGCTCTGCCGCGGCCATCGCCTTGGCCTCCGTACCGCGGGGCACTCGCAAGACGAGTTTGCCTTGGTCCGCGCCGCGATCACTGAGTGGCGCGATGCCTCGCTTGTAGGCGGGGTTTAAGTCGCGCAGATCGTCGTACTCCAAGCCCATCTCAGCGGCGAGTTTTCGCAAATCCATCGCCGAGCCAAACTCAACTTCGGCGAAATCCAACGGCGGTTGATAATCAATATCGGTAAAGCCGTACTTCTCTGGTTCCTTAGCGATCAAGCGGGCGGCCAGGAACTTCGGCACATAGTTGATGGTTTCTTGCGGAAGCCGGTTCTCACGCGCCAGCAACCAAAAATCTCGAGTCTTGTTCTTCATCACAAGATTCTTCACGCGATTTTCGCCGACGTTGTAAGAGGCGATGGCCAGGTACCAAGCGCCAAAGAGGTTATAAAGTCCTTTGAAGTAGTCCGCAGCGGCGTACGTCGCTTTGACGAAGTCGCGTCGGTCGTCGACGAAGTTATCGATTCGCAATCGATAGCGCAGACCTGTACCGCGGATGAATTGCCAGTAGCCGACGGCATTGGCCGATGAATGTGCGGTCGAAGAAAATCCGGATTCGATCAAGGCGATGTAGATCAAGTCCTCGGGCAAACCTTCTTTGCGCAAAATTTCTTTCATGATCGGCGCGTAGCGCGTGCTGCGCGACAGATATCGCTCCATGTGCGGACGACCCGAACCCTGAAAGTAATCAATCCACTTTAAGACCAAGCGATTCACTTCAATCGGAATGCCCAACATATCTGCGCCGGAGTCCGACAAATCATTCGGCGAAGTCCCAAGATCCGCGCCTTCGACCATTGAACCCGTCGTGCCACTAGCCGCAGTTTTAACCGACGAAGTGGCGCAGGCCGAAAGTCCAAGACTCAACACGCAGGCGGCACTCAGTCGCGAAAAATTCGACCATGTCCAGACCGATGCCGACATCGAGCCTTGATCCGGCTCACGAGAAATCGTGGCGGACGAATCCAGTCGGGTGCCATTTGAGCTGGGGGTCGATGAGCTGGGGGTCGATTTGTTGGAAAATCTGGTGGTCAAATTCATCATCACTCGATTCCGGCCTCGCAGCGAAATTGTTGGGATCACGTTTTTTCAAGTTAAACTCGAACACTCGTCGCCGCAAACAAAAGCGACCCATAAATCGCGAATTCGGACGATCGGTCACCGTCGCGCGGAATCAGTTCCGGTGCGGCTTTGCGCGTGTGAGAGTGCTTTGCGGTCACTCGATGACTACGGCGACAGCGAGGCCTCGCTCAGCTCTTCGAGCAGGACCTTAGTCGGCTTTGCCCGCTTCTTGACCATTTTCGACGGCTGTTTCGATCGCAGCAACCGGCTTGGCCTTACGTCCGCGTTTTGCGGACTTCAAGGCCGAGGCCGACGTGGGGCTAGCCTCCGTGGCCTGCGCAGGCGTGCGATCACTGCGCTCACTCAAACCTCTCCACAGAGGTTCCGAGCTCACCACTTGGCCCGATTCGATCCAGCGGAACAAAATCACGTTTCGCAAAATTGCTTTCACATAAAATGAAGTCTCGCTGTAGGGAAACTCATCCATCCAAATTTCATTCTCCGGAGCCGAGCTTCGCGAATCCGCCAACTGTTGCAATGCGGCTCTGGCCTTCAACCAGCGCTCCACGCGAGTCGGTCCCGCATTGTAGGCCGCCAGCGCCAGCGGCACATGGCCCCGAAAACTCTGCAGCATTTTGTGCACGTAGTGCGTGCCCATCTTGATGTTGCGCTCAGGTTGAAAGAGATCCTCGGGCAAACTCAATTTTCCCAAGCGAAGATCATCCGCAATCTCACGGGCCGTCGGCGGAATCATCTGCATCAGGCCCAAGGCGCCGCTCGAAGACACAGCCTTGGTGAAGAAACCGCTTTCTTGCTTGGTCAAAGAGCGCGTGAGATGCGGATCAAGCCCCTTAGCCTTTGCTTCGCTCTCAAACACGGACTTGAATTCATCCGGCCAAGCCGCGCGAATCAGTTCTTCACGGCGAAGTTCCGGTCGCGCATCCCAAGCTTGATTGGCCAGGCGTGACGCCAACAAATAGTTTCGCGCCGCCGCCCACAATGTGGCGTGAATGGCTCGCGACTCTGAGTCTTGGGGTGAAGGCAAAAGTTTCAGTTCAGCTTGTGCCTCGTCAAACAGGCCCGTCGAGATCAACACCATGGCGCGCTCCCAAGCGAGCTTTTCTTCGCGTGTCAGCCAAAGCGTCATTTCGACATTGGGTTTCGTGTTCGCCGCATTCACCGGCGCCGCTTGTGCGCCCGAAGCCGACGCGCTCGAAACAATCCACGGAAGCTGACCATCGGTTTCGAGTCTCGCGCGAAGTCCGTAGTAACTAAACGGCGCCAATGCGGCCAAATCCAAAGCCACCTGACGAGCGAAGTCCGCCTTGCCCTCGATCTTTTGCAGGCTTCGCCAATACCAATAGAGTCCAGGGATGCGAAGCGAGTTTGCGCCGGTGAGCGCTTCGCCCGCCGAAATCGCCAAGTAACGTTCAAATGCCATCACCGCACGCGAGTATTCACCTTGGCGATAGAAGGCTAAGCCCGATCGATACACGGCCTCTTGGGATTCGGGCGTGCCGCCGTGTTGCTCGATCAAAATCTCGGCGATCTCGCGAACAGCTTTCCAATTGCCGACGGCGTATTGAGCTTCGAGAGCCAGCACAAGTGTTTTCGTCGCTCGCGATGCTGCTCCCATTTCGCGCGCGGCTCGATCCAACATGCGCGCCGCTTCGGACCACAAACCCCGATTGAAGGCGAGGCGTCCCCAATTGGCGAGATGATCGCTCTCGGCTTTCTCCATTTGCTTCAAGAGCGCTTCGCGAATGGGCTGAAATCTTTCTTGCCCCGACAGAGCTTTTTCCGCTGCCGACACCAAATTATCAAAGAGCTTCTGACTGACGGCTTTCGCGCGACTTGAACCCGGAAATTTATTGATGAGCTTCACGGCATCTTCGCCGGCGGCCACGACGTCCCCGCGCTTGAGCGCCGAATTGTGGCGCTCGTAGATTTCAAGCTCCTCACCCGGCGCATCCTCAGCTCGCGTGGCGAGCACGCCGGAGGCATTTGGCAACGCGCTCACTTCGCTGGCGAAGCTTTGCGGCGAAACTTGTCGCAAGCGATCGCGAAGATCAGCTTGGTCTTGCTCATTGAGACTGCGACGAAAAAACTCCACCGCGGCCGAAGTTTTTTGCGTGAGAAACGCAACTTCACCTGCGATTCGCCAAATGCGCGCGCGATCTCTTGCCTCGAGCGAGTCATTCATCAAACTGAGGCGCGCGACGCGATCCCACACCTTTTGTCGATCATACTTCTGATCTAACTCCAGCAGACTCAGCCAAAGCTTCACCTGTTGAGCGCGCAACGTGGAAACCCACGGCCCCCAACTGAGCAACTCCGCCCGCGTATCCAAGGTCCGCGCGAGCTTTTGCAGTCGGGAGTAGGCCTCGGAGAGTCGCCGATCCGCACTTTTTTTGGATGCGGCCTGCGACGAAGTCTCTCCCCCACCCTCTTGCAGAAGTCTGAGCTCACACTCAACTTCGAGGACGCGAATCCAACCCTCTAAGCTTTTGACGGCTTTGGTCGCTTGCGCGGACAAAGACGCGCAATTGGGCGCGGCGCTGGCCGACGACGTCGCGCCGCGAGCCGCTTGATGCAACAGCCGCAATTCTTTAGGCGGTTGCAACTGTGCTGTGTAGTCCTCTCCCAACTTAAGACGCAAACTCTGCGGACCGCTTTCACTGGCCGAGGCCTTCTTGGAATCTGTCGAGGTCGCGGAGGAGGTTGCGGCGGAACTCGCTCGATTCGACGTTTGTGCCTTTTGCGACTGCGACTGCGACCAAGCCGGCATGGCCGCACTCAGCACGAGTAACAGCGCAAAGCTTCGCTGAATTTTAGAGTGCAAGAAAATCACGACGTCCTTCCTCAATCGCAGCTTCAAATGCTCCGACCGATCCTCGGTTTCGATAAGCCGCCGCTTCAACTTACGGCGATTGAGTTTTCTCAGCGCGCGGTTTTGCGTCCTTCGGTTGATCGGCCTTTGAGCTCGCCTTTGGGTTCGCCCCGTTTTTCGGGGCACGGCTCAACTTCGCGCGCGCCAACTCGGCCTTTGACGATTCATCCGCTTGCGCCGTTGCGCCTTCGGCCTCGACCTCGGATCGCAATGACCGCAAAGAATAGATTTCGACACTTCCAACGCGTCGGACAAGTTCAAACTTCGAAAGCCAGCTCGCCGCCCAATTTCCCCACTTCATTTTCTCTTCGGGCCCCCAGAAAATGTGTGTCGCCCCTAGACGCTGGGCTTGCTCGACTGGATTTTCGCCCATGAACAATTTCTGCAAAGCTTCAGCTTGTGCGTCATACGAAATCGCATGCGACCAAAGATGCCCTTCATACCCCAGCGCGCGACTTCGCCCCAACCAAGCCAAGGCATGATTGTGCACAGTGGCCGCTGCAAAGACCGCGTCGCGCGGCAAATCCCGCACCGCCGCTTCGGCCTCGGCCAAGTCCGCCGTATTCCACATCAGCACGGCGCGCTCTTTGGGCGCGAGCAAAGAGTGACCCAGTGAAATCAAGCCCGAGGCCCCTGCGACCAAAGCCAAAACCCACGCCAAAGCTTCATGTCGATCATTATCGACAGCGCGAAGCGCGACGCCCAAAAGCGCGAAGCCTAAACTCCAGGGCCAAAGCAAAAGTTTAATGTTGTCCCAGGCCCAAGGCGCCATCTTCCAAGCTGTGAACAACAAAAATAATCCAACAAAGAAACTCATCTCCACAGCGAATCGGCGACGAGCTGCAGTTGTGAGGCGTGGGCTTCGCAACACCAGAATGATTCCGATCACGAGCACCAATACACTTGAACCAAAATTGAGTCCGATCCACTTGAGTTGTTGCAGCAGACCCAACTCAGGGGGCATGGTCCAACCCGGCGCCCACTCCATCACTGAGGCCTTCGCAAAGCCTTGCGTGCTATGAAAAACAACGGCCGTACCGAGCGGCAAAGCCGCAATCAGCGGCAAGCCCCAGCCTTCAAAGAGTCGCGACCACGACCAGCTCACCTTGCCGTGGCGAGCAGCTTCGAAATACTCAAGCGCTTCATCTAACACCGCGCCACCGACCAATAACAAGCTCACCACGACAAAGGCGTGCAAGTGGAAGATCGCCAACCCTCCCCACAAAATTCCTAGCGCCACGGCTTCACTTTGCGAGAGAACTCGGCGTGACTTCGCGCTCCGCAAGCGAAGCCAAAGCAAAACGCCAATCGGCAACGCCCAGAGGAACCCACGCTGCGTGATCCACACCGCCAAAAAGATATTCTTCCACTCCAGGTCGGTTTGAAAATCTCTGAGCGGCTCACCGATCAGCACACCCAAACCGAGACTACCTCCAGCTAAGAAAAATCCGACGATGGCCAAGCCTCCGCCCAAGGCGCGCAGAGATGAAATGGCCCACCACGTGCAGACCACACCCACGATGAACAAATGCGCCGAAGTGGGTACACCGATCGCTTCCCAAAGCGCGCTATACAAGTCCGCGCCCAGTGGATAGCGCAGCAAATCGCTCGCAAAGATGGGATTTACAAATGGCGCGGGCAAACCTTCGGCAAAAGCGCGCAGGTAATTGATATGCAAAGCCAGATCGCCAAAGTTGTTCTTCGAAAGTGTCTGCCATGCGTGTCCCAGTGGTCCGGGAATTGGCGCCAACAGCCAAGCAAAATGTCGCCAAGCCGCGAACATGAGAAAGGCCGCTAGCGCGATCTCAAGAGGCGTCCACGCAGTCACCGCTTCTGGCCCCGCGCTTCGACCTTGCTGCACGTCAAGACGCTGCCGCCGATACCACGCGACACTGAAGATCGCGCTCAGCCCCAAGGCGATCAGTGCTGTGACGGGCGAGAGTCCCTGACCCAACCAAGCCAAGAACCAAGCAAAGAGCACGGCCAGCACCGAGTGGAGCAAAAACGCAAAACCCATCCAAAGGTTCCAACTCGGTGCGATCATGGCCACCACTCCCGACCCGTTTCAAATGCTCCGCGCTGACGAAGCTCCTCTTCCCAGCTATCAATCAAATCAGAATCCCAGCGGGACATGTCGACGATGACGACTCCCGGATCGTAGGCGTCGCGAATGTGAAATCTCAAAACGCGAACATTGCGACCGTCTTGGCGAATGCGCGCCTCGGCGGCCGCGGCATCTTTGGCGTCGATCAAGATCAACAAAGCATCGTCGACTTTGTGACGCCCTTCCGCGATGTCGACGCCGAATGCGTAACGCATCTTCGGAAACAAACTCAATTCATAGGGAAGCGGCCATGGATCTTTGATCGCGACCACGATGGCGTCGGCGCGACGCTCAGGCTGCCGACGCAGCAACTCTTCAAGGGCGTTCATCATGTGTCGATAGTCCATCGAAGTTTGCACGTAAACGTAGCGCTCGCGTCGATCCACGAAGTGCGCGAAGTTGAGACGTGCGGACCACACGGCCGACGCCAAGATCAAGAGCGATGCGACACCCATCACGATCTGCGGCGACTTTGCGAACTTCACGCGATTCAAGAAGTGCGGCGGCCAAGCCAGGAGCAGCGGCCAAAAGTTCATGATCAACCAAGGCGTTTTGTAGGGAATGATGGTGTAGGCCAAGTAGTGGCCAAAACCAATCAGCACACTCAGGCGCAAATTCTCGGCGTGTCGACTCGAAGACTGCGCCAGCACGATGAAAGGAGAAAGCAAAAGCCCTCCGAGCATTGGCCACTCATAATCGAACATCGCGGCTAGCCAATACCACCAAGCTTTCTCATGTCCTGATCCACTCTGTCCTGTTTTCGACCAAACATCGAAGGCCTCGAAGAACTTTCCTAGGCCGGACCAGTCAGTGAAAAATCCCGTGAACATGGCCGCCCACGCCATCAGACCCAAAACCAGAAGCCCGCCGATTTCACTTTTCAATTCAGGACTCCAAGCCCGCGGCGGCGGCGCCATTGCCTGCGGTGCTTGGCGAAGAATTTTTCGCATGGGCGCCCACATCAACTCGGCGATGAGCACTGTGCCCATGAAGATGAAGAAGGTTTCTTTGGTGCAGATCATGATCCATGCGCCGAAAACCATCCACAGCGTGGCCCAACGCGGGCCAGGGCCTGCGTCAGCCACCCCAACTTGGGCCAGTTGGCGCCACTGCATGCGACCCTTCCAGTAGAAAACTTGACCGATGATGAACAGGGTTTCGTGAATCGCGTAGCGACCGTAGAAAACAAATGCGGGGCTGACCGCCAAAGCCCAGCCCGCCCATCGAGCCGCAACTCCGACTTCGCGCTGAAGTCCACGCAAACTCAGCACCAACAGCATCGCCAAAATCGCATTCATGGCGCGGAAGACTTCAACGCCTCGACCGCCCAAAACCTCCGCAAAGTGCAAAAGATAAAAGTAGAGCGGGCCATGGAAGTTGGTCGGATCGTAGTCGTGCCGACCCGCCTGCCAAAGCTGCATCACAAAGTGCCCGTTGATGCCCTCATCAAAATGCGGCGGCTTCAAACCCAACTCGAAGAATCGAAAGATCGCGGCCACCAACAAACAAGCCCACAGCTCCCAAGACTTCCAGCCTGCCGAGCCCACAGGTGCCGCATCGCAGTCATCCCCTTCGGCCTGCACAGTAACCCCAGTTCGATCCACTGGACGCGAGCGCGACTTTTTCGGGGGGCGAGCTTGACCTCCCCGTCCCGAACCCATCGCCGCCGCCTGAGGGAAATTCGTTCCGTTTTTCATGCTTTCGGTTAAGGTAACACTCATGTCTGAGAATTCCAAAGCCACCTCGCCCTCGAGTTCGACTTCATCGACCACCTCGACATCAAGTCCGACGATCACTTTGGTCGTGCCCGCTTACAATGAAGAGCGACGCCTGCCCACTTCGATTCGTGACATTCGCAGCTTCATGCCCGTGCTCGGCGTGAATTGGGAATTGATTTGTGTCATCGAAAAGTCCACGGACCAGACTGTGGTCAAGGCGACCGAGGCCGCAGGCGCCGATCCCCACGTGCAGGTCATCGACAACAAAGTTCAGCGCGGCAAAGGCTATGCTGTGAAAAGCGGCATGCTGCGTGCGCGCGGCGACTTCGTGTTCTTCATGGACGCAGATCTCTCAACGCCGCTTTCAGAAATTGTGAAATTCATGGCCGAGTTCGCCGCCGATCCTCAAGCGCAAGTCTTGATCGGCTCTCGTGCTCACGCCAAAAGTCAGATCATCAAGCGACAGAGTTTGTTCCGGCAAACCCTCGGCCGCACCTTCAACAAATTCGTTCGCATCTTCGGCGTCGAGGGCCTGGAGGACACACAATGTGGCTTCAAGGCGTTTCGCCGCCAAGTGGTGGCGCCAATCTTTGAGCGCCAGACCCTCGATGGATTCGCCTTCGATGTCGAGATCTTGATGTTGGCTGAAGAGATGGGCCTGAAGATCAGGTCCATCCCTGTGCAGTGGGTGAATTCGCCCGACTCCAAGGTTCGCATCTTGATTGATCCACTCAAGATGCTCTGGGATCTGATTCGAATCAGATCGATCGTTCGCCGGACCCTGAGAGCTCAACCACTCGCTGCAAAGCTTTCTTGAGCGCGACCACGCGCTCGCGGCGCGCTTCCGCACGAGCAAGTTCACCCAGCGCTTCACTGGGCGCAAAGGCCATGGCTTCAAACTCTGTGAGCAAGCGATGCAACTCTTCGCCATGCGATTGCTTGAGCGACGGCGGCAAGGACTGAATCAAACGCGCCACTTCTCGAGTCTCTGAGTAATCGCCGACGATTTCCCCGAGCGTAAACGCCATCGCGTTCACAGCTTGCACACCGACCACAGCGGCCTCGCCCTGTGCGCTGACTTTGTCGAGAGCCTTCAGTCGTTGCTTCAGTCGAGCTTGCAAAGTGGGACGCCCCCACTTGCCAAACAATCGAACTCCGTGAAGTCCCAATCCCGCCAAACACAAGAGCGCAAAGCCACTTAAACCTAGAGCACCCATCGGCACAGCTGAAGGCGCCCAAGCCTCATAGACCAAAACCGGCTCAGGAAGTCTTGGACCTCGAGGTGCCGAAGGCGCAGCCGATGCGTTTTTCTGAAAGCTCTCGCGTTGTGACTGAGCCCCTTGGCTGGCTTGCACGCGAAAGCGCATGGCCTCTGTGCTTCGACGAACAAAGGATTTTGTCTTGGGGTCAAAGATCGAAGCCGCAAACGGCGGCAATTCAAAATCACCATCACGACGGGGAATGATGAAGAGCGTGAACTCCTTGAAGCTCGTGCCCCAGTTGAAGAACTTCGCTTCGTTGCGTGTGTCGTACAGCTCAAGACCCTCCGGCAATTGCAGCGCTGGAAGTTCAATCATCTTCGCGTTGCCCCGACCTTCGAAGCGAATTTTGACGGGAAACGGCTGGTGCGCGATGGGATTCTTCTCATCCATGCGAGCCGTCACCTGAAACTCGCCGACAGCTCCGGTGAAATCCGCGGGGCGACCTTCGGTCGGCAGCGCCTTCACTTGCACCTTGACGGGTAAAGACGACTTCGTCAGTTGAAGCTGGCGGCCCATGCCTAATCCACCAAAAGGATCCGCGCCGGGAATGACCGAGCAGCGCACTTGATAAGAATCGATGGTGCTGGTGCCCTCTTTGATCGGAAACAGCGCATAGCTCGCCAACAAAGCTTTCTTGTAAGCCACACCGTCGATGACCTCTTGCTGGAAATTCAATTGCGTGGCGATCTCAATGTCTTCCTTCCAGAAACCTTTGAGCGACGGATAGCGCAAAGTATCCAACTCGCGAATAATTCCCGTAGTGTACAGATAGAAACTCACGGTGATCTGCTCGCCCACGTAGGCTTCCGTCTTATCCGTCTCCACTTGAATGAAGAAGGCTTCGTTGGGATTCGTCGGCAAAGTGCGCGTCCCACCTTGCGGCAGTTGCCGAAGACCGCGCTTGAGCAACTGATCAAAGAGATCCTCGCCCTCTTCATCCATACCGAGATTCGGCTGAGGTCTGGGCCGCGCCGCCTGACCCGCGCCTTGCGCCACGCGCACCGTGAGTGCTTTCGTGCGATAGGCTTTGCCATCGACGACGACTTCGACAGGAAAGATACTGAGCGCGCCGATTCGCTTGGGGCTGAGCTGAAACGAGAACACACTTCGCTGCACACTTTGAAACTGCGGGCCCGTCGGCGTCTGCACTAAAGTGGCGCGCGTCTCCGAGCTTTGAAAATTGCCGATCACTTCAAAATCCGACATCGGCGGTAGCGTCGGCGGCTCAATCGCCACACTTCGGTCCGAGGTCACGATCACATTCAGCACCACTGTCCCCGAAGGCTCGATCGCCTGCGGCTCAGCCTCGGCCGTCACTTGCACTTTGGCGTCACTGGCCCACGTCAGCGGCGTACCCAACAAACTCAACGCGATCATGCCGAAAGCGCACAAGCCGCCACTCATCAAGCTTCGCTTGAGGCCACCCGTCAGACCACCGCGCCAGTTCCAGCCGGAGGCGCGGAGTGCTCGACCCAACCAAAGTATCTCACCAATCCTTTTCACGATCGGCCTCCTTAGCACCCTCGCGCTGAAACTTCTCGCGAACTTGATTCTCTTGGCGCTTGATCTCCTCCAGCATTTTGCCGACTTCCTGAGGCGTCAACTCCTGGCTCTTGAAGGGCTTCGGCGTCGGCTTAGGAGTCGGGCCTCTTTGCGGTGGCGGAGATTTTTGCGGCTGCGGATTCTCATCCGGCTTTTGCCCCTGATCCTTGGGATCTTGAGGTTGATTGTCTTCGCCCTCGCCGCCGCCACCTTGTGCGGCTTGCTGAATCAGCATTTCAATATTGTGCTTGGTCTCTAAAGAATTCGGGCGAATGGCCAAAGCTTGTTGATAGAGATCCAAGGCTTCATCAATTTTAGACGCCTCTTTGGACTCTTCCGCCGTCAAGCGCGCCAAGTTAAACAGCGTGCGAAATTTCACCTCGTCGCGCGCCCCATACTTGAGCGCCAGCTCATAGCTGGACTTCGCCTTCAATGGCTCTTTCGCCGCTTCAAACGCGAGCCCCAAGTTGTAATGAACCTCGGCGCGAAACGGCAGGTCGATGAGGCTTTGCGACAAAGCGTCCAGCGCCTCACTCACGCGACCTTGTTCCAAAGCTCGATGGCCTTGATTGTTGCGCCGCACACCCCGCCACTCATCCGCGTGAGCCGAAGTCACATCAACTGAAAATCCCACAGCAAATAACGCCAAGACTCCGGCAACGAATCGGCCACGCCAAACCGTGCTTTGCAGCTTTCGCGTACCTATTAAAAGTTCCGCGCACAGAAGCAGCAAGCCGATCAAGAGAAACACCGTGTACTTCTCATCGTACTGAGTGGCCTCTGATGACGCGAACTCGGCCTTTTGCAACTGATCCAAATCCGCTTTCAACGCCTTGGCTTGGTCGCCACCGTAAGTCGCGAAGTGAAAACTTCCGCCGCCGGCCTTCGCGAGTTCTCGCAGGAAGTCACCTTTGACCGTCGAGAGAATTTCGCGACCTTGCTTGTCCTTTTTGTAGGATCTCAGGTAGCCGCGCTCATCGCGAATCGGAATCAGCCCACCTTTTTCTGTTCCAAACGCGACACTGAAAATGCGATGCCCTTCGGTCGCCAGTTTCTTCGCTAACTCCAAGGCCCCGGTCTCGTGATCCTCGCCATCGCTCATCACCAGCACAACTCGCGATGTGCGTTGTGACTCATCGTCTTCGACGCCGCCGCGCTGGAACGCGTCCACAGACTCTTGCAAAGCCGCACTGAAATTCGTGCCTTGTGTTTCGACGGAAAATGGCGACAGCGATTCCACGAACATTTTGAGCGAGGCCGCGTCCGAGGTCAGCGGCGACATCAACACCGCTGATCCGGCAAAGGCCACGAGCCCCAACTTGTCACCGGAGGTCAGATCAATGAGCCGATTCAGTTCGGACTTCACGAACTCCAAGCGCGAGGGCTTGATGTCCTCGGCCAACATGGACGTCGACACATCGACGGCGATCATGATCTCGATGCCACGGACTTTGATTTCCGACAAACCTTTGCCGGCCTGCGGCCTCGCCAAGGCCAAAATCACCAAAGCCAAACCTGCGACTCGCAAGAATGTTTTCAAACGACGGCGTCCCGGTGAAGCTTGAGCCGACAGAAGCGGCAAAAGTCTCGCGCTCAACGCTCTTTGCAAGCGCTGTCGCGACTGGCGAGCCGACCAAATGCCCAGAACCAAAAGGAACGGCAGCACCAGCAGCCAAGAGAGGTATTGCGGATCGGCGAATCTCATGTTGGACCTCGCCGCAAAATCGTCACTTGCAAAAGCCACGCGGTGAGAAGCGCCATCACGCCCCAGCGCAACCATTGCTGATAAAGTTCCTGATAACGCGTGTACTGATTCACTTCGATCTTGGTCTTCTCCATGCGATTGATGTCGTCAAACACGCGCTTGAGCGAATCATTGTCCGTCGCACGATAATACTTGCCTCCGGTCTCGGAGGCGAAGCGCCCCAAGAGCTCATCATTCACCTTCGAGTGAATGGGCTGATATCGCTTCGTCTTTCTGCCCAACAAATCCACCGTCTCGACGGGAAGCTGAGCTTCGCCGTCACGGCCCGCACCAATCGCGTAGATCTTCAGGCCATAGCCTTTCGCCATTTCCAACGCCGTCTCAGGGTCAATCGTGCCCGAGTTGTTCTCACCGTCGGTCAAAAACACCAGCACGCGCGACTTCGCCGACGAGTCGCGAAGCCGAGCCACGCCATTCGCCAGCGCCACACCGATCGCCGTACCCATCTTCATATTGCGACTGATCTTCACTCCCGCGAGCGACTGCAGCAGAATTTTGTAATCCAAAGTCAGCGGCACGCGCGTGTAGCTCTCACCGGAAAACACCACAAGCCCGATGCGATCCGTGCTTCGCTTTTCAATGAATTGGCGCAAAATGGTTTTCGACGCTTCCAACCGATTCGGCGTCATATCCTCGATCAACATCGAATCCGACACATCCAACACCAACATGATGTCGATGCCTTCAACATTTCGTCGCACCTTGGTGTCCGCGCGCTGTGGCCTCGCCAATGCGACGACCGCCAAAATCAAACCCAGCGCCGCCAAAGCGGGCGGAAGCCACAACCAGTAACTTCGCCAGCCTCGCTGAATCTTCGGACCCGCGAGAGCCGCCACCGAAGAAACCTGTAAGGTCGGTGAACGGCGACGATCTCGCCAATACGCCCACGCCACGATGGCGAGCACCGGCAACAGTAGCAAAAATGCCCATGGGTTCTGCCACTCGATCATGGCCCACCCTTTTCACGCGCGCATCTTTCGCTGGCCGTGATCACTCGTCGCGCCAATTGTTCCAAGCTCTCCCAGTGCGAGGCCACAGGCGCAGAGGCTTCCGTGCCGCTCGCCCTCACTTCACGGAAAAACGCCTCGATTTCCTGACTCAACTCTTCGCGCAGCGCCGGATCCACCTTGAGCTGCGCTGACTTCAGTGCGGCTCGGCTCACTTCGCGCGCCAGCTTCTGCGGCTGCGGATGGCGCTGATCCAGCACATTCACCTTAAGCTTCAGTGCCAAATACCAGCGCACCGATTCTTCAAGCTGGCGCCGACGCTCGTCGAAGTCGCCGAGCTTGGCGATATTGCGAATATCCTTGTTCAGCTGATCCGCGGGCGAAAGATGCGTGGCACGTTGTTCGAGCTGCCGCAAAAACTCACGCTGCCGAGCCGCGGCTCGCAACACCCACGCGACCACCAACAAGGAGGCCGTGATCAAGATCGCGAACAACAGCCACACCTGCACCGGCCACCACATCCACACCGAAGGCCGAGCCGGAAAAGCTTCTGGAGTTTTTCCGGGCTCAACCTGCAGAACGCTTGCGACTTGCAACTCGATGCCCGTCAAACCGATGCTCTGTACGCCATCGGTCAGTCGTGCATCTTGAATCGCAACCGCGCCCGTCTGATAAGTGGTGAGCACAAACTCAGCTTGATGGGCCTCTAAGGACAAAGTCTTCAAAACTTTCAGCGCGTACTTTTGCTCAGCCGGCAGATCCAATCGCAAAGCATCGGCCTTCAACAAAGGCGTGCCCGAGCCTGTGCACTTGAGTTTGAATTCTTGACCGACGGTGAGCACTTTGGCTTCCGCACTGGCGTCTTCCGCCACATCCGTTCTGCGGCAGAGCCAAACAAAACTCATCGCCCACCTCGCGCCGAACGGCTGCGAAAGTAAGTCGCAAGCGGCGCGACGAAGTCGCCACTCGTCCCGACGTCCACGCGATCCACGCCCGCGCGACGAAGTTCGCGATCGCGCAATTCCTTGCGACGTTTTTGTTCGTCGGCGTAGGTCTCGCGAAAGTTGCGGCTGGAGGAATCGATTGTCAGCGTCTCGCCGGTTTCAGGATCATGCACATCCACCAAACCGATGTCCGGGAAGTTTTCTTCAAATCGATCCGCCACCACCACCGCGCAGACATCGTGCTTTTTGCTCATCGCCTTCAAGGCGTCCGCGTACTGCGAATCTTGAAAGTCGGAGATGACGAAGACGATCGCGCGTTTTTTCAAAACGCCACGCAAGTACTCCAAGGCCGAGCCCAATCGCGTGCGCGCGTGTCGCGGCTTTTGATAGTAAAGATCGCGCAAGATCCGATTCACGTGCCCGCGACCCTTTTTGGGCGGGACAAAATGTTCGACTTGATCGCTAAACAGCAAAAGCCCGACATGGTCATTGTTCTTCGCCGCCGCAAACCCCAAAAGCGCCGACAAATGTGTGGCCACTTCGCCCTTGAAATACTCCACGGAACCGAAATCCAAGGAGCCACTGACGTCGACGGCGAGGATCAAAGTCAGCTCGCGCTCCTCATCAAACTTTTTGATGAAGACTTTGCCGGTGCGAGCCGTGAGCGGCCAAGAGATCGCACGCACATCGTCGCCTGCCACATACTCGCGAAACTCCGCAAAGGTCATACCTTGGCCCTTGAACGCGGAATGATAAGAGCCGGCGAACAACGAGTTCACCATGCGCCGGGTGGAAATCTCCAGCAGTCGAACTTTCTTTCGGATCTCCGGCGGCAAGGACATCAGGGTACCTCAGGTACATCAAGAGCAACGGGAGGCGTCAGAGTCGGCGGTCCGACCTCAAGGCACTTCCACGTGACTCACCAAATCCTTCACAACTTGATCGGCCTTGATTTCCTCAGCCTCGGCCTCAAACGACAACAGCAAGCGGTGACGAAGCACCAACGTCGCGACAGCTTTCACGTCGTCGGCCGTGACATAGCCGCGCGATCGCAAAAACGCGTGCGCCTTCGCAGCGCGAATCAAAGAAATCGTCGCGCGCGGGCTTGCACCCACTCGCACCAACGACGCGAGATTGCTCAAACCGTACTTGGTCGGCTCGCGCGTCGCCATCACCAGTTCCACGATGTAGTGGCGAATCTTATCGTCGACGTAGATCTGATCGACGCGAGACCTCGCGCGCATCAGGTCGTCCTTGCCGATGACGGCTTGGATCTCGGGCTGCTTGTCCTGCCCCATGCGATTCATGATCTCAAACTCTTCATTCTTGCTCGGGTAGTTGACGTGAATCTTGAACATGAAGCGGTCCATCTGCGCTTCAGGCAAAGGATACGTGCCCTCTTGCTCCAAGGGGTTTTGCGTCGCCAAGACCAAGAACGGCTGCTCCAACTTGTAAGTCGAATCGCCGATGGTGACCTGCTTTTCCGCCATCGCTTCAAGCAAAGCCGACTGCACCTTCGCCGGTGCGCGGTTGATCTCGTCAGCCAAAACGATGTTGGTGAAGATCGGACCTTTTTTGGGCGTGAAGTCGCCCGACTTGGGATTGAAGATCATCGTGCCGATCAAGTCCGACGGCAACAAATCCGGCGTGAACTGAATGCGCCCGAAATCCAGCGAGATCGACTTCGCCACTGAGGAAATCGTCAACGTCTTCGCCAAACCCGGCACACCCTCCAAGAGCACGTGTCCGCCGGTCATCAGACCCATCAAGATGCCTTCGACCATCTCGCGTTGGCCGACGACGACCTTGCCGATCTCAGCCAGCATCCGATCGACAAATTGCGCTTCCTGCTTCACGGCCGCATTCAGCGCCATCACATCCACTTGCTGAGGTCCCGAGCCCCCACCACTTCCCACTGTATTGGACACGCGCGACCCTCCTCGGCCGAAAAAATCGACGATTCATCAGACGAATCATCAACTGAATCTCGTCACTCCTTCATGTTGCTCCCGCTGGCTACGAGAGGCAAACACGAGCCAACTTGTTCAGAAGAGCCAGACTCTCATCGATTCACTTGCGCTTGCATCGCGTTAATCTCGACCATAGTCGTAATGTCAGATCATTCAGCACCCGTCGGATTCAAACAAGTCTTACGCCACTACGGCTCCAAGCTTTGGCCCTCACGCCGAGCTCCTTCGTCCATCCCGCCTGCGGGCGCGCCTCATCTTCACTCGACGGCACAGCAATCCGATCGCCTCCTCAGTCGCTCGCCGCTTTGGCGTTTGTGGACTTTGCTCATCCTCATCTCCGTCGCCTTACTGTTGGGCGGCGCTGCGCTTGGCGGTCGCTTTGGCCTGGTCGCCGGCTTCGGCGCGACGCTCATCTTCCACACTTGGGTGTTCTTACTGAGCCCCCGACTCTCGCGCCACCGCGCCGGTCGCGATCGCTCCGGCCACATCGCCAGCCCGCATGAGCTTGAGGGTCTTGACCCTTGGCGCCTGCGCGAGGCCAGCGAAGATTTTCTCGACCAACTCGAACGCCTCCCACTCTCACACGCCATCGCCCCAGGTGTCCGCTGGTGCTCGCCACGCTTGTGGGTGGTCGACTCCGATGAACTCTTCTGCTTCAGCACAGGCTACACGCTCTCGCAGTCGCACATCGTGATCTCGCAGTCCTTGATCGAAGGCTTGAGTTACGATGAAAAGCTCGGCCTCATCGCCTATGAGATGACTCGCATCGCAACCGGACAGACCGCCCTCGCGACGGGAGCGCGCGCGCTGAGCACGTTGATGGAAGCCCCCCTTCGCGCCCTCGATTTCTTCTGGCGCGTCTTGAGCCTTGAGCGAGTCCGCCGCAATCTGCACGCACGTCGCCGAGGCCGCATCAGCACCGCCTCCCGCCCTTCGCGTCGCTTCCGCAACGCCGCCGCGCCCTTACTTTTGCGCGTCTCCGCGTGGATCGCGCCCGCAAGTGGCGTGTACGATATCGACCAATGGCTGGCGCAAAATGTGTTGGGTCGCCGAACATGGTCGCAAGCGCTGTGGAATCTCGATGCGATGTTCGCCGCGCGTCCTCGCTGGGCCGTGAGCGCTTCAGATCTCGCGCTTGAAAGCGTGCACACCAGCACGCGCCTCGGCCGCTCACAGGATTTGCAAAACCTGCAAGCCGTACCGGCGACCAAGCGTCGAATTTTGGCACTCACCGATCAGTTCCCACCTTGACGAAAATCAGGACCGACACAACTTGTTCCCAGGTGTTCGCGCTCTAACGCAGGGCTTTTTGAACACCCGTTTCCTCATTTGACTTCGCCCTTGTGACTTAGACAAATGAGGAGCGAGCGTGCCCCGCGCCCAAAGGATTTGCGGGCCGAGGCCGCCGCATGAAACGACGTGAAACTTCTTGATACGGACACTTATAATTCGAACTGGCCAAACTTTGGCAACCCAATGGACGGATCTATGAACTCTATGAACAAACCCAGCTCCAATGCGAACTCGACATCGCCTGAAAATCTCGCCCCTTCACTTTCGACGCTGATGCTATCCATCGGCTCAACTTGCATCATGGCGATGGGCCTTGCGCCCAATCCCGCGACTGGCAAAATCGAAAAGGATTTGCAGCTCGCCCGATTCAACATCGATCTGCTCTCGATGCTTCAGGAAAAAACCAAAGGCAATCTCACGCCTGAAGAAGAAAAGTTCATGCACGCGCTCATCAATGATTTGCGCATGAAGTTCGTACAAGCGAACTGATCGGTACTCAAGTCCGCTTCCACCGCCGTCCTCCAATTCGACGAAGAGGTGAACATGTCGCAAAGTCCAATGTCACAAAACACAAAGTCGCAAGATTCAAAGTCCCAGCCGCAAAGCTCTCTGCGCCCATTGGTCTTCGGGCTGCTCGCCGCCGGCATCGGCGCCACTCTCGCTTGGACCACGCAAGCCATCTCGCAAAGCAAGCGCACCAACTTCCAACTCCCGGCCCCAAAGTCCGAGGCGCCCTTGGATGCGCGCAAACTCAATGCGCCTTTGCCTTCCAATATTTTCGTCGAACTCGCCAAGGTCATCAATCCCACCGTGGTGTCGATCTTCACCGAGCAAGTCGTGCGCGGCGCGAACCCGCTTGAGGATTTTTTCTTTTTCGGCCCGCGAGGATTTCAGCCGCCACAGCGACGCGCGACCGGCCTTGGTACAGGCTTCATCGTGCGCGACGACGGCCTGATCATCACCAATGCGCATGTCGTCTCTCAGGCTGACATCATCAAGGTGCAGCTGGATGCCGACGAGAAAAACTTTTTTGAAGCACAAATCCTCGGCCGGGACCAACGCTCCGACATCGCCCTTATCAAGATCGATGCGAAGCGCCCGCTTCCTGTCGCCCAGCTCGGCACATCTAAAGATTTGCAAGTCGGCGAATGGGTCGCCGCTTTCGGCAACCCCTACGGCCATGCGCACACGCTCACCAAGGGCATCGTCTCGGCCATCGGGCGCGAGATCCCCCAGCTCAACCGACTCGCCTTCATTCAAACTGACGCGAGCATCAACCCCGGAAACTCCGGAGGACCGCTCGTGAACATGCGCGGGCAAGTGATCGGCGTGAACTCGGCCATCGATGCACGCGCGCAAGGCATTGGCTTTTCGATTCCCATCGACGACGTCAAACGCGTGATCGCGCAGATGGAAAAGTCTGGCGGCTCGGTTCAGCGCGGCTACATCGGTGTGGGACTCGCACCCGTCACGCCACCGATTGCCGAACAACTCGGATTGGAAGAGGCCTCTGGCGTCATCATCCCGCAAGTCGTGCGCGGCGGACCGGCCGACAAAGCTGGCGCCCAGCCCTACGACATCATCGTCGAGTTCAACGGCCGAAAAATCGAAACACCCGAAGACCTGCAACTTGCCGTGCAAGACTCCGAAGTCGGCGCACGCGTGAAGCTGAAAGTTCTGCGCTTTGACAGCAATCGCCGCCGCAGCACGCACAACCTCGAGCTCACCATCGCCGCAAATCCGGAAGATCAGGCCATGGCGCAAAGAGATCAGCAGCGCCAAGCTCCGCCTGCAAAGGGCAAAGCTGCGCCTCACGATTTGGGATTCAAAGTCGCCGATGAAACCGCCGAACTGCGCAAGCGCTTTGGCGTCGCCAACGAAGTCCGAGGCCCCATCATCATCGACGTCGAAGCTTCCAGTCGCGCCGCGCGCGTGGGTCTTCGCGCGGGCGATGTGCTTCTCGATGTGAATCGCCAAACCGTGAAATCCGCCGCCGACGTCGGCCGCCTGCTGCGCCCGGATCGCAACATGATCCGCGTCGCTCGCGGCGATGCGATTGTGATCGTGGTGCTGTAATCTCTCCCTCAATTCTTCGGCCCAATGGGCACATTGGGCCGGCTCGCCTGACAAACTGACTGTTCCGCCGAGACATTCATCACAAATGCCTTGTTGCCACGGATCGATCTCGCCAAGCTGGAATAACCAGACGATCAATGATCAAGACTCTCTGAACAAAACTCTCGCGCGGTCTCATTGAACGAAGAATGGAGAGAATTCATCATGCTCGAGCATGAGACGAAGCTTACAAAATCGAGTTCAAACTTCGGTTGGCCGACTCTGCTGATCGGAGGATTGCTGATCTTAGCGATTGGCCTCTTACTCTCGTTGAAGTTTGGACGATGGCAAGCCAAGGCCCGCCAAGCCTCGGCTCAAAGTCTCTTGACCCAATACCTCACCGCTCAGCAAGCCACGATGTCGGAATATCGCATTTTCCCAGGTGATTTTCCTGGAGCAGGCTTTCATACCACAGGGTCACCGTACCGATTGGTTGCATCTCATAATCCCAATGCTCTCGGCATCGTGCCCAATTCCAGCCCCAATTGTACGACCACAGCGCCTCATCGAATTTGCCCAGACAACTATCCGCCGATTACCGAAGGGCCACTTGCCGCGGATCCGACTCAATGTAAACCAAAGACTCTAGGCGCGGAAGGTGAGCGCGGCGAGATCACGGCTTGCGCGGCTCTGCGGCTTGAAGACGGGACACAAGACGAAATGCAGATTAATCAAGACAAAGTCATTCAGGTCTTTTCTCCACCATCAGCAGCATCAAATTGAAGTAGGCCTCAAGCGCGCTCACTTCGAAGCGATGGCTCGCGTCTCACCTTGAGACGCCCGTAACACTTTGACACTCGACCTTCGTCGGCCTTCTGCCGATAAGCCCAATGAGATGAGACGTCGCGTGCTCGCCCTAGCCACAATTCTACTCGGAGCCGGAGCCATGGGCTGCGGCACAGGCCTGCATTTTCTCTTCAGCACGCAAAATTTCGTCGCCCGCGCGCAAGCCGCCGAAGGCCTCGTGATCGGCCACGAGGAAGTGCGCCGCGGCTCCGAAATCGCCTACGCGCCCATCATTCGTTACGCGCACAACGCTAAAGGCGATCGCCGCGACTTCACCTCGCCCATCGCCACATCCCCGCCGCTCTACCCCATCAACGAACGCGTGCGCGTGCTGCACACAAGCAACCCGCATGAAGCTCGCATCGAAAGTTTCCGCAGCCTGTGGCTGCTCCCCAGCGCCTTGCTCGCACTCGGCGCACTGCTTTCGCTCGCGGGTGCGCGCTCGCTGCTCAAATTCATCCGCCAAACTTCGATCGAAGCAGCCCTCGCCCAAGCCGGCCGCCGCGTGCGCGCCAAAGTCGTGCAAATCCGCCAGCTCGAGTCCGCGCTCACCGAAGAGCGCGCGCATATCATCATCGCCGAATGGGTCGACGACGACGGCCGCTTGCGCCGACTCGAGAGCGATCCGCTCAGCGAAGCGCCGCCGCCGGACTTGCAGCATGTGAACTTCCTCGTTTTCCCGCGCGATCCCAGCGTCTACCGTCTCATCGACTTCAACAGTCTCGATGAGAAACAGCGCGCCTCATAACAGCACCGAATGCGGTGCTACCTGACGCTCACGCGCGATCCGCGCCAACACTTCGCCTCAATCCGAGACGCCTCAAGTTCCTCGACCAAAGTGCCGTAAAGAACTCTGGACCCACGTCGAGCCACATCACGAGTTTTCCGGAGCACCAGCATGAAGATCCGCAGCTTGGAGGCCACATGCAGATCACCGAAGTGAAGGTCTTCCCCGTCAACGAAGATCGTCTGAAGGCTTATGTGTCGATCACCATCGACAACTGCTTCGTCATCCGCGATCTGAAAATCATCGAAGGCACCGGCGGCCTCTTCGTCGCCATGCCCTCAAAAAAGCGCAAAGACGGACAGTTCAAAGACATCGCGCACCCACTCAATCAAGAAACCCGCGATCACATCGAGCGCAAAGTCTTCGAGGCCTACGAAGCCGAACTCAAAAACATGTCGAGCACGCTCGGCCAAATCCCGCGCCGCTACGACGACGAACGCTAAACCTTAAGCTCAAACGCCTCGCGCGCCACCGCCACAGGACCTGCCCTGGTCCCCAGCGGACAACGGCACGCGACGCCCGGGCGGCGAACTTCGGGACTTGGCCGAAGCTCTCGCCGCCCCTTTTTCTTAAGCCCGAGGCCACCGGCCCCAAACTCTCCTGCTCCGAGCACTCTCGCCCCCGCCCCGCGTTAGCACCGATCTCATCTGCCAACAGAATAAGCTAAGCAAACCCCGAGTGCTGCCCGCCCGCACTGCGATCGCGGTTCTACTTGCCTGAGGTCGCCCTCTTGCCGTAACAATAGGGGTTCGTTTTCCCGGTTGGGGTGTCGTCAAGCGGCAAGACAACAGATTTTGATTCTGTCATCCGCAGGTTCGAATCCTGCCACCCCATCCAAACTTTAAAGACCCAATCACGAAGTGATTGGGTTGATTGGTTGATTAATTGACGCGCTGTTTTCTCGGCGCCGCGGTTTTCGAGCTAGTTCCCGCTCTACCTCCAGCTTTCAACCTGCACTCGAGCGCCCAGCCGAATCCCGGCCTCCCATCGAGTTCACTTCTTAGCCGACAAAAGCTGAATCACCTTTAAGAAAGAATACTTTTTGAAGTCAGCGTCGCGAGTGTAGATCCGCTTCACGTTGTGTGATCGCAAACAAAGGGCGATACGCGCATCAAAGATTTCATTTCCCCTGAGACCATGAATTTCCATTTCCATTTCTGGAATGTCTTTCCACCAATCAACGTCTTCTTCGAGAACTCGAATTTGGAAATATTCAAACAGCTCAGCTATTGCTTGCGCCGCCGGAGTGGCTTTCAAGGGTTTGGGAAAGAGCTTTGGATGAGTCAGAAGCCTTAGACACACACATCGACTTGAGATCTCGATTTGATCATCTGTACTGTTCACGTGCTTCCTTCACCACTTGTGACCCAAGGACGAGCCACTCCTCACCGAGCCTCGAGCGTGTTGGCATTGAGGTGCCCACCTCTTTGCAGTGCCTCGTTGTGAGACATGGACTTTGGGCTACTTATGATGATCTATATGGCGTCTTTGTGTCATTTTTTGATGTCTTATACTGCATCATTAGATTTCATTTTGATGCTTTATATGACATCATAAGAGCATGAAAACGAATAAAAAGGCGATTGGCCTACAAAGACGAACAATGGATAAAAAGCTACACCCTTGGCTCCACCTGAGAGCAGAAAAGAGTCCCCCTGCGGGATGGCTCAAGGCCATCCGTGGAGCACTTGGAATCAGCTCGCGGCAACTGGCGCAAATCGTCGGAATAGACTCATCGGCGATCATTCGACTCGAAGAAAGAGAGCCGGATGGCAAGGTGACGCTCGAACTTCTCAATCGTGCGGCAAATGCGATGGGATGCAAAGTTATCTATGCGATCGTCCCAGGCGATGAAAGCGAAAGTCTCGAAGCGATCGTTGAGCGTCGAGCGAGATACGCCGCTCAAGATCTTTTGGAAAGAGTTGAACATTCAATGCGACTCGAGGAACAGGGATCACCCGATTCAAAGGCCGAGCTCGAAAAGCTCGCTCAAAAAATGAAAGAGAAGATGGACCCACGAATTTGGGGCCTGACAAAAGCTAAGAAGAAAAAGAAAGACCCTCGTAAGTGACCAAGCTTGAAATTCATTATCCACCGGGTGCGACTCCTCTCGATCCAAATGAACTCGGTGGACTCATTCCGAAATACATCACCACCCAAGGCGAATTGAATCGCCATGAGCGCGAGAATATCGTTGAAGCTGCCGACTGGGCGCTCGGAAGCACCCGCCATGACTGTCTGAACATTTCGTTTTGCTTCGAACTTCACAAACGAATGTTTGGCAAGGTCTGGAAGTGGGCCGGGCAGATCCGGCTGACCGACAAGAACCTCGGTGTTCCCAAAGAGCAAATCCTCATGAAGCTCAAACCGCTCTTCGATGACACGGCCTTCTGGATCGAGAATGAGACCTATAGCTTCGACGAAATCGGCGCGCGATTTCATCATCGACTTGTATCTATTCATGCGTTTCCAAACGGAAATGGTCGTCACGCTCGGTTAATGACTGAAGTGATTCAGACCGTGAACGGAGAGAAGCCTTTCACATGGGGAAGTTCTGATCTCTATAATTCGGAGTCTGAAGCTCGGAAGGACTATCTCGCAGCACTGAGACATGCAGATCAGGGCAACTATCAGCCGCTCATTGAGTTCGTCAGAAAATAGCTTCGCACTACGCTACTGCCCCACTTAACCTCTCGCACTTGTCGGCACTCCTCCATGATCTCATCCATGCAGGAGGATTTGTAGCTCGCGACAGATTCCTCAGCCCCGGCCTTTCGATCTCCTCGGCTCCTACCGATGAGATTGAGTGCCCCGACTCAAAGTGGGGCGGCTTGCTTTGAACCCAAGGCCGATGTCAAAATTGAGGCTGAGATGACAAAGAAGAATTCCTCACTCACAGCGGAACGACTGAAACCCATATCAAAAGCGTTTCTCGACGAGTTTCTAGCCTGGAAGCCCGAGTGGCAAAAGCATTGCGAATTTGAACAGAGCGAATCGAATCAGATCGACGGCGAATGCGATCTCTACATCCGACTACCGTCTCCACACGGAGATCCCAATCTTGAGATTCAAGTGTTTTTCGTAAACGACGGCTCGGAGCCCAGCTTGTCGTTTGGAAACTGGCATGCACACAATGAAGTCGTAATTTCCACCACAGAGTTTGAATATGTGGAATTGTCGATATTTACCGCACTCCAGCTGATGGTCATGGGCGACATCGCGATCTCAACATCGCTCACGACGAACTCGCCCATCTCATTGGCTTTCGGGCCTCAACACGAAATTGTCTATCTTCCATTGCGATGGTCGATAGAAGAGGCCTTGCAGGACGCTGGTGGGCGCATTCGAGTCCAAACCTGGGACGGAAGAATCGATCAAGAAGTGAGTTTAGAAACGATCGACGCCATCCACAGAAAACGAGAAGTCTGAAAAATCGGAAGCACCAGACTTAGACGCTGCCCCTTTGGATGCTCTCCTCGTGTGGAAGAAATCTCCGAGGCGAAGACTCACCCGCCCTCTCCCCACGCCCCTTCTCATACGTGTGAGCCGTCACGATCAGCGAATCATTGATCTTCAGCTGCGCCAAACGCGCGCGGGAAATCGGAGATGAAAAACTCCGACCTCTGGTAGAGATCCTTCGGACTCATCATCCACCGCGCAGGGCCGAGGTCGACTAAAATTCCAAAGGGCACGCAGAAGCGCACAAAGAATCGAAGATTCAGGCAATGAACCATGGCTTCATAAGTGTCGAAGCCCAGTAGCGGTCCGTCCTGATAAGTCATATGGACAGCCTCGCCGTGCTCATTGACGAGATGAAAGAGTCCGTCAGAAAACTCCACCGCCGTGAGCGTCGAGTTTGGCCAATGCCACAGCTTTTCGATCATTTCGGCGCCTGAATTCTGAATGAACTCAAATTCCGGAAAACGATCCTCACATGCCCAATTCCAAACCAACAAACCCGCATCAAACAGATTGCGATAGAGTTGAAACGTCGGACCATCCTTGAGCGCACCGATTCCTCTCGCCGTGAGCCTGAGCGACCTATTCGCAATCTGCACATACTCTTTGATCTCAAGAAGTTCACGAATTCGCGCGACCTCGGGGCAGTCTATTTCGCGCATTGGGCGGAACCTCTGATCCTGATCGAGCGAAAACTGATCCCAGAAAGTCTGAACGAACTTTCGATTGAGCGCCCCCGTGTCGGTGAGCTTAATCCCAACATCGCCGCCCGCTTCGGCCAAAAGAAACATCGCATGTCGGATGATCGGAGTCTCAATAAGAAGTTGCGTCGTCGACTTCGGCGCGCCCTCCATATTGGCTTGAGAAATCGACGCTCGGGACTGCCTTGGAATTGGAAATTCAATAAGCTTTGCCATGCCCATGAACTATCGAAGACTCGCGCACATCGCAAATCCGCATCGAATTTTCATCGACTCACGAAAGACGATGAGCCATTGGCAATGAACTGCAATTGGCCGCTTTCATTTCCGCAACTCGAACACGAGCCCGGACGACGACTCTAACTCGATCGCCACTTCCAATGCGCCACTTTCTACGCGCCACTTCCAACGCGCCCAAACGCCCGCTTCGCTTTCGCGGACTCATCGGCCCTCCGCAAGCGCACGCACCAAGGCGCCTTGAATCTCCTCGACGCTGACTTTCAATCGCGCCGAAGACGATGGCGCAAGAGGCGAGATGATCGACACCGGCATACCCGGCGTGGACCACTCAGGTAGCAAGTGCACCAATTCCCCGCTGTCAATTTCATCTCGACACAAATAGCGCGGAACCAGCGCCACTCCCGCGCCCGCCATCGCCATCTTCATCAGACTGCTCATCTGATTGCTGACGATTTGCGGTGAAACCGGAACGTGCACCGTTCCCTTCGCCGACCGCAAAGTCCATCGCTCGACAATCGTGCGAATGTCCAAGCAGAGAATCGCATGCTTTCGCAAATCTTGCGGAACGCGAATCCTTTCCCTGGATTTCAAATACCCGGGCGAGGCCACTGCAATCAGCACCACCTCGCCCGCGCGCCGCAACTTCAAACTGCTGTCTCGGGTTTTGCCGATGCGTACGGCAAGATCAAATCCATCCTTCACCAAATCGACGATCTCGTCGGTGTAGTTCAACTCAAACCGCAGATCCGGATGCTTCGCCGAAATTGCTGCGATCGCAGGAGCCACGACAAAAGTTCCCAGATCTTCAGGCGCAGTGATGCGGACTAGCCCCGTCAGCACACGATCAAGTCCATACAAAGATTTCTGCGCGTCCTCCAATTGTGAAATGGGCCCAAGGCTTGCGTCGTAAAAGGCTCGGCCCGCGTCCGTCAGCCTCAATCTCCGAGTGGAGCGCACCAACAGCTTCGTCGCCGTCGCTTTCTCCAGCTTCGAGATCGCCTTACTCACCGTGGACTTCGGCATATTCAAAACTTCAGCGGCCTTGGAGAAGCTGTGGTTCTGCACCACCTTCACAAAGATTCGCGTGAGATCAAGCTCCATCACGGCTCGCCACCTTCCCCAATTTCCACTGTTTCTATTAAGAAACATTGTATTCACTTTAGTGCATCTAATCAATAAACGAAAACTCGTCGATACTGCTGACATACGACGAACAACGAATTCGTCATCACAAGGAGAAATGCCATGAAGTCCAATAGTCAGAACCCACAGCTCAGCACCAGCCTCAGGCTGATGACTCTCACGACAGCGCTCTTGGCCCTCGCGCCTCTGGCGTCCAGTGAAACCCTGGCCCTAGACCCCAGTGCCAGCCGCATTCGCTGGGTGGGAAAAAAGGTCGTCGGCCAACAACACGACGGCACCGTCGCGATCAGCGGCGGCCAGGTCGAGTTCGACGGCAACCAGCTCAAAGGCGGTGAAGTCAGTATCGATATGAAGTCGATCAAGAACGACGATCTCACTGACGCCGCCTACAACGCCAAGCTCACCGGTCATTTGAAGTCAGATGACTTCTTCGGCGTCGAAAAGCATCCGACGGCAAAGTTCAAAATCAAATCGGTGAAGCCGGTCAAAAACGCCGCCGACGCCACACACGAGATCTCGGGCGATCTGACGATCAAAGGCATCACGCATCCGGCGCGCTTCAATGCGAAGATCGAAGTCAAAGATCCCGAACCGAACAAGACCAAGTCCGCGAACATCGCAAAGTCCGCCAGCGCGCGAGGCAAGCTCACTATCGATCGGACGAAGTACAACATCCGATATGGCTCGGGAAAATTCTTTGAAGATCTCGGCGACAAGATGATCAGCGACGACTTTGATCTCGAGATCAATCTTCAAACCAAACGCTGAGTCGGGTGACCTCGACACAAAGAACCAATCGATCCGACATCAGATGTCCAACAAACTGCAAACAGGGAGAAATATCATGACGAAAAAAATCGGAATCATCGGCGGAGGAAATGTCGGCAGCGCTCTGAACAAGGGCCTCACAGCCGCCGGCTATGAAACCCGCGTGAGCGACGAAACCAATGTCCGCGATGTGGCGATCGGAGCGGATGTGATCATCCTCGCCGTTCCCTTCACCGCCATCGATGCTGTGATCTCCAGCGCTGGCGACGCGTTCGATGGAAAGCTCATCGTCGACGTCACCAACACGTTGGATGCGAAGATGGGCTTCGCGGCTCAAGCCTCGAGTGGCGCCGAAGAGCTGCAGAAGAAATTGCCGCGCGCAAAAGTCACCAAAGCCTTCAACACGGTGTTCGCCCAGCACATGAGCGCAGGTCGCCTACGCGGAGAGGCGCTCACCGCCTTTGTCGCTGGCGATGACGAGGCCGCTCGGAACCAAGTGCTCAAGTTAGCCAAGGACATCGGCTTCGACTCCTTGAGCGCTGGACCGCTCGCCAACGCACGACACTTGGAAGCCTTTGGCTATCTCAACATTCAACTGGGATATGTGCTGGGACACGGAGCAATGACCGGCTTTCAATACATCCGGTCAACTTGATTCGGAGAGTCTCATGCGCGAACTCGGAAAGATTCATGACGAGCGCTCGGCGCGGGTGACTCCGTGCCGATTCGCGAGGCGCGACGAGTCGGCGCCAGCGCGCGCCCGATTGATGGAGCGCCAGAGCGCGTGTAGCCTCGGACATCCCGGCGGTTTGCGCCTCGATCGCGTTCTCAAACGAAGATTGGAAGCAGCATGAATCGTCGCCAAGTTCTACTCGCCCTCACCACGGCCACCGCCGGCGGCTTGGCCCTCGGCACCTTCTTCCCCAGGAGGCTCGATATGTTCGATCAACTTAAGTCCGGAACTCCGACGCAAAGAATGCCCGTCCTCTTTGTCGGTCATGGCTCACCCATGAACGCGATCGATACGAACCCCTACACACTGGCGCTGAATCAACTCGGCAATCAGCTTCCGCGTCCGCGTGCGATTCTTGTGATCTCGGCGCACTGGATGACCGATGGGACTTGGGTGACCGAGATGCCAAAGCCCAAAACCATTCATGACTTCTATGGCTTTCCCAAAGAGCTGTTTGACATTCAATATCCGGCGCCGGGCAGTCCCGAGATCGCCAAGCTGATTCAAGACAGTGTGCAAAGTCCGCCGATTCAAGGCGACAGTGAAAGCTGGGGGCTTGATCATGGAACTTGGGCTGTTTTGCGACACATGTATCCGCAGGCCGATATTCCGGTTTTGCAACTCAGCTTGGATCTCAAGCAGCCCGCGGAGTATCACATCCAGATCGGCCGCCAGCTCTCGCAACTCAGAGATCACGGCGTGCTGATTCTTGGCAGCGGCAACCTCGTGCACAATCTGCGCAGCATCCGCTGGGAGCCTCGCGCCCCAGCGCATGATTGGGCGCTTGAGTTCGACGAATGGCTCAAGGCCAAACTCATCGACCGTGACTCATCGGCCCTCATGAACGACTTCCACAAGACGCAAGCGGGACGTCTGAGCATTCCCTCGCTCGATCACTACTTGCCCTTGCACTACATCCTCAGCGCCGCCGACCCCAAGGATGAATTGAAATTTGAATATGAGGAAATTCAAAACGCATCCATCTCGATGCGAAGCTTTAGTCTCAGGCCGGCAAGGTCATGATGAGCGGCTTGCCTCGCGTGATCACGATCGTGTGCTCAAACTGCGCGGTGAAAACACCAGGGTTTGTCACCAGCGTCCAGCCGTCGCCTTTGTCGAACACTTGGCGCGCGCCCGATGAGACGAAGGGTTCGATGGTGATGACTTGGCCCTCGCGAAGCACTCGCTTGTCGCGTCGATCATAAAACCCCGGAATGAAACCCGGCTCTTCGTGCAATGCGCGCCCTACGCCATGACTGCCGATGTTCTCGATGACGGTGAATCCATGCCGCGTGGCCTCGGCCTCGATCGCGTACCCGATTCGGTTGAGCTTCGCGCCCGCCCGCGCTTCGTTCATCGCTTGCGCTAACGCACGCTGAGCGACATCACAGAGCTGTTGCTTGATCGGTGTCGCCGAACTCACCGGCGGCACAATCGCTGAGCCACCTGTGTCCGCGAAGTAACCATCAAGCTCCGCTGAAACATCAATGTTCACCAAGTCACCTGCGCGCAAAACCTGCGTGCCGGGAATGCCGTGCGCGGCCTCTTCATTCACGCTCACGCAAGTTTGCCCCGGAAAATTGTAAGTGAGTTGCGGCGCGGATCGCGCGCCCTGGGCCGCCAAGAATTCGCCACCGATCAAGTCGAGCTCGCCCGTCGTGATGCCCGGCTCAAGCTTCGACTGCATGAGCTGCAAACAGCGCGCGACGATGCGGCCGACTCGGCGCAAACCCTCAATGTCTCGTTCGGAGTTGATCGACATGGCTTGATGATAGCTGGTTCCCCTACGAGCTGCCATGCTTGAGTGTGCAAAATCAGGCCTAAGTCGTTGAAGAGACGAGGACTTCACCGGAAATTGGCTTCTATCGAGGCCAGCGGCCCTCACAACTCAAGCAATGCTGAACAAACACAGACACTTAGGCTGGGAATTGGTGTGCATTTGCACACTCAACCGAGGCAGCTCAGATGAGCCACCAGATCTCCCCCAACACCACGCTGCTGTTGCAGAAGTAGCTGGTGCCATTCGGATAGCACCACACCGTGCCCTGGGGAGTCGGACAGAAGTAGGCGCCCGAGCTCGGAAAGCACCACGTCGGCTGACCGGGGCGTGCGCAGTAAAAGTTCTCGCCGTTGCGGTAGCAGAGGACTTGAGTGGCGGCCGCGGCTGTGGGCGGACGCGAAGTGAAAGCCGCAAGGGACAGCACGATTGCGAAGATGAAGCGGGAAAGTAGGGTGTGGGCCTGTGGGCTCATATCGATGACCTCGCTGAAAATTGGATCCGAACATCGCCCAAAGACTCGGCTGTGCCTAGGAGGGAGCGCACTAACTGAAGAATCGTGAGACGGCGCCGGTAAATTTCTCCAGCTGGCTCACTTGGCTGGTCGTCGCTGAAGTGAGGCGAAAAAACTCAGGGTTTCAACGACTTGCGTGCAGGAGCCAAGGCTCTCAGCGACTCGAATTCAGAGGCTCTGCGCCCTAGAGAAAAGTGCATGTCGGCGCGGCCAGAGCCTTTTTTAAAAGATGGCATGCGCACCGATGACACCTTCATGTTGATCGCAAGCCAATGGCTCAGGGCCGATGCTACGAACTTCGCGGATTCTGAGGCAGCGTGCCGCTTCGTGAGTAAATCAAATCCGCTTCTCAGAATCAGATTCTTCGATTGAAATGGCGAAAGTGCGCGGCATCGTCACCGTCTGTGGGCTTCGACGCGCGCGAGCAATGTGAGCCGCGCGAGTGAGCATAGGCCACAGGGCGGCTCGCGGAATCACACTGAAGCCGCGGAACAAGTAGCTGACCTAGAGGAGCGAATATGAATACCAAGAGTGATTCCGCGCTAAATTCAAATCTGGCGCGACGGCTCATCACCACACTTCGCAATGTCTTGATACTTTTGAGCTTGGCCCTGGGCGCTTCGTGGATTGTCGGCTGGTATTACTTGAAGGCGCCGACGCTTTCTGGGCCCGGGGAGTCGGCGGATCTCGGCGACACCGCGATCGAAGCTTCGGTTTTGCGTGCGCATGTGGAGGCGCTCGCAGGCTTGAACCCGCCACGCAATTATGCGCACAAGGCGAGTTTGAACGCGGCGGCCTCTTACATTGAGTCGACTTGGAAATCCGCAGAAGTAGCCTCGGAGAGACAGAGCTTTAAAACTCACGATGGCGAGTATCACAATATCATCGCGCGATTCGGCAATGCACAAGGTCCGCTGATCGTGATCGGCGCGCACTATGACGTCGCAGGCCAACAGCCGGGCGCTGATGACAATGCCAGCGGTGTGGCCGGCTTGATCGAGTTGGGGCGCGCGCTGCAAAAGCTATCGGCTCACCCCAAATTAGCTGAAGGGCAAATTGAGCTTGTCGCCTATTCACTGGAGGAGCCGCCGTATTTTGGCGGCGATGAAATGGGCAGTGCGTTTCACGCGCGAAAGCTTCGCGACGAGGGACGAGTGCCGCGCTTCATGATCAGTTTGGAAATGATCGGTTACTTTACGGATGAAGCGAACTCGCAGGAATTCCCGATTCCCCTGCTCAGCGCGTTCTATCCCACGCGCGGCAATTTCATCGGCGTGGTGGGAGTTCAGAAAGATCGAAAACTGATCGCACAGCTTCGCGATCACATGCGGCTGAAGATGCGACTCGATGTCGAAGGCGTAGCGGCCCCCAGCTTCCTGCCGGGCATCGACTTTTCTGATCACCGCAATTACTGGCAGATGGATTGGCCCGCGGTGATGATCACCAACACCGCATTTCATCGCAATAAAGAATATCATCAAGTCGGCGACACGCCGGATCGCTTGGATTATCAGAAGATGGCCGAGGTCACTCGCGGTGTTCTCGGCGCGGCACTTTCCATGCTTTGAGGCGTCTCGCGACTCAATTCTTTGAGCAGCGAATGCTTCGCTCGGAGCAAGCGGCCTTTGCGTCGCCGCACTTTTTCATGACGGCTTGGCGCGCTTCGCTTTCTGTGCTCGCGCGCGCGGAGTAAACTTGATCGCCGGACTCCACACTGCAACTGTGTGCGCCGACCAGTCCGAGCTTGCCGCCTTCAAAACTCAAGTTGAGCTGGGGCCCAGTGTCGCGGCTTTGCCCGGCCTCGTAGCCCTGACGATATCCGCGCTGTGCGGCCTCGGCGTCCGCGGCGCTACAAACAATCGTGAATTGAGTCATCGACATCTCGCGGCCGGCCTTCGCGTCGTTCATGCCCTTTTCGTAACCGCCGTTTTCCGTGCAGTTCTGCGCTTGGATCGTCGCGCATCCAGATGAAAATAGCGCGAGTGATCCCGCCACGCAGAGAAGTCTCAGATGAGTTGCCATTGGCATTTGAACCTCCAAAGCTTCACTGTCGCTTGAGTTTAACAAAAAGTCAGCGAGTCCGGCCTCGACCATAGGCCAGATGCTCATTGACCTTAGCTCGGTGGACTTCCAGCCTGAGAGGAACAGTAATCCCCGATGGAGGTGGAAGATGTTACGCGCTCTACTCGTGGCCTCGACAATTTTGTTTTCATCCGCATTCGCGACCAACGCGCGCGCGGGAATTATGGTCGAGCCCTATCTCGGCTATAATCTTTTGGTTTCTGACTTCACCTTTGGTGCAGCCGCTGGACCTTTCAACGGGCAGTCGCTGAAGATCGACAACACCGGCTTGGGTTACGGCCTTCGCGTCGGTTACACAGTTCCCTTCCTGTTTGCCGCTCTCGACTACTCTTCGGGAAGCCTCGCCAGCTCTGTGAAGGAAAAGCCCGCAGGTTCGACGATTTCGACGTCGTCCAGCACGGCGACTTCGCTGGGCGCGACAGTCGGTGTGAACCTTCCGATCATTCGTCCTTACATCGGCTACATCTTTGACGACCAAGTGAAGAGCGACACTTCGACGATTTATGGAACAGGCTTCAAGGTCGGCGTCGGTCTGACGGTCTTCCCGATGGTGAAGTTGAATGCGGAGTACGTGACACGCACTTGGACGAAGTCGAAGGGCAGCAGCGGCACCGAAGAGAGCTTCGGCGATGCGGCCACTTACAAATCAGGAAAAGGCTCGGGCTTTTTCATCAATGCGAGCATTCCGCTGTCATTCTAAGCGCCGCCAATTTCGAGGCTAAATGCGAAATCCGAGTGAGAGCCACGCCAAGTGGCTCTTACTTTTTTAGGGCACGACGTGATCGCTTGAATCCCCAAGCCCAACGCCCTTCATCCACTGGAATATTCCTTCGGCAAAAACCGCGCGAGCCTCAGCTGAACGATGACCGTCGTAGGGAATTCGATCTTCGCGACGAAGAATCGTGCGGTCGCGAGGTCAACCCACACCTGCGTCACGGGCCGAAATGAACAAGACTCGCAAACTCGCGCGAATCCGCACGAGCAAGTAAAGGTGGGCGAGCAACATCGCCAATTGCACCACCCAGTTCGCGAATCCCGGAGTCAAAAAAATGTGGAACAAGAAAATATTGAGGGTGATCGGCGCCAGCACCGTGAGTGTTGCGGGCAAGAAGCGCCCCGAGAATAAAAGAATAGCGCAAATGACTTCGAGTGCCTTCACGAGGCTGAGAAGGTAACCCGAGTCGCGAAGCGCGGCCATGAATTGAGTCGCAACTTCAGGCATGGGCGGCACGGGAATGAACAAGAAGAATCCATTGAGTCCAAACACCAAATAGATCAACGCCAAACCGTATCGAGCCGCGCGATCCAATCCCCGCCAAACATCAAGCTGTCTTGCCTTGGCTTGCTCGTTCATGCGCCCCTCTCTCGTCGTCACTTCATTGTGCTTCTGACTCTTGTCCATCTTCGATGTGCTTTCGCCAATCCGGGTAATCCTTCGGCGGAAAATCACGCACGAGCTCAGAGACCCAAGGCAACATGATATCAGCGATCAAGGCGTGGCCTTTCACGCTGGGATGGGCGTCGTTGGGGCCAAAGCTCTGCACAAAATAGGACTCGATCTCCTTGGGATCAGACCGAACCACGGCCTTGAACGGCTCGCCTAAATTGAAACTCGGCTTGGGTGAATTGCGAATCGACATCAACGCCGTATCGATGGCATCCGCCATCGGAATCCCCCGCAGCCAATGGTAAGAGTGAAAGTAGACCGGCACGCCGCGCTTTCGCAGATCATCCGTCAGCATCTCAAAGTCGGTGCGAATCCACTCCGTGAGCTCATACGAGTTCACCTGAAATTCGTATTGCGCATCTTCGGGATACTTCTTTCGATAGTCCTCGTAGATGTGTTGGGCCAGATCCCGAATGCTTCCGGGTGGTGAGGTGTCCGCAAGAACTCTCAAGCGCCTCAATGGTTCGCGGTGAATGACCAAGGGCACTTCATCTAATGCTTGAGCTATGATGTCGAGCTGACGTTCTCGCTCCTTGAGGCGTCCCAAATTTTCCAAGAGATAATTGGTGTTCACCATGTTCGCCGGATGGACGTCAAAAGTCGCTCGCAGCAATTCGAAGTCTTCTTCGCTTTCAACTTTCGGGTAGCGCCGTTGGAGCGACCACTCACGAACTTGTTCCAGATTCGTCTTCCAACCCAAGTTCTTCCAGTTCACCATGAGTCTCGCGTGCAGCTGTCTCAGCTCATCGAGATGCTGACTTTCGCGTTTGTGAATCAAGCGGTCATGCTGAAGTTCAACAGCGTGAAACACTAAGAGATTGAAGCGCGATGGATAGTCCATCAAATATTCGCGCGCCACTTCGCTCACGCATTCTGCGCCCACTTCAGGGACTGTGCAGACGACTGACCACGCATCATAGACCACCCGAGGCCGCGGCCGCGGCGCTGAGCGAAAGCGCTGCAAGTAACTGCTGACCTCAGCGGGTTTCATGTCTTCGATCAAACGCAATCGATTGACGATCTCAATCGCGCGCCGAAGGGTGGTTAACTCCTGTTGCCGCTCTTCATGCCCACGATGTCGAAGAAGCTGCACAAATCTGTAAACGCGAAGATTCTCACTGAACCACTCCGACAATTGACTCGTGTCCTGCAGCCCCATGCGTCGGCGCGCCAGGCTTAAGCCCACGGGGTTCCATGTGTTCGGCTCGCCTCCCACCGCGATCACAATGTGAGGATGAAGCCAATCTCTGTTGAGCTCGCCACGCAAAAGTTTGGCTCGCTGTTGGGAAGTCGTCACATTGCCACGTCCACCATTGATGACGTGCAGAGTTTGAAAACCTTCCGGCAGTTTCAATCGACCGGCTTCGAGCTCGCGGCGCAGTCGAATCTGCAACTGGTGCGGATAGGCCTCGGACTTTTGCACACCCGCGCCATCGGTGTGCGAATTTCCAATCATCAAAATTCGAAAGCCTTGATTTCCCTGCAGTGCACGTTCGTTGCTTGTGGCGCGAGCGGATGCCGCACTCGATGAGCCTTCAGTCCGGCCATCTGCCGTGCTCGGATCGGCTGAACGAGCGCTCGTCGTCGGCAGATTCGCCTGCGAGGCTTGGGCTTCACGTGATTCGACATAATTCATGCCCACGACACGCAAGCTCACTTCCGCCAAGACGAGGATCAGCATGGCTCCGAGTAGCCCCGCCAAGAGTCGGCGGCGCGCGCGGCGAATCACCGGCGAATTCAAATCAAAGCCAGGAGCAACACTCGCCCACTTGGTCCATTGCGGACGGCTTTGATCCCTGTTTGCCTCATCCTGGTCCAGCTTCGTCAATTCAACTCCCCAATCTGCAATCAACACTTCGAACGTGATCGATTTTATCCTCGATCAAACCCGAAGCGCAGTTGATTTCCCTCAGCGGACTCGACCAACGCCGAGGAGGCCTTTCACACTCTTATGAACAAGCGCAGAATTTTAACATGAGCTCAACGGCGCCTTTGAGTGCTCAAGCCAAGGATCAAAACAAGCTCCCCTTACATCCCTGTCAAAGCTGTGGCGCTTGTTGCGCGAGTTTTCGAGTGCAATTCTACTGGCGAGAAGGCGAGCGCGAGCAGCAACCTCAAGTTCCGCCTCACACCTGGCAGGAATCACATGGCGCCGAGTCCGCTGAACCCAGCAACTGGCGCGTCATGCGCGGTACGGAAGCCAAACATCACCCGCGATGCACAGCACTCGTAGGCCGGATCGGCACCGTCGTCGCCTGCGGCATTTACTCATCGCGCCCAACGCCATGCCGAGCCTTCAAAGCTTCCTACGAAGATGGTCTTGCAAATTCACGTTGCGACGAAGCTCGCGCTCGTCACGGCTTAAGGCCACTCTGCAAGGCGGACTGGATCGCTTGGCGAAATGCGAACCGAGATCAACTGGGTTCCGTCGCCGATACGGCGGCCAGCGCCGATCTCAGCTCATCGTAGTCCGACGGAAGCTGCGCGAGTAGATCCAACTGTCGGCGGCGCTGCAACTCATGGAGTGCTGAGCGCAGCAGTCGCAACTTTCTTGTCTCACGCAACAGCTCAGGTTGTGTCTGCTGCCGAACTCGACGCGCCAGCTGACTCAACTGCTCGGCGTAATGCCGCCAATTCTCAATTCCACCCGGCGATCGCTCACTGCCTGAAGTTCGCAAAAATTCAACTGCGCGATCCAAGTGCTCCGCCAAAGCCGCCGGCGCCAAATCTGTCGCCATCCACTCGGGAAATGAAACAATGTGAAAGTACAAAGTCACTTCACGCTTTGACTCGATTTCGCGTTCGCGAACCCAGCGCAAATAATCCGGCGCTTGATCCAAAGAGAACAAATTCAAGGTGGTGATCGTACTCACTTGAATTTTCCCGAGCGGCTGCGACGCCGAGAGCGCCAACAAACTTCTGAAGTTCTCACGAAAGCGCGCAAAGCGAACTCTATATCGAATCATCTCCGCGCGCTCCTCCACGGCTTCCATGGAGACGTTGATATTGAATCGTAGATGCGCAGGCGCCGATCGAAGAGTCGCCAGGAACCGATCGAAGTGAAGTGTTGGAGTATTCAGATTTGAGATGATGTTGATTTCCAGATCGCGCGGCGCCTGATCGGCGTAAATCGCGACGAGCTTTTCGAGTGCCGCTGGAAATCGTGGCGACAGCAGCGGCTCTCCGCCCAAGAATGCGATTCGCCGATAACCCATCTTCGTCGCCTCCAGAAAGCTCCAGAGAGTCGACTGAAACTGATCGAGAAGCTCAGCGCTCGGCGCGCTTTCCCGAGGACGCACCGGCTCTTGCGGCATGGGACCGAATTCTTTTTGTTCCGCGGCCCATGACGAGGAGTACTCGCCGCTACAATACAAGCATTTCAAATCACAAGTGTTGTCGAGTTGAATGTCCAAATTGTCGGGAAAGTTCCCAAAGGTGCCTGGTTCCAAGTTCTCACGAATGGTCGTCGCCCAATCGATGCCTTCCACATCGCCTTGTCGATCATACGCTTTCGCAAGCTGTTCCAAGTATTCGCGCTGTGAACTTCGGTGGCTCGGTCGATTTTGTTGTTCAAGATCCAAGCACACTGAACATCGTTTCGGTTGCCCCGTGGTCATCATTTCGCGACGAGCTTGGCGAATCTCGGGGGAGTTATTGAGCAGCTGGGCCCCGTGCCGAGCCAAGTCTTCAGCTGTCACCGCGAAAGGCTGAGTCTTGCAGCAAGTTCTCAGTTGCGCCTTCCCAAAATCAGCCACCACATGCGTCCACAAGTAAGCACAGCCCCGCGGGATCTGAGAGATACTTCGCTCACTCACCGATTCGCCCCTTTGTCGGCACCCGATTCCATACTTCGACGCCCATCCTGAGCGACGCGCCAGATCTCGGCAAGCTCAGGGATGGCTTTGACCGCCGATGTGCCCCGTCGCAAGTCCCAAAACTCCAACTCCTGCCTGAGTTCGCGCCAAAGCTGAAGTTGTTGGTCGTGACTATTCCCCGTCGGCGAAGCCGCGTTGGCACTCGGGTTCATCTCAATTCGCTGCGCGACTCCATCCAAGTACTTCGCATAAGAGCGCCAATGCGAAGCCTGCATGCGACTTCGCAAGACGACTTCGTTTTCACTCGGTTGATCAAACTGCGCGACGGGCGCCAACTCCTCGGCCCATTCCGTCAACATGGCGATCGATCTTCGCAGAGGCACAGCGAACTCTTTGGGCGCGCTCAACGGCGACAAGGCCCGCGGCAAGGTCACCATGTTCTGCACAAGCTCAAGACTGCAGCCATACTGTCGGTGGAGATCGCGCAAGTAGCTCAAGAACTCCGGCAAACTCGGCAAAGCCAAAAGATTGAGCGTCGGCAAAATCACGACTTCGACATTCGGAAAATCTCGCAACAAGCGATGAAGATTACGCTCGAGCTTGGGCCAATTCGTTCCATAGCGAATGTACTCCGCACGCGGCCCCAAGGACTCCATGGAAACCTGCACCACCCACCGAAAGCGAGTCTCCATCTTTGGGATCATCTGCGTGAATCGCTCAAACTGCTGATCCGGCGGACATAGATTCGTCGTGATGCAGAGCTCAGGCTTTCTCGCTCGCGCCGGCACTTTCTCAAAAATCTCTCGCATACGCTCCAACGACTCATAGAAGGCCTCAATCGCGATGGGCTCACCGCCGATGTATCCCAGGCGTTTCACCAGATCTCGCGCGTTGGCCTCGACCCACTCATAAAACAAGGCCTCCAATTGCGGATCCCGAGACTTGTCACGATAGTTGGCATGAAGTCGCTGGGCGGCTCGCTTCTCCGCGGCCCAGGAGGACGAATAAAATTCGTTGCAATAGACGCACTTAAATCCGCAAGCATTCGATAAGACGATCTCGAGAATGTCGACGGCTGCGGTCGTCAGCAACGAATCGTCAATTTGCCCGCTCACCAATCGATCGCGACTCCGGCGCAAAAATTCCGTCAGATTCTCTTGAGGCCGAACTTCTCCCACTTTGCGAAGCTGTGTCGTAAAGAAGTCCTCGAGGCGCGGGCTCTTCACTCCCGAGTCCTCAATCGACCAACATGAATGACAATCCTTGTGCCGCTGATCAAAAATCATTTCGCGACGTCGCTCGCGAAAAAACATTTTCTCGGAAAAAACCTTCGCACCATACTGCTGAATGTCGGAATCGGTGATGGGCTGGCTCTCGGTGCGACAGCAATACGCCATAGCGCGATCGAACATGTAAAATATGGGATAGGACCAACGAAACACGCAGAGCGCTTGCGTCTGCAAGGCTGCCTTTTGACTCATATCAACCCGCCTCTCTCGGCGGGTTGGCCGTGAGAAGCTTCGCAAACACGCCAAAACTCAGCGTACTCCGGAAAGTCGCGTAGAAAATCCACCTGACGTCTCTGATTGTTCTGCTCGATGAACTGCAAAAACGCTTGGCGCGAGTTGAGGTCAAAGTCCGTGCGCTCAGGACTTCGCAGTCGTTCATAGAGAGGCTGCAGCAGATCGACGCGATACGAATACCAACTGCCAAAGTGATTTTGATGCTTAGTGATCCGATCGTTCTCCTCTTCGTGCCGAGCGACCAGATCAATCGCGGGTTCCAAATACCTCGCGAAATCCGGCGTGAGGATCATCGGATTGTGGTGGCGCGGAAAGCTGACAAGATTCTTCATCAGTCCGATGCGCAAACCGTACTCATCGTTCAAGCCTTGCACCCAATTCAGAAACTGAGGCAAATCCGAAATCGAAAGTGCATTGAGCGCCGTCTGAAAACCAATCTGAAAATTCTCCGGACTCAAGCCCATCTCCCGAGTCGAGCGGCAAACTTCTCGCACGTTGGCCTCAAACAAGGGCCACTTGAGCCCGTGACGAATGTATTCAGCTCGCTGGCCGGTCGCCTCTATGCTCGGCTGCAAGCGAAAGCGCAGTCGGCCCGTGAGTCTTGGCATGAGATTCATCAATCGGCGTAAAGACTCTGAGGAAAGATTCAGATTGGTGATCAAGCCCAATTCCACAGGCCACGGCGGCATCTTTTCCATGTCTTCGTAGGCATGAAGGAGCTTTTCGATGACCGGCCAGAACTTGGGATTATACGTGGGCTCTCCGCCCAGCAAATTGATCGTGTCCACATAGTATCGGGCCAAATCGTAAAACCACTCCCAGAACACGGCTTCGAGTTTTTCCGGCGCCTCGGGGAATTCTTCGGCAAGCTTTTCGGGCGTGACATCCCCAAACTGCAAAAGCTCCTGAGCCCACTGCGTGCTGTAATGGAGCGAGCAGTAGGTGCACTTCTGATTGCAGGTGTTCCCCAGAACAATCTCCAACATTTGCGGACGATAACTGTAGAGGCGTCGATCATCTTGCTCCAACGTTTGGGCGATCTGCGGAAACAGCACCTCGGCCGTTTCAAACGGCGACGTGCCATAGCCCCATCGCAACCAATACTCACGCACCCACGCGTCCGCTCCTGATCGCGGAGCTTTCACGCCGTTGGCCTCGAGCCGCACACAGGATTCACAATCCACATGTGTGATGCCCAAAAACTTTTCGCGACGACGCTCCAATTCATACGGACGATTCATGATCGCGTCTTTGCCGTATCGCTCAAGATCATCGGAGGTGATCTTTTGTTTGGGCGTGCGGCAACAATTCCGCGCGTGGCCACTCACCAAATTGATGATTGGATAATCCCACTTGAATCGACACATCACTTTGTCAAAACCCACGTGGTGTCCGGTGACACTCACGCCACCTGCGGCTTGTGCGCCGACAACTTCAATAGGAATTCGCTGATTGCCGGGAACCGAGGAGTCTGACGCCATGGGGATCAGGTTAGGAGAAGAAATGGGGAATCTCAACAGCCAGATTCTCGGCCAAACTCTCAGCCAGATTCTCAGCCAGTATATCTGGCCAGATTATCTGCCAGTCTATCTGCCAGTCTATCTGCCAGTCTATCTGCCAGTTTATCTGCCAGATTCCCGAATGAACTTGAGTTGGCCCTAAGCGCCCGACCTGAGCGCGAACGCAAAAGTGCCGCGTATTCAACGACGCGACACTATGCTTTGAACGGATTGACGCAAGCTAGGGCGCTCCGCCGACACTGTCAGCCCAAGTGACGCGTCGGCCTAGGGCCCATCGACGAACGGCCCTGCCCCCAAAAAAGGTTACGGGAACACAGCGCAAGTCGACGAAACTTGCCGATTCACTGTCCCTGGCGCGCCCATGATCTCAACATCCACCGTCAGCTCCCGGCTGACCGCAGAAACCAAGGCCTCGGTGTTCACGCTGATGATATAGGCACCGATTGGATCCAAGCTGACAGCCGTAATTCGCGTGCTGTCGCCAATCGTCGTGACCTCGCTCACCAGCAAGGACTCACCATCGCGCGACACTTCGCTCACTTCACCACGCGAGTCCAATTCGATGCGCAAGTTCTGTTGCTCGACGGTGCACAGGAGAAACTTTTGCGTGCGCGACGTGATCGACGCCTCAGTCGGCAGGCCAGCGGCCTCGGCCGTCGATTTCCCAGCTAAGAAGCCGGCGAGCATACCGAAGATTGCAAAGATGAAGAGCCCGATGATTCGTTGAAACTGTGTGCGGCAAAGCATGACGACCTCTCTTGTGAACACGTTCTGTTGTTGGCCAACTCCGGCGCGCTTCCCCGCGGGACAAGGAAGTCACCTCAAATAACTCAGGCCCATTTCGACTGCGGAGGGGAACTGCAAATTTGGGGGCACTGGCACTCCGGCCATCCCTTGCCCCAGAAGCAACTCATTGCTTTTGAGCCCCCCACCCCCCCTCGGTCCTGACCATTTTCGCCCGAAGCTCGCGCCGCTTCGTCATCCTGCCCCGCGCTTTGACCCTCGGCCTAACAGAGGCGAAAAACAGAGGCGAAAAACAAGGGCTTCACGACTGGACCGTCAAGAGCCAGAGCCCATAGAAAGCGAGCCTCCGCATGCAAAGCCGTTGGCAAGACCAAGACGCCGCAAACTTTCGCCAAGATCCCGTCGCACTTCGCGCCTACACCTCGCGCCTTTTGGGCGCTGAACCGGCTTTGGTTCAGCATGGCGGCGGCAACACTTCGGTGAAAGTCGAGCACACCAACCTCTTTGGCGAGAACGAAAGCATCTTGTACGTCAAAGGATCAGGCTGGGATCTCGCGACGATTCAGCCGCAAGGTTTCGCGCCGGTGAAGATGGATGTGCTGCTGAAAATGGCGCGCCTGCAAAAGCTCTCCGACAAAGACATGGTGCAAGCTCAGAAAGCGGCGATGATCAATCCGTCGGCGCCTGCGCCCTCGGTCGAAGCCATTTTGCACGCCATCATTCCGTTTCGCTATGTGGATCACACGCACTCAGATGCGGTGGTGACTCTCACCAACACGCCAGATGGCGAGGCCCACGCTCGCCAAGTTTTTGGGCCGCGCGTACTTGTACTTCCCTACATCATGCCGGGCTTCATTCTCGCCCGCCAAGTTTTCGAACACACGCGCGATCTGAATTGGGCCAACTACGATGGCATTGTGCTCTTGCATCACGGGATCTTCACTTTCCACGACGACGCACGCGTGGCTTACGAAAACATGTTGAAGCTGGTGACTCGAGCCGAAGACTTTTTGCGCGAGCGCAAAGCGACTGAAGTTCGTCGCGCGACTCCCACGATTAAACCCGGCGCCGCCGAGCTCGCAGCACTACGGAAAAATCTGGGCGGCCTGATGGGACAGCCTCTGTTGATGAAACTCAACTCTTCGCCGGAAGCCGTCGGCTTTTCCAGCTGGGATCGCGCCGAAGCGACCGCAGCTCGAGGCACGGTCACGCCGGATCATGTGATTCACATCAAGCCGCGCCCGATGCTGGTCGACGCGAGTGAAGATCGCGGCGTGGCCAAATTTGCCGAAAGCTATCGCGCTTACTTTGAAAAGCATCGCGCTGCTGAACACAAAGAACTGGATCGTTGTCCGCGCTGGGCGATCTGGCCGGGCGCCGGTACGTTGAGCATCGGCACGACAGCCAAATCAATTCGCATCGTCGAAGACATCACCCGCCACACCATCGCCTGCTTACAAGCCGGCGACGCATTGGGCGGTTGGCAGCCGGTCACTGAAGCTGAGCTGTTTGAGGTCGAGTACTGGGAACTGGAGCAAGCCAAACTCAAAGTCATCGGCGGAAGCCGACCCGCACTTCAGGGCCGAGTCGCGGTTGTCACCGGTGCCGCCAGCGGCATCGGTCGTGCGATTGCGGAAGATTTGCGCGCTCAAGGTGCGGCTGTCGCAGCGTTGGACTTGAATGCCTCGGTGACAGAAACCTTCTCCGGAGATCAAAGCCTCGGACTAGTTTGCGATGTCACCAGCGAAGCCTCGATTCAAAGCGCGCTTCAAGCTGTGGCAGAGAAGTTCGGCGGACTCGACATCTTGGTGACGAACGCCGGGACTTTCCCTCCCGGCCGCCATATTGCGGATTTGAGCGAAAGCGATTGGACCAACACATTAAATGTGAATTTGAGCGGGCACTGGCGCGTGATCAAAGCGGCGATTCCGCTTTTGAAGCAGGGCTTTGATCCCAGCATCATTGTCGTCGGCTCAAAAAATGTTCCCGCACCGGGACCAGGGGCCGCCGCTTACTCGGCCTCCAAGGCGGGACTCACGCAACTGGCACGCGTGGCCGCACTGGAGCTTGCGCCTTTTGGCGTTCGCGTGAACACCATTCACCCGGATGCCGTTTTCGACACCGGCATCTGGAGCGAAGAAGTTATCGCCAATCGCGCCAAGCACTACGGCTTGAGCGTGCAAGACTACAAGACCAAGAACTTACTCAAGACCGAGATCACTTCCAAAAACGTCGCGCAACTGGTGACGGCGATGGTGGGTCCCGCGTTCAGTAAAACCACCGGAGCACAAATTCCAATCGATGGCGGCAATGATCGCGTGATCTGATGCGCGTAGCGAAGTTCAATCTGCGACGACCGCTCTCAATGGGCGATAAGAGGTAGTCTTGTGTCCACGCCTCGACCTTTACTTGAAGTCATCTTGGTCTTCACGCGCCTCGGCTTCACCTCGTTCGGTGGGCCTATCGCGCATCTTGGATATTTTCACGATGAGCTGATTCAACGACGAAAGTGGATGAGCGAGGTCGAGTACGCGGATCTCGTGTCGCTTGCACAGTTTTTGCCCGGACCCGCGAGCAGCCAAGTCGCCATGGGACTTGGGCATCGCCGCGCGGGTCCCATCGGCGCGCTCGCCGCAACCGTTTGCTTCACTCTGCCGAGTGCCGCAATTCTATTTCTATTCGCCATGGGACTCATGCCGCTGGCGTCGAATTCCAATCTCGCGCAAGGCTTGCTTTCGGGCCTACAATTAGCGGCGGCCACAGTTGTCGCGCACGCGATTTGGCAAATGCAGCGCCAACTTTGTCCAGATCCTCATCGCAAGGGTATGGCCATTGGCGCGGCGGCGATCATGGGCCTTGGAAGTTTTCTCATCAATTCACCACTTGCTCGCGAATTCTCGGACTCAGCCCTGCCTTGGCTGACACCAACGCTTTTGCAGTTTGCCGTGTTGATTGCCGCAGGACTCATCGGCTTGCAGCTTCCCAAGACTCAGCAGGCCGAGGCCTCAGCCGCGACTTCAGGTGAAGGCTCAAGCCCGACGACTCGTCGCGGAGCTAAACGTTGGGGCGCAAGTCTCTTGGCCATCTGGGCGACGCTTCTTGTGTTGATTCCGATTCTTCATCAGCTTGCACCCGAGAGCGCAAACTTGAGAATTCTCGATGTCTTCTATCGCGTCGGCTCGTCCGTGTTTGGTGGAGGCCACGTCGTGCTTCCGATGCTCCAGGCTGAAGTGCTGCCTTTAGAAGCGCCGCAACCGCCTTCGGTCACGACATCGATACCCGCGCCAGCACAAATCGCCTGGCTCACCGCGAGCGAATTTCACGCAGGCTATGGCGCGGCCCAAGCGATTCCAGGTCCACTCTTCAGCTTTGCCGCATATGTCGGCGCACTCGCGCGCCTGCCGGAAACTCCGACAAGTCTACAGGCGATGAAGCAGGCGACGATGGCCTTGATCGCCGTGTTTTTACCTTCATTGCTTTTGATCCTCGGTGCTTGGCCGTTCTGGCAGCGCATGAAACAAGTGCCGAGACTTCGAAGCGCTGCTCAGTACGTCAACGCCGCGGTGGTTGGGCTGCTTTTGTCGGCGCTCATTCATCCGATTTTGCCAGAGTCGGTGCGGAGTTTTACTGATGTGCTGTTGTGGATCGGCGGACTCGCTCTGCTGTTCAAATTTCGCTGGCCAAACTGGGCCATCGTGGCCGCGCTGGCCGCCGTCGGCGGTCTACGATCACTCTAAAGAAATTCTCACTTGGAAGGGCTCGGTGCGGGCGATGCCGCCCCAGATGGCTCATCCCATTTCGCCTTCACTTCTCCTGGCGAAAGTCGGCCTGGCTTAATCTGCTCACCCTGCAAACCGATAAAGTCTTTGCGCACTTGGTCCGCAAGACTTGAAAGCCAGTTCGTAATCTCGTGAGAATCCGGCAAACTCTGCCTTTCGACTCCATTCGTCCAAGCGCGCACCGCGAGCCCATTCTGAAATTCAATGCGAATCAGCTTGATCGGAAAAAAAGTCGAACCGTGCCAAACTTGTCCGGTGTAAATTCCCTGGCGTCGCGTCCCATCTTGATGAGTCACAGCGATCTCGACCGCGTTTCGATTTCGGAGCGAGTTCATGCCATAGCGTGTGTACGTCTCAACAGTCTTGAGGTGCGCCAAATGAGCTTCAAAGGCTTCCATGGTTTGCGGCAAATAAATCTTTCGCTCCACCAAAGCCTGCATTTCCGTTTTCTCGCTGGCCAGATGTTCATTGAACATCGAAACAAGTTTCGGATTCTCTTGATCGACCTGATCTCCCGGACCGGGTGCACGACCCAACATTCGCGCAGGAGTGAAGCCGAGGAGAAGGAGACCTCCTAACATCAGTCCCAAGACGGCCAAGGTGCCGAGCGCGACCCCCACATTCAATTTACCCGAGTTGCTGAATTTCATTTGCATCCTCTTCGGATGATTGGAGCAGAATTCACAGTGAACGCAATGAATTTCCCGCGTCCGTCGTTCGCAGAGATCGCGATGGTGAGATCCGAACACCGATCAACACCGCCCACTCGGGGCTTAACGTGCTTCGACGATTTTGCTGAAGCCCCAAAGCGAGGCGCCCAAGACCTAGACCCGCGAACTCCGCCACATCCCAAATGCCGAGGACACTGTAGCTCTGCATCTGAGCACGCTCCACGCTCTGCGTTCCCAGAACCCGTACATCGTCAAAGAAGAGGCTTTCCAACTGAATCGTCCATGCAGGCCTGAGTTGATACGCACCTCGTGCGCCATACTTCGCGATTTGAAAGTCAGCCTCATGGCCTTCGGACGATCGCCCTGCGAAAATTCGTGTCAACTCGCCTTGAATTTGAATCTCAAAATTTCCGATGCTCCAATCCGGCGCAAGCCCGATCCGCGCACCCCATGATTCCCAACCTCTTGATCGCTTCGCATCTCCGCTAGGAGTAATGCTTCGAATCCACAGGATTTGTCTAAAACCCGTCCAGTTTTCACGGCTCAAAATCCGACGAGCAAAGACTTCCACATCACCAAGTCCGCTCGCTTGATCTGTCGGCTCCGCGTACGGAATCCAAACCCCGATCTGCGTCTTTGCCAAACTCTGCTCGACTCGCCAACTCAGGCGCTCTTGATGAGATCGAGAGTCACCCCATGCACCCTTTAGAGACATGCGAACTTGAACTTGATGCCGATCGAGTTCAGTTGAAAGAGTCTCAGACTCTTCCGTGAGAACGGGGAAACTCGTGGGCCGAAAACGAAATTCGCCCTGCGATGATTGAACGGCGTCTCCCTCTGCAGGAGATGTTGCTGCAGACGTTGAGCCGAAAGTGATGGCGAGACCAAAAATGCTGAACCACCAACATGCCCCTCGTCGCCACCGAAGTGTCGAAAGAAATCTTGGAGATTCTCGATTTGGCTTAAGCTTCATTCGCGCAACTTCATTCGCGCAATTTCAAATCAGGCAAAGCAAGATCAGCACCGAACCGATGCCAAACGCCGCTGCGGCTCGCGCCCGATAGTTCGCGATGCCCCAAGCGAGATAGAGTCCCGAGAGTGCCGTGAGAATGAGAGCGATGCCAAAGCCGATCTGCAGCTTCTTCATGAGCTGCGGGCCGTGTCCCATGTGAATCTCCATGAGACGCTTTTGCAAGTTGGGTTCAAGCCGAGAAAAGATCACTTCGCCTTCTGATTGTTTGGCCATGTAGTGAACGCGCGAAGATGGTCGAAACACCCACTCACCTTTACCCGCACGAATGTATTCAAAATCAAAGTCCAACTTCTGCTCGGCAAATCGCGCGCGCACCCACGCCTCTTGCTCGTCCATCTGAAGTTCGCTTGGAAACTGGCCCGCCACGCGAAAGGCTTCCGCGACGCTTTGCTCGCCCTTGAAGCCAAGAAGGTACAAAGTACCCGAGAGAGGCGTCATCAACATGAGGGGCAAAAAGAATGCGGCCAACAACAGGTGCAACTGAATCCAAAATGATCGTTTCATGTGAAGCGTTTTAGGATTTCAAACTGCTCGTGGCAAGTCGCCTCGATGAAATTCAATGGCCCCTGCTGCGCGCGCCACGCGCCCGTTGAGTCAATTGATCACAAATTGAAAATCCCAAGCCCAATCAATTTGCCGGCTCTTCGCGATTGAGCCGCTCAGGCACAAACAAGGCCCAAGGGCGCCGTAGAATCCGCTGCAAGCCCCACTTCAAGAGCTTCAGAAGCTTTTTGTTGTCGACACCCGAAGACAGCGAAGCCAAGGAGAAAGCCAAGAGGAAACTCACCGTGAGATTGATCGCACCAATCATCAATAAGCCCAACACGGCGGCGACAAAGACCGGTGTCGCGATTGTCGCCCAATCCACATACGGGAGTGCCGAGGCCAAGGCTCCGGTCGCGAGTGTGACGTGCCGAACATCCAGCGGCAAGTTGAAGAACTTCATAAAGACCGGCACAAAACCCAATAGCAATCCCAAACTTAAGTTACCCGCCAGCGCATCGCCCTTCTCATCAATCAATCGACCGATCTTTTGGGCTCGCTCAATCCCGACCCACTGACGCAAGCGCCGACTATTCGCCAAACGTGCTGGAAGTTGCGTGCTGACGCAAAAGTTCTCAAACCAACCACCCAGCAAACTCGACGTGAACAGCAAAACCCCTGTCCATGCCGCAAACAAGGGCGTTGGTCCATAGGCCACGGTCGAATTGATGATGCTTTCAGCTTGCTGGGCATTCATCAAAGGCCAGCCCGCGGCGCTCAACGCCCACGCCACGCTCCAAGCAATCGGCAACACAGCGACAATATTTCCAAGCACCGCAATCAATTGCGTTCGTACCAGTGCCAACAGCGTTTCGCCGGCTTCGCGAATTGAGGTTTGCATTTGTCGATTGATGAAAGGCGCCGTGGCCGATGGCTGCTTGGTGGCCAAGGTGAAGCCCAGCAGCTGAATACCGAGGAAGCTCGCCGAGTAGTTGGCGCTGTCGATCGCGCCCTTAAGAAAGCCCGAAACACCCAGCTGCCCACTTAAAAACTTCACATACACCGTGAGGGCCGTGAGCGCACCGCCTCCCAGCGCCGAACGAAACATAGCTCGCACATCCAGCCAAGTTCGCGCCACATAATGCTCGCCGATCTGCGAGTTCGTGTGCACCACTCGCCGCGCGAGCAACGCGAAGTTTGCCCGCAAAAACGCCCACAAACTCGTTTGCGAATTCAAGTCCTCCACCATCTGCGACATCAGTGACCGCACCGCGCGCGAAATCTCAACTTGATTTCCGAGGGCGGCTTGCACCATCAAGATCTGCCTCAGGCGACGAAGCCTCGATCGATGGAGCTCGATGAGAAAGACGGTGTTGACCTGAACACCCTTGAATTCCAGATCACTCTCAAGTCGCGACAACTCTGAATCCGCAAGTTCAAGCTCGAAAAGCACGCCCGAAACATTTCGCGCCCCAGAGGCTGTCGCCAAATGCGCATCCAGACGATACTCGGGCAATGCCTCCAGCGCGATGGTCACCTCGCCCATCAAACGCCTCAAGCCCATGGCATTTTCCAATAGCTGCACGCTCAATACGCGTTCCGCCGAGCGAAGTGAGGCCTGCAAAGTCGCGGATTGGGCCTCGGTCATGGATGCGGACAAAATAGCGATGACCTCGGCCAATAGCTTCTCGTCGACTTGATCGATGAGAATGGACTCCATGGGGTCATCAAACACTTCGCCGACGACCGACTGGAGATCATGAGCCAGCGGCGCTCGTGGCAATATCTTGTATTGAACTCGTGCAACCAAATCCTGAAGAAAGCTCGGATGCTGAGGCAGGCCCACGGTCGCCAAGGAAAGCGGCCGCGCCAACTCCACAACGGCCTGCACAACTTGTTCAGCAAACGGCTGTCGCCACTCGGGCCGCCCTTGCAAAAGCAGCAGCATGAACTTGATCCGTGTGGAGTACACCGTTTCCCACCGATCGCGCTTCTCGACTTTTGAGCGAGGCCGCTGCAACCAGCGCAGCAAACGCACAAGCCAGAGCACCCGATCATTGGGCGTCTTGAGATGCGCCAGCTCTTGGAAGACCGAACTTAAGACATCCACAACACGCGTCCCCTTCAATTGGCCCTTTATTGAATCACAGGCTAAGGCTTGCGCAAAGCTGAGTTTGGGAAGTTCGCGGGGCTTTCACCTGAGGAGGGAAAGAAAAATTTCAACTTCCGATCTACTTCTAGACCTCGGCGTACAGCTTTGATGTGACTGCGGCATCCTCAACGCGTGAGCTTCCGCCGCTCGCTCTTGAGAGGGCGATGGCCAGCAGGTCGTCGTTCAGTTCTTAACTTCGTCCACGCCTTGTCGCGGACGCACCTGGAGGTCGTTATGTTCAGGAATTCAGTCGCCTTGGTCAAATTCGCTCAAACTCGAAGCAAGACGATGTCCCTGCTCGCGTTCGTCGGGCTCGCCTTGTGCTTCAGTGCGCCCGCACATGCTGTCAGTGTATTGGAACTCGACTGTCGCATCGACAATCGCATTCGATCTTCCATGCCTCGCAAAATCCAGTTGCGCGATGGTCACCGCGAGAGCATCGACTGCCAGTCGCACATGACTTGCCGAGATTCGATCTACGAGATCGTGATGAACTACAACTCGGCCTACGAATACGTGATCATCGAAGTGACGGACACCGAGACGCAAAAAACGCTTTCTGTCACAGTGCCCGCCTTGCCGAACACCACCGGCGACTCACTGAAGAATGCGCACATCGAGTTTGGCTATGGTGACGTCGTTCAAGATCTGAGTCGACTCGACGATATGGAAAGCAAGGGCCGATTCCTTCGCATCGATTGCGAGAGAACAAACTAAATTTTTGCAAACCCCGCATTCACTCGACCCCGCCGACCCACAATCGGCGGGCTGACTTTATCTCTGAATTCTGAAGACTCCGGTAACCCAGGCGTGAAATCAGCGTCGCGCCAAGGACGAGGCCACGGGCGCGGGCAAACTCTCGGGCAGCTGCAACTCGCTACGCTTCAGAACCTGACCCTGTTTCGCAAAGTAGGTGATGCGAGGAACAGCGGAGATCTGGTCGACCTCGGCCTTTCGCTCACCATTTTCATGATATTCGATGCTGCCCGTGCGCGTTTCCTCGATCGACATCGTCTTGAGAACTCGTCCAGCTTGGCGGACCTCGATCCTCGAGCTTCGCAATCCATCATTGAGCCGATGCTCCACCACATAAGTTTGCCCGTCTTTCTCAAACTCATAAGTGCCTTGAGAGACTCGCCCCTCCCAGAAGTCCATAGTGTTGAACACGACCGCATCGATCACCAAAGTGACCGCAAATACGACCATCGTTAAGATGTAAAGTACCACGCGAAGGATCAGCGTTTGGCTATTGACCCAGCCGGCATACTGACGAGTCAGCTTGAAACCACCCGATGCACAGCCTGTGTTGAGTGAGGCCAATCCGGCCGCCATCATGGCCAAGGCGACAAACAGAGACTTTCGCAAAACTTTGAACATTGAACACTCCCTTGTATTTCAGCGATCCCTTACGACTCACTATCTCAAGAATATGAAAACTGCGGAATCAGTAGTCTTCAATCATCCAATCCCGCTCATCCGTGCCGTGATCCGCCACGATCTCAAAACTAATTCGTGAAATCTCGCGCCCCTCCGTCGTCTCAAGCTGCACGCGCCACTTGCCTGGGGTGTAGTTCTGCTTGAGTGCAAAGCCTCGGAACCCATCGTCTCTTCCACCCACTAAAGTGAGCGGAATTGAATCCGTCCCCTCCCATCCGCGCGCCCCCTGCTTCAGCCAGCGCACGCGGAGCTCGTCGCGAAAACGGCCAGGCGCAAAGACGCGAGCGAAAACATGCACTTTATCTCCGGGTCGAGCCGCAAAAGTTTGCGCCCCGCTTTGCCAAAAGGCGTACCAAGGACGAACATACTTCACGCGATATATTCCCCCAGGCACTCGCTCGACTTGATGATACACGCCAATTTGCAAGGCCGCGATCGGCACGGGCGGCAACCATCGAAGCGCATACGCCAGCGTGAGTCCGAGCGCCACGATCAGCGTGATCGCGCGAGCTTTGCGAAGCTGAAAGCCCAACACCTCATGCGTCGAGATCAGTCCCTTGCCTGTCCATTTCAGCAGCGCAAAGACCACCACGACACCCGCCAGCACGGCCAATGCGAACGGGAACCAGCCCACAAACCCAAATAGAGTGGGCAAAACGTAACTAAAAAAGGACATCCAACAGAGACTCAAAAGCGCCAAGCGCAAGTGCGGACCTGACTTTTGAAATCGACTCATCTCGTTGGCAATCAAGAGCACTGTCAGTGCGAACATAAAGATGAAGGACGTGGCCAGCGAAGCGCTCTTAAAGTAAAACAAGGTGTAAGCCGACAGCAAACTTCCGTAGAGGAAGTGCACGATCTCGTCGTGATAGCGCCAGAAGCGATCGCGCCATCGGGCAAAGAACCCGAGCTGGCCATCCGGAGATTTTTTTGGCGACTTTTCGGAGTGCAATTCGGCGCGCAGCTCAAGGCGCCAAACGACAGAGACGATGAGCAAGTAGCCGAGCTGCGAAAAAATCGTCAACGGATCGTCAATGCGACCCAAGGTCAAGACATCAAACAAAAAGCCCGCGATGAAAAACGCCGCCGGCGCATGCTTCTCATGCCGAAGATAAAATCCCCGCAATCCACGCGCCGACTCAGCAGAGTTTGGTGAATTCACGGCCTGGGTTGCGGAGCGATCATCGTGGGAAGTCTTCATAAGCGAGCTTCAGCTTACCCAAGCCTTAGGCCACACTCAAACACCCAGCACGCAAACACTCTACACATTGACTCGCCTCACCGCGCTCTCTAGCCTCTAGGCGTGACGCGACTCCACTTTCGTCCAATCTATCTCATCTTCGCTGCGCTCTACTTCACACAAGGCGCTGTGCTGGCTTACATCACGAATTTTCAAAAGCCTTATCTCAAGGCTCAGGGGATTTCCCTCGAGGCCATAGGCTGGCTGACCAGTGCTTTGCTCCTACCCTTCATTCTCAAAATTTTTCTTGGCGCTTGGAGCGATCGGGTCTCACTCTTTCGTCTTGGCCACCGCCGACCTTACATGCTTTCTGGCCTTCTTCTCTCAACGATCTGCTTTGCGTGGCTCAGTCAGATTCATCCGGCGCAAAATTTCTCACTGTTCGCAATTTGCATCTTCACCGCCTGCCTCGGTATTGCGATCTTCGACACCTGCGCGGACGCCTGGGCGATCGAAGTCTCGCAAGTCGACGAGTCCGCACCCATTCAGTCGTCCATGATGGCGGGCCGGGCCGCTGGCCTCATCTTACTCTCATGGGTCTTTGGTCAGCTCGCCCATGATTTCAATTTTAGCCGCGTCTTCGTGACACTCTCTGGTCTTTGCGGGCTCGCCTGGCTGATCGTGCTTCTCAAGGTTCGCGAACCCAGCGGGCCACGCGAAGCCCCCTCTTGGAGTGCGCAATTTCGTCCGTTGACGGCGTACTTCACCACCGACCGAGCCTTCTTTGTCGGCTACGCACTTTTGTACTCGATCTTCTCATTTGGACTCGACGGCCTGATCACATTGCATTGGGCCGAGAATTTAAAACTCACGGGCGAAGGTCTTGGCAATTATGGCAGTCTTCGCGGCATTGGCGCAGTGATCGGCGCCTTGCTCGCTGGCTGGTGCGCCTGGCGATTGGGCCGAGGCCGCACGGCGCGCCTATCGCTCGCGCTCTTAGGCACCGCCGGCTTGAGTCTCCTCCTGATCGAATCCGCTTCGACTGCCATTTACGCTGGCGTACTCTGGGGCACAGCTTGGTCGTTTCAAGAAACCTGCTACGTGATCTTGGCCATGCTGATGGCCGATCGACACGCTCCCGCAACAAGCTTTGCGCTCCTCATGGTGTTTTCCAATATCGGTACCAGCATCGGCGAAGCCTTCGCCTCGCAATTCGCCCAAGCGCATGGCTACCCCAGCGTCATCGCGGCCTGTGCGATCGGCGCACTGGCCCTCAGCACGCTGATGCCTTGGCTTGCACGACGACCCAGCCTCGCCAACAGCATGAGCGACCTCAACAACGGCCGCCTCGAAATCAACTGATCAGTGAAGCTCACGTCTCGGAACGAGAGGGCGAAGCCGCTGACTCCGAGGTCTCTGACTTTCGACTCATATGATAGGCACGAGTTGCGACATACAAAGTTTTCTCCACACGCGCCACCACTCGGCCTTCGCGATCGAAGATCTCAACTGGGATCACCCAATCAAATTTCGACTCAGCTTGGGCGCGATCTCGAAGTTCCTTCAGCAACTCATCATTCAGTTCGAACACCACCCGACAATCTGAAGTGCCGGGTCGCACGAAGCGAATCCGACTGGCCTTGTCCCAAACCACGTAGTCTCGTCCCAAGCGTCGAAGCGCCATGACCATGAGAAAGGGATCCGACATCGCAAAGAGCGAGCCGCCAAATTGTGTGCCGACATAGTTGGTATTCCAAAATCGTAGCTTGAGCTGCACCTCAACACGCGACCAATCCGGCGCAACCTGTGTCAGTCGAATCCCCGCCCCCAGAAACGGCGGCCACAGATTCCAAAGTCGCCAGGCCCAACCCAACAAGCGATCCTTGATGGCGCCGACCTTCATGTCCCCCCCGAAGCGCGCTCGCGCTCTAAATTCTCGAAGTGCTCAAGCTGAGTCATCACCTGCAAAAGCTCTTCTTCAAGCCCGGCGACATCCTCGGTGGCTTGGCGAAGCGCTTCGGCAAGAACCGTGAGTTCATGAGGATTGGCCTGACCCAATTGCGATTCGACATCTCGAGCTTTGATTTCCGCTTGCTGAAGTTTGACCTCAAGCTTGAGTTGCTGACGTTCCGCCTCACGCTTGAGCGCCTTAAGCTTTGCGTCGGAAAGATCCGCGCCTCCAAGCAAACTCATCTTCGACGACGTCGACGCCGTCGAAGATGAGTTCGCGCTAGACTCCACGCCCGATGCCGCTTGCGACCTGACACTTTCACTCTGCTCGGACCTCGTCTGGGCCTGTGCCTTTTCTTGTTCGCGACGAAAGGCTCCGCGCTCCAAGCTCCACACATACTCGTCATAGGTTCCAGGATAAACACGCGCGCGTCCGTCGTCGATTTCCAGGATTTGTGTCGCCACTCGCGAAATGAAGCTGCGATCATGGCTCACCACCACGACGCTTCCTTCATAGGCGCGCAGAGCTTCGGTCAATGCTTCCACGGTGTCGAAGTCCAGATGGTTGGTCGGCTCGTCCAGCAACAGCAGTGGACAGCGTTGAAGCAAGAGTCGGCCCAAAGCAACGCGCGACTTTTCTCCACCCGATAGAACTCGAATGGGTTTTTGAATGGCGTCGCCAGAAAACAGCAGCGCGCCGGCAAGATCTAAGACATCTTGCTGAGGCAAATCCCGAGGCGCGCTCTCGCTCAAACTTTGCCACACGCTCTGATCCAGTCGCAGCTCATCCGCCACGTGCTGAGCATAATAGGCGACCCGCACATCGGCCCCCCACGCCAACTGACCTGATCGAAGGGGCAAACGGCCCGCCAAAGTCTTGAGCAAAGTTGATTTTCCCGCGCCGTTGAAACCCACAACGCCAATGTGCTGCCCGCGCTCAAGTCGCAAATCCACTTCGCGGAGAATAGTTCGGTCTGGATATCCCAACTCGCCCTGCTCTAATCGCAAGATCTCGCGCCCCGTGCGCTGAGGCAGCGGCAAGCGAATCCGCGCTCGCGTCGGCAGTTTCTTGATTTCGATCTTCTCCATTTTTTCCAGACGCTTCAGTCGGCTCTGCGCCTGTCGAGCCTTAGTGGCCTTTGCGCCAAAGCGCGCGACAAAGTCCTCGATTCGCGCGCGCTGATCGGCCTGCTGAGCCGCTTGCGCCTCGAGAATCTTGCGCAGCTGCTCTTTCTGCTCAAAATAATCATCGAGATTCCCAGGAAATTTCGTCGCCTCGCCTTGCTCAATTTCCAAAGTGTGATCCGTCACTCGCCGTAAAAACTCGCGATCATGTGAGATCAGCAGAAAGGCGCCTTCGTAATCGACAAGAAAGCGCTCCAGCGTGAGCACGCTCTCCAAATCCAAGAAATTTGTCGGCTCGTCCAACAGCAAAAGATTCGGCTCTTGCGCGAGCAAACACAAAAGTTTCACGCGCATTCGATAGCCGCCACTCAACTCCCGAAGCGGACTCGCAAAGTGCTCCGGTTTAAGTCCCAAGCCTTGACCTAGCTCCAACATCTCCCACAAAGGGCGCTGAGAAACCTCACGCAACACATCTTCAGCTCGTCGGCTCAAGTCCTCGCCGATCTCCTCCTGCGCCAAATACCCCAGACGAAGCTTGTGCGATCGCACGATCTGGCCCGAGTCGAACTCGTCAAGACCCGCCAACACCTTAAACAGCGTCGTCTTCCCCGCACCGTTGGGACCGATGACACCAATGTGCTCACCTTCATTCACCGACAGCTTCAGCCCCTGGAACAAAGAGCGCGCACCAAAACTCTTGCTCGCGCTTTGCACCTGCAAGAGATTGATTTGCCGAAGTGGGTTGGGGTTGCTTCCTGACAAGGTTCGTCCTCCAATTGAGCTTTTTTATCACGGCTTCGCCGCCTGTGGCGACGGCATTTCTAGACTTTTCGAAACTGCAAATCCCTTCACTCGCCTCCACGTCAGTTCACTTGCCGACAATGGTCGGCAGCGAGCACACTGAACGCATGCGATCAAAGTCCAAGACCAAATCCCGCCTCGCCATCGTTTCCCTGTTTGCGGTCGCGATCTTTCTATTGTTTGGGATCGCGCTCCGAGACGTTCAAGATTTGATTTCGACTCGTCACACAGCTGAACAACAACTCAAGTTCGCCGAGCAGGACCTTCGCGAGGCCACAGGCTCGGCGGGCTCCGCGAGCGAAGCCGCCATCATCGACGGCCGCATTCCTGGCCCCGAACGCCCGATTGGTTTTCGCGCCTACCTGCCTCGCGAATCTCGCGCCGCCAATTGGCCCGTGATCTTTCTACTGCCGGCGCGCCACATGAGTGTTGAGCGCGCCTATGCTCACCTCGGTCACCGTCTCGCGAACCACGACTATGTTGTGATCGTCATCGACTACCAAGAGCCACTCAACATCGTCTCGGCGCCCGTCGAAGATCTCCGCGAAACCTTGCGAGGCCAAGATCACTCCGAGAATCCCGAAATCATTCGCCAGCTTCGAGTCGACACGCTGGCCTTCTTTCAAGAACGCGAACAAGTCCGCGCCCAACTGCCGCGAGAATTTCAGCGCATCGATCTGAATCGCGTCGGCCTCATTGGGCATCTCAGTGGTGGCTTGCAAGTTCAACTCCTCTTGGGCGCACGCTTGGACTCGAGCTTGCCGGCGCTCCAGCATGTCGCCTTTCAGCGCCAGCCGGATGGCCTAGTCGTTCAAGCTGCCGCGATCTACTCACCCTACGGCCGCGATCATGTCCAAATTCCATTCAGCCGAACCGAGCCCCCTTGGGCGAAGATTCAAACACCGCTTTTGCTGATCAATGGTGATCGCGATTTGCACTTTTCAAAGCGGCTCATGTCGAGCCCAACGAACGACAGCATGTTTCGCGAACTTGCACCCACCACAACCGCCTACTCGATGAACTTGATCAACGGCACAACCGCAGACTTCATGGGACGCCGAGGTCGCGATCGCCAAGATAGCGAGGGCCCATCGGCAATCGCGGCGGTGACGAGAATATTTTTCGATGCCCACCTGCGCGGCTCCGAACGAGACCTAAAGTGGCTCAAGTCTCTTGCCTTGTCCGCCAACTCCGAAAGCGACGCCCAATGGGCCCCAGAACGCCGAGTTCGCGACACTTTCAATCGGATTCAATCCAAAGCGACACCCCCAACTCATCACGCGCATTGACATTGAATTGACATTGACCAGCCCCCTGCTAGGTTCACAGGCGTTTGCAGGTCATTTCGATCAAGGTGAAAGTTTGCGGGCCCTTGTTTCCCGTCTCTGAAGCCGTTTGCGGACAAAAACGTCGAGACGGACGTCACCGAAATCCTTCGTTGGCCAATCCCCATCGATGCAACAAAAACCACGAGCGGCCGCTAGGCCCGAGTTCACATGGCCGAGGGGCCAAGGCGTTCGTCGATGAACAGCGATCTCAAATCGCTCAAGTCGAAGTCGTCCAAGGAGGAAAGAATGGGAAAGAAACTTTTCGTAGGCAATTTGCCTTACACAGCATCGGATGCCGATCTTGCAGACGCGTTTGCAGCTTACGGCACCGTTGAGTCGGCACGAGTCATCGTTGATCGCGACTCGGGCCGCAGCAAAGGTTTCGGCTTCGTCGAAATGGCGACAGACGCTGAAGCCGTCGAAGCAACAAGCAAGCTCAACGGCGCAGACTGGGGCGGTCGCTCCATGACTGTGAACGAAGCTAAGCCGATGGCTCCCCGCGAAGATCGCGGTGGCCGTGGCGGTGGCGGCGGTGGTAACCGCAGCTGGGGTTCGCGCTAATTCGCCGCGCCTCTGCAAGTTCCTAAAATTGTATTCGGCGATGTCTTTCGGGACATCGCCGTTTTTTTCCGGGTCGAGTTGTGACCCACGCACACGCGCGCGCTCCAAACAGAGCAATCACTATCGTCGAAGCCCTCAAGCTTCGACTCACTTGACCCCATCCACCTCTGTCGCGTTACTTCATCTTATGAGCAAAACGAGTGCGACCAACGCCACGATATTCTCAATCATTGTCGCAACGGCCTTCGCCACAATCTTCGCCACAATCTTCGCCACAATCTTCGCCACAGCCGACACGCCAAAGCGTGGCGAGACAAAATACCTTCGCGGCGCCGCCACCGCCACACTCAACGCCAGCTCTCGATCCTCGAAGCCCGAGTTGAACTTTCCGCTGCGACTGCATCGCGATCAGATCAGCGTTTCCGGAATTTCTTCGGGTGCCTTCATGGCCGTGCAACTGCACATTGCCCACGCCGACTGGATTCGTGGCGTGGCGAGCATCGCCGGCGGAATTTGGAATTGCGCAGAAGGTGATCTTCAGCGCTCGCAAGACGTTTGCCTCAAGCACCCCGAAAAAGTCGATGTCAGCGCACTCGCCCAAGCGTACCAAGCTCAGGCCCAAGGCGGAAAAGTCGCAGCGAACTCGCACCTCAACAAAAGCGACACTCGGGTTTGGATATTTGCGAGCGCCAAAGACCAAGTCACGCGTGCCGCCGCAGCTGACAAGCTCGACGAGTTCTACAAGCTCGTTGCACCGCAAGCGCAAGTAAAGCGCGCTCAACACGCCGATGCAGCCCACGGCTTTTTGACCGAGGCTTACGGCAAACCCTGCGGCCAACACGGACTGCCTTGGATCATTGACTGCGATCATGATCAAGCCGGCGAGCTTCTCGAAGCCGTCATTCAGCCACGGCCCGCGAAATGGCACGCGCGACAAACCGCTTCGGCGCAAAACTACTTTCGGGTCGCACAGAACGCACCGGCCGACGCGATGATGTTGGACTGGGCAGAAGTTTATGTCCCCACATCTTGCCAGCCTGCGGGCGGCAACATCTGCGCCCTGCATGTCGCGCTTCACGGCTGTCAGATGTCGACGGAGTTCATTCAACGTCAATTCATTGAACATGCCGGCTACAATGCCTGGGCCGAGGCCAATGGCATCGTCATTCTCTATCCCCAAGTCGCCAAGTCCCGCGCCAATCCGCTGGGGTGCTGGGACTGGTTCGGTTACACGCAAAAAGATCATGTGAGTCAGAGCGCTCCACAAATTCAAGCGCTACAAAAACTCATCCAATCCCTCTAAAGGCTCGTCACCATTCGTAGATGTTGTCGAGAGGCGAGATCAGCTTGTTCTCCATCACGCGCAATCGCTTGATGAACACACGCATCAGCCAGAGTTTGAATCGGCGGTGATACTTCGTGTTCATGAAGAACTTCGTTCGCCATTCTCCCGCAAAATTCACACCGCGAAGAATTCCAAAGTGCTCCTGCTGAGCCGCGAGCGGCGAGCCCGCCATGATTCCGGCGTCAGAAACGTTGGCGAGAAAAATACACTTACGAATCTGGAATAAAAACCACATCGTCTTCAAGTAATCGAGCCAAGACTCTTTCGGAAAGCCGACGATGATGAACACATTCGCCTTAATGCCAGCCGCATAGGTATCCTTGATGATTCGAAGCGCGTCGTCGACCTTGAAGCCTTTGCGCATCAGATCCACCATCTTTTGTGAACCGGACTCCAGGCCGTAAGAGATGTAATTGCAGCCGGCCTTGTTCATTCGCTTCAGTAGATCCGGCGTCATTCGATTATCGAGTCGAGCCATGCCTTGCCAGTTGATCTTGAGGTCCGCGGCGATCACCTTGTCGACGAAGTCCGACAAGACTTCGAAGTTTCCATTCATCAAAGAGTCATGCGAGAGGAAATTGCGAATCCCGTAGCGTTCAACGTTGTACTTCACCTCTTGAAAGATCGCGTCCGCACTTCGCGTGCGGTAGTTGCGCCAAAACGGCGCCTCGCTACAGAAAGTGCAGCGCTTGACACAACCGCGGCTCATACTAAACGGCAGGGCCGGCGACGAATACTCTTTGATTGGAAAGTCCGAAAAGTCGGGAAAAGGCAAATTCTCAAGTTTCATCTGCTGGCGAAGCGGACCGACAATGATCTGCCCGTCGGGTAGCCGATGCTGAACGCTGGCCAACACGGGTTCGCCGCCCTTTTCCCAAAACTGAATCAGATCACAAGTCGCGTCTTCACCTTCACCACTGATCGTCGCATCCACCCATGGTGTTTGCATGACGGCCTCTTGGTAGTGATCGCGAACATTCGGACCACCATAAAACAGCTTCACCTCGGGCATCGCCGTCCGAATCTGTTTAGACATAAACTCAACCGGAAAGATCGAGGTCGCGAGAACTGTGAAGCCTACGGCTTGGGGCCTATAGGCGCGCACCTCATCGACAACTTCAGCGAGAATGGGCTCGATGCGCGGCCCGAACTTTTCATCATAGGCTGCGCGATCAATCCACTCCGAAAAGCTCGACATCGCCCAAGCCAAGGGCAATCGCTCTTTCACGCGCTGAAAGACCTTAAGATTGTAGTCGAGCACCTTCACCTCGTGACCCGCGCGTTTGAGCGCGGCAGAGATGTAAGCAATCCCGAGAGGCGGCATTTCAACGCCCCAGTTCGGCGGCATGACCAAGAGCACTCGCATGATGCTCAAAGTCTAGAGGCGCCTCGAGCATGAACTCAATGAGATTTTACGACCCAATCCAGCCAGGCCAGCCGATAACAAAACGGCGCTTCAAATTGAAGCGCCGTCTCATCTGGTGACTCATTTGGGGACTCATCGGGAGACCCAATTTATAGAAACTGCTATTTGCCAGCGACAGTCACGCCATTGACACGAATGTAGGGCTTCAAAGTCATACCATCATCCATTCGATCTCGCGACACAGCTTCAACCTGCTTCAACATGTCGAAGACATTCGCCGAAATCATGACTTCGCTTAGAGGCTTGGTCACTTGACCGTTTTCAATCAAGTAGGAATTCTTCGCCACACCCGAGATCTCGCCATTCGCAGCCGGCGAGCCGCCCGAGAAGCGGCCCAGCAACAAGCCCTTTTTGATCGGCTTGATCAGATCCGCGAACGAAATCTCACCCGCATCGATCTCAAGATTTGCAGCACCCGTTGTCGCGCGCGGCAATCCTGTCTTTCGAGCGCCATAATCGGACAGCAACCAAGTCTTCAGCACGCCATTCTTCAGAATGACGCCCTTTTTGCTGGCGTAGCCTTCACGAGTTGCGAACTCGCGTCGCCCGAGGCTTCCGCGCTCAGGGTTTACGCGAATCGTGAGCAGTTCACTGGCCACCTGCTGCTCCATTTTGTCGCGAAGCTGAGATGTTCCAGCGATCAATCGATCGTCACCCAAGTGCGCGAGGAAGGGCCATACGAAGTTATCGACGGCCTCCGGAGCGATGACCACCTGGCCTTTGAATTTGCCATCGAACGCTTCGTGATCAATTTCACGAATCGACGACTGCATGATGCGCTTCAAAGCGCCCCACTCAATCAACTCGCGGTCAAGATCTTGGCTGGTGGCGCCCGAATAGTTGAACGACGAAGTCTTATCGCCGCGCTTGCCGGAGAACATCGCGGTGAAGTCATACGTTCCTTGGCCGATCTCGGATTCATAGCCGAGCGAGTTCACGCGCGAGGCCTCGTCGCGATTGAACTGAAGCATCGCTTGCTCCATCTTCAATTCACGAAATTGATCCGCTGTTCCACGCGCGAAAGCCACGATGCGGTCATGCATCTTGGCCAAATCTGGCTCCGTCGGTCCACGCGAAGCTTTTTCAGGCCCCACACCTTTCGGCGCCAATGCGCGCGCCTCATCGACCGGCGCCGACTTCAGAGCCTCACGCATTTTCTCCAAAGCTTGAGCGTAAGAGCCGCTGTCCGTTTGATTCAAATCCACCGTCGCATAGCGACCGCCGTGAATCGCGCGCAAAGTGAGATTCACGTTCTCTGTTGTGCGAAGCAAAGACACTTCGCCCGCGTCGATTTGCATCTCCGTCATGCGGTCGCGGTGGCAGATCACTTCAAATGCATCGAACTCGCGCGTATTTTTCACAAGCTCGCGAGCGATTTCCAATGCGGTCTTCATCACTGACCTCCCACGGCCACACGGCACTTAAGCGCTGGTCCACCCATGCCGACCGGCATCGGTTGTTTTTTTCCACAGTAGCCCGAAGACTCCCATTCGAAGTCTCGCGACACCATGGACACCGACTTTAGCATTTCAAACGCAACACCAGAGATCGTCGCTTCGCGAAGCGGACGCCCCAGCTTTCCATCGACGATTTCATAGCCGCGATTCACCGCGAACATGAACTCGCCTGTGGTGTCGGCCTGGCCGTTGCCCGCGCCCGCCAAGAAGTAACCTTTTTTGACTGACTTGATCATGTCTTCAAGACTCGCATCGCCCGGCAAAATCGCCGTGTTGCGCATACGAATCAAAGGCTCGTCATAAAACTTGAAGGCGCGCGCATGCCCTGTCGCCGCCTGATGGAAGTGATGGGCCGTCTCGCGGTTATTCATGAAGTGCTTCAGTATGCCTTTTTCGATAATGACGGTGTCTTTGGCCTCGACACCTTCGTCATCGACATGCACAGGCTGCGGCGCCGGTGTGCCCGCATAAGTGTGAGCGAAATCAACCAAGGTCACCAAGTCCGAGCCCACGCGCTGATTCATGCAATCACCCGCGACAGATCCACCCATCACCAAGTCGCCTTCGACAGTGTGGCCGACGGCCTCGTGCGCGAGAATCCCTGCCAAGTCCGGCGCTAAGATCACTTCGTGCTCGCCCGCCTCAGGCATCACGCCTTTGGCTTTTTCTTGCACGATCTTGTGCATCTCATCGAACCACGAATCGAGCTGGTTCACATCACCACCAAAGTGATCTTCCTTTTCGCCGAGTCCACCGCGCACATCCATATAGCGCACAGGTCCCGACTCCGAATCCACCGTCAACACAATCGCCAGATGCGCGCGCGGCACAAGACTGTGCACAATCGCTCCATCTGTGGTGACAAACTTTTTCTCCATCTCAAGACTTGTCATCGTCACCTGACGCGCCTTCAGCGCCGGAAACTTCGCCAGCAAACGATCATCAACCTGCTTGAGCCACTGAATCCAAAATCCCGTGCTCTGCTTCGGCTTTGTCGTCGCGTAAGACTTTTCCAACGACGTCGCCTTCGCCGGCAAAAGCGCACCGCCCTTTTTCCCACGCGAACCCAAGAAGCGCGCATTCTTCACGGCCTCTTGCACGGCAAGGCGCGCACTGTCGATCGTCGGTTCACTTCGGGAAGCGAATCCCCAGTAACCCTCTTTGAAAGCACGAGCCGACAATCCCGTGGCCGTCTCTTGCGAGTTCGACGTCAATTGACCGTTGAGATACGACATGCGCTGATCGCGATTTTCTTGCCAACGCAATTCTGTGTAGAGCCCATCGCTCATCGACTGAACTTCGGCGAGCATTGAACGAAGATCCATGAATTCACCCCTTGGACGTTTCGTAAGTGTGTGAGTGTCCGTATGTCCGAGGCGACATCTTCGCCTTGTGGAGGAACAAAGTCCATGACCACGCTTCCCCGAGCGCGGCACCGCCTTGGTCCCTGGAATGCGCCAGTTAAACTTCTGAATTTAGGTTCAATTTGCCGGTTTACGCTCTGCTTATCGAAGGGGGACTGAAGAGCTGGGCCGCAGGCCTCGAGGTCCGGCTGCTCCGCGCCAATCCACCACAATATACCCGTCAGGAGGGACGACGAATCCAATATCGACAGATCACTTCTTCGTCGACCTCATCCCAAGCCTCACCTTCAAGCTCGCCGCCTGCGGCCTCGACCACTTTGCGCGACCCCAAATTGTCCTTGGCGCAGGTGATGAGAAGATCGCTACCCGTAATCCGAAAAGCATGAGGCAGCGCTTGCCGCAGCATTTCGAGCGCATATCCTCGGCGCCGAAATGGCGGCGCGACGGCATAGCCGATATGACCACCTCGTCGCCGCAAACTTTCGTTCAGCTCATGCCGCAAGTGTAAGCGCCCGATAATCTCGCCATTCACAAATCCATACCACATGGTCGAGGCCACGCGGCCCGGAGCGAGTCCCTCACCACGAGATTGACTCCGCAGGAGCTCCAGATGTTGAGCAAAACCCACACCTGGTCGCCACTCGAAGCTGTGCCAGCTCGGATCATCATCGCGCCAGGCCTCATAGCCGCGGACAAATGTCGCTTCATCGTCTTCAGCGAGTTCGCGAAGCGTGAGAGCATCCGTCTTTTTCGAGTTCATGCTCATGGGGCCGTTCGCCCCTTTATCTCAAAATCCTCGAAGCTCCTTTGCATCAGCGGAGCCAAACAGCTGTGCTGAAGAGTGCGCCACTCTTGCTCGCTTTGCGGAGGCCGAGTGCGAAAGCGATAAATCCACATTTCCGCGCGCACCCGAACCGCTTGTGCTCCGACCGGCTCGGTAAAAACCCGCAAGCGATAATCAAAACTGTCTCGCCTTTGCAACTCAGGTTGAGCCTTCGGCCCCAACACACAGCTGCCGCGCAGTTCATCGAACTGCACCGCGGATCTTGGCGGCTTGCTTTCAGATACTTCAATCTTCCACCAACGAAGGAACTCGTCGCGCGACATTTCGACGGTCATCGTCGCCGCCTTCCAATTTCCTTCGGTGAACGTGCGTGTGGAGGCTTGGGCTGGGACGCCGAGAAATGTCGTTGCCGCGATGGCAACCGCGGAGATCGCTCGGATGGACCTTGGCGTTTGGGATCCTGTGACTTTGGCTTGTGTCATAGCCGCATCTCGCACCTTCAATTGGATCAGCATGAGATTCCTCCATCGATCGATGTACTTTCAGCAGAGTTAACTTCCTTGGTGGACGCAAGACGAACGACTCGGGGCATGCGCCGCAGCAAGCTTGGCCGCCCTGAGATTGCAGTTGCGACAGAGCGTTCGGAGATTCGTTGGCACGTGCGTTCCGCCTTGGGCGAATGGATGTATGTGATCTATTTCAAGCGCATGCTGTGAGCCGCAGTTCGCGCACTTGTGTTGAGCTTGGTGCTGGATTGTGCGGCGAAGTTTTTTTGGGATGTAGCGCGAGCGCTTTGGGGGCGCGGGCGTGTTCCGCTCTGGCGCGGGTC
>ERZ761609.30-NODE-30-length-220742-cov-35.622347_pt1 | contig 220742 bp, 177 predicted proteins | sample MGYA00511163_ERZ761609 | MGnify/ENA primary metagenome ERZ761609 (study PRJEB28899, sample SAMN02445070) | bioreactor sludge metagenome | biome: EBPR sludge | place: Australia: Brisbane, Thorneside Wastewater Treatment Plant | collected 2011-12-16 ... | reverse complement strand
CTTCCCCCATCTTCCCCCACCCCCTATCTTTGCCCCATGTCCCGCTCACTTGCCTTTCTCATTGAGTACGACGGCACAGACTTTGCCGGATGGCAGTTCCAACCGAATGGTGTGTCCGTTCAGGAAGTACTTGAGCGAGCTGTTGAAGAGTGTTTTGGTGTCGTCGTTCCCGTTGTTGGCTCAGGCCGCACGGACTCGGGTGTACATGCACGTGGACAGGTAGCCCATGTTCATGTTCTTGACGGAGCGAATACGATACCGACGGAAAAGGTGGCCCTCGCGCTAAATCGTCGGTTACCACGATCCGTGCGGATTCGAAAGGTTGTAGACGTGCCGGCCGACTTTCATGCACGATTCTCAGCACGGTCACGAGAGTACGTTTATGTGATCACAGACACACCCTCTGTGTTTGATATGCGATATGCCTGGACACCCTCAATTCCGTTTGATCGGGGCCTTCTTGGTAATGCTGCACGCATCTTTGTGGGTAAGCATGATTTTACGACGTTCAGTAAGCTTAACGCCGACACCGCTTCGTATGTTTGCGACGTCGAAACATGTAGGGTTGAAACGCTGTCAGACCGCCTGCTCATTCGTATACGTGCCGACCGTTTTGTGTACGGAATGTGCAGAGCCATCGTTGGCGTGATGTTTGACGTTGCGCGCGGACGTCGTTCTCTCGACGATGTAACAGAGGCACTCCGTGATCGTGATCGGCGTCGCGTGAGCCCCCTTGCGCCCCCTACTGGCCTTTTCCTCAACCGAATCTCCTACCCACATGGAATCTTCGAGCATGAGCCCGCTCTCTGATGTTCTCCGTCGTGCAGCCATCGTTCTAGTTTCAGCACTTGGTTCGCTTGTCCTGACATTCTGTGGAGCGATTAACGTCTTCCCGATCAACGAAGACAAGGATCTTGGTGCTCGGTTCGATCGTGAGATCCGTGCAAATCCTGCAGAGTATCCAATCCGTAAGGATCCCGGAGCCCGACAATACGTTCAGCGTATTGTTGACAAGATCCTTACGTCGCCCGAAGTAAAGTACCGTGGCACCTTTGCCTATAAGTGCGAAGTGATCCAGAATGATAAAACGATTAATGCCTTCTGTACTCCGGGCGGCTACATCTATGTCTATACGGGCCTTCTTAAACTCGTTGACAATGAAGCTACCTTGGCTGGTGTACTTGGTCATGAAATTGCCCATGCCGAACTCCGCCATTCAACAAAACGTATGACAACGCAGCTTGGACTCGAAACGGCAATGGCCATTGCTTTGGGGAACAATACAAATCGGAACATCGAGCTGGCAGCAAACATGTTCGGTGGTCTTGGATTGTTAAAAAACTCACGTGACGACGAAACGGACTCCGACGAATACAGCTTTAAGTATCTGAAGTCAACGTCGTGGTATCCAGGTGGTATACTTGGATTTTTTGATAAGGTTAAGGGGCGCTCCGCTGGGGGCACACTCGAACGGCTGTTAAGCACTCATCCGCTGCCAGATGATCGGATTAAGGCTACACAGGACCGGTTAAAGAAGGCCAATATTCCGCCACCAACAGAGGCGCAGCTGAATAGTCGCGGGTATCAGGAATTTAAACGCACTCTGTAACACACCCAACACATGACCGATCCAGAAGGGTTGGAGGAGAGATTTGTTTCGCTGAATGCACGCATGCTTCGTGGTGAGGGTGGTGCTCAGTTGGATGAAGATCTTTCCGTCTACATTGAAGATTGTCGCATTGCCGGAGGAATGCTCTATGCCCGTGCCTTACAAATGCAGGCCGGACGGTACCTCTTTGTTGGGAATCATGAGCGAGCGAGAGTTACGGTAGACAGTGTACTTGCCCTCGTGGAAGGTAGTAATACTCGCATCGAGATTGATGCCATCGTCTTAAAGGCACGCTTACATCTTGCTGTTTCGGTTCGTACTGCAATAGAACTTTATGAACATGCACTTGATGTCGCAGCACGAGCAAACATGCCTGTGCCCGCATCACTTGCCCTTCGGTACGGGGAAGCGTTAGCTACGGCAGCACGGTTCCGAGAAGCACTGCTGTGGCTCCGGCAGGCAGAACGCGCCTACGAACGTCAGGATGATTCACAAGGTCTCGCTCTGACATTGTTGCGCACCACACTTGTCCAGGTTCATACCGGTGCCTTCGAAGCAATGTTTGAGAATGCCTCAGAAGCACTCAGGTTGGCTGAGATCGCCGGGAATCCGTCTCTCACCGCCAACGCCATGAAGTTCATGTGTGTTGCGCTCACCCGATTACAACGCCTTGCCGAAGCATATGAAGTAGCTCAACGAGCCATCACGTTTGCAGATTTACATCATCTCCCTACCGTTCGTGCAGACCTTGCCGGATGTCTTGGTGATGTCTATCTGCGCATGAACGACGCCGTATCTTCACTGCAGCAATACTATCTCTGTCGTACACTCTATCATAACGTTGGACTTCCACACGGTGAAGCATTGGCCGTTATGAGTATGGCCCATGTCTATGCCCAGGCTGGTGATGTTCAAACGGCCATGCCACTCTTTGATGAGGCGATATCGACGTTTACTCGACTTGATCACGAGCGGAATCGTCATGATGCAATTGTCCTCCGTGCAGCAGCATCATTACAACAGCAGGATGTTGATGCTGCAGAAACGGCTCTTCGACAGCTCGTTGACCATCAGGGTCTGGAATGGGTTGGAATCGACGTTGTGCAAGGTCTACTTGCCTGTGCCGAAACACGTCAAAATCGTCGTGAAGTAGCACGACTACGACGGATCCTTGAACAACAAAGAAAACATCATCATCGAACCGTTGACGTAGACGATGTGATCCGTCGTTTCCGAGCGATTGTCACACCACGAACTATCGTCCAACTACCGTCACCGGATTCACTCGCGAGTGAGAAGTCAACAACACCTCCTGTAACCGTTGACCCTACACCTGTTCTAAATCTGCCGTCGACACCGTCACATCGGTTTACGGTGCGACTTCTTGGAACGTTTTCTGTACAACGATTGGATGAAGTCCTCACACCTGAACACTGGAAACGCAAGAAGGCTCGCGATATCTTCAAGTTTCTCGTTACACGACATCGACGTGCCGTAACGGTCGATGAATTAGCGATAGCACTCTGGGGAGACGACGTTGATGTCGAATCAATCCTCCCTACACTACAGAATGGCATGTCGGCTATACGGACAGCTCTTGAACCTGATATTAAACCACGTCAACCATCGACGTATTTACTATTTCGTGACGGAACGTATACACTCGACCTTGGTGATGATGCCGAAATTGACGTGCAATCATTCGATCGTTCGTTACGCGAAGCTCTTGATGTCGACGAAGGTGAAAAGATCAGACTCTTGCGTCAGGCTACCGACCTCTATGGTGGTGACCTGTTACCAGACGACCGATTTGAGGCGTGGACAACGTCATTACGCGACGAAACGAAACATCGCTGTATCGAGGCGATGACTGAGCTTTCCGAGTTGTATTATGCTAATGGAAACATAGCAGCTGGGACAGCTGTGGCACGACGTATTCTCGACCTCGACGACACGTATGAAGACGCCTATGAAATCCTCTTTGCCAATCTTGCGGCCGAGGGGAGATATGCCGACGCCGAACGGATCTATGACCGATGTCGGGAAGCGTATCAGCGAGAATACTTAACGGAACCTCCGGGCTGGATGCGTACCTTGCTGGTACGAGATGGGAGAACACCCAGGGGAACAGTATGATTCAGCATGAAGATAAGATAGTCGTCCGCTCAAGTTTTTCGCGGATTGTAGCGGACTCGTCAACGTTTGGATTGGCCTTCTATACGCGCCTGTTTGAGCGCGCACCAGACATTCGTCCCTTGTTTGAGGACGACATCACCCAACAGGCTGCAAAACTTGTGAGTATGCTCGGCCTAATCGTCGGAAGCCTCGACCATATGGGCCATCTTGCCCCCGTACTTGTCTCACTGGGACGAAGTCACGATGCCTACGGAGCGAAGCCTGAACACTATGACATGCTTGTAGAGGCCTTTGCCGATACCCTGAACGACCAGTTCGGATTCGACGCTACATCTGCAGAGTCCACGGCATGGCGGAATGTACTTGGAACCGTCGGACGGATTATGTCCGATGTTGTCCCAGACTCCGAAACACAGCGGCGGTGAGTGAGCGGTGAGTGACTCACCGGAAGTTTGTACCGTCAACAATCGGCACACAAACTTCAGGAGAGAGTCGCATGACAGAATCACAAATCTTCGCCGTCGAACAGAGCTTTGCCAAGGTTCGACCAATCGCCCACGTTGCGGCAGACCTTTTTTATGCTCGGCTGTTTGATACAGCTCCGTCGGTACGTGCGATGTTTCCCGACGACATGGCAGAACAGAAGCGAAAACTGATGGCTATGCTCGGTGCAGTTGTGGGAATGTTACGCACACCACAGACGCTCATTCCGGCCGTTGAACAACTCGGCAAACGCCACGTTAACTATGGAACACGTCCGGAACACTTTGGTGCTGTAGGGGCAGCGTTACTGTGGACGTTAGAGCAAGGCCTGGGTAACGATTACACGCCAGAAGTTGCGGATGCATGGACAACGGCATTTGGTGTTATTGCAGAACGTATGACGGCAATGTTGCCGAACCAGGAGGTGGCATCATGATTAGTATTGATGTTCAAACACCTGTAGCCGATCTTCCAACAACCGTCTCGGCAATCTCGATTACCGGCGAGAAGTTTGTCCTCGCTGCCAATCTGCGCACAACGGCAGAGATCACACGTTTTGAAGTTGACACATCACAATTGATCACAGGCGCGTATCTGCTTGCCATTGACATGCAAACACGGAGTTACGTAACACCTATTCGTATTTACAATTAAGGTTGTAGTCTGCCTTTACGCGACGTACACCTACACCATCCATGCTGCGGGTTCATCCATAGCAGCAGCAACAGCTCTCCATACTTTTCGAAAGGCTTCGGCTGGATCAGTACCGGTTGAACGAATAGTAAAGTCGTCAACACGCTGAACGTCCGGAGCCTTTACCGCCTTATCTGCTTGCTCACGACGATGCATAACAATGTCGATAACCGTCGAAGATGCCGGGCTTGATGGTATCGGTCGATACGGTGCGACAGCTACCTGAAGATGAGAACGAATGGCCTCTGCTGCGGCCGTTTGTAGTGCGGGACGTGTAAAGGCCGGAGGATAACATATGGCAGCCGTTGGTCCCAAAACCTGTTTTGTACTCACAAAGGGTACTGTTGGGAACCATGATCGTACTTCGTCTTCGAGATCAGAATTTCCCGTGATGAGAACAACGGGCACATCAAAGGCACCAAGAATTGCAGCATCCATTTCGGCCTCACCAACAACCTTACCATTCAGGTACCAGTCGGAGACGAGGGCTCCAACAAACGTATGTGCGAGAAGACCGCGTGGAGTTCCTGCCATCGAATGGAAACCAACAAGAATGGCTACGTCCGTGTCAGTCGTAACACCTTCACACTGACATAACGGTTTGTTCTCTGGTCGACTCGGTCCAACAACAAGTGCGGCATGTGCAGGAAGCTCATCGAGAATAACATTTCTCATGAGGCCATGTCCATCACCAACCACAAATGTTGCTTCTGGAATAACAGACGTTACTCCGTCAATAACGGCACGTACGTCACCCGTGAGATAACGCTGACCAACACTATAGCCTCTTCCTTCCGGTGAAAGTTGATCATGGTGGACAATACCGGTTGCGCCTTCCATATCGACGGCGATGAAAACCTTCATGAGAGTACTCGTAGTTCAAGTGATGATGATAAGGGGCCGGCTTCGCCTACGGGGCGTGCAGAACGATAACCGTCTACGAGAGGTCCAATCTCTACGTCAATTCGTTTGCCACGAAGGACGTCCGTCGTAAGGTATACCCTGATGTAGTTATCCGTTGTTGCAGGCCAGGCCTGCGCAGTTTCGTCAAACGCTTCGACAATTGCCGAACGGCGTTGGCCGATACAACGATTAGACCACTCTTCGTATCGGCGAGCTGAAAGATCACGAAGCCGCGTCATACGAAGACGGCGCACGTCTGCAGGTACGGGCTCACCCTGTAGTGCTGCCGTATTCGGACGTTCACTATACGTAAAGACGTGCAGGTATGACCACGGAAGCTGCTCGAGAAACTTCATCGTTTCGGCAAACTCGGCTTCGGTTTCTCCGGGGAAACCGACGATCACGTCAATTCCGATACAAACGTCAGCACGTCGTGATACAACATCCAGAATCCGACGCTCATACAGCTCAGGTGTATATCTGCGTCGCATTCTCCGTAAGACACTTGCTGAACCACTTTGTAGCGGAATATGCAGATGCGGACAAAACGTTCGTGATGATGTAATGCAGTCGATGATATCGTCGGTTAACGTATTCGGTTCAATGGATGACAACCTGACACGATACGACGGACGTAATTCGTTGATGCCTCGAACAACGTCAACAAAACGATGTGTTCCAGAACGATACTCACCAAGATTAATACCTGTGAGTACCACCTCTTCCGTATGCCCATCCAGATCCTGTAAGGTCTTCAGAACGTCTTCAAACGGCATGGCTCGTGCAGGTCCTCGCGCGTCTGGAATCGTGCAGAACGAACACGAATAGTCACATCCATCTTGAATTTTGAGATGTGTTCGTGTACGTCCATCATCAGGTGACGAGACAGCTCCGCGGAAGTCATCAGCAGTGATTTCTTCAACATCAATTAGCGGTGTCTCACGGCGAACATAGGATTCGATATGGTCGGCTATGGTGAGTTTGTTGCGAGTTCCAACAACTGCCACGACACCATCAATCGATGCAAGTGATTCGGGGCGTAATTGGGCCGAACATCCCGTCACAATAACCTTGGACTGTGGAGCATGTCGACGTCCACGTCGCACAGCATTTCTACATTCAGCATCTGCATTTGCCGTAACTGTGCAGGTATTTACCACGACAACATCAGCGTCTGAGCCAAATGGCACAACGTCCCATCCGTACCTACGGAAGTCCTCGGCAAGCGACGATGTTTCCGTGGCATTGAGTTTACACCCGAGGGTGGTGAGACTTACGCGGCGACGTTCCATATTGCACGGAATTTACGGCGAAGGATCGATGAAGAACGGTATTGAATCTGCAACAGGCGTTTTGGAAGTTACCGTAACGGATGAAATGACAGCACGGTTGGATGACCGTCAGCTTCATCCTGTCTATTCAACCTTTTGGGCATGTTGGCACGCTGAAACAGCAGCCCGTAGAGCCATCGAACCGTTTTTTGAGGAAGGTGAGAATGCCGTAGGTTCTGCCCTTGAGCTACGTCATCTGGCCATGGCCAAGGTTGGTTGCCACATCCGCGTAGAGGCGACCGTCACACAGCTAAGCGGACGAAGGATTGTCTGCACTATCCGTATAACCGGCGGAAACGAAAACACCCTCTTGGCAGAGGGTGTTCAGGAGCAGACTGTTCTTGCAGAGTCGAGGCTTCAAGACCTCGTATCAAAGGCCGTGATGTAAACGGCGTTACAACTTTGTGATCACAAACGTTGTCTTTTGTCCTGGCGGACGGTGATTTGGTGCGGCTTGGGAACGACCTGCATACCCTTGAACGCGTGCCGGTGGCACTCCACGCCGAATCAGTAGGTCACGCACAACCTGTGCGCGTTTCTGAGCTGATTTTACTTGTTCTGCTGAAGCTCCCGTAACGTCAGTACCAGAGGCAATCTCAAGTGCCAGATCACTGCGCTGAATAAGCATGGTCGCAACCGAGTCTAACATCGGTACATCGGAAACGTCAACATCTGATGACTCGTCATCGTAATCCAGATCAACGTTCAGAACCAGTGATTGATCTGTCGACGCTAGAGAGGCAATTTCAACACCCGACTTCGGCATGAGGTTCATGACTTCTGCAGAACGAACGGAACCAGCCGACATACCACCGGCCGAGATAACAGCCCCTTGATACATGTCGTCGTTCCGCTGTTTCGTAGTACGGACTGACACGATGTAGGAGTGACGCAGGGCAGCGTAAATACCAAGGAATACCCGGTCAAAGTCGTAGACGTCATGCAGTCGATGTAAACGGCCACCAGTTTTTTCAGCCATCGTATGGAGTGGAGCATCATCCGATACACCGTATGCCACAGGGAAGATGCGAACATCGAGCTCCGTGGCGCGAGCCAGTACGTCATTGAGTGTCGCTGATGAGGAATTGTCCTCGCCATCCGTAAACAGAATCAAGATTCGTTTGGAAACATCTTGTGCCTGGCTCAGTTCGTCCAGTGCTTCCATAGCTCCATCATAGATCGCCGTTCCGTCACTCCGCAGGTTAATTCCGTTCACCTTAAACGACTTCATGACCTCTTCCTTATCACGGGAAAGAGATACTTCTGTCGAGACTCTTGATGTAAACTTCACGACGGACGCATAGTCATTCACGTCAAACGTAGCCAGTGCCTGCTGAACTGCCTTTTGCATACGAATTGCTCGCGGCATCGTCATCGACGGGCTGTGATCAAGGGCAAAAGCAACGGCAAATGATTCCTTTTCGGCCTTACGTTCTTCGCGAACACTGATTTGATCTGGTAATGCTGCTATTGCAAGATTTGCTGTTACAAAGTCCTTCCACAGCAGGCGCACGTCTTCTTCATCTTGTACATATGGCGTCGCCAAACCACCAATGGTTTTGCCAGAAGGATCTGTTAATACAAGTTCAACTTCGGTACGCTCCGTAAAGACGCGTTTTTCAACGATGGCGAACTTCGCTTGTCCACCATGAACGAGCTCACGGACTGTAGCTGCACCACCAGGTCCCGAAGCCATCGGTACCCCAACGTTAAACGGTCCATCTGCACCGGCAAAGGCTACTGCCCCAGCCAGAACAAATGTCATCATGTAGGTTGTCCAGGTTCCTGTCATACCGCCTCCGTAGTTTCCGCATACGTACGTTAACCCCCGTCTTGGGATCACATTCCATTGCGGAGTACGGCAATCTACATACGTATTGATACGTAATCAAGGAAAATCTTCAGTATCTCTACGTACCACGCTCTATCTGCACTTCAAGACATCTATACTAACAGCTTGGATTTTAACGAGATACTACTTGAGGCCTAATAGATAACTTTTATTGACGAGAGATAGGAAAAGGGGCAAAACGGGCTACTTAAAGATCTCACCTGTTTGTTGAGACCAGAACAGTAAGTCCATTTCATCCATATCATAGCCGTGCAGCTCACACCACGAAGAGAATGAATTCTCAAGGTTGTGGTACTGACGGTGTGAACCTACTGCCACGCTAGCCTCACAAATGCCGAGCTGCGACATATTTGAGATCAGGTGTCGGTCGATAATGGCAAGGTTTCTCCAGCCAATGTTTCTCAGAACGTGGGATGCCTCCTTCAACCCGTATCCAGAGATTCGGGATGCAAGTTCATTTCTAAATAATCGGGCTTCGTGAATGGATGATCGTCCCCTGTCCGGGACCGTTCGGACAGCGTCATTCAGAAGGTTAACAACCGAACTCCATGAATTCCGAAGCAGCTCAAGTCGTTGTGACTTTACGTTATGAAACCGGATGTAACTATCCGGGGACCGCAGGAGGTCAACGACGGAGCCTCCACGCAGAAAGTAGTCTCGTTCTCGTAATCGCTGGACGACGATGTCTGCATGACGTGCTCGACTTTGTGGTGTCAAGATTCCGAAGGCAAACTCCCAGAACCACTCCGTCGGGTCTACCGATTCGAATGCAGCGAGCCGTTGACGTATGAGGTCGCCACGTTCGGCCATCGCCCGTTGGATCTCGTCGTGCGATTGTATCAGACAAGTCCTCGACGCTTTCGTACCGTCCACTCAAGGGCAAAGGCTGAAATGGCTATAATCAGGAGCCACGGAAGATATCGAAGGACGAGCTCGCGATCGAAGGTTTTTGCGACGGACTTCATACGAGGATCAGCAGAGATTGCATCTACCAGCGCATCAAGATTATCCGGTGTGACAAACCTGGCACCCGTGCGATCTGCCAGTGAACGCAGGAATGACGTGTTTAACGTTAGGCTCGCGTCTTCGAGTGAGACATCACCAACGGAGAACCGGCCGTCCTCCCGACCAATCTCTGCCCCGCTTTCTGAATGTTTTGCCACTCCGTCAAATGCATAGTCACCCGCTGGAAGTGGCCCTACAACCGTTGCGTAACGTCCGTTACCGAGCGGTGCCAAGACTACTTCTCTTCGTTCTGGACCTGTGATACGAACGCGGACATCTGCAGACTCGACGGGTTGAAGTGAGGCGTCAAGGATGGACGCCGTAATCGTTACGCTCTCACCGGAGGCATAGAGCGACCGAGTTGGACGAATGCGGATACGGCGTTCGTCGTCACGTACACTTGTCCAGCGGACGGCGTTACCGATGAAGGTGTCAAAGAAGCTCGTGACGTCGACGTTGCCGCGTGTCCTTTGTGGACCCTCCGACAACAGTTTCCATCGATACAACCCATATCCAAGAAACGCCGCAGAACGTGCCGGCCCACGATCGTTACTCAGTATCAGTGGCTCTTCAAGTGGAGCATTACCCACTCGAATCGTTGCGAGAACAGAACTGCCTGATGTGGCCTGAACAAAGGTCTCTGTTCGATAGATGGGTGGCAACGAATTCCATTGTGCCGCATCGTCCGAACCACCGAGCTGCAAGAGAGGATTCGAAACAGACGTCGGTGAAACGTCAGCGGTAATCTGAAACTCCTGTGGTCTTGATGATGCAACACGAAACGGCACGACGTCGGCAAGATCATATAGTTTATCGTATGCTACATCACGTGACGCAATAAAGAACATCGAAAGTCCATCTTTCCACGCCGACGCTAACAGCTGTGTCACATTTCGTGATGAGGTTGCCGTTGGATAACCGATAAGAAAACATGCTTGTGCATCTCGTAACAGTTGTGGTGATGGCTCACCTTCATAGAACGTCGATCCCTGTTTCTGGATAAAGGTTGAAACGGTGATGGTCGGATCTGCCTCGAGTACACTTCGAATGAAGGTCACGTCGGGACTTGGTGCTCCAGCAACGAGAACAACCGTTCGTTTATCCTTTCGAACACGCACAAACTCTGCAGCCGCATTGTTTGCCAACGTGAACTCACCTGCCGTTTGAACAGCACGCACCACAATCTTTCGGACGCCATCCTGACGCGGTGTCCAGACAAACGAAACGGTCGATGGAATACCAGGTTGAACTGTGACGTTCTGGCGCGATACCTCAGCCCCATTGTCCTCAAGGACGAGCTCAACGTCTTGCGGCTCTGTTCCACCGAGAAGTACATCAGATGATACCGTTGTTGCCTTGCCCACATAGGCTACAGACGTTGCGACAATTGATTGAACCGCAACATCACGTGGCGGTATTGAGTCACCAATTCCTACAGAATGGAATCCAATCCCAGAACGCTCAGCGTCAAACATTGGATTGTCACCCGACGTAGCATTGCCGTCCGTGATAAGAATAACAGCGCCATAGTCACGCGTCTCCCCTCGATTAGCCATACCACGAACGACGTTACCAAGGTCTGTGCGGAATCCTTTAAACTCTACTGATGACGCTTCAAGTGTTGTATCTCGAACCACGTCGTCAAAGACAACTACGTCAGCATTCGTGTATCCCCTGTCGCGAAGCTTTTCTTGGAGTTCTCCAATTACCTTACGTGTGACAGGCGCACGTTCTCCTGAGCGATCTCTCATGCCATTTGATTTCGATACATCGATTGCGATCGCAACATGCGGTGTTGTTGTCACCGACATTGTTAATCGTAATAACGGTTCAAAGAGCATCAAGAGTAATGCGGCAATGCCAAGCGTACGCAGACCTACTAACACACCTCGTAGAGGAGTACCCGGATCAGGTTCAACACCACGATATGTTACAATTGATGCAACGAGTGCAACAACGACGAGAAGGGCATATAACCACCAGGGTCCAGCCGCAAGTTCAAACTGAAACGTTTCCATGTAGTGCAATGATCGCCTGTATTGTCGTAACCTGAAAACGTCCTATCTTTGCTGTCTACTAGTCGGGGCGTGGCTCAGCCCGGTAGAGCACCTCGTTCGGGACGAGGGGGTCGGAGGTTCAAATCCTCTCGCCCCGACATTATAAGGCCCGCATTCGGCAACGGATGCGGGTTTTTCATTGATGTAGTGTAGCTCCGGTATTCGTTTCATGTGTGTTGGGTAATGTCTGAACATATGCGGAACAGTGCTGTGCTGAACGGCACGTTTGATACAAGTCTTACCGCAGATTCTGTGGCAACAGTAGTAGTACACTTTGTGCCACAAGAAGACTCGTAAGGAAGAAAAATGCTACCTCTTCCCACGGCAATGGACCTATTGTCAAACCTGTTGTCTGCTCACGATCAAAAAACCAAATTCCCTGACGTACAGCAACGATGTCGGCAAGAGTATAGTACGCTCCCCAGACACTTGCGGAAAGAATGACAAGGTCAGCGTAGGGTGCAAGAATCTGCCATCCGAACGTCCACTGAAGGACAATGATCGGAAGGAACCAGAACAACAAGTGGTCAGCATAGGATGAACGACGACGTTCTCGACGACGACGTCGTGTGAGGTAACCAACAGTTCCCCATACACAGAGAACAAGCAGAATGGAGGTAATCGTCGTCGGAGAGGTAATGTCGGCAACAACCGTTGGAATTCTCGTAAGCCGTGATGATAGTATCGATGTAAACAGGCCCACTATTAGTGTTTGTAGTACGAAGAAGAGGATCTCTTCAATCGGCAGAAACTGGACACGGAAAAGTATACGATCTTCGGGAAAATCCCATATGCCACGTCGAACTGCGGCATTATCCCAAGGAAATGTAAATGCGATGACAACAATCGAAAGTACACCTGATACGACGAGTGTCGTGCCAAGGATTCCGTCGACAAAGGCTATTGCTGCTAATACGAGCAGGATTCCAGCGTTAAATCTGTAGTGGAATCCTCGATACGTCATCATGCCGCAACTGTCGACGACTCGCCATTCTCGCTCATTCCTTCCATTTCGGACAATGGTAGTTCAACAAGGAATGTGCTTCCCTCTCCGGAGATACTTTCGCACCAGATACGTCCGCCGAGACGTTCAACATCACTTCGAACGATATGGAGCCCCAGTCCCGATGAATCCTCACCGCGTGTGGGATTTGCAGAAAGTCTTCTGAATGGCGCAAAGAGTCGCGCCATGTCGTCTGTCGATAACCCAGGGCCTTGATCACGTACCTGCAGCAGTACCTTTGGATTAAGAGCATTGGCGTCTCGGTCAAGAATCTTGACGTCGACACTGACCGTTGTACCATCCGGCGAAAACTTCACAGCATTTGTGACAAGATTTTCGAGGATTGAGACAAGCATTCGCTCCGTGGCTCGAACAGGGATAACCGACTCTGCAACGTACACTGCGAGTGCAATGTTCTTCTCACGTGCTCGGATCTCAAGACTATTCAGAACGTGACGCCAGACAAGTCCGGCATCAATCACGGTACTTTCCTCTTCGAGTCTTCCCTTGGACCGATCAAGAACACCGTTCACAAGATCGAACATCCGAGATGCCAGCATTCGGATCTCGCCGGAGTATGCACGGCGATCTTCAGCTGAAAGACCTGGGTCAACAACAAGAAGTTCGCTGATAGCTCGGATGGTGTTTAACGGACTTTTGAGCTCGTGAGCCATAAAGGCCAGATACTCTGTGTTTTCAGCGTGAAGCCTTTCGAGTCGTGTAAGCGAATCGGCTAACTCCACATTCCGAATACGTTCAATCTCCGCATCTGACTCAGCCTGCGCTACGTCGTAGAGTGCACGGAGATGCAGAAGCCTGGCTTCACTGTTCTCCTGAAGACTCGAAAGACGTTTACGGTGCACCGTTGATAGTGCATCGTACGCCTCATCGTGACGGCCAACGTTGTGAAGACAGATCGATCTCAGGTGAAGTGCTTCATTAAAGCGCTCCCTGTCACCTTTATCGTTGTGTAACGCTATAACCCGATCACAAAACTTGAGTGCTTCCTGACTCTGTCCGTATTCGATCAGCAGATGTGCATGGGCAAGATCGATGTAGTCATGGCCGTAATGGTAGTCGGCATCCCGGTACAACGGATGATGCATTGCCTCAGCGAGTGCCGACGATGCAGCCTCAAGATCTTCCTTTGCAATCAGATTTCGAATGAGCTGATAATACGTCGAGAATAGCTCTTCCGTCTCGGTAAAATGCGTTCGGAGTGCGAGTGACTTTCTCGCATAGGCAATTGCCGTATCGAACTCACCCTTTTCCCGGTAATACGTCGAGATATTGGCATAAGCCTTGGCCATGCCAACATTATCACCAAGTTGCTCATAAATAACAAGTGCTCGACGCGTGTAGGCAAACGAGCTCTCGACGTCGTTCAGAACGTTCACATAGAGCGCAGAAACATTCGTTAGCGCTTTTGCTTCAAGAAGGATGTCTCCGACGCGCTCAATGAGCTCGAGTGATCGCTCGTAGTACGTTAAAGCCCGGAGATACTCTGCCCGACGGTGGAACACGTTGCCGGTGTTTACCAGGACACGAGCAAGGGCGTGTTCATCATCAAGCTCAAGAAGTAACGCTTCAGCCGTTGCATAGTGGCCGGCCGCGGCATCGTAATCGGCATTGACAAACCGGAATACTCCGGTTTCATTATGCGCCAATGCTTCCAATCTGCGAAGTCCAGAATCACGAGCCATAGCCAGCGCTTCACGAGCAAAACGCTCTCCTTCTACCATCGTGCCCATGTGGAGATGCGCACGTGCAGCTGTTAGTAAGGCTTCTACCCTGAACTCCGTACCTACGTCTGCTCCAAGTATTTCCATGGCGATGACGGCGGACGTCTGGGGCTCCTTGCGCAGCAGCCCCTTAGCCGTTTCTAATCGCTCCGTCAATGACATGGTCATTGGCTACTCTCGTCAGTCCGTGTTACTTCTTTTGGCCAGCTGCTTCACGAGCAGCATCCTGCAAGGCCGAAATGATCATCTTGAATTTTTCGGCATCCTGTCCCTTTAACGTAGCCCGTTGCATGAGCACGTAGAAGTTGTTGGCAACATCCATACGCATTTCGACGACAATCAGATCTTCGTCCTTCTTGCCAGCCTTGGATCCTGCTTCAGAAGCAGCATTTAGTGCCTTCTTAACGTCGAGGAATGCCTCTACCTCGGTGCCCTTGATTTCAACCGTTTCGATAAAGCGTGCTACGACCTTAACGTCGCCAAGTGGAAGTTTCGGCTTCACGACCGTCATGTCCTGGCCCGCATTCAGCGAAGGCTGCTGCTGCGACGGCTGAACCTGCGCTGTCGCCGCCATAACAGATAGAAAAAGTGCTCCAACGATGAAGAGTGAGCGTATCATGAAATCCCCAATAGTTGCGATGGTTGTGTGAACCGTGGTCAGTTGAAAACGGAAAACGTGAACGATGTTGACGACGAAGTTACGGGTTGCCCCTACAGGTCCAACCCCACCGTCATACGATGGAGCATGGCCGAAGAGCCGAGTGACGACATTGCATAGTCAATGTCGAAGGTTGCCAGGCGGACACCCAATCCACCCGACACTCCCGTAAGCTGTGTGGCTACGTTCACCCCACTGAGATTTCGTGTGGAGTTATCGTAACCAAGTCGGAGTCGTACGTATTTGCCCACGTAGAACTCCCCGCCAACGGAGAAATTAAGGAACCTGTCGGTGAAACGTGCAACATCATCAGCTAAATGATTCAGGCTCGCATTCACGAGTAGGGGTAAACCTCGAAGACGATGATTTACACCGAGTCGAACGTCGACCGGCAACCGGTCCTTTGTGCCATCGTACGTGGCAAGCTGCGTTCCAAGATTCAGAATAGAGAATCCAATGTTTGTTCGACTCTGTGGCAACCTGAACATGACGCCAGCATCAAATGCTATCGCCGACGCTGCCATGTCATCCAACGATGATTGCATGTACTTTGCCGTTACACCCCAGGTAATCAATGTGTCAATCTCGCGGGCAAAGGAGACGCCAAAAACGACATCGGAGGCGGAAAATGAGCCAGTTGTTGTCCCAAATCGGTCTGCTCTGTCAAACGATCCGTACGAGGTAAACATTGCCGTCACCGCAAACGATCCCGTACCTTCGATATCACCCTGATATGACGCCATACCAGAGTTAATGTCGGCAACATGTTTGAGGAATGTTGCTGTTACGCGCCGATCGGTCACCGTTGGCAAAACCGCCGGATTTAGGACTACCGTTGCAGGATCTTCGGTCAGCGCAACCGTTGCACCCCCAAGAGCGGCACTTCGAGCGCTGATCGCCCCGCGCAACACCGGGAACAATGTTGCCTGTTGAGCGGAGGCTACAGACACACATAGCATAAGTGCAAGGAAAGGGGCAAGGGTGCTTCCCCAGCGAAAGGTCATGGTATACTCCGTTGCTGTAATTCCCTCTCCATCGCAGCTATGAATTGTTGAGGTGGTTTGATCGGACGAAACGTGTCCGACGTGACGAAGGTGTGCTTGGTGTATCCCACGGCAACGGAACGACGTTCGTGTTCGATCTCGTACGAAATGTCAATCCGTGCCCCACCGGTATACCGAAATCGTGTGATGATGTCGAGCAGGTCGTCGTACCTCGCTGGCGATCGATACTCAACATGCGCCTCAAGGACGGGAAGGAGATATCCGGCAGATTCCAGATTCACGTAGGGTAGGCCTATCTGACGTAACAATTCCGTTCGACCGATCTCGAAAAACCGGAGATAGTTACCATTGTAAACTATCCCCATCTTGTCTGTGTCTGCGTACCTCACGCGGACAGACGTTGTTCGAACGATCTCGTCAGTAATCACGAATTCGACCCTTCTAAGGACGCGAGCATGTCGATAATTCTCTCGAGTTCGTCGAGCGAGTAGAATTCCACTTCGATCGCCCCTTCATCAGCCCCCTTCATCTTCACTCGTACCTGCGTCGCAAAGAGATGCCGCAGTGAATTTTCAATATCGCCTAGCGTTGCGGCCAGTTCTTTTGGAAGGGCCGACGTAGATGCCGATTGGGCCGAAGCAGCTTCACCTACGGATCGAATCTCACCACCCTTGGCAACGTCCTTTCGTCCGAGTTCAATGTCCTTGACAAGTGCCTCCGTCTTCCGAACCGAAAGATCTCGCGAAAGGATCTCGCGCAGAACCGCCGCTTGAGCAACTTCGGTAGAGAGCGCAAGTAATGCGCGCGCATGCCCCATCGAAACCTTCTTATCCCTAACCGCGATCTGGACGTCAGAGGGAAGTCGTAGGAGACGCAACATGTTCGAAACCGTGCTTCGATCCTTACCAACCTTGGCTGCAACATCCTCTTGCCGAAGTCCACATTCTTCCATGAGCCGTTGATATCCCACGGCCACTTCGAGAGGATTCAGATCTTCTCGCTGAACGTTCTCAACGATGGCGATTTCCAGCATTTCTGCATCACTGTTGACATCCAGAATGTAGGCAGGGATTTTTGTCAAACCAGCGAGCTTTGATGCGCGCAAACGACGTTCACCACTGATCAGTTCATATCCGTCAAATAGTTTACGTACCGTAATTGGCGTGATCACACCATGTACGGCAATGGATGCTGCGAGTTCCTTGAGTGGTCCTTCTTCGAAGATCGTTCGAGGTTGAACTGGATTTGTCCTGACAATCTTTTCGATGTCAATCAGGGCGATACCAGTTGTTTCATTTGATGGCTCAACGATGGCTTGTTGGGCACGCTGATCTGGTTTGATCAATTCTTTGGGAATAAGAGCGCCGATGCCCTTCCCGAGCCCTTGTTTCATACTCATTCGGCAGCTCCTTCACGTTCAACGACGGTCAGTAGACCATTCCGCGTAAGGATCTCCGTGGCCAGTTCGAGGTAGTTCTGTGCGCCGATACTCGAAGCATCGTACAGTAAAACGGGCTTGCCATGACTTGGTGCTTCTGACAAACGAACGTTCCGTGAAATGACGGTACGAAACGCCTTGTCTTCAAAATGCCTGCGTACTTCGTCAACGACTTGATTACTGAGACGAAGTCTGCTGTCGTACATCGTCAACAGAACACCTTCAATATCAAGTCTTGGATTGGTTGAGCGACGTACAATGGCGATCGTATTCAGAAGCTGACCAAGTCCTTCAAGGGCATAGAACTCACATTGTACAGGAATAAGCACTGAATCTGCTGCCGTTAACGAGTTTAACGTTAGTAATCCCAGTGACGGCGGACAATCGATAACGATAAAGTCATATTGACTGCGTACCGAGTCAAGTACGCGCTTAAGGAGCATTTCGCGGTGCTGCACACCAACGAGTTCAATCTCTGCGCCAACAAGGTTAATGTGCGATGGAATGAGATGGAGGAATTCCATCATCGTCGGCACGATGGTATCACCGATGGGTTTATTCCCAACAATGACTTCGTAAATCGTTCTATCGAGATCTGCCGTCTCAACACCATATCCATGTGAGGCATTTGCCTGGGGATCGATGTCGATGAGAAGCGTTCGTTGTTCTGCAGCGGCCAAAGATGCTGCGAGATTGACAGCCGTCGTCGTCTTGCCGACACCGCCCTTTTGATTTGCTATTGCGATGATCTTCGCCATGATGTCCAGTCGAGTTGAGAGGCAGTCTGTCCGAGTGTCGGACAGAGCGTACAAAGGTACGATGCAGTGCGTACTCGGAAGGCGTTTCACGCCCGTTTCACGTTACCGACCGCCGGAAATCGAAAGGCGGATATCCACGCCGACTTGTGTTGTGCTGTATCCAGGGTTTGCCGCACCTTCGCTGAAGTTGCCTTCATATCGCACAAAGGCCGACGCTGTTACGCGGTTACTGATGGTATAACGAGCCCGTGGCTCGATGACAATGTTTGTTGTCCCTTGGACAACATCTGCGTCCGGCTTGTAGTCAACAACGTCAAACCGCCCCTGCAGTGACCGTCGGATCTGGGTGAGGAAGGAAAACTCCATGTCATTCTGAAGGTCGATCCCCAGGAATTTCAGTGATACTCCACGACGAAGGTAGGAGGCATTTATCTGCAGTTCGTGGCTTGTTTCTTTCGAAATCGTTGCTCGAGCAGACGCGTTTAGACTGTGCGACTCCGTGAGGTTGTATCGTACGGTAGCTGTTAGATTTCCCTTCAGAGCTTTTTCGTCAAAGTTCATGTTAAGGCCGACAAGGGGCTGAAAACCCGTCTTTACTTGTTGGACTTCAATGATGCGCCCATTGTCATTAATCCGGGCATTCTCCTGATAGGTTGACTGGTAACCATGCTCCAGATAGACCCGCGTGGCAATACCCTTAAAGACGCCGATCTTTTCAATACCGTCCCATCGAATGGTCCAGTTTAAGGCCGGCATGATCCGTGCAAGTTCACCCGTCCACAACTGACCACTTTCAAATCCCTGACGGAAACTCGTCGCTAGAGCGTCGAGCAGCTGTTGATTCTTTTGAGCTGTGTCTTGAACGTTAGCATCAATGACGGCCTTTCGTTCGTTATACAACCGTACGACTTCGTCGACTCCATCGTTCGACAGGCCAAAGGTGAACCACGTCGGGAAACTCATAAATGTTCGGTCAAGTGTCTGTCGAACATTGATGTTCGTAAACGTTGGAATCCCTTGTGCATCCGTTACCACACGTTGATTACGCGTAAAGCCCCAGTCAGATTTCATGACAAGATCCAACGTCGCACCTGTCCATAGTGGTCGACTTGTCTGGATTTGGAACGTGTTCTTTTGATTAAAGTCGTCCGTCATCACAGCATTCGGCGGTCGAACACCAACACTCGAAGCAAAGGAGAAGAACGGGAATCTCGACGACGGTTCGATGGAAATTCCGCCGTGCGGATTGCTCACGAGTCCGAGCTGATAGGCCGTGCTTGGACCCCATATCGGATCCGTGCCTCGGCCCGTCAGTGTGCGAGCCCAGAAATTGGTGAAGCCTGTACCGCCGAGGACTCCGTTGTTCGCTGCGTTACCTGTCTGGTTGTACTGAATGGTAAGGTTTTCGAAACCGAAGAAGATTTCCTGGACAACACGGCCGATAGTTTCGAGTGTCCCATCTTCTGTTTTGCCCTTTTGTGGTGTTCCAAAGATTCCATTACCAATCTGACGCCAACGAACAATTGGACTCATACGGAAAGAAGACGTATAGCGTGCCGTACGAACAACATCACGTTGCCGTGGATCCGGTTGTAGTGGGTCAAAGAGATTATAGTTCACGGTGTACGACCCCGTAGTTTCAATGAGTCGATTTAAACCCAGGATGTCGGGTAATTTCGGTCTCATTGAGATCGTTACTGTCTGTTTATAGTCACTTTCCTGACCAAAATCAACGAGGCCATTGGTGAAGAACATACGTGAGAACAATTCATTACCACTCCTTTGTCGGCCATTCTCGTCGAGTTCCATATTGGCAAGTGTGCTAATAGCCGTCACCTTGTAGTCGATGGTTGGGCTCAGGAAGCCATTCTCAACTAACCGCCAGTTAAATCCAAAATTCTTCTCAGCAAGAAACTCACGAACGATGGGGCTAGGAAATGGCAAGAATCTCGATTGTTCGGTTGTTCGCATACGCGTCATATTGACGCCTGCTACAATGTTCTGGGGCAGGAAGTTGATCTTCATGTCCTTATAGGCCTTAAGTCCGAACACTCCGTCAAGGAACTTTAGTGGACTTACATCATACTTTGACGGGACCGTGACATTATAATCAGCTCGGAAGCGCCAGCGCCACTCGAACCTGTTTTGAACAACCTGTGTGCGTTGAAAGAGTTGGGAGTAATCAAAGTTGAAGGTCAGCTTGTTAAACGTATCGTCTAACCACCACAGCTTTGTGGGAATACCAAGTCGAAGTCCCGTAATCCCCCATTGATCACGCACCTCTACACGCTGCGATCGCGAACGAACATTATCGTATACCTTATTTGCTTCAGCTATAGACGCTCCCTTGGCAAGCGTGTCCGTTCGTGCGGCCTCAGCAGCACGCTCGAGTTCAACGTCGTTCTGGGCCTGGAACTGTGGACTCTCGGCAAGTTCAGAGTGTGTGTACGTAATAGGAATCTTTGTGTCCTTGAGTTCACGAGGTAGGAACTTCTCCATCGTAGCATTCACGGTCACGTTCCATTGCGTAATCATGTTCCGATTACCGAACCTCTCCTCCAATCGATGAAAGTTGGGATTTGTATGTGAGATACTCGCCGTCACATCAGCCAAATCAGCGAGTTTCAGATTCATGTTCCCTACCGCAGCCCAATCATTTGTATTCACCGGATCAACGAGCCGAAGCTCATTTGCCCACATCGACGTACTAAGTTCATTCGGAAATCGCTCAATAGGATTCGCGATACCAAAACCAAAAAAAGTTACTCTTGTCAGAATTGGACTACCCTTGATCGCAAAAATTGCCGTTGGGTCCCCTGGCACCGGAAACTCTTGTCGTTCATTAATTCGCGCCTGATCGCGAACCTGTTTTATCGCCGTTAACTCACTCATGATGATACGAAGGTCCTGCCAACCACGTAGCAGCGGCCGTCGGTACTCATAGTAGTTGGCCGAGTCAACCCCAAAACGGATATAGGCATAGGCAGGCGGCGTTGAGCCGGCAACGACACGATCTGGCATCGTTTGGTCTCCGTGAAGGAAGAAGGCCAGTTCGCGATAGAAGAAGAGATCCCAGGGACGATAGATCCGCGCTGACATTCGCTCTTCGCCCGGACGAAGATTTGTCACGCGAACAACAAGCGACTGCTCGTTAAAGAAGATTGCCTGATACGGATCGGGATTCTGCAGCTGTTGAGGAGCTTGGACGCCCGGAGGCATGGAATAGAAGTCTGGAGGGCCAGCATTCTCTTCTCGGTTGATATATGTTACGGCAAGTACGGAGTCCTCTTCCGTGCCCCGCGGTTCAAGGTTATGACGGCGCAGCCAGTATGAGCCTACAACACCCCAATCTGCAATGGCGACTTTAACGGTACCTCCTCGAAAGGCGGCACGAACATATTGAATGTTAGTAAAGAGTGGGTTCCCAACCGTTGTATCCGGTCGTCGGATCGGAATTCGATACAGGAACCATCGCGTCGCGGGATTCCCACCAACAATCTGAGGATTCGTATTCGGGTTAGGATCGAGGTTGATTTCATACCGGAAGTATGAGTTGTCGAGGGAGATAGTCTGACCGTTATTCTCATTCAAGATTTCTTTGTCTGGAACCTGTCCGGACTCGGCCTGCGTAGCATTGCCTTCAAAATTGTTATACCTGACGAAGAGTTGTTCTGGTTGATTCTGGCGGTCACCAAGGAAGTCGAAGAAATAGTCATCACGAGCCGGATCATCTTCGAGATTTAACGGAAACGGATAACGAATCTTCTCTGCTGCATTGTCGAGTGTATCAATACCAATGTCTTCACCAGCATCAATCAAGTTGTTCTGAGGAACACGGTCTTCAGTATTCAGCTGTTGATTTGGAATAATGTCTTCACTAATCTGGCCGAGATCGATATACATTTTTGACTTGCCAGGCTCATATTCATCAATCTTCATCATTACTTCGATGAAGTCAACATTATTATCCTGATCAAAATTCGTGTTAAACGGAGACAATAATCTCGTCATACCAGCCCAGATTCGATCACGATTCTGACTTTGAAACGCAGCGACGTTTGATCGAACGAGGAGTGAGTCCGATCCATTCCACGTTGGATTATTGTCGTCGACAAACTCTGGATTGTCGTTATAGATACCACGTCGATCTGGCTCAAACGCAATACGCAGGACGGGGATATTCTGCCGTCCTTGCACTCGCGCACGATTAGGATACACGTCTGCCTGAGGAACGTCTGGCACAAATCGCTGATACCAAAAATTTCGACCTCTAAACTTTGCAGCAATCGTATCGTGCTCCCACAAAGTCGAGTCTTTGAGCGGCGAAGAATGTCGCCACACCGTTGGAGTCATACCAAAATTGATCTGCCGGCGAGCATTCTCAAAGTCATCCAGGTAAGCGACGGCCTTCAGATTATCGGAAGCAACCGTCGATATTCGCTTATTCGGCTCGGGGGCAACCATGGCCCATTCGCCTTGAATGTTAAATGACGATGGCGTCTTAGTGTCAATGATCGGCAGTTCGTCAATCGCACGTGTTAACCAGTCCAGCTGTGAGGTGAACTTTCCATCGAACCCAAACATGAGGTTTGCATTCGGCTCTTGTCCAGGAGGAACACGATCAATAACAGCTGCTTGATCGTAGTTCATGAGGGTCATACCTAAAAAGGCTGATGTTTTCCGTTTATTATATAGTTGATAGTCTGCTCGAATACCTGCAAGTGTCCGTGTGGTCAGATTAAAAATATCGTTTTGTTCATATGAGATATTCAGGTTCGCCTGTGGCATCGTAGCCCGAGCATTCATCAGCGTAAGTGTACCCGAATAGTAGTCCACCGTATAGTCGACACCCTCTCGTAAGGGAGCACCATCCAGTGTTACGGTTACGGATCCTGGCGCTGTGTTATATGCTAACGGAATCCGGTTTGATCCTGACGATGATCCCGATGCCTCACCCGTGATGATAAACCGGTCCTTTGCTGAGTTAAGGCGCGCCGTTACCTCCGTGGTGTCGTACACTTCGTTAAATACGTACTGCTCAGCGAGCTGCGGATTCCCCTTTGAAGCAAAGTATTCCCTGAGACCATCTCGGAATGGCTCGAGAGATGGGAAGGTAATCTCACCGCGTGCAGAATTAAAGATTGGAGGGCGCGGGTCCAGGAGACCATCGGGGGGTGCTTGACCTGTACCGTTATTTACCTGGTCAATACGGAAGATTGTCATGATCTTGTCCGGAGCACCTTCCAGCACATCCGTCGAGTCATTCGTGTTCCGATAGTACCACATACCGATACGAGCATCGGCAGTATTAACGTTGTTTAGGCCTATGTTATATCGATTTCGCATCATTCTCCGCCAGATGACAGGAAATCCTGGTTGCATCTGTGGCCGTGCGACGAGTTTCAGGATAAGTGTATCCTTTTCACCAACGGTATTTGTTAACGTCCCATGTTGGACGTCGTCTGTAGGTGCCGTCGTAACACCATCGGTTCGATATGCTACGGCGTAGTAACGATCTGGCCTAAGATTAAAGATGGTCAGCGTACCCAGGTTAAGATCAACTTCAAAACGATTCTGCTGCAGCTTGGTAAACCGACCACGTTCAACAAAACCTGCTCGTATTTCTCGACTCTTATATGCATCTGGATATCGTGTACCGGCAGGAATTCCTTCAAGATCAGCAATGGCAACAGCGTCATTCGCCGTCACATCACGATTATCCGGCGTTGATTCCCATACTTCAACATCTCCCTTTACAACAAGCTGATTAAAGTTGGGTGAAAGTGTTGGTGTTGGTGAACGGAAATACTCACGCCACACCTGGAAATAGGCCGTATCGAGAAAGAAGTGATTTCGGGCATAGTCATAGGCACGCACCTGAAAGAACGTACGGCTCGACCCGCCCCGAACGTTTGCGAATCGACGTTCGCCACGACGTTGTGAAGCAATGGTCTTCAGCATCAGTGGGCCAAACTGGAAGTCGGCGCGTACACCAAAGAGCGTCTGTCCCCCACCAATAAGTGTACTAGGTGTCTCGAGATTTACGTTTCCGAATTCAACACGCTTGATAATGTCATCATCATATCCCTCGTAACCGACTTTAAACCGATTGTTGAACTCAAACTGATTCAATGTATTCCAGTCAACATTCAAACGGAACTTGTCGCCAATACGAGCTCCGACATTCACCTGGATGTTTTGATTAAAAATGGGTGCTGACTGAGTTTGGCCGAGTACAGACGCAGTACCCAGGCTTTGGGTATCCCATCGCCATCCAGCCTGAACGTTCACCTCACCATTCACATTGATGCTGATTTCCGGTTTCCCGAAGATTCCCATAAGTGGGTTCGGCGGAATCGGAATCGTGATGTTTGTCGCTTGATCAATCAGCTTGGCCAGTTCACCATCAGTCAAAGGTTTTTTTAACTCATATCGGAACAACGACGAATCGCGCAGTTTTGACACAAGTTGTTCGCGTCGAAGTGCCAGGTATTCATCAAGGTCCATAGGAACATCCTGGCCGACATCAATACCGTCCAGCCTATCGCGAAGTCGCATTGAATAAAGTAGCGAATCCACCTCCCCGATAGTTTTCATGGCAGGGGGCAAGGGGGCAACTCGCAGTTTCGGCTGTCGCTCGGATACTCCTAGTCGATTTACTTTCGACGGAGGATACCATCGCGGCACATCGGTATTCGTGCTGTCACCCGTTCCCTGCGGAGGGAGTGAATCAGCCCGAACAACAACGGCGCGTATGGCGGGCATTACGCCCGTAAGTAGTGTAAATGTAGCCGCACGGACAACGTCGCCCTGGGACTCTGCAGCTTCCGCATGCCCGGCAAGGACAAGAAACGGAATGGCGAGCCCGACAAAGCGGACGAAGAGAGACGGCAAGATCCTATCGATCACGTCGTACGGGAACGATTGTGTGGAAGTCGAACCGTTGCGCGGAGCGCGCAAACAGGCAATGACGGAACGAACGGAACTACTAGGCGCCTCTCCGGGATATGCTGCATGATGCGCAAAGATAGACGTCACCGTACTTTTGTCATTCGCCGGCACCAATCTCCGAACCGACCGTACGGTAATCGTCACGTCTGCGACGATGAATGTACGTTCCTCCGTCTTCCCTAGTGTAGAGCATGATGCGTTCGTTTCTCCCCTTTGTTTTGTTCGTCGTTTCGGCTCTGTCACTGACAGGGGCTTCGTTTAACGACTATGTTCGCCTTGGCGAACGACAGATCTCAAAAATTGTTCCGTCCGATACACGAACGGTAATCGATCTCTCCGGTCCATGGCAACGTATCATCGATGGCCAGGACGTGGGATCACTCACGATTCCTTCGGGGATGCAGCCGCAGGATCGACTTCAATTGCGAAAGACTGTCCGTATCGACCCTTCGATACTCGACGAGAGGGTCTGGCACCTACATTTTCTTGGCATATCCGACGAAGTGGAGATCCGTGTTAACAATCGGATCGTCATGCGTTATCCCGGCGGCAATGTCCCCTTTTCCGCTCGAATTCCTGAACGGTACCTTACTGCGGGAACAAATACTGTCGAGCTCACCCTCACGGCACCAGGCTCTGGTACAATGCTCATCGAGCGAAACGCTCGCGGCGCTCGTTCTCGGCAGATGGGAATCCTGAGAGAAATTCTTCTCGTTGGAACACCACATGCATGGACGAATGATCTTCGCCTCGGTGTACAGCGTCATGGTTCGACTGCAACAATTGGTCTACGAGCTACGATTGTTGGTGGTGCGGTAGAGCGTCTCGTAGGTAGTGCACCAAATGATCTTGTGCAAGGTTCAACATCGGTTGCCGTCGAGGCCATCCTCCGGGGGCCAGGGGGTGAAGTTGTTGCTCGAACAGCAGCGTCGACAATCGCTGTAGAGAAAGCCCGTGAGTCCGTTGCCTCATTGTCGCTGTCTGTCGTCAACCCACAACTTTGGACACCTGCATCACCGACGTTGTACACTGTGTCCGTAACACTGTCTGTTGGCGGACGTGTGATTGACGAATACCGGTCATCCGTAGGTATACGAACCATCGGTGTTACGACTACGGATGCTGGTCGTCGTTTTGTGATCAATGATTCCGTCATGACACTTCACGCTGTTGATTACGCTGATGAGTATCCAGGCCTCGGCGCGTCAATGTCGTGGAAACAGATGGAGCACGACGTAGCCCTTCTCAAGACTCTCGGCGTAAACGCCGTTCGTGTTCGTGGTGGCAGTCCACATCCGTACTTCGTCCATCTCTGCGATCAATACGGACTTATGATTTTCGCAGAAATTCCGGCTGTTGATGTCCCGACGTCACTGTTGGGAATTGATGAAACGACGGCTCGTTTAAAAAATGCGGCTGAAAGATTGACGGCCTACATTGATACACATCCAAGTGTCGTTGCCATCGGTCTCGGCGATGGACTTGAAGAAGGTTCTGACGGTGTTGCTGCCTACTATGCAGAATTCGTCAAACTGATTCGCCGGCGCACCTCGCGTCTCGTGTATAAGGTTGTCCCGGCATCACTTATTGATGTTGTTTCGGAGGGCGGCTTTGATGTTATCGTCATCGATGCTACGCGCCCGTCGGATCATCGAAACCTGGCGGAACGTATCGCCGCGGCACGCCGCATCGTTCGGACGTCAGCCATATTGACATCCTTCGGTAGCCGCGTGTCGCCCGCCAATCGAAATGGCATCACGGATCCACTGTCAAACGAATCACAGGCTGTGATAATTCGTGATGCGTGGCGCGTTTCAATGTCGGCAGGCGTAGCTGGCATCATCGTTCGTTCGTTTAACGATCATTCGCTTGAACGGCCAACAATGTTGGTTGACCATGACGATCCCTATGTGCGAACGATGGGACTTGTTGACGTTTGGCGACAACCTCGAGTAGCATATACGATGTTAAAGTCATTGATTAATGACGAAAAGGAACCCTTGTTACAAGCACGTGACGTGGACGAACAGACACCGTTTGTCTTCATCGTCACAGGCCTTGTTCTCGGTCTCGTCTTTGTCCTACTTATTAATCGTTCCCGCCGCTTCCGTGAATACCTTCTTCGCGCCATTGTTCGTCCGTATAACTTCTATGCCGATATTCGAGACCAACGTATCCTATCAACGGCGCAGACGGCAATTCTTGGTGTTGTGATTTCTGCAGGTGCCGGCCTTATGCTGGCTGCTCTCGTTCATTTCCTCAGGACTGACTCATCTGTTGAGTACCTGCTGCACATCATCATTCCGAATGATCTAACGTTTGAAGTTGTTCGATACATTGCCTGGCGTCCAGCACTGGCCGTGCCCACATGTTCCCTGTTTGTCTTGGTAGTATTTGGTCTCTTTAGCCTCTTGCTGCGAATCGGTGCCATGTTTGTTCGGAGCCGGATTTTCTTCCGTGATACATTTACCATCGTCGTCTGGAGTGCTCTGCCGCTGATCGTTTTCCTTCCGATCGGCATTGCAATGTATCAAGTACTCAGTGCCGACGCCGTTTCAATCTGGATCCCCTCTATCGCCGTACTCGTCGCACTGTGGTTTGTAGTACGAATGCTGCGCGCAACAGCAGTTGTTTTCGACGCTCCAGCAGGAATTGTCTATCTCGTTGGAATTGGCGTTGTTGCGATGAGTGTGACAGCAATCTTCTGGATCTGGACGGTTCGGTACGACGCTCTCGATTTTGTTGACTTCTTTCTTGAAGTTGTAACTGCTGCGTAAACGATGAAGGTATTCAAATCACCAGAGGACCTCAATGAACGCGAACGCACAATTCTTCGTGCAATCGTTCATCTGTTCATTCTGCACGCTACCCCAGTCGGTTCGCGTGTTGTATCAAGGTATCTCGAACGTGAATTGCCGTTAAGCCCGGCAACAATTCGTAATGTCATGTCCGACCTTGAGGATGCGGGATTTATCATGCATCCCCATACGTCAGCAGGTCGAATGCCAACAGATCTGGGTTATCGCGTCTATGTTGACTATCTCATGAAGATGGAGCTGTTGCCCAGCCGTGAGACAGAGACAGTTGTAAACAGCCTCATGGACACCCCGAAGGAATCTGTCATTCGAGAGGCTTCCAAGATGTTGGGCTCACTGAGCCACCACCTTGCTCTTGTTGAACTACCGCAATTGCGCGATGCTGTTGTTGAACGTGTAGAGATATTACGTCTGTCTTCAGATAAACTGCTCGTTGTTATCGCTCTCGAAAGTGATGTCGTTCGAACAGTTTCATTGGAGTGGGACGGAAACCTGACGGATGTTCGATTAGATGAGATTACGAGACTCATCAACGAACGATTGGCAGGACGAACACTTTCACAACTTCCGCTGCTATTCCCTGACAGCACATCCGATGATGCATCAGCCGCACGATCCTTAATCCGACTCTTTGTCGAACACGTCGGAAAACTTGCCACGACCTCTGATTCATCGTCAATTCATCTTGCCGGCCGCCAAAACTTACTCCAACTCCCTGAGTTTGAGGATCCAGCCCGTATGAGATCCGTTATTGAACTCATTGAGAATGAAGAAGTCATCGTTCACGTCCTTGGCAGCACACGAGATGAACCAGGCGTGACCGTTAAAATCGGCAATGAAATTGACCATGACGTTTTTAGCGACTACAGTCTCGTTGCTACAACATTCCGTAGCGGGTCGATGTCCGGCAGTGTCGGCCTCATAGGTCCAAAACGAATGGATTACAACAGAATGATTAACCTCGTGAACGTTGTCTCAGGTGTCCTGAGCCGTAAACTGTAAGCCCCTTTTGCCCCCTATCACACCATGCCGCCGACTCATTCGTCGTTTGCGCAGCATTTTTGAGAACCCTCCGTACGACATCATGACTGAACACGAAGAACTGCCCCCTGACGAGCCTCTCATGGGAGACGAACAATCCGACGATCCACTTGCTGCAGCCCTGCGCGAGCGCGACGAATGGAAGGAGATCGCTCTACGTCATCTGGCCGACCTCGAAAACGCAAAACGCAGATTCCGTGAACGTGAGCAGGACCTGACCGCCTTTGCTGCCGAACGGATGATTGTGAAAATGCTTCCGGTGCTTGACGACCTCCATGCAGCGGCCGAATCTGCGAAGCAGACAGGATCTCTCGACGCGCTTCGTGATGGAATCGAAATGATCTATCACAAGGCGATGCGTGTGTTTGAGGAAGCGGGTGTGCGCACCATTGAGTCCGATCCCGGTCACCCCTTCGACGTTGATGTCCACGAAGCACTTATGCATACCCCAAGTGAACATCCCGAAGGTCACGTCGTGCAGACCGTTCAGCGTGGATACTTTCTCCACGATAAGGTAATCCGTCACGCCAAGGTTGTTACGTCAGCTGGATCTGGAGAGCAGGCATGACACAACGCGACTACTACGAAATCCTTGGTGTCTCAAAAACGTCGACGGCGGACGAAATCAAGGCGGCCTATCGGAAAATGGCTATGAAGTATCATCCGGATCGTAATCCCGGAGATACGGATGCCGAAAACAAGTTTAAGGAAGCAGCAGAGGCCTATGAAGTCCTCTCTGATACCGACAAACGCGCTCGTTATGACAGATTTGGTCATCAAGGGGTAAAAGGGGCGCCCGGCTTTCAGGAGTTCACAAACATAAATGATGTCTTCAGTGCCTTTGGCGACATCTTTGGTAATACCATCTTTGGTGACATGTTCGGTGGGGGTGCTCAGCGACAAGGCCGGAAACGTAGTCGTGCAGAAGATGGTGCAGACCTTCGTGTTCGTATGCCGTTGTCACTTGAAGAGATTGCCGCCGGAGTTGAGAAAACTATCAAATTGCGCCATTGGAAAACGTGCACAACGTGTAGTGGAGATGGCGCTGAACCCGGAAGTGGATATCAGTCCTGTTCCGTGTGTAATGGCACCGGCGAGTTGCGTCAAGTATCTCGATCAATGTTTGGTCAGTTCGTCAACATCTCACCGTGTGCAGCTTGTGGAGGTACGGGCGAAGTAGTCCAGAAGCCCTGCGGAACCTGTGAAGGTAACGGACGCGTGGAAGGTGAAACCACGGTAAAAGTCACAATTCCACCCGGTGTACACACAGGGAACTATCTGACGGTGTCTGGAAAGGGTCATGCTGGACGACGTGGTGGCCGAGCCGGAGATGCGATCGTTGTTGTTGAAGAACAAGAACACGAAGTGTTTGAGCGTGAAGAGGACGACGTCTATGTCGATCTCACAGTTGACTTCCCTACTGCTGCTATGGGTGGTGAAGTTGAAGTGCCAACACTTACAGGTACAACGATGATGACCATTGAGGCTGGCACACAACCGGGTACGCTGCTTCGGCTGAAGGGAAAAGGAATACCACACCTGAACAGCAGGGGTACGGGCGATCAGATCGTTCGCCTCAACGTCTGGGTACCTACCAGTTTGTCCTCAAAAGAACGAGCGACACTCAAAGAATTAGCTGGCAGTGATCATTTCCGACCATCAGATAAGCGCACAGGAAAGGGATTTTTTGAACGCGTAAAGGAGGCGTTTTCGTAGGAACAACAACGCTCTCCTGAACTAAACTTAGGAGAGTCGTCATGTCATCCTTACGATCTCGTCTTCAATCTGCAACTGGGCTTGCAAAAAGTGAAGCCATCGCTGTAACGGTAATCTCCGGCGTACTGCTCATCGGCAGTCTCGGACCACGACTGTGGCCCGAATCACCGAAGGTACCGAGTGGACGCGACCTGCCTGCTCTTATTGATAGCCTCGACGTTCAACGTGACGAAGTCGATGCTGATCGGGACAGCCTTCACCATTCGTACCGAAGCAACACATCGCGACGAATGGACTCTATCGGAGATTCGCATGCAACCGTCGATGACCTAACATCTATTCGTCGCAGCAGCGTCGGTCAGTCCCCAAAACACGCCGTACCGCGTGGAACACGCGTTAACCTGAATTCTGCTTCGGAATCTCGCCTCGTGCTTATCCCTGGGATTGGTCCCGCCACGGCACGCGCGATTGTTATGCGTCGTGCTCAGCGTCCATTTCGGTCGGTCGACGAGCTACTAGACATACGCGGTATTGGTCCGCGGAAACTCGAGCGTATGCGTCCATACGTCAGTGCGCCGTAAGTTCGTGTGATGACACGACGTACGACGGTCTACCTCCACCCTTATCGAACCGTACTTCTTCGCTGGGCGATTGAAGCAGATGGGCCTGTTTGTATTGGGTCGACGGAAATGGGTGCCGTTTCGCCGGCCACTGATCAGCCGTCGATACTCGCCGATGTGCTCCAGGAGTTACGTGATGATGGCGATGTCATTGACGTGGTGGTGCATTCGTCACATACACGATTTCACAGGTATCCGGTTGAGGATGACGAGCCGCCAGAAATTCGTAGAACATTTGAGTTACAAACGTGTTTCCCTGATTTGCAATCCGGGCACGACCTTGTCCTCGACGTTCATCTTCCAGGTCCTGTACTTTCGTCTTCATGGCACGGTGTCTTTGTTGTCCCCTCGCCAATCGTGAAGTTCTGTAACGACATTGCTTCTGGCCGACAGCCAACCGTTTGCACACTTGCCGATGCATCAGCTTTTCAGCGCTATGTGCTCGATAGTGCATCACCAGCCCCATCGGCAATGATTGGAAAACGAGGTCAAACCTGGTGGACGATTGTTGTCGATCATCTCGGTGCGTTACGACACATCGGAAGAACAACATCGGATCAACGCCTGGATCCGTCGGTTGAGATACGAGACATGCTGCTTGATCTTCATGCCACAATGGACCTTCGTGTTGAGCATCTCGTTTTGTTTGGTGACAGCCTTACGAAGGACGTTCTTGATGATACAACGACGGCTACGGCAAGTTTAGTACAGTCAGTGACACGTTTTGTCCCGTTTCGATTAGTGCGCGCTGACATTGACGACGACACGGCACGATCGCTCACAAAACGAGCACATATTCTTGGGCCGTGCCTTGGCGTTGTTCTATCTACGACTGAGCTTGTTTCGCGAGAGACTGCATGAGAATCATTTCCGGTACGCTTGGCGGACGCGTAATTCCGTCACCTCCTTCAAACGATACACGACCAACAACGGATGCAGCGCGTGAGATGCTGTTCTCCGTCCTTGATACGTGGATCACGTGGAATGGTCTGCGTGTACTCGACCTATGCGCTGGAACAGGTTCACTAGGTTTTGAAGCAATTAGCCGTGGAGCTGCCAGCGTTGTCTTTGTTGATCGGAGTAAACCGTGTATTAAGACGATTGAGGAGACGATACGAGATTTCGGAGTATCCGATCACGCGACGACGATACATAGCGACGTGTTGGAGGCCTTGCGATATCCGCTCCATAACAAGTCGTTTGACGTTGTGTTTGCCGATCCACCCTACCATGCCAAACTGCATAACAAGATCACACTTCTGCTGGAACGGAATGGAATTCTCGTGACAGATGGGATCTACATTGCCGAACACGGTGAGAATGAGGCCCTGATTCTCGATGAGGGATGGGAAAAGCTCGACCATCGACGTCGAGGTCCGGCCGTGATTGACATCATACGTCGCGTCACAAAGCCGTAGTTTTGCGAACTCCACGGAGCTCCAATGTCAAGACATGCAATGTATCCCGGGTCATTCGACCCTATCACCAACGGACATGTTGACGTCATCGAACGAGCAGCACAACTGTTTGATCGAGTAACGGTAGTCATCGCCCGGAATAGCAAAAAAACGCCACTATTTGCTGAGGCCGAACGATTGGAAATGGCGTCAATTGCCTTACGACACCTCGACAACGTAGCCGTAGAAGTTGTCGATGGATTAGTCGTTGATTTTGCACGTCAACACAACGTGGATGTCATCGTACGTGGTATTCGAGCCGTGACCGATTTTGAGTATGAGTTTCAAATCGCCTTGATGAATCGTAAGCTTGAACCGAATGTTTCAACGATCTTTCTGATGCCACACGAGAAGTATACCTACCTCAATTCAAGTATCATCCGAGAACTCGGACGATATGGTCAAAACATTGAAGACTTTGTTCCGGACATCGTTGCCGAGCGAATGAAACTTCGATTCCCCCCTACACCATGAAGGTTCACATCGTCACACTTGGTTGCAGTAAGAACACCGTCGACAGCGAAACGCTGGCCGGACATTTACGCGCCAATAGTATGGAACTAGCAACGACTGTTGAAGATGCAGACACACTCATCATCAACACGTGCGGATTTATCGATGCTGCAAAGGAAGAGTCCGTTAACACAATTCTTGAAGCGGCAGAACTTCGGAAGGAAGGTAAACTTTCTCAACTCATCGTGGCCGGCTGCCTGTCTGAACGATATGGTAATGAGTTACGAAAGGAAATCCCGGAAGTAGATCATTTCTTTGGCACTGAGGCCTATGAACCAATCTTGAAAGCCATTTCGCCAAACCTGAAGTACTCACTGCTTGGCGAACGTGAACTTTCTACGCCGCGTCACTTTGCCTACATGAAGATTTCAGAGGGATGTGATCATCCCTGTGCCTTCTGCGCAATTCCTATCATGCGCGGCAACCATCGGTCAACACCGATTGAATTACTTGTAGACCAGGCAAAAAAACTTGTTGCACAAGGAACAAAGGAGCTTGTTCTCGTTGCACAGGATCTGACGTACTACGGGCTGGATCTCTATGGCGAACGAAGATTGGCCGACGTTATTCGAGCATTGTCTGATGAATCAGGGGCTGACTGGATCCGATTGATGTATGCCTATCCGGCAAAATTCCCATTGGACATTCTCCCGTTGATTCGTGAACGCTCCAACGTTTGCACCTACCTTGACATGCCACTCCAACACGGCAGTACGAACGTCCTCAAGGGAATGCGTCGCGGAATTACACGGAAGGCTACTGAGGAACTACTTGATCGAATCCGCCAAGATGTTCCGGACATTGTGCTGCGTAGTACGTTTATTGTTGGTTTCCCATCCGAAACCGAGCAGGACTTTGAAGAATTACTCGATTTTGTTGAAACACAGCGTCTTGATCGCGTTGGAGTTTTTAAATACTCCCAGGAGGATGACACGTATGCTTACATTCTCGGTGATCCGATTCCTGACGACGTAAAGGAATCGCGTGCTGCCCAGCTTATGGATGTTCAACGCCGTATATCACTCGAGAAAAACACAGCTCGCATAGGAACAACTCTGCGTGTGCTCATCGAGGAGGAAGTCGCCGAGGGAGAATGGAGAGGACGTACTGAGTTTGATGCGCCCGAAGTTGACAACGATGTCTATGTCCGTTCCGATGAAGAACTGACATTGGGCTCGTTTGTGACGGTGACGATAGATGACGCCGCCGAATACGATCTTTTTGGATCAGAGTCCAATCGTTAGAAGTAAACCTGGTGAGATAAATCCACGAGTTTCGGCGTCGGCAATATTTCTGAAGACACCGAACGCCACGTCTAGTCCAACACCAATCGTCGTCGTAGGACGATACATTGCACCAATATTCGCGAGGCCTCCAACTCCAATCTCGTCTCGTGAAGGATTTCGCATTCCGAACATGGGTCCGATGATGGTTGAGAACTGCCATACATCAGTAGTCCATCGGCGGCCAACCTGGACGCTCCCTCCGCCCCCTTCAATAGACCCACCATCCAACGTGAACTGCGACGTAACGTGAAGTATTGATGTCTTTTCGTCACCAAGAAAAGCAGTTCCGGTGACCCCAAATCCATGTCGCCATGGAAGATCGAGATTCTCAAGCGCAACGAAGTATCGTCCATCCAATCGGAACGATTCTGAGAATGCATATCCAAGTCGGGTCTCGCCAGCAGCTGCATTCGCTTGGCCGACAGCAGAAGGCCGTGACTCTGGTAAAAAAGCACCACCTACCGACACGGACGTTGTTCCGACGGCTACAGCAGGTGCTACATGTGCATGTGGTGAATACACCAGAGATGAAGCACATGATGAAACAATAAGGGCTACGACAAGAAAACAGAGACGTTTCATGACGTCAACATACATGTTTTTAACAAGAAGACAATTCGACTACCAATACCGTCAGTGACGTCAATAACGTTTTAATCACGCAGTTCGATCATACATCCGACTGGAGTTGTTACAGAGTCATATTCTTGACGACCATCACGTAAAGCCTCTAAGGCAATCTTTAGTGAATGATGCAGAACGCCAGTTCTGCGCTTACCGATTGTAAGAAAGCTGTCATCTACTCGCCCACGATAGGCAACAACACCAGTTGCCGTTCGAACAAAGACCTCCGGATACGTTGTTGCGGAATACTTCCGCACGGAATCATGTCCAGAATCCACGACAATTGGAATCGTGATCTGAAAATCGTCTACGTAATCTGAAATCTCCACGCTATCAGGATCATCTTCCGCTATCACGAATGTCCAGATTACCAATGGACCAAACTGACGCTGCAGGTCTAGAATCTTAGGTGTCATGACCCGACTCACGGGACATGAGGGACTCACAAAGGCAATGACGGAGAATGAAGGTGAGATGGAATCTTGCACCACTGCATGACGCTCCGAGGTCCAGAGAAGTACTCCAGCTGCAAGTATCATGAGCGACAAACTCACAGGATGTACCGGCGGAGGTCATTGTGAGTAACGATGTTCGAAAGTCTCTCACGAACGATTTCCGGTGTTAACGTCACCTCTGCCGACGTTAACTCGTCCGGTGCCGCAAACATCCATGGATCAAGAACATGGGTGAGAATCGTATGCAAACGGCGTGCACCGATGTTTTCGACCGATTCGTTTACACTTGCAGCAATTGATGCGATCTCACGTATCGCTTCGTCTTGCACGGTAAGTGTTACGCCTTCGGCCTCAAGCATTGCCGTATACTGCTTGAGTAAGGCATGTTCCGTTCGTGTGAGGATAGCGATAAAGTCCTCTACATGTAACGACGTAAGCTCAACCCGAATTGGAAATCGTCCTTGGAACTCTGGAATAAGATCACTTGGTGCACTTACATGAAATGCACCTGACGCAATAAACAGCATGTGATCAGTTTTGACCGAGCCATATTTTGTTGAAACGGTTGAGCCCTCGACAATCGGCAAGAGATCACGCTGAACTCCTTCACGCGATACATCCACACCATGCGCAGAACCCTTTGATACTACTTTATCTATTTCGTCAATAAAGATGATTCCTGATTCTTCTGCCCTGCGAACGGACTCCTGTATTACGCGGTCCATGTCGATGAGTTTGTCTGCTTCTTGTTGTTCAAGGACTCGCCGTGCATCGGCGACCGACAACTTCCGACGTTTGCTCTTTTGTGGCATCATAGACGAAAACATCTCAGAAACGGATGCTTCCATCTCATCGAATCCCATACGTCCAAGAAATCCCATCCGTTGTGCGGGGTCTACACGAACATCAATCTCAATATCCTGCTGTTCAATCTCACCCTTACGGAGCTGCTCACGTACATTGTTTCTTCGTGATTCAATATCTGATTCAGTTCCATCTGCACTGAGTTCAAAACTCATGGATCCGGACGGCCGAGGTACAATGGCGTCAACAAGTGCATCTTCAGCACGCTTGCTTGCAAGGTCACGCACCGTAACAAGATGTTCTGAACGAACCAACCCAACGGAGACATCAACAAGATCACGAACCATGGATTCAACGTCTCTCCCAACATAGCCTACTTCCGTAAACTTTGTAGCTTCAACCTTGATGAATGGTGCTCCAGCAAGGCGAGCCAGACGACGGGCAATTTCTGTCTTTCCTACACCTGTTGGTCCGATAAGGATGATATTGTTTGGTAAGATCTCATTTCGGATATCTGATGCCGTCTGCTGCCTGCGCCAACGATTTCGCAAAGCAATCGCAACGGCGCGTTTTGCCTCGTGTTGACCAATAACATACTTATCCAGTTCGCGAACAATTTCGCGAGGTGTGAGTTGTGTCATGACAGTGTTTCTATCGTGAGTTCGTGATTTGTGTAAACACAGATATCAGCAGCAATTGCGAGTGACTTTTGAACAATTGATTCTGCCTGGAGGTCGGTTTCATTGAGTAATGCCCGACCAGCCGAAAGTGCATACGGACCACCGGATCCAATAGCAACGATGTGATCATCAGGAGAAATCACGTCGCCACTTCCCGTAATCAGTAGTGTTGTTGTCCGGTCTGCTGCAATGATCATGGCTTCAAGATTCCGGAGGTATTTATCCGTGCGCCAATCCTTGGCAACGTCAATTGCTGCGCGCTCCAGAGCTCCACGGTGCGATCGGATCTTCTCTTCAAGTCGTTGCAGCAACGTCATGGCGTCAGCAGTTGCACCAGCAAAGCCAACAATCACCGAGTCCTCACAAATCTTGCGAACCTTCCGTGCCGTAGCCTTCAGGATCGTCGGCCCGAGGGATACCTGTCCGTCAGCTCCAATCGACACTATGCCGTTTCTGCGTACGGCAACAACAGTTGTCGACCGCCATTGATGACTATCAGTAGTTGACATAAAAACCTCGAAAAGAAAAGTCTTGTGTGATCAGGTCTGGTACAGTGACCAACGTCTGTGTTCCCCATCGGTCCACGTGATGTCTGATTAGTGTCGATAGTGTTTTGCCAGGTACCGAAGTACCACAACGCTCACAAGCGTCATGATCGTCAGCAGAATAGCAACGGAGACATGTGTCCCCTCTTCGACCACGTGTGACCACTGAATGACACTTCGCCAGACAAATGTCAGGGTAAACATTGCCGTAGCTGAAACCGCCGCTGGCATGGTCCACATCCGCCCTTGGCGAATAAGGATTCCGAGCACCATAAGTAACGTTCCAAAGATCCCTCCATTCAGAAGTGAGCTTGTACTCGTTTCGCCTGTAATGAAGTAGCCGAGAATACCTGATATAACCAGGAATCCACCATACAGCAACAAGGTAAGGGAAGGAGTGAACGTCATTGGGCCACTATGACGTGCAGATTCCGTCTTTCATCTGCACAATTCGTTGTGCACGCGAGGCAAGGTCTTCACTATGTGTCGCAATTACACAGGTAATTCCTGAACCTGACTGTAGATCCGTAAGTAGTTGAATCACGGCAGCCGCGTTGACACTATCGAGATTTCCTGTTGGTTCGTCGGCAATGAGAAGTGACGGTGAATTCACAAGTGCGCGAGCAATGGCAACACGAGCCTGTTCGCCACCACTTAACTCCGACGGCATGTGGTCTGCACGGTGAAGCACACCAACTCGGTCGAGAAGCCCATCGGCTATGTGTCTGACGTCATTGGAAGAACGCCCAGCAATAAGTCCAGGCATCATCACATTCTCCCGTGCGGTAAACTCAGGGAGTAGATGATGAAACTGAAACACCATTCCGATGTGACGATTCCGGAATGCCGCAAGCTGTGACGCGGGAGTGTGAATCAGCGACACCGAATTGCCATTCACATTCATCACCACATCGCCACCATCAGGAGGCTCAAGTGATGCGAGGATGTGCAATAGCGTGCTCTTCCCTGCTCCACTCGGACCGACAAGTGCAACAAACTCACCGTGTTCAACATCCAACGACGCACCTCGTAACACCGTTGTATCTGCTTGACCGGAACGACGGTATGCCTTCTCAATATTTTCTGCGTGAAGTATTGGCATCAGAACTGGCGGAGCACACGAAGGTCATTCTCATAAAGTTTACGGATGTCATCGATACCCGTAAGCATCATCACAACACGTTCTACACCGAACCCAAACGCAAACCCAGAATACTCGTCGGGGTCAATACCACAGTTTCTGAGCACGTTAGGATGCACCATTCCAGCGCCACAAATCTCTAACCAGCCAGAGTGTTTGCAGACCTTACATCCTGTTCCTTTGCAGAGGAAACACGACATGTCAATCTCACAGCTTGGCTCCGTGAACGGGAAGTAGGACGTACGAAACCGAAACTCCGCCGTCGCATCATAAAACGATCGTGCAAAGGCCATAATCGTACCCTTAAGGTCAGCCATGGTCACATTGCGATCGATGTACAAACCTTCTATCTGATGGAACTCCGCAAGAGAACGCGAACTCACGGCTTCGTTCCGGTACACACGCCCTGGCATGATACACCGGATCGGTGGAGTTTGTGATTCCATGACGCGAACCTGTACACTCGACGTATGGGTGCGAAGCAGGATGTCCGATCGACTGTCTGACGCAACAAAGAACGTATCCTGCATATCACGTGCAGGATGATCCTCAGCAAAGTTGAGTTTCCCGAAGTTGTGACCGTCGTCCTCAACATCTGGACCTTCAGCAACGTCGAAACCCATCGACGAAAAGATATCGATGATTCTGTCAATCGTTGCTGTGATCGGATGTAGTGATCCACCGATTGGCCCGCGGAGTGGCAGTGTGAGATCAATCTGAGGACCGGTCACCCGGGTTGTCACACGTTCACGAACTTCAGCAAAGACTTCGTTTACCCACGTACGAACTTCGTTTAACACCTTCCCGACGTGAGGTTTTTCCTCCTTCGGTACGTCTCGAAGTCGATCCGTTAATGCCTGTACGGTACCCTTTTTCACAAGGTGTCGTAGGCGAAACTGCTCTGCATCGTCCTGTGTTTTGATCGATGCTACATCCTGCTCCAGAATCCCTCGTAGGGTTTCGATTTCGTCGAGTAACGTCATGTCGCAAGATACCGTTTGAGAACAATGTGCAGAGCACTTCCGCCCCTAAAGTTCAACGATTTCGTCGGCAAGATCTCGTTGTCGTTGGGCATCATGATCAATCAGCAACATCGTCACCCTCGATTCGCGAAGTGCTGTTCTCAGCACCGCAGCCGTTACCACATCGAGTCCGTTCCAGGGTTCGTCCCATAGCAGAAGGTCAAACGGCTCTAGCAGACTCGGAATGAGCTCAATCTTTTTCAGCTGACCGTAGGAATACGTCTCCAAGGGCCTCTTGAGAACATCACCGGGTATTCCGAACGATGCTGCCATCACTCTGAACTGCTGTTCGTCAAGACCCACACGTTGCACATGTTCCATCACTGATCCATGGGTCCACTGTGGAAACTGGCGAGCATACGATGTCCGAAAACGACGCGGTATTCGAATATGACCGTCATCGAAATCGCCGTTTACGATGGCGTTGAAAATGGATGACTTTCCACTACCGCTTGGGCCACTAATCCCAACAATGGTTCCACGACGAACACCAAACGAGACGTCACGTACGACTACACGTTGGCCGTGACGTATCGTCAAATTCTCCACTTCGAGAACAAGCTCATCTCCCGGTGAAGTTGCTGGCACTGTGATATGTGGTACATATTCCTGTTGAACCAAGAGTTGTTGAGCAGCCTCGAGTTCCCTTTGCGCACGTTGCTCTGCGTGAAGCGCTCGCTTCACCAGACGCGCTGCGGTGGCACTGACAAACCCACTATCAAATGCCGAATTCTTCTCACGTTCGGTCTTCGTGGCCCACTGTCTTCGTTCTTTCGAGGTACGTCAGCACAGCCTCCTTACTCTGAGCATCAAGATGTGTCGTGGGCTCATCCAGCAGTGCCCACGTTGCCGGAGCAGCATCAACAGCGGCAAGCAGAGCCCTTTGTTGTTCACCTCCTGATAAGGAGCAAAAGGGGCGATCTTCCATGTCCACTGTCAACCCGAGTTTCTCACTCCGCTCCCGGAGGATCTGCCGTATGCTGTAGCCATGAAGCAGTTGATAACGTTCATGGACATCGGCCCACCGTTCGATGTCAAAGTCCGCCCCGCGTGACAGGCACAACTCCATCAACTTCTCAAGATCTCGGTACGGCCCAGCAACGTCTAACTGCACTTCGATCATTGTTCGATAGACATCGTCAATAATCTGCGGAAGCAGGTTTGCAGAACCATGCCGTACAATAGAACCGCTCGACGGCTGAAGCTGACCTGAAAGGAGCTTTAGGAGTGTAGACTTCCCACGCCCATTTGCACCAACGAGTGCACATCGGTGAGAGGCATCGAATGTGAGGTTAACGTCTGAAAAGACGGGGGTGTATGGATCGTCGTATGCGTACGAGACTCCATCAAACGTAATGAACATACCAAGTCCTGGAATCGGTGAAAGGAATCGATTTCTCAGGCGTTGTTCATTGTCGATTGTATTGGTGGAGAGAATCCTTCAATTCGTGGAGTAGGTATACATCCTCGTTGAAGGCGGGCAAAAGTACGGAGAGAAAAAACAAGAGTTACAATGATTAACTCAGTGACTATCCTACGTTACACTATCTGACCTACATGCAGACATCACGTTTCGATAATCAATGATACGATACAAACGTACATCGACATTTGAAACAACAACGGCGGAGAGACATAATCTCTCCGCCGTTCAAAATAATCGCTGTGCGTCGTGTTCTTAACCGCGCTTCACTTGCTGGACGAGCGTTGCAAACGTTTGCGGATGATTCATCGCAAGATCTGCAAGAATCTTCCGGTTAATCGTAATGTTTGCAAGCTTTAAGCTGTGCATCAGACGTGAGTACGTTGTGCCATTGGCACGAGCACCGGCGTTGATACGGACAATCCACAGTGAGCGGAACGTGCGCTTCTTGGCGCGACGGTCACGGTAGGCATACTGAAGGCCCTTCTCAACGTGGTGCTTAACAATTGTCCACACCTTGGAGCGGGCACCCCAATAGCCTTTGGCAAGCTTATAGTATTTCTTTTTGCGGTTATGGGCCGCCGCCTTGTTGGTCGCTCTTGGCATAGGAACCTCCTATGGATGTGGTCGTCGGGAGAGCGATCGCCCCGATCGGACCGTGAAAAAAAACGTTTTGCGCGCCTTAGCGCATGGCAAGAGCGTGAAGCACGTTGTTCAAATCTGCCGGGTGGACAAGGATGTCGTTCCGGAGCTGACGCTTGCGCTTACGGGACTTGCTCGTAAGAATGTGGCTGCGGTTGGCCTTCTGGCGCTTGATCTGACCGCTGCCTGTGACCTTGAAGCGCTTTTTCGCTCCACTATTGGTCTTCATCTTCGGCATGATTACTCCGTTCGTTGGCGTGATTGATTTCGATTGTGTGTTGTGTTAGGATGCTGTCGATTCGGACGTTGCGTCGTCAGACTCTGACGCTGCAGGAGAATCACCAAGTTCAACCGTTGAATTCCCTGCCTCAACAAGATCTGTTTCGATCTCAAGAGTGTCAACATCTGAAATGTCGTCAGCAATGTCATCAGCCGCGTCCTCTGCTGGTTTGGTTTGGGCATCTTTCCCATCCTTACCAACCTTCGGCTTTGACTGTGCCTCTTGCTTCTTCTCAGCCTTCTTCTTTGCCGCTACCTTTTTCGCGTCAGGTGCAATGGTGACGGATAACATCCGGCCTTCCATCTTTACGCCCTGATCAATTTTTGAGATGTCGGCAAGTGCTTCGATAAAGCGATTTAACAAGGCATGTCCAAACTCCTGGTGGACAATTTCGCGACCGCGAAACAGGACCGTTGCCTTGACCTTATGTCCTTCTTCCAGAAACTCGCGCGCATGTCGTGTCTTAAAGTCCACGTCATGCGTGTCCGTACCTGCTCGAAATCGGATCTCCTTGAGCAGCGAATGCACCTGTGCCTTCTTCTGCTCCTTCTCACGCTTTTGTTGCTCGTAGACAAACTTTCCGTAATCAATGATCTTGGCTACGGGTGGTTTTGCTTGCGGCGCAATCTCAACAAGATCAAGTTCTCGTTCTTGTGCGATACGCAATGCTTCACGTCGTGTGAGTATTCCTAACTGACCACCTGATGCATCGACAACTCGAAGCTCATTTGCTGTGATTTCGTCGTTGATCTTTTGCTTTCGCTGGTTCTCCGGTCGCGGAGTATTGTACGGATTGTTGGGGCGCCTCAAGCGTTCCTTCGAGCGTAGTGGATGATGGACTGATCCGAAGTGGGCAAAGATACGACACATACGTCGTATGTGCAATGGCAGGCAATGGGTTAGAAATGGCCTTCGTAATTTCTTCCTTTCTTGTCCGTCAACGCGCTCCATGGCAACTACTGAAGACGTTCTTTCGACGATTGAAGAGGCGGGCAAACGCGGCACAGCGATTCCGCAAACGATGCCTGTTCTACCTCTTCGCGACATCGTCATTTATCCACACATGATCTTCCCTGTCCTTATCGGACGGTCAAGTTCGCTGAAGGCCGTAGCCGAGGCTCTTGAGCGGGAGAAGTATATCATGCTGGTTTCCCAGCGTGACGCTACACTTGAGGATCCGTCAGTTGACGATCTTCATGAACATGGCACGGTTGCAAAAATCCTGCAGATCCTTCGCCTTCCGAATAACCTACTGAAGGTCCTCGTTGAGGGTATGATGCAGGCGAAGATTGTGTCAACAACACGTACAACACCTTTTATCGAAGCAAAGGTGCAGACGATTACAGCCAAGACGTCCGACCGTGATCGGACGTTAAAGGCACTGGTTCGTACTGCCTCAGAACTCTTCGAAGAGTATGTGAAGGTGAACCGCAATCTTCCACCCGAAGTACTTGGAGCGTTTGAGAATATCGACGATCCAATGCGGAAGCTGTACTATGCCGCCGCAAACGTTTCGCAGAAGGTTGAAGCAAAACAGACGATCCTCACTGAAACACAACCTCACGCGCAGTACTATGAGCTAATTCGTCTTCTAACCGGCGAACTCGAACTTCTTCGTCTCGAACAAGAGATTGATACAAAGGTTCAGGATCAGATCCAGAAATCACAACGCAAGTACTTCATTCAGGAGCAGATCCGGGCCCTACAAAAGGAACTGGGTGATGATGATGACGGCGGTCCGGAACTCGGTCCTCTCAAAGAATCGCTCGACCAGGCAGGGCTTCCCGAAGCCGTGCGTACACGTGTCTACGAGGAGTTCGAGCGTCTAAAAAAGTCGTCGTCGATGTCTCCTGAATTCAGTGTGAATCGGACGTGGCTCGAAGTTGTGGCTGCCCTACCATGGACAAAACGCACGGACGACAATCTTAAGGTTGACCACGTTCGTCGCATCCTTGATGAAGATCACTATGATCTTGAGAAACCGAAGGAGCGAATCCTCGAGTATATCAGCGTTCTGAATCTCGTAGGATCCATTCGTGGCCAAATCCTCTGTCTAACAGGTCCTCCAGGCGTTGGTAAGACGTCGCTTGCAAAGTCCATCGCACGTGCCCTTGGCCGCAACTTTGTCCGTATCTCCCTCGGTGGCGTACGTGATGAAGCAGAAATTCGCGGTCACCGCCGTACCTACATCGGTGCTATGCCCGGTAAGATTATTCAGGCGATGAAACGCGCCGGAAGCACAAATCCGGTCATCCTGCTTGATGAGATCGACAAAATGTCCATGGACTTCCGCGGAGATCCATCATCTGCCCTGCTCGAAGTGCTTGATCCAGAACAGAACTCGGCGTTTAACGACCATTATCTGGAAGTTGACTACGATCTCTCAAATGTTCTGTTTATCGCCACGGCAAACGTGAAGTATGACATTCCTGGACCACTGCTTGACCGACTTGAGACCATTGAACTGTCGTCCTATCTTGAGCCCGACAAGGTTGAGATAGCTAAACGTCACATTCTTCCTAAACTTCTTGAGCGTCATGGTCTGAAGGACTACAAGGTAAAGTTTACCGACGACGCCCTTCGTAAGATCGTGCGAGAATACACACGTGAAGCAGGCGTGCGTAATCTTGAACGAGAAATCGCCTCCGTAATGCGCAAACTTGCCATGCGTATCGTCTCGGAACAGGCAACTTCAAAACGTCCGAAGGCAAAGACCTGGACGGTAGATGGAGCTACGGTTGAAGGATTTCTCAAGGCACCAAAGTTTAAGGAACGTGCACCCGAGGTATCAGATAAGGTTGGTGTAGCAACAGGTCTGGCCTGGACCTCTATGGGCGGTGATACGCTGCCTGTTGAGGTCACGATTATGCCGGGTGCAGAAAAGCTCACGTTAACCGGTAAACTTGGTGACGTTATGAAGGAATCGGCCATGGCCGCCCTGAGTTACTTACGCGCCAATTTTGCCACGTTTGGACTCGATCCCGATTTCGCCAAAGGCCGTGAGATTCACGTTCACGTTCCGGAAGGTGCTATTCCCAAGGATGGCCCATCTGCGGGAATCACAATGACTCTTGCCCTCCTATCGGCTGCTTCCGGTAAACCTCTTCGCGGCGACCTGGCAATGACGGGTGAGGTAACCCTTCGTGGGAATGTCCTGCCCATTGGCGGCCTTAACGAAAAACTCTTGGCCGCCGGGCGTATGGGAATTCGTACCGTCCTCGTTCCTGAAGCGAACCGACGTGATGTGACGGAGCTGCCACCTGCCGTGACGAAGGGCCTGGAGATCGTCTTTGTTGATCACATCGAAAAAGCTCTTCCCGTGGCATTCCGCCCCGCGAAGAAGCCCGTTTCGCCCCCTTCAAAACAGAAGAAGCGGAAGTCGTAAAAATCAGAGGTGATGTACGGAAGTGATTTGGAGAAACGGAGTTATCACCGTATCTTCGTCGTTCTTACAAACGCCAACGAATCGAATCAGGAGTCAGCGACATGGCAAAGAAGGGCGCGCGCGTCATTGTTACGCTCGAGTGCACGGAAGCCAAAAAAGAAGGCAAGCCGGCATCGCGTTACACGACGATGAAGAATAAACAGAACACAACGGAACGTCTTGAACTCAAGAAGTACAATCCGTTCCTTCGCCGACATACAGTACATAAGGAAGTGCGCTAAGCATTTCTGCTGTTGTAGTTGACGCTTACGAAAAGGGGAAGGAGCTCATCGCTCCCTCCCCTTTTTCCGTTTTACCTCGTAGTGCCCAGCTGTTGGTGGTGCCGATACTTGTTCTGTAGGTGGTGACGTTGGGTTAGAACACCGGCGAATCAAAACTCAGTTGCGTAAACGGAACAACGGCCTTACCAGGATTTGAGTTGTCGTGATCAGTTGACGTGCCGACAACAAACTTGAGTGCAGCTCTTAGAATAGCTGCGTGTGCTGCTTCGTTTGGAGCCAGGTCGGCAAACACTCTCCGAACACGAAGATCTTGCGCATCCTTGGCATATTGATACCAAAGTTTCGCTGCGAAGATTTCAACGGCAAGGGCATAACGAAGTATTCCTGGCAACGACGTTAACTGTGAGTTTGGCCCTGGCGGGAAAGCATCAAGTGTGGTTGCAGTTGTATTCGCTGGCACCGTTCCGCCAAGCTGAACAATGACGTCTCGGAATCGGGCCGCATGTGTCGTGTGATCACCAATAAAGGCAACGGCAACACTCAGCACCGCTCCGTCTACCAAGGGCGCACCTGAGGAATCACGAAGGGCGGCAGCAGCATTGTAGGTGTTGACAGCCTGCTGTTCAAGTGTAAACGATTCCGTTAACATCTCAAGGTCAGACTTTGCCGTTGTCTGTGCCTTCGTACGTGTAACAGAGGCAAACCACGTTGCCGCCATGGCCATTGCTGCAGCAGCGAGTGATCCCTTCTTCATAAACACACGACGGTCGCCAACGAGTTGACCATCGAGAAGTTCTTCAAGGACAGAAGCCTCACGCTGTATTGCTGTTTCCAGTGATGTTGTTTCCATGGTATTCTCCTTACGGTCTTGGCATTTCTGCCGAGATAAACGATGTTGGTGAAACACTTCGTCCTACGTCCGAACCGGCATCAGCATCTGTATCACTCGCCAGCAAGAGCTTCAGTGCGGCACGAAACACTGCAGCATGTTCTGCCTCTACTGGTCCAATGTCACTTACGGCATCAATAGCCTTACGATTTGTCAGACGCATACCTGCATCTAACGACGCTGCATTGTCAAAGTAGGCCTTTGCTGCCGTGAGTTCCAGGGCAAGAGCATACTTCACAATCCCTGCTGCTGATGTGAGATTACCAAAGGCCGGAGGAATACGGAATCGTGTTTCTCCGTTAACCATCATTCCTGTGATAAAATTTTCATCATTTTTTGGATCAATCGGAGGCGCTGCACGCAGTTCACCCGTGATAACGTCACGGAACGTACCTGCATGTCCAATGTGATCAGCCGCAAAACTCTGAGCCACATCAAGGAAGGCACCACTCAGTATTCCCAGCCCTGCAGCGGCAACGTAGGTGTTCACAGCAAGCTTTTCGATGAGATAGGCATCGGTCAACAGCTTGATGTCGCGACTGTTACTTTCGTCAGTCGGCGCTGCTGGACTATCGGACGAACAAGAGACCATCGTGCTGCCAACGATGGGAAGTGCTGCTACGGCTGCTGCAGCGAGAGCACCTTTTTTTAAGAACCCTCTGCGTCGTGGATCGACGACGTCGTGGAGGACCTCTTCGAGCATGTCGGCCTGTTCTTTAGCCGAGCTGGAAAGTTTCATCGTACCATCCCTGGATTCGTAAAACGACTGTTCAGGGAGACGTACGGAAGGGGTTTACGATCGGATCACCAGGAAATCGGATGCAGTCGGGTCACGCTCTCACAATGGACTATCACACCGTCCGTGACGCTACCTAACTCGCTACTCCAAGCACAACCATACGTTCGAGTGTTGGTGTTGGACGTCCACCCTGCGGCTCAATCGTAACAGCAAAAGCTCCTGCACCTTGTACAGCACGCATCTGCCGAACAACAGCCGAGTCAAGGCCTTCGGCCGGATCAAACGTACCAAGATCAACCGGCTTACCATCTACGAGTGCCCACAGCTGATAGTCTTCATTCGAGCCGAGAGCTGGCAGGCTCTTTGTATCAAGGAAGACGTCGTTGGTTGTGCGGTCGTAGAACACAACTGCAAAGGAGGAAGGGGCTGCGGCTGTGCCGCGAAGGGGCGTCCGAACAACGTTTGTGTCGGAAAGCCGGGCCATGGTGCGTTCAATGGTCTCTGCCGTGCGAGCCATTGTACTCCGGGCTTCACGTTCCGATGCGAGTGCACGCTCCGTTGTCGTAAGCTGCTCGGTGGATTGTTGCCACTGAACGTAGAACCAGATCGACGGTAAGAATCCGATCACGAATGCTGCAGCAACGAGCCATCGACGTACGGCAGGGCGCTGCGTACGACGTCGTTCGGTAGGACGGTTCTCTGACTCAGATGTAATCCGTGCTGCACTCGCATCCTCTACCCTATCAATCTGCGTGAGAATACGAAGCTTCATATCGGCAGGTGCCGGGGCTCGATGTGTTGTTGCCACGGCTTCTACAGCTTCAGCAATACGCTGTACTTCGGCAGCAATGAGTGAATCGGATGTTATCCATGATTCAACACGTGTTACCTCCTCCGGAGTGAGTGCTCCAGCAACATAGAGCTCCAGGAGGCCTGATTGCAAGATTTCGTCTCTTGTCATCAGACAGCCTCACCGAAATATGTTCTGAGAGCATTCATCGCAAGTCGGATGCGGGATTTTACGGTTCCAAGAGGGATACCGAGTTCGTCAGCAATCTCACTTTGGGAATATCCCAAAAAGTAGGCCATATCAATGACCTGGCGCTGGTCAGCCGAGAGCCTCGCAACGATGTCACGGACGTCAATCGTATCCGGATCGACACTGTCTGTCCGTAACTCGGCCGCGTCCTCCATACCTACGGATACATCAACCGTTCGGTTTTCATGGCGATGTTTCCATGTGGCCGTTCGCCGTACGTCAATCGCCAGGTTACGTGCAATGTTCAACATCCATGTGAACAGCGTGCCGCGACTTGTATCGTACTTGTCACGTTGTGTCCATACCCGAAGGAACGTCTCCTGTAAAAGGTCCTCAGCGAGCCCATCTTCCAGCACAATCTTTGTCAGTATTCCATAGATCGTGTCACCGTACATATCGTAGATCTCACCCATAACCGACCTATCGCCAGATTTTAGGCGTTGAAGGAGGGCCAGGATGATAGGACCGTCTGACACGTTTACTTCGTGGGCGTAATTCGGTGAAGTTTAGCTGCAACCGCCTCGGCAAGTTGTATACCGCGCGCATTACAGAAGTTCATGAGAGCAATGAGAACATCCGCTGCCTCGTCGGCAACATGTTGATCGTCAATGTTCGTTCCACGCCATCGTTTTTTTTCCAGATTCGCCAATTCACCTACCTCACCGCAGAGTTCGAGAGCAAAAAACTCTGGTGGCCGCTGAAGAAAGTGTGCCTGTTGATACGCGTCGAATGAATCTTGAATACCGGAAAGATTGGTCAGGACAACCTGAACAAGGTGTTGGCCCTCTGAGGGGAGGTTGGTACGACTCATTCTACGTCCTCGTCACCGGTACCATCGTCGATACCCACAGCGTCACGCATACGATAACCAACACCACGAACACTCTGAATCAACTGTTGTTGACCCGGCTTTTCGATTTTCTGTCGGAGTCGTTTGATATAGACATCGATGATGTTCGATTCAGGATCAAAATTGTGTTTCCAGACGTGCTGCATAATCATTGCGCGCGACAGGATTCTGTCTTTATTGCGCATCAGATATTCAAGCAGGGCATATTCTTTAGTGGTTAACTCGATTTCTTTTTCATTTCGGTAGGCAAAGTGTGTCACAAGGTCAAGTGACAGTTCACCGCAGGTTAGACGCGTTGTCTTTTCCGTTGAACTTCTTCGCAGAATGCTTCTCAGCCGCGCGGCCAGTTCCTCAAAGTGGAACGGTTTTGCCAAATAGTCATCGGCACCCATGTCCAAACCTTGAACTCGATCTTCCGTTGTGCTTCGTGCCGTCAACATGATTACAGGAGTCACCTTCCCTGCTCCACGGATTGCCTGCAACACGGCATATCCGTCGAGTTTCGGTAACATCACGTCGAGCACTATTGCATCAAAGTGATTGTTCAGCGCAAGGTCAAGTCCAAGCTCACCATCGGCCGCAGTCTCTACGATATAGCGCTCTTCCTCAAGACCACGTTGAATGAAGCTCGCTACCTTTCGTTCGTCTTCAATTACGAGTATTCGCATGGCCGACAATCTACAAAGCCGCCAGTGGATTTCGGCATGTCGGCAGCCGTTACCTTTGTACTATGACGTGGAACTCCATCATCGGTCAGCGGCGTATCTCCGCTATGTTACGTCGGTGTATCAGTAACGGCAGGCTTCCCCAGGCCCTGCTGCTTGCAGGGTCGGAAGGAGCGGGTGCAGCCGCCCTGGCCCTGGCCTTTGCTCGCACCATGGTCTGTGAGTCTCCTCGGGCTGACGTTGATGGCCCGGCACCCTGTGAGACATGCCGGTCGTGTAGACAGTCTGCCTCACTCCAACATTCTGACATTCGCATTGTTGTTGCCTACCCCGCCGGTAAAGCAGACTCCGATGATGACTTAAAAACGGAAGTCATCGAAGAAATTCGTTCGGCCGTTGTCGCGATGGCAGAGGACCCGTATCGGGAGATACGCCTGACTGGTGCAACACAGATTCGTATCGGACAGATCCGCGAACTCAAACGATCACTGAGTTTATCATCGTCACAGGGCGGTCGTCGTGTTGTCATCATTCTGCGTGCAGATGAAATGACAACGGAGGCGTCGAATGCCTTCCTCAAAACGCTTGAAGAACCACATGCTGACGTTACGGTCATACTTGTCACATCACGTCCTGAACGTATCCTTCCGACAATTTCCTCGCGGTGCCAAGAACTCGTCATTCCACCCATTGACGATGTCGACATTGCCGATGCCCTGGTGCGCAGAGGCTTGTGTGACGAAACAGAGGCACGTCTGACGGCATCCTTCGCCCAAGGTTCCTTTACCCGTGCTGTTGCACTGTTGTCGGACGACATGAAGACTCAACGAGAAGACATCGTTGATCTGCTTCGTACGTCACTGAAAGGACGCGACTTCCGTCCTCGACTCATCTCACTTGTGGCCGACATCGCGGAAGGACGTGACAAGGTGCGCATCGAAACCATGCTTGGATTACTTGCCTTGTGGTTACGCGACGCTCACATGATAGCCGCAGTTGGCCCGAACGCTGCCATTGTAAACACGGATCAACGAGATGCACTCATAAAGTTTGCCGATGCCTTTGGGGCAGCCGACTTCCCTTCTGCATTAACGGTCATTGAACGAAGTGTTCGCGAAGTCTATCGTAATGTCCACCCACAGATAACATTGCTTACGATGTGTATGACATTACGACGACTCTTGTATGGGGCGCGCTCCGCGCAAGGGGCTTCTGCATGACTACGAGATGTCTTGCCACACCAGTATTTGTTGTGTTTTGTTGGTTGTTTCTCAGCACGAATGTTTACGCTGGTGAGACCGAACTCCACATTGCACGAATTCGCGAATCAACGTCAGGAACGTCAACCGCTGAAGTGTATACGTTTAGCACAACAACGTCTGCATTCAAACAACCAACGTCAGTGTCAATCACCATCGACGGGCAATCCGTTGGTTCCGTTCGCGTAACCTGTCCGCCCCCTTTGCCCCCTGCCAATGTTTCGTCTGTTCTGGCAATTGACATATCAGGCTCAATGGCCAGAGGCGGTCCCAACATTGAACTAGCACGAGTTGCAGCACGTGCATGGATAGAGGCTCTTAGTGACGAATCGGAGTGTGCAATTACGGCATTCGACAATCAGGCTCTACTTGCCCATGATATGTCACGTGACCAGACGTCGTTACTTGGTGCTGTTGAGAAACTTGTACCACGTGGTGGAACGAGTTATGATGCAGGCCTACTCCATCCACAGGGCGGTGCATACGCACTTGCTGAACGTGGACAACATCGTAAGGTTGTAGTCTTCCTGACGGACGGACAGGGTGGTGGCGCATCAGAAACCTTTATCGCAGAAGCTCAACAGCGTGGTATTACGGTGTTCTGTGTTTCACTTGGTATGCCAATGCCCGACGTGTTACGGCGTTTGGCTGATGAAAGTGGTGGCCTGTGGTTTGACAACGTCACAACCATTGCTCAGGCACGCCTGGCCTATGAACGTATACATGCAGCTGCAACTGGTAACGGGCCATGTACCGTTTCATGGACAACAACGGCGACGTGTGAACCCATGCGAACATTTCGATTTATCTCGGAAGGAGACACAGTTACCGTTCAACAGGAAGTCGCCGATTCACTCATTACTGGCGTACGCTACAATCCTCCATCTGTCGATGCCGGTGAGGTACGTGGATCAAATGTCGTACGTCAAACCGTGTTTGTAAAGGCCAAGGGAGGTTCACTCACGGTATCAGCCATTCAGCTTGATGGTCCGTCGACCATGACGGTACGGCCACCAACACTTCCACAAACATTGTTACCCGGTGATTCTCTTTCGTTTGACGTTGAAGTGCGACCCGGTGATACTGTATATACACTCGGCCGCGTCGACATCGTCACGTCACCGTGTACTGTACCACCGTACTACATCGCCAGTGGTAGTCCAACACGTCCACCACTACGCCCGACAATTAAGGTTCTACATCCGAATGGTGGAGAGCGTTTTCGAATTGGTTCGAATGTATCACTACGGTACTCAGGAGTTCCGCCGACGGCTGACGTAGTCTTGGAAGTATCATCTGACAATGGTACAACGTGGAAACGTGTGGCCGAACAAGCACGAAATGGCGAATACATGTGGAAGGCCGAGGGACCTGAAGGTGACATGTATAGACTACGTGCATCGCAGACGATGAAGGATGATGAACAGCGACGCACAACACCACTTGTGACGATGACGGGTGACAAGGTACGCGATGCCATTTTCTCCCATGACGGGCGATATGTCTTGATAGGTGGTTGGGAACAACTCCAGCGCGGACGCACAACGAAGTATGGTCAGGTGCGAATCCGTGACGCAGCCAGCGGTGCCGAGATCCATCATCTTGTTGATGCTGGTTACCACATGGTCCTGCATCCCGATGGTAAGACCGTCATCACCTACGGAGAGAACACGGTATCACGTTTTGACATTGCGTCCGGGAAACGTTTGTGGAACGTTGGCTGGAAAGAGATGAATGATGCTAAGCGTGTAGCTCTTTCTGCCGACGGTTCTCGTATACTCTATGTAGCCGGTTGGGGAGACACAACGAAGGTCCTGGATGCCTCAAACGGAACTGTGATATCGCGAATACCGCGTGCCGGCGACGATATCAACTTTGCCGACATGAGCTCCGATGGCAAACTTGTTGCAGTTTGTGATGTTGATTCTACGGTGCGTGTGTACGACGCTACAACGGCAGCTCTCGTTCGTGAGTTACGATTGCCAGGTATCCGTAAATTCTATCGAGCTGCATTTCGGCCAACCGGCCAGCACCTCATTACTACTGGTTCGGATGGAACTGCAGTGCTTTGGGATCGGCAGTCGTGGACAAAGGTGCGCGACATTACACAACGCCAGTATGTAAACGACAATACCTACGTGACGTTTTCACCGGACGGACGTTCTGTTGTACTCGAGAACGGCAAGGATCGAACGAGCATCTTCGATGTCGATGGCGGTAGTGAACGTGTGACCATCCAGCGAGCAGCTGAGCCTGGAGGTGCATTTAATGCAACGTACAGTCCAGACGGTCGCTTTGTCACCCTCATGGGATTCTATAAGGCCTCCATTTTTGACGCGTCGACTGGTGTTATGATACGTCAGGTACGACGTGCCGAAGGTGTACCCGCCTTTGCCCCGGCTGGAGATCGTGTTGTAACCATCGTGAATGAGTCGACAGCAGAAATTTTTGCCCTTTCACCGCCGATGTTACAGGCAGACGTAAGCGACGCTCCATGGAGTCTGTACAAACCATCGGCTCGACTTCGAGACCTCAGATTTTCAACGCGTCTCGTTGGTCAGTCGGTCGACTCCGTCATCGTAGGAGCCGTTGTTAATACGGGTCTCGACACGGTCATTGTAGAGAAACTTACCATTCAAGGACTGCAAGCAGCAGAGTTTGATGTGCGGTCAACGGTACCAATCATTGTTCCTCCGCGTGATTCAGTTCCCGTGGAGTATTCCTTCCAACCAACACGGCAGGGTGAACTTGCAGCTAAGGTTGTTGCATTTACGTCTGCCGGTATTCTGGATGCTCGGATTACGGGTCGTGCTCTCAACGGACTCATTACTGCCAAGGGCGGCAGTTACGACGTTGGAACACATCCCTCAGGTACTATCGTTGAAACGCATAATGATGAACTCGTAAAGAATGCTACGGACTACCCGCTTACCATTCGTTCTTTCCGATGGGTTGATGGTGATTCGTCCGTTTTGCGGGCCCAATATCGTGGCACCGAGATTCTGCCTCCGTCTACGTCCGCTGCATTCGACATTGTTTTCTCACCACGACGTGTTGGGAATTACTCATCTCGTTTTGCATTCGACATCAAGGAACTCCACGATCCAGTCTACGTCACGATCTATGGCCAAGCTGATTCGTCAGTTCGTCTAACTGATCCAACAACGTTTCGTGGAATCATGTTGCCAACCGCTGTCACGGTACCAGCAGGAACAATAACAACTGCTGTGCATGCGATTGTTGGACTCCAGGCATCGGCTGGTATTACCGACAATGTTTCAGTGGTAGCCGGTGGCATTATTCCGGTTCCAACTCGACTGTTTGGAGCTGAAGGATTTGACGCATCAATGACCTACGGTTACGGTCTAGGTGTAAAGACCGGATTTGATGTAGCAAAGAACGTTAAATTCGGCGGAGGATACATCATTGCATCAAGCACGTATGACCAAGACTTTAGTGACAAGATAGACTCGAGAATTACAGCTCATGCTGTGTTTACCACCGCTGGATATGGCACGGACGATCACCGGGTGAATGTCTGGTTAGGATATGCCTTTAAACATCACGAGACGGCGTTTGAAGGGTCATTTGATGCCGATGCAACAATCGTGGGACTCAATGCTGATACACGAATAGCAGACTCATGGAAGATCTGTTTTGAAGGTGTGTTTATGCGGACACTCACAGTTGTGCCTCTCACCATTACTGCACGAACGTTTGGTGAAACGTGGGCGCTCGATTTCGGCGTAACTGTTACGGCAATTCCAGCTAGTGGCGCTACGTATGGTGGTGTTCCACTCGTGCCGATGGTAGTATGGACGAAACGCTGGTAGTGTGTTCGCGAGTCAGGAAGTTAGACGCTGTGTTGACTCGTCGAAGAGAGCGTGGACAACAACACTTTCCCACGGCCCAAGTGTTACGGACAGTAGATCAGATCGTTTCACGATTACGTCATTCGGCTCAATAAATCGTAGACCTGCATCGTGTGGCACGGCGATCGTAGTAAGTACAGACTCAGCACCGAGATTTCCTACAACGATAATGCCATACCGATCACTTCGGCAACGTCTGATGTAGGAGACAATCGATTGACCTCCACCGGAAAGTTGAATCACATCGTCGTCGTCCGAACTCCGTTTGAACCAATCCGTTGCACGCAACCGCCGTTCAAAGTCTGCGATTCTCCTGTCCAGAGTTGACGTTGAATCCCAAGGCAATGTCACGTCAGAAAACAGCGGCAAACGTTCAGGTGGAAACGCAAGTCGTTCATCGTCAGTAAATCCGAGGCCAGTATTGACAGGAATCGTTTCTCCCAGTTCCATCCCTGCATGGATATAGGGCCATCCCATTGGGAGGCAACGAAGTATTGGCCATAAACAAGCGGCGTGTTCCTTACCACCAATGCGCGCAGCTATTCGTGGCGTATTGTGTGACTCTGCAGTGGCGAAGTATCGCACTGCAACGTCCTTGTTTGACAAACGCTCGATAAAGTCGCGAAGACGTGATACGTCCCACGCATCAAATGGCAGGTAACCAATAACACCATCGTATCCATCCGATACTGATCGACGGTCAATCGTAAAATTCTCCTCAAAAACCAGAGCATCAGGCTTTGTAGCACGAATCTCAGAGACAATCCTTCTCCGCAGATCAGCCGGGAAGGCATGTCCCATGTCGATCATCACACCATCGATGTTGAGGGTGCGCATAAAGTGTGGAACAAGTCCCGTAATGGTATTCCACAATGACTGTTGCCGATACGCGGGCGCATCCAGCGCTTTATCGAACATTCGAATCGTATTATAGGCCATATACCGGAAATGTGGATGATCGTGAAGTTTTACATACGTCACGTCTGACCATGCCGGCTGAGGATCATCGACGGGCCAATCTGCAAACGCCCCTGGAATTCGTACGACGCGGCCATCCGGGAGCAGCCCCTTTGGCCCCTTATCATCAACAATCACTGTTGACGGAGGTGATGTAAAGAGGTTGCGATACTCCTCAGAAGGCTCAGGCAAGGAAATAAAGTTCCGCTCCTCAACCTGATGTCGGATGATAGAAATGTCGTCATCCGCAAACGTCGGCGCGGTAAACACACCTCCCTGCCGTTCGAGCTCTGCCTCATCAATCCAATAGAACCACTCGGGTCGCATACGAGCGAGTTCCGAATCTACACTTGCAGTGCGAAGGACGACTTCGAGGACAACCTTCATGCCGAGAAAATGGCATGCTTCAACAAAGGCGCGGGCCTGATCGTCGACAGACATGTCTACAAGAGGTTCGGCCAACATCTCATCAATTCGATACGGATGACGCGCGGCATACGGTGATCCGTACTCGCCTTTTTTACCTACACGTCCAATCTCCGTAATCGGAAGCAACAGGATGGTCGTAACACCCATTTGCCGGAGGTACGGAAGGATTGTCAAGAGTTTCAGGAACGTTCCCGTTGTCCTCCAGCCATCCAGCTTCGCTCGATCTCCATGATCATAACTTGTGACATGTCGCACACTTGCATTGTAGAGCACTGCTTCGCGCGCGTTCCAGGTGTGCCGTGTACGCATCAGCGACTCCACACGGTCAAGTTGGTGACGCAGATAGGAAGGTGCAGACGGGAACACGACTCGTCGATCGCTCCCTACCCACTTTCCAGGTACGGAATACGGATGCCAAGCAGATCGATCCAGTTGTTCGATGATGGCACGCAGACGCCGGAGTAACGGTGTCATGTAGGGTCAGTGCTCCCGGAAATAGGTGGTACGTCGTCTGTTGTGTCAGGGGGCAAAGGGGCTACCGTTTCAACCCATGTTCGAATTCGTTGAGCATTGGCATTACCAACAACAGCAGCCAATGCCTCTAACGTTGTTGCCTTTACGGCATCCACACTGCCAAGTGCGACGAGGAGTTTCCGCGCTGTGGCTTCGCCGATTCCAGGAATGTCTGTGAGTTCAGTACGAAACGTTCGTTTTGAACGAAGTGTGCGATGATAGGTAATGGCAAATCGATGTGCCTCATCTCGAGCTTGTTGTAGAAGTCGCAAACCGGATGACGCGCGAGGAATAAACATTGGCTCTGACGAATCAGGGAAGAACACCTCTTCGAGGCGCTTTGCCAATCCAACGACGGTGAATTCTTTGTCACGTCCAAGTGATCGAAGCACCTCCATTGCAGCTGACAGCTGGCCCTTACCACCATCTATTATGACAAGATCCGGACGACCCTCTTCGCCATCGTCCGCCCTTGTATACCGTCGCCGGATTACTTCGCGCATAGCGTCAAAGTCGTCGTTACCTTCAACAGATTCGAGCTTATACCGCCGGTACTCACTTTTTTTAGGTTTTCCGTCGATAAACACCACCATACTCGAAACGTAGTCTGTTCCCTGCATGTGTGAGTTATCAAAACACTCAATACGTCGGGGCAGACGTGGCAACCGTAAATCCTGCTGGAGCGCCAAAACAGCACGAGATACACTTTGGTCTTTCAGGGCCTGCTGTGCAAGGAACTCCCGCAGTAGAACGTCGGCATTTGATTCGGCCATCCCAACGAGTTTGCGTTTGTCTCCGATCTTTGGGACAACTACGGCTACAGTGCGACCGCGACGAGCCTGAAGAAATGACGTGAGGATATCAGTATCTACGACGTCCGTTGGCAGCAGAATCTCTTCGGGCACCTGGTCTTGTTCGACATACCATTGTTCAATGGTTGTTTGAAGAAGTTCAGCATCCGGAATGTCTGTAGCGTGATAGACAAAGAAATGGCGCTTACCAACCAGATTCCCGTCTCGAATTGTCAGCACCACAATACAAACAACATCACCACTGCGTGTCAATGCAAACACATCACGATCCACCTCATCAGCCATAGAGACTTTTTGTCGGGACGTGTATTCGCGAAGCTTCTCAAGACGTGAACGAACAACAAGCGCATCTTCAAATCGCAGAGCTTCTGCGAGTTCACTCATACGTTGTTCAAGTGACCTCTCAAGTTCCTTTGTTCTCCCGATGAGAATCTGATGCACTTGGCGGATGTAGTCATTATAGACTTCCCGACTGACAAATCCCTGGCAGGGCCCTTCACATTTCTTGATGTGATAGTCAAGACAGACACGATACTTCCCTGCTGCAATTGATTGCTCGGTAAGTGGGAGCTCACATGAACGCAGTGGAAAAATGAGTCGGAGCGTTTTGAGGAGATAGAAGAGATAGGTCCCGTCAGTATAAGGGCCATAGTATCGACTTCCATCACGAATCACTCGACGTGTTTTAAACACACGTGGGAACTCTTCCTTAGTAATACGGATATAGGGATAGGACTTGTCATCCTTAAGAAGCACATTATACTTCGGACGATGCTCCTTGATGAGCGTATTCTCGAGAATCAAGGCTTCCGTCTCCGTATCTGTTACGATTACGTCGACGTCAGCAATCTTCTTCATTAGCGCCTTCGTTTTTGCATCAACCGGTCGTGTTTGCTGGAAGTATGCTCGTACGCGGCTTCGAAGATTTTTAGCCTTACCGACATAGATAATCGTACCCTTCTCATCCTTGTGAAGGTAGACTCCCGGACCTGTTGGCAGGCGGGCAATGCGCTTCTCGAGGTCAGTTTCTGCGTTCACAACGTGCAAACTACGAATCCTCAGGGGCGTAGGAAGTGTAGTGGAATGTAAACGATCCGTTCCGTATGTTATCGCCGGTCGAACTACAGGAGGAACAATGGCAGGAAAAGGGCGGGACATCATCAATTCCATCGAGGAAGTCGCAAAGGAACTCAAGGACGCGGCACATTTTATTGGACAACGTGTCATCAATCGCGAGGAAATGATTGAGCAGGCGTTCTGCGCGCTCCTGACGGCCGAACACCTACTTCTTCAGAGTCGGACCGGCGTTGGGAAGTCGTTACTTGCTGAACAGATCTTCAGCATGTTCGAAGGTGCATCGATGTTTCGTGTGCAGGCGTCCAAGGAACAACAGCCGGACACGTATTTCGGTGGTTTAGACCTTGAGCAGCTAAAACATGGACGGATTGTTCACAACACAGAGTTATCTCTTGTTGAAAGTCATTTCGGCTTTATCGACGAAATCTTCGATGCCAACGACTTCACACTTCGTGCACTACTCTCACTCTTAAATGAACGTCGGCTTCTTCGTGGGGTACAGAATGTAGCTTCTCCACTCCACACCGTGATAGCGGCCACAAACTACCTCCGCGTATCCGAGGTAACCGAAGCCCTGCTCGATCGCTTCCTCTTTAAGGCAGTGATCCTGCCTGACAAGGATCCTTTTATCCAGTATCGGATTTCACAGCGTTACCTTGTCCATGCTGGTCGAACTGTTGTACCGCCGAAAAAAATCCCGTACGAACGACTAAAACACATGCATGACATCATCACAGGCAGAAGTGATGATTTTACCATCTCGATCTCGTCGGAACTCCTGTATTTCACAAACATCGTCATACGGCACTATGAGTTCCTCAGAAATCGTGCACTGCATGATGCGGCAAAGCGTGGTGAGGATACAGACTTCTACATCTCACCAAGAACGCAAGCAAAGTCACTCGACCTTTTGCGGGCCTTGGCCCTGTTAAAGGGACGTAGCACGGTCCATCACGATGATGTGTCCAAACTCTACTTTGTCTTTGCCACCGTTGGCCTACCAGACGACATTGCATTGTTCAGGAAGGCGTACACAACTGTCTACAACTCACTCACAGCATCACGAGGCTTTGATCAGGTAACAATTCTTCTTGACTTCACTGAGCTGCTCGAAACAATCCGCCTCGATCCGTCACTTATGCGACAGCCACTCTCACAGTTTGGTGACACACAGATCCGCCGATCCTTCTTCGAATGGGTAAAGGAGAAATTCGGCTCTGAACAGCCCCAGGATCAAAATCGTAAAATGCTAGAGCAATTCGTGACAGACTTTGTACCTGTTTGCGACGAAGTTCGTGAGCTTAAACACTCCGTCGAGCGAATCCTTGCGCAGACAATGATTGTCGTTGAACGCGAGATGAATCGTGCCGATTGAGAAGTCATCGCGCGAAATCATTGAGACCTCGGAGTTTCTCTCGAGGATGGAGTCATTCGGCTTCTTTGACACCGTCGAAGAACATTTGCCGGATGACTTTTCCATCATTTATGACATCGCGAGGATTATTGAGGACCTTGGTCACACAATTGCACAGTCTCTGGCACCAATCCTTGAACTGAACGAACCGTCGGATCGGAATAGTCAAACTGAGCACATCATGGTGCCCAACGTGGCAGATGCGGAAGAGTATGAAGCGGACCTCATACGCAACGTTGCTGAAGTTCGAAACATCTATCCATACCAGTTCCTGTTACCCGAAAACGTTTTCTTACAGCGTCTGGCTGAGCGTTCATTATGGATGCCAAGACCTCGGAAACCGCGCAACTTTCGGTATCAGACGGAAAGTGACCGGTTCGCGCCTGATGATCGTAAGCAGAAGGTCTACATCCTGTTCGATACCTCGAGTTCGATGCGGCAGTATTACCGTATCCACCTGGCAAAGGCGATTGCCTACCTCTTTTTACGTCGAAATCAACGCGAACTTGGTACAATCTTCTTTCGCACGTTCGACATCGGCGTTGGCGATCTATTGACGGCACGAGATCTTCCGGGCTTTGACAAGCTTATAAGCCACGTCATGCACATCAATGCCGTTGGAAATGGCACAGCACTTCAGCGTGCACTCCAGACGGCAATTGACGACATTTCTCATGAGAGTCAGTTGAGTCATGCACAGATTCTTGTCATTACCGACGGTGTTGCACACATTGATTTTGAGAAACTGCGAGAACAACTGGGCGATCATATCACCGTAAATACCGTAAAAATTGGCTCGGCACGAATGCACGTCGATGCAAAGGTGATTGAAGATCAGATCTATTCTTCGTCCAGTGAGGATGCAAAACGACTTCGCGATCTGATTTCGCAAAAACGAGACCTTGAACTACAACTCTCAACTGCGTCTGGCCATCTACGTCAGGAAGGTTTACGAAGTCAGCTTGGACTCTTACAACGTCAGATTGATACACTCACAGAACGAATTGGTCTTCATGTTTCTGAACACTACGGGCTGGAGATCGAACGACTCAGTACTGTATACGTTAATGTCGATGATATTATCCCACAAGAAATGTTTGCCTTTCCTGAGGAAACAATCCGCGAAATCGAAGAACTGGCTGAAGCACTGGTTGATGTACTTCGATCGGAGCATCAGATAGAGGACATAAAACGAGCAGCTGTTTTTTATGATCACCTGCATCTTTTGATGAAGTACAACTCCATAGATGCGCCACGACTCGACAAGGCAGCTCGAGAACTCGAAACAATGCTCGATCACATCCTCAACAAGCCAACTGCAGGCGTCGAGGACATCTCAATTTCAGATATGGAACGTATGCAGCTGAGAAACATGCTTGGAGCTGGAACCATATCCGACAAGTTCTCATTGGCTCGTATGCTTCGACTCTTATGGATGAAAGTCGCAAGGTGGTGGCGTGCACGACGTCAGTTCCGAATGTTTCGAAGTATCACCGGTAAATCAGCACCTCGAAGGAAACCCTGATCAAACGTCGGGATCTGCAGTATCAGGTATGACCGTTGCACGGCCGATACTATGATATTCAAATCCCTCCGCCAACATGTCATCAAGCTGATACATGTTTCTTCCGTCAAAGATCACTGAGTTTGTAAGGGCGGCACGAATTCGCGACCAATCTGGATTTGCAAACTCATTCCATTCTGTAGCAATTACAAGTGCTTCTGCGCCTTCACATGCATCAAATGGGCTTGATGCGTAGTAAATAGAGTCACCATATACCCGGCGAGTAGTTGTATGTGCCTCAGGGTCATATGCGCGAATTGTACAACCGTCGTTTATGAGCTCATCAATAACTGCAAAGGCTGGAGCTTCTCGTACATCGTCCGTATTAGGCTTAAACGCCAACCCCCACAAGGCAATCGTACGTCCACTGAGATTCCCATCAAATCTTGATCGAATTCGGTCAACAAAACGTCGTACCTGATTTCGGTTTACGTTCATTGTTGATTCAAGTATCTCCAGAGGTGCGCCTGCCTGCCGTGCTGCGTGAACAATTGCCTTTACGTCTTTCGGAAAACACGAACCTCCGTAACCAATACCGGCAAAGAGGAACCGTCGGCCGATACGTTCGTCTGCTCCCATGCTGATGCGAATATTTTCTATATCAGCGCCAACCTTCTCACAGTATTCCGAGAGATCATTCATGAATGAAATCTTCACAGCGAGAAATGCGTTTGCGGCATACTTCGCTACTTCGGCACTCCGCTCATCAAACACAAGTATTGGAGCGCCATTTCGAACGAAGGGTTCATAGAGGTCTCGAAGTATAGACTCTGCATAGACACTTCGTGTGCCCACAACGACTCGATCGGGCTTCATAAAATCTTCAACGGCAAAACCCTCTCGCAGAAACTCCGGATTACTGACGACGTCGATATCACGACGAACAGCTATCGATGAGATAATTTCGGCGACACGTTCCGTTGTTCCGACGGGAACAGTACTCTTGTTGACGATAATTCGAGGCTCTTCGATGTTGAGTTCAACGATAAGGTTTGCAACATCACGAGCAACCTTTTCAACTGCTGCCAGATCTGCTTCACCATCCTTGCCAGGAGGTGTTGGCAAACAGAACATCAGGATTCCGCACGTACTTACGGCCTCAACGAGATCCGTTGTAAACCGAATACGCCCTTCGCGAATGTTTCGCTCTAAAAGATGGTCGAGTCCAGGTTCAAAGATCGGAACACCTCCTCGCCTCATTAACTCAACTTTTTCAACATCAACGTCAACACATAGAACCTGATTTCCAACGTCAGCAAGGCACGTACCAGTGACTAGTCCAACGTATCCGGTGCCAATTACGGCGATGGAATATGACATGATGTTTACGTCGAGGAAAGGTTATCGTTAACCGGCCGATTGCAGAACGGCCCGGAGAACAAAGATGAGAATTAGGAGGACTGTGACCAAGATGGCAAGTTTAACGAGGCGTTTAATGAGGGACAAGACTAATAGTCCTCCCAGCACCCACACGCCTACCTTCCATAATGTCGATGCTGACGAATACCAAACGAGGAAGTCATCCATGGGTTAACTGCTTTTGAACGTAAACGTGATGGTTCCTTCCATTATCCTGTCATCCGGCAACCGGTTAAATCTCCATTGTCGTAATGCATTCATCGCAGCAGCATCAACAATGGGATTACCACCCTTCTGTACCGGAAGTACAAGTGTGACGGATCCGTCGGGTGCCACCCGAAACCGTAGTTTCACCTGGGTATCAAGAGTTCCCGGAGGTTTTTTCGGTAGCACCTTCGTGAGGACAATTCGATTGCCGCCGCCGCCCCAGTCAATGTCACCATAACCGAGCCCCTTACCTTTACCAGAGCCAGCTAATCCTAATCCGGTACCCTCATCACTTCCCTGTTCAGAACCAATCATTCGTTCTGCTGAGCCATCGTTTTCTTTACCACGCGTTCCAAGATTATCAACCGGTCGAAGATTCGAAGATGTCGAAGGATCAGAAACCGGTGTTTTACCGTCACGCGAAGCCGCCGCTGTTGCCGCATCCTCAAGTGGATTTGGCGACGTCGTACCACGTTGAGCGGCACCCTCAGCTGTAAGATTCCCCTTACGCGCTCCCGTGCCGTCTCCCTCTCCAAACACGAGAAACGTGTACGGTGTCATTCGAGGTACTTCAATCGGCTTGGGAGGATCGGTACGTACACATTGCATAAAGAAGATCACAATGGTCGCTAGAAGAACTGCAAAGACATAACCACGGAATGCCATCGGATTCCATATGAGCTGAATGTCAACAGACTTTATGTCGTTGTATCTTCTCATCAGCGAATTCGAGCGATCCACGGTTGTTGAACACCTGCTTCCATCGCGGCTGTCTCTGCTTCCTCTCGCGTTGCGAACTGGCCAAATCGTACTCGATACCACGTCGTTCCTCGAACGTCGTGTTCTACGATGTAACCGTCAGAAACACTTTTTCGTTGGAGTGTTTGTAACCACTCCGCCGCATCGTCACGTGAAGGACTGCTGAACACCTGAACAACCCATTCAGCATTCTTCGATGTGGCTTCCCTGGGTTCTTGTGTTGCAGCCGTCTGCTGTTGTTTAGGTTTGTCAACGGGTGCAGGTTGCTGAGGTACTTCTAACGTGGGCTGTGATGTGTCATTGTTTGACGGTGGAGGTGTGACCTGCCGATGTGTTGTGTCTTCGCGACTATCCTGTGTGTCAACAAACAAGGCCGTTTCTGTCTCGTCAGGTAAAAACAGCGTGCTGATAATGTATCCACCCGCGATGATGATCGTCAGAAGTGCGAGTGTAATCAGAATGGTCGAGAGACGACGTCGACGTACATCCTTTGCCGTCTCAACGTCTGACGTGCGAAATGGCGGCGGTGGCGGGATAACAATTGCCTGCCTTCGTAAGGGTGACGTGGCTGATGCTGCCTGTGTCTCAGAATCGGCTGACGTGGACGATGCAGCAACCTCCGGTTCAACATCCGATGTTGGCTCAGACGATGTCAGAGCTGGCTTTGACTGCTGAGATGCCCGCCGGAATGAGTCATCATCGTCAAATCCCGTGTCGTCCCACGATGTGTCGCGTTGGTCTATCATGGCATATTCCAGGTGATTCCAGCTCGTACAAACATAGCTCTCTCTGTGTAGCCTCGCCACAAAACCACGGAGCTACCAAGCAGGTTGTCGGTCGAAGCGAACACCGTAAAGTCGTTGTGTATACGAACGTCGACGCGAGCACGTACATCTATGTATCCCGACAACGAGACAGTATTCTGAAGGTCTGCCCAGCGTTCACCAACATAGATCAGACCTATGAGTGATCGGACATCTGGACTCCAAACTCTGTCATGCTGAACAGATGCTCGTAAGGATGGGAGATACGGCTGAGATTTGGCGTCAACAACGTCTGACATCGTTAGTCGCATATCTGCCGTCACAACGTCTCGTGCTGAAAGAATCCATCGAATATCAACTGGTACATCAATTCGCGTAACAGTGACGTAGGCTGGCAGGAATGTGCCGACAGTGTCGCCGATCCACACAGCTTCTCTATCACGTCTGAGTAGTCGTACTCCTGCACTCGCTGTGATCCGCGATGAGGGATGGAAGAGCACCGTGCCCGAAAGATCAAGGATATCGTATGCAGCATCCAGTACAACATTGGTTGCGATGTACGGATTCTCACGCACGAGGTCTTGCCATGAAAACGGTGTAAGGCCACTTCGCAGATCTGCTCTAATCGTGAGTTCGGGTAAGGCCATCACATCGGCAGAGGCACTAATCAAGAGACCTCCGCGGCCTATGTCCGTTGTTGACTCGAATGACTGAAATCCTGCTCCGGCACGAAGCCGAACAACATCCGTCACAAACCTTGCGAACACAGAGCCTTCAAGGAACGGATATGATGTGTTGTCGAGAGATGCAAAACGAAGGTCAATCTTACCACCTGCATCGACTCCATTCCACCGCTGTTCAAATACCGCATATCCGGACATCGTAGAACCCGCTATGTCTGAACGGCCTTCTGTTGACATCCCAAGATGTGACCACGTCGCTCCGGCTTGATAGTTCAGATCACCGTATTTACCATCAACATTTACGCCAGCAAGAGCAGCAAGAACGGAACGATTCTCGTTGCCTGGCGCACCAAAGAGTCTGTAAGACCTGTTGCCGAGACTAAGATCAACTTCCGTCGTACTGCCACCGAAGAATATAAACTTCTCTGGCGCTACATACGAACTCAATAAACGAATGTCAAACTTGGAATAGTCAGCGTTCTCTATCCAACCTTGGCTTGCTTCGAATGCACCCGCTGCATCAATCCTGTATCCACCGGCTTCAAATGAGTAGCCGGCAAGGACGTTCGGTGTGACGTAGTTCCCAAACGATGCCTCAACGTAACCGGGACGGAACAGCAAGGAACGTTCCGGCAAAGGCAACTGTCGCGGTGGAAGGGGCGGAAGGGGCTGTTTGAGTGTAGGATTGAGACTGTCGAGGGCAGACGCCGATAGAAGTGGCGGTCGAACCGGTGCTTGTTTGGCACCGCCTGGAATATCAACGCGCTCCTTACCAGTCACGATAAATTCCGGCAGCTCAATCGGCTGGTTGGGTTGTGCAGGAACCTGAGGCTGTGGTGGTTGTTGCTGTGCGTAAACAGAAACAACAGAAAGGAAAAGGCTCACTCCGAGAATACTTCGCACTCTCATCGTCTACCTCCCTTCTGCAATCGTTTCAATCGCGATCGTGCAGAGTTGCCAAAGTCATCGTCAGGCCGAAGATCAACTATGAGGCTATATACTTCAATAGCCTCTGTTGGACGCTGCAATTGTTCAAGACATTCACCAAGTCCGAGAAGTGACAATGTGTACCAGTCTTCAATTCCAGCAAACTCATCTCGAACCTTTTGGAATGGCACCACTGCCTCTTCGTAGCGTTTTTCGCGAACGAATGTCACACCTATGTCATACAGAGCATTCGCTGCGAGCAGAGGCTGATCCACCCGTGTTGCCAGTATTCCAAGATGATGCCGTGCACTGTCCGGTGCGCCTTTTCTACGATGATACATAGCAAGCTGATATCGGGCTTGATCTCCGTATTCCGTTTCACCATAGAGATCGGCAGTCATTGTCCAAATCGTTATAGCCTTGACGGTATCACCACGTAAGCGCGCAAGAGAGGCTCGCTCAAATCCTGCTCTCGATGCTCGAATGGAGTCATCCTTATAGGCTGTCATCACGATGTTGTACACAGAGTCGGCCGATGTAGCATTTGCTGTCCGTTCAAAGTATGCCGCCAGTTCAAGGAGTGACGTCGGTACATACTCACTCTCAGGATACTTCTTGCGTAAATCGCCAAATGATGCCTCGGCCTGACGGACGTCAGACATGTTGAGATACGTCATACCAAGTAGATATAGCGCTTCGTCAGCCTTCGAAGCTGAAGGATACTTCTTCAGGTATGCTTCAAGTTCAGCTGCTGCCGTCGTGTAATTTTTTCCACTATAGAATATTTCAGCTTTTTTATACGAGAACTCTTCAGCAGCCAGTGACGTTGGATTTGCATTAATGAGAGTATCAGCGATCGCAATCGCCTCGTCAGCACGTCCCATTCCGAGTAACACGTATTGCATACTTCGAGCAGCTTCTGCCGCTAGCGGATGTGACGGAAAACGATGAATCACAGCACGATACTGCTCTAAAGCGGCATCGGTCTCGCCAAGGTTATACCGTGCATCAGCAATTGTATACAGGGCCCGTACAACGTGATCACCTGACGGATATGCAGACAGTAAACTTTCGAGTTCAGTTATCGCTGTACCGTAATCTCGTCGCTGAAATGAAATCCACCCAACAAGATAGAGGGCATCATCAGCAAGGCGCGACGTTGTGTATCCGCGGACAAACGCACGCATGGCAGTTATCGCTTCATCAAGATCTCCTGCGCGATACAGAGCTTGCCCACGCTGAAATGACGAGTACTGCCCTTCTTCTGATTTTGGACTTCTGGCGGCAGCTTGGCGATACTGTTCAGCGGCGGCGCGGAACTGTTTCGAGACATAGTATCCATCTCCCCGTCTCGTAAATGCTTCCGTCGCATACTTCGAGTCTGGAAAGTCTCGCAATAACTCTCCAAACGCATCCACACTCTTATCGAAAAACCTTCTCCGGAAGTATGTCCACGCCAAACCGTACATCGCTTCTTCCCTACGTCGACTTGCGGTGAATCGTTCGACAATCTCAGAATACAGCTCTTGCGCATTCTTCAGAAGGTCAGCTCGATACATTGCCTCAGCTAACCAGAACGTCGCTTCGTCACGCCGTGGGTCGTTGGGATGATTACCCAGGAAGTCTGATAACGCAGCAATTGCTGCTTGTGTTTGTTGAGACTGGACAAGACAAATCCCACGTTTGAGTCTTGCCTCCGAGATGTAACGCGTGCGGCCTGGTAGAATCGCAGAATCTGCCGTCAGAGCTCGTTGTTCTGCACGTTCATACGCTGCTGCAGCCTTTGTCCACTGCTGTTGTTCAACGAACACGGCACCGAGAAGTACTTGTGCACGAACCGACGTCATGGGATCGCGTGCGTCACGTTCCGCACGTTCTAGCGCCTTTCGCCCCTTGTCAAAATCTCCTGCCTCATACGCGGCCTGCCCTGTTTCAACAAGAGCCTGGGCTTGATACGGATAATCAGAACGTAGGGCCAAGGCAGCAAATGCCTCCAAAGCTTCGTTCTTCTTGCCCATCCTGCGGAGTGTCACCGGGTGATACAACAATGCCAACTGCCGAATCGCATTCGATTCATCAGCAACCGAATCTAGAATCATGGTGAAGTGCACGAGGGCTTCGTCAAAACGGCCAATTGCCAGTGCGTTATAGCCTGCATGTTGGCGGACGTGCCATCTTCGAGGTGACGAGGGATAACGCTCAAGAAATACGCGGCAACTATCAAGAGCTTCTGCTTCTCTGCCACGCAGTGTTGCCGCTTCTGCACGTATTGCTAGAACTTCCTCTCGGCTTTCTTCGAGGTCAACTTGCACATCAATCGTTGAAGTGTCACCGCGTTCGGCCGCATCAAGAAGCGACTCAATTCCAGTGAGTGCGTCTAGTGCTCGTTCCGGACGACGTTCGATTATCCGGAGCTGTGCCTCACGAATTCGAGATGCTACGACCGTTGAGCCCCGAGGGAATCGACGCCGTACGTCCGCAAATGCTGCCAAGGCTGCAGGACGATCTTCGTTCCGCTCGTGCAGCTGACCAATTGCATACAATGCACGTGGTGCATAGGGTCCTGTAGAATCGACGTGTATACACGCATACAAAGCATCTGATGCCTCACGATATGCTCCCTTTGTTGCGAGGGACACACCCTGCCAGTAGCGCGCACGATGAGCCAGAGCTACATAGGTTTCTCCGTCACGCCGAGTGATATCCCGTTCCGCAGCCATCGCTGCTTCATCAAACATCGAGGCGGCTACCGTGGCATCATTGTCCTCAAGACTTAAAAAACCACGTTCCATCCAAGCCAACGCCAGGTCAGGAGAATTTCGCCGTTCTCGAGCAAATGACTCCAGTGTCCGGTCGGCCGAGGAACGATTTCCTGATGCGCGATCGATGTCCGAGCGTCGAAAACGAACCGCATCGGTCGCAGCTGACGTACGCGCCGACTCCCGGAGGGTACGAACCTCGGCATGGGCTCGTCGAACGAGTCCGGCGTCGAGCAAACGCACCACATCCCTTTCTCGGTCCACACAGGAGCGATACGGGTATTCGTGTACTTGAGATGTTGCCGCCACAGCAGTGAGCCAAAGGCACACAGCTATGGTCAGGGGGCAAAAGGGGCCAATCCTCACCGTGAATCCTCAGTGCTGCAATACAAAAGTACGACTTCCGACGGCGTGGGAGGCCGTCAGAGAGTCCGTAGTTTCGTGGTATGACCGACGAATCCAAAACAAAAGACGTGTATCACGTCCTGCTCTTCTACAAATTTGTCCGCATTGATGACCCAGATTCGGTTGTTAACGCTCACGAGGAGTTTTGTCGCACGAACAACCTTCGCGGGCGAATTCTTCTTGCTCCAGAAGGAATAAACGGAACGGTATCAGGTACTGCTGCCGATTGTATGCGCTATGAACATTGGCTGCGTTCTGATTCTCGTTTTGCCGACATCGTGATAAAGTCCGACGAAGTTTCTGGACACGTTTTTCGAAAACTCTTCGTTCGGAAGAAGGAGGAAGTCGTAACGTTTCGCATTGGCCATGACCTGACGCCGGAAGCTCCTGTGGGCAGACACATTTCTCCGGCCGAATGGAAATCCTTGCTTGAACGCGGTGATGTTCTCGTGCTTGACGGACGAACAGGATATGAATACGATCTTGGTCACTTCCGTGGTGCTCTGCGTCCGCCCGTTGATTCTTTTCGCGAGTTTCCAGAGTGGATTAGGGCAAATCTTGCCGATAAAAAAGACAAAACGATACTCACGTATTGTACCGGTGGCATCCGTTGTGAAAAGCTCACCAACTTTCTTTTGGAGGAAGGATTTAACGACGTAGGTCAGTTAGACGGCGGAATCGTTACCTATGGGAAGGATCCAGAAACACGCGGTGCACTCTGGGATGGACTGTGTTATGTGTTTGACGAACGAATCTCCGTGCCGATTAACGCGACGGAAGACCGCCGAATCGTGGGAACGTGTTACCACTGCGGTACTCCGACAGAAACATATGTCAATTGCGCAAACCTGGACTGCCATCGTCAGCACCTGGTCTGTACTTCATGTGATATTTCAACGGACCGTTCGTGTTCTGAAGCATGCAGAACGGCACCGCGACGTGAGCAGTTCGTTCGTAATTAATGCAGCATACCAGCTGTCGTAATTGTTCATCAAAATTTATCCTTAGATACTAAAACAAACGCCTGGATCTCATTTGAGATCCAGGCGTTGTTGCCAAGGTCGGGAACGTTGAGCCTATCGGCGCACGACCATCGGTGCGGCAATCGATTGGCCATCAAGTGTGGCAACAATCGAGTAACCTCCGGATGCCATCATCGAAACCGGGAATTCGAACTCGTGCTGACGCGCGGCAACGATTCCGGAATGTATGGTTGAGACCGTGTTTCCAGCGGCATCAACAATACGGATGGAGAGCATACCACCTGTCGGTACGTTAACAGATACCGTTGCAATGGTTGATGCTGGCTGCGGCCAGACGTTGTTGATGTCGAATACTCCCGAGTTATCGGTTACGAGTACTTCAACTTCACGACTACGCTCTGTGCTTCCGTCAACATCCACTGTTGTGAGACGATAGAGATAACGGCCGGGTTGTACACCCCTGTCTGCGAAGGAGTAATCAACTCGTTGTGTTGATGTGCCCGATGCTGGTACCGATCCAACAGAACGGAATTCGGCATCATTGCCTGCAATGAGGTCAGCACGTTCAACAATAAACCGATCGCTGTTCAACTCTGACGCCGTTGTCCAGAGAACATCAACAACGTTACCACGAGAAACAGCATCAAACGATGACAGTTCTACGGGTACAACCGTTCCGCCGTACTTCTCGATGAAGTCGACAGATCCACGAAGAACACGCTCTACACCTGTACGCGGTCCTGTTGACTTCCAATGGCGCCAATCAACACCATAGTAAATCACGTTAGCTACGAGTGAAGATGTGGCTGATCCCATAATGGAGTCCGTCGGCGTCGAACGGTCCGCGCGCGGATAGACGTAGGCAGACTGCGCAAGACCCGAGGTGAGCTGATCACTATACAGCCTTACAAGAGCGGGTAGTGGTTCAGCATCACCAGGGAATCCGGTGCGAACGATGGTTTCCGTCGTATTCCGCGTGATGGCATCACCACGCACACGTTTGTCGTGATACGTACCGGCTACCGGCGTTCCAGGAGCTACGTTGAGAACACGAAGCGTACGATTCACCCATCCTTGGTCGTTAATCACGTCCATACCAAGGTGTTTACGTGCGTACTCCTGTCCGGCAAGGACAACGTTCTTCTTCTCATCTTGTGATCCTGCTCCAATGAATCGCGACAAGTCGCGGCGCTGGAATCGCGAGAATCTTGACGTGTCCGAACTCCAGAAGATTGAGCGATACATGGTGTAGTCAACAGCCCGTTCCTCCCAAGCCGTCCGTTCAAAGACGTCATAGGCGTATGATCCAGTCATCGGCATGTTGATCCAACCAATACGATTGAGACCACCAACGAGAGAATCAAAGTTCAGGCGACCGACAATCTGATTCACCGTCGGTGTCGTTGCCAAAAGGTTGTTCGTTGAACCAGCTGCCGATACGATGATTCGCATACCGGACTTCTGGACGAAGAACCGTACCACCTTCGCATACGTGTTGTTCGCGTTGTTCTCATCAGATGCCGTTGTGACTTCGATGCGATACCGTGGCGTCACGTTCATTGACATTGAACCGAATCGTGCTGGCACCGTGTAACCTGGTAATCCAAAGTATGGCGTGGGTGACCACGACGGAATTCCGAATTCTACGTCGCGAGTCTCGCCACCAGCTAGATCAACGTTTACGATGCGGTCGATAACAGCAGGTCCCCACGTTGGATTCGTGGCTTCGTTGTTATTCGACGTTATTGATTCGAGGTAGATCCGCACACGCACAGGCGTACGCGATGCAGACAATGACCCATTGTTGCGTAGGCGCGCTTGAACATCTACACCCTCCTTCGTCATGATGTATTCGGCATCTGACGTTGGACCGGCAATGCTACGGTAGGCCGAGGGCTCAAGAATGTTCACGGCTTCAATATCGTTGAGATACTGACGACCGCTAAACTCATCAGCTCCGATGTCGAACAACTGTTGAGCCTCACCACGTGGCGCACCATCAATGTCCGTTGATACAGCCGTGAGGATCTCTCCGCGATTGCTCAAGATTGATCCAATCGGTGCCGGATTTGTCTTGATACGCAACTCCTGGTTTGGAGCGATTCCGCGGAACTCATACTGATCATAGAACGTACCCGTGACAGAATTCAGATCACGATTTGTCCACGTACGCCATTGATCAAGATTGGCGAATTCCGACGTTGAACCTGTGCTGATGATGTCACTGTTCGATGTGATTTCAATGAACCGAACAGCATTCGCTGCACCAAGCTGGAAGGCATTACGATCGGAGACGATACCAAGTGGATCATTTCCATCGGTTAGCTGTACGCCTTGATACGTCAGAGCTGCATAGGAGAATGACGATGCAAGGTTGGTACCTCTCATGATGATGGCGTTGTTCTTGAAGAGCATCCCACCAGCATGTTGAACACCTACTGCTGTAACGATGCCCGATCCAGCAACGTTATCATCAACCATCACAATCGTGTTGTTGAGGATCTTGTCGTTCCTCGTGAAATACGTTGATGTGTTTGATGCTGGCGTTAGTAACTGATTTACGCCCGTCAAGGCCGTATTGCGTCCCGTGAGGAAGTGAACACCTGCCATATTTGTCGTAGCCGTTGACCGACGAAGATTCCAGATGGAATTGTTCATCACCGTCGTGTTCTCTGGCGATTGCGGGAAGAGTATACTTCCACCCGAACCAACACTTGGGAAGATGTTACGTGCCTGTTCAACCTTTACGCCGCGCGCCCACAGGTCACCGGTGACATTCGAGATCTCGTTTCCATCAACCGTTGTGTTGATGTTGTGATAACGAGTCTCTCCACCAATGATGATACCCGCAGCATCAACATTCGATCCTCCAGTTGACTGAGTTCCAACATTGTAGATCTTGTTACGCAGAATGCGAACGCCGTCTTCGTATCCAACAAAGACGCCTGCTCGACGAACATTGCTAATGATGTTGTCACGAACAAGTGTACCCGTTGAGTAGTACGGCTGGAACTGATTAATTCCTCCCTTGATGGCAACGCCGATTCCCAACGAAACGACGCCGTAGCCAAACCCAGAAATCTCGTTGCCCACATACGTGTTGTTGGTACCACGTACCGTGTCGAGTCGCTCCGAGTTATTACCGTCCCTACCTGAAGGCAGCTTCTGACGGCTCACTATGCCCGCACTATACGTCAGCGTTTGAGCACCTTGTGTTCGTGTATCAGCCTGGAACGCAAATGAGTTGCTAATGAAGCTTACAATTGGAAGATTTGCCTCATACGATGCAACCGACTGCGGAGCGTTCCGAATGACAAGGTTTTTCAATGAGATGTTGTGCGATCCATCTCCAAGGTAGAACGGTGCACGGAACGGCGTGGTCGCTTGAAGCTGAACGATGATGGACTTTTGACTTCCTCCATCGAACGTTATGAAGCCATTGGTATTTGACCATGTTGGATCACGCTGAAACTCAAATTGAACCGCATTTGGATTCGTCGACAGTATAGACTGTCCGAACAGAATGCCGGTGCCATTACCAGAGTTGAGCGTAATCGTGATTGATCCCTTTGCAAGCGATCGCTGTAACGATGGCTTAAAGGTTATCGACGCGTTAGGACCACCACCGATGATCTTCGTTGTGAGATCAAGCGCTGGGAGACCTGCCGTACCATTTCCGATTGAATACGACGCATCTGTGAGTTCGAACGTGACGTTTCCACTGACACCTTTTTTGTAAAGGTCGTTCACAGCATCACTGAACGTGAGGTAGTTACGTGCGTTTCCAGCATTCAACGTGCCGATGGTATACGTTCCAACGAGGTTTGCACCAACCGTGAAGGTTTGACAAACCGTGTTGTTAGCATTAATCGGATCGCCTGGATACTCGGTGATAAGGCATGCCTCATACTGACCTGGACCAGGTGGCGTAAATGGCGGGAAGTCGACAAAAGCAACGTTCAGAGGTGGATCAGCGCCAACATCAGGAACTACGATCTGCCGGTTGTATACCACGCCACCTGGGATCTGTGTTATTCGCAGGCGAACAGGGATGTCGGAAAGATCTTGCATGCCTCCGTTAATGATGCGACCACGAGGTGTTAACGGGCGATTAGACCAATACTCACCGGTTGCTGAAGGATTGTCGATGGCAAGTCCTCCAACCTCTTCGTTGTACAACGTCTGGAACGTATGTGTTGTTGTCGTCGGCAAACAGTCATTTGCATCTTGATTGTCGATGGCATTCTTCAGATCAACACACATCGTGACATTCCAGGTCGTCACATCAAGCGTGTTAAATGCTGGAAGGTCAACATTAGCCTGATCACCGGTACGAAGTGTACCTTCAAACTTCACCGTCTCCTGATATACAGGAGGACCACCCGATGCTCGTGTGATCGTAGCAGTGACATCAGCATCCGTTACGTCGTTGAGACCGACGTTTTGGATCAGCGCAGAAATCGGAATGTTGATACCCCGAGGATACTTACGAGGGATTGCCAACGGCGAACGAATTTGGCGCATCGACACATCGTTCGGATATGCGATGTTAAACTCTTTGAACCAATTCTGAGAGTAGCCGGCAATTGAATACGTTGCCTCTACTCGATACGCTCCACCCGGAATGTTCGTAAGGTCCAAAGCTCCACCTGATCCAGCAGCAATGCCCGTGGCATCCGTGAATGTCAGCGTGTTTAAGCCGTTAAAGGCTCCCGTTACATTGATCGTCGTATTGCCAGCTTGCCGAGCCTGGTAGATGACGTTTGTCGATGGCAGTGGCCCAACGATTCGGTACGTGAGCGCAATTTGTTGCCCCGTTGATTGACGGAATGTGAGAGAAGGTTTTGGGAACTCCGCCGATTGGCCCGCATACAGAGAACCTGAACGCAAGATTCGTCGAGGATCGATGTCGTCTGGGAAGGACTGTTCAATTCCTGAAAGGACACCAAACCGAACGACAGGACGTACGGAATAGAGTCCGCCGTTCAGGTTACTTGCGCATCCGTTGACGATATCGCCGTAGACATAGTTCTGCGTAGCATACGTTGGACTGACTTGCGTGTACTCATAGTCAGGGAAGATGTAGACGTAGCCAGGTCGATAAAAACAAATATCAACGACGAGATTACTCACGCCGTCCCATTGAAATGGCTGGTTAAACGGATATGTTAACCAGGTTGGATTGTTTGTTAGCGATGGCAATTGGTACGCCGGAACGTTGTAAACCTCGGTGAATCCGTTCATATCCATCGGATTCGTAAGCACCGTATTCGTTGTTTGTTTGACACGAATACGTAGTTGTCGCGGTGTAAACGGCTGTGACGTTCGTACGCGTAACGCCATAGACTCGATCATACCACCAGGCATGCCATAGAATTGGAGTTCCGACGCACGAATGAGAAACTGGGACCGAATGGTATACCAGTAGTCCTGGAGCGGATTGGGGTAGATGTACTGTCCCCATGCTCGTGTTGAGTTTGCACCTCCTGCGATTTCGAAGTATTGCTGCGCACTGGCCTGTGTGACGGCTAAAGTCGCAATCGTTGTCGCGAGGAGTGCAAGACGACCGAGGAGCGAAGGCTTCATCGCGTCATCCTTACATAGTGGTGGAATTGAGACTGTGTTTTTCTCGATTGAGAGTCTTCTACCAGTTCGTTCCGTCGCTGCTGTTCGTTTCCCCTGAATTGCAACAACGGAACAAGGATTTGGTTACAAATTGTTCCGGTTCCAAAATAGATAATTCGCAATCACAACACACTTTTTTTACACACGAGATTTTCCACTGGGAAGTGAACGTAGTTTTGTGAGATGAATGAATTCGACAAAATTTCGGCAGCCGCGAACTTTATCCGTTCGCAAGTCCTTGCTTCTCCTAGGGTTGCAGTTATCCTAGGCACGGGGCTCGGCGGACTAGTTTCTGACTTGTCGGTTAAATCCACGATTCAGTACGAAAAAATCCCGTATTTCCCCGTATCCACAGTTGAGTCGCACAAAGGTCGACTTGTTGTCGGATCCATTGGTGAAAAGGATGTTTTCGTACTTCAGGGCAGGTTTCATATCTATGAAGGTTACACTGCTCGTGAAGTAGCCTTCCCTGTGCGCGTCCTGCATGCACTCGGTGTTGAGACACTCATCATCTCAAATGCATGCGGCGGAATGAATCCGCTCTATCGCCGTGGTGACATCATGGTCATCGACGACCACATTAATCTACTCGGCGACAATCCATTGATTGGTCCGAACGATGAACGTTTAGGTCCTCGTTTCCCGGATATGTCAGAGCCCTATAGTCGTAAACTTATTTCTCTTGCTGAGGCTGCAGCACTCAGCAACGGAATTCGCCTTCAGCGAGGTGTATACGTGGCAGTTGCTGGCCCAAATCTTGAAACTCGAGCTGAGTATCGGTTCTTGCGAACGATTGGCGCAGACGTTGTAGGTATGTCGACCGTTCCAGAATGTATCGTTGCTCGACATCAAGGAATGGATGTCTTGGGATTGAGTATCATAACTGACGAGTGTTTTCCTGATGCGCTCCAACCTGTGCGTCTGGAAGACGTGTTGGAATCAGCCGCAATGGCCGAACCGCATTTGACGACAATCGTTCGTGAGGTTGTCAGCAATCTCGTAGTTTGAGGGTATGGCTGATAATCGATTCTATTGCCCCTTTTGCCCCGTAGCAGTTGCTATCGTAATGTTCGTAGTTGCTGCCTGCAGTCCAGATGAGCCGTTTATTGACTCATTTAATGATTCCTGGCGAATTGTTGCAGGCACTGGACGTACGGCTGAAGCGTATGTCATACCGGGAGGTGGCACGTCGGCACCTGCACTGTGGAATGGGAACGATGATTCTTCCGTTGTTCGTGTTGTACAGTTTCGTGACAACCTGTACGTCGTGAGCCAGAATCCAGCCGCCATCGTTATCCTGGAGGCTGCAACTCAGATCGCAATCGATACCATTGATGTCTCAAGAATCGGTGCTCCGTGGGACATTGCCTTTCCCAATGCAACATCTGCCTACGTTTCGTTTCCTGGATCAGATTCCGTCGGTGTACTTGATCTAACCACATCGCAGCTCGTACGATCTATCTTCGTTCTGGGGGGTCCACGCGGTATTCGTGCGCTAGGAAATCAAATCGTCACGGCATGTGCGTCAAGTGATGAGATAGCCGTGCTTGACTCTCGGACTCTTTCTGTTGAATCGCGTTTCCCTACGTCACCATGCCCGTGGTTCGTTGACGTCGACCCACGTAATACGCAGTTTCTTGTGTTGTGCCGAGGAGCTGGTAGAATCGATACGCGCGATCGTACGGTTCCCGCCCTTCAGTTTTTTGACCCTGTAACTCGAACGATTACAGCAACCCTCGATGCAACTGCGAGGGCATCTGAGGGTACACTACAGGAACCGACGAGTATGGCAGTGACTGATGCAGATTTTGTCTATGTCACCGTGCAAAATGGTGTACTCAGAGCAAGCACACGAACTCGGCAACGACTTGCTGGCGTCAACTTCGACGGATACATCTACGTGACGTTTAACGCCGCACGTTCCGAACTCGTCGCTTTGCAAGCGGATAGCCGTACGATCGACGTGTATGATGGCCTGTTTGAGTCACGTCGATCATCAACGTCACTGCCTTCTGCATTACGGACGTTTACGACAACCGGTCCGCGACAATGACGGTTGACAACCTGAGAGAACAGGCGGCCTCACACGTACGACGTATTGCCTTGGCCGATGCAACTGATGAACGTACACTTCATGCGGCGCGCACACTTCAGCGGCTGTCGATCGTGGAACCAATTCTGATTGGTCCATCATCAGAAATCCGCAGCGTCGGAGATGCTCATGGCATTGATGTATCATCATTTGAGATAGTTGACACGGATCAGGATGCCGCTGATGAAGTAGCTAGCTGGTTACAACAGCGGCCATCACGTACTCCCCTCTCTGACCTTGAAGCCCACTCATTGGCCCGTAATCCACTCTATCGGGCAGGCTATCTTGTTTCTATGCAAGGGGCCGAAGGGGCAGTTGCTGGATGTGTTTCAACAACGGGTGATGTTATCCGTGCAGCTCTACGTACGGTTGGTCTAGCTCCGTCTGTGTCTGTTGTGAGCAGTTTCTTCTTGATGACATTAACGGACGGAACGTCACTCACGTTTGCTGACTGCGGCGTCATTCCCAATCCAACGTCAGATCAACTCGTCGATATCGCTATGGCTGCTGCACACAACCATGAGCGACTCACTCACACTTCCGCGCGAGTGGCCTTTCTGTCGTTTTCTACAAAAGGTTCTGCGAACCACGAATCCGTCGCAAAGGTTACACGGGCAACGGAAATGTTCCAACAGCGTTACCCGAACATCGTTGCTGACGGAGAACTCCAGGTTGATGCCGCACTTGTTGCGGACGTCGCAGCTCGAAAAGCTCCACTATCGCCTGTTGCAGGACGTGCTAATGTCCTGGTCTTTCCTGACCTCAACTCCGGCAACATCGCGTACAAACTCGTTGAGCGTCTTGCTGGTGCTACTGCTCTCGGCCCAATCTTGCAAGGTCTTGCGCTTCCCTACTGCGACCTTTCACGAGGTGCCACATCAGAGGACATTGTGACGGTCGCTGCTATTGCGTCTCTTCTCGCCGCAGACGTTAGTTCCGTTTGACGAGCAGTTGTGTCTTCAGCTCGTCAAAGTCCTTGGGCTCAAGATAGTAGCGTTCGTTACAATACTGGCAAACGAGTTCGTTCTGGCCAGATGCTTCCATACCGGCCACTTCGTCGTAACCGAGTGTAAGAAGTATCCCCTTAAACCGATCCAGCGAACAGCGACAGAAAAAGTCAACCGGTGACGTTGCTGTGATCTCTACGTCACCATGGAGTACCTGTCGAAGAATGTCATCCGGACTGTATCCATCATCAGCAAACTCCGTAAGCCGACCCAGGTAGTCCACGGTATCATACACACGGAAGATATCCTCAGGACGAGCGCCAGGCATTGCCTGAACAAGCAGTCCGGATGATTGCCTGACGATGTCATGTTCGTCAAAGGCGATGTCGATCACAAAGGCACTTGGAATCTGTTCGGATTGTGTGAGGTAGTGTCCAAGATCACTTGTGATGTCACCACGTGTAAGTTCAACAATACCTGTCACCGGCTCATAGTTTCCGTACAGGATTCTTTGAACCTTTAGAATGCCGCTCCCCATAGCCGACGTTGCAGTAGTATCCGGCTGGCTGTTGGCACGTGCATATCCGCGAACTTCACCGACTTGCAGGGCTTCGGCATAAACGTGCGATACAGGACCATTTCCGGAGGCTTCGACCACGACTCGTTCTTCACCTTTCAGGAAGGACGCCATGAGTGTAGCTCCGGTTAACAGACGGCCAAGTGCAAGTGTCCGGACAGGATCAAGATGATGACGCGTCTGAGCCGTTCGTACGGAAACGGGATTGTGAATACAGGCAGCACGAAACGCACCATCCTTTGTCATCGCGCGTGTCACACGATCTCGATCCGACCATTTTTTCCGAATGTCACTCATGGAGTGTGTCTTTCAATTCTGCCAAAACTCGTAATGCCTGAACGGGTGTCATGTTATCAACGTCGAGGCGACGAACCTTTTCACGGAAGGTGTCATCGCGAAACTCGAAGAGTGACATCTGTCCGGGATCCAATTCACGGCTGATCCTGACAGGTTCATGTCCACCCGACTCCAGTTGCTCAAGAACGTGCGTGGCGGTGGTAATCACTGAAGCGGGTAGTCCCGCCATGCGTGCGACATGGATACCGAACGAGTGATCGGTATGTCCAGGTACAACGCGATGGGTAAAGACGATCGTGTCGGCAACTTCGCGCACATCAACCCGAAAGTTGGAGATTCTCGCAAACTGGCCTGCAAGTGCCGTAAGTTCGTGATAGTGTGTTGCAAACAGCGTTTTACAGCCAATGACCTCGTGTAAGTATTCGGCTATTGCCCATGCAATACTTATCCCATCGAAGGTTGCTGTTCCCCGCCCAACTTCGTCTAGGAGCACAAGGCTACGGCGTGTAGCATTATTCAGAATGTTTGCTGACTCTTGCATTTCAACGAGGAAGGTGCTCTCGCCGGCGGTAATGTTATCCTGAGCACCAACACGGGTAAAGATCCGATCAGTTCTAGGGATGAAGGCTGATCGAGCAGGAACAAAGCATCCAACGTGAGCAAGGAAGACGATAAGACCCGTTTGTCGGAGATAGCTGGACTTACCCGACATGTTCGGTCCTGTGATGATATGTATCGTAGGTGCTTCACCATCCATCATCACGTCATTAGCTACATAACTCGTCCCTGGCGGAAGGATCTGTTCAATAACCGGATGCCGAGCACCTTCAATCCGAAGTTCATGTCCATCATGCAACACCGGTTCAACGTAGGCGTGTTCGGATGCAACATCTGCGAATGCTGCTAACACGTCAATCGTTGCAACAATGTTTGCAGCGCGTTGAATCTCTACTGCATCGTTAGCAATTGTTTCTCGCATCTCATCCAATAATTGCGATTCCAGCCGAGCTAGACCATCTTCGGCAGCCGACAGCATAGATTCGATTTCGCGCAGACGTGGTGTCGTATATCTCTCCGCATTTGCCAGCGTTTGCCGCCGTTCATAATCTTCGGGAACCTTCGCTGACTGTGTTCGGGAGACTTCGATATAGTATCCGAAGACGTTTGTATATCCAACTTTCAGCGTTCCTATTCCGGTGCGACTTCTCTCTTGATCCTGATACTCGGAAATCCATGACTTTCCATCAGTCCGAGCTGACATATAGGTATCAAGCTCGGGATGAAATCCACGTTGAAAGATTCCTCCAGATCCTACTTGTAACGCAGGTTCATCAACGAAGGCTGCATCGAGATCACTTCGTAAGGCATCAAAGGTTGGCAGTGACGATGAAAGCTCTTGTACAACAGAACTACTCTTGTTACATGCACGAAGTACTTCCGGTAATCGATGTAGGCTGGATCGTAGGGCGACAAGATCACGAGGATTGGCTCTGCGAGTGACGACCTTGGTTACCAGTCGTTCAAGGTCACCAATACGGGCTAGTATTCCGCGAACAGACGTCCGCAGATCACTATCATCAACAAACGTCCGCACAGCGGAAAGACGCCAGGCAAGAGCTTCTACATCAACAAGTGGAGCTTGTAACCACCAACGTAGTAACCGAGCCCCCATTGACGTCTTGGTATGATCGAGAATTCCTACAAGAGCACCGGCGCGATTGTCGCCGGACATTGACGAGTGTATCTCTAGATTTCGTCGTGTCGCTGTATCCAGAATCATCGTGTCGTCAACATCAAGCCGGCGGAGAGATGATATCTGCGCCATGATGGACTTTTGTGTCTGACTCACATACGTCAGAATGACACCGGCAGCAACAACAGCATCTGAGTGTGACTCGAATCCAAATCCCTTGAGGTTTGACGTCTTAAAATGACGCAACAACTCGGCACTCGTAAACTCATCATCAAACATCCAGTGTTCTAGTCTCGTTACGGCAGGTCGCTCCGTCAATTGGTCGAGAATAGGTTCCCAAAACTCTTTATTGTCTTTATCGACCAGTATCTCGGCCGGCTGCATGGACTCTAACAACGCAGGAAGCCGATGAGGCGGGATGACGCCGGCTGAAAACGTACCTGTTGAAACGTCACAGATAGCAAGTCCACCCTTCGATGTCAGAGCTGCAACAAACGTATTCCTCTGGCTTTCGAGCAGCTTATCGTATAGGACGACGCCAGGGGTTACTACCTCGACGACATCTCGTCGAACGATACCCTTCGCTTGTTTGGGATCTTCGAGTTGCTCGCAGACAGCCACACGGTGGCCTGCGCGGACAAGTTTGGGTAGATAGGAATCAAGTTGATGATGAGGGAAACCCGCCAAAGGAGTCTCACTTGAGCCTCCATTGTTGCGCTTCGTCAGCGTAATCCCGCATGCCTTGGCCGTAACAACGGCATCGTCACCAAACGTTTCGTAAAAATCACCGAGCCGAAACAAGAGAATCGTATCTGGATGTTTTTCCTTGATCTGTCGGTACTGCCGCATCAGCGGTGTTTCCTTTTCTCGCATGGCACAAATTACCATACGTTGACGGCGTAAACGTAACCTCGCAGTGAGAAAGCCGTATGAGTGCGCCGTTCCCTCACCACCCTCCTATGAGGTCACCCATGAACACCATGATCCGCAACTTTGTCCTCTCGGCTCTTTTTGGCATCACCAGCCTGTCGGCGATGGCCGTCGATAACGAGTCCGTTGAATCACATATGCTCGGCTTTCGCCAGACCGTCGTCGTTGAACACGCCCCCCACATTCGTATTGATGTTGATGCTGGCGATGTCATTGTTGAAGGTTCCATCAGCGATAAGGTCTCCGTTACAAGCACTGGAGCACCCTCCGTTGTCGAGCGATCACTGACCAAATCTGGTAATACCGTCGTCTTCCATGCGAAGCTTCGTGACCCCGATGTTTCCGTAGAGTCAAAGGTCGTTCACGTTGTCCGTGTCCCAACCAATGCAACGGTCGAGATCTATGCCAACGGCGACCGCGTTGATATCGACACCGACATTTTTGGTTTGGCAACCGTCAATGGTACAACGTTCCGCCCGGCAGACGCCCTTGTGACGAATGACTAAGACGCTTTCCGTTTCCGCCGCTGTGACTATCTTTGCGCTTCGTCTGAAGCCGGAGGGATGGCCGAGTGGCTGAAGGCAACGGTTTGCTAAACCGTCATAGTGGTTAAGACCGCTATCGAGGGTTCGAATCCCTCTCCCTCCGCATGAATGCCCGGCCTCCAGGTCGGGCATTTTCCGTTTCTACACACCGCATGACATCTGATCGCACAATACGACCCATCATTACGAATCGGAAAGCCTTTCATGAATATGAGGTGCTTCAACGGTTTGAGGCCGGTATTGCATTAACCGGCACTGAAGTGAAGGCCCTCCGCGCAGGAAAGGTCTCTCTGGGAGATGCCTATGCGATTTTTCCCAGCAGAGCGAATAACGACCTCTACCTTGTAGGGCTCCATATTTCGCCGTACGATTTTGGGAACAGAGAGAATCACGAACCCACCCGGCAGCGTAAGCTTCTATTGCATGCCCACGAGTTGGACCGGCTGCGTACTGGTCTTGAAGAAAAGGGACTTACAATTGTGCCGTTGGGTCTATACTTCTCAGGTCCATACGTCAAGGTTGAACTCGGCCTCGTTCGAGGCAAAAAGCTCTACGATAAACGTCAGTCCACCAAGGAACGCGAGACCGAACGCGCAATGAGACGCCGGTCCGACGACTAATCTCCACGACATCCCCATGACCTTCCCAAGCGTACATGAACAGCTCGAGATCATTAAACAACATGTCGTCGACCTTTTGCCGGAAGACGACGTTGTGCGGAAACTCGAACGATCACGAACAACGTCCACACCACTTGTGATCAAACTTGGCCTTGATCCAAGCAGGCCAGATATCCACATAGGTCATGCCGTTGTTCTCACAAAACTGCGCCAGTTTCAAGATCTCGGACATCGTGTTGTACTGATCATCGGTGATTTTACTGCCACAATTGGCGATCCAACGGGCAAATCAAAAACACGTCCAGCCTTAACGCTCGAGGAAACACGAGAAAACGGACGCACCTATATAGAACAAGCTGCAAAGATTCTGGATGCTTCCAAGCTCGAAGTTCGCTCGAATTCAGAGTGGCTCAATGCGCTGACATTTAAGGACGTCGTGAATCTGTCGGCAAAGTATACGGTCGCCCAATTACTCGAACGTGATGACTTTACCAAACGTTTTCGCGGCGGTGAGCCCATCAGCGTTCATGAATTCCTCTACCCACTTTCGCAGGCATACGACTCCGTTGCGATTCGTGCAGATATTGAACTTGGTGGTACGGACCAAAAGTTTAATCTGCTTGTTGGCCGTGAGATCATGAAGGCCTACGGACTCGAACCTCAGTGTATCCTTACAACGCCCATTCTGGAAGGAACGGATGGCGTGGAAAAGATGAGTAAGTCGCTTGATAACTACATCGGCGTCACACATTCACCACGCGACATGTTTGGTCGTACAATGTCGATTCCTGATACGCTGCTCCTACGATACCTGCAGTATGCCTGTTTCGCATCGTCTGAAGAGATCTCGTCCGTTGCAGAGGGCCTTTCCAATGGTACACTTCATCCGCGGAATGTGAAGGTAGATATCGCCCGTCGCATCGTCAAAAAGTATCACGGATCTGATGCCGCACAAGCAGCCGTGGAGGAGTTCGAACGCGTTTTTGTGAAGAAGGACATTCCAGATGATATTGAGAGTATGTCTCTGGGAGTCGACACCATGGCAATTGTTGATCTGCTAGCAGCAACCGGAATGGTCGCAACAAAGTCCGAAGGACGTCGCCTGGTTCAACAAGGTGGAGTTCAAGTTGACGGTGTTAAGGTTCCATCTATCGATGACGTAATTGACCTAACATCACCGCGTATCCTTCGTGCCGGGAAACTTCGATTTAAGCGTGTATCGCGATGATAACATCCGTTATGATTGATCATGCTCGTACTGGTCAGGATAACATGGCCATTGACGAGAGGCTCATTCATAGCCCAGGAACTCTTCGACTGTATACATGGAAGCCCTGGTGTATTTCACTTGGACGACATCAGAATGAGACCGTTATCGATGACAAGACACGTCATCAGCGTGGCTGGGACGTGGTGCGTAGACCAACAGGTGGACGCGCCGTTCTTCATGCCGATGAGATAACGTATGCTGTTGCGTTACCTCTTACAGGCAGCATCCGTGCCTCTGACGTATATGAATACGTTCATCAGGTTCTCGTAACGGCTCTAAAAGAGTTTGTTCCTGAACTGACGTTTACAACAGCACCAACAACTCTCCCCCATCACTATGCAACTGCAGGGGCAGTCGCTGCATCATGCTTTACCAGCAAAGCCCGAACTGAGATTGTATTTGGTCAACAAAAGGTTGTAGGCTCGGCACAACGTATTATCGATCACACTGTCCTTCAGCACGGAAGTATACTTGTGGGTCCGGGACATCTTGAGCTTGCAAACGTACTTGCACTATCAGAAGTAGAACGAGCTGTTCTCATCAACAACCTCCGACAGAGCTCGATATCACTTACTGAGATATTGAATCACCATGTCGACGTCGATGAAGCGCTTCAAAAGGTAGCTACTGATATTTCCAGCAATCTTCATATCCCATTAGAGTTCGCCGTATGATCACTATGCGCATGCCCTTCATTGTTGTTGTCCTTGTGATTGTAGGTTTTGTTACGACCAGCTGCCTACGGTCGGTCGTTACAATCAAGGTTGCTCGTGATCACTCTGCTGTCCTCGTTGATTCTACAACACTTGGTACGGGAGCGATCAACATGATGCGGCAACTCTCTTCGATATCGAAGAAGAGTGTTGAGCAAATGTTATCAGAATCCTTCTCAGAGACAAGTATCAAAAGCAGCATTCGTGGCATGGGAAGAGGTGTCAAACTGAAATCCATTACCAAGCTCACCGGCAAACAGAAAGGTTATGTTAGTACGTATACGATTGATGATATCAACAACTTGACATATAATCGTTTAAGTGCATTGGAAAAGGGCCCAAGTACAACGTCATCTGGAATTCAATCTGATCAATACAAAGCACCTATGAAGTTTATCTACGTTGATTCAGTACTGACAATCTCATTGCAACAGACGAACTTCGAGCTTGAGGAAAGGACTTCTTCGCCAACTGATTCGGAAGCTCGAGAACAGATCGACAATATGAAGAGAATGATGTCAGATCTCTACGTTGCTGTGCGTGTTATTCCTGAAGCTTCTATCATTTCGTCGAATGGCGCTTACGTGAACAATGGTGTTATCACGTTGGCTGAACTCGACATGGGGGCTGCGCTACAGCGATTTGAACAAGACCTTCAGCTCTATAAACAGTTTGTTGAGTCGAAAGGAAACGAGACGAAGCTAAAGGCCTTATCAGAACGTATGGGATGCTGCTTTCATCTTGAAACGCAACCGTCAATCCGAACAGTACTCCGATAACGCTAAATCTTGGGTTCTAGCGGGCGTACGACACTAATACCAGTGTGCGAGCGTACACCGTCAACATACTCAGAGATTGTCCCGTCGATAATCACCTTTTTCTTTGTGAGAGACGCATGAACAAATCGTGCTCTCCCCTGTTCGTCCCGCCGAATCATCCCGGTATGCGAATAGTCAAGGCCAGCCTTCGACGTTGTTATGGCAATGATGTCTCCCGTGCGGAGTTGTGACTCGATGTTCTCTATCTGGTCCTTAGGAATGTAGTATCGTGTTGTTGCGTTGATGGCCTGCTCTATTTGTCGCATCCGTTCGACGGATTCCGGACTATTCTTGAGTGCCGGATAGTACCGCGGATTCTCCGACATAAAGCCAACTTCCAACGGGAAGATAATACCACCGAGTTCTCGAGACACGTCGGCCACAACACCCTTGGATACGTTGTCACTAATCCACTCTGACGTGTAGTGGAGTCGTGACTCATATCCGTTGACGGTACCACTACGGTATCGCGTAAAGGTCACTTCTTGTATCAGAGCTTCAAACGTGGGCGAACTCTTCTTGACAATTCGCGCCATGTCCAGGACATTCTCAAAGAACGTCACACAATCAAGACCCGTCAGATCAATACGACATGTTTCAGGTCCGGGTCCCTCCAGCGTACCACCAACGTATGGCGTTCCAAGAAATAGTAGACCAATCTCTCCCATCACATCGCCAATCGGTCTACGTTGCCACTGATTCAAGGTCGCCTTTCGCATCGCCTGCGAAAAAATAAACCTCGTCGTAGCCTGCGGATCGGTGTTCTTTTTGCGAGATCGACGAAGATTCTGCCCAACAACAGTTGGAGCAGCGGCAGCAAGGAGCAGTGTCGACACAAACGAACGTCTGTTCATACGTCAGGACCCTAACGTTGCAATACCCAAATCTGAAAGCTGACGACCATCGACTTCACTAGGACATCCATCCATAAGTGAAAGGCCGGACGTCGTTTTCGGGAATGCGATAACGTCGCGAATGTTATCGGATCCAACCAGGAGCATTACCAGTCTGTCAAATCCGAAGGCAATACCACCATGTGGAGGAGCACCGTACTTCAGTGCATCCAATAAGAATCCGAATTTCGACTGAGCATCCTCCGGCGTAAATCCGAGCAATCCAAACATTGTTTGTTGGACTTCATTACGATGGATACGAATACTGCCACCTGCAGCTTCGTAACCATTAATCACAAGATCGTGCGCAATAGCACGAGCATTCTTGGGATTTGACGTCAGCAAAGGAATATCCTCGATCATCGGTGCTGTAAAAGGATGATGCCGAGCAACCCACCTTTCTTCGTCCTCGGCAAACTCGAGTAACGGAAACTCAGTGATCCACAACAACGAATACGAATCAGCAACATTTGACAGGATTCCGGTTCGTCGTGCAATCTCGGTACGTAATGCTCCACCGATGATACATGCACGCTCCCACTCACCATTGGAGAATAACAGCAGATCCCCTTCTGATGCTTCTGACGCATTCACAAGAGCGTCGCGTCCTTCAACCGTCAGCGTCTTTATAAAAGAACCGCTGAGCTCACCATCACTAACCTTGAGCCATGGTAGCCCCTTTGCCCCATACTTTTTCGCATGCTCTGTTAGCTCATCAATTTGTTTACGAGACATCGATGTCCCGCCAGGTACCTTGAGAACCTTTACGGTACCGCCTTGATCGACCGTTTCTTCAAACACGGGGAAACCACACGTACGAGCAGCCTCTGAGCAATCACGGAGCGGCAGCTCAAATCGAAGGTCGGGCTTGTCACTTCCGTACGAGTTCATGGCATCAGCAAACGTCATCCGAGGGAAGGGCGTCTGAACGTCGATCCCACGCACTTCCTTCCATACTTGTGCGACAAATCGTTCCGTGAGTTCTATGATGTCATTCTGTTCAACAAACGACATCTCAACGTCAATCTGCGTGAATTCCGGTTGACGATCTGCACGCAGGTCCTCATCACGGAAACACTTGACGATTTGCATGTACCGGTCAAAACCAGCAACCATCAGCAACTGCTTAAAGAGTTGCGGTGATTGTGGTAATGCGTAAAACCGACCCTTGTTAATCCTACTCGGAACAAGAAAGTCGCGTGCTCCTTCGGGTGTAGACTTCGTCAGAATCGGTGTTTCAACTTCAACAAATCGTTCTTGTTCAAAGAACCGATGTGTGATCTGATACAGCTGATTTCTCACGAGAAAGTTCTTCTGCAGGGCTGGACGCCGCAGATCAAGGTATCGATGTGTTAACCTGAGCTCTTCGTTTGTCTGAAGATCGTCGACAATCTCAAATGGTGGCACCTCAGCTTGGTTGATAACACCGAAGTCTCGAACAACAACTTCGACGAGACCAGTTGGGATCTTGGGATTTGGATTCTCGCGCAGGCGTACGGTACCACGAACCCACAGAACCCATTCTGAACGGAGTTCTCTTGCTCGTTCAACGAGAGCTTGATCGTCTGATGAGTCGAAGACGATCTGTGTCACACCATCGCGATCACGAACATCAATAAACGTGATGCCTCCGTAGTCACGTCGTGCATTAATCCAGCCGTTAAGAACAACGTCGGTTCCGGCATGTTCCGGGCGAAGTGTACCACAACCGATGGTACGTTTAGTGAACTGCATGGGAGCTAGGTAATCGGTGAAGCTGGAAAACTACGAAGAGCGCACGAGACCTGTACGTTGTATCAGCCGGCTTAGCGCTGCAACTACGTCCATTGGTGGAATATCCGCAATCGTTCCTGTTTGCGCTTCACATGCCTCGTATTCCGTGCCCCACGGATACCACGGCATGAGATCCGGATTGTCGTGCATAAAGAGGACAACGGACGGAATGTTGAATGCCGACGTCAGGTGAACAATACTCGTGTCGGGAGTAAACACAAGATCGGCAAGCGAAAGTCGACATGCAGCCTCGTGAAATGACGTTGATGGTGGAAGTATCACAGCACCAGCACGCTGTGCCACTTCAGAAGCCATTTCGGCGTGCTGGGGAGCAGAGCTCACATACCAGGCAATGTGTGGATATGCCGACATGATGTGATTCAGAACAGTTATAGTATTCTCGACACCGTACATACGTGTCACATCCGAACCACTGATGTGCGCAATCGCTCGAGGAGAACTTGTCGAGACATCCTTGTCCAGTTGGAACACCTCCACTGCCCGCTTCACGTCATCAGCACTTCGAGGATATCGTGGCCGTAGGTCCTCTTGGTGTGGATCGATACCGAAGGGCAGAAGGAGTGCGGCCATTCTTTCCACGATGTGGACAGTGCGCCGATCTGCACGGCGAACAACGTGGGTATAGACACCAGAGTTCTCCTTCTCTATCCCCAGACGATACCGTGCATGTGAGATATTCATGAGCAATGCCGACGTCGCCGATGCATTATCCGTAAGATCAATGACGATGTCGTAGTGTTGTGCTCGAAGTGCAGTGCGTAATCGAAGAATTGACAATAATGACTTTTTGTACACATGGATAGTCGTCACGTATGGTTTGAGAGCATGCTGAACGGCTATGTTATTACTACTCAATACGACGTCAAGACGAGCAGTTGGAAAGTGTTTCTGAAGAATTGCAAACAGTGACGTACTTACGAGTACATCACCAATACGGTCTTGACGCAAGAGAAGTATTCGTATGTCGGGCCGTATCACCAGCAAGGGCGCAACATCCTCAACAAGAATCGGTTGCGACCGTTGCCCTGTTATTCGATGAAATGCTCGGCGAACGGCCAGTTCAAGTCGTTTCATACTAATACGCGTCTTGCGCTCCTGCTCATGACAACTCTCCTGTGTTCGAATGGACTACCATCGATACGTCAACATCCAAGGCACGGGCCAGTTCTCGTCGACGCTGTGGTGCAGTCGAAGACGTCGGTTGTTTTCCGCGATATTCATCAAGAATCAAAGGATTCTCGACAAGTCGGAGTAACACAGCTGGCAAGTCGTCCACGTCATAGAACATCGTACCTGGATGTAATGACTCATGACGTTCGAACCCACGTTCGAGGAGTAGCGGAATGCCGAACGCCCATGCCGTGCTCATTGCACCGGATATTTTTGTTGAAGTGTATTCAGAATACACTGGACATGAGGGATGTAACAGTGGCAGAATTACGGAAGCCTTTTGAGCCCACGATTGATACCGGATATGATCAACACGTCGATCGAACGTAACGATACGATTCGTATCAAGTTGACGAATAAGCAGTAACAGTCGTTGCCCTCCCTCAGAATTCGCATCAAGCCCACCAAGAACAACAAATCGGACGTGATCGGGAAGACTCTCGAGAACATCCGAACGAAGTATGTCCGCATATGCTTTTCGACTCCATTCAACGTGACCGGGTATGACAATGTCGAACGTATCTGTTGCAGGACGTACACCGGACAGAACGTTGTCGGAAAGACGAGACGTAGCTGGCACAACGTACACTGGCTTATGAGGTGTCGGTATGTCATCAAGGACAAAGTCAGCAAGAACCGTAAAGGCCTTCATCCTCGTCGATACGATCCGTTGATTAATACTCTCCGATAGTTTCCCCGTATCATGTGCCACACCGATTTTGTACATCGAGCGTGGCAGGAGCATTGCTAGATCTCGAACAGCGGTACCACCTGTCGTTACAAAAACGACGTGTGATATCTGTCGATGGCGAATCTCTGTGCGTAATCGGAGTGCTAGGGAGATTCTCGCTTGTAGATTTTTGTTTGACGTAATAGACATGATATTCACGGTGTCAGGTAAAGGGAGTCTATCCTTCACTGATTCCGTGCATACTATCGTCACGGACCACCCAAGTGCAAGCGCATCTAGTGTATACGAAAGGAGAACTTCGTCATGATGATCCGACAGCTCAATGAACAAGACGTGCGGCGTCATGCACGTGAAGTATATAGGTCAACAAACATTTCTGCAACGGTTGTTGCCGGAATTGAAACGAGTGACTCGGGATTATCGCTAAGAATTGCTCGGAACGGAACACCCAAAGGATACCACTCTGCTACCTTGATTAACTCTGCAAAAAGGACAACACAGGGTACGTCCGCCGCTGCAGCAATATGAATCGTTGCTGTATCAGGTGAGATAACGATATCACTGCCTGCAATGAGGGCAAGAAGTTCTAGAATGGTCCCCTTCCATGCCGATACATTACTCCGAGACACCTGTTGTACAATCTCGTTAACATTATCTGCCGCTGATGGCGCGCCACTGATAAAAAAGTGTAGATCAGTCCACTCGGCAGCCAACATCGAAATTGCCCGCGTACATGCGTGTACAGACCAGTTACGATTCGGCGAATACGCACTGACGTTAACGACAACGTATTTACGGCCTATCGTGGGGCTTCTGCGGTAGCCAACAACATTTGCCGATTCACGCAGATTCCATGCAATTCCTCGTTCGGATAACTGATCGATAACATGGTTTGTCGCCACGTTGTCGAGCGGAATTGACTGTCGTAATGGAGGAGCAGGAATGTCAGATTTCAACATTGCCTGCGCCATTCTCTCCATCGTACAAGCCCAATGTTCCGGCGTGTGGTGGGGAACCTGGATATCAAAAACCTTCCCGTATATCGCTGCACGTTCATCGTGTCGGACTGTTACGGTCTTTGCATTTCGTCCTGCCATCGCCGCAAGAACAGCCGCCTTCGTCATCCTTGTAAAGACAGCCGCGACGATGGCATCGTATGACTCCTCTTGCGCAAGACGACGGAGTCGCAGCCACGATGGATGAAAGGCATGTTGGGGATGAAGCACGACGATCCTGCGAAATCGCGGATCTGCCCGAAGTAACGATACATTCCTTGAGCTCGCAACAACATCAATAGCCACATTCGGAGCCATGGTACGGATAGCGTCGATCAACGGTGTCGTGACAACGTAGTCTCCGAGTGCATCGTACCGAAAGAGCAGGATGGAGCGAACATTCGTCGCAATAAGCGGTTCGGAGCGATCATCTGGACGATGTCCAGCCAACGCGCCAAACACCCTTGACCTCAGGCGATTTTTGAGGGAAGGGGCGGAAGGGGCAATACGAGCTTGCCGAATCTGATAAAGATCGATGGTGAGATCACGGACGACGTCGACGTCGTTCTCCGTGAATGTCCGGACGGCACCGAGTGTTGGTAACACGGCCAATCTATCCCGTGCAGAAGATCGATCGGCAATTAGCCAATGGCTTCGGCAACGTCATACGTGACGTTTGTCGCCAAACCATAGATCTTTTCGATGGCGCCGGAAATGTCAGCAATTGACTCCGGATCGTCTGAAGCCTCGTAGGCTTCAACGGACGGATACACGTAAACTTCCTGGAAGTGATTGTGTTTACCACGCGTTTCGAAGACGGAGTATTCCTGTCCAACTCCGGCATAATACGCCGTCAACTTTGCCACAGCGGCAAGATAGTCGGCTCGTTTGCCGTCGGGAATGGAGTATGAAACGCGAAAAAGGACCTTGGCCATGCGGATGCGATGTTAAATGTGCTTGGGACCGAGCACGAAAGTACAACAGAGTCGGGACGTAAACCCGTGAAAATTATGAACATCAGAACGCCATGACGTCCCGAACGGCAGATACAATTGTTTCGGCATTGGGAAGTACAGCCTTTTCCAGCGTTGGAGCAAATGGAGTAGGTGCATCAAAGGCAGCTACTCTTCGAACGGGTGCATCCAACCAGCGGAAGGCCTTGTCGGCGATTCTCGCCGCAATCTCACCTCCAAAACCTGCGGTAAGGACAGCTTCGTGTGCGACCACTACGCGGTGTGTCCGGCGAACACTTTCGAGCACCGTCTCCTCATCAAACGGTACAAGTGTCCGAATGTCCACAACCTCAACGTCGATCCCCTCACGAAGCAGCGCTTCACTGGCTTCAAGAGCCATATGAACAGCACTTCCGTATGCTATCACGGAAACAGATGTTCCAGGGCGAACAACGCGAGCGACACCAAGAGGAACGACATACTCACCTTCCGGTACATCTTCCTTGATTTTTCGGTACAACCCTTTGTGTTCAAAGAATACAACCGGATTGTTATCTCGAATGCTTGCCGTCATCAGGCCCTTAGCATCTGCAGGAAATGCCGGGCAAACTACCTTCAGTCCGGTGGCATGCGCGAACCAGGCCTCAGAGTTTCTGCTGTGAAATGGATTAGCGCCCACACCGCCGCCTGACGGACCTCGGACGACAATGGGGACGGGCATGGACCAACGGTAGGCCGTCGTACCGGCCACAGTCACAAGTTGATTAAAACCGTTCGTGACAAAGTCCATAAACTGCATTTCTGCAACTGGTCGCATTCCATTCAAAGCTGCACCGATTGCACTACCAATAATGGCTGCTTCACTGATTGGCGCATCAATAATCCGGGTTGGTCCGAATTCGTCAATCATTCCCTTCGTCAGCTTAAAGGCACCACCGTACGTGCCGATATCCTCTCCGATCTGGAACACCGTTGGATCTCGTCGCATTTCGAGACGAAGAGCATCGGCAATTGCTTCAAGGTAGGTCATAGTTGCCATGGCTCAGCTCTCGATAAATACGTTACGGAAACCTTCTTCTGCAGCGGGCCACGGACGCTCAAGGGCTCGATCGATGGCTGCAATCATTGTCGACAATGTTGACTCACGGAGCGACGTCACCTCGGACTCTGTCATGATCCCTTGCTGAATAACCCGTGAGATATATGTTTCCACTGGATCCTTCGTTGACCACCGTTCGAGAATGTCCTTGGGCACATAGGCAAAATCATCATGTTCAGCATGACCTCGCATACGCATTGTTACCGTTTCAATGAGTGAAGGTCCCTCACCATTTCGTGCACGCTGAACGGCTTCTCGACATGTTTGATACACAAGTTCGACGTCTGTACCATCAATTGTCGTTCCGAACATACCATACCCTTGCGCTCGATCACTGAGACGTTCGCACGCAAACTCTAAATGGTTCGGTGTGGAGTATGCGTATTGATTGTTCTCAATGATGACAATCAAGGGAAGTTTCCGGACTGCTGCAAAATTCAGTGCCTCGTGCACCTCTCCTACCTGCGCTCCTCCGTCTCCGATATACGTCATTGCCACAGTCTTTTCACCTCGCATCAATCCGGCCATAACGAAACCAGCTGCAACGGGAATCATGGCTCCGAGATGTGATACATTACCATAGATCCGTCGTTGAGGATCGGCGTAATGACCTGTACCATCGGTTCCACGCATTTGGCTTCCTTCACGAGCCAAGTGGTTAACCATGAGTTGGTCAATGTCTTGACCGAACACAAAGTGGCCACCGATATTCCTATGCATCGGAAAGAGCACGTCGATCTTGTTGTCGAGTGCCATGGCAGAGCCAACACTCACTGCCTCGTTTCCGAGCTGTGAATACACACCACCAAAGGCCTTACCCTGACGATACAATCGTAACATGGCAGCGTCAAACTCTCGCGCCATGATCATGTACGTCAGCATCTGACGTGCTAACTCGGCATTCTTCGGTGCTGATGCACGTGTGGAAGTAGATTTTTTCGGCATGTACCAGGAACGATCTGTGGAAGGTGGCACAAATATATGGTCACGTGCAAGCAGAAGTCTGATTCAGAATGCAGCGTGCGAAAAAGGCGGACTGCATTTCTGCAATCCGCCTTCGTGTGGTACCCGTCGGTATGAACGCTCAGAACGACCGTTATCGTTTTGGTACGGCCTTTTTCACGTCTGCTTCCGTAATCACACCACCTGGATTTCCCCAGCTGTTGTAAACGTACGTCAGCACTGCGGCAACATCGGCATCCGTATACTTCTTTGGTATCGGCGTCATAACACCGTTGTATTCCTTGCCGTTAACCTTAACCTTGCCACTCTTACCCTTTACCACTTCCTTGATGATCGTGGCCTTCGGATTATTCTTGATGTAGTCACTTTTAGCTACAGGTGGATAGACAGTACCGAGGCCCTGACCATTTGCCTGATGACAAGTTTTACAGTACTCTGTGTACACAGCTTGTCCCCTTTTCATGAGGGCATTCTTGTCCTGCGCAACTACGCTGAATGTACTAGCGACAGCCGTTGCGGCAAGTAGCGTTCCGGCAATCAGCTTTTTCATGACCGACCTTTCTTCCGTGGTGTTTGTGATGTCCAAAGGACGAATGCAAATATAAGACATTGTTGTCCGAAATACGAATTGTTCGTCGGAGGGTTTCACCATTGTTGTACCGGACGTGTCTGCTCTGAAGAGTCGTCGTGGCTACAACAAGATGTCGGCTTCGAAGGTGCCGGTGACACGTATGGAATGCCGAGCGCTAAACCTCTCACAGTCACAAGTAAGCCCAGAACGAGAACAATTACCGGTAAAACGTGTACGAAGCGAGTGGAACGGAACCGGAATGTTGGAATGAGTGAGATTCCCAGCATTGCAGGTATTGTGCCGACTCCAAATGCAGCCATAAACACAGCACCTTGTAAGGCATCTCCGGTACCAACGGAACCAACAGCTGCAGACACAACAAGTCCACATGGCAGTATGCCATTCAGCATTCCCAAAACAAATGCAGTATGTGGTGTGCGTCGCTGCGCAAGCTTACCAACGGACCCGGAAATCCATCGAGAAAGTGGTCGAACGAATGTGGATGGTAATAAACCGCGCTTCGTGAGTATCTGCAGAATCGCTGTCGTTACCATAAGTACACCTGCAACGACAGCTACGGTGCGCTCCGTTGACAGCAGCGAAGCTGCGCCCCCTCCTAGCCCCATAACGAATCCTACACCCGCATACGTGCCTATGCGACCGGCATGGTAGAGAAGCCGTTGTGGAATAGTTGAACGATTTCCCGCATGAAGTCCAACAACGAGTGGCCCACACATTGCTAGACAATGGAAACTCCCAGCTAGTCCTAGGGCGAGTGCAGCGGTGTATTCAATCATTGTGCTACGAGCTGGAGTGGCAATTCGTATTCGTAGTCATGACCATTTGATGTCCACCGGAGTGTTGCCGTCCACACGCCAAGTGTTAACTGTGAGCAGTCCACCTGAGCTTTTCCATCAACATCGGTACTTACGATAATCGTTGTATCGAGGGTGCTTGACGATGGACGATACAGGCGAAGTTCCGCCTGATGTTCACGTGCTGTGGGAATTGAGATGGATATCACGTTCCGATTTGCATCATATCTGGCAGGTTGGTGGTCTAGTGTTTGAGCTCGTTGCCGTGCCGCCATGGTCTGATCATGGCGCAAAGACTGCTCATAATAATCCTGTCGAACTAGATCCACGTTCTGTGTCATTGCAAAGGCAACAAATGCAAGCGTTGCCACGGCAAACGTCGTGTACACGAGAGCGATTCTCCAGCCCCATGAGGGAAATGTCATGTACGCACTCCGGATTCCGTGTTCATTGTCCTGTTAGCCACGTTGTTGAAACATCGCTAATTGTCGTCGTACCTGACCTAACGACGAGGCGTATATCGAGGTCACTGCGTCTACCAACAACCGAATCAGGAATCGTGATGAGGAATCGCGACCTTGATATGCTGTGAGGCTCAAGTGATCGAAGTGGCGGTACCATGGTGATGATGGCACCTTTTGGCTCGATGATGTCGACCGTGACATCTCTGGATTCTGATGTCTTGTTAATAATCTGCAGTCGATAAAAGTTTGTCGTTCCCGTTGGAGTTCGCACCCAGGTTGTACCTTCTTGTCGCAGGACAAGTACGTCGAGATCATTTCGCATGACAAACAACGAAATGACAACAGACATAAGTACTACCCATACCACTGCATAGGCTTTCACACGGGTTGAAAGCCACGACGTCTTTCCTTCTTCGACGGCTGCCTTGCTTGTATATCTGATAAGACCTCGAGGAAGTCCGACCTTATCCATGACTGTGTCGCATGCATCAATACATGCAGTACAGTTCACACATTCGAGTTGGATACCGTTTCGAATGTCAATGCCGGTAGGGCAAACCGTAACACATTGATAACAATCGACGCAGTCGCCATGTCCGCTCGCACGAGTGAACGTACCTCCTGCTGCCGTGCGTTTTGCGTCGGTGTCTGCCTTCGTCCATTTTGATCGTTGTTCACCACGCGTAAAATCATAGGTAACGGCGATTGTATTCTCATCAACGAGTGCAGACATAAATCTACCATATGGACACACAATCACACAGGCTTGTTCGCGAAACCTTGCAAAGACGAGGAAAAACACAGATGTAAACAAAACAAGCGGTATGAACACATCAAGATGAGCAAACGGTCCGTCATTGACATATCCAAGAAGAGTATCACTCGAGATGAGATAGGCAAGAAAAACATTCGCAATGCCAAAACTCACAACCCAGAACAACAGATTCTTCACAACAAATCGCCACGTTCGATCCAACGTCCATGGTCCTGCATGACGCGCGGCTTGTTCCTTTGGACCACCTTCAATCAACCATTCCAGACGACGGAAGATGGTTTCAAGAAAAATCGTTTGCGGACACAACCATCCACACCATACCCTGCCAACGGTAGCCGTGAACAGAACAATACTCACGAGCAAGGCTAGGAACGACAGCGCAATGAGGTAAAAATCATTTGGCCAGAATGGATATCCAAGAATGACGAATTCACGTCGTACGACGTTAAGTAACATAAACTGATGGCCGCCAACATGTAGAAATGGTGACAGAACCAGAAAGGCTAGTAGAACGACGGCAACGAGAGTACGTGCCGTCGTAAACCGCCCCTCTGGTTTTCTGGCATAGATCCACTTCCGTCGGCCATCGGGCCGAACACTTGCGAGTTCGGCCCGAAACCGTTCGTGGTCATCAACGACGTCGACGTCAATAACAGACATGGTGCGTGTTCTTAGTCATGTTGTTCGTGATGATGGGCTGCTGTTGGTGATTGATTCTCACCACACGGAACGTCTCTCCCCTCTTCCGGTGGTTTGGCATCTGGCGGATTACTTCCCTTCATCGAAATGATGTAGGAGGCAACGGCGAGTACATCCTTGTCACTCATCTTGTTTCCAGAACCGTATGGCAACATGCCTTTTTCCTGAAAACCGCTGACGATACTTTTCATGATGTCAGACACAGAACAACCGTGAATCCACAGCTCGTCCGTGAGATTTGGGCCGACCATTCCGCCGAGATCATCACGATGACACGTGGCACAGAGTTGATCGTTGCCTTGAAACACTTCCTTACCACGAGCCAGAACAGCAGGGTCGGTACTTGCTTCCGAAGCGCTTGGTCCTCGGGAAGCGTTCTTGGCGACAATCGGTGCCCACTCCTGTTCTTCTGCTTGAAGTTCGGCATACTGATCCTTGTGTCCCACCATGGGCTCGGCCAGGACATGCCAGTTCACGAGATAGAACACGGACCATACAATGGTGATGTAGAATCCATACAACCACCATCGCGGTAGATCATTATCGAACTCACGAATTCCGTCTGCGTCGTGACCTTCGATGGGTGTATCTTTTTCAACCTTGCTCATGATGTGTGAACTCCAGGTTGTGATTCATGAATGGTTGTGTCTGTCGTGTCCAACGGTAAGCGTGCGATCACGTCGAGTTGACGTTTATCGGCGCGGAAGAACCAAACCATAACACCAGCCCAAAAGGCGAAGAAGACAATGAGGGCGATGATGGGATAGAACTCAATCCCGGGAATGTTCTGGAGAACGTTTTTATACATCGATCACTCCGCCTGTGCTGTTGGTAATTTTTTAATGTCGGTACCGAGACGCTGGAGATAGGCAATAACGGCGATGATTTCTTTTGAATCATCAACGCCTTGTATGCCACTGCTTGATAGTCCTTCGGCGATTGAACGTGCCTGTTGACGAAGCTCGTCAACAGCCTTCGACTCGAATCCTTCGGGATACGGCACACCAAGTTTGCGGAGTGTGATGATCTTCCCTTCTGTGTGACTCACGTCGAGTTTGCGCTCATGCATCCATGGATATGCTGGCATGAGTGATCCTGGTGATGTGGACGTTGGGTCCATCATGTGTTTGAAGTGCCATGCATCAGGATACTTGCGTCCTACACGATGGAGATCTGGGCCCGTACGTTTTGATCCCCACAGGAATGGATGGTCGTACACAAACTCACCGGCATGAGAGTACTGACCATACCGCACGGTCTCATGACGGAACGGCCGCACCATTTGCGAGTGACATGTATTACACCCTTCACGGATGTAGATGTCGCGTCCTTCAAGTTCAAGTGGCGTGTATGGCGTTACGGTAGATATCGTTGGCACATTCGAACTGACCAGTGCTGTTGGAACGTACTCAACAACTCCACCAATGAGAACGGCAATGATCGTGTAGATGGAGAATCGAAGTGGACGTCCTTCCAGGAAACGATGCCAGTGCCCACCAGCTTTTTCAGATTCGATACGCCGTGGTGATGACGTTTCTTCATCACGGAGTAATGAGCCCTTCCGAGCCGTGAGATAGAGATTTGCTGCACCAACAAGCATACCCAAGAAGAAGATTGTTCCGCCGATTGCTCGCATTTGATACATTGGAACAATTTGTGTGACTGTCTGAAGGAAGTTGGGATACTGTAAACTTCCATCCGGCAAGAATTCCTTCCACATTGCCCACTGCGTGATACCACCCCAATACATCGGTATTACGTAGAAGAGAATACCAAGTGTGGCCAACCAGAAATGAACGTTTGCAAGACGCAGGCTGTACAATGAGGTCCGATAGATACGTGGGAAGATGTAGTACAACATTCCAAACGTAAGACCACCGTTCCAGGCGAGAGCTCCGAGATGGACGTGGCCAACGATGTAGTCCGTGTAGTGCGTGATGGCATTAACTGACTTAATCGACAACATCGGACCTTCGAACGTTGCCATCCCGTACGCTGTAATTCCAACAACAAAGAACTTTAGAACGGGATCAGTTCGGACCTTGTCCCATGCACCACGAAGAGTGAGCAGGCCGTTGATCATGCCGCCCCACGACGGTGCAATAAGCATCACGGAGAACACCGTTCCAAGTGATTGAGCCCAATCTGGCAATGCTGTATACAGAAGGTGGTGCGGGCCAGCCCAGATGTAAATAAATATGAGTGCCCAGAAGTGAATGATGGACAGTCGATACGAATACACTGGACGTTCTGCCGCCTTGGGAATGAAGTAGTACATGATTCCCAGGAACGGCGTTGTCAGAAAGAAGGCTACGGCATTGTGTCCATACCACCATTGGACAAGTGCATCCTGGACACCTGCATACGCTGAATAACTCTTCAGCAATGAAACAGGCAGCTCAAAGCTGTTCACGACGTGGAGCAGTGCTACCGTAAGAAAGGTTGCTATGTAGAACCAGATAGCAACGTACATGTGTTTCTCACGCCGACGCGCAATTGTCGCCAACATGTTCCAGCCAAAGATGATCCAGACGACGGCAATAGCAATGTCTATTGGCCACTCAAGTTCAGCGTACTCCTTCGACGATGTAAATCCCAACGGAAGAGTGAGAGCGGCAGAAACGATAATGAGCTGCCATCCCCAAAAGTGAATCTTGCTCAGCACGTCACTGAACATCCTTGTTTTACAGAGACGTTGCAGTGAATAATACACACCAACAAAGATGGCATTGCCGGCAAAGGCAAAGATCACGGCATTTGTGTGCAGCGGACGGAGCCTACCATAGGACAACTCGGGCACAAAACCGAGATAGTTGGGAGCAAAGAGGTGTATGGCAACCAGGATGCCAACTAGCATGCCTACAATGCCCCACACTGCCGTCGCAATAGCAAAGAGTCGTACAATTCCATTGTCGTACGAAAACTTCTCCGCTCCTTCGATAGCCCCCTCAGAGCGTATCGTCGTAGCCATGGTGTTCCTTGTCTGAACGTGAACGATGTGTTGCTGTTGTGTCGTCGTAAATCATCCGAATGGCGGGAGTTGCCATATCATCATACTGTCCGGTGCGCGTCGCCCATAGGAAGGCAAGGAGAAAGCCGCCGGAGATGATCAAGGAGCAGATAACCAGGAGCAGGACTATTCCCATACTGACCTCCTGCCGTACCATCGAGCTGCCGCAACTCCAATACCAATCACAGTGAGGTTACTCACAGGCATAAGGATTGCTGCTGCCAATGGTGTGAGTATACCAGAAACAGCCATAGTAAGCCCGAGAGTGTTGTATACTACCGACACACCAAGGTTGATGAAGATAAACTTCTTCATCGTTTGGCTGTATCGAATAATCTTGTCGATATGATGCGCACTGTCGCCATCAACGATCACGTCACAGGCCGGAACGAGTGTCGCTGTTGCATCCGTCACGGCAACGGCAACATCTGCTGCTGACATTGCGAGTGCGTCATTGAGTCCGTCACCCATCATGAGGACGTGATGGCCGTCTGCACGAAGTGTACTGACAAGATGTTGTTTTGTGTCAGGTGACGCAGAGAAGATCATCTCACTCTGCTCAAAGGCAGACGCAAAGAGTTCTGCTTCACGATCTGTATCCCCGGAAGCTAACATCGTAACGATACCATCGGAACGTAAACGCTGAATCGACACATCCATTCTTGCTCGCATGGCAGATTGTGCCGTCCAGCAGCCCACATATTCTCCATTAACGGCAGCATGTACAATAGCACGTGGTACTTCGTCAGTGGTATAACCCTGATGACGTAATGCGTCAGCCGAACCAAGTATAACATCATAACCAAGCGCATGTCCCCGAATGGCTTGTTGTCCTTCCTCAACATCATCGGCAGGTTCAGACATGTCAGCTGCGAGTGCACGACTTACTGGATGTGAACTCGAAGCTGCAACCCGGCGGATTGCCAACTCAACGTCATCGGGCAGAGGATCTCCCTGACGCGTGAGGACAAGATCGCCGTACGTGAGTGTTCCGGTTTTGTCGAAGACAACAGCGTCAACACCTGCAAGCTGGACAACTGTTGCCGTATTCTTGAGCCAGATTTTTTGTCGTCCAAGCTGTCCCATTGCCGTGCCCAATGTAATTGGTGCAGCTAGGGTAAGTGCGCAGGGACATGCGATGATGAGGACTGCAGTAAAGACGTCCAGTGCAGCAGTCACGTCTGGCAGATACAATACCGCACCACCAATTGCTATCGTCAGCGCAAGCGCTGTGAACACAGAGGCAAATCGATCTGATAACCGAAGAAGAGATGACCGTGGTACGGACGATCCAGATTGTTCCCACAACGTTGCCAAGTACGACCGAGCTGCTGCTGCCGTTGCCGTACACCGTATTGCCCGTCCTGTGACACGAGCACCAGCATACACATAGGTACCCTCAACACACTCAACCGGTGCCGATTCACCCGTCACAAACGAGTAGTCAACATATCCACCACGACTGATGACAACACTGTCTGCTGCAATGACTTCGCCATGACGAACGATCATCGTATCGCCCGGGACGATATCATCGATGGGTACTGTTGTTACAGCAGAATGGCGTTCACGACGAACGTACATCGGAAAAAACGAGCGATACGTTCTATCAAACGATATACTATCATATGCCTTCGTTTGAAAGAGTCGTCCAATGAGTAGAAAGAAGACCAATCCTGCGAACGAGTCAAGGTATCCATCTCCCGTGCCGAGAATGATATCAACGAGACTGCGAAGGAAGATGGCGGCGATGCCGAGCGCAACAGGCACATCAAGATTTATTCGACGGTGTGACACGGCACCCCATGCACTTCGCCACCATGGAGATGCAGAAAACACGACGACCGGAGTTGCGAGTGTAATGCTCAGGATGTTAAACAGCAGACTGAGTGAAGGAGGTAATGCTCCGCCTGCTAGGTACTTCGATATACCAAAGAGCATGATGTTGCCGGCAGCAAAACCTGCAACACCCATCCTGAGATAGAGTGAACGACGCTCTTGTTGACGTTGTTGATCTTCATGATGTGAAGATTCAGCGCGAACAACCGGCGGATAACCCAACTGCGCAAGCAGTTCTGCTACGTTACGAACCGTCGTGATTTGTGGATGTATTCGTACGGCAACCTGTCTTCTCGACATGTCAGCAGTCGAAACCAAGATTCCCGGATCGAATTCGTGAAGGCGGTCCAACAACCATATACACGATACGCAGTGCAGATTTGGTACATCAAATCGTAGGTTCTCCCGTTCATCGTCTGCATACTCAATGTATCGTGTCTTCACGTCACTCTGATCGAGCAGAGCATAGTCGTCCCGACGAAACGACGGCCGACGATGCCGTGTCGATTCGTCACCTACGACGTAATAATCACAAAGGTTATGTTCACTCAAGATGCGATAGACAGCCTCACAACCTGTACAGCAAAATGCCCCATCAGGTGTGGAAATACTCCTCGCACCACATTCTTCACCACAATGCAGGCATACTGCCCGCGTTGAATGTTGATGCTCTATGATGGTTCGTTCTGTCATGAATCGATGCCAGGAACTGGCCTACGAACATCACGACATTACCACGTACGAATTCATGACAATTGTCATGGTAGATTTCGATCTACGACGTTGTGGGCAAAAATTCTCGGATGGACCCCGTCAAACGGACGTTTAACTCAGCCGATCGTTCTGCAAGTGCCTGTATTGTGACAGACCTTGCAACCTGTGTGAACTTGTTCCGAACTTCTAGCCAAAGGTCGTGTGCTGGACAAGGTGCAGCATGACCACAACCTGGCAGGCCAAGCATACATTCGGTAAAGATGTCTGTTCCGTCGATTGCCGACACAAGGTCAAACAGCGTAATGTCTGCCACTGGCCGAGCAAGCAGCACTCCACCACGTGGACCTCGCATCGACTCAAGAATACCAGCCGATGTAAGCTGCTGGAGAACCTTCGTGAGGAAATGGAAAGAAATGTCGAGTTGTTCCGCTATTCGTGAAATCGGAACGTGCCCTCCCCCACCCTGTGCGGCGACAAAGATGGTGGCCTGGATGCCATAAATGCAAGATTTCGAGAGGATCATTGTTGTTTTCGGAGTCTGGACTCCGAAATATACATCGAAACTTCATCCGCTGCCACCATCTGAGGAGCCATGTTGTCGGCACAACAACGTTGTTCAGGCTTGTACCTGCGGGACCTTACTCAACATCCCAGTCTGCAGGCCATGTCGAGGAAGCGCTAAACCGAACCGTTGTCACAGGTCGTGGATGTGTGAGATCCGTGTCCGCAGCGAGAAACGGTAATGTGACGTCTGATGTCGTTGTTCCCGCCGGCAGCTTTACGCGCACAAGTAATCGTGGTGCCTTACCAAGGTCATTCTGTTTTCGGCTAAAGTCCTGGTTGCTGCTGAATCCTTTGCGGTGAGCCGTTTGACGTCGATACGAAACAACGTATCCATGGTACTTGGCTCGATGTGCATACGACGTACGCACGGCATCCGCGATGTTCTCCGTTGTGCACCATTCCTGCGGCCGAATGATAAACGGATACGTTGCTCCCCAGGTGCGCCGTCCGGCATCGTTTGTATTCCATGTCAGTGTCAGTGGACTCCATGGAAAATCGTGAACAAGATCGACGGCCATGGTAATGTCGTCACCCTGACCGTCCTCATTCTTTCCACCCATGTAGAGTTGGAGCTTTGCTTCCAGGATCTCCGTTCCCTCCGGGAAGTTCAGGTATGGGAATCGTACAAAGGTGAGACGCGCCGGCTGTATGGAGGTAAACCCTGACACACTCACAGAACCCTCCCGACCAAAATTTCGATCGGCCTCGGGCCCAGGGCCGATGTACGTATCTGCATCAGCTGATATCCAGTAGCAGACCTCTCCATCACCCCCTGAGGTGGCGATACTACCGAGGTTGCGAACACAGCCAGTTCCGTACAGTCCAGCAAGAAACAGGACAGTTACGGCAACTATTCGATGTGGAAAGGGGCAAATGGGGCGCATGACAGTTCTCCGGGAGAAGTGATTGTGAAGTTTTGCCGAGTTGTGGCTACCGTGGTTTGACGTAGCCGACGGATGCAACATCACGCTGTGTGAACCCCGGACCAACAGGACAAAAACCGGACAGGATACACGTCGCTCCACTTTCTTGCCGAAGTTCGACCGTTCACACACTGCACGGAGGACATCATGACAAAGTCAACATCTTCAACCATTTTGCTCATCATCATCGGCGTACTGTTTGGAACCGTTGAAACGTGGGCAACCGATCTCCTCGTTAAACGAGCCGTATTCCCAGGAGGCCCCCTTCGCGCCTTAACACAAACACAGGTAGGTGTTGAGATTCGTAACGACAACATTTTGGCTGCGAATGAATACACAATTACGGTGTCAATTGTGAATCGGGCTTCAAATCAGACGGTGTACACGTCAGAGATCGTCGGCACACCAATTCAACCGTTTACGGATCTCACACTCATCGCTTCACAAATGTGGATGCCACTCGTGTCGGGTATGTACGACATCCGAATGCAAATCTTCTTTGACGAGGAAATCAATCCCGGTAATAACACAAAGACTGAAACCTTTACCGTTTCCGCAGTAACACGCCTTGCGACACTCTACCGGCAGTTTTGGCTCAGTCCGTTTATGGTGAATCACAATGCTATTGCAACACTGAAGTATCGTGTTCCGCCGGCACTAATCTGGCAGTATCTCAATGTGCGTGCTACCACCGGTGATGATACATCGTGGGTGATTCGTAACCAGCCATTACCACCAAACACCGACACAACGACATATACGCAGACGGTCAACCTGTCATCGGTATACTCCGATGCTGACCCACCAGACAGTGTTGAGCTTTCGGTTGACTATGGATCGTTACCGTTAAGCTCGGATCTTGGTTTGAAAACGTTTCTGAAGTACGAGCTTGATACGTTAACCTACTGGCGCGGAGGAGTTCAAGACACGTCTGAAGCACCGAGTATCACCATTTCGCAGACACCATCAACGACAACGTCAACAACGACGGTTCGCGACTCAATGGTCTGGGGATGTAGAATTCCCAACATTGATCTCGATAGCGCATCCTATCCTCCACAGACATCCGCTGGATACGCCGGAGATATCAATGCATGTGTACCTGCGGCAACGGCAAACTCTATGCAGTGGCTTGAGTCGATGCATCCTCAGATTCGTACGGGGTTAAGTCATCGACAAAAGCTCCATGAGCTCTCGGAGATGATGCGGCGTGAAGATGGACGTGGAGTGTGGGCTGAAGACCTCATACGAGCAAAACTTGAATACATTAACAAATACGATCTTCCCATCAAGGTGAAGTTCCAGTTACGTGGTCAGTCAACCAATATCGAAAGTATGGACGACTACGAATCATCTGCTGAGAATCGTGGTACGGGAGGACATCCAACGTGGGACTTCCTGAAACAAGAAGTGAAGGACACCGAAGACGTTGAGATGCTTGTTGAGTACCATAAAGACACGGGCACAGGTTCCTTCCTGGAAGGACGTCATGCCGTATGTGTGACAGGTGTTGCCGAATCTGGCGGAAAACATCGTGCATGGTACAAGGACGATGGTAATCAAAGTGGAGCCGGCGGTACCGAACAATCACCCGTTGAATGGGATACACTTCCAGGTGGCATTCCTGCAATCGAGGTGTACAAGGTTGGCAACCGTGCTTATGCGTCCGTACCCTTCTGTGTCGTGAGTGAGTCGTACGATCCGTCCGTACGACGCAAGGAAAAAGGTCGAGCTCGCCGGTGGTTTAATGGTGCCTGGGAGTGGGTCTTTGGACGTCGCGGTGGTGATGAAGATCCCGTCGAAAACGACAGCATTCCTGTCATTCGTTTTGTCAACGTCTTTCGCGAGGGCGGCAGCCGTCAGCATTGGCCCGTCCGCAACGTACCCGTTGGAGGCGTTTTTGGAGAACATGTGACTGTTCCTTCGACACCGTCAACTACACCGACAACACCATCGCGATTTACGTATGCAGATACTACAACACTATCTCCATCCCCTACCGTGACGTATCCATGGTCATATCCTCTGCAAGGTATCGACTCAACCTTGGGCGGTGCAACAACACTAGGAACTGAGCCATGGAGACCATCTGTTGGTGTGCTAAACTGGCCATCCTTCTCCGGCAAAGGATTGACAATTACGGACTCAACACTGATCTGGACACGTGGACTCTCCTATGACCTTAAACTTGGATATGGTCTGTCGGGTCCAGCCTCACTCACCTACGCTCTTGATCGCATGGCTACGCATGACTCGGTGAACCTTCCAGACACTGATGAAGCACGCTTCGAAGAACTTCGCACACGTGTGTCTGCTACACCGAATGGTACGGACCGTGTGTCCGTGGTACGCGGTCTCCTTGACTACATCGATGCACATCGGTTGCCGATACGTCCTCGTTTCCAAAGTGCATCCATTGATGACACGACGATCTTCTCACCGAACACAACGTGGAATCATGGTGCTCGAAACGAGACGGACACAACGGGCCCAGATCTACAATGGTTACGCTCAGCTCTGATGTATAGTCCTGTTGTCATTGAACTCGGCACATACGATGCCAATGGCCGCACCTCAGGAACATGGGCTACCGTTGCAGGCATCATGCGCCAAAATGGTGTTCAACGCCTCGTATTGCACACAGATGCTGATGAAGGGGGTGAAGGGGGCCGCAGAACGATGATCGTTTCTGTGGTACCCGATAACGGTGCTCAGGCAATTCTTGAGATGTCCACGGAGTCTTCTCGGACGATCGTTGAATCGGCAATTGCTCTCAGAAAGGACCCAACGATTGTCTTCACGTCGGTGAGCGAAGATGCATCTCGAGAAATTGCCGATGTTGTGCTCACACCAATACCAGCATCAACTGCCATTACCATCGCAGCCAACATCGTACGATCACCAGCAGCACAAATTTCTCTGGTAAACATTGTTGGCAACGAAGTCTGGTCAGCATCAATACCATCAGACTCACTCCGCAGTGGAGTGTCAATTGACGTAGGTGAGTATGCTCCTGGAACCTACACGGTGCTCATTCGCACACAACACGGCGTACAATCTGTACGATGTGTTATCACTAGGTAAGGGGGCTACGTACCGTTCTTACAGCAGTTCAGGATACTTCTTCGGCGCTGACTCACGCATCATCGTGTAGGCGGCGTCGAAGATGTGTTCCGCTTCAGGTTTTGACCAGTAGTTACCATCCGTGCCGTAGGCGGGACGGTGTTCCTTTGCCGTTAACGTCCGTGGAGCTGAGTCGAGCCAACGGAATCCATCGTGAGATTCTACAACCTCGCGTAGGATAAAGGCCGAAGCGCCACCTGGAACATCCTCATCAACGACGAGCAACCTATTCGTCTTCTTTAATGACGAGAGGATGACACCATGGCGATCAAACGGCAGCAACGTTTGCACATCAACAATCTCGACGTCAACACCAACTCTCGACAGCGTAATGGCGGCATCTTGAGCAACCCGAACCGTAGCACCGTAGGTTACGAGAGTGATATCAGTTCCGGGACGGATAATCTCGGGGCGACCGAGCTCAACGGTGTAGTTGCCGATATTCGATGGCATCCGCTCTTTCAGTCGGTATCCATTGAGGACTTCGACGACGAGGCCCGGATCATCTCCTCGGAGTAACGTTGTGTACATACCAACGGCTTGGACAAAGTTTCTTGGCACACAGACGTGAACACCGCGGACAAGGTTAAGAATTCCAGCCATGGGTGACCCGCTATGCCAGATTCCTTCGAGTCGATGTCCACGTGTTCGAACGATAACAGGCGCTTTTTGCCCACCCTTCGTTCGCCACGTTACCGTTGCGAGGTCATCACTCATGAGTTGCAGAGCATATAACAGATAGTCGAGATACTGAATCTCGGCAATCGGTCGAAGACCGCGCATGGAGAGACCGATGGCTTGTCCAAGGATTGTGGCTTCGCGAATACCAGTATCAGAGACACGTTGTTCTCCGAATGCTGCCTGGAGCCCTACTGTCCCTTGATTAACATCACCAAGTTTACCAGCATCTTCGCCAAAGATCACGATTCGTGAATCGTTGGCGAAAGCCGAGTGGAAAAAGGCATTGATAATTTCCGAGCCGTTAACACTTGGTGCATCGTCAGAATACATTGGGTCAACACTACCAATGGCAAGTGTCGACGTAGCACTCTCATCGGTAAGCCACGACGAATACAACGGCGTTATCAGCGCATCGTAATTCTTCCGCCACTGTGCCAAATCCCCTGCTGTTGATGGGTCCGTACTACGAGCCGTTACCAGTACTCTGTGAGTAATGGCCATGATGTCTCGTCGGAACGGTTCCCGCAAGCTTGACAATTCTTGTACGGCTGCATGAAGTTCATGCGCCACGGAGGACAACCGAACATCTGACACAAGTTCTGTGATGAGTTTCTGAGCTTGCGATAACTCTTCACGAATTGGTGCCATGTAGGCATCGAATGCTGCCTGTTGCTCTGCTTTGACAAAATCAATGGCTTCAGTATCAATGGCAGCAAGCTCTTTTTCTGTTGCTAGACCTTCAGCAAGAATCCAATCCCGCATACGTTTGATACCATCGTATTCCTTCTCCCACTTCAATCGTTCCGGTGTTTTATATCGTTCGTGCGAACCGGACGTTGAGTGACCCTGCGGCTGGGTTACCTCGATAACATGGATGATCTGCGGAACGTGGTCACGACGTGCCGTTTCGGTGGCACGCAGGTATGTGTCAACGAGGGTGGGATAATCCCATGCGCGGACAACGTGGACATCGAATCCATCCGTTGTTCCCTCAGCACGTTGGAAACCTGACAGCAGCTCACCAACATTACCCTTCGTAACCTGAAGGTTGTTCGGTACGGAGATACCGTAACCATCATCCCAAATAGAGATGACGGCTGGCACACCGAGTACACCGATAGCATTTACAGATTCCCAGAACATGCCTTCAGCACACGAAGCATTGCCAATGGTGCCAAAGGCAACTTCATTACCCGATTTCGAGAACGCTGTTAGTTCGCGAAGAACATCCGTATGCCGATAGATTTTGGATGCCTGTGCCAATCCAACCAGGCGTGGCATTTGCGAACCCGTTGGAGAAACATCGGCCGATACATTGTATCGTGATGTCTGCTCAAGCCATGTGCCGTTGTCGTCAATAAACCGCGTTGCAAAGTGACCGTTCATGGAACGGCCAGCGGATGCAGGTTCTGCTACAACATCAGTGTGGGCATAGAGCTGGGCGAAAAACTTCCGAACGTCACTCTCGCCAATGGCGAACATAAACGTCTGATCTCGATAGTATCCGCTACGCCAATCTCCAGGCTGAAATGCGCGTGCCATGGCGAGCTGAGCAATCTCCTTGCCGTCGCCGAAGATTCCGAATTTTGCCTTCCCGGAAAGCACCTGTCGACGTCCAAGGTATGATGCTTCACGACTTTGGACGGCCGTACGGTAGTCGTTCACAATGGCTGCGGTGTCAACCTTGGCTGCCGATACGTTCGTCGATGCTGAGGTGCCGTTTGTCCGTGCTGGTCCCTTTTTCACCTTCTTCATAGGACGGCAAAGGTACGAATTAGGCCTCGAACAGTCCTGGCTGTGTTGGTGACCCCATCATGGCCTCTCGTACAATGCGTTCGGCAGCATCGAGTGTACGTTGAAGATCATCATTTACGAGGACGACATCGAAGGCCTCGCGATGCGCCATTTCCATTTCAGCGCGTGCAAGCCGTTGTGCTATCTGTGCATCAGTTTCCGTGTGACGATCACGAAGCCGGCGCTCGAGGACGTCCATGGAGGGTGGGGCAACGAAGATGAGTAGCGTATCATCTGGAAACGCTGACCGAAGTGAGAGTGCTCCTTTGACGTCGACGTCAAAAATGACAAAGTCACCGCGTTCAATTCCGGCGCGCACTTGCGAACGCATGGTACCGTAGTAGTTCCCGAAAATCTCTTCGTACTCAATAAGATCACCACGGGAAATTGCCGCACGGAACTCGTCTCTACTCAAAAAGACGTAGTCACGTCCATCAACCTCACCATCGCGAATGGCACGAGTTGTTGCGCTGACACTAAAGCGCATTTCCGGAAACGTGGCCAGCAGATGTCGCGCAACCGTTGTCTTACCTGCACCGCTTGGAGCACTGAGGACAATGAGATGTTTTTTCATTATTCGATGTTCTGAACTTGCTCACGCATACGTTCGAGTTCTTCCTTCATGCCCACAACGACTAAGGCGATTTCGGCGTCGTTTGTTTTGGACCCGATCGTGTTGACTTCTCTGTTCATTTCTTGCAAGAGAAAGTTAAGCTTTCGGCCTGGTGCTTGTTCCTTTTCCATATACGTCCGGAAATGTTTTACGTGTGTGCGTAATCGCACACACTCTTCCGTTACGTCAAGCTTATCAGCAAGCAGAACAAGCTCAAGTTGTAATCGCTGAGGGTCGATATGCTCGTCATCAACCACGAGCCGAACTCGTTCACGCAAACGTTCACGTTCTGCGGGAATTCGTTCGACCGATCTACGTTCAACCTCTATCAGGGCCGTTTCAATAGCGGTTAAACGCAACTCAAAATCTTTGGCAAGCTCCGATCCTTCAAGCTCACGCATAATATTCAGAGCAGAACAAGCTGAAATGATGGCCTCACGTAGTTCGGGCCATACTTCAACATCTTCTCCGTTTCGATCTCCGAGAAAAACGGAATCGTATCTGAGTAATGTCTCGAGATTTAGACTATCACCAACGTTTGTGGCACGGGCTAGAGATCGTAAGGTCTCGGCCACATCACGTGCGGTTTCTACGTCAAACGTTGGTACAGCACTGCGCCCGTTGTCTTCTAATCTGATAAAAACGGTCAGGGAACCTCGTCCGACATTCTCCCGCAGAACTTCACGGACAAGATGTTCCTTGTCGGACCATTCCTTGGGCATTCGTGTCGAAACTTCGAGATATCGTCCGTTTACACAACGGAGTTCAATCGTACATGGGCGACCGGCAACGGTTGCGTCAACCTTACCATAGCCCGTCATGCTGCGAATCATAAGTGGTGCTTCTCGTTGGGGAACGGCAAAGATAGCAGTAGGTTCGCGCTATGAGTGCCCATGTTGCCGTTATCGCAGGATCGGGGATCCGCGCAGCGTTCGACAACGACCCGATTCTGCGACAGGTTTCCTATGCCGACATCCCAGCGTTTCAACAACTACCTCGGCCAGCCGTTGTTGGCCACGGATCATCAATCCTTGAGGTTTCTATCGCTGGAGTCCCCGTACACATCTACACCGGACGGTTTCACCTCTACGAAGGTCATTCGGTCAGCACCACACTCATTCCCCTTCAAAACATTCTGTCCGATGGGATTCAGAATGTTATCCTCACAAATGCCGTCGGAGGTCTCACCACAAACCTCTCACCCGGAGATATCGTTGCCCCATCCGATGTAGTAGACTTCACGTTTGCCCAACCGGCACGTTGTACCGTCGATTCAGCACCAACTGGCGAAGTGCGAGAATCGGGGGGCCGGAGACCCTCGTCGTGCTCGGCAACCACCCTTCCCGCAACGCAGGGCCATTTCACCAAAAGCAGCGTTGTGCATGAAGGTTGGCACAGGGATCTACTACGGGCGTCTATACACAACGGCACCTACGTCCACGACGGTACCTACGTGCAGGTGATGGGACCATCCTATGAAACGCGTGCCGAGATACGATTTTTGCGCAGGCTCGGCGCTACCATCGTTGGAATGTCAACAGCGCATGAAGCTGTTTATGCAGCATCACGTGGACTCAATGTCGTTGTCGTCTCCCTTGTTACGAACACGTGCACGGACATTGTGGCCAAACCTGTGTTTCATGGTGACGTACTCGACACGGCAAGGGCTACGGCGCAACAATTTCGACAGGTCCTGGAATGTGCAATACGGACGGCCCCTTCCGCCCCCTGACTATCTTTGTTGTATGAGGCTTAGAATCTTCGCATTCATCCTGCTCACTGTCGCTGTGGGGACTGTCGTTTCAGGATGTAAGTCGTCCTTTGCGTCTCCTTGGGGCGTTCGGGGCATCCGTGTTGACCGTCCGATGTTTAAAGCTAGAGCTGTAAAGCTCAGTGACTCAACAGTGCGGATATCAATCGTGGGACCTGCTCGTCTGCGCACGGAAGAGCCCGGTATACGCTGGGTAGATGCCTACGTAGGTCCAGACGAAGACAATCTTCGCGACTCAATCGGTTTTTCGGTGCAATACAGCGGCGTTGCTGGTTCATCGGCTACGTTGACCGTCGTTGGTGATGGTATATGGGATACAGACCTCGCAAAACGTAGCCAACGAGTTGTGGCTGATATTGGAGCGTTAACTGGGACACATCACCTTATTTACCGGTACGTGCTTGAGTTCGAAGAAGCAGAGGCTATGGAACTCGTACCATTTACAACACCTGTTGGTGAATCGTTAGCCGAGATCGGATGCCATGCTAAACGTTTTTATGTTCCACCAGGTGAGCACCTTCCATCCAGTGAAAACTTTCGTGTGATCATCAGCGACTCTACGGGAAGGGTCGTTTGGCGAAGTGATGCAGGTTCGGCATTTCTCAGTGTTGTTACGACGGTTGAACCTCAGGTTCCGAATACATCGGAAAAGTATTCGATCGAATGGAGCGGAATTGATCTTGCTGGTCAACCCGTGGCCGAAGGCCGCTACCAGGTTGAAATGATTATTCCCGCTAAACCAAAACCCTATCGTACAAAGACGGAGATTCTTTGGCCGGTCCGGTAATCAACTCCGCACATATGCGCCTTGCTATCGACGTGGCGCAGCGAGGTGCGGGTTATGTTTCTCCGAACCCGCTCGTTGGATGTGTTATTGTCCGTCACGACAACGTTCGAGCTGTTGGCTGGCACGCCGAGTATGGCGGTCCACACGCAGAGGCCGCAGCACTACGTGATATCGACAAGCTTGATGAACACGACGTCGTCTACGTGACCCTGGAGCCCTGTGCTCACGTTGGAAAGACACCGCCATGTGCCGATCTCCTTGTTGCAAAAGGTGCACAAACGGTCGTCATCGGCTGCCAGGATCCTCATCCTGCTGTAGCCGGCAAAGGAATCGAGCGACTTCGAGCTGCAGGTGTTAACGTGATTGAAGGCGTTGAGGAAGACGCTTGTCGATGGTTAGCACGGTTCTTTCTTTGGTTTACAAAGACGCAACGTCCGTGGGTTACCGTTAAGGTCGCCCAAAGCATAGATGGTGTTGTAGGTGATCCGAACGTTCGACAACGTTCAATCACAAATCCGGAAAGTCGCACCATCGTACATCGCATGCGCTCTCACTATGACGCAGTTCTCGTAGGATCGGGTACTGTCGTGTCGGACGACCCGCAGCTCACGGTTCGAGATGTTGCAGGCAGAAATCCACGTCGAATTGTTATGGACCGACACGGAAGACTTCCGCTCACGTCACATGTTATACAGACAGCACAAGACGTCCCGACGATCGTGTACACATCTGAACAAGCCCCCACCCCGTGGATAGAAGCCCTACGGACCGTCGGCGTCGATGTTGTGGATCCAGTATGTGCATCTGCTTCAGACCTCAAGGCAGTTCTCACCGACCTTGGTCGACGGTCAATAACGTCCATACTCTGTGAGGCTGGGCCAACATTGACCACATCCATCATTCAGGGTGGTTTTGTGAATGAACTTCGCCTGCATATGTCTTCGACAATTCTTGGTGATGGGACATACTGGCGACCGCACGGTTTCCAGGCATCTTTTCGACTCATTGAATCACAACGCGTCCTCGACGATCTTCACATCACCTATGCTGCCGTGGCGTCAAACGTATGAGGACACTTCACCGATTGTGCGGTTTTATTACCGTCTTCTTTCTCATCTCTACAGCTGTTGTATCCCAACATCGCACGTCCACACCAGCAGACGCTCGTGAGCGTTTAGGGGAAGCTGTACGCAAAGGTGATGTAGCCCTCATCGAAAAACTGTCAGCCACAATACTTCGATCACAACCGAATGATGCTCGTGTATTGTTACTGCGCGCAAATGCAAGACTTACGTCGAACAACCTGGCTGGTGCACTTGACGATGTCACAGCAGCCATTAAGGCTGAACCGCTTCTCCTACCAGCATGGATGTTAAAGTCTGAGATACTGCAGCGCAACAATCGGGCAGAGGAAGCACGCGAGGTGCTCAAAGATGCGCAACGGATGTTCCCTGCTTCTGAACAACCATCCGTCGCATTGGGACTTTCGTGGGCTCGTTCCGGCAATTGTCATGAGGCCATGTTTGCCTTGGAGGACGCGTTAACGCGTAAGCCAGATAATCTACCAGCAATTCTTCAGCTGTCACAATGTTATCTACGACTGTCCCGATCAGACGAAGCTGTCGATTTGCTCTCTCGAACGTATGAGTTACGTCCAACGGATGTGACTGTTGGAGTTGCGCTCGGTGATGCACTTGTTGCGAGTAAACGTTATGATTCTGCCGTGACAGTCTTACAAGCATTGCGTAGAAGCAATCCAACACGATCCGATGTTGATGGCCTCTACGCTACTGCATTAGAAGGTTCTGGACAGTCTGACTCAGCTCTTACGGTACTTGAATTGTTTACGCGCCGAAGCCCCAAAGATGCCACGGCCTGGTCTGGATATGGACTTATGGCGGCTCGTGCAGGTAAACTTGATACAGCTGCTCGTGCGCTAAAGCGTAGTGTCGAAATTGATCCACGAAACGCACCAACGTGGTTCGAGCTTGGCGTGGTGCAGCACGAGCGGGGCTTCCACGATGAAGCCATACAGGCATTTCGTCGTGTTACGCTTACAGCACGTGAAGGTGCTCCTCTGGCATACGATAACATTGCACTCGTCTACCGTAGCCAGCGCAAATACAATGAAGCAGTTTCAGCTCATCGTCAAGCCATCTCCCTTGATAGTACTTCTGGACGGTATGTAGCATCGTACGGTCTAACCCTTCATGTTGCCGAGCGTCACAGCGAAGCTGTGCAGGTTCTGGAGGATGCGCTGCAGCGATGGCCTGAGGACGTGGATGTGATGTTCGCATTAACCCGCGTCTATATCCACATCGGAAAGACCGATCTCGCCAAGTCACTCATCGAACGCATCGAAACGTTGCGACCTGACTTGGCTAATGAACTACGTTCGAACATGAAATCGTACTAACGTGCACACAATTACGACAATCCCCATATCTCGTGTCATCGCGTTCGGTATCGTGATGACAATGTTGACGCTGACGTCAACGATCGATTCAACGGCCCAGCGATCGTTACCGACAGATGTCCGCAACCTCATTCACGTTGGTTTACAAACGTTGGGTTGTCGCCTCGGAGATCTCTCGATGCCTCCCGATCTCACAGAACGAGATAACCATCGTACAGAGTTTCATGATGCCCTCTTTAGTCGCCCGCTCACCGCATTTGATGTCGCCAATAACATTGCGCAAGCATTAGACAATGCTCGTGAGGAAGGTTATAGTCGTCTCCTGGATTCCTCGATGCGACATCTACGACTAGGATCGCATAGACCGCACGCACTACAATCTCGGCTCTCAGGAAAGGCGATCGTTGAAAAACTTGGTGTCGATCCTCAAGATGAGTTTGGATTTGTTGGGGGAACGTATCTCATGAGATATCTCGCGCCCATTATTGAAGCGCGAGACACGACGGTTTATGCTCACGATGTTTTTATCCGTCAATCCATCCTCGTTGAACTCTGCGATTCATTGTGGCGAATGAATACGGAAGATGAACATTCTTCGTTATGGCAACTGCACGCTGCAGAAGTTCGAGGTCGTGAACGTGCCGAAGAGTTTTTTATGCGAGCTCGTCCGGAATCGTTTACGGAAGTCTACAACTTCGGTTGGTCTCTTTACCATGCTGCGCTTCAGGTAGCAAGGTCGTCACAAGATGTTGTACCTCTCATCGGTGATAGCCTCAAAAAGACGACGGTTGTCCGAACCTCAATCGGCTTAGTTGCTCTCGGTGGTCCAGGACCAGACGTCTATGATGATTCTTATGCTGTCATCATTGATGTTGGCGGCGACGATGTGTATTTATCACGGGACACAACCAAGGCACACGCTCTTGAACTCCCGATTCGTCTCATCGTTGACCTTGCCGGTGATGACACATACCTTGGCAAAGACTTTTCGTATGGAGCTGCAGTAGCAGGTATCTCCATCCTTATTGATGTGACAGGAAATGACACGTATCGTAGCGGATCATTCTCTCTTGGCTGCGGACTCTTCGGCGTTGGCATTCTTCATGATCTAGCTGGTAATGATTCGTATTCGTCGGCAACGAATACGCAAGGCTGTGGAATCTTTGGTATTGGACTCCTGCGTGATGACGCCGGTACAGACGCCTATGTTGCTCAAGCTCAAGGACAAGGCTTTGGTGCAACGCGTGGACTTGGTATGCTTCACGATGCACATGGAAATGATCAATACCTTGCCGCAAGTCCATTCCAGGACGTCCTGCGGTACGAAGACCATCAGACAACCTTTACGCAGGGAGTAGCTCTCGGTTATCGTCCAATTGCATCGGGAGGAATCGGTATTCTTGTTGACGGAAGCGGCAACGATCTCTACTCGTGCGATATCTATGGACAAGGCGCTGCTTACTGGTTTGGACTTGGTGCTGTTGTTGACATGTCCGGCAGTGACCGATATCAAGCATATCAGTACGCACAAGGATCCGGTGTTCATTTGGCAACAGGACTTGTTGTCGACGAGTCTGGTGATGACATCTATGTCTCACACGGAGTTTCACAGGGATGTGGTCACGACTATGCTCTTGGATCTCTCGTAGATCTGAGCGGCAACGATTCCTATATCGTTGAGAGCTTATCTCTCGGTGGAGGCAATGCAAACGCTGCAAGCATCTTTGTTGATGTGGCCGGGAATGACTCCTATGTTGCGATGAATAGCACAAACACCCTGGGATACTCAGACTTTCGGCGTACACAGGGAATGATCGGACTATTTCTTGATGGATCAGGCGACGATCGATATGGCGAGTCGTTGCGAAATGGCACGACAACTGTAAAGTCAACCTATGGTGCATTTGTTGACGTTGCAGGCACAACGTCCGTTTCAACGACAGCGGCGACGACATCAGGTCCACAGGCAGGAGGTCTTGAGCCACTCCGTTCAACTGTAGACGAACTTTTTATTCAAGCATCAGCCGCTCCCCTACGCTTCCAGCCGAACGTACAGCCCGCACGAGACCGACTGGTCTCCATGGGCGAGATTGCTCTTGCTGCACTCGCAGCGCACATGGCAACGAAGATGCCGCGAGAACGGCTTACCTTGGAATACGTACTTCCTAAAATTCATGCATCATCCCCTGCCGCTGTTGAGTCCCTACTTACCGACAGGCTTCGTTCAGCTGACAATGCCGTTGTCACACTCGCAGCCACCGTTTGTGGAAAGATTCGCGCACCATCGATGGTGCGCGCAGTCACGGAACTCTCAACGCAGGACTCATGGAAACGTCGGCGTCTTGCTGCATTGACACTCGGTGAGATAGGTGACGCATCAGCAATGCCAACACTTCGCAAACTCTTGTCCGACAACCACCCATGGGTTCGTGCCCGCGCTGCGTATGCGATTGGAATCATCGGAGGTGTCACTGAGATATCGTCATTCCGAAAACTCTTTATGGATACGGCTGCAATCGTACGAAATGCTGCTTGTGAAGGTCTCGTCCTTGGTACACTACGTAATGATAGTGTAGCAGCTGACGCATCTGAAATTGCATCCTTTGTTCAATCATTGCCGGAAACTCCACGCGGCGCGACGTACCGGGCACTTACTCTCGTTCCTTCAGCTCGAGCTCAGCGGCTGACAGAAGCCTTTCTTGTCAATGAGAATAACGAGTCATTGCGTCAGATTCTTCTTGGTATGTCTCGTCCGAGTCCCAGTGCACCATCTATAAATACAACGGACGCCCCATCGCAAAAACAAAAGAAGAAGTCCAAGAAAAAGTCCTCACGTTCGGATTCCTGACAATACCGTGATACGACAGCATATTGTTCTCGAACGTCTCGCTGACGAACTCAGCCGCGCCCTGAGTGGTAGTACGGTCGTAGAAATCTTTAGTCAGGAAAAGTTTGTCGTAACACTACGGTTTCTTCGCGATAACGAACTGACGTCAGTCGTAGCCGATGTTGGGCCGAAGTACGGAACGGTTCTTGTTCGACCACAACGGCACCGTGCACGTTCAAACTCAATCGACTTGTTTCCGTCGTTGGTATCGGGCACCCTCGCTGCGGTAACGATACATCCAACCGATCGCGTTCTGTCGTTTTGGTTTAACACAGGCGAACTTCACTGCCTTCTCTACGGTGGCGGAAAAGGCAACATCGTTCGAACAGAAAACGGCATTATCGTAGAAGCCCTTCGTCAGCCACAGCTCGTTCTCGGCACCACATTATCACCAGCAGACACCGAGCCCCCTCTTGGCCCCTTTCTCGAAGCTGAGCTAAATCGTGGACGTGACGTTGGCGAAGAGATACGAACATCAAACATCTTTCGTATTTATGAAATCGACAACAAGGATGTTTTTTCTCCAATTGAACTCCATACGGGCACCGAAACCTTTCGATCCGAAGACATATTTGAAGCGATCTCGACAGCGATTGCACGCAAAGGACGTCGTGAACATCTTGAACAGCGACGCGCAGAGATCCGCCGATTGGTGAGCCGACGTCTGCACAAACTAGAACGAAGTATCACGGCCATACAGACCGAGGCGCAAAAGGCACAACGCGGTGATAGTCTTCGCCATTTGGCAGATCTTCTTATGTCCTATCCTCAACCTCATCCGACGGGACTTGATACCGTAACGATGGAGTCATGGGATGGTACAACAGTTTCGATTCGACTTAATCCTCTCCGAAGTATTATCGAAAATGCTCATGACTATTATCGTAAGGCACGCCAGGCAGATGAAGCCGCCGCATCGCGTCAGGTGCGTTTACCAAAACTCCAGGCAGAGTACTCTCATCTGACACAACAACTGCAAACAGTTGAACAAGCAACAGAGATCAAGGAACTCGAGAACATGATCCATCAGGAATCACGTCAGCAAAAAGGGACATCTACGCCCGTCTTTCGTGAGTTTGATCTCGGTGAGGGTTGGACAGTCTATGTTGGAAGGAATGCCAACAACAACGATGAGCTTACGATGCGGTTTGCCAAACAGAACGACACGTGGTTACATGCTCGTGGAGTAGGTGGATCGCATGCCGTATTACGTGGCGTTGGCAACCCTCCCAAACGAATTCTAGAACAAGCTGCGGCCATTGCTGCCTGGTACTCTCAGGCGCGCAATGCATCTTGGACGCCTGTTGTATATACGCTCAAAAAGCACGTTCGCAAACCCAAGGGTGCGGCCGTTGGAGCCGTCACCCTTGAACGCGAATCAGTTGTTATGGTTAAGCCTGCTCTACCGAAAGGGGCAGAAGGGGCCGCCGACGAATAATGTCGTCGGTGGAATTGTTTACTCTTCCAGATACGTATATCCGTAGAGTCCAGAACGGTAGATGGCAAGGAATTCTTTGCCTTCCTGAACTGTAATCCGTTTTTCTTTGACGGATGCACTCACCCATGCTTCCATGGTACGGACGAGTTTTTTTGCGTCAAACTGCACGTAGTCCAGTACATCGGCGACTGATTCACCATCGATTACCTGATCGATGGAGTAGCCCTTCTCTGTACAGACAACGTGAACAGCATTGGTGTCGCCAAACAGATTATGAAGGTCGCCGAGAATCTCCTGATATGCTCCTACAAGAAACACACCAACGTAGTACGGCTCGCCTGTTTTTAATGGATGAACTGGCAGTGACGTTTTAAAGTCACGAAGTCCGATAAAGTGATCAATCTTCCCATCCGAGTCACACGTAATGTCTTGCAGCGTTGCAACACGTGACGGCTTTTCGGTAAGCCGATGGATTGGCATAATGGGGAAAAGTTGATCGATTGCCCATGAATCTGGCAGCGATTGGAACAACGAGAAGTTGCAGAAGTACTTGTCGGCAAGAAGTTTTCCTAGCTGTCGGAGCTCCTCAGGTACTTGTTTAAGTTCTTCCGAAAGTTCTGCAATCTTATGGGCGATAGACCAGTAGAGCTTTTCTGTTTGTGCCCGTGTTCGCAGATCAACAAGTCCAAGTGAGAATCGATCAAGTACCTCTTCGCGAACTTGTTGTGTGTCGTGCCATGCCTCAAGCATCGTACGACTATTCAGCGACTGAAGGATTCCGTGTAGCTCACGAACGAGTTCATGATCCTTCTTGTTCACACGATCCTTCGACGTCCATGTGGGTACACTCGACGTTTCGAGAACGTTAAACACTAATACTGAGTGGTGAGCTGTCAGGGCACGACCCGACTCCGTGATTACGTTCGGATGTGGCAACTCATTCTTTGTCGCTGCTTGAGCGAGGGTAGCAATTGCATCGTTTGCATACTCCTGAATGGAGTAGTTAATGCTTGAGGAGACGGACGACCGTGAACCGTCATAGTCCACGCCAAGTCCCCCACCGATGTCCACAAAACTGATGGCACATCCCATTTGCATCAACTGCACGTAGAATTGCGCTACCTCATTTAGGCCAGCCTTGATCTTGCGGATGTTCGTGATCTGTGAGCCAAGGTGGAAGTGAATCAGCTTAAAACAGTCAAGTAAATCGTGTTCGCGGCCGTAGTCGATAGCTTCAATGAGTTCAGAGGCATTTAGACCAAACTTTGATTGGTCACCACCGGACTCTTCCCATTTGCCACTACCCGATGAGGCTAATTTGATTCGGATACCGATGTTTGGCCGCACCTTCAAACGCTCTGCCACCGAACGAATCAATCGCAGCTCATTGAGCTTTTCGACAACGATATAGATACGTTTACCCATCTTCTGGGCAAGGAGTGCCAACTCGATGAAGTCTTCGTCCTTGTACCCATTACAGATGATCAAGGCCTCTTCATTATCCATGATCGCCAGAACAGCATGCAGCTCTGGTTTGGAACCTGCTTCGAGTCCAATGTTAAAACGTTTACCATGTCGTACAAGCTCTTCAACAACGGGACGTTGTTGATTCACCTTGATCGGATAGACGCTGTAGTACTTGCCAGTATAGTTATACTCCGTTGCTGCCTTTGTAAAACACCCGGCAATTTTCTCGATTCGATCATCGAGAATATCGGGAAATCGCAGAAGCACGGGCAACTGGACGTCACGAAGTATTAACTCATCAATTAGCTCTTTCAGATCAACCTGAGGGCCCTTTGACTTTCGTGGTGTGGCGACGATGTGGCCTTTCGAGTTGATCCCGAAATAGCCGATGCCCCATCCGGGGACGTTGTAAAGCTCCGAGGAATCCTCGGTTCGCCATTTGCGCATGGTTTCTGCGGTGGTGTGAAATGAGTCGCAAAACTACGAAGAGTATATTTGCGGTCATGCCGTCATCATCTCCAGACGTCGAAGCGCTTAAACAGCAGTTTTCCGACTTTCTCAAACGCAAACAGTACCGTAACACCCAGGAACGGTACAAGGTCCTGGACAGGATTGCAGAATTGGACCGACACTTTAGCGCTGACGAGCTCTATGTGTATATGAATACGAAGGGAGACAGTGTCTCTCGTGCGACCATTTATTCTACGCTGGACCTTCTGACAAAGTGCAGTATCCTCATGAAGCACCGGTTTCAGGGCGATAGTGCACACTTTGAGCTCAGTTCTCGTATGCCTGATCACGACCACCTCATTTGTGTGGAATGCGGTCGCATTGTTGAGTTTCGAGCTGAAGAAATCGATGGAATTCGTGATACGGTTGCCAAGAATCTTGGCTTTAAACCACTCACACATTCACTACAAATCTTCGCCGTCTGCCCCGACCCTGTTACGTGCGAACACAACGGTCGCGATTAACGTTTTCGTGATTCGTGACCTCCCTATTCGGGGATTTTGCCCATTTTCATGCTGACGGTGTCGTCCGACGTCACATTTGGCGTCCGTTTTGACACATCGTCACTCCTGCCATAGACACTGCTGTGACCCATGAAGAATCTTGTCATCGTCGAATCACCGTCCAAAGCCAAAACCATCCAGAAGTATCTGGGTGACGACTTCGTCGTTACGTCCTGTATGGGTCACATCCGTGACCTGCCTGGCAACGACAAGGCCATCGACATTGAGCACAATTTCCAACCCGTCTACGAGATATCCGAAGACAAAAAGAAACTCGTCGCCGACCTTCGTAAAATGGCTCGTCAGGCAGAACTCGTCTGGCTCGCGAGCGACGAAGACCGCGAAGGAGAAGCCATTGCATGGCACCTCTACGAGGCGCTGGATCTCCTTCCGGAGAAGACTCGACGTATCGTATTTCACGAAATCACGAAACCAGCTATCCTGAAGGCCGTTGCAAATCCGAGAAGTATTGACACGAATCTTGTCGATGCTCAACAGGCACGGCGTGTACTTGACCGACTTGTGGGTTATGGTCTGTCACCTGTTCTATGGAGAAAGGTCCAACGAAACCTCAGTGCAGGCCGTGTACAGTCCGTTGCCGTACGTCTCGTTGTTGAACGTGAGCGCGAGATTCAGGATTTCGTGTCGTCTTCACAGTTCCGTGTAACTGCCCACTTTGTCATCAACGGAAAAACGTTTACCGCAGAGCTGCCAAAACGATTTGATACCGAGGATGAAGCGCGTGCATTTCTTGAGCAATGTAAAGGGGCCACCTTTTCGGTGAAGGGGCTGGAGACAAAACCCGCCCGCAAAACCCCCTCTGCCCCTTTCACAACATCTACCCTGCAGCAGGAAGCAAGTAGAAAACTTGGTTACTCGCTCTCTCGAACGATGAAGCTTGCGCAGGATTTGTATGAGCAGGGCTTAATCACGTACATGCGGACAGATTCCGTGAATCTCTCCGAACTAGCGATTGACGGTGCTCGGGCAGAAGTTCTCACGGCCTACGGAAACGACTACAGCAATCCGAGAAATTACCAGACGAAGGTTGCTAGTGCTCAGGAGGCTCACGAAGCCATTCGTCCAACGGACTTTTCGCGTAAGTCTGCCGGTGAAACGGACGCCCATCGTAAACTGTACGACCTGATATGGAAACGCTCCATCGCCTCTCAGATGGCGGATGCAAAACTTGAACGAACAACTGCTCAGATAGCTATCTCGACAGTGTCGGACGTTCTCATTGCCACTGGTGAAGTGCTCATTTTTGATGGATTCCTTAAAGTCTACATGGAGTCGTCGGACGAAGAGCAGCAGGATGACGACACGTCAAAAATGTTGCCTCCGTTAACACCGGGCATGATTCTTGCTTGTCAGAACGTGCGTGCCCAAGAGCGGTATGCCCGTCCACCAGCACGGTATACGGAAGCCTCACTCGTAAAGAAGCTCGAGGAACTTGGTATCGGCCGACCATCAACATATGCTCCAACCATTTCAACGATTCAGAACCGCGGCTATGTGGTGAAGGAAGATCGTGATGGACGCACACGTGAGGTTCGTTCCCTCATCCTTGAGGCAGAGTCGATTCAGCGTGTTGTTGAAGTTGAAAACACTGGTGCTGAACGGAACAAACTGTTTCCGACGGATATCGGATCGGTCGTGACAGACTTCCTTACGAAACACTTTGATGCAATCCTCGACTACGGCTTTACTGCCAGCGTTGAGAAACAATTCGATGAAATCGCACAGGGCCACCTGAAGTGGTCCGAAATGATTCGTGAGTTCTACGAACCTTTCCAGCAAGACCTACAGAAGACGTCAGAGACAGCTGAGCGCCAAAGTGGTGAGCGCTTGCTTGGGAAAGACCCCAAAACTGGCAAGAATGTCTACGTTCGTCTCGCTCGATACGGTCCTATTGTGCAAATCGGAGATGCCGATGATGAGGACAAGAAACAAAAGGGTCTCGCATCGACAATGTCGATTGCCACGGTAACACTTGACGAAGTACTGGAGCTCTTTAAGTTCCCTCGCACCATCGGCATGTTTGAAGGTTCGCCCATGGACGTGAAACTTGGTCGATTTGGACCGTACATTGACCATGCCGGAGCGTTCTACTCATTGGCCAAGACGGACGATCCGTATTCAATTGACGAAGCCCGTGGAATTGAAGTAATTGTTGCACGTCGACAAAACATCGCCGAACGCACGTTAAAAACGTTTGACGAGGATCCGTCAGTCAAGATCATGAAGGGCCGTTGGGGTGCCTACATCGTTGTTGGCAAACAGAACGTGCGTATTCCCAAGGGAACGGACTATACGGCACTCACGCTTGAAGAGTGTTTACAATTAGCAGCTCAACAAGCACCTGCTGCCAAAAAATCATCGCGTAAAAAAGCTGATGATGAGTCCGACACGACAGAGACCACGAAGAAGGCAGCGAAGAAGACTGCCGCGAAAAAGACTGCAGCAAAGAAGACTGCAGCAAAGAAAACTGCCGCGAAAAAGACTGCAGCAAAAAAATCTCCTGAGAAGCCCTCGTGAAGAAGTATCTCGTGACCATGGCCGTGTTCCTGGCCGTTGTCACGGCAGCTCTTGCCGTCGTTCCCGTTACCGGACCGACACTTGTTTGTGAGGGATCATGGCCAGTTCTGCTGCAGAGTCCGTCCGGTTATCCATCGTATCGATGGAACACTGGAGCGACAACCGATAACATTCTGATCACGGCACCGGGCACGTATACGGTGGTCATTCGTCGTGCAGATGGCAGTCGTGACTCTGGATCTATTACGGTACGAGAACATCCAAAACCACGACCACGAATTGGTAATCCTATTGAATACCTCTGCGAGGGAGAAGTAGCGTGGTTACGTGCGCCGCTTGGATACCGGAGCTATACGTGGAACACAGGTGCAAGTGGGCCTGAGATCCAGATTTCGACTCCAGGTTATTACCGCGTCTATGTAACCGATTCCGTTGGATGTCGCGCCTGGAGTGATAGTATTCGCGTTGTTGTCGTCCAAAAGGCCCGATCTCGAATTGAGGGCATGTCGTCAATCTGTACAGGATCAACAACCATTCATGAAGTTGTAGATGCTCCGCCGGGTTCAACGTTTGAATGGACAGCACTCGGAGGAACGATCCTCCGTGGGCGAACGTCACGCGACGTACGAACACAGTGGCAAGGTTCAGGACGACTCGACGTGCGTATACGAACACAGCGCCCGGACGGTGGAACATGCGATACAACCATTGGCATCGTCATTCGAGCTGGGACGCGTCTACAACCCGAAATCACAACATCGTCAACGATGATCTGCAGTGGCGAAGCGGCCACACTCAGTGTGCGCAGTGGGTATGCCACGTACCGTTGGAATACTGGTGCATCAAGTGCATCAATTACCGTTACCACTGCTGGCAAGTATTGGTGCGATGTTATGGACTCGAGTGCTTGTACGGGGACGAGTGACACGATTACGATCATCCAAGCTGCATCACCAAGAGTCGGAGTAACTGGCCCACGTTCAATCTGTGCTGGCGATAGAGCACTACTCGTTGGCACAACATCAACGAACAATATTGTTGCATGGCGATGGAATACCGGCGAAACAACAGCTGCCATTACAGTGACGCAGACCGGAACGTATACCGTTATCGGCTCCACCGTAAATGGTTGTACGGACACGGCCCGTTTTGTCCTACTGTCAACAGCAGTAGCAACAATTGAAACTGTCGGCACAGTATCATACGACACGATACCCGTGGGTGTCCGTCGATTAAAAGCCTTTACGATCAAAAACATTACGAGTGATACCATTCGTGTGCTCGGCACTCGTCTCGTATCAGGTACAACAGAACTGATACGTACCGTTCCTGACTTACCGGCTGACGTAGAGCCAGACAGTGTTCTTTCGTTTGTCGTGTCGTGGCTCCCAACAAAAGCTGGACATATGGTTGAGTCATTTGCTCTTGACATCCAGACGCGTCGGTGTCTCATTTCACCGATTGTTGAACTTAATGGATATGCAACAGACGACTCAGTTCCTCCTGATACAAACGATCCCGATCCTCCAGACACAACGGATCCCGATCCACCGGACACGACCGATCCAGACCCACCGGATACAACTGATCCAGGCTGTGATACAACTGATCCTGGCAATCCATGCGACACCGTCGCACCTGGTCGTGTTGACACGGTAGATGTTCGACTTGTCCTCCCAGATACAGTCGTGGCGGCTGGTGACCACCTTTCCTACAACATCGGTCTCAGTGCATCACTCCGTGACACTGTTGATCTGGACATTACCATGTCGTGGGATGCCTCGGTTTGGCATGTTGACTCAGCTGCCAATGGAGTGATCGTACATTCAGAGGTAGAAGGTTGGCAACGAACGATGCGATTACGATGGAGGGACGTCGACCTTTCAACTCCACGAACATTACAGCTTCATGGGCGCACCATGTTACGATCCACAATCCGCACGGAACTCAGTGTTGATGCGATGGAAGTGACCGGTCATAACGTATATCGCACACATATCGACGAAGGATCAATCACACTTACGTCGTGTTGGATTGCAGGCCGAGTGCTCAGATTCCAACCTGTTGGGACGTACGTGGTCTATAATCAACTCGGTGAAGAATTACGTCGATACCCCGCACATACGCTGAGGGAGATCAACGACATTCTTGTTGATCTCCCTTCAGGTTCGTACTTCATTGTGCATATGACAACGACGTCATCAACATCGGCAGGTGTTGTTGTGACGCGTTAGGTTCGGCTGAGCCTTACTTTACGAACAACATTTCGCGATATCCCGGAAGTGGCCAGTGATCATGAGCGACAATACGTTCAAGAGCGTCTGCAGCAACACGAACGTCATTCATGGCAGGCAATACATTATCACGCATGTGACGCGATTTCGCATGAACGTCATCGCCACCGAGCTCAGCATTAGCCGCACCCAGACGTTCCAAAGCATCACTTAACGAGTCGATTGTAGTGGCAAGAGATGAAGCCGTTCGATCAACCGCCCGCGATGGAATATTGATTCCGGAAACTTCCCGCAGGAATGACAGTGCTCCTGGAAGAATCTGTGTGCGCGCCATCCATTCTGTTGTTTCGCCTTCGATGTTCACCGTTTTGAAGTACTGGTCGAACATGACTTCTTGACGTGCTTCGAGTTCGCGATCGGTTAGAACATTTGCCTTTGAGAACAACTTCGTATTCTTCGTGTCCATGAGACGTTCGATGGCGTCAACGGCTGTTGGCAATGAGAGTAATCCGCGCTTTTCTGCCTCCTTGTGCCATTTCGACGAGTATCCATCTCCGTTAAACACAATACGGCCGTGGTGACTGTACACATCTTTCAAGACGTCAACAAGTGCCGCATCAAACGCCACCTTCTTCTTCGTCTTCGCTTCGATCTTTCCAGCTAAGTCGAGGATCGCTTCTGCTACAATCACATTCAGGACGGTGATTGGGAAACTCACCGACTGTGAAGATCCAACTGCTCTGAATTCGAACTTATTACCAGTAAAGGCAAAGGGTGACGTTCTGTTCCGATCACCTGCATGACGCGGGAGTGGTGGTAATACTGGTGAACCGAGTCCAAGAAGTCCCGCCTTACGTGAGGCTGTTCCCTTTCCACTGACGATGCGCTCAAAGATTTCCGTCAGTTCATCACCGAGGAAGATTGACATGATGGCAGGTGGAGCTTCATTTGCACCAAGGCGATGATCATTAGATGCCGATGCAACACATGTTCGCAACAGGTCCTGATGTTCGTCAACTGCTTTAATCACGGCTGCGCAGAAGAACAGGAATAACATATTCGTCTGAGGCGTATCTCCTGGTTCAAGCAGATTTAGTCCAGTGTCAGTAGCTACTGACCAGTTCACGTGTTTGCCGGAACCATTGATGCCGGCAAAGGGCTTTTCATGGAGCAGACAAACAAGGCCATACTTCCGAGCAGTATTCCTCAGTACCTGCATCACGAGTTGCTGATGGTCAGCAGCCACGTTACTTTGCTCGAAAATTGGAGCAACTTCATATTGACCCGGTGCCACCTCGTTGTGACGCGTTTTAATCGGAATTCCCAGGGCATACAACTGATGCTCGGCATCTGTCATAAACGTGAGAATTCTTTCAGGAATTGATCCGAAATAGTGATCCTCAAGTTCCTGTCCACGTGGAGGGCGCGCACCAAAAAGTGTGCGTCCACACAGCATAAGATCCGGGCGACGGTAGAAGAACTCTTCGTCGATGAGGAAATACTCTTGCTCAGCTCCTACGGTACTGGAAACCTTCGTGACATCGTTTATCCCAAAGAGTCCAAGAGCCTTCATCGAAGCCGAATGAAGTGTCTCCATCGATCTCAAGAGTGGTGTCTTATGGTCAAGTGCCTCTCCTGTCCACGATGCAAACGCCGTGGGAATACATAACGTAGCTCCGTTACCATGTCGCATGATAAATGCTGGCGACGTTGGATCCCAAGCCGTATAACCGCGTGCTTCGAACGTCGCACGGAGTCCACCACTTGGAAACGAAGATGCATCTGGTTCACCCTGAATGAGTTCCTTGCCACTGAATTGAGAGATGGCCGTACCATCACTCGTTGGCATAACAAAGCTCTCATGTTTTTCGGCAGTCAATCCAGTCAGTGGCTGGAACCAGTGCGTGTAGTGTGTAGCCCCCTTCTCCATTGCCCACGTCTTCATCGCGAGTGCTACCGTGTCGGCTATCGCTGGATCAACAGCCGCACCACGCTCCATCGTAGCCTGTAATGAGCGCCAAACAGGTTTACTGAGCCGCTGACGCAGCTCTTCGGTTGTTAACACATCGCTGGCAAAAACATCGGTCACAACGTCGGACGGACTGGGCGTCTTGACGCCTTCGAGTCGCCAGTTACGTGCGGCTGTCGTTACTTCGTATTCGTACATTGTCGGCTCCGCTGGGTTGAGTTGGTTGGGTTGCAGTGTTGTTATGAAGTGGCTTTAGTCAAGCGAAATGATCGGCGTTTCCTTGTGCGTACTCAAGACGACACTTGTCTGCGTTCGCGTAACACCTTTCCATTGCTGGACGGCAGAGAGCAATTGCTCTAAAGCCGATGTATTTTTGACGCGCACCTTGAGTAGATGTGAGGCCGTTCCAGTAATGGCATGGCATTCAAGTATCTCTTTTCGGGCGCGACACTGGCGACGGAACGAGTCGTAATTCGCACTCGATTCGATGTCAACGAATAAGAAGGCTGCAACATCAAGCCCACATATCACAGCGTCAACAACGGCGTGATATCCACGAATGGTGCCGGCCTCTTCCATTCTCTTCACATGATCACTCACGGTTGGAACAGACGATCCTACACGTTCGGCGATCTCACTCAAACTCAGGCGAGCATCGTCCTGAAGCAGGGTGAGGATTTGTCGGTCGAGGTCTTTCATTTTACGATCGTAATGTTCAACGGCCACAAACTTAACGAACGTAAAGCAAACAGCGAGCACACCTATGGTTCGTGACATACTTGTCTGGGTCGGCCGAACTCTTGTTGCCGTACCAATCGGCATGATTCTCGTTGTTGCGCTGTTCCGGATCGTCCCACCAGCCATTACGCCGCTCATGATCTATCGTCTTGTAAACGCTCCGTTTACAGGACATTCCTTCACGGTTAATCATCGGTGGGTGTCGTACGATGAGATATCGCCGGACGTTTTTCGGGCACTGATAACAAGCGAGGATAAAAAGTTTTTAAGCCACGGTGGTGTTGACTGGCAATCCGTTGAGCGGGCAAAAAAAGTAAACGTTTCACGCGTTCGTCGCGGCAAACTCCCACTCGGAGCGAGTACGATCACGATGCAAACAGCGAAGAATGTATTCCTGCTTCCTTTTCGCACGATGGTGCGCAAGGCCGCAGAGGTTGTTTTCACCTACATGATCGAAGTACTTTGGGGTAAAAAGCGCATTCTCGAAGTCTACGTCAACATGATAGAATGGGGTGACGGCATCTATGGTATCGAGTCTGCGGCGCAAACATACTTTCAGAAATCAGCCAAGGAATTAACACGTCGTGAAGCTGCTCTATTGGCTGCTGTTGTCCCAAATCCACGGCGTTTTTCTGCGGCACAACCATCACCGTACGTACGACGGCGAGCATCAACCATTGCCGCAGGACTAGGTGGACGAAAGATTCCGAAGTAGTGTGACGGCCGCCGCCATATCCTCCGGCAACTCAGTTGTAAACTCCAGCCACTCACGTGTCTTCGGGTGCCGGAAACCAAGAGTTCGTGCGTGTAGTGCCTGACGATGAATCAGCTTGAGAACACGTTCACCTTCACGTCGATAGAGTGTATGGAGAGCACTTAATGCAGCCTCACGTCCTCCATAATCGGGGTCACCGATAATCGAATGGCGGTGATGTGAGAGGTGGACTCGAATCTGATGTGTTCGTCCGGTACGTAATGAGCAAGCAACAAGAGAGGCAAATGGATAGCGCTCAAGCGTTGTCACCTCGGTTGCAGCATACTTCCCGCCCTTACGCACGATTGACATCAATCGACGGTCCTTTGGACTTCTCCCAATGTCACCTTCAATACATCGGAAGTCATCAGCTACGACACCCCACACCAGCGCTACGTATTGCCGACTTGTTGTACGTGCGGCAAACTGCTCGGCAAGGCCAAAGGTTGTCTCATAGTTTTTAGCTACTACCATGACGCCGCTTGTATCGATGTCAAGACGATGAACAATTCCTGGCCGTATCGCCGACGAGCCGAAGATAGCTGACTCGTCTTCAGACAGTTCGTCATCATCACGCTGATCGTCCTGACCATTCTCATCAGGCAGCATATCGTCAGCATCTTCTGCGTCTGATGCCCCTTCTGCCCCCTTACCCTCACCGTCGGCCCAGGACTCGCGTCGGCGCAATACATCGATTGGCTCACGATGACCAACATGCCAAAGTATAGCGTTGACAAGTGTGCCATCTCTATTACCGATACCTGGATGTGTTGGCATACCGGCCGGTTTATTTACAACAATAAGATCATCATCCTCGAACAAAATCTCGAGAGGTAGAGGCTGAGGGATGAGCTGAAGTGGTGGGCGGCGCATCACCACAACCTTTATCACGTCGCCTGGTTTAATGCGGTAGTTTGCTTTGGATGGCAAACCATTCACGGTTACAGACTGTCGTTCAATTGCCTTTTGAACACGCGTCCGTGTAGCATGCATTATCGAATGTGTCAGGAAGGCATCTAGCCGCTCTGCGAACTGACGTGCTGGAATGACAAATTCGTAGACGTGCTCAACACGCTCCGAACCTCCGTCATCATTCTGCTGTTCGTTCGGCTTCATCGTGACGTTCTCGCACGTCGTGTGGGAGCTTTCGGCTCGTCAGGATCAACAGGACAATACCTACCGACACACAGGCATCCGCTACGTTAAAAACAGGGAAGTGAGTATATGTTTCACCAAACCATGTGATATCGGGAATATCGACCTGGATAAAATCTACAACCTTACCATAAAAAAGGGCCTCTTCACCGTAGAATACTCCATAGAAGGCTCGATCAATCAGGTTGCCGACGGCACCACCGAGGACTAGTGCGACTGCTGTTTGTACCGACCAATGTGCTGTTGCGAGGCGTCGTAAATACCAAATGAGAAAACCAACGATGGCGAATGTTGCCAACGTCAGGATGATCTTTCCAGCGCCAAAGGAAATACCAAAGGCCATACCTGGATTCTCAACGAAGGTGCACCGAACAACATCGCCGAGCAAGGGAAAACTCTCTCCGAGATACATCCCTTCCCACGACATTCCGGCAAACGAAAACCCCTTTACTGCAACCTTCGTCACCTGATCGAGGACAACGAGAACTGCAGCGAGAAGAAAAAATCGTTGGGATCCTGGGCGTGGATCTTTCACGCCATCACCGTCACTTCAGTGCATCCGGATTTTTCGCAACAATCTTATCAACTCCGTCCTCTGGACAACGTTGATGAATCTTGTACGAGGCCGAAAGTGTGGTGATTGGTACTGCAAGCAGACGTTCCTTGGCTATCAGAATACCGCACATACGACAGATGCCATACGTCTTTTCCGTGATGCGTAACAACGCCTCATCGAGCTTACGTAGGTAATCCTGAATACGCGTGATCTGCGCATACGTCTTTTCTTTTTCGACGGCTTCCGAACCTTGTTCGGCCATGTGCATCGAATAGATCGCAGACTCTTCGGCCATCTCACTATTCGTAAGATCTTCAAGGCGTTCCTTTAACATGCGAAGCTCTTCCAAGGCATCTTCCTTGGCACGCTCGATGTTCTCTTTAAACGCGTTAAGATCCTTCTCCGAATACTTGAGCCCTGCTTTAGGAGCAACAGGCATTTGAGGCTTGTTACTGCGAGCAGCGGGAGGGGGCGGAGGGGGCGGCACGGCCTTCACACGAGGGGCCGGTGCGGGTGTGGAAACAGAAGCTGCTCCGGCAGCTTTCACCGCCGGAGCAGCATTACCTGATCCGGAAGACTTCGAAGACTTCTTTGTCGTCACGTTCCTACTTGATGCTGACTTGAACTTATCGGAGCTGGTGTGCTCCGCACTCTTGTTCGACGTTGGGACCTTGGGCGAACCCGAGGGAACCCGCGAAGTTTCGGTTGTCGTTCCGGGCCGAGAAGCCTTAGTTGGCTGCTTTACGCTGCTTTTTTTTTTGCAGCGGGAGCGGCCTTCTTAGCGGCTTTCTTGGCGGCCTTCTTGGCTGCCTTCTTCGCAGGCTTGCGAGCGGCCTTCGGGGCTGCCTTCTTGGCTGCCTTCTTTGCCGGACGCTTAGCGGCCGCTTTCTTTGCGACGCGCTTTACGGCTTTCTTAGCCGTCTTCTTTGCTGCTGCCTTCTTCGCGGCTTTTTTCGCCGGCTTCTTTGCAGCTTTCTTGGCCGCTTTTTTTGCAGCTGCCATAGAACGTACCTCCAATGAGTAAATGAAAACGCGTGTACCCTTCGGTACACCATCTTCTGCACACGTTGTTGCGGTCTATGTCCGCTCGACGTGTACGCTGACGTTCCGCCCGTTGATCTCGAGATCGGTTCCTAAGGAACCGTCCCCCCGCTCGAGCGTATCGGCCAGCGTTTCCATTGCAATGTACGCCCGCATGTTCGAGATGGCGTCGGCCGTTTCATCATCCGCTGAGAAGCGAATTACGATACGGTCCGTCACATCAAACCCCGAATCCTTGCGGATCTTTTGGAGTCGACTCACGAACTCTCGTGCAAGCCCTTCGTGAAGCAGTGCATCATCCAGGTCTGTATCAAGTGCAACCGTTAAACCATGTTCGGTTGCTACTAACCAGCCCTCAATGTCCTCGCTAACAATTTCAACATCTTCGAAGTCGATTTGCATCGTTTCCGAACCGATGTCGAGTGCAAGAACGGATGACTGCTCCAGGCGTCGCACCTGTTCGCTCGTCAATGTTTTGATCGCCTGCGCCACATTCTGCGTTTTACCACCGTACTTCCGGCCGATGACCTTGAAGTTTGGTTTTGCGCTTCGTCGGACAATGTTGGTGTCATCGCTGACATATTCGATTGCCTTGACGTTGATCTCTTCGATCACAATGTCTTCTACACTCTGAATATTCCGGCGCATTGCCGGACCGTCAACAGGTAGAAGAATTCGACGCAGTGGTTGGCGCGTTTTGATCTTCGCTTTTTCTCTCAAGGAACGCGCAAGGAAGACAATTGTCTGTGCTTGCATCATGCGATGTTCGAGATCATGATCAATCAACGATGCATCACACGATTGCAATATACTACAATGAACACTCAATTGTTCACAATCTGTTGCAACTCTGAGGAAAATTTCTTCTGAAAGAAATGGTGCAACGGGTGCAATGAGTGATGCAACTGTTTTGATCACCGTATGAAGAGTCTGGAATGCAGCAAGTTTATCTGCATCCATTTCACCTTTCCAGAACCGACGGCGATTACGACGAACGTACCAGTTTGATACGTCGTCGATGACAAAGTCTTGAACAACACGACATGCTCGGGTGATGTCGTAGTCATCCATTGATGTTGTGTATTCGGATAGAACAGAGTTGAGTCTCGACAGAATCCAGCGATCGATCTCTGGCCGTTCAGCCGCAGGAATACTAGGCTCAGCACCGGTATAACCGTCAACACCAGCATACAGCGCAAAGAACTCGTACGTGTTCACGTACGATCGGAAAAAATCTGCGATGACGGTTTTCGCGATATCGTCTTCGTTGAAGTTCTTGGTTTTCCACACTGGCGACGATGTCATGAGATACCATCGTATTGCATCAGCGCCGTACTTGTCAAAGAGAGCAAACGGGTCTACCGTGTTGCCACGCGACTTCGACATTTTTTGTCCGGACTTGTCGAGAACGAGATCGTTCACGACAACATTTTTATAGGCCGGAGTGTTAAACAACGCCGTAGCGATGTTGTGTAATGTGTAAAACCATCCGCGCGTTTGGTCAATTCCCTCAGCGATGAAGTCTGCCGGAAATGACTTCTCAAAGAGTTCTACGTTTTCGAATGGATAGTGGAATTGTGCGAATGGCATCGATCCACTATCAAACCAAACGTCGATGACTTCCTTGGTGCGCCGATACGTGTGTCCATTACGTTCAAAGACAATTCGATCGACAAAAGGCCGATGGAGGTCGACGTCCTTTCCAGATGCTGCTACAGGTATTCGATTGCCATTATCGTCCTCGTACAAACCCTCGAGAAGTTCAGCAATACTTCCCACGGCAAACATGTCGGAGCCATCTTCACTCACCCAGATTGGCAGCGGTGTTCCCCAATACCGATCGCGTGAGAGTGACCATTCCTTCACGTCCTCGAGCCAGTTACCAAACCGCCCCTCACCTATCTCCGGGGGATGCCAGGAGATGGTCTTATTCAGGTCTACAAGTTGTGTTCGATATGCTGGTGACGTGATAAACCAGCTGTCACGAGCGTAGTAGATAACAGGATTGTCGGTTCTCCAGCAATGTGGATAACTGTGGAGATAGTCAAAACTTGCGCGATAGACCTTACCGGCAATCTTTAACATCTTAACGATGTCTCGATCGGCACCGGTCTCCTTGTGTTCAGGTGAATACACAAAGGTCTTGACGGTTCTACCGGCAAACTCACGGATCTCATCCGTAAACCGCCCATTGGGTGTTACGGGCTGAGGCACCGGAAGGTGGAATCGTTTGGACATTTCAAAGTCATCTTGTCCGAATGCAGGAGCAAGATGGACAACTCCGGAGCCGTCTTCCGTCGTAACAAACTCACCGGGTAAGATGGAGAAGACGTTGGGATATGTTGCCTGATCGATGCTTACGTCATCGAAGATGCGCTCATAGGTAGTTCCAACAAGGTCTGAACCTAGGCACCGTTCAACGATGACGTACTCGCCATCGAGGATGGAGAGGCGTGATTCAGCCAGGAGGAGTCGCTCCGTTGTGGTTGTTTCACCGACGGTTCGTGTGTTATCCACAACAACGTAGGACACGTCTGGTCCAACTGCCAAAGCCACATTCGCAAACAGTGTCCAAGGTGTTGTCGTCCAGACAATTATCGACGCCCCTTCTGCCCCTTTCACCTTTGTCGACGTTAATCGAAGTTTGAGGTAAACATTGGGATCTTGGACGTCTTTATAGTTCAGCGACAGTTCGTGGGACGAAAGGGGTGTACCAAGTGTGGGAGATTGAGGTACAACCTTGTAACCTTTGTAAATGTAGCCCTTGTCGAAGAACGTCTTTAAGGCCCACCACACACTTTCGATATACTCATTCGAGCATGTGATGTAGGCAGCATCCATGTCGAGCCAGTAGCCCATACGCGACGTCAGAGTTCTCCACCCTTCGGGCATCGCGATGTTACGATCGACCATAGCCCGGCATGCTGCATTGAAGACGTCGACGCCTAATGTCTCGATCTGCGACTTATCCGTTAGACCGAGTTCTTTTTCGACGGCCAGCTCTACTGGCAATCCGTGAGTATCCCAGCCAGCCTGTCGCCGAACTGAGAAGCCACGCATTGTCTTGTATCGACAGATGGAGTCCTTGATTGTTCGAGCCAGCACATGATGAATTCCCGGCTTTCCGTTAACGGTTGGCGGCCCTTCATAAAATGTGAAGCTGGGTTTGTTATCATCCGAAGTGATAACGCGGTCAATGACACCACTCGTCGACCAATAGTCGAGAATGCGGAGTTCATGCGCAGCGTAAGAGAAGTCATCCGGCAGCTTGCCGAATGTCGTAGGTCGAGATGGTGATTCCATGTTTCTACAAAAGTACGGAGACAATGGTATCAGACCGAGGTGAGGGGTAGGACAATACTGAACGTAGTCCCCTTTCCGACGGCACTATCCACACTAATTGTGCCATTATGCATATCGATGATCCACTTTACGATGGATAGTCCGAGGCCAGTTCCATGAACATCGCTCGAACGAGATTGATCAACACGGAAAAACCGATCAAAGATCTTAGGCAGCATATCTGCGGGGATTCCAATTCCTGTATCGGTAACCGTCAGCATCGCGCTTCCATCTCGCGCCATTAGGTCAACACGAACCATTCCTCCGTGTTCTGTGTACTTGACGGCATTCTCAACGACGTTTAACACAGCTTGATGTAGTCGTACTTTGTCGCCCGGAACGATGATACCTGGTTCTATGTCGGACTCAATCGTAATGTGATGACGATCTGCGAGAATGACCATATCATCACAGACATCCTCAACGAGTGTACTGAATCGCACCGGCTGTGTATTAACCTGTTCATGTCCAGTGTCTGCACGAGATAACTCGAGTAGTCCAGTCACAACCGTATTCAGTCGTTCAACTTCTTCAAGACACGACGTTATGGTCTCTCGATAGGCATCTTGTGACATGGGCCGTCGTAAGGCCAGCTCCAATTCTCCCATCAGGATTGCAAGCGGAGTTCGGAGTTCATGTGACGCATCACCCGTAAACTGACGGATCCTGCCGAAGGAGGTTTCCAAACGCGCAATCATGTCGTTCAGAGTCTCCGTTAACCGTGCGAGTTCATCATTCGTTTGTGGGTCCGGCAAACGGAGACTCAGATTTTGCGCCGTTATGGTACGTGCCGACTTTGTGATTTCGTCGACTGGCCGTAGTGAACGTCGGGCAAGAAAGTATCCTGCTACAATAGAAATGAGCAGGGTGACCGGTAAGGACCAGACCATGAGGCTAAACAGCTGACGTAACGTTGCATCCACCTCACTCGCCGGATACGCAGCAGCGATTTCCGCCGTTGAGCCTTTGTAGACGAGCAGACGGTACCGCACACCACGAATGGTGTAATACGTGATCATTCGATCGTCCGTCAGCACTGCACCTTGTGCCGTCCACACGTCAGACGATGGCAGCGAGTCAACACCTAGATTATCTGACCTCCAAACGATTCCCTTTCGAGCGTCTCGTACTTGAATGAGATAGGCACTCCCATCAAGTAACATGTGTTCGTAGACGGCACTCCAAACGGGATCCTGCGTGGTAATATCGGCAATCAATGGTGGGACAGGTCCGACAAAATCTCGAAGACTTCGACGTTCAAGAAACTCGAAGGCATCACGAGGAGATACGGGCGGACGAGATTCACGCCGTGGAGGTGTTAACGACCGTTTTCCTTGGCGTAATTGTGATCGGATAACGGCTTCGAGAGAAACGGCGGCACGCGTTAGCGAGGCATCAAGATTGGCATAGAGTTCCGTCCGCACGGTAAACCACGCAATGGCACCAAAGGCAGCTATCGTCAAGATGACGAGGGAACTGTAGAGAAGTGTCAGGCGTGCGCGGAGCGATAATCGCATGGTTCAAAACTAGGACGGGATGTGGCAGTCTCCTACTCCTATATTTGCGCCATGTCCATTTCGTCGCGCCCCATTGGCGTGTTTGACTCAGGAATCGGCGGTCTGAGCGTCCTCAAGCACCTGTTGCTGTCCCTACCCAACGAGCGATTCGTCTACCTCGGTGATACGGCACGCGTTCCGTACGGTAACAAGTCGGCCGAAACTGTTCGCACCTATGCGCGCCAATGTGCGGCATTCTTGTTACGACATGATGTTCGTGCCATCGTCGTAGCGTGTAATACAGTGTCCGCTGTTGCACTCGATGTGTTGCGGGACGAATGTCCCGTGCCCGTAATCGGAGTGATAGAACCTGCTGCACGTGAGGCCGTCGCTGCCACCCGAAACTCTCATATCGGCGTGATTGGTACAAGGGCCACAATTTCGTCGAACTCGTATACAAAGGCCATCACACGTCTTGCATCCGAGAGAGCCGTCATGGTCCACGCACAACCGTGCCCGTTGTTCGTTCCACTCGTTGAAGAGGGATGGCTGGAATCACCAGTGACACGACTTGTTGCCGACGAATATCTACGTCCACTCGTAGCAAATGGGATTGATACACTTGTGCTAGGCTGTACACACTATCCCCTGCTCACGCCAATGTTGTCGTCGATGCTGCCAGATGTTGCGCTTATCGACTGTGGTGCTTGTACGACAGCCGAAACGGCGAAGATTCTCGGAATCCAAATGGAATCGACGTCAATGCAGGCTGCAGCCTCGCGGACATTATTCTACGTGACCGATGCGTCACCAAACTTTTCGCTCCTCGCACGTCAGTTCCTTGGCATTGTTGTGAATGACCCTGTAACGGTCGACATCGACCAGATGCGGACATCGTCATGAAGTTTCTCCTCTATGTTCTTGGTCGTATTCACTATGCCCTATGGGTTCTGGCTGGCGTTGTGGTCGTCACCTTTTTTATTCGCCCTCCAGGTGACCCTGCACGTGTCCTGCTTGGCCAACATGCTGATTCTGTGTCGGTAGCCGCTATGCGCGAACAACTTGGCCTAGATCGGCCACTCTACGAACAGCTCTTTCTCTACGGAAAGAACATCGTGACCGATGGAGACCTGGGAAGATCAATTGTCACACGGCGACCCGTAACTGAGATTATATCAGAACGGCTTCCTGCAACGGTATTACTTGCCAGTGCGTCAATGGCAATTGCCATCCTGGGAGGGATTGCACTCGGTCTTGTAGCAACGATTCGGCCGAATTCGTGGATCGACACTGCATCAATGTCAACAAGTTTACTAGGCATTTCCTTGCCATCCTTCGTTGTCGGCTTGCTGTTTATCCTAGTCTTTGGTGTTACCCTGGAGTGGTTTCCGAACAGCGGATACATTGATCGTGGATGGCAGTATCTCACGTTGCCCCTGATAACACTTGCTATTCGACCCATGAGCATCATCGCCCGTGTTACACGGTCAAGTATGCTTGATGTACTCGGTCAGGATTATGTCCGAACCGCTCGAGCGAAAGGACTGTCGATGCCCACCGTGTACGTCCGCCACGCACTCCGTAATGCACTCAACCCGGTCGTTACAACAATTTCAGCGTGGTTCGCTGGACTGCTTGCAGGAACATACTTTATCGAGTTTGTCTTTAACTGGCCGGGAATCGGATATGCGTCGTTCACGGCAATAACACAACTTGATTATCCAGTGATTCAGGGAACGGTACTCTTGACAGCCGTCATTTTCGTTGTCACAAACGTCGTGGCAGATATTATCTACTCCATCCTTGATCCACGGATTCGACTGCGATGACAAAGGCCCCATCACAACCAACATCGTTGCAACATGGCGAGAGCCTTGGGGCACTTACGTGGCGACGACTGCGGAAGAATCGTGGTGCTACCATCGGCCTTGCCGTTTTGGTACTTATGATCCTGCTAGCGTTGTCTGCGCCACTTATTACACCGTTTGATCCTGCAACACAGATTCTGGAATACACGGTGAAGCCTGCAGGATTTCGAGGAAATGTGTTGTTAAAGAAGAATCCGTCGATCCCAGATCGCCCTACGATCGTTGCCGTTTCTAACTTCCGCCAGATTGGTGATAGTATACACTATACAGACCCTGCCGGTGAGGCCTATGTCATTCCGGTGTCATCATTGTTTGGCACATCCGCTAACGACTGGCATAAAGAACCGCTGTTTGTGTTGGGAACTGATGCTTTTGGCCGAGACATGTTTACCCGACTTATCTACGGGATGCGAGTCTCGTTGTCGGTCGGTCTCATAGCGGAGAGTATCGCTCTTGTTATTGGCATTATCCTCGGCTCGTTAGCAGGATATTTTCGTGGATGGGTTGACGATGGTGTGATGTGGCTTGTTAACGTCGTTGCTGCTTTCCCGACGATTCTGCTCATCATTGCGTTCAGTGTAATTCTCGGCAAAGGGTACTGGCAGACGTTCGTGGCCATTGGAGTGAGCTCTTGGGTTGACATAGCCCGAATTGTGCGTGGTCAGTTCTTCAGTATTCGAGAACAAGAATACATCGAGGCAACACGTGCACTTGGATACGGTAATGTGCGCACGATACTACGTCACATGTTACCGAATGCAATGGGGCCAATTGTTGTCATTTCTACGGCAGGATTTGCAACAGCTATTATCGCTGAGGCGTCCTTGAGCTTTATTGGACTCGGTGTCCAACCGCCCACAGCATCGTGGGGACAGATGATCAAGGATGGATATGGATACCTTGCAGTTGGCACGAATTGGGGTATGACCGTTTTCCCCTGCCTTGTGATGGCAATCGCCGTCTTTGCCCTTAATCTTTTTGGTGACGGTCTTCGCGACGCTCTTGATCCGCGCACAACACAACGATGATCGACGAGATACTCTCGAAGGGAAAGTTCCCAAACGTCCTACTTGTCTTTGGCGAGGAAGAGTACCTCGTTGACGATGCATGTCGAAAACTCTTCGACGCCGCCGTCGCTCTTGATACAACGGGCATGAATTCGGACATGGTCGACGGTGAAGGTATGTCGCTTGACGCTGTACTTACACTTGCACGATCGTTTCCGATGATGTCAGACAAGCGTATTGTCTGGGTTCGGCGTTTTGAAAAGATCAGCGGAGCAAAAGATAAAAAGGGCAACGATTTAATGGCGACGTATCTCAAAGATCCGCCAGCCTCGACGTTTTTATTGCTCTCTGCATCATATCCGTCACTTGACGGAATCAGTACGTCGATTCAAAAAAACTCCGCTACGGCTCAGCGAAAGATCAAATCGCAGAAAGCTCCAATCGGTGCTTTGCTCGCATCAGCAACGTGGATTGAGTTTCCACGCATGCGCGAAATGCAGGTCCGCACATGGATTCGCCGTCGTGCTGAATCCCACGGCATCTCCATTGACGATGCAGCGATTGACTTCCTCGTAGCACGCACGGGGAATGGACTTCGTGAGCTTGATATGGAGTTGAATAAACTCCAGACCTATGCGGGTGAACGTTCTTCTATTACGGTAGATGATGTAACGGATGTTGTTGGCGCTGCACGTGCATGGAACATCTTCGAACTACAAAAAGCGATAGCAAAGGCTGACGCTGCTTCCGCCATTACCATCCTCACAAAGATGATGGAAGCCGAGCGTCAGGAGATGTTTATCATTACGATGCTCACGAGATACTTCCTGTCACTGTATGCACTCATTGATGCACGCAGCTCGTCGGACCGAAATGAAATGGCAAAGGCTGCAGGTATGCCCCCGTTTGCCGTTCCGGATGCGCTTGAAGCTCTTGACAGGCTAGGACCCGCTCGTGTTGAGCGGGCATTGTACGCCATTCAACGTGCCGATGCGACAATCAAGTCGGCTTCAACGGAGGCCGTAATCGTGTTACAGCAGATGTTGGCAGACATTTTTGACGTCGAAGCACGACGATAGCGCAACCGTATCTTTGTCGTAATGCAAAACAACGACGTGAGAAGCCCGGCCTGGTGCGCACAGGAACAACTCGAGGCATACAATGCTAGAGACATCGACAGATTTGTTGCTGTGTATTCAGACGACATTGAACTCATTGATCTCGTGACCGGTGAGACATTCTGTTCAGGCTCAGAGGCGCTTCGGAAACGATATGGACCGATGTTTTCGGAAAAGACGGATCTCTACTGTACACTCGTTACTCGAATTGTCTGTGGAGATGTCGTCTATGACGAAGAGCAGGTTTCAGGCCTCGTTCAAGACACCGTTGTCCATGCCGTAGCCACGTATCTCGTTGTGAACGGCCACATCACGAAGGCATGGTTTGTACGGGAGCGCTCGTGACGATAAACGGTATCTATGCAGACCTGCATTCTCACACAACAAAGTCAGATGGCCTTCTGCAACCTGAAGTTCTGCTTGAAAAGGCAGAACGCGAAGGCATTGAAGTGCTTGCAATAACAGATCATGACAGTGTCGACGCCCATCATGCACTTCGGCACGGCGGATATAACGGCAACGTTCGACTCATTTCGGGAATCGAAGTGTCATGTTATGAGCACGGTCGTGAAATCCATATTCTGGGTTATCATCTTGACATTGATAACGAAGAACTTTTACAACTTGCCATTCACCTGCGCGCCGAGCGCGACCGAAGAGCAATACTCATGGTTGAACGGCTGCAGAATCTTCGTGTGACAATTTCTGTCGACGAAGTAAAGGAAGTTGCTGCCGGAGCACCAATCGGCAGGCCGCATATCGCAAAAGTTCTTGTCCAGCGCGGATTTGTGACCTCGCATCAAAAGGCATTTGATATCTACCTCGATGCAGGGAAACCAGCCTATGTGCCGCGGTCGGTGTTTACCGTCACCGATGCCGTCAACCTCATCCATCGTGCTGGTGGAATTGCCGTGATTGCTCATCCAGCTAAAACGTACTCCGAACCCCGACTTTTTCTCACGCTGCTGGCGGGTGGAATTGATGGAATAGAAGTCTACCATCCATCTCACTGGTACGTAACGCGAGAGTATTATCGAGTTCTCGCTGAACAGCATGAGCTAGTCATCACCGGTGGTTCAGACTATCACGGGAGCAGGGATTATGACGATCGTAATTTCGGGACGTTTGGCATCTCAGCTGAACGAGTAGAACTGCTCGATGTTCGAGCCCAATCATTACGACAACGAGGAGCACAACATGACTCGGAGCAAGGAAACTATCCACATTGATGGATCGGACGTAAACGGCAGTGGTAGAAAGATTGCCATTGTTGCCGCTCGTTGGCACGACGACATTGTTGGAACGCTCGTTGACGGAGCTCTCAATACCTTGTTAGAATTGGGAGTTGAGACCGGCGACATTCTCATCGTTCGTGTGCCGGGATGTTACGAGATTCCCGTCCTCGCTGCCACCTTGGCACGTAGTGGCAAGATTAATGCGGTTATCACACTCGGTGTCGTAATCCGAGGTGAAACCGCACATTTTGAATACGTCGCTGGACCTGTGGCCCACGAGCTCCAAAGAATTGCCGTTGATACGCGTATTCCATGCATCTTCGGAGTCCTTACGACGGAAAACGTTGAACAGGCACGAGAACGTGCCGGAGGGGCCCATGGGCACAAGGGTCGCGAAGCTGCTATTGCTGCTCTTGAGACGCTCGATGCACTTGAACGGACACACGTACGACTACATCGTTTTTAACACCGACTATTTCTGCCCATGTGTTCGCGAACAGTACTGACATTCGTCGTTGCCGTATACGTCGTTATGGGAGGTGAGGTCCTCTCATCTCAACAAGTGCGACTCTCAGACTGGGAAACGTATTCCTCAATGCGCACCGTTCGCGGTGCGGATATCGATTCGCGGGGTAGAATTTGGTGCGCCACGTCTGGCGGCGTCTTTATCTATGACGTAGCCACCGGCGAACAGCAACAGATTCGCAATATCGGTGCTCTCACAACTCTCGATGTTACCGCCGTTCTTTGCGATCGTGAGCGCAAGAAGATCTACGTTGGATGTGGCGACGGGTCGGTGGACATTGTCGATGAAGACCTCACCTGGAAAAACGTCGGTGATATTCGACGAGCGTCGCAGTATCCTCGACGCGGTGTTACATCGTTTGCACTGGAAAACAATGTACTCTACATCGCTACACAGTTTGGACTCGTCACTTTTGACGTCGTGCGCGAAGTGTTTATCGAGACCGTTGACAGAATGTCGACACTCGAAGAAAAGACCGCCGTGCAAGGTGTTACAATTCTCCGAGATACAGTATGGTTAGCTACGGATGGCGGTGTGACCTGTGCACCGTTATCTGTACCAACATTGCGGCAGCCGTCGGTGTGGCGGTTATTTGGTACGTCAGCGGGACTTCCAAAGTCGGCTGCCGAAAGAATTGTGTCAAATGGCCAGTCTGTATTTGTCGCTTCTGGAACGCGGTTGTTACGTTTTGTGGATACGGGATTTGTTGAAGCAACCGCTGCATCCGATAGTATACGAGGTTTATCAACGACAAACGGAACCGTTGTAGCCTCAACACTCTCAAGAATCTACACCACCGACGGTACGGTTATCGTTGGATATGAGGGCGAACTTCGTGGCCATACGACGGTATCGCATGATGGTCGTATTCTGACCATTGCCTTTGTCGTGAATCGCTCGATTACGTTAATCGACGGCGCACGCGTTACGCCTATTGAAATCACCTCTCCGATTTCAAACCAGTTTGCACATCTGACGGTTGATAGTCGCGGTCATCTGTGGGCAGCAACTGATGTCGACCCGCCTCGAACGGGTGTCGGTGTGGCCATATGGGATGGCACGTCGTGGATAAATCACACTGGTCTCGACCCGAATGCAACGATGAATGCTAATGCCATTTACCGTGTTAACGCACTACGTGATGGCAGTGTTTGGTTAGGGTCATGGGGCAAAGGGGGCTTTCGAGCAACGTATGATGAACGCGACAGTATTGTCTTCAGCAAAATCGACAAATCGACATCGTCAATTGAAGGCATTTCTGCGGACCCGAACTTTATCCTTGTTGGAGACGCAGCCATGGATAGGAATGGTACCGTCTTCCTTGTGAACGAAGAGGCTGCTGATCGAGCCCTTGTTCGCACCGGTGGCACCAACCAACCAACATGGTCAAACTGCACGGACACACGTGCAAACAAATTTCGAGCACTGGCAATTGATAACATTGGCACGAAGTGGCTGGCTGGACCAGCAGGGAACGGTGTCTTGGCAATTAATGATCGGAACACGGACGATCGTTCAGATGACATCTGCCAAAATCTTCGATCAAGTACAACGAACCTTCCTGATAATGCCGTATCTGCCATAAAGGTTGACAAAACGGGGGCTATTTGGCTCGGGACAGCACGTGGTGTAGCAGTCATCTCGTCGCCAGGTTCACTATCGACAACGACAGTTCCCTTTGTTCGACGAATTACGTCGTTGACAACCGTCGCCGTGAATGACCTTGTTGTGGATGCCTTGAACTACAAATGGGTTGCTACAAACGTGGGAGTCTTCGTACTGAACGAGGACGGAACGGAAGTGTTAACAACAATCTCGACGTCGAATTCGCCGATTCTCGACAATAACATTCGGTCAATAGCTATCGACGATAACAGTGGCCGTGTCTATCTCGGTACGTCTATTGGTCTCTTCTCGGCACGTACACAAAGCATTCGGCCATCCGAAGAGTTTGCCCTTTCCGTCTATCCTCAACCGTTCCGTCCGGCTTCCGATGGCGAAGTTGTTATCGACGGTCTTGCACCCGATGCAGACGTACGAATTATGACTGCGAGTGGAGAACTTTTGACGGCCCTACAAGTTCGTGGCCGTCAGGTACTCTGGAATGGCCGTGACACTCAGAATCGCCTGGTGCCCCCAGGTGTCTACATCATCCAATCGTCAAGTGCCGCAACAGGAGCATCTACGTCAGGCAAGATTGTTGTGACGCGCTGACCCATATCTTTGCGGCCTCGATTCACCGTACTGTTCCAACGACATGAACATCCACATCACAGCCGACGGCAAGAAGCTCGTTACGGTCATTCCAGGCGACGGCGTCGGCCCGGAATGCGTTGATTCCGCCATTAAGATCATCGAGGCCACCGGTGCTCCCATCGCATGGGAAGTCCGTCACGCCGGCGAAAGGGTCTTTAAACAGGGAATCGCTTCTGGCGTGCCGCAGGAAACGATTGACTCGATTTCCAAGACGCGCGTTGTCTTAAAAGGTCCGCTCGGAACGCCTGTAGGTTACGGCGAAAAGAGTGCCAACGTTACCCTTCGAAAACTGTTTGAGACCTTCGGCAATATCCGTCCCGTTCGTGAATTGCCTGGTGTTCCTACACCCTACAGTGGTCGTAAACTCGACCTCGTCGTTGTCCGCGAAAACGTTGAAGACCTCTATGCCGGTATAGAGCACATGCAGACGCCTGGTGTGGCTCAGTGCCTGAAGCTCATTTCTCGCAAAGGCTGTGAAAAGGTCGTGCGCCTGGCATTTGAGTTTGCACGTGCCGAAGGGCGCACGAAGGTGCACTGCGCGACAAAGTCGAATATTATGAAGATGACGGAAGGATTACTCAAGCGCACCTTTGAGGATATCTCAAAAGAGTATCCGGACATCGAAGCCAATCACATCATCATCGACAATTGCGCACACCAGCTCGTTAAAAAACCAGAACAGTTCGACGTAATTGTCACGACGAACATGAATGGCGATATCATGAGCGACCTTACATCGGCACTCGTCGGTGGTCTCGGTTTTGCGCCTTCAGCAAACATTGGTAGCGAAGTCGCCATCTTCGAGGCGGTACACGGAAGTGCTCCGAAGTATGCCGGCAAGAACAACATCAACCCAACGGCCGTCATTCTGTCAGCCGTGATGATGTTGCGCCACCTCGGTGAGTTCGATGCTGCAGCTACAATTGAAAATGCCGTAATGGTAACGTGGGAAGAAGGCAAGTTCCGTACGCGCGACGTTGTTGGTGACGAGCTCGCATGTACAACCACAGAATACACGGATGCAGTGATTTCTAACTTTGGTAAGTCGTCAGCAGCGTATTCGATCCGCGACGTTAAACCGATTACCTTGCCGACATTTTCGGCTGAACGTGACATTGTTAAGGTCAGCTCACGCCGCGTTGCCGGCGTCGACATCTTTGTTGAAACAGCTCTTGGTCCAATCGATCTCGGCACAACCATCGAGCGTTTGACAGCCGGATCTGCCGCTACCTTAAAAATGATCTCCAATCGCGGAACGCGCGTCTATCCTCCAACGGGCACGATTACGGACTGTATTGACCAATATCGCTGTCGGTTTATGAAGGCCGAAGGTAATCTCACTGACGCTGAGATACTTGACCTCATGAGCAAGATTGCTACCGAGATTCAGTGGGCTCACATTGAAAAACTGCAGGAGTTTGATGGTGCTGCCGGTTGGACAAAGGCCCAAGGAGAAGACTGATTTCAGTACGTCTGAACGTTTGATGCGCTGGCAGTTTTCCTGAAACCTCGTATATTGCAGTTCCTCCTGCGGAAGTGGCGAAATTGGCAGACGCACCATCTTGAGGGGGTGGCGCTCGTAAGGGCGTAGGGGTTCAAGTCCCCTCTTCCGCACGCAGAAACGCAAAAGGGGCCGTCCATTTGGACGGCCCCTTTTTCTTTTTCAAGATGAAGATCTCTATACCTGCTGAACTCATAGACGAAGTTCACGCGAGCATCACAACGTTTTTATGGGTAGAAACGTACTCCGATTGCAGCATCCAGCGCTACACCGAAACCAGGTGCAACACCGATGTTTGGTCCGAGCTCAAGGAATATCTCAAGAGGGGTGCGTTTCGGGATAACATTGATGCCAACAATGGCACGAACACCAATTCCGAACTCTCCTTCATCGCGGTAATAGAACACGTCGCGTTTACCGCGTTTATACCAAACTCCATAACCTTCGCGCCCAAAACCAAATCCCAGACCTGGACCTGCATACATTTTGACAACTTGTGATTGGAAGGCATCAAAGTGCCATAAGTAGTCAACTTGGATCCGAGGTGCACCGAAGTACGATGCCCCGAGGCCAAAAACAAGCGCGTTCTCGTTGTTTGTCCAGTATTTGGCTGTTAAGCCGAGCGGATCTCCAAGAATAATGCCGAAGCCAAACTCCTTGCCCTTTGGACCTTGCGCAAGAGTGGTTAACGGGCTTATCAGGAAAAGAGCTGTTACGACTGCCATGAGTCGTCGAACTGAACATGTCATGGTGTGTCTCCCCACAATGTCCGGAATGAATAAAAATGTTACGTAGTCGTGGCGAATCCCTGAAGTTGTTTTGCGTGAGGTGGCCGACTCCCCTCTTGCATCGGTCTCGTCCAAAAAAATGCGATCGGCCGTCATCGCCGTTTCCATTGATGTCGGCCGATCGATTGGCAGGGAGACGGATGCCGTTTTCTGGGGGATTTGGCGTTTGTCCGTCAGCGCTTCTTCAGCTTAAAGGCATTCTTTAAGCGCGCGCGAATCACGTCGCGCAAGGAGACGTCGAGCGGGTCAAGAATGTTCCCGTCAACGTTAAACAGTAGTCGTGCAGAGAACTCAAGGTCAACCGTTGTTGATGTCGACTCGGTTACCGTAAGTGCGGGGTCAAAACCCACCCAGAGATTCTCGGTACGGTCGTCCGTTAACGTGAAGGCACGTGTTTCACCTTCTGCATAGACCGTTCCATCAACGATGAGGGTAATACGATCTGGGAAGGCAAATGGACCAAATACCGGGTCGGCAGCATACTGCGCTGCCTCACTACCCGAGAATTTGTGCTTCTCGAGCTTCATTCTCTCATACGTGCCCGTTGGGATTGCCGAGGCAAAGACGGTTGTCACGGTGTCGTTGTCAATCGTCAATACGGCTGGACCGATCTTGACATCCTTCCCACCGTTCGACGTGTCATCATTTGTCCGGTGGAGCTTGATACGCGAAAGCAGGATTCGCACCTTGTCAACACGAACGGAATCGATGAGCCTTCCACCTTCGGTACGTGGCGAATCTGGTCGGATGGCCGACGGTGCTGCTGTGGTCGACGTCATACGGGCCGTCATCGTCATTGTCGGTTCGGACGACGGATCGGTGCTCTCAGAACAACCTGCGATTGCAAGTGCCACGGCTACGATTGCCGCTAGATGTTTGATGTTCATGGTGTCTCCTCCCACGATATGTAATTGTTACCGAGTTCCGCGAATGGCTTAGCGCCCATTTCCGCGGGCTTTGATTGAGAATTTCAGACGTCCACGAAGGACATACCGTGCATCGTCGTCATCGGGGTCGATAACACGACCGCGAACACGGAACGACTTGAGTGCGTTAAAGTCGAGAAGTAGTCCTTCCCCGCCATCTTCAGCAATCTCTACGTATGGATCAATGTTAATCCACAGGTTCGCCGTTTCGTCATCGGAGAGTGTAAAGGTTTTTTCTGTCGAGTCTGCCCAATAGCGTCCTTCGACGATGATTGTCACGCGACGCGGTTCACAGAAGTCCGAAAAGACCGTGTCACTCGCATACACACCGGCTTCGTCTGATGAGAACTTGTGCATTTCAAGTTTGATCTTCTCGTACCGCCCTTTTGGCAATGGTGCCGAGAGAACGGGTGTTGTCGAGTCGTCATCAAATGTTAGAACCAGTGGACCACCCTTTACATCACAGCCACCTGTTGTGGTGTCATGTTTTGAAACGTGGAGTTTCACGCGTGAGACGAGAATACGAACACGATCGATGCGAACAGAGTCGATACGGCGTTTACCTTCAGCCTTGTATCCGCAATCGTCGTCATCCCATTCTTCATCGTCATCATCGTCGTCGTCATCGCAGTCGCGTTGTGGTGAGTCGCAGTTCGACACAACACGAACGCGCAGGTCGCCCCGCACGTCACCTTTCGGTGTAACAACTGGCTCCATTGTTCCTGCGCAACCTGCAGCAAGAAGGGCAAGAGTGACGAAGAGGGCTGAAAAGGTGAGCTTCATGGTAGGTGATTCCAATGTGGTGGTTAGGATTGGATGTTCCCTTCGACGACTCATCGAGCGTCATGTTCCCACTGTGGAAACCTTTTGTCAAACTACCGCGCCAGCACTGTACGCGCAGCCTCAGCGCCATGCCAGAGAGCGTTCTCAAGTGCCGGTGCCGCGTCATTGTCTGTGTGCGCAAATACGATTCGTCCTTCACCCAACGAAGCCGCTAACGCAGCTTCACTATGTGATCCTGGTGTTGGTACGACGATGCTATGACCCCAAGCCCAGCAATACACGGTTTCGACCGACGCTCGTTGCTCATCGGTTCGTGTCGACAAAAATCTATCAACGATTTCGGCAGCTCTGCGAGCAAAGAGTTCTTCGTTCTGCAGCTGGCCGCGCATCCATTGTTCCATAGGTACAAAGAGTGAGCATATATTTTTTGAGTATGACGTAGAAGGAACGGCCGAGGGATTCACAACATCGGTTTCAAATTCACTTCGAAGGTTCCATGTATCATAAATATCGCGTTCGACAAGTGGCTTTGACGATGCGACATGAAGTGTCATATATGGAGCATACTCTAACGATCTACAAGCTGCTGCGCGCTGAGGACTACAATCGGTTAACAAACGTGGTATCTGAAACTTCGGAACTGCCATGATAACGTCGGCAGCAACGATCTTATGAACACGTCCCTGATCATCGACGGCATCAACCCATACCCCTTCTGCCCCTTGACCAACTCGGGCTACGAGCATGTTTGTGCGTACATCCTTCAACTTTGAAGCGACACCCTGTGTGAGCCGTGCCATCCCACCAGGGAAGGTCTGACGTCCACCACCAAATTCGGGACCGAACTCCGACACATAGAAATTTTGCAAACAATAAACATTAGTTCGGGAGATGTTCCCTCCCATCGACGAACGTGAATACGATTCAATGATCGTGCGAAGTGTTGGTGACCGATACTGCGCCAGCCACTTATCGACCGGTTGGTCAAGCTGGTTACGTTGCGTGGTGTCGGCGGTCTTCAGAGGATAGACTGGTAGAGCATCACCGAGTGCAAGAAGGTCATCGCGAAACCTCATCATTCCGTCGCGGTCGCTCTCATTGCGAATCACTCTACGTAGTGTGGCATCTGACCAGAGATTCCGAACAACTTCACCTTCACCGAAGTCATAACCGTCATCTGGACAAGGGACGGGTTCGATGGCGGCATACGACAACATCCTCCGAACTTCTTCCGTTGACTCAACGAAATACACACTTCCAAGTGGGACAGATCCACCGAGAATGTCGGCACTCACGGCAGCCCCGCCAGCGCGAGGCTCACTATCTAGTACGATAACACCACGACCAGCCGATTCGAGGTCTATCGCTGCCATGAGACCTGACGGGCCAGCACCTACAACAATGACATCGGTCCTGTATGTGAGGTCAGGGGGCGGAAGGGGCGCACCATCGCGCAGATACGCATGTGCCGTGGCGAATTTCTGTCCGTCGTATGTACGCCGCGACGACGAACGAACGGGCCGAATCTCTGATGGCTTACGTGTACACGACTCCAAGGATGCCGAAAAAACGGCACCGGAGGCGAGAATGATTGTCTTAAGAAAGGAGCGGCGATGTGCCACGCTGACGCTACTTTATGACGGTGAACGGTACCACGGTGCGAGCACCATTGACGGTGATTGCACAAAGGTACGACCCGCTTGCCGTCACTGAGATCGGTAGACGTACCGAACCTGGATCAACAGCTCCATGCCAAACCCGCTCAACAAAACGTCCAGTTCCATCATAGATATCCACCTTCGCCATGGCAGGTGTGGTCTGTGACCATTCAATCCATGCTACATCCGTAACGGGATTCGGTGCAAGTCGAACGTGTACAGGCACCCTACCCTCGTAGGCATCAACAGATGAAACAGTCTTCTTGATTACTCCAAGTGGCAAGATGTTTTCGTTCGGTGATAGATCGAACACGGACTTCGTCTCGTCCGGTGAACCACCAAACCAGTTTTCGAGAATGTCGGCATAGACGGTTCGATAGTCATACTGATAAACAAGATCACCATTACTATCGAAATTGGTCAAATCCGGTGACTGACCAAACACACCAGCGTTTACGCCGTTACCGAAGACAAATTGAATACTTGACGTTCCGTGGTCTGTGCCGCGCGAACCGTTTTCGTATGGTCGACGTCCAAACTCCGAAACTGTCATTCCAACTACTCGATCAGCAAATCCTTGTGCGAGTGCGTCCTGCATAAACTGGCCAATGCCCGTTGACAAAGCATTCAGAAGGAATGGATGAAGTCCGGTGAGATCATCATTCTGTTGCTGAACGTGTGTGTCAAAGCCACCCATGTAGACCATGTAGACCTTTGATTTCAGGCCACCAGAAATCAGTCGTGCCACGAGCTGCATTTGTCGCACAAATCCATTCGTGGCATACTGGAGCGTATTTCGGCCCTTGTCAAACGCTTCTTTTACGACAGACGAATATCTGTCGGACTGTTCAGCTACGAGTCGGACAAAGTTGAATTCCCGTTCATAGGCAGTATCTCCAGGCATTGCTTCAAGATCCGGAGATAGTCCTTGTCCCAACTGAAAGAACTTGTCAGGATCGGTCAATGCGATTCCAACGTCACCTTTTGGACTTTGCAACAACATTGACAATGAACCACCAATCTGCACTGCTGTTGGATGATCGGGCAACGTAGCAGGAAAATCCGGTAGATGATCAGCGAAATACCGACCAAGCCACCCATCAATCAAGCGGCGATCTGGATCTGACGTATTAAAGCCGCTTAACCAAATGTCGGTGCTACGGAAGTGTGAAAGATTAGGATTCTCATAGCCGATTCCTTGAACAACAGCCAAGCGCCCATCATCGAACATGCGTCGAAGATTATATGCTCCAGCTGGATCGAGTGCTGGATGGAAGTACAGCCTTCCGGGAACAACCGGTACTGCTAGTTGTTTTTGAACAGCAATGGCAGGGCGGATTGCATAGTATTGGTCATCATCAACTGGAATGATCGTGTTCAGACCATCGTTGCCACCAAAGAGCTGAACAACGATGAGAATGTTATCATCTCCAGCTTGAACGAGTCCATCCAGATCTTTCGGCGAAAAGGCCTTGAGTGGAACTCCACCGAGGATTTGTGTGCCAACGGCTGCTGCGGCTGTGCTTTGTATGAAGGTGCGTCGTTTCATGAAGGTTCCTCTGCGAAGTTCGTCAGCAAAGCTGGAAATCCGGTGCACGGAAAATTGCGCCAAGCACATCACGCAGGGCGCGGGCTGCGGCTTCTTCATTCCCTGCTACCTGCGCCCATGTGTAGTTGAGCTGGCGCTCCGTCTGCGACAAGATGGTGAGGTAGTTTTCTCGGCGAGCCTGAGAAACAGGTACTGGTAAGAAGTGGGTTAGAACCGCATCGAGGAAGGCGTCTTTTGACGATGTGTCAAAGGATGAGAAGAGATTATAGAGGTTTGCATTCGACATTACCTTTGAGAGCATGTCCGATGCTAATTGTCGGCGAACAGGATACGTGTTCGTGCTAATCCATGATCGATATCCAGGCCAACCAGCGACAGTTGGCGGGTCAAGCACGGTTTGATCCATTCGTGTTAACCATTCCGCTGCAGTTGGCACATTCACACCGAGCTGCCGTTCAAGTCCACATACGAACTCAAGCGGCGTCTTGATCTGAACACCACGATTTGCTGCATCAAAAAAGTGTGCACTGGTGAAGATTGCCTTCATGAGTGCTCGAATGTTAAAATCAGCTTCGCGGAATATTCGTGCTACATCGGAAATGAACTCAGCGTCTCCATCAACGGGTGACGAATAGACGTAGAATCGATAGAACTTCTCTGCGATAAATCGACTTACCGCCTCTGGCCGCTGTCGGACGATGATCTTAATGAGTTCATACACTTCCTCCATCTTTACTTGGAATGCAGTGTTGTTGTCCTTCGTCCGTCCAGGAATTGTTACACCGAGGACCGTCTTCGCACCGGTATCATGCGCCGCAGCATCGAACCATGTCTCATAGATCCCTTGCGGTGCTGGTTCGTCATTGTATCGTGACGCCCTCCAACCTGTGAGAACACGTGCTGCTTCACGGACATCACCTTCTGTGTACCAGCCAATGCCGGTTAGGAAGAGCTCCATGAGTTCGCGCGCATAATTCTCATTTGGTTTACCAACCTGATTGAAGTGACCACCCAGGTACCAAACCATGGCATTGTCGACGGTCATCTCCAAGGCGAGATCACGAAGATCGCCCATTCGATTTGTGCGCAATACCTTCATCTGTCGGTAGAGCGTTTGAGGTATACTCACCGTTTCGTCAAACGAAAACTCAGTCGTCCAATGATTAGACCAAAAGAGGACAAGCTTTTCCGTTGCAGTTAGGTCACGCGCCAATTGTCGCACCCACCATCCGCTCAACGACGCATGGTTCGCATACCACGAACTTTCAATCGCATTCCGCGTTTGAAGATCCGCACCAAGTGGGTTTTCCGTCGCAGCATCCACCCATGCTCCGGGAGGATCTGGATGTTGGGTTTCGTTTGGACCTAGTAGTGATTCAACCACCTCGTCGGCCGTCTTGCCAACAAAGGCATTGGCTTGGGCAACAGTAGCTCCTACGCCAAGTCGACGAATGATGTGATGTACGTCGGCAAGAGTGAGTGGTCCCGTGTGTTGTTCGGCACCCACCAGTACCAATCTATCTGTCGGAACGGTCATCGACTCTCGACGTCCGCTCCGAGCAAGCGAGGAAAAAAGTTCGCGTCGGTTCATGGTTCCCTCAGCGGTGTCGTGATCGTCAAGGATACCGTCCGGCAGTAGAATCTGCCTTCAGGCAAGGTATTGTCATACGGTAATTCAGACGGCCCGGTACCAACCACTTCCGTGATCTTCAGTTGAGGGGCCGTTGATCTGAGATAGGACTCAACGGATTTTGCTCGCGCAGATGAAAGCTCCATGTTATGACGAAGTTCTCCCAATCGATCTGTCGATCCGCGAATTGTTGCCGTACTACGTGGTGTTGCAGATGCTGCAACAACACGATTCATCATTTGTCGGTTCTGTTCCGTGATACCTGCCTGGTCGAAGTCAAACACAATCAGACTCAGCCGTGAGACTTCGTAGTTACTTACGGTCTTGATCACCGGGAACGACGTTGAGGCATTAGCACTGGTATCGGCCGTTACCACCTGAAGGTCAGCTCGTAGTCTGTCCCTCTCTTGAAGCATTGGCCCAATCTTCTCGGTGAGTGTTTGTGTTAAAGTAAACTTGACCGATTCTGGAGGGGCCCCTTGTGCCCCTTGACGATCAAGTTCCTGTGCTTCTCTGCTCACAACCATGTCCCACTGGTTGGCCAGTGCAGGATTCTCTGTTGAAACGGAAAACGTATGCTCAGTAACAATTGGCACGTATTCCTTAAACCGGGTATGGACAACGGGAGCGAGTAACGCTGACGTCGCTGACGAGAGTTCAACACGACGATTCTCTTCAATGCCCTCAAGGTAACGATCACTCGTAGGGAACGTTGGTTTATCAACCGTACGAATGACAAATCGAGAACGTGGAAGATTCCATCGCTGCGCAATACGGTCTACGACGGCTTCGGCTCTCCGACGTGCCAGGTCATCACGTTGACGGATATCTTCACGACCATCGGTTGTACCTGTCACTATCAAAACAGCTGAAGGATTGTCTGCCATTCTCTTACCGATAATATCAAACATGCGATAATATATCGGCAGTGTCTTTTTTGGAAGATTTACCTCCGAGAAAGTCGCTGTGTTCTCTGTTGTAACGTACTTGTTCGGCAAGGTTGCAGACGCACTATCAAAGAAGACGTACGGAAGCAGAGGATACGTTTGCGTAACAACGGTCTCACGTATTTCCAGCGGAGTTGTGGACACGCTTGTAATAACAACCGGTGGCACCGGAAGTGGGTCCGGCGTGATCGTCACAATCGGTGGCGGAGTTGTATCACGTTCACGTGGAGGTTCCGGGGGCAACGCTGGAGGCTCGGCTTCATCTCCACCAAAACGATACCGTAGCTGAATACCCCCAGAAATCATCGACTGTTTCCAGGAATCCGTTGATATCAAGGAATTGAGACCTAGGCGATATCCAACTTCTGGACATAACTCGAGGTTTGCGCCAAGTGGTAAAACACCACCGATTGCACCACCAACACCATATGCCGTACCAAGTCCTACAATCTCTCCTGATCCCGTTGTTCGAGTTTTACGATCGTTCGGAAAAAGTACGCTCTCTGGGGATACGATTCGTTCTGTCTGTGAATAGGTACCATCGACAATGGCATTGCCTGCGTCAAACGAAGCGCGAATGTAGACGGGGATCTCGGCAAATGGGCGCGAACGAAGACCGAGTTCAACGGCGACATAACCTAGAGAGCTCGTAAAGGTATGTTCGCGTTGGAGTGGTACGTAGGAGTTGGTCGTTGGATCAAGAACCTCAAAGTTGTCGTTCGATGGTTCTACAAGGGTAGCCGGGCGAAGTGAATACACAATAGCGGCCGTAGCTTCTAGTACGTCACCTAGCAACGCATACTCTCCCGTCAGACCTGCAAACAGTCCAGCGGACGTACCATCTCGGAACGTCCCACAGTCTGTACTGCCGGGAATAATGGAGATTGTTGATGTGTTCATAACGTGGAGGTAACCACCCTTCACGCCGATGGACGAACGTTGTGCTGACGCCTGTGTCCACGACAGTATTCCTGCGGTGACCAACATTAGAAGTGCAAATCGTCTCATTCTGCCTCGTTGTGGTGAGCGAGGAATCCGCTACATCATCAGTCGTTACACGTACACCTAGATCGCTGTCGAACGAGTACAGATCGTGACAACAACTACAAGGCGAAAAGCATCTTCGTGATGTCGGCCCATCTCGCAACGGCAAGAATACGAAAGCCAAAGTACGTACCGAAACCAATGAGGGTTAGTCCTGAAACCTGTTGAATCCTTCGTAAGAATACAGGTGTCATCTTATCACGATAATGAAGCACAAGACGCACAAGCGTAAAGAGCCATAAGACATTACCAGCACCAAAACCGACGGCAAAGGCCATGTCACTCGTTGTATCGGATGCATACAGTTCAAGGTTCTGCACCGACGTTGTCATGGCAGCCAGGGCGGGAATGAATGTCGGATTAGCAAGATTCGCGATGGCAAAACCGACGCCTACAAAAAATGGACCGTGCGATTGGAACCATGCAAGTGGCCCCTTGCGTCCCGATTTGAGCGGAACATCTTCATCCGTTACCGGACGCTCACGAAACATGACGATACCAAACACGATCATCGCAACAACGATGACGAGTTGAAGAATAATCGTGACGAGTGGATTACCCTGTTCGACGGAATCAAGTGCATTAACGACGGCAGACGTCGCAAGCATGGCGAGGGCGCAATAGACAAGATCAAAGAGCCCGGCTCCGATTGATAACTTCATCGCAGCACCCCAACCCTGGCGCATACCAGTCCGAATTGCAGCCATACCAATTGGTCCTGGCGGGATTGCCAAAACGAATCCGATGACGGTGCCGAGAAGAATTGCGACGATCATGACGGGTTCAAATGTACGACAATGCCCTATCTTCGGCAGGTAACACTACAGCAGACAAGCGTAAGGACAGAGAGGAAGAATGGAAGTGTCGCAGGGGGCAAAGGGGGCTCGTTTACTCCCAACTCTAGGTCTTGTGACCACAACAACACTCGTTGTGGGAGGAGTCATCGGCTCCGGAATATTTCGTAATCCGTCAGCCATGGCAGGATTCCTGCACTCGCCGGAACTGCTTCTGGGTGTTTGGATTCTCGCAGGACTCGTGACAATGTTCGGCGCATTGACGAACGCCGAGGTGGCAGGTCTGATTCCGGCTACTGGCGGACAGTACCATTATTTCCGCGTGATGTATGGTGACTTTATGGCCTTCCTGTACGGATGGGCACTCTTCGCCGTCATTCAATCGGGCTCGATTGCCAGTATCACCTTTGTTTTTGCCGAATACTTCAATAGTGTGATTCCCTTGTGGGAGCTTGACGCATCGATATCGGAATCATGGAGTATTGCACTTCCCTTTGCCACACTGTACCCCCTGAAACAGATCGGCATCAAACTCCTGACGTTTGCAACGGTGTTTGTGCTGACGATAATCAACGCCATTGGTGTGCGTGAGGGTGGTCGTGTTCAAGTTGTCTTCACAACAGCGAAGGTTGCAGCAATACTCTTTCTCATAGCTGTGGTCTTTACAAGTTCGCAAGGCACACTTACAAACGTAACAGCTCCAAGTGCGATGGCTGTACCCACCGGCACGGCACTACTCTTTGCACTTGCAATGGCAATGAATAAGGCCCTTTGGTCGTATGATGGATGGAATAATCTGACGTATGTCTCGGGTGAAGTTCGTGATCCACAACGAACAATTCCACGTGCCCTCATGATCGGAACTGCGATCTGTGTTGGTGTGTATGCTCTTATCAACGTAGCATATCTCTACATCTTACCAATTGATGCCCTCTCAGGGTCAACATCAGTCGCATCCGACGCAGCACGAATTGTTCTTGGACCCTTTGGTGCGGCCTTTGTCAGTATTGCGGTAATGATCAGCACTGTAGGAACATCGAACGGCACCATTCTCGCGTCATCTCGCGTGTACTATGCAATGGCAAAGGAAAAACGATTCTTTGCTCCAGCAGCGGATGTTCACCCGCGGTTCTCAACGCCAATGACATCCCTCTGGATGCAACTAGCATGGACAACCGTTCTCATCTTCTCGGGAACGTTCGACATGCTAACCGACATGCTCATTTTTGTGAGTTGGGGTTTTTATGCACTTGGCGCGTACGGTGTGTTTATTCTTCGTCGACGTATGCCCGACGCTGTTCGTCCCTACAAGACATGGGGTTATCCTGTAGTACCCATTGTCTTTATCGTGTTTGCCATCACGTTCCTCGTATTCACAATCGTGAGCGACATCAACAATTATCGGAATGGCGACAGTCCGATTATTAATTCGTTGTGGGGACTGATACTCCTAGGGACTGGAGTACCGCTCTATTGGTGGTTCAAAAGAACAGACCGACGCTAATGGACGCATAGGCCTTTTGTTCCTCGCCGTCAGGTCTTCCTACGAGGTTTGTCCACGCATACCGGAACTCGACAAATGGTTGCATTCCGGCTATGTTCATACCAATCCCTGCTGACAACTGAGCACCAAATCTTGTATACGATGGCTCAACCTCAACACCGGGATCTACGAGGTTTAGCAGGATGGATTTGTCACCTTCGGAAATTGTCGTCGAATGATGGACTATTAAAACATCGCCTTGAATGTATGGCTCAAACAAGGAAATGGGCGCACGAAGAGCAAGGCCGACATTGATTGGGACGATGTTTGTCGCAGTCGCAAAACTGAGTCGACGCCCGGTTGAATCTGTAAGATTGAGTGTAAAACTCGGAAAGCGGTGATAGGCAACACCAAACGACAAACTCACAGCATCGTCAAGACCAGCACGACCACGAGCACCAATATGATAACCCAATGACGTTGCGAGTTCATAGGCATTCACAACGTTTGATTCACCGAGGGCGTCATACACGTCAACAAGTGCCGTACTCGGTAATGATGGGCCAACGTCTATTCCGAGACGCAGTCCCTCTGTTTTGTCATGATTGTCCGATGCGAAACCAGTCGTTACCAGTACAGCAAACGAAACAAGCGGAAGTATGAGGCGGCGGTTCATGGTGAGTTCCAATGTACGGGCGCATGGAACGAATATGCATCGTGTTAGTTGCATGACGTTCACACGAACGGTATACGTCGAACCTTCCGACCTATTGGTCGGGATAGCACAACAGAATCCCCTACTTTTGCATCTTCACCAGCAACGTACAATGCCCATGACGAAGCGTATTCTGGCCGTAGCAGCAGCGGCCATGACATTCAATGTCCCGTCGATACACGCTCAGGACAACATCATTCCGCCATCACGATTTGGTCTGCACCTCGGTTTGGGGCTGAACACGCCAAGTGCGTCGGTCCAGACATGGCGTGGTTATCAGCCCATAGACCCAGCATTCGGATTTGCCAACAGAACATCGGCTCGTATGACCGATGGAAGTATGGTACCTGGTCTAGCAGCCAATTTGCTCTTCGGAGTACCATTGACGTCGACGATTCATTTCTCTGGACGTCTAGGGTATAACAATCTGTCAACAGATTTCTCAGGTGTTCAGGATACGTCAACAACATCGGTGACGAGTTCATTTGAATCATCGGTGGCAACTCTTGAGATCACTCCAGCGTTTGAGTTCTACAATCTCATTCGTGGTGTCAACCTTCATCCAATCGTTGGACTTGAGCTTGGTATTCCGCTCAACTCGACATTTTCTCAGACAGTATCGTACCGACAACAGAACTCGAATGGCACTGAGACGGTGGCGTCGAGCGAAGACATTCCGAATACGACAATACGTGCTGCCTTTTTAATCGGCGCTGGATATACATTCCGTATCGACTCGTCCTGGTACGTACAACCGGAACTCACCTATCGTCTACCTCTTACCAACGTCTCAGGTGACGAAGCGTTCTCTCCGTGGAAGGTTGGGCAACTTCGTCTTGGCGTCAATATCTTCTTCGGTTTTTCCGAATCGACATCGACACCAACATCAAGATCGTCATCGCTGAATGCATCAATGGGTCGCATCACTGCTTTCGATCGTGATGGCCGCGAGTATGATGTTCGGGAGCTAACGGTTGAAGATGTACGCTATAACGAGATGTTCCCTCTTGTTCCGTACATGTTTGCCAATGAAGGGCAACCGTCACCCGGCGCCGATTTACAGACCGGCGGTATCGACCCGATGAGTGGTGACTTTATGCCGGAGTCGTTACCTCTTGATGCCGTTGAAGTGAACCGAAACCTGCTGAACGTCATCGGGGCTCGTTTGAAGAAAACACCTCAGGCGACGTTAACGATAACAGGTACTACCGATGGCAAAGAACTCGGTAAAAACGGCGACCGTGATGGTCTCGCGCGTAAACGAGCAGAATGGGCAAAAGCCTATCTCGTCTCTTCCTTTGGCATTGATGCTGACCGCATTGCCGTTCGAACATCATCATCACCGTCACGCCCAAGCTCATCAACAGATCCAGATGGAATTGCCGAAAATCGTCGTGTTGAATTCTCTTCGAATGTACCCGACATTCTCGCGCCAGTCGTGATTACGGCCGACAATCAACGTGTCTCAACACCAGACCTGGTCAACTTCCATCCAGTTGTTGAATCAGAGGATTCGGTATCGACATGGTCCCTGGAGATTCTCCAGGCTGGACGCCCCCTTCGCTCCCTTCAAGGACGTGGTCGACCATCAACAATAGGATGGTCGATTAAACCCAATGACCTTTCCTCACAGCAAGTACCTGTTGATTTCGAGTTTACGGCTCGCACTGCTGGTGGAGACTCAACAACTGTTGTCGGCACAATTCCGGTTGACTACGTCTCAAGTGTCCGCAAGCGCACAGAAAATCTTCCCGACAGAACCGTTGACAAGTACTCGCTGATCCTGTTTGACTTTGACAAAGCAACATTAAACGAGGACAATCAGCGAATCCTTGAAATGATGGTACTGCCGAGCATTCGTGCAAATAGCCGTGTTTCGGTTATCGGATACACGGATCGAATCGGTGGTGACGATTACAACAAAAAACTCTCTGCGGAACGCGCACAGACTGTTCGATTGTTTCTCCAAAGTAGAGCAAAAGACGCTACGTATTCGTCGAGTGGCGTTGGTGAGTCAACGGAGATCTTTCCGAATGCGTCACCAATCGGACGTCAGCTTTCCCGCACCGTTCAAGTCATCGTTGAAACTCCACGACGCTGACGTGAATTCGCACAACCAAGGAAACCTTGTGGACTATCCCTTTCTTTCGCGTATCGACACGCCTGATGACCTCCGGAAATTTCCCGAGACGGATCTCAGGGCGATCTCAGATGACGTACGTGAATACCTCATCGACACGATCACCAAGGTTGGTGGACACTTTGGCGCGGGACTCGGCACCGTCGAGTTAACCGTGGCGTTGCACTATGTGTTCAACACACCACACGATAAAATCGTATGGGATACTGGTCATCAAGCATATCCGCATAAAATTCTTACGGGGCGAAAGGGGCTTCTCCATACAATCCGTCAGAAGGATGGTCTGAGTGGTTTCCTTAAACGCTCAGAGAGTACGTATGATGATTTTGGAGCTGGACACGCCACAACATCTATCAGTGCTGCTCTCGGTATGGCTGCAGCGCGTGATCAACTGAAGCAGGACTATAAGGTTGTCGCTGTTATCGGTGATGGCGCAATGACTGGTGGGCTAGCCTATGAGGCTATGAATAACTGCGGTGTGTTAAAAAGTGACATCCTCGTCGTCCTGAACGACAACAACATGTCAATAGCTCCAAACGTGTGGGCACTCAGTAACTATTTTTCTGAGCTGTTTGCATCCCCTGCCGGACGTCGTCTTCGAGACGGAATCGTCGGTATGACCGAGCGCATGGACAACCTTGGAGACCGAATTCGCTCTCTGGCACATCGGATCGAAGGTGGGATGAAGGCCGTCATAACTCCAGGTATGTTGTTCGAAGCCTTAGGGTTTAAGTACTTCGGACCCGTCAACGGCCATAACACAGCCCAATTAGTAAAAATGTTGCGCGGTATTCGAGAAATGCGAGGCCCGATACTTCTTCACACCATCACACAAAAGGGGAAGGGATATGGGCCGGCCGAACGTGACAAACAATTCTTACATGCCATCGGAAAAGTTGACAAGATTACGGGTAAGGCAGTAGCATCTGCTCCTCCACCAACACCCGCTCCTCCAACGTATCAGAAGGTCTTTGGAGAAGCGCTTGTGGAGATCTGTTCAACCAATCCCAAGGTTGTTGGTATCACGGCAGCTATGCCTGATGGGACAGGCCTTGACATTGTTCAGAAACACTTTCCAGACCGAATCTACGATGTCGGCATTGCAGAGGGTCATGGAGTGACCTTTGCGGCAGGGTTGGCAACTCAGGGTGTTGTCCCGGTTGTCGCTATTTACTCCAGTTTCCTGCAGAGAGCATTTGACCACATCGCCCATGACGTAGCGCTGCAACACCTGCACGTTGTGTTTGCCCTGGATCGTAGTGGGCTCGTAGGTGCCGATGGTCCAACGCATCATGGTGTGCTTGATCTTGGATATCTGAGGCTCATTCAAGGTATGGTTGTGATGGCCCCCAAGGACGAACAGGAACTTCGCGACATGCTTTGGACTGCAATCCACTCCTACACTGCTGGTCCAATCAGTATTCGCTATCCTCGAGGATCTTCTGTCGGTGTTCCGATTCGTCCAATGACGTCGATCGACATAGGGAAGAGTGAAACTTTGCGGCCTGGAAAGGACGTTGCCATTGTCGCCATTGGAAATATGGTTTCAAAAGCCATGGCTGCCGCTGAAATGCTCGAGCGCGACGGTATATCGGCAGAAGTTGTTAACGCACGATTCGTAAAGCCCTTGGACACATCGATGATTGACGACCTTGCTCGTCGAATCGGTCGTATTGTCACGGTGGAAGATGGCCAGCGTCAAGGTGGTTTTGGCTCTGCAGTAGCGGAGTACGTCGTCCAACACCACCGCGGTGTCGATATCCGTATTCATGGTATCGATGATGTATACGTCGACCATGGGACACAGGATGAACTCTATGTCGATGTAGAACTCGATGCCCCTGGAATAGCACGAGTAACGCGAGATTTTTTGGCCGATTCCGTAATGCGATCGGTCATCTCCTGACGATCTCGTATCTTTGCGGCTCTCTTTGATCTCGTAGCTCAGCTGGCTAGAGCATTTGACTTTTAATCAAAGGGTCCTGGGTTCGAGTCCCAGCGAGATCACCAGACGCCGTTCTATCCGCAGGGATTGATCGGCGTTTTGCGTTTTAGATCTCTCTTGTTATAATCCTAATATCAGGTTCGCCAGCCATCCGACCACTCCGCCTCCGATAACTAGAACAGCACTGTTGATCTTTCTGAATCGGATACAGACAAATACTGCTATCAGAAAGATGACAATCGTCGATACGGAAATGATTGACATGCGCGCAAGATCGACAGCAACGAACAACACGAGTATGACACTTGCAATATTCACAGCTGCTAATGCAGATGCGAGTATCGGAGAGGAACGAAGTCGATCGATAAGCGGCGCAATACAGCCGACAAGCAAAAATGATGGCAGGAAGATTCCGATGGTAGCCAAACATGCTGTGTAAGGTCCACCCATCATCCAACCGATAAACGTCGCAGATGAAAACACTGGACCAGGTGTAAACTGGCCCACCGCGATTGCGTCCGTAAGTATCTGGCGCGTAATGAATCCTTTTCCAACAAGTTCTTCATCAAGAAATGCAAAAAGGACGTAGCCGCTTCCATACAGGATGGAACCAACCTTGAGGAAGGTCAAGAACACCGCCGACGGCGACATCAGCATGAGGCCACCTGCTACGATAGGTGTGATAGCTTCTCGAACTCTCAACGTGATAAGCGATCGCGACACCGTAGCGACAATGGCAGTGCCAAAGAGAACAACAATCTCCGGCAGTCCGGCAACCACACCAAGGGCTGCAAGACATGCCCACAGTACAGACGTTCGGTCCTTTATCTGCGTTCGTAAGAGATGCACCATCAAAACAAGTACTACAGCCACAAGGGCTGCTCGAATTCCTCCGATGGCAGGTTGAAGTTGTGGTAATGCACCGTACAGTGCGTATGTATAAGCGACAATCGACGTGATGAGCACAGCAGGCGTAATAAAACAGAACCCTGCGATAAGGAGCCCCTTCCAGCCCCCTTTCTCTAATCCAACGTGCATTGCCATTTCTGTCGAGTTTGGACCCGGCAGCAAATTTGTTATACCGATGAGATCTACAAACCGATCTTCGGTCATCCATCCCCTCTTTACGACGACCTCACTACGCATCATCGCGATATGCGCAGCTGGTCCGCCGAAACCAAAACATCCAAGGTATAGAAAGACCCTTACCAGTTCTTTCTTAGTAACGGTTTGAGTTGAATCCATCAATGACCCTTCTCACTTTGCGTTTTGGCAAGAGAATCATACATCGGCCGACTTGACGCGTCTTCACGAAATCTTCGTTGATTGTTGTCTATGAGTACGAGCCCAACACATCCAAGCATCATCGCCCAGTCTGTTCTCGATTCATGAAGGAAGGTCCAAAGCCCGCTATCCAACATCATCGGGACCTTTGTCGAAACGATCGCAACTACCATGATCGCGATTAATGGCATCGCAAAGGATCGAATCTGCCAACCGAGTAGAATCATCACGCCACATACAATCTCCGTTGTTCCAACAATTGGGCCTAACACTTCGGAAAATGGTAGGCCGATTTTTGCGAACCGTCCGGCTCCGAGTGTATCTGAGAAAAGAAACTTCTGGATACCTTCTGAGACAAACACCGGTCCTACGATACATCGCAGGATCAATCCTTCAATCGATTGTCTCGGCTGTTGGGATGATATTTTGGACATGGTATTGACTTTAGGTTTGTACAGTGTACTTTCGTCATTTGGCGTCACAAGATACTTGAATGAGCGTCAGCGTACGAAGCGCCAAAGACGCTGAATTGAATCGCTGTTCTTCACATACTCACTCTCCAGCGTCGGATCCTTCCTAACTTCGGTGTATGGACACAATAAGACTTGGGATTTCCGGCCGCCGGATCTGGATCATCACCATCTTCGCGGTTCTTGTTAGAGTGTTTGTGGTTGTGGCATCTGGCGACAACATTCATACGATTGAAGACTTCCGGATTGCATCGAACCTCGCCGAAGGTCATGGATTTTCGTTTGACCTCCTTCTGGGCCCAACTGCATACAAAGCACCGGCCTATCCTGCCGTTCTTGCCGGCATCATGTTAATAGTTGGTGTTTCAGCAACACCGATTGTAACAGCTGTCCTCCAAGCGATTATCGGTGGACTGAGTGTCGTTATGATGCACAGGATCGTCCGCTTACTCACCACATCAGAAACGGCTGCATTGGGTGCAGCTGCACTGTTGGCCCTTCATCCATCGTATATCGTCTACCCGCGTGTACTCGAACCAACGTTGTGGACTGTTGCACTGTCGATGATTGTTTTCCTGGCACTACAGCAGCGGCAGTGGGTACGTGCTGGCATTGTGTCGGGATTGGTCGTTCTCTTTCAGCCCGTTGCTATAGGCGTACTACTTGTATTGGCTGCGATACACCTTCGACGTTCGTGGGGACCAGTCGTTACCATCGTATGCTGCGCTGCTCTTGTTATCCTTCCCTGGACATTACGGAATGCCATTGTCTTTGGCCGTTTCATCCCTGTAAAATCGCCTGTTTGGATGAATGTGTACGAAGGATTTCTCCCGGAGAACTCGGGTCTACAAGAACCCTTTGTTCACGATAGCATCATTACATCGATTGACACGCTACGAAAAAACGTGAACGATGTCGACATGGAGTCGCACTATCGCACCATTGCCACCAAGGCGATATCTGACAATCCGCTGGGTTATGGACAACGTGTACTCAATGCAGCATTGAGACTTTGGTCGTTTCCACCCAGATACGATATGAAGATCACGATCGGATTTTTTATCATTCGCCTGCTACCGGTCGTGTTCCTCATGATACTGACGCTTATAACATTTCGCACAGCATGGAATCTTTACCCTGTACTGATGCGCAGTATCCTCGTAGTATTTCTCGTGGTAACAGCAACCTATGCATTAACCCATGCCGCGAACATCCGATTTAAACTTGATATCGAATGGCTTCAAATTTTAGTCATCGCACTCGGTGCCACTGGTCTTCACAGCTTTGGACAACGACTATCGAATAAACCGTGGATGCATCAAGTTATCGATAGAAAACACCTGCGCTAGCTGATCCTCGGAGAGCAGTCCACGTCGTTTGACAATATCAATCACATTATCTCCCGTTTCAAAAGCTTCCTTGGCCACTGACGCACTTGTTTCGTATCCGAGTATTGGGTTGAGTGCTGTAACGATACCAATGCTACCGAACACCATCTCGCGTGTGCGATCGGCATTGGCAGTAATACCAGTCACACATTTCTCTCGTAATGTATCACAAGCACGTGTGAGTGTACGGAGGGATTCAAACAAACAGTGCGCTATCACCGGCTCCATAACGTTTAGCTGCAGCTGACCTGCTTCAGCGGCAAAACTTACGGTGACGTCGTTTCCGATAACCAGGAAACAGACCTGATTGACAACTTCAGGGATAACGGGATTCACCTTTCCAGGCATGATACTCGAGCCGGGCTGCAGTCTTGGCAGATTAATCTCATTTAAGCCTGTCCGTGGCCCACTTGACAGAAGTCGCAGGTCATTACAGATCTTGGAGAGTTTTACGGCAACTCGCTTTAGGACACCACTGAACTGCACGTATCCGCCAGTATCCCACGTTGCTTCGATCAGATTCTGCGAAAGGACAACGTCGATACCGGAGATTGTACGCAGATGGTCAACGGCTTGCTGAGGATACCCTTCTGGAGCGTTAATACTCGTACCGATTGCCGTTGCACCCAGATTAATCTCAAGCATTAACCGTCGTGCTTCGTCAAGTCGTTTAATATCTTCTCCAACATTTACGGCAAACGCGTCAAACTCTTGCCCCAATGTCATTGGTACTGCATCTTGTAATTGTGTCCTACCCATTTTCAGGACATGAGCAAACTCTGCTCCCTTCGCTGAAAATGAGGCCTGAAGTTCTGCCAAAGCCGTCATTAACGCTTGTGCATCGCGATACAACGACAATCTGAAGGCCGTTGGATAGGCATCATTAGTACTTTGAGAAAGGTTTACGTGATCATTCGGGTGAATCACGTCGTAACGCCCCTTGGCATATCCGAGGATTTCAAGAGCACGATTGGCGATCACCTCGTTTGCGTTCATGTTCGTGGATGTGCCAGCACCTCCCTGGATACTATCAACCGGGAATTGATCATGCAGTCCTCCCGCAATGATGTCATCACAGGCTGAACAAATTGCCGATGCAATCTTGTCATCGAGCACGTCACAATCGCGATTTGCCAATGCAGCAGCCTTCTTTACCATTGCCATCGACGTGATGAACGTTGGTGACGAAGAAATTGCTGTTCCTGTAATGTGAAAATTTTCCAGCGCACGAAGTGTTTGTACACCGTAATACACATTGTCTGGAAGTTCACGTTCGCCAAGAAAGTCGTGCTCGATGCGCATAGAGGTTAGAATGAAAGATGCTGTGCGTAAACAGGAAGGATTGGTTCAACACCGAACTCTCCACGGAGTCTGTCCGCAAAGGGTTTGCGTGCGCTGTCTTCACCATGCGTAAGGATAACCGTCGGTTTGGAGTCGGCCATTGCACCAAACCATGCCGCCAGGTCAGACTGTCCGGCGTGTGCACTCATTCCACCAAGAGTGTGAATCTGTGCCCTCACGTTACGAATCTCACCCATCACACGGATCTCCGGAACACGGTCGACAATTTTTCTTCCGAGCGAACCGTGAGCCTGGAAACCAACAATCATAAAATGGGCATTAGGATTTTCGATGTTGTTACGAATGTGGTGAACGATACGGCCTGCATTACACATACCTGCACCTGCTATGACCATAAATGGTCCGTTTCGTTCATTGAGTTCCTTCGACTCTTCAGCCGTCTCAAGGAACTCAACGTTTCTCCGACGCAGTGGTGAGTTCCCTACCTCGGCCATTCGTGAGCTTTCCTCATCGAGCAGCTCTGAGTGAGCCGCATAAATTTTTGATGCGCCAATTGCCATCGGTGAATCAACAAAAACGGGCATCACGGGAATCCGTCCGGCCAACTGCAGCTTTGTGTAATAGTAGAGTATCTGCTGCGTTCTTCCAATCGCAAAAGCCGGAACAAAAATCTTTCCGTTCTTTGCATGTGCGTCATTCACAATCGCACAGAACTCATCGATGGTTTCCTGCTCGCTTTTGTGATCACGATCGCCATACGTTGATTCGAGTATCACAATGTCAGCACGACGAGGTGGCTCGGGATCCCGGAGATAGGGTAGTTTGGCCGGACCAACGTCGCCACTGAATACAACGATCTTTTCGTTGCCATCAACTAAGATCCGCAACTCAACGCTGGCCGAGCCAAGCATGTGACCGGCTTCATGCCATACGGCCTGTATTCCCTTTGCAACGTCGATTGGTAGGTCGTAATCAACGACTCGAAACTGCGCTAGTGTGCGTTCTACATCTTCCTCGTCGAACATCGGTTGTTCGTTCCGAGGGAGTTTATGACCAAGTCGTTCTGCTCGCCGTTTTCTGCGCTCAAAGTCGCCTTCTTGAATCCTCGCTGCATCGCGGAGGACAAGTTCGGCCATGTCACGTGAGGCATCAGTGGCATAGATAGGACATTTGATCCCTTCACGGCGCAAAAGGGGCAACCTACCGCAGTGGTCAAGGTGAGCATGTGTCAGAACGACTGCGTCAACGCTATTCCGATGAATTCGTCCGGGAATAACATTACGAGCGTCATCATCCTTATCACCCTGGAACATCCCAAAATCAACGAGGACGGTCGCCGCATCCGTTTCCACGAGATAGGCAGAACCTGTAACCTCTCCAGCTGCCCCATAGGGCGTGATTGTTAGCATAACGGCGAACATACGCCTTCGTCGCATTTGGCGAGGCGTCGATGTCGTAGTTTCGTGTCATGACACAGACCACTGAAGAAGGAACCAAGAAGGTTGACTACCGGCTCCTTCGTCGACTCCTTGGCTTCCTGAAGCCGTATCGTTATCATATCCTCGGAGCCGTTCTCCTCACCTTGTCATCGACAATGTTGGGCCCCCTTCGCCCCTTTCTCACCAAAACGGCAATTGACGAGCATATCGTAAAGGGTGACCTAGATGGCCTGTTGTGGTTTGTCGGCCTCATCTTTGGATTTCTGATTCTGCAGGGGCTTACGCAGTATGCCCTTGGACTTGTCCTGACGTGGATTGGCCAGCACGTCCTTCTAGATATTCGTACCGCCCTGTACAAACACGTTCAGTCGTTAGCGTTACGGTATTTCGATACAACGCCCATTGGGCGGATCGTGACGCGCGTTACGTCTGACGTTGAGTCATTAAACGAGTTATTCTCACAGGGTATCGTCAACATGATCGCAGACATCATGACGATTCTCTGGATCCTGTTTTTTATGCTCAACACGAGTGTTGTACTCACGGGCATTACGATTATTATTCTTCCGTTCTTGCTCATTGCATCCTTCATTTTTCGAGCAAAGGTCCGCACTGTATACAATCTGATTCGACGTCAAGTAGCGAGCATGAACTCGTTTATGAACGAGTTTGTCTCGGGGATAGGTGTTGTTCAACTGTTTCGACAAGAGGGGCGCAAAACAAAGGAGTTTGGCGCACTTAATCGCGAACATCGCGATCTACAAGATCGTTCGATTTTCTACTATGCAACGTTTTACCCCATTGTAGAACTCCTCAGCATGGTTGCCATTTGTACTGTTTTGTACTATACGGCCGGACACATGCTATCAGGTGAGATCACGATAGGAATCGTGGTGATGTTCTTTCAATACACGGAAATGTTCTTCAGACCGATTCGGGATCTTAGCGAGCGATACAATACTCTCCAGAGCTCCGTTGTTGCATCGGAACGGATCTTCCAGCTTCTCGATACGTCGACGACTGTACCGGACACACCACATGCCAAGGTACTCTCTTCGTTTCAGGAAGGAATCAGTTTTCGAAACGTTCACTTTGCGTATGACGGCACAACACCAGTCCTGAAGGGTGTCTCGTTCGACGTACGAAAAGGTGAAACCGTTGCTCTCGTAGGAGCCACAGGGGCAGGCAAGAGCTCCATCATCAATCTCGTCAGCAGGTTCTACGAGTTTCAGCAGGGAGACATCCTCATCGATGGGCACTCCATTCGAGACTGGCAACAGCGCTCTATTCGACGTCGTATGGCCGTTGTACTCCAGGATGTGTTTTTGTTCTCGCGTTCCGTAAAGGACAACATCACACTCGGAAGACCGGAGATTACCGATGAACACGTGATTGCAGCCGCAAAGGCTCTTGGGGCGCACGACTTTATTTCGCGATTGCCTCAGGGATACGACACCAACGTACGTGAACGTGGGGCCGTTCTCAGCACCGGTCAGAAGCAGCTCATTTCATTCTGTCGTGCTCTTGTGACGGATCCTGATCTGCTGATCCTTGATGAGGCAACGGCAAACATTGATACGGAAACTGAAGTACTCATCGAAAAATCAATTTCAACCCTTCTACGAGGCAGAACGTCCATCGTTATCGCCCACCGACTTTCGACCATTCAGCGAGCCGATCGCATTATCGTGTTACACCACGGTGAAGTAGCCGAGCAGGGTACGCATCAAGAACTACTGGCGATGAATGGTATCTATGCTAAACTCCATCGACTACAATTCGAAAAACGCGCCGCCTCCTAGGAGGAGACGGCGCGTTCAAACACACGGTCAATGTGAGGTTCTATCACGAATTGGACGAGAAAAGCCTCTTCGACACAGCCGACCACAATGATGATGCCGCAGAGGTATCATGGGTGTCACTCTCAGATTGCTGACGGATGGTATCAGACTCCTCGTCCGTGAGACTAAACCAAGCACCCTTACTGAGTCGATCCGTTGTAAACGGACCAACACGACGACGTTCTACGGACACTGGCTCAAGTTGGAGCGACTTCAGAACGGTATAGATATCCTGCAGCCGTCCCGTCTTCGATTCAATCTTGATCCACGCTCCGCGTGCTGTTTTGGCAGCAACTGTCACATCTAATACGTCATCATCCTTCCAAATCTCAGCCAAGGCCTTTTTCACCTTGTTGTTTTCGAGCCGTTTGAGTGGACGATGCACCTTGACAAAAATGTCTGATGTAAAGTTCTTGAATGGATTCGCCACTTGGTCTGCAAAGCTGCTATCGTTTGTTACGATAACAATACCACTGGCATGTTTTGGCAAACCACCAATCGGAAACGTCCAATCTTTGCGATTATGAAGGAAGGAATACACAGTTGTACAACCTTCTTCTCGTGACGTCACCACTCCATGCGGTTTGTTAAACACAATTGTCCGCGGTTTGATCGATTTCCGTTCGAGTTGAACACCATCTACGGCGATCTCTGTCGATTCGAGGACAACAAATCGATTTGGTCGATTCATCACCTCACCATCAACCATAATCCTTCCATCGCGAATGGCTTGCAACGTTAATGCACGTGAAGCCCACTGATAGGCAAGAACAGCCTTCAGAAGTGTCATTCCGGCAGGTCGATGTGGACGTTCTTTCCGTGGTGCCTTTTCAAGTGCAAGAACGGTGCGTAACTCAGGCGTTGAAGGAACCGGTGGATTCTTCTTTTTCTCACGTCGAAGCTCATTAGGATCGAACTTTACTCGTCGGTCCTTTTTCGGAATGTGCGGTTCCTTCTTCTTCTTATCACCGTGCTTAAGCTTGTCGTTAGCTTTGAGTTGTTTGTACTTATGCGGCTTCTGATGCTTGTCTGGTTTGCCTTTCTTTCCTCGGCCTGTTTTAGCGTAGGCTGAACTCAGAACGGAAAAGTCAACAAATTCTTCATCTCCACCTCTCCCCTGTCGGCTTTGCCGAGGAGGAATTGGGAATGGCTCATCTACTGGGCCGCGAGAGTTTGGTTCGAATCTGCCGACCACACGTTGTGGGCGTTCACCACGACTACGGAAGGTGCGTTGTTCACGGTCAGCTCGGTTCGGACGTGGCGTATCTCCACCGCTACGACGGAAGTCTCCCCCACGCTGTGGATCCCCACTGCGCTGTGGCTCGCGGTTGCGCTGCGGATCACCACCGCGCTGCGGGTCGCCTCCGCGTTGCGGATCGCCTCCGCCGCGATATGAATCACGTCCGTATGAATTTCGGTCACGCGTAGGGCCATAACCTGTGGAGTACGGTGTTGGACGATCAGGATCGTAGACACCGCGTGGTGCCTTCTTCGCCTGGGGACCAAAAAACTTCAATTGGCTATCATCATCGTCCTCGGACCACGATGTGCGCTTTGAATTTTCCGGACGAACCTCTCCTTGTTCGTCACTATCGTCTCTGTGGCGTTGCTCGTTGCTCATATTGATTTTCTGTGTTCAAGCTGACCGTGGTGATGGCCGCATCTCACTCTGTCCAAACGCCCATGGCGTAGAACTTCTTTCGACGTTTCGTGACAAGGTCACTGGTGGTAATTGACCCTAGAACAGACAATTCCTCCCGAAGAACCGACTGCATCGTGGTGAACATTGCTTCCGGATCCCGATGAGCACCTCCGACGGGTTCTGGAATGATTCGATCCACAATACCTACATCAACTAAATCCGGCGCTGTAAGTTTCAATGCTTCTGCCGCTTGCTCCTTATACTCCCAACTACGCCAGAGAATCGACGAACAAGACTCAGGAGCAATAACGGAGTACCAGGCGTTCTCAAGCATAAGAATTCTGTCGCCAACACCGATTCCAAGGGCTCCCCCGCTGGCTCCTTCTCCGATGATAACAATGATGATCGGCACCTTGAGTGCCGCCATCTGAAACAGGTTTCGGGCGATGGCCTCCGCCTGTCCACGTTCTTCGGCCTCCAGGCCTGGATACGCACCGGGTGTGTCAAGAAAACAGATGACGGGAAGTGAAAATCGCTCAGCTAACGAAAACAATCGATGAGCCTTACGATACCCTTCTGGATTGGGCATACCGAAGTTGCGGTACAAATTGGATTTTGTATCCCTTCCCTTCTGATGGCCTACAACAACAACCCGAGTATCACCAATACTGGCGAGACCTCCCACAATTGCTGGATCGTCACGGAAGTTGCGATCACCATGCAACTCAACGAAGTCCGTCAGACAATGTGTAATGTAGTCAAGTGTATACGGTCGATCCGGATGACGTGCAATCTGAACACGCTGCCAGCGCGTTAGGTTACGGTAAATCTCGGAGCGTAGCCGTTCTACTTGCTGCTCTAACTCCTCAATCTGAGGTTGAATATCGAGCGTGTCAGCCAGAGATCGCATTTCAGCAATCTTCTTTTCCAACTCGACGATCGGTTTTTCGAAATCAAGTGTGGAGTTACTTGCCACGTGAGCGCCGAAATAGGTGTTTCAAAAGAATCTCGACGTCTAGCGCGAGGGTGAAGTGTTCGACGTAGTAATCATTGAGGTTTTCAATTGTCCCCTCAGACACGTTCGTGGTGATGCCGAAGTGTGCGAGCCCGATTATCCCCTCTTTACCAGCTTGGCGTCGTTTTCCGTCTGGAACAAGACCAACACAACTTTTGTGGCCTCGTAACACGGCGAACCACGACGCAGCCGACGAACGAATCCGCCGAACGCCCAAAATTAGCCCTGGCGCATACCATAACAAAACGAGAACGGAGACAAGAATGTCCATCAGTCGTTTTACTGTTCGATTACGGAACATCAGGAGCGGTGAGGTTCGTATTGTTGGTTCGATTCCTGAAACGTCATGTATAACGCGCGCCGCAAGAAGTGCTGCATATTCATGCGCAAGGTGAAAACTGGCGTCATTTAACGTGACAGAGCGGTGTAATGAGCTTATTTCTTCATCCGTCAGCCCATTCGTCGCACAAATGACTTCATCAATATCATTCTCCCGCACAATCTTGTGGAGATAATCTAATGTGCCGATGTAGCGAATTCCGCCGGCGTCCGCTCCATCAATTCGTCCAGGACTCACGAGACCAATGATGTTTGTAGTTGGCTCATGTTCGGACAATTCTCGTAACAGAACCTCAATCTCTTCCGGTGCTCCTACGACAACACTACGGCGGCGGCGACCTGATGAACGACGTTCAAGAGCGCGTGATACAATCCTTACAACAGACATCAGTGCTGTCGACAGACCAATCGTCATTAGCACCACACCTCTCGAAAAGGCATACTCCTTAAAGAAGTACGTAAGCGCTGAGAGTATGAAGAAAGCAACAAGCATTCCAACGGCTGAACGTCGAACCGTCGGCTTATGCTCCACATATTCACCAACACCAATTAGCGACAACAAGACTACGAGCGGAACGACGATAAGCACCGTGGGATATGCATAATCAACAAAGCCGAATGGTGACTCAAATCGAATTGTTGTTGCCAAGAGTAAGGCAGTTACAACACATACTGCATCAACGATAGCAATCGCGATTGGTAAACGATAGCGTAGGAGAAGTGCGATGAACCATCGAATGCGAATTCCGAGGCGAAGAAAGACAAGCCAGATTGCGTTCTTCCCAAAGTGTTTACGCGCAAATATCTCCATGGCATCATAGAACACCTTGACGTCATCCATTGAACTCCGCCGAGTACTTTCTCCCTTAAAGTGAACAATGGTTGTCGTTGGAACATACATTACTGTTTTTCCAGTCTTCTGAATTCGATAACATAGATCAACATCCTCACCATACATAAAGAACGCGGGATCAAATCCGCCGATCTCTCGAACCATCGACGTCGGAGCTATCATAAATGCGCCTATCAATGCATCAACCGGATACATTTCATCAACGCTGCGATATGTCAGATTGTATCCCGAGAACAGCTTGATCTTCGGAAAGAGTGCTTGTAGTCCGAACAGTTTACAAAACGAAGCCCACGGAGTTGGGAGACCGCGACGACATGCTAACTGAAACGTCCCATCTGGATTTAGCACCTTACATCCCGCAATACCAACATCAGGATGTTGGTCCATATACCTGACCATCGTGAAAGCAGTGTCAGGTGAGACAATGGTATCTGGATTTAAGAAGAGTACATATCGACCTGTACAGTACTGCAGGCCGACATTGTTTCCACGACCAAAGCCAACATTCTCATCTAAGGCAACCCAGATGACATCTGGAAATACCTGTTGAAGGTCTGCCACCGATCTATCACTTGATGCATTATCAACGACGACAATCTCAATGCTGACATCCCCTTCACTCCGATACAGCGATCGTAAACATTGGAGAAGATAGTCCTTGACATTGTAGTTCACAATGAGGACTGAAATGTCAGGCATCTTCATACCTTATCGTTTTCCGAACGTAATAATCGTGATGAGCTTCATCTTCCACACAAGCCAGGCAGCTTCATAGACAATGTTTTTACTCATCTTCGATTCCCCGCTCACTCTATCAACAAAGATGATCGGAAGCTCTTTTATGCGAGCCCCCAATCGCCACGCTCGATAGTTCATCTCTATCTGAAATGCATAACCATTCGAGCGAATTGCAGTCAGATCGATTTTCGACAGTACGTCTGAACGAAAACATTTAAAACCACCCGTAGCATCGGCAATGGGCATTCGTGTAATTGTGCGGGTATAAAGGTTCGCAAACCAGCTCAGTAACAAGCGACTCATCGGCCAATTAATAACATTCACACCAGAGACATACCTCGATCCAATGATGAGGTCATACGATTCTGCAGCTTCCAGAAATCTTGGCAACTCCTTCGGATCATGGGAAAAATCCGCATCCATTTGAAGTATTCGATCATATCCAAGTTTTAATGCTTCGGCAAATCCCGCACAGTACGCCGTACCGAGGCCCAACTTCCCTGATCTCTCGATAAGGTAAATACGTTCGTCCGTTGTCATGCGCCGGCGTACAAGATCCGCCGTACCATCGGGCGATCCATCATCGATGACCAATACGTGTAGATCTGCTACGACGTCATGGATCGCGTCGATGATTCTGAGAATGTTATCACTCTCATTATATGTTGGAATGCAGACAATGCTCTTCATGCGCGTCCGTGTCCTCGAAGCATGACAAAAACGGTTCGAACGAGAATCTCCATGTCTAACTTAAACGACATGTTCTCGATGTAGAAAAAGTCGTAACGAATGCGCTTCTCAATTTCCTCGAGCGACTCTGGATTGGACTTTGCTTTCACCTGCCACCAGCCAGTAACGCCCGGCCGCACCTTGTGTCTGCGCCGGTAGTATGGAACCATGGCAGTAAATTTATCGACAAAAAACGGCTGCTCCGGACGCGGACCAACAAGACTCATTTCACCCATGAGCACGTTCCATAGCTGTGGGATCTCATCCAAATGTGTCTTGCGAATGAACTTGCCGACTGTTGTTACTCGTGGATCATTCTTGTCAGTCCAAGATGGCTGTCGTTTATCGTCGATGTACATCGACCGAAACTTGTAGATTTTAAAGACGTGGCCATTTCTTCCGACACGATCTTGCATATACAACATTGGACCACGTGAGGTGAGCTTCACAGCCAGGCCAATGATTAACCACACTGGCAATCCAACTACAAGAACAACGAGGCTCACAACAATATCGAGTGCTCGTTTGGCGAACTCCTCCCACGGCTGCATGAGCTGTGGACTCACCTCGATCAACGGCGCACCATAAATTTGTTGTGTTCGAGCTTGACCCGAGAAGATCTCATACAGATCCGGGACAATTTTCACATGTACGTCGGCATCTGCTGCAATCGACGTCCATCGCAACAACGCTTCATGATCACTGTGATCAACGGTCACGAGCAGTTCCTTGGGCTTGTGTCGCTCCAGAATGTCTGACATTTCATCAACACCCCCAAGAACCTTGAGGTTGTGTGTCGGTAAGGGGCTAAGGGGGCCAACAAGGATTGCACCCAGTACATCGTAACCCCAAGCAGGCTCACCCTGCAACTCATGTAACAAGTTTGCACTACGATCTAGCGTTCCGAGTATGATGGTCGGAATTCGTATTGCCCCCTTTTCTCGCAGTGTCCGTTGCAGCTTGCGTGCAATAACGCGTCCGACACAGACGAAGAGAAATAAGACGAGCCAGTACAGAAGAAATACAAACCGCGGATTCTGACGATATGCGTGATTACTATCAATGTAGATGAGCAGGTATAACGCTACTGACCCAAAGAAGGATTGTTTTAACACAGTGAAGTATTCGTCAAACGGAGACCGCACATAGAAGTCACGATACAAACCGCCGAGCCAGAATATCACCAACCAGATCATTGTAAAGATCGACGCAACGAAGAGCTGCTCTTCAATTCCAAAGTCTGTCGGGTTGTCTAAAAGAAGTGGCCTCATTGCCTGATAGGCAAAGAATGACAACATGACAGCAACAATGTCACTTGCCGTTTGAAGTACCTTGGGACGAAATATGCCAGGACGTGCTGACATTATGCTCGATTCCGCAGTAGTGAAACGATACTAGCAATGTCGGCCATGGTGACAAAGCGAGTCAGCATCAACAGAGTGATGGACCCAACAACGGCAATTGGTGCGGCAACCACTGGGCTGACAAAGTATGGTAGAACAAATGACATGCCTAAAGTGGCTGCGAGAACAAATACGGCATTTACGGCAAGCTTCAAACTTACGGCTTGCCCCACTGTCAAATGAAATGCCCTGAGAATGACAACCGAAGCAGATGCCACACTCAGGATTTTCGATACAATTGCCCCCTGAGCACCAAATGTTGGTATCAGTGTAACACACCCAACGATGGTTACGGCCAGTAGGACGAGATTAGAGCGTACGATTGACCGTTGTGCACCAAGTGCAATCTGCACTTCATACAGGTAGACTTGTATAAAGACCGGAACACAAACCCACATCATGGATGCGAACTCAAGCTCATGGCCACGGTACACGCCCCCAGAAATGACGTCAATTATCACTCCCGAAACAATTGCCAATGATGACGATATCACGATTGACAGTGAGAACGTAAACCGCAAACCATCGATCGCCAATTGCCGACAGTTCGCGATGTTCTCAACAGATGCCCGAGCGATGGCCGGAGCAAGCGTAAGCGCCATCGTAAGTGGAATTGATTGTGTCAAAGGAGCTAACGTGCCATACGCAGCACCAAAGACACCTGCCTGAAGTTTTCCAGCAAGTCCCTCAACAAAAAACGCGTCAATTTTATCATGAATGCTTAGAAGTATTACCGACGCTACAACTGGCAATGACGCTTTGACGAGGGCCTGAATTTCTGACCATGTCACATACTTCATAAAGAAGGAGCGTCTACCACCTGTTATCGTCGAAATAACAAAACCCGGTATTGCTGCAAAAATCATCAGTACAATAGCTGTTGAGACCGTTAGCTCGTGTCGATAACTATAGACCAGTGCTGCATACAGAGTTCCATCCAGCAGCGTTACAAGACTAGGTACAACAAATCGATGCTGAGCACGATCCGGAAGTTCCATTGCATACCGAATGAGTCCAGAGCGCGACATCAGAAACATTGCAATGCACCAGAAAACAACATTGTGCACTTCGTAGCCAATAGTCCACCCTATACCGGCTGCCAAGAGAGCCGACGGGACGAACAAGAGAAATCGATACGCCAACAACGACGACACAATCTCCTTCTGTCGATGAGGCTCTACATTAATCCTGCGCATGGCTACGGCATTCATACCGAAATCAACGAGGATGATGAGTACAAGCTCTCCAAGACGACGTTCAACAAAAAGGCTTCCGTTTTCCTCCTTTGTGAGCGTACTAAGGATTATCCGCTGACTAAGGAAGGCAAGAAGCGAAGAACCAATACTGACCAAGAACATGAGCACTCCCCCGGAGATCATGGTCCTGTTATGAATCTTGGTTTGTGTCATGCTGATTCACCAGGTTGCCAGACATCAGCACGTGCCTTGGACAGGAAACGTATCCAAGCCATGAACATGGCAATATTCATTGCCACAAAGAAGTGAATGGTTGAGACAACGGGTAGTTGACTACCATACCTCTCAAGGGCATAACCAAGAAAGGCCAGGGAGTAAAATAAAAACTGACTATAGAACAGTACAACAAACAGGGTCACGTCATGGAGAACGAACCAAGGAATAACGGCGGCAATCAGCAGAAAAACTGGACTCATCCATCGCAATATTCTGTGTGACCAAAGGAACAATGCCGTTAACCCGAAATGTGGTCCTAACAGTTGTTTGTAAGCTGCAACTGCCGACAATCCACTTGCCACTGTTCTGATCGTTCTGCGAAACTCTCCCGACATTTCCGTGGGTCGGTGCTCCGCAACACGTGCGTGTCGCTCAAAGACAACACGTTTCCGTGTAGATATCGCCGACAAAACATTACAAAAGTCATCCGCGGCTCGGTCATTAGGAATCAGGTTCAGTGCGCTGCGTCGTACGGCATAGAGAGCGCCATTTGAAGCAACACAGCTCGCCAACGAAGACTCATGCTCGTTTACAACATCTTCTAATGACCGATAAATCGCCTCTCCAGACGTTGCGGCATTGTCATCCGATGAGACAAGCCGTCGGTCATTACAACCAAGAACTGCACCGATGTTATTATCTGAAAAATGGCGCAAGAGATACTGTAAGGCATCAGGTTCAAGTCGACAGTCGGCGTCGGTAAACACGACGACCTCAGCCGTCGACTGTGTAATCAGTCCGTTAATGACAGCATTTTTACCTCGCCGAGAATAGTCATGAACCTCAATTGCACAGTTACGCACAGGAAACTCGCGTGCAATCTTTACCGTAGAATCAGTACTTCCATCACTGCCAAGAAGAATTCGAAGCTGAACTCCAGACGGCACTGCAGCATCGACTGATGCTAGAACGTACGGAAGCAGTGCCTCTTCGTTGTGTGCAGCAATACATAGATCAACGTTGACTACGTTGCTACCTGGTGAGGATTGTGGCCGTGGCAGGAGCTTCCGAAGCACCGTGAGGAACAGCGGATACAGGATGTGAGGATAGACAACACATACGCAACAAGCGATTACGACAATCAATGCTACGGTTGTGTCTATCATCGAAGGATCACTGACGAAGGATTGTGTAGAACAATCCAATCAGTGCAGTCACTGATGAAACGATACCGGCAATCACGGCATAGTTCTGTATCTCCGTACCAGCAGAAACATCTGGAGAGCGAGGAATGTATACCTCATCGCCTGCTTCAACGATATGCTCATCATCATCAACCCAGACACGATTTTTTCCTTTGATAATTCGAGCACGCCCCGTTTTTGCCCCTTTCGCTGGACCACCTGCGCGTTCGAGATACCATTCAAGTGTTTTTCCTGGCTCGTAGGCTACATATCCTGGCTGTTCTACCTGACCATAGACCATTACTCTATCTGGTCGACGAGGAACGATCACGAGGTCTCCCGGTTGAAGAACTACGTTGTCGTATGACGACGGATTTGCAAATGCTTTCCGGAAATCACTGGACACGTACGGAATTCGATATTGTTGATCCAGTTGGAATCTCAAAGTGTCATCTATGGTGAGATCGCTATAGAGGAACCGACGCATAGCTTCGTCACGCACATCACGATTGTTCACAGGTAGATTCTCTTTGCGAATGATGTACGCTAATGCGAGACTAGCATCTTCGGTAATACCGCCAGCCTTCGCAATAACGTCCGTGAGACGCGTGGAATTCTTTTCAATCGAAATCGCACCAGGACTTCGCACCTCTCCGGTTACCTCGACAACTCCGAGCGGAGATGCAGCTCCAGCTACGATCTTTCGTTCAACCACAATTGACGAGCCCGCAACGAGCAGCGGGTCATCTCCTTGAACTCGCATGGATTCGTCAACACTCACTGGCGTCTTAGTTGATCCAGAGAGTATGTAGACGTTCGAGAGATCAGCGTCCGATGTAAATCCTCCACAGGCAGCGAGTGCCGTTGACACTCGATCACCGTCTCGGAGGGAAATTGTTGTCGGTTCAATCACAGCACCAACAATTGCACATGTTGGTCCGGTACCCTCTCCGAATGGCACGTATACTTCATCGCCTTCGGTAACGTGTGGATTCCACTTCGATCCGTCAGGTAAACTTGCACGAACAAGGTCGACGAGTGAAGACCCGCTGCGGTGACGTACAACAATGTTACGCTTTGCAAATGCCGAGAGCTCACGCCCTGTTGTCCGCGTTTCCTGCGTCGTAAAAGCTGGACGTCTACCTGACAATGGACCACCTTGTGGATCAACCGTTTTCTGAAGTAGCCAGGGTTCTCGCGTTACAGCGAGAAGCGTCCCGATACGCATACTTGCAGGCACGGCATACGTACCTGGATATGGCACGTCGCCGCGCACTGAAACGTAGACAAGGCGAGCTCTCCGAAGTGTGATGAATATCTCGAGCCCTGTACCACGCTTTGATATTCGTCCCATCACGGTATCTCGCAACGATGCCATTGTGAGACCTTTACAATCGATAAGTCCAACACGTTCGAGCAGAATCGTGTTTTCAGGCGTAATGGATGTGAACTTTTCCGTCAAATCCGGACCTGTTAGCTGGTAGGCAATGACGTCGCCAGGTCCTAATCGATAGATCGCTGGATCGACAACATCATCAGTTGGCAATTGTTCCGCCGTTAAGAGCGCTGATAGGTTCGGAACGTTCTTTGCCGATGAGATCTTCTCAATATCAATGGAGGAGCCTGACTGTGCGAGAGCACCAGTCACCATGATAGTGAATGTCACGAGAGCCCACAGAAGGCGGTTGTTTGTTATCGATCGCTTCATGTTCACTCGGTGAGTTTGTCTGCAATAATGGCTGCAATTCGATCTGATGCTCGACCATCCCATAAATCGGGTCGGTTACCATGTTTTCCGCTTCCATCGAGTATCTGTTGAACAGCAGATCGGATCTCTGCCGCCGTTGGCTGTACGAGTACGTTTGTACCTTGTTCAACAGTAACCGGACGCTCAGTTGTTGTTCGAGCGGTTACACACGGTATTCCGAGAGCCGTAGTCTCTTCTTGAATTCCACCACTGTCCGTCAGAACGAGTTGTGCGTTGTTCATCAAGGCAAGAAAGTCCACGTAACCTACTGGTTCAATCAGTCGAAGATTCTGCGGCAGGTTCTGAGCAAGATTCCAGTCCATGATGTGTTTACGCGTCCGTGGATGTATCGGAAACACAACGTCGCAGCTCTTCGAAATCTCTGCAAGTACACCGAGCAGCATAGCCAGTTGGTCACGATGATCAACATTACTCGGACGATGGAGTGTTACAAGCACGTACGACTTCTCTTGAACACCGACGTCTGAAAGAATTGTTGAGGACTCCGACGCTGGTAAAGCCCAGAGAAGTGAATCGATCATCGTATTACCAACAAAATGGATCGACGATGCTGAATGCCCCTCTGATAGAAGGTGTCGAACGGCACTGTCCTCGGTAACAAACAGGTCATCACAGATTGCATCTGTCGCCAAACGATTAATCTCCTCCGGCATACTTCGATCAAATGATCTTAGGCCTGCCTCGACGTGGGCTGTACGAATGCCACGCTTTACGCTCGTAAGTGCGCATGCAATTGTGCTATTCACGTCACCAACAACAATCACATAGTCGGGATTTGCTTTCGTAAGTACGTCATCAAATCCTGTCATGACCTTGGCAGTTTGTTCCGCATGACTTCCTGATCCTACACCGAGAAACCATGTTGGTTGCGGCATGTCAAGATCTGAGAAGAACGCATCACTCATTCGTGCGTCGTAATGCTGACCAGTGTGAACAATGTCATGCGTGAACGCTCCGGCATAGGCCAAAAACGCTCGATGAATGGGTGCAACCTTCATGAAATTTGGTCGAGCCCCCACAACGGAAATGACACGTTTCACTTACCCTCACCAAGAAGTACGATGTTCTTTCGTGTGTTCTTGACGTTCCGCGTCGCATTTCGTGTATCGATGACAACTCGTGCATGTTTGCAGATGAAGTCGATATCAAACGCACTATGATCCGTCGTAATCACAACAACGTGATGTCGAGCGATAAAACCAGGAGTTAGAGACTTTCTTGACTCCAGCCTTCTACCCCGAACATCAACATGTGGAATGTACGGGTCGTAGTACGAGATATTTTCGATACCGTCATCAACCATCAGTTCAGCAACCTTCAGCGCTGGTGAATGCCGCAGGTCGTCAACGTCCTTCTTAAAAGCCATGCCCAGCAACAGTATTCTTGCATCCTTTAAGCGAACAGGTTGTTTTGCAATCTCACGCTCAATCATCGATCGAACGTAAAATGGCATAGACTCGTTAACCTCTGCTGCCAGCGTTATAAAGTTTGTTACAAAGTCTACTTCACGTGCCATCCACGACAGGTAGTACGGATCAATAAGAATGCAGTGTCCACCAATTCCTGGTCCAGGATAGAATGGCATAAAACCGAAAGGTTTGGTTGATGCTGCCTGCACCACTTCCCAAATGTTCACGCCGATTCGATCACATAACTGCGCGAGTTCATTCACGAGGGCAATATTGACGGAACGGAAAATGTTCTCCAGGAGCTTTTCCATTTCCGCAACTGCCGGCGTGCTCACAGGAACAACATTTGCGATAACGATACCATTAACCGCTACGGCTAGGTCAAGGCATGCCTTAGTCACCCCTCCAACAACAACTGGCGTGTTCTTCGTCGTCCAAACCTGATTGCCTGGATCAATACGCTCCGGTGAAAACGCAAGGAAATACTCTTTTCCACAAATGAGGCCAGTACCATCAAGTATGGGTTTGACGTACTTCTCCGTTGTACCAGGGAACGTCGTGCTTTTCAGAATGACGAGCTGTCCCTTTCGCAGAGTCGCGGCAACACGTTTTGTGGCATCTTCGATATGGGAGATATCGGGATCCTTGTTTGGCGTAAACGGCGTCGGAACACAGATGTAGATAACGTCACATTCAGCCAGACGGGACCAATCGGTGGTCGCCGAAAGTGTTTTTTTGCTCCGTACAAGTTCTCGCACTCTGGTGTTGTCGAGATCTTGAATGTAGTTTTTTCCGGCTGACAGTGAACGTACCTTTTCCTCAGAAATGTCTACACCTATCGTTTGAAGTCCAGCCTCAGCAAACTCAACGGCTAGTGGTAGGCCTACATAGCCCAGACCAACAACACCAATGATAGCTGACCGATCTTCAATCCTTGTTTTAAGGCCTACCTCGGACTTGGCAAGGTTTGTCCGTGGTCGTCCACGACGTCGTGTCGTCATAACGTTCCTTCATGAAATGAGCCGTAATGGCGTTCATAGTACGTTCTGTAGTCGCCGCTCTTCACGTTTGTCCACCAGGCCTGATGTGTGCGATACCACTCAATGGTTTCAGCCAATCCGTCCTCAAACCGAATTGACGGTGTCCAGCCAAGGCGCGTTGCCGTTTCACTGACATCAATGGCATATCGCCGGTCGTGTCCTGGCCGATCCGTAACGTGCGTCACGGCGGATGCTGACGCAGTGGCCTTCAGAATCATGTGGACGACGTCAATATTCTCACGTTCACAGTCACCGCCAATGGTATACACGGCACCCGAATCACCGTCGTGGTAGGCTCGAATAACAGCCTCACAGTGGTCATCCACGTGGATCCAATCACGGATTTGACGACCATCACCATAGACAGGAAGTGGCCTCCCCTCGAGAGCGTTCAGGATCATCAGCGGAATGAACTTCTCGGGGAACTGGCGTGGACCGTAGTTATTACTGCATCGCGTTATCACGACGTCTTGTCCATGAGTTCGATGAGCAGCGAGCACGAGGAGGTCTGCTGCAGCCTTGCTGGCACTATATGGTGACGAGGGAGCAAGTGGACTTGTCGATCGAAACGCGTCTGCGTTACGAGGCAGGTCACCATAGACCTCATCCGTTGACATTTGCAGAAATCGCCGCACATTTTGTCGACGAGCTACGTCAAGGAGTACCTGTGTGCCTACAACATTCGTGTGAATAAACGGTACGGCCGACTCAATCGAACGATCAACGTGCGACTCTGCTGCACAGTTTATAATACCATCAAATTTCTCGCCCTGAAGAATTGTTTCAACAAGGCGAGTATCTGTGATTGAACCACGAAGGAATCGACAACGGTGACCGTCAATGACGCCGTCGAGATTCTCCAGGTTGCCCGCATATGTCAACGCATCAAGAACAACGATGTTCGATTCCGTTGACAGGAGAAGTCGCCGAACGAGTGCGCTTCCAATGAAGCCGGCACCGCCAGTGACGAGAATGGAGGACGACAATGAAGAATCCGAGTGGTGCGGAAAAAAATCCCTCAAAACTAGGAAAATTTTAGTCGGCAGCTGGACGGCGTCCAATAAGGCGCAATACGACCGCTGCTAACGAAGGAACAGTATCCGAAAACGTCGTAATGGTGAGATCAGCGGCGAGATCAGAGGGTCCATATGGACTTCCACAGACAAGATTGATGGTGGGACGATCTGCCGAGAGTTTCAACATGATTTCGGCGATTTTTTCCGAATTCCCTATTGCGCCTCGAAACGCAACGGCTTTCCCGAAAAACGCAAAGATGATTCGTTCTGCGTGTTTCGTTCCGAGAGCCATAGCTGAGAGGTCGCTGTCAGAAATCGACGCGTCAATAAAAGCAAAGTCACAGTTGTCTTCCGTTGCCTGGGAGAGGTAATGGAAGAACGTTGTTGCAGCATCTGCCTCATGTTCATCCACGATCGCAAACACAGCAAACGGTGCTCCGCTGATCGGCAACAGATCCGTCGTACCGCGCATCTCAATTGCCACGTCAGCGGCCTTCAACGCCATCATGGCGTGACTATTCTGATCGATGGTTAAGGGGCGAGAAGGGGCCGACTCAATACGATGGAACAATGCATCAATTCTTTGTTCTGACGTTAGTAACCATTCCTCATCAATCTCTCGTTCTGAAATTGATGTAGCCAAAGCAACCATTGCTTCGTCCGTGTTTTCAGGCATCAGAACGATGTCAACTCCTGCCAGCATTGCATGCCGTGCGGCTGTGGCGGAATCGTACCGACGGGTGATTGCGCCCATATCCATGGCATCCGTGATGATGACACCATGGTAGCCCCATTTGCCCCGTATCAACTGACTCACCACAGCATGTGAGCATGACGCAGGATATTCTGGATCGAGAAACGGAACCAAGAGGTGACCTACCATGATCGAGTCAACGTCGGCTCGAATCGCAGCGAGAAACGGCACAAATTCTCGTTCCCAGGCAAGTGCTTCATCAGCTCCGAAGAGAGGTAGATCAACGTGGCTATCCGTTAACGTGTCACCATGTCCAGGAGCATGTTTTGCGCTGGAGAGAACTCCTCCTTGACGGCTTCCTTCTATCCAGGCTGTCACATGCGCAGACACGATCTCGGGCGATTCGCCAAATGCACGAGTGTTAACGATAGGATTTCGCGGATTGGAATTGATGTCGCATACTGGAGCAAAATTCCAGTCGACGCCAAGAGCACGAGCTTCTTCGGCAACGAGGCGCGCCATATGACGAGTAATCTCGGCGGTTGTTCGACCTAGGGCCATTGCCCGAGGGATTGCGACACCACCTTCAAGCCGCATCGGAAGCCCAAACTCGTAATCTGCAGCAACGAGGATACGACGTCCAGCACGTTCTCGGATGTCTCCAATCATTTTTGCCGTCGTATCCAGTTCTCCGAGAAACACGCCAATCCCGGCAATTCCAGCGTCGATTTGGCGGTAAATGGTATCTCGGTACGTAGAATCCGACCAGAATTTCGCATCGGTCCGGATCATGATGTGTCCGGCGGCGCGGCGTTGGTGTTCCTGCATGCGGTAAATTACCGATTCACAACGGCTTCCATACTGTAACACAGATCGTCGGGGAGAGTCATTGCCTTCGGATCCACGAAAGAAACCATCGATGGCAACTGGGACGGTACATCGGACACGGGAGAGAGAGGCTGCGGATATCGCGGACCTTGACCTCTATGTCCAATTGTCACTGGATGAACCAGTTGCTCAGGCAGCTCTGTCTGCTCTCTATCGGCGGTACTCTCAGCGGATCTATACCTATTGCAGAAAGATCATCGGAGACAATCAGATCGCCGAAGATCTGTTGCAAGAGACCTTCATTAAGCTCTACGATTCGGGAAAACAGTCCCGACAGATTGAGAACTTCCCAGCGTATCTGATGACGATCGCTCGAAATCTCTGCCTGTCGTACCGTGCCCGAAATCGAAAGGCCTACGTCCCGGTTGAGGATTTTCACCTGACGGCACGTGATGTGCCATACGAACACAAGGAATTGTTGCAGCTCATCCAGACATCTCTGGAGCTGCTCCCGGAAGACTACCGGGAAGCCTTTGTGTTGCGAGAGTACAATGGGTTAACGTATAACGAAATCTCCGAAGTCATCGGCGAATCGTTAGACGTTGTCAAGGTGCGGATTTTTCGAGCAAAGAAAAAATTGCGCGACATCCTCGCACCGTATTTATCGGATTTGAATGACAATGCTTGAGAGAGCACACGACATGACACCACTGCAACCAGATGAAGCGCTGTATGCCTTTCTCGACGGCGAACTTGATGTTGCCGACGAACAGCGACTTTTTGACGCCCTAGCCAGCAATACCGACCTGCGTTCGGAAATGAAGGATATGTTAGCGATCCGCAACGCCGTGCATCGCGATGTAGCCGTTCCTTCACCAGCGCTAGAAGGTTCGTTACTTTCAGCAGCAGGCTTTACATCAGCGTCCCCAGGAACAACGACGTTCGTCAGCACTGGCACGTCTTCATTCTGGCCAACAGCAGCTGCAGCAATGTTCGCTGTAGCTACTATTCTTGGTAGTATGCTCCTGGTTTCGCAGCACAACGAACCAAGCGTAGTGGCTGTTACCGGGGAACGACCAACACCTCCGGCTACGGTTCAAATTGACACTGTTGAACGTATCGCCACACCGATAACATCACGACCAAGCACGGAAGTTAACCTCCGAGATCAGCTTGCTCGATCGGAACGTCAACGTGCCGAACTCGCAAATGCACTCTCCGCCGCCGAAGCAACAATTCAACTCCTGACGGATGACCGTCAGGCCACAACACAACATATCGCGGCTCTGCAGGCGGAGAACAACGCCCTGCGAGAAGAAAACGAAGTGCTTGCTGGCAGATTAGCATCACGTGATCGTGTGATTGTACCGACGAACACAGCTGACATTCGCCCAAATGCATCACTTGGAACACTTCGTGAGCAAACGTCTGCACATGCCCAAGCATTGTCAACGGCACAAACAACTCTTCCCGTTACGCTGCGCCTTCGGTCTCTCGCAAGTGGCTTGTCATCTGGACAAGCCGTACCGAGCAACGTAACTGAAGCAATACTTCCGAACACGTCCGTAGCCTTTTTGTTACCTCTGGCTGAGGGACATGCCGTTGGTTTGGAGATGGGATCGGAAACCTTCCGACAACGATATTCCGGTATTGTGAACAATCGTACCGTTGAATACTCGCAGACACCCGTTCTCTTCTGGATGGGTGCCACGTATCACCTCTCACCTTTTGAGATTGACATCATTGACGGCCTGCGCCCGTATCTCGACCTGACCGCAGCATATGCCTATAGTCAGGGTCCTCTCGGACGTGCAAGTCTGGGTCTGAGGTATCAACCTGCTGGACCGATTGCCTTCAATCTTGGCTTTGATGCTGCTGCACTTGGCTTCCAGCATCAGAATACATGGTTTTCTTCAACGAAGTTTGGTATGACCTATGGCATCAGTATTGACCTCGGCTCGTTACGGTAACGTGACGGCGGCCGTTGTGGCCATTGTCATCGTTACTTCGTTGCTTGCCTCATGTTCATCACCGAATGACCTTGATGTACCGCGCGCGGAATGGTATTCCGATGGTGCCGTACATCCAAGTCGACTTTCGATCTACTATTACTATGGCGATAGCGCATATGAGGCTATCGTCACGGATCCATCGTTGCTCTCATCAATTTGGTTAGAGTACTCAACGTATCCGTGTGAAATCACGATTCCTCAATTGGTTTTCGCGTTACCAGATACGGTTACGGCAACGCCCGAGTTTACGCCATTTGTGCGTTCGTTCAGCATTTCAACGGAGCGACAACCGGCAGATGGAGAGTTTCGTGTTTGTTCAAACACGGAGTCCTGGATAGCTGGCGACTTCCTTGAACAAGACGGTCAACGACGGTCGTTTAAATGGGGTTTTGATTCAACTCTGCGTCAGATTCGTGTAGCATACTACATGGTACCGGGTGAGAATCTCATTAAGGGCTCATTCCAGTTTATCGTAGCCGACCCCCGATATCCGTCTCGATATCAGACATATCGTGCACTTGTTACGATAGAGTACACGAAAGAGGATTACTAACAACGATTAACGACTGTTCGAAACGAACAATGTATTTAGCTCAACGAGTGTACGGTATTGTACGGTGTTCTATTCAGATAGTACAACAGCATCACCTTCAAACTCGCGGATTAGCGTGCGATACGAATCTGGAATTCGTTCAGGTCGATTAGATGCTGGATTTAAGTGGACAAGGACACTTTTGGCAGTTGCAAGAACGGTTCCATTTTCGTGGCGGATGACATGCTCAAATCCGAACGAAGAGTTTTTTACGAAGGATACACGTGTAAAGACTGTATACGCATCGTCAAACTGTGCAGCCATTTTGTAGGCGATTTCTGTTGACGCAACAACAAAACGATGTTTGGTGACAAAGCTCTGTCGATCTATCGGAACGCCGATGTCTCGGAAATACTCAATACGAGCAGCCTCGAGCCAGTAGAGATAGACGGCGTTATGGACAATTCCCTGCCGATCTACATCGTATGACCGAACTCGACTGTGAAGTCGATGGAAAAAAGTGCCATGACCTTCGATGGTAACAGGGCCATGGTCAATTGTCGCTTCTACCTTGTCAGACGTTGCCATGGTGCAAAGATAGGACGTCGCGCACGATCTCCGCAGCCGCTACTGCATCATCCTGAGAGACCTGATGATAAAACACGGCCCGAAACACTCCTGGTTTGATCGTAGCAATACGCAGACCTCGGTCAGCACAGTGACGAATGACGACGTCGTCTGCCAATGTCGGGATTCGAAACGCCACGATGTTTGATTGCACCTTCCATCTCTCCAGAACGACACCATCTGCCAGAATCCCATCAGCAAAGGTTTGTGCTTTAGTATGATCGGCAGCGAGATGAGGCACTATGTGGTCTAGGGCATAACTGCATGCTGCCGCCAAAACACCGACTTGGCGCATTCCCCCACCTAACATTTTACGCCATCGACGAGCTCGCTCAATCATCGTTCGCGAGCCAACGATAAGGGATCCGATAGGTGCTCCTGCAGCCTTTGACATGCAGACGCTCATTGTGTCAAAGAACGCCCCTACTACCGAAGTCGTCAGTCTTGTCGAAGTGATCGCATTCCAAATGCGCGCACCATCACAATGCAACGGCAGCTGAAGCTCATCACAGACGGCCCGAAGGTTCTGAAGCTCACTTAAAGACAGGACGGTTCCGCCGTGTCGGTTGTGCGTGTTCTCAACGGCTACGAGTGCCGTTTTGGGATAGTAATAGGCATTGGGCCGGACGGCTTCTCGAATATCATGCGGTTCCATGTATCCCGCCATTGATGCGATGGGATACAGTTGGACGCGTGCTATTACAGAGGCTGCTGCATTTTCATAATGCCGAATGTGTGCATCTGCTTCACAGATGACCTCGTCTCCAGTTGATGTATGGAGGGCGAGACATATCTGATTACCCATCGTGCCACTCGGCACAAAGAGTGCAGCTTCTTTTCCGAACATGTCAGCAACACGTTCTTGTAAGGCCTCCACCGTGGGGTCTTCAGCATACACATCATCACCAACGCGAGCAGCGGACATTGCCTCACGCATTCCGGCATCTGGCACCGTCAGGGTATCACTTCGTAGGTCTATCATACCACGAACCTACGGAGGACTGACACTACTTTACGATGATTCGTCGAGAGAGAACGTTGCCACGGTCAAACACAGCAACGACGATGTAGACTCCTCGTTGTAGGTCTGGAAGTTTTCCAGTGGTGGACATCGCCACCTCTCTTCCGAGTTGATCATAGATGGTAACGATCGACGTTTGCTCCTCGAATTCGGGCAGTATGTCTCCATCGTCGACATCAATAATCGATGTGATATCCGCGCGCCGAGCCGCAACGACGGAGACAGAGTCAACGTTGTCGGCTGTATCCTTCGTTGTGAACACAACACGTAAGGGCTCAAGTACTCCCCCATCGTCAGCAGCGTGGCTGACCTTCATTGGTCGACTCGCACCAGAGGGAAGATCAAACGGACAAACTGGTAGCTCAACGGTCCATCGACCGTTTGTCGTGCTTACGATCTGAGCATCGGTAATCGTTACGGCACCCGTTCCCATGTTTTGCAATTGTACGGTCGTCGAAACTGGTACGGATCCCACCATGACGTGTCCGTCGCCTGCAAGAAATCTTCCAGGACGGGTGTCCACTACGTAATACAGCTGTGCAAGCTGAGAACATTGAGATGTAATATCAACTCGGAAACTATCCGACGTTACCCGTGACGTCGACATACATATCACAACGGTATCGGTCTGTTGTGGTCGCAGTATTCGCTGTGCCGGTGAGATGGTTATGCTGATGTTTTGTGTTGTGGTTCGAGTAATGGTATACGGTATCTGCAATGAGGATTCATTGTGAATCAAGATCGTATCGCAGCGTTCTTCACGGACGTCCATGTCCGTATACAGGTGACGAACAACAACGTCGGAGCCAGAGGTTTCTGTCACCGAAACCTCAGGACCAGGGAAGGTTACCATCGTGTCGCGGACATTCCCATTTCGCGATTGAATTCTGAGCGTTACAAACGACGTATCATTGAGTCCCGTACGCCGCAGAAATACAGAAAAGTTTCCGCTGGAGTCTGGCCCTGTAATGGTACCCACCGCTCCACGACGCTCATGAATCCAGACCGTATGCGGAGCACCACATCCTACATCTGACACGGAGGTGCGCTCGACACGACCCACGACGGTATCGCATGAAGCCGCAGTCAATCGCCATCGCGCTGACAATGGACAGTCAATTCGTGCATCAAGTGGAGAAGAAACTGCGGATGATGTTGTTCTCGATAGGTGTGAATTCAGCTCAAACGCCACTGCCGTAAAAGTCACTTCAGGATCTGTTGACTGGACAACACACCTTCCAGAATCAACTTCGTACACTGCAGAAACCATCCCATTATCGTATGTCGTTGATACCTTTGGTATAAGGCCTGTTAACAAAACTCCATTTACTGTAACAGCACTACGATCAGCTGTCTTACATGAAATCAACATTTGTGCACCATTTCTACGATAATGATGCATGAAAGAAGTCGTTCCTCGCTCAAGCGAAGGGATCATCGCAAAGGTTGGCCGATATGATGAAGCTGTGTAGTCGATTAGACTTTCAAAATCGTAGAACATCCACGGTGTAAAGAGTCCCACATGAACCGGTTTTGATGCTTCGATGAAGGTTGATTGAATTGAAGGCGGAAGATCATAGACGTCACCCCGCTGCAGGGTAGCGAGTGTTGTGCGAACACTTGCTGGCGAAACCGACACAAGTTCTGTTGTATTGTCCGTAGCAACGACACGTAGGACACCTCCAGTATCGACACGTCCTACCGGCAAGAGAATGTAGTCTGGGTACACACGAGTAGTAGGTGCCCTCGTCACAATCGATCGAGCCACAAACTGCGTTCCAGCCAGCTGATTTGGTATTGCCCACTCGGCTATGGTGTTCCTCATCATTCCACCACCGAAGTATAATGTACCATGGGACCTAAGACGTGTAGGAGCTCTCGGCACCGAACCAAGGACGTGGGATTGTAGGATTCCAACAGGATGGGATGAGGTCACCAGCGTGCCAGACAGATCGGCCAATTCATCAACGGTTGTGACGGTCATTGATTCTCCCGAATCCAACCGAAACGATACAAGTGTACCCGCCGAAACACTCACGGGACCGCCAGTGTCAACCCTGCAAGATGGCGTCAGCTCGACCAGAGTGTTAACGTATTGAGCAACAACAGAAATGGTTGCCGGAAGATATACCGTGTGTTGCTCCTGGTCACTGTTAATCATGTTACTCGGTAGAGCACGATCAGCTTTGGCACAAAGTATGGTATACGACCTTTGCCATGATTCTACGGCCAAGGGGCGAAAGGCGTCACCATGATGATAATAGGAACTGAGTACAACAGACTCGACCGGCGCGGATGCAATCACAGATATTGTGTATCGATGTCGTCCGGCCTCAACAGCTCGAAAGAAGTCAACGGGTAGTCGTACAGTGGTTGTCACACCCTTCTTTACTACAACAGTCGTATCGAAGGGAATAGGAAATGACGCCACGAGGCGAACAACGGCCTCGTCAGTTTGAACTACGTCGAGATCTACGTAGGCATAGGCGTGATCGTCGGCGATGTGTTCTAACTCAGGAGTGTGAGGAGGTAATGTAATCAGGCGGACACGTCCGCCAACAACACTTTGTGCAGATACCGTCGACACAACGAGGGTAACTGATGTCAGTACAACGATCAGGACCCTACACAGGGTACAACCAACAGACATGTGCCTCTCCTCAAATACTCTCGACCGAAAATACCATACGACCTGAGTTTCTCATGAGGTTTGTGAGTGGACGTCGTGACCTATTTTCGCCTCGTAATGATCGATGTAACCCTGCTCTCCGACCCAAAACTTCATCCAGGTAGGTCAACGACTTCGGGCCCAGCCGGTATCGTTTCGTTCCCCTACCGCTCATGGTCAGCCGTGTTGGCCTTTCAAGAGTCTCACCGTTCTCACAAGCGATGGATGGCCTATGTTGATGGTGTCGATCGTGGAGAGTGGGTGACATATTCATCGTTTATCCATGAAGTACGGCAACTCGCCACATTTCTGCAAAGCCAAGGTGTCCGGCGTGGTAGTAGGGTTGTTATCGCCGGCCATAATCATCCACAAACCATACTGTCATACTTCGCTATTTGGCACCTCGGAGCGTGCGCAGTTCCTCTGAACATGACGGAGGATAATACACGGCTTGCCTACATCATTGAACATTGTGATGCAGACGTAATTCTGGTGCGTGAAGAATATGAACAACGTGTCCGGGAACTCCATCCGGATCGAAACTTCATCACTATTGACAATGCCCCTTGGGCGCAGAATGCGCCCGCCCCCTATCACGACGAAGATCATACATTTGATGATTGTCTTATTGTGTATACAAGTGGCACAACGGGCAATCCCAAAGGTGTCGTACTCATACAGCAAAACCTGTTTGCGGATGGGTTTGACATAGCGGCATGGCATGGAATTACTGAAGAATCGACCATGATGTGCGTCTTACCCGTCCATCACGTAAACGGAACGATTGTGACACATGTCACACCGTTTCTCGCTGGAGCGTCCGTTGTCCTGCATAGAAAATTTAGTGCCTCACAGTTCTTTCCAGCAATTCGGCATTACGGCGTTCACATTGTAAGCGTCGTGCCTACTCTCCTTGCGTTTTTACTTGAGTCTGGTGCTGATGCCCATAACGTGCGTACGAGTGGATTCCGTCACATTATCTGTGGTGCCGGCCCTCTCACGTGTGACCTTGCTACAAGGTTCGAAGACTCCTATGGAATCCGTATTGTCCATGGATATGGACTTTCAGAAACGACGTGTTACTCCTGCTTCTTACCCGTAGACCTGACTGATGAAGAACATCGTCACTGGATGCGTGATTATGGATTTCCATCGATCGGTGTTGCAATACCGTGTAATGAAATGTCAATTCACGATGCACAAGGTCACGACGTTGCAGATGGTGAGCGGGGAGAAATTGTTATCCGCGGTTCAAACGTGATGCGTGAATACTATGCGAATGACAAGGCAAACGCCGAAACGTTTGCCTTTGGCTGGTTTAGATCAGGTGATGAAGGTTTTCGAATTCAGAACGAACAGGGACAGCATTATTACTTTATTACCGGACGTCTCAAGGAACTCATCATTCGTGGTGGTGTGAATCTTGCGCCACTGGAGATTGACGAAGTTTTGAATCGTGCACCTGGTGTACGATCAGGAATATGTGTTGGATTTGATCACGATATGTATGGAGAAGAAGTTGGTGCGTTGGTCATCAAACAGAATGATGACACCAATGCAGAAACCATCCTGGCCTACTGCCGCCAACACCTCCCCTTCTCTAAATGTCCGAAGGTTGTCGTTTTTGCGGAGACTCTACCAGTCACGAGTACTGGCAAGTATCAAAGAACGAAGGTTCGACATCTCTTCGTTGAATGGCGCAATCACACATTCAGCCCACCCGAGCATCAACGGAAATCTTGAGCGCGTAAGCCGGGACGCGGCATATAGAACTGGGATGGCTGAATGTCAATTTTCTGTGGTTGAAGAACATTGGCCGCAAAGTCCGCACGTACTACCCAACCGCCTGCAATCACCTGGAGTTTATCAGCCGATGAGACAATGTTGGGATTGGTATATGCAAGCTCGTTGATCATGTCTTCCGTTAATGCAGCTGTGTCCGTTTCAACAAAGAACTGGAACAAATAGATTCTGCGTTTATGAACGGGCAGCAGATTGGATTCGACAGCCTCTCGAGTGAGGTGTTCTGCCGTACGAAGAATCTTTGTTGAGTCATATGTTGTGACGCGAACAAACCAAACCCCTGCCGCAGCGTTACCATTTGATGTGTCCACAAACGATTCACGGATAGCGTAAAAATCATCGATGGATGTCACACTCGAACGGTACCATACATAGGCAACGGCCAAACCGATACCTGCTCCAATAAGAATGACAAGGATCCATTTTGTCGTTGTTGTCATGGTACATAGTCCAGAAAGTTCGGCAAAAGAAGTAGCTCAGTCAGCCATGCAACGATCATCATGGTTACGGCGATACTGAACGGAATGCTGAGATTATCATCAAGCCGCAGTCGGATCGATCCTGCCTCAATGATTCCACCAACAACACTACCAACAGCGCCAGCTACCAGGAACGTCCACGGGAGAGAATACACGACGTCGTAAAACAGTACCACGACCCAGGCCGTCATGATAAACGTTACGGTTCCAACAACACTCTTGTCGAGGAAGGGTTGACGTCCAAAACGCCGTCCAACGAGGGCTGCGAATGTATCAGAAACAATCAGGATGGTAAATGCCGTCACGGCGACGATCGTCGGGAACACTGCCAGCGTAATTAATGCGGCAATAAGGACCCAACTTGCGCCAGTTAACAAGAACCTATCTCGCTGCCGTTCATGGCCTCGTAAGAGAGGGCCAACTACCTTGAACATCAGTGATCGTGTCGGCGTGTGATAATGCATCGCCGCGTCGATTGTGACGGACAAAAGCGTCATTGCGATGAGGATAGCCAAACCTGTTTCATGAGGAATTCGCAGGTAGACAAACGGAATTCCCAATGACGAAAGATGGATGGACTTTCGGGCGAGTTCGCTTTTGTAGGTGATCTGTGTCTTGTCGGCCATATTTTCGCCCGCGTGAATCTCCCCGCCTCCACCTCCCACACGTTACGTCTGCGCCCCGTTGCCAAGATTAATCTCGGCCTCGAAGTGCTACGGCGGCGTGCCGATGGATACCACGATATCAACAGCATCTTCGTTGCCATTGACCTTCACGATGAGTTGGAGATCTCTCCTTCGGATTCAATTGAGTTTACCTGTGAGCCCAACGTCACGGCTGACGTTGAATCTAATCTCGTCGTCCGCGCCGCCCGGGCCCTGTTAGACCCAATCTCACGGGGGGCGAAGATACGACTACGGAAACACATCCCTACGGGGGCTGGCCTCGGTGGAGGGTCATCAGACGCAGCTGCTACTCTTGTCGGTTTGCGTAAACTCTATGACCTCACTGTGTCCGACAACGATCTGGCTGCCATCGCAGCAGGCCTTGGGTCCGATGTTCCGTTCTTCCTCTCGCATGGCCAGGCACTCATCGGAGGCCGTGGTGACATTGTCCAACCCGTGACCATCGATGTCCCATGGACATTCGGTCTGGTTATTCCTGATATCCATGTGAACACCGCCCAGGCGTATTCCACATTGGGGATAACAGGTGAACATCCTGGGAATAACCTTGTGGATATTATTCGTAGAGGCGTTAACAATCAAGAGGTTATGCGCAATAGTCTTAGAAATGATTTTGAGCAAAGTGTATTTACACAACATCCTGTATTACAAGGAATTAAGAGTCACTTACTTGAAGCTGGAGCATCGTATGCTGCAATGTCCGGAAGTGGCTCGACGATCTATGGGTTATTCACATCTGTGGAAAGTGCGGCGTTAGCTCTCCGCCCTCTCAGCAATCACCGCACCTATATTTGTCATGCCGTACCCACCTCCTTTGTCCTTCCATGAACATTCTCGTTGTAGCAGCAGAAACGGCACCGTATGCCAAGGTTGGAGGACTTGCAGACATGGCAGGATCCTTACCGCGCGCATGGCAGGCAGCTGGACATTCGGCCTGTATTGTATTACCGTTGTACGGCACAATTGACGTTGAGGCCTATGGTATCGAACGAACGGAGCATATCATCGCTGTGCCCATGGGATCGTGGACGGAGTTTGCAGAGATCTGGTCTGGCACCCTGCCGGACAGTGATGTGCCAGTTTACTTCGTTAAATCGACGGAATACTATGACAGACCAGGTATTTACGGTTACCATGATGGATTTCCAGATAACGATCGGCGTTTTATCTTTCTTAGCCGCGCAAGTTTTGAGTTAGCGCGTGCTCTTGGTTTTCGTCCAGATGTTATTCATGCTCATGACTATCATACGGCACCATGTATGCCGATGCTTGCCATTCACTATCGCTCGGATGCTTTTTTTGCGCAGACAGCTGGAGTATTCACCATTCATAATATGGCCTATCAGGGAATGTATGATCCCCTTCGGGCTATGGAATTCTGTGGATTTGACGCAACATCGTTTCACGTCGGAAGTTGGTTTGAACACGAGGGGGCTTTTAACTGCCTCAAAGCCGGAATAATGTTCGCCGATAAGATTACAACCGTCTCTCCGACATATGCACAGGAGATTCGGTGGACAACGGAAGGAATGGGTTTACAAGGTGCACTGCAAACACGTGGTGCCGACGTACTCGGAGTTCTGAACGGAATTGATACCGACGAATGGAATCCCGAGAGTGATGTCCACCTTCCGGTCCCCTACACCTTCGATACAATTGCTAAGAAGGATGTTGTAAAGCGTTCACTATTAAAGTCTTTCGGCTGCTTAGACGACGTGATTTCTCACGATCTTCCTCTTGTAGGAATGGTGACGAGACTCACTGATCAAAAAGGTATTTCACTTGTCTGTGACGTGTTAGAAGGATTTGTATCGGCAGATCGCCTACGATTTGTTGTTCTTGGTAGTGGTGACAGTCGGTATGAACAGTACTTCCGACAGCTATCCACACGTTATCCACACCATGTGTTTGTAGGTACTGGATACAACCATCCACTGTCACATCGGATCCAGGGTGCTTCGGACTTTTATCTGATGCCATCTCGTTTTGAACCGTGTGGTCTTACGCAGATGTTTGCCATGCGATATGGTACAATTCCGATTGTACGGGCTGTGGGTGGACTTGCCGATACGGTTGAACAGTACGACCCTATCTCATTGACAGGAACAGGGATACGATTCGATCGATTTTCAGCGCAAGATTGCGCCAGTGCTCTTGAACAAGCGCTCAAGTTGTATCGGCGCGAGCCACATTGGTCGGCAATCCGGCGTTCTGCCATGAGCCGTGACTTCGGAATTGGCCGAACTGCCGACCACTATATCAGCGTCTTCTCCTGGGCTCTCGAACGTCATCGCTGACCTTCGGTGCCGGCACAAGTCGAACGATAACTTCAAGCCCAGCCGTGCCAGGAAAGAGATCGAGCGGTACAACGATATCAGCAACGTATCCTGCTGCGCGCCACTCCTTCATCGACCTTGATATCTCGTCGGGCCCACAGAAAACGTGTATAACACGGTCCGGATTTCGAGCTGCAAGGGCTGCTATAACGTTCTCCGCCGTACCACTTCTTGGTGGGTCAAGAATTACCACCACGGGTGCCCCTTCTGCCCCTTGCCGCTCAAATTGAGGTATACGCCGCTCTACGGATGTTGCCGTAACGGGCATCGTGAGTGCCGTTACGTGCCCGCCGGCACGCTTCACATTGTACCGAGCATTTGCAACGGTCGTCTCATCAGCGTCTACTTCAATGATATGGGCCGCGTCCTTGGCAAGAGCTGCACCAAACAAACCGTATCCGCCGTAGAGATCGTAGATGATCGGAAGGGGGCCGCCCTGCGGGCGAAGGGGCGGCTCAAGGGCTAGACGTCGGACAGTTTGAACGAGCTCAGGCATCATTGCACGATTCACCTGGCTGAAGGAAAAGACTCCAACCTGATACATTACTCCGTGAATGTTGAGCGTGGTGGCTGCAGCACCATGGAGTTTTTTTGCACCAACCTCACCGGGTGGACGATCTTGTTCAAGATAGTATCGGCTACCTGAGGGGTCATTATAGATCCAAACGTGAGCTACTGCCGGAATTGCACGACGCAGTGCAACGGTCCATCCACGTAGTAGTCGAACTAAGGACGCATCAAGAAGGCGGACGTTAAAGATAACTACGAGCTCTTCATCGGTGCCACGCACAATGACGTGATTGAGGAAGAACTTGACGTCACCAGAGTCCGTACGTTTTTTCGGCAAGGCCCGCATCCGATCAAGTTCAGCCGTGATGGTTGCATAGACCTTGTGGTGCGAATCAGGTTCGAGCGTGGATGCACGATCGAGATCTTCAACACGCCCGTCTCCGTGGGCGAGCATCGGTCGGCCTCGAATAATCGCAACACGCCGGCGAGATGTTGTGCGATAATGCCGCGGTTGCGGAGCTGCTACAACGTCATAGACATGTGCGTCGCGGAAACCTAGATCCCGCGATACGAGGCGGAATGCCTCACGTTTGCAGTCAAGTTCCTTGGAATACGTTAGTGCCGCAAGTGGGTCGGGTCCCTCGGCCGTGGCGAGGCCACGTTCCCGGAGGACCTTCAGAAGAGCTAGTTCAAAGTTCATGATCGTTTGATGACGATGATAGACGTATCGTCATCGCGGCTTTTATTGTCGGCAAAGACACGGACGTCTGTTGTGATTGATCGAAGAATTGCTTCAGAAGAAGAGTCTTTTCGTTTACGAACAACGTCAACAAGTGCACCCACACCGTACTCATCACCACCCTCATTTCGAGCTTCGGTGACTCCATCGGTATACATCACGAGGACGGCCTCTGGTGATATCGTTCCTACGCCGAGTATGTATGGCGGAGGATCAGGTATCACTCCGGTGAGTACTCCCCCATCAGTGAGAAGGATTACATTGTCACCATCGAGGATAAAAGGGGGATTGTGGCCGGCATTGACGTATTCGATTGCGCCGGTCGACCCGTGAATGACGCAAAGGAACAGCGTGACAAAGACGTCGGGATCTGTGTTGTCGCAGACGAGAGCGTTAATCCTCTCAGCGATTTGTGTGAGGGTTAGATCAAGCTTTGCAAGAGTATTCAGTGCCGCCTGAACGTTCGCCATAATTAAGGCAGCGGGAATACCTTTACCAGAAACGTCGCCGATGGCAAACAGTGTTCGATCTTCATCAAGTGGGATCACATCGTAGTAATCGCCTCCGATTCCAGTACTTGGCTCAGTCTCGGCAGCAATGTCCAAGGCATCGACAACAGGCAACGTCACCGGAAGCAGGCCCCGTTGAATGTCTGCGGCAATACGTAACTGCGAGAGCATTTCGAGTTCTCGCTTTTCAACGTCGTACAAACGATGAACTTCAAGGGCAGCAATTGCTGTATTGCCAAGCGACTCGATAAACGTGACTTCCTCGTCGGTAAAGTTACTGCCGTTGAGTTTGTTGCAGACGGCCAGCGCGCCTAGATGCTTACCGTGTACATGCATAGGCGTCACAACACCTACGTTATGCTGTTCCAGTTCATATCGCAATTCATCGTCATCTGCTAAATCCGACGTTCTGATAACTCGCTGTACGATGTTCAGCCGTTCATGGAGTTCTGCCAGATTCTGGGCACCTGCGCGATTTACGATTACGTTTCGTGCTTCAACTTCAGCGTCCCGAAGGTAGAGGGCAAAGCTGCTGATCATCAGCTGTCCCATAAGCCTATACGAGAGTATTCGCAGGATTTCCTTCGGTTTGGTTTGGCCGGTAAAGTCACGCGCTGACTCAAACAGCGACGTTACAAGTAGGGTCTGAGCCTCTAAATCCTTTTTTGCCTGAAGTAGTGAACCAACCATCCGAGCATTGTGGACAGCTGTGGAGACAATAGACCTGACGAGATCAAGGTAGGCGCGGGTCTCTTCACCGTCCTCTACGCCATCCAACGTAGGCCCAAAACACAGCACACCTAACAATTCGCCGTGAATTGCAAGCGGCACCCACCACGTAAGACCCGCTTCGATTAAGGGCGCAACGCAGACGTCGTCGGGCAGAAATCCGAGATCAATTGTCTCTGGTAGAGCAATCGACAGCTGTGGAACCGCTTTAACGCGTACCGTCGAAAGCATGTGTCCATCAGGGATGAGAGCACAAGACCGTCGCACTTTTAACTTGCCCATAATGCTCAGCAAGGCCGCATTGAGCACGTCATCCGCAGAGTTCTCCTCGGAAAGACGAGAGCTCAAATCGAGTAAGGACGCAATGTTCAATGCTGAACTGGTGGCGACCAGATGTTGTGCCGCATGTAATGACATCGTTACGAATATACGGGTGCAATGAACGGCCATGGGAAATCCCGTAGTTTTGGCCTCCACACCGATACGACGCACATCACCTTGTCGGAGACCCATGAACCGTTGTTTCTTCCTCCTCACCATTGTCCTGACCGTCGGTCTCCTGGCTCATACGTCCGTGCACGGTCAAGGCGTCACAACCGGCTCAATGTCGGGAGTCGTTAAAGATTCGAAGACACAACAAGGGCTGTCCGGGGCAACCATTAAGGCAGTTTTTTCGCAAACGGGTGCTATCTACGGAACAATCGCTCGAGCGAACGGAAAGTATTCGATACGCGGATTACGGCCAGGCTTATACACGGTCACCGTTACCTACGTTGGTTATCCTGCCATCACAGCAACCAATGTTCGCGTTGACGTGGGAGAAACCGTTACACGCGATTTTCTCATGGTTGAGTTGGAGAGTAATCATTTACCAGAGATTGTTGTCACCGCCGACAAAAGTATCCTGATGGATACGAGTCGGACCGGTGCAGGATCGATCATCAGTGAACAACAGATCACTGCCGCACCAACGATCAACCGTAGCATATCTGATATGGCGCGGATGAATCCCTATGCTACACAGTCTGCTTCGACGGGTGGAAGTTTTGATGCGACTGCAGGCATCAGTGTCGGCGGACAGAACACACGATTTAACAACTTTCAAATTGACGGTGCCACCGCGAATGACGGATACGGTATTGGTGGAGCGGGAACGGCTGGTAGTGTTGCAAATAACAACTTTATCACACTCGAAGCCATCGAAGAACTTAAGGTAAATGTATCACCATACGATGTACGCCAGAGCGGATTTACCGGTGGACTTATTAACGCTATCACACGCGGCGGTACAAATGTTTGGCGTGGCTCCATCTTTTCCTATGGTCGAAATGAAGCCCTTGTTGGATTGAGTCCAGATGCCAATCGCCGTCCGTTTGAAAACTTCTTCGATGCACAGTTTGGAGGACGTGTTGGTGGACCACTCATTAAAGATAAACTTTTCCTCCACGTGAGTGCAGAATCACGTCAGAGATCTACACCAGCAGAAGTAGGCTTAAACGACCCGAATTCGCTGAACAACTTCCCTGTTCCGCGTCAGGTTATCGACGACATCGCTACAAACGTTCGTAATCAATACGGCTACGATCCAGGACAGACCGAGAATCCAACATCGATCCCCAATCAGTCGTACAATATTCTTACGCGCATCGACTGGAACATTGACGAGGACAACAAACTACAGTTCCGGCACAATCTGCTCTATGGTACACAACTGCGAAATCTGCAGCGAACAACGACACTTTATGGATTCGGAAGCCAGGCGAATGAATTCACAACAATGTCGAATCAGTTTGTTGCTCAGCTCAACACGATTGTGGGTGAGTCCATTGCAAATGAGTTCCGCATCAGTGTAACCGTAACAAATGAAGAGCGTGTTAATGCCGGGGCGCGATTTCCTGAGTCACGAATCTATGTGGGAAGTCGCGAAGCAGTTGTGTTTGGTCCCGACCGCACATCACAGGCCAATGCACTTGACCAACAGGTTATCACTGTGACGGACGACATTTCCGTCTTCTTTGGCGATCATACAATTACCATCGGCACGCATAACGAGCTATCATTGTTTAACAATCTCTTTATGCGTGACGCATACGGAGCGGTACAGTACGCAGATCTTGCTTCGTTTCAGGATTCTACTCCGAACTACTACTCCATAGCCTATGCGAATCCTGCACTGTACGATGAAGGTGCGTTCCCTCGATTCCCTTGGAAAATGGCACAACTTGGAACGTATGTTATGGACGAGTGGCAAGTAAACTCATCCCTCCGTTTCAACGGTGGATTGAGAATTGATGTACCAGTCTATCTCGATTCGCCTCTTTATAATTCGCTTGTTACAGAAAGATTCCCCGGATATTCGACCTCGAGATTACCTTCGTCAACACTACAGTTTTCACCTCGCCTCGGGTTTAACCTTGACGTATCGGGTGACAGGTCCATCATCGTTCGTGGAGGAACAGGCATCTTTACCGGGCGAGTACCTGCAGTATGGATCGGCAACCAGTTTGCCAATACCGGCATCGACATTTTCCGAGCCGAAGTCGGTCGGAGCGGAGCAGGCAATGCCCCGATCATCGATCCGCGCACAAATCTCCCGTGGGTATTCGACCCACGAAATCCCCCCGTACCCGGAGACTCAACCTTTCCGGGAACAGCTACAACGCAGAGATCCGTAATTAATCTTACCGACGAGAATTTCCGTTTCCCACAGTTATGGCGTTCAACACTCGGTGTTGATCTACGACTCCTACAAGGCGTGACCCTCACCGTTGAGGGTATGTATGGAAAAAATCTTAACTCTGTTGATTATGCCAACATCAACCTTCGTCAGAATGGTATCTCTCCGCTCGACGGCCGCCCGATGTATGCAGATGCCAGCAGAGCAGATTCACTTGCAGCGCCTGAGTTTGTCCAGGTTCTTCTTCTCCGCAGCCGCGACGAAGGTTACTCCTATTCAGCATCGTTCCAGTTAAACATCGATGAATCGAACACCATCGTCCCCGGTCTACGTGCCCTGTTTTCCTACACCCACATGGCCGCCTATGATCTCAACTCTTCATCGGATGCGACAGCTCTGTCCCAATGGGGCAACACTGATGCTATTGATCCAAACAATGCTACCCTAGGCCGGTCAAACTTTGATGTTCCCCATCGGGTACTCGCCAACGTGTCGTATACACATACGTGGACAAAGGACGTAGCAACAACAATTGGAATCGTATATAGCGGAAACTCGGGCCGGCCCTATTCGCTGTCATATATCCAGGACTATAACGGCGACAATGCTCTCGGTGGAAACGACCTTATCTACATTCCGCGCAGAGAAGACTACGGAACGAAGGTTGTTGTTGTTCAACCTACAGGTACTGACCTTAGAACTTCGGATCAGGTCTGGGAACAGATAGTGGCCATCGTTGAGGCTAATCCCATACTCCGTGAGTATCAAGGTCGAATCCTTCCACGAAACAGTCTTCGTGAACCGTGGATAAACCGCCTCGACATGCGGCTCACACAGCGACTTCCTGGATTGGGATCTAACACAATTGATGTAACACTGGATGTTGAAAACATCTTCAATCTGCTGGGAGCAGATTTGGGGACTCAGCAATACGTAAACTTTCAAAGCGCAAATCTTTTCGGATTGTCTCTATCGGGTGGACGACCCTTTGACGATCAGGGTCGCCTCCGTATGTCGTATTCGGAACCCATTACGAACGGCAGACCCGGCGTCTACATCGTTGACAACTACGGGTCACGCTGGCGTATGCAATTGGGTATTCGTTACAATTTCTGATTAAAGTTCACCATGCGTTTCTCCTGTCTCATCTTGCTCGCTCTCGTCACATCAATTCTTTCCTCATGTGATGAGGATGTTCTGACGTTTCCTGAACCGTCTCCGGCATCAGTACGTGTTGTCAACGTTACACGTGATGTTGTATCACTCGGCGTTCTTGTTGATGGCACAACATCCTTCGATGTGGCTCGAGGTGAAGCATCTGGATACGTGCCGTCTCCTGCTGGTCGTGCAGTGAGCTTTGTTCTACTGGATTCTGGACGATCCCTCCGTCGTGATACCTTGTTCTATACCCTTGGAGGGAGTGCGCGCGTCATCCTATTTGCCAAGGGTACAAAAACCAACCTCGTTGAATTCCGCTCCGCCGTACAGGACACCGTACTTCCGACATCAGAAACCCGCGGCTTCGTAAAGTTTGTTCACATGGCTGAGTATGAACTCACGGATGGCGAGTTTGTTGAGGTCGTCACCCCCGATGGTACAAAGGTGTTTCCAGAGGTTTTCCTTCCTGGCATTGCATCTCCATCATGGGTTGCTCTCGAGCCAGGCACATACACGTTCCAGATACGGGCGTACGGAACAACGGACATCCTGACAACACTTTCCAATGTTTCAATTTCAGCCGGTTCAACACGCATTCTCTACACCTTCGATGCTGCTCCACCGGTTCCCGATTCCCTAGCACTGTCCATCTTCTGAGGTCAACATGAACGTCTTTATCTCCGTACTCTTTTTCGGAGTTTTCACTGTCTCTGCCGTAGCACAGACGATTTCCATTTCTCAAGCACGACAACAGGAGTTTGGGACAACAGTTACACGTATTGCAGGACGTGTCACGGCTGCAGGTGTGTTCCGGAGTAATGCTTTTCTTCAAGATGGCACGGCCGGAATCAACATTTTTAACGCTCAATTCCGGGCAGGTGTTCGCATTGGTGACAGTGTTATCGTTGAAAACGGAACACTTGCAGAGTTTAATCCTTCAACGGGTCAACCTGGTACAGGATTGTCCCAGTTGACTGGCAACAACCTTACCTTCACCGTTATACCTGTTGAGCGAGATACACCGGAACCACGGAACGTAACGATTCCCAACATCGGCGAGTCCGTTGAGAGCCAACTTGTGCGTCTCCGCCGTGTACGCTTTCTTCAATCCGGAAATTTCCAAGGAGAAACGAACTATCAAGTCCGTGATCTTTTTGGAAACGACATTGATGTCCGTATCGACGGTGGAACGGAGATTGCAACAGGATTCTTACCCATTCCTGATGGCGACATTGACCTCATCGGCGTTGTCGGGCAATTCCGCGGGGCTTTTCAAATTCAACCTCGGTTTGCAACGGATCTAGGACTTCCACCAGTGGTTCCCGACACAGTGGCGTCGTCTAGAACGTTCGACCTTACAACATGGAATCTCGAATGGTTCGGATGGGCTGATTCAACACGTGGACCGCGCGATAAACAACGTCAACGTGAATCGATTGCACGAATCATGGATACGATTGCTGCCGATATCTACGCACTTCAAGAAATTGTCAGTGCCGACACTCTCGCATCACTCGCAGATATACTTGAAGGTGATTACGGCACCCTGTTTGCGTCAGACATTACGTCAGAGCAGAAACTTGCCTACATCTACAATCGTGCAACCGTCACACCAGTCACTCATGGCCTCGCTGTAAATGGTGGTGCACAGGCTTGGGCGAATGGTCGTTTCCCCTACCGTCTAACGTTCGATGTAACGGTCGGTGGCCAAACACGACGAATGGTTGTGTTTAATATTCATGGAAAAGCCACGGATTCTGCCACAGCCATGGAGGACTACAATCGTCGTAAGACGGATGCGGAAACATTCCATGCCTACCTGCGTGACTTCTATGCAGATTCCCTCGTCTATGTTGTTGGTGATTTTAACGACGGTATACTGCGCTCGGTTGTTGATACGACACTCCGTTCTCCGTACATGGCCTTCCTCGACGATGCACAATGGTCGTGTCAAACCTGTCCGATGGCAGAACGTGGACTCGGAACGTATCTGTATGGTTCGCGTGGTATGATTGACAACATATTGGTTCGTAACACGCTCACCCCGCATATCCATCGCACCTTCATAGAAAATCCGCAGGCATTTACCGTCTCCTACGGTAGCACGGTCACGGATCACCTACCAGTGACAACCCGTGTCTTCATTGACGCTATCTCTAGCGTTGATGATGCCCCTTCTGCCCCCTCCCATATTCGTATGAGTCCAAATCCGGCCTCTACGTCGGCCATGATGGAGATAACGCGCACAACTCATGGTCGACTCACGGTCGAACTCGTTGACGTCACTGGTCGCGTGCAGCGTATTGTTGACGAAGAAGGCGGCCCACAAGTTCGGGTCGTTGTTCTTCCAACAGCGGAACTGGCAACCGGAATGTGGACGGTTCGCGTTACCGAAGGTCTGTCGATCTCTACGTTGCCGCTGATGATCGTCCGGTAACAACCAAGGTGGTTAACGCCACCACAGCCGTTTCTGCGCGCAGGCGGTATTCACCAACTCTCCAACGATGAAGTCGTGGAAGATTGGCGAGTACCGCCTGTTCGCGTTCAGATAGTCCACCCTCAGGTCCAGCAAGCACCACAACATGGTTTGAGAGTGGTTCACGGTGTAGATGTCCACCCGCATCACCAACAACAACGTCAGCCAAAGGATAGGAATCAAGAATCGCCGTTAAATCCGAATCCTCACGCAGTTCGGGAAACCACACGCGTCCACACTGTGCACAAGCTGCTTCTATCTTGGCCAACATTCGTACTGTCGTTGATCGCTGAAACTCAGCGTGATCTGCATTCCACACGACGATCTCCGTAACTCCGAGCTCAACGACCTTTTCAAGGGCAAACTCAAATCGATCACGATGGTGCAGTACAGGTAGGATGATGGTTAAGGGGCAAGGGGGCGAATAGAGATGCGACTCTACAACGGTAAGGTGAGGTGACGACGTGTTCGTACTGTAACGACAGATAAGCAACAAACCGCGCCCGTTGAGCACACCAACGTATTCGTCTCCGCGCAATCGCAGCGCGGCAAGATGTCGTCGCATGTCCTCCGTTGGAACAATCGTTCCACCTCCGTCATACGGTCGTCGGTCAACTATATAGTCCATGGTCTGCAGTTCCGTAATTACCTGAGTCGCCCACGAAAATGCCGTATTTTCGACGGTTCGCACTCATTTCACGGACTCAGCGCATGGACAACACGTATACCTGCATCAGAACCTACCAACCAAAACCAGGAATTGGCGCAATTGAGCTGGCACGCCCAGCCGTACTAAATGCCTTAAGTCTGACGACGATGATCGAGCTCGTATCAGCGTTTGAAGCATTTGATGCTGACGATACTATTCGATGTATCGTCATCCATGGTAATGACCGCGCCTTTGCGGCCGGCGCTGACATCACGGAAATGGCCGATGCAACGATGATGACCATGCTGCAGCGTGATCAGTTTGCTCGTTGGGAACGTATCCGGCAAACAAAGACGCCAACGATTGCTGCCGTGAGTGGATTTGCTCTTGGTGGTGGCTGTGAGCTCGCCATGTTGTGCGACATGATCGTGGCCAGTGAGACGGCACAGTTTGGTCAACCGGAGATTAACATTGGTGTCATGCCTGGAGCCGGTGGAACACAACGTCTGACAAGAGCCGTTGGCAAGGCAGTAGCCATGGAAATGGTCCTCACAGGCAGAACAATCTCGGCACGCCAAGCTCTCGCTGCCGGCCTCGTCAATCGTGTTGCACCTCAGGAAGCCTGGTTGGCAGAGGCATTTGCTCTTGCAGGTGACGTGGCAGCAAAAGCACCAGTTGCTGCACGACTCGCCAAGGAGAGTGTGCTAAAGTCATTTAGCACCACTCTTGAAGCTGGACTTGAATTTGAACGCAAAAACTTCTACATGTTGTTTGCCACGGAAGATCAAAAAGAAGGAATGGATGCCTTCGTGAACAAACGCACACCGGAATGGAAAGGACGCTGAGACGATGACGTACGAAACACTCCTTGTAACCAACGACAATGGCATTCTGACGATCACGCTCAACCGTCCAGACTCCTACAACGCCGTGAATGAAGCACTCACGACGGAGTTACAGGCTGCACTGCACCTCGCAGCAGCAGACGATGTACGATGTGTGGTGTTAACAGGAGCGGGCAAGGCATTCTGTTCCGGACAGGACTTAAAGGACGCACCGAAGAGCGGATCAAAACGTGATCTGCGTGATTCGTTGGAGCGTCGCTACAATCCAATCATTCGCGCCATTCGTGACCTTCCAAAACCTGTTATTGCAGCAGTGAATGGAGTAGCTGCAGGTGCGGGACTTTCGCTTGCTCTTGCTGCCGACATTCGAATCGTGAGCTCAGCGGCAAGGTTTGTAGAAGCATTTATTGCTATAGCCCTGATTCCAGACTCCGGTGCTACGTTCTTTTACCCACGTATGCTTGGATATTCTGCAGCATTTGAGTTTGCCACGCTAAACAAACCATTCACTGCCGAAGAAGCACAACGTTTAGGACTCGCCAACATGGTGGTACATCCTAAGGCATTTGCAGAAACCGTACGCTCCGTTGCTGCAACGTATGCCAATGGTCCAACTCAGACCTACGGCTTCGTAAAACATTTGCTTCAGAAGGGCACAACTCAATCACTCGAAGAGATGTTAGCCCTGGAGGCTGATTTTCAGCAGCGAGCTGGCGACTCAGCCGACTATGCTGAAGGTGTCCAGGCCTTCATTGAAAAACGATCACCTGTTTTTCGCGGTCGATAACGTAATTTACTTTTCGGAGGGACGCGGACATGGCCAGATCGAAGCCGACGATTTTTGAACAATTGCGTGAAGAGACTCGCCCCACGTCAACGGAGCGGTCACTCACCACATCGTCCGTTCTTCGCTGGTTAATCATTGCCGTATCCATCGTAGCAACAGCCTTGTTGTTTCCAGGTCGAACTGGCAATACAAAATCGCAGACAGAAACAGACGTACTGCTTGGCACAGTGTGGACACAGGAGACGGTTGTTGCAGACTATGCCTTTCCAGTACGGAAGTCAGCAGACGTTTTGGAAACAGAGCGTGAGCGTGCTCGCCGATCTTCACCTCCGTACTTCAGAACGGATTCATCTGCACTCGACATTTCACTTGCTCGTATTGCAGCCGTCACAGCGTCTACCTCAGCGGATCCACTTGGCACCTTGCTCCGACGTCGAGGTGAACCAACAATACGTGCGCTCTTTCAGTCACACGATGTTATAGATCGAAGTGATGACTCCATCAATGGTGATCGAATTATTGCCATCGTCAACGCTACCACAGAGCGAGCAATCCCTGTTGGACTGATCCTGGACGCTGATGGAACGGAACGCCGACTTCAACAACTGCTGGCTGATGTTGCCGGTGAATACCGAGATACCCTCGTCGATATTATCCACGATGCCGTGCGCCCCGAGCTTGTGTTTGACGGCACAACATCGCAGCGAATGGCAGAGTTATCTGCAGTCTCCGTACCATCAACGGTTGAGATTGTCCGAGGTGGGGATGTTATCATCCGCAAGGGAGATCGGGTTGATCGCCGAGCACTCGCCCGATTATCTGCCTTCCATGACGCTGCATTTCTCCGAAGTACGATCGACGTTTCCATCTTCGTTGTCCTTGGCAGTTTCCTTCATGCCGGCGTCATCATCGGCATTCTTGTCCTCTTCCTCGCCTTTGTTCGTCGCACGTCATTTGATCGGAATGGACAGCTAGCCTCTCTCTTGTCAATCCCCGTCATTGGCGCTGCTATGGGGTGGGCATCCGTGATCATTCCCACGGAATTCCCTCTTGAATACGTCATCCTGGCACCAGCATTCTCCATGATTGTTGCAGTTCTGTATGATGCACGTACGGCCTTTGTGACAACCGTTGTCATGGCACTTTCTGTTGCAGGAGCTCGCGGAAACGACTATGCTATTGCACTCGTTTTGTTACTCGCTGGAACGGTAGCTGCGTACTCATCAAATCGTATTCAGCACCGCGCACGAATTTTCACCAGCATCATCGCAATCTTTATCAGCCTTGCGGTTGTTACACTCGCTCTGGCTATGGAGCGCTCTATACCTGCTGATCGGCTGTGGCAGCCACTTGTTCTGGCAGCCATTAACTCCGTGCTGTCACCTCTCGTTACGATCGGCGTCATTGTGCTCATGGAACGTGTGTTTAACGTTGCCACGGACATGCGATTGGATGAGTTTGACGACATCGGCCATCCCCTTTTGCAACAGCTAAGTGAACGAGCCCCTGGAACGTATCAACACACGTTGGCTGTGGCGCGCCTCTCCGAAGCTGCTGCCAAGGCCATCGGTGCCAATGCCCTGCTCGCCAAGGTTGGTGCCTTGTTCCACGACATTGGCAAACTCGAGAAGTCAGAGTACTTCGTTGAGAATCAGATTGACATTGATAATAAACACGACAAGCTTCCACCAAAAAAGAGTGCGTCCATCATCCGCCAACATGTGCAGGATGGAATCGAACTTGCTCGTTCCTATCGATTGCCAGAGCGGATATGGACGTTTATCCCCAAACATCACGGAACGATGCTCATCAAACACTTCTACGCACGTGCACTTGATGAGTCGTTACTCAAGGATGCTGTCATCGATGAACAGGACTATCGCTATCCTGGGCCAAAACCCGATTCACGAGAAACAGCCATCGTGATGCTTGCCGACGCAGCAGAGGCGTTGTCAAGGCTTGTAAACACCTCACAACGTGAAGACCTTGAAGAAGCCGTCGATAAGATCATCCTGGATCGGCTCAGTGACGGACAGTTTAGCGAAGCACCGCTCACGACGGCCGATCTGGATCTGATCAAGGAAGCCTTTGTTCGTAATCTCCTCGCATCGTCGCATCAACGAGTGCGATATCGTGAACCTCAAGAGTCGTCCGATGGCAGCACCGCCAGCTGATACGTCACGGTTGCCCCTTGCTGCCCCCTTCCAACGTGATCTTAGGCGGTTCTTGAGTTACATCCGACTTGAACGTGGTCTGGCGGACACGACCGTAACGTCGTACGCACACGATGTCCGACAGTGTGCGGAGTTCTTGCAACAATGTGGACGCACAGACTTTGCCTCGGCAACCATAGATGACCTTCGAGGTTTTCTTGGAGAACTTGCAGATCTCGGCATCGGTCCTGTGAGTCGAAAACGTTACCTCTCATCCCTGAAGCACCTCTATCGATACCTTATTGGAACGGCTGGACTTCAGCACGATCCAACGGCAGCACTTGAAGTTCCTCGCACAACACGTGCGCTACCAGACGTACTGTCGGTTGATGATGTGGTACGTATGCTCGAAACACCAGATACAACATCACCCTACGGACTGCGAGACCGAGCTGTGCTGGAAACGATGTATGCCTGTGGTTTGCGCGCAAGTGAGACGATTGGATTGCGACAACGTGACATTCTCCAGGATCTTGACGCACTTCGAGTGCTTGGAAAGGGATCAAAGGAACGTATCGTCCCACTCGGTCGTATCGCTCGAACATGGATTGAACGATATCAGCATGACGGACGTGGTAAACTTATCAAGCATGCTGAAACTGACGACATTCTCTTTCTGTCGTCGCGAGGTCGTGCCCTCTCGCGTATGGCGCTCTGGAACATCGTTGATACAGCGGCCACAGTTGCTGGACTCGACGTTCACGTGCATCCACACATGTTTCGCCACAGCTTTGCTACGCATCTGTTAGAGGGCGGTGCTGACCTACGAGCCGTTCAGGAAATGTTGGGACATGCCGACATTGCTACTACGCAGATCTACACGCACATTGATCGTGACTACGTGCGAGAAGTCCACACGCTCTTTCATCCGAGGAACCGTACGTGACGCGGTACACACGTTGTTGGACGTCCGGATTCCCCTGGCAAAGTGCGATTGTTCTCTTGTTCGCAATGCTATCTGTTTTTTCTACCGTCATTGGGAAAGGGGCAGAGGGGGCAGGAGTAAAAACGGGAATCGACAATCTTCTTGACACCGATTTTCGACTTCTGAAAGGTCGGAAAATCGCCGTCCTCACGCACGCCGCAGCGCGCAGTCGGCAAGGTGAGAGTACGTTCGATATTGTGCGATTGCGTTCTGACATTACTCTCGTCAGAGTCTTTGCACCTGAACACGGATTCCACGGCACAGTAACCGCAGGCAACAAGGTTGAGAATGATACGATCCTCGGCGTTGAGGTACGATCATTGTATGGACAGTATCGACGGCCGACGGCCGATATGTTGCATGGCGTAGATGCCGTCGTAGTCGATTTACAAGACATCGGTTGTCGGTCCTACACCTACGTCAGCACGATGATAGAAATGCTTACCGTCTGTGCTGAGTTACGCATCGACGTCTTCATTCTTGATCGCCCGAATCCACTCGGAGGAATAACCGTCGACGGACGAATCGTGGAGCCATCATTACAATCATTTGTCGGTCGCATTCCCATTGCCTACGTCCACGGTATGACTCTTGGCGAGCTCGCAACCATGGCAAATGGTGAGGGATGGCTCGGGCGTGATAGTACCGGAACACCTCGCAGAGCACATATCACGGTGATCAAGGCCAAACGCTGGTCACGATCAATGAGATGGGAAGAGACGGGCCTCGACTGGTATCCAACATCACCGAATATTCCAACGATTACGGCAGCACGCGCCTATCCCATCACAGGAATCATTGGTGAATTGTCGACAATGTCGATTGGAATTGGATCAGCACTCCCCTTCTCCATCCTTGGTGGGCCAGGCCTCCTGTATGACAGTGTATTGGTATCGGCGGGGCGTCGACACGGAATCTTGTTACGAGATATACAGTTCACACCAACGGTCGGACGGTTTGCACGTACAACCTGTTCTGGATATCACGTTGAATGGGCTCGCGTAGATTCAATACGGCCCGTTCGGTTTGCCATGTATGTTCTGCATCGCCTCTCGGCAACATATCCAGACATCGTTCCAGATTCCTTGAGTCCTTCAACGGAGTCGATGATAACCAAGGTTACGGGTTCATCTCAATTATTGACACTGTTACGACGGAAGGCCACCTTTGACGAAATCGATCGCGAAATGTCTATCGGACTCACGGATTTTCTGCAGAGGCGTAAGAAGTATCTCTTGTATGACTAGGATTTGCACCTCAGGGCGATGTTGAAGGGCCACGAAGAACGTGGCTAAGCTTTACGATGGCCAGGCCAACACCCACACGACGAGTGGCTGGATCAATACCATCAAAAAAGACATGATCTCGTTGAACAACCATACCGGATGATCCGCCTCCGTCAAGATTCATGGCATCATGACAACCGAGTAATCGCATTACATCAGCTGTTTGCTGCAAGGTTGCTCCCATCGTACCCTGTGTTGACTGTGATGGCTCAATTGCAGCCAATACAATTCGGGTATTGTTACGATCGGTACCGATAGCTGTACGAGCAAGATTATGGGTAATAAATCTGCGTCCAGTTGATCCTTCATCGAAAGCTTCATGACGAGCCTTACCGTTTCGCACCAGACGAGGTGTACCTGAAACAGCGTTCATAAAGCGAACGGAACTGTGCAAATTCGTTGAATACTCTATCGAAATCGTATCACCCGGACGAGGTAGCGTTGATACAAATGCAGCCCTCGGAAAGGAGATTACGGCTCCGCGTAACGGCACATTAACGGTTCCGGAATCGATGGAGAGGACCTGACAGATGATAGGTGCATTCAGCGCAGCAGATCGAAGATATCGTACACCTACCTTCACCATTGGGAACTCGACGTCGGCTTCACGTTTTGCCTGGCTTATCTCTTCCTTAAGACGCTCACGAGTTAACTCAATCTCCGTGGAGTCATCGGATACCATTGACGTCTCTTTTAACGCCTCCTCAAACGCTGATCGAAGTTCTCGCTCGTGGACGCTGGGCACAGTTCCACCAGCATAGGAGTTATACACGACAATTCCGCTGTCAATACGCCTATTGACACTCGAGATCATAAATGATCTTCCCTTCCACTCGATTCTTCCGCTAATGCGAAACGTATCGATGTATAGGGTGTTACCGACGTCAAAAAATGCACTTGACCACTTCTTATACGAATTCAGTTCTACGACCTCACCATCGATAACACATGGGCCGATGGACGTATTTCGTACAGCGCGCCAGAAGTTGCCATTCACCATTCCGAAGACGGTATGTCCTGACGTAGAATCGTATCGAGAGTACATTTCACCTAGTCGTTCGAGACCATCAGCACGATCTTCACCCTTCACAATACGAACGGCATTACCAACAACAGATCGATCCATTGTCAGCACGTGAACGTCGACTGGCACGGATCCATTTGAACGATATTCGGCATACCGAATTCCTTGCCCCAACTCGCGCTCGAGAATTGGCCGTAGAGCCGTCATTGGCGTCGTACGCACACGAACACGACGTGCACGTCGACGTTGTTTTCCAGATCGTTTCGTTGATGGTCTTTTGGCGGACTTCTTCTTGACCGTCTGCCTTGGACGCTTCGCGCGCGGTGACCTCGGTGCACTACGTCCGCGGCGCTGCTGCACAGCGTACGACGACGGTGCAGCCGACATCGGTATCACATCGAAGCTCGTCAACAACACGGCGAGTGCGGCGAGGACGGCGACGACAGGGCGATATGGTGAACTACTGTGCCTGATCATGCCCATTCGTCGAGACGTACAAAGGTAGGCCCTCGTTCCCCGTAGGACAACGTAGTGTTATGCACAGGAACTTCGTAGGTTCGCGCCATGACGACACTGACACTTGATCGCCGCGACGGATATGCCGTCGTAACACTCAACCGCCCCGACAAACTCAACGCCGTTAATGCAGAGATGCTTGCCGATCTCGACGCTGCTTTTTCGGAGCTAGACAACGATACAACCGTACGTTGCGTAGTGCTTACTGGGGCTGGTCCGAAAGCCTTTGCCGCTGGTGCTGACATTTCTGAGCTCCACGAGCAAACGTCGAGCACGGGACGTCAATTTGCTGAGCGCGGCCAACGTGTTACAGCCCGTATTGAACGTCTCGGCAAACCCGTGATCGCCGCCGTTAACGGATTTGCCCTCGGTGGAGGATGCGAACTTGCCATGGCCTGCCATCTCCGATTTGCCTCGGAAACAGCCAAGTTTGGTCAACCAGAGATTAATCTTGGCATCATTCCCGGTTATGGCGGTACACAACGTCTTGTACGACTCGTAGGTCCGGCCAAGGCGACTGAGCTAGTTCTCTCAGGAGAAATGATTCCAGCAGAAGAAGCTCTACGACTTGGACTCGTCAATCGAGTTCTTCCAGCGGCAGATCTCCTATCGGCAACTGAGTCATTTGCCGCTCTTCTGGCATCAAAAGCTCCACGCGCTCTTGAGGCATGTCTCGAAGCCGTACGAATAGCTTCTGACCTTTCGCTGTTGGAGGGCCTGCATGCAGAAGCATCAATCTTCGGACGGGTCTGCGGAACCGAGGACTTTGCCGAGGGAACACAGGCCTTTCTCGAAAAACGACAGCCTACTTTTACGGGACGATAGTCCGTGATGTGGTTCGTTGACGTCGTATACCGGTGGGTGATGATGCCCATGGTTGCGATATCCCTGCCCCTTATTGCCCCCTTTCATTCCAAACTTCGTCGAAGAACGAGACAAGAAGCCGATGACCTGAACAATGTACCAGCGAGGAATATGGCCCGGCAGCGTGTATTGTTCCACGCTGCTTCCATGGGCGAAGTGGAGCAAATTATACCAATAGCCGAACGGTTGCGCCAACATCTCACGGTCGACGTCATTGTTTCCGTCACGTCACCGTCAGGTTATGATCATGCTTCAAAGCAGAGGTGTTTCGATGCTGCTGTTTATATGCCCGTCGATACGCTCGCGCGCCAACGGTCGTTCTTTCGTCGGATAGATCCAGATATTGTCATCATCAACAGGTATGACGTATGGCCTATGGCTCTGCGGGCATGCCGTGAGCGTGGCATCCATGTAATACTCGTAAACGCTACCTTTCCATCTGCTGCACGCTCACGTCTCCTACGGTCGTGGATACAAGACATTTATACTAAACTTGATTCTATCACGGCGATGACGGAGCAGGACGCCGCGGAGTTATCGACCCTCATTACAAAACCCGTCCTGTATCTACCAGACAGTCGCATCGACCGCATTTTTGACCGACTGAACCGAGTCTCTCCCGGTAAATCCCTTTCTCCCAGTGAATCTCTTTCTCCCGGTGAATCCCATTCTCCCGGTGAATCCCATTCTTCCGGTGAATCCCATTCTCCCGGTGAATCTCCTTCTCCCGGTGAATCTCTTTCTCCCGGTGAATCTCTTTCTCCCGGTGAATCTCCTTCTCCCGGTGAATCTCTTTCTCCCGGTGAATCTCTT